>QWCV01000002.1_pt1 | contig 627203 bp, 622 predicted proteins | sample 1972621 | NCBI WGS metagenome assembly QWCV01 (sample SAMN09866699, study PRJNA288562) | Human gut metagenome isolate pre2_stool, whole genome shotgun sequencing... | isolation source: gut | host: Homo sapiens | place: USA: California | reverse complement strand
CTGAATGATACAAATCAACACACATCAGTTTAAACTCATAACTATAACGCATAAAAACACCCTCCTTACTGGTTGTCCAGTAAAGAGGGTACATATCATGATGATTCAGAGGATGGGGCTTCTTTTCTGCGTGCTGCAGCATTGCAGGCTCAGGATTTTATACAGCCTGACTGCAGAGCTGTTTCTTTTTCCGGTTCTTCCAAACAAGATAGGAAATCATAAGTGGTACACCGGCACCAATCCATGCTACCGGGCTTGCCAGACGGACTGACCAGTATCCATATGGATTTAAAAGGAGCCATACGACACCGACACGGCAAATCATTTCAAAGATACCGCTGACCATAGGCATGATACCTTTTCCAAGTCCCTGCAAAGAAGTACGATAAAGGTAAATAAGAGCAAGAAAGAAGAAAAAGCAGCTGATGGTATTTAAGTACTGTGTGGCATAACTGTAAATGGCTTCCGTCGGTTCGCTTAAGAAAAGGGAAACAATGGAACGGCCAAATACAGTACAGATGAATGCAGCAATTGCAACAGTTCCAAGGGCGATTCCAAAGGCCTTCTTCATGCCATCGAAGATGCGGTCATATTTTCCGGCACCTAAGTTCTGACCACAGTAAGTAGACATTGTGGTTCCAAGAGCCGGCATTGGCTGGGTAGAAATCTGTTCTACCTTGGATGCAGCAGTAAAGGCTGCAACAGCACTGGAACCAAATACATTTACTGCAGACTGAAGAATCATGGAACCAACAGCTATCAGAGAGTAGTTCAAAGCCATCGGGATACCAAGTCCCATCATCTGGGCGGTTGTCACGCGGTCGATGTAGTAATCACTTTTTCTGGTGCGGAGAATCGTGAATTTACGGTACATATAAATAAGACAGAGAACAGCGGAAATACCCTGTGAGATTACGGTGGCATATGCAGCACCTGCAACATTTAATTTTAAAGTTACAATACAGAATAAATCCAGCACAATATTAAGAGCGGAGGAAAACAGCAGGAAGTATAATGGAGTCTTGCTGTCACCAACACCTCTTAAAATTCCGGAAACAACATTGTACATCATACTGGTTATGATACCCCAGAAGATAACCCGGATATAAGAGTCTGCCATATCAAGAATATTATCCGGTGTGTTCATAAAGATTAAAAGCTCCCGGGAAGTAGTAACAGTCAATGCGGTAAGAATCACGGAAATGATTATGGTTAAGAGGAAGGATAAAGCAACAATATGCTTTAAACGGCTTTCATCTTTTGCACCGAAAGCCTGTGATACCATAACACCGAATCCCTGGGCAAGTCCGGATGCAAAACCAAGCACCAGAAACATAATAGAACCGGTTGCACCTACAGCAGCCAGGGCATCTTCTCCTAAAAACTGTCCTACAATGATGGTATCTACCATGTTGTAGAACTGCTGGAACAGATTCCCGAACAATACAGGAAGTGAGAAGAGAAGGATTAATTTCAGTGGATTTCCGATTGTCATATCTTTCGTCATAATTATAAGCTCCTTTCAAAAATATTTGCAGAAATATTCTGCACTATATGAGAAAAAAAGTACTATATTCTTAGGAAACGGGATTAGTATACATTGGTAAAATAAAAATGACAATGTAAAAATCAATCTAATTATGGTATAATTCGCTCATGAATACGAATTTAGAATATTACAAATTTTTTTATTATGTAGGAAAACTTCACAGTATTACATTGGCAGCAGAAGAACTGAATGTTTCACAGCCGGCAGTGTCCCAGGCAATCCGTAATTTGGAGCGGGAGCTGGGAACCACCCTTTTCATGCGGACATCCAGAGGGGTGCGTCTGACTGCAGAGGGGCAGACACTTTACGGCTATGTGCAGCGGGGCTATGAGACCATCCGGGAAGGCGAACGCAAATTCCTTGAAATGCAGGAGCTGACCAGCGGAGAAGTATGTATCGGAGCCAGCGATATGACACTGCAGTTTTATCTGCTTTCTTATCTGGAACAGTTTCATGAGCAGTATCCGAAAATCAGGATTACAGTTACCAATGCACCGACACCGGAGACACTGAAATATCTGCAGAGCGGCAGAATCGATTTTGGTGTAGTCAGCACGCCTATGGAGACAACGAAGAATATGCATGTGATTCCGGTGCGTGAGATAGAAGATGTCTTTGTGGCAGGACGAAAATTTGAATATTTAAAGGGCGGTAAATTAAGCTATAAAGAATTGGAACATCTGCCGGTTATGTGCCTGGAGGGAAATACCTCTACCAGAAAATATGTAGAGGAATTTCTGCTGGGAGAAGGCGTTGTGATTCATCCGGAGATAGAACTTGCCACCAGCGATATGCTGATACAGTTTGCAAAAAGGAGCCTTGGCATAGCAAATGTGGTCAGGGACTTTGCCCAGGAAGAAATTGAAAAGGGGGAACTGTTTCAGATTATATTTAATAAGAAGATTCCTGCCAGACAGTTCTGTATTGTTTCGGATGACAGGGTTCCGTTGACTGCGGCAGCAGAAAAATTATTGGAATTATTACAACATAAGTAAAACTTATATCGAGTATAAGGAATATTGACTTTACTTATAATATCTGATTCGGTATAATCAGAAAGTAAGAAGCAGAGAACTGGTTTTTACACCGGTTCTTTTTTGCTTTACAGGAAATAGCTTTCCTGTAAAGTAAAAAACGCTCCGCGAGTAGCTCGTAAAGCGTGTTTCTCATAGTTACGCGAGCAGCGAGAAGAACATATTTCTTATTATAAGGAGGAAATAAAAATGGTTACAGCAGTAGTTGGTGCAAACTGGGGAGATGAAGGAAAAGGCAAGATTACTGATATGCTTGCAAAGGAAGCAGATATTATTATCCGTTTCCAGGGTGGTGCAAATGCAGGACATACTATCGTAAATGATTACGGAAAATTTGCATTACATACCCTTCCATCAGGAGTGTTCTACGGACATACCACAAGTATTATCGGAAATGGTGTTGCACTTGATATCCCGAAGCTTTTCAATGAGATGAAGTCTATTACAGACCGTAATGTACCGGCACCTAAGCTTTTGGTTTCTGACCGTGCACAGATTGTTATGCCGTATCATGTGCTTTTTGATCAGTACGAAGAGGAGCGTCTTGGCAAGAAATCATTCGGTTCTACCAAGTCAGGTATTGCACCATTTTATTCAGATAAATATGCAAAAATCGGTTTCCAGGTAAGTGAACTTTTCGATGAAGATACTTTAACAGAAAAGGTAGACCGTATCTGTGAAATGAAAAATATTATGTTAGAGCATATGTACCACAAACCATTACTGGACAAGGCAGAGCTGTTAAATACATTACATGAGTACCGTGATATGGTAGCTCCGTATGTCTGTGATGTTTCTTTATATCTTGATAAGGCAATCAAAGAAGGAAAGAACATTCTCTTAGAGGGACAGCTTGGAACCTTAAAAGACCCGGATCACGGAATTTATCCAATGGTAACATCTTCTTCTACATTGGCTGCATATGGTGCAATCGGAGCAGGAATCCCACCATATGAGATTAAGAAAATTGTTACTGTATGTAAAGCATATTCTTCTGCTGTTGGTGCAGGCGCATTCGTCAGCGAAATCTTTGGCGAAGAAGCAGATGAATTAAGAAAACGCGGTGGAGACGGCGGAGAATTCGGCGCAACCACAGGACGTCCAAGACGTATGGGATGGTTTGACTGTGTGGCAAGTAAATATGGCTGCCGCATGCAGGGAACAACCGATGTAGCATTTACCGTGTTAGATGTTTTAGGATATTTAGATGAGATTCCGGTTTGCGTAGGATATGAAATCGACGGAGAAGTAACCACAGACTTCCCTGTAACCACAAAGCTTGAAAAAGCAAAACCTGTATTAAAGAAACTTCCGGGCTGGAAGACAGATATCCGTGGAATTAAGAAATACGAAGACCTTCCGGAAAACTGCCGTAAATATGTAGAATTCATTGAAGAACAGATTGGATATCCGATTACCATGGTTTCTAACGGACCGGGAAGAAATGATATTATTTATCGTTAAGAATAAAGGCAGATTGTGATGATAAAAAATGTAATCTTTGACGTAGGAAAGGTACTGGTAGACTTTTGCTGGGAAGAAGTATTTCATAAGCTCGGTTTTGAGGGGAAAACTTTTGAATGTGTGGCGGATGCTACCGTCCGTTCCGTAACCTGGAATGAATTCGACCGGGGAGCAAAGCCGGATGAAGAGATTATTGCTGCATGCATCAAGGAAACACCGGATTATGAAAGAGAAATAAGACTCTTTTATGACCATGTAGGAGAGACGATTCGTACTTATCCATATACGGTGCGGTGGATACGAAGCCTTGAGAAAAATGGATATCATACCTATATATTATCTAATTTTCCAAAGAGCACTTATGAAAAAGCAACAGAAGAACTTTCTTTTGAAAAGGAGACTACCGGAGCAATCTTTTCCTATCAGGTGAAGTGCATCAAGCCGGAAGCGGAAATTTATAAGCTATTGCTGGACAGATACCATTTAGTGCCACAGGAATGTGTATTCATAGACGACCGTCCGGAAAACATAGAGGCGGCAGAAAAGCTTGGCATTACAGGCATACAGTTTCAGAATCAGCAGCAGGCAAAAAGAAGGCTTTTGGAACTTGGTGTCGTATCCGGCAGTTAATAAGTAAAGATTATGTAAAAAAAGAATAATTGTCTATTCGTTTCTTGCATTTCAATAGCGAAATGCTTATAATGAGCGTAAGCAGACGGGTAGCAACGCAACTGGCAGGAGTTACTCCTGCCAGTTTTTTACTTTACAGGAAATTGCTTTCCTGTAAAGTAAAAAACGCTCCGCAAGGATGCACACTGCGGCATATAAGGTAGATGTCGCAAGCGACCGCCGCAGGCGCGAGAATGTGCCAAGGCACATTCTTTGTTCCAGTTACGCAGTAAGCAGGGAGAATACAATGAGGATAACAGGTTTAAAGAAAAAGCTGATAAGTCTCATAGTGGCTGTTATTATGACGGTTTCAGGAATGTATGTTGAAAATATCAACATAGATTCTTCCTTTGCATGTGAAGATACTGCGAACCAGAATTTCACACAGGCAGCACATTTATCCAGACCATCAGAGAGCTGTACCGAAGAACTTTTGGGAACTCGGGAGACCGGCAGGATTGCAGCGGGATACCGCAGACTGTCGGAGAAAAACAGCGATTTGGAAGGAGCAGCATTATCGCTGGCAGCAGTATTGCCTGAAAATCAGGCAAAAGACGGCTGGAACTTTGAATTACGGAAATCAAAGGATGTTTTGGACAGCAGGCGTGTCATTATAGGCTATATCCATCATCAGGATGGAGCGAAGGGCTGACTATCACAAGTTAGAAGCAATTTACCTGTGCGCAGAGGAGCATAGGTTTCTTTGCGTACAATATCAGGTCATAACTGGGATAGGAGGATAAAATATGGCACAGGATATTGTAGTAGCACTTATGGGCGTTATGGCAGCGGCAGCAGTTGCTGCATGTTGGTGGTATGAGCATCATGGCAGAGAAGATGAGACTTCTTCTAAAGAGGAACAGGAAAAGACGAAAGAAGTATAAAGGAATAAAAGAAGATAGAGGGCTTGTAGCAGGAAAGGACAGAATATGAGAAAGACAAAAATTATATGTACATTAGGACCGGCAACAAAGGATGATGAAGTATTAAAACAGTTGATGGAAAATGGAATGGACGTGGCGAGAATTAACTTTTCCCATGGCTCACAGGCAGAACATAAAGTAACCATGGATCGTGTAAAAAAGATGCGTAAGGAACTGGGCAGACCGGTTGGAATTCTCCTTGATACCAGTGGACCGGAAATTCGGATTGGACAGCTGGAGGGCGGCAGAGCAGAGCTGCTTCCGGGAGATACCTTTAAGCTTACTACTAATGATATTATGGGAAATAAAGAGCGGGTCTCTATTACTTACAAAAATCTGGTACATGATGTCAAAGCCGGAACCAGAATGCTGATTGATGATGGACTGATTGAAATGCTGGTAACCAATGTGACAGAAACTGAGATTACCTGTAAAGTAGAAAATGGTGGTGTGATTTCAGACCGCAAAGGAATTAATGTACCGAATGTAAATCTGTCCATGCCTTATATCAGCCCGAAAGACCGCTCCGATATTCTATTTGGAATTGAGCAGGGTGTAGATTTTATTGCAGCATCTTTTGTACGCTGTGCAGATGATGTGCTGCAGTTACGGAAAATTATGGCAGAGCAGGGCTGCAATGACATTAAGATTATCTCTAAAATTGAAAACCGTCAGGGTGTAGATAATATTGATGAGATTCTGGCAGTGTCAGATGGCATTATGGTTGCCAGAGGAGACATGGGAGTGGAGATTCCGATTCGTGAAGTTCCGGCAATTCAGAAGAAAATTATAAAAAAGGTTTACCATGCAGAAAAGGTTGTTATTACGGCAACCCAGATGCTGGATTCCATGATGAAGAATCCACGCCCGACCAGAGCAGAAGCAACAGATGTTGCCAATGCTATTTATGATGGAACCAGTGCAATTATGCTGTCTGGTGAGACTGCTGCCGGGAAATATCCGGTGGAAGCATTAAAAACCATGACAGAGATTGCGGAATATACAGAAAATGATATTGATTATGAGAAACGTTTCCGCCAGCTGGAGAAGATTGATAATCCGGATGTAACCGATGCCATTTCCCATGCAACCTGCATGACTGCCATTGACATCAATGCGGCAGCGATTGTTACGGTAACCAAATCCGGCAAGACTGCCCGCATGATTTCAAGATATCGTCCGAAATGTGCAATTATCGGCTGTACCCCATCGGAAAAGAGTTATTATCAGATGAATCTTTCCTGGGGCGTAACACCACTTATGATACAGGAAGAGACGGATACAGAAGCATTGTTTAATAATGCAATGGAATCCGCAGAACAGCATGGATATGTACAGCATGGAGATCTGGCGGTTATTACAGCTGGAATTCCATTGGGTATTTCCGGTACCACCAATCTGATTCGTGTAGTAGTTACGGGGCACTTAAAGAAATAGGAGCGCAGATGGTATGAATGAACAACCGAAATTAGCAGTACTGATTGATGCAGAAAATGTATCCAATAAATATGTGAAACTAATTATGGATGAGGTCAGCAATTACGGGGTGGCTACTTATAAGCGGGTTTATGGAGATTATTCGAATCCGAGCGTATCTGCATGGATGAAAAATATGCAGGAGTATGCTCTGACACCGGAATTGCAGTGCAATTATACTGCGGGAAAAAGTGCTTCAGATTCGGCATTGATTATAGATGCCATGGATATTCTTTATTCCGGCAAAGTCAGCGGTTTCTGCCTGGTGTCGTCAGACAGTGATTTTACCAAACTTGCCATGCGCTTAAAGGAAGCCGGTATGATGGTAATCGGAATGGGAGAGGAGAAGACACCGAAGTCCTTTGTAAATGCCTGCGAGAATTTCAAGTATCTTGATTTACTTTATAATAAGGAAGAAGCAGAGGAAAAACAGCGCACAGCCACCACAAGAAGAAATACGAATGCATCTTCGGAAAAGGATGCCGGGGACAATGACAACCTTCCGAAGCTTTCGGATATTGAAAAGGAGGTAATCTCCATTATCCGGAGCAATGCAGAGGAAAATGGCTGGATTAATATTTCTGAGCTTGGAATCAATCTGAGCAAACGTATTCCGGGCTTTGACCCACGAAATTACCAGTGCAGTAAACTTTCTACCTTCTTAAAGAAGTTTAGGAGCATTGAATTAAACCCGATTGAGAATCCACACAATAAGCTGTTGAAGGTTGTGTATGCAAAAATAAAAGAGTAGCGGGAAAAAAATAGAAGCAGAATATGCCGAAGAATTTGCAAAAGTACTCGATTCTTAAGCAGTAAAAAGTTGTAACCCAACTGTAACCCAAAACTGGCTACAAACAAAAAAACAGGAAGCCTTGAATTATCAGGCTTCCCACTTTATTAATGAATGCGGAAGATGTCGCGGTGGTCCAGTGGACCACCCTGCGAAGCAGGAGCGACGACCGAGCCGGAGGCGAGACCTTGAACATGGAATCAAGGTGCACATCGGCTCGGTCAAAAAGAAAAGCTCAGGTAATTTACCTGAGCTTTCCTTTTTATCGTGCGGAAGATGGGACTTGAACCCACACAAGCGCAATGCTTACAAGATCCTTAGTCTTGCTCGTCTGCCAGTTCCGACACTTCCGCATACCGTATGAACTTACGTCTCATGACGACTTGTAAATAGTAACAAATTCCGGGACAATTGTCAATGCCTATTTTTAACTTTTTTCGATTTTTGTCAATTTTATATATTTTTTCAAAAAAAGGGAAAAAATTAAAAATAGGGGTTGACTTATTACCGTTGAAACGGTAAAATATCATTTGTTCGCAGGAGTGGCGGAATTGGCAGACGCGCAGGCTTCAGGTGCCTGTGGTAGCAATATCGTGTGGGTTCAAGTCCCATCTCCTGCACTCAATGGCGCGAAGCCGAACCCGGTGTACTTTTTCAAGAAAGTGTTCGCCGTGGTGGTAAACTTCGCGCGGAGATAACGAAAAATAAAAGCGTCAGGGCTTAGGCTCTGGCGCTTTTGTTATGCCCGGTCGTCTCTCGATATGGCTCGAGAAATAGAGCCTGCTCAGCTCGGCAGCTATCACCGTTCCTCTCTGGCCTCCTCGGCCGCGTGGCTATTGTTTACGGGTTGCACGGGACTGGCTGCGGCGCCTGCTGCCTTCTTGTCTCGTTTTAAGGTTTTCGCATTAAAAACCAGTAAAACTTGTCAGCTATCACTCAGACCGGGCTTGATCTGTTCATTATGCGCACCCCTCTGAATTTTCACGGGCTTGGGACCGTCCTCGGCTTCATTAGTGCCCCGCATTGCTGCGGGTGTTATCTTTCCCCCATGTCTTTGTATATGAGGTCGGTTATGTATGAGTTTGTACTCTGGTAGCCTTTTGACTTGGCCCATGCTGCGATCCGGTCCTTGTCTCCGATCGGCACCGTGATCGGGATCCGGTCCTTGTTTTCCCGCTGCCATGCGTTCTTGTACTTGGTGTGGGCTGCTGCCAGTTCCTCCGGTGTCTTTGTCGCTTTTCTTGCCACTGTATCGCCTCCTTCAGAGTAATTTTATCATATCATGCACACGACAACAACCTGCTACGCTGGCAATATGTCGATGTAGTACGTTTTACAGACGCCTTTGTCGCATGAGTCGCAGATCTTCCAGTTTTTACACCGGAGCAGCTCAGGAACTTGCCAGAGGTAGCCCTCGAATATATCGACGCGGATCTTGTGCCCGGCCGTCAGGTATATGCAGTCGTGGTCCGTTTTGGTGTTGAACTCCTTAAAAATTCGGTACTCTGTTTCTTTTGCTTTTTTGGTTCCTCTCATTGGTTGGCTCCTTTCTGGGCGGCAATGCCGCCGCCCTTTGCATTATTGGTAAAACGGTCTGAGGTTATCGTCTTGAAGTTCGTAGCTCATACACCCGCAGTCAAATCGTATATAGTTCCAGTCTGTTGCGTTGTATATAGGGGAGCGGTTGGTTTCCCCGATTTTTCTGAGTCGCCCATGTCTGTTTACTTCGTAGATTGGAGTCGTCCGGTGTATAGTTATTTTTTCTTTAGCGAAGCCGTACCATTCGTAAAGCAGGCTTTTTGCTTCATCGTCTGTCAGTTCCTTTGTTCCGGCTGCCTTTGCGAGCTTATCATAATCGCATTGGCTCACATTTTCGGCGTCGTTGTATGGTTTCCATTCTTGTTCGCGTTCTAAATCTTTTTTTAATTTTTCGATTTCTTCTTGCGCGGCTTTGATTTTTTCAGAAGTCTCGCTGTCGGATTTCAGGCGCTCCAGATTAGCCTCGTGCTGGATCTTTTCAGCTATAAACCCTTCGTTTTTCTTGTACGCCTCGCAAAACTCGTCTTTGCCTCCATCGAAATTCATGTAAAATTTTTCTATTGTCTTGTATTCTTCCGTTGTCGGAAAATAGCCGGTTCTTTTTTCAAATTCTTTTATTTCCATGAGCTGCCTCCTTGTTTTCTGCGGTTTTCCTTATTTCTGATATTATAATACTATATCGTGCACAAGATAACAATACACACACTCACCAAACCTCTGCCGGAGCTTTTGTCTATCTTGCACAAGATATTAAAATAATAGAGAGCAGCGTCTAAAATGCCCCAGAACGCAAAAAAGGCGCCCACTCGATAAAATTACCGGGTGAGCGTCTTTGTGTCAATTCTGGCCGTCTGCGGCTTATTCTGTGGCCGTTTCCGTGGCTTTGGCAGCCTTTACCTCAGCAGTAGCCTGAGCGACTGCCGTCTGGGCTACCGTAGCAGCTACCGAGGCAGCAGCGGTGGCAGCAGTAGTGGCGATCTGTGTCTGCTTTTCCTCAGTGGCAGCAGGTGCCGTTCTCTTGTCCTCCCTGACGAGGGTTTCGATCGTAGAGGCGAGCCACTTGTCAAAATCTCCGTAAGCCTCAGCGATCACTCGCTTGGCTTCGTCGGTGATAAGAGCGGTAGCGGTGTCTTTTGCTTTCTGCAATGCCGTGAGCTGGGCCTCTTTGTCGAACTTACCCTGCGCCTTTAATGCGTCGACGTAGGTCTGGAAGGTTGTCTGTACGGCTTTCGTTACGGCGTCGCTTGCGAGTTCCACATACTTGCGGACAGTTGCGTCGTTAATGTTTGCCGTGATTTCCTGCGTCTTTTTTCTTAGCCATGCAACTGCGAAGCCTGAGAGAGCCAGCAGCAGAGGCAAAATAACCATTGACATGAGTGTGTTGAGAGTTTCCTGATCCATTCCGTTGCCCTCCTTATGCTAATTCAAGATCGGAGATTTTCACCCAGCTTGTGATCTCTTTCAAGAGGGCACGATCTCCGTCGATTTTCTGTACCGTGTATTTTCTGGACTTCACCCAGCTCGGGATCGTCTGGCCGGTTGCGTACTTTGTGGCCGAGCTCTTTACCTTGACTGTTTTGCCCTCCGCAATAGAGCCAGAGGCGGCAGCAGTAGAGGCTCCCGCAATGTCTGAGGCATTTACCCAGCCGTAAACGGTCGATCCCGATCCATTGACTGCAATCAGGTGGTAAGGGTGCTTTGTACCCTCTGCGGTGTCTGTTACCTTTGCTTTTCCAGCCTTGCAGGAAGGACCGCTGGTAGCGTTCGCACTTGCGTAGTGCTTGGATCCGGTAAAGTTTACAATATCGCCCTTTGAGTATTTCAGACCTCCACCGTTGCCAGATCCAGATCCGGCGCTGGTTGCCTTGCTGCTGTACTTAGGCACTCCGTAGCCTCTAATATAGCGGCCGTTTACAGCAATTTCGCGATAGCTTACTGAGTCGCTCTTGTTTCCTTCGATAATCTTGATCGTGTTGCCTGATACGCTCACTACAATGCCGACATGCTCAGGCCAGCCGGTATCGTCGCCGACTCCGTTGTCGTCCCAGTCGTAAAAAATAACGTCGCCGGCGCTCGGTCTGTATGCGTCATTTTCTACCCATGCGCCGAGCTTCTGGAAAAGCTGGATCATCTGGCCGCAGCCGCACTCGGTCGGGATAATGTCAGTAAGTCCCGTTTTAATAGCCATAGCTGAGACAAAAGTCGCGCACCATGAGTCCGTATATTTTACGGCGTAGTTTCTGGCGAGGGGCTTGTGGCTATTGTAAAGATCAATAATTTTCTTGTGGCTGCCGTTGCTTTCCTTGCAGCCCAGATAGGAAACGGCTGCATTGACGTAGCTCTGTCTTAATTCTTTTTCTGTCATTATGGTGTACCTCCTTCATAGTTAGAGCCCGGATCATATTCTCCGGGCTCAGTGTTCTGCTTTTTAGATTGTTCTAACTCCTTTTGACGCCTGATAGTGTCGAGCTTGATCTCATTCTCAGCCTTAGCCTTCCAGAAATAAAAACCAGTAGCAGCAGAAAGCTCGGTAAATATTCCCGGTATGATGTAGGCGAGCGGCGAGGTGTCGCCGGTTCTCCACATGAGGGCAAAAGAAAAGACCACGATCACGACGGTGGCAGCGGCTACCGCTCGTAATATGGTCTTAGAAAATTCTTTTCTAGGTTTCCGCATTTGATCGCCTCCGATCCGTCTGTATGTTGTGCTCACGTTCGAGGTGTTCGTCAATGCGGTTGTGCGCGCTTTTGGCTGACTCATGGGCTCGGCCGGCTGTGTTACTAATTCCGGCGAGCTGGTTGCTGATCTCGTCGATCCGGCCCTCCAGTCGTTGCACGTCTCTGTTGAGCTGGCCCTCAATACGGCCGACGCTTTCCTTGATGTAGCGCAGGTCCGTTTCCAGAGCTCCGGCGGCTTTCCCGTCTGCTTTGGTTACTGACTGGCGCCCAAAATAGAAAGTAGCGACAGAGAGACAGAGCCCGGCCACCGTGATGAAAATGCTCAGGTCTGTCATAGGATCCCTCCTTCCTCAAAAATGCCGGCGGCCTTCAGGCGTCCGATCATGTTGCCGGTCGCTTCCTCCAGTTGCTCGGTTTTTTCGTTCTGAGCCACGGCCTCATATTGCTCGAGTCTGGAGTGCAGCTCGGCGTTAATCTGGGCCATGTTGGAAATTATTGCGTTTTGCAATTCAATAATTTCGAGGTTACTCATTGTCTACCACCTGCCCTTCGGTGGTCTCGAGCGTCTCAATCGCTGCCTGCAGGTCATTGATCTGCTGACGATATTCAGCTCGCTGGGTGCGTGTCGGCTCGTACTCCTCGTCTGTGAGGGCGCCGTCGGCATGTTTCAGAGCCTTATAATCTGTCGCAGCGAGTAACTGCTGTAAGCCTCTGATTTCTGCCTCCATTTCTTCTCTGGTTCTCATGGTTGTGGTCCTCCTTTCCATTGATCTATAAACAGCCTATTAAATAGGCGGTCCATGCTTTGCACGGTTCTGTGTGCGTCCCGGTGCGACATGCTGCCACGCCATGAGGCGTAGGAGTGCCGAACCTCGTCGAAGGTCAGGACGCCAGAAGCTACGAGATCCGCCTGCTTTTTCAGCTTTCGGCGTTCTCTGGTGATACTGTCACGGCACGGCTTTTTGATGATCCGGCCGGTTTCTGTGATATAAAAATGAGTTTTCAAAAATGTAAACCCGTGTTTGAGGTCTACAATTTTTGTTTTCTTCTCATTGATAACTATGCCATATTCCGAGTATATCGCCCGGAGTTTTTCGAGACATTCCTCGAGGTATGCAATGCTATGGTGCAGCAGATAGGTGTCGTCCATATATCTGCCATAGCCACGGATCCTGAGCACTTCCTTCGCGTAATGGTCCGCGCGGTTTGGAAGCATTACGGCGTTAATCTGGCTCGTTTCACTTCCCAGCCCGAGGCCTTTATCGCCGAAGGCAGAAATAAAGCTCATTCCCAGAGCTATGACGCGTGGATCCGTGAAGATCTGCCGGTATATCTCAAAAAGTGGCTCATGCGCCACATTCCCGAAGTAGTCCGAGAAGTCAATCAGAAGTATGCCGCCTTCGCGTCCGTATTTCCTGAAATGCCTCCGCAAGTGAGTCGTCAGTCTGTTGGTCGCGAACTGGGTGCCTTTTCCTTGCTGGCTCGCCCCGTTGTCATAAATCAGGGAGCGGGTGAAAGTGGGGTATATGATGTTGGTGCAAAATGATTTTTGCACAACTCTCTCGGAAAAATGCACGCTTTTGATGTGCCTCAGCTTGCCGCGTTCGCATATATCAAAACAGATAAAGCCGCGGCGTATATCTTTTCCAGCAAGCAGCTCGGCGCGTGTTTTGGATATATTAAAAAGCAGCAAAGAGTTGTACCTCTGGACGCTGGCTTTCCAGTCGACGCCCTTCGAGGCTTCCCTTGCTGCTTCATACAGAGAGTTCAGTGAGGCCACGCGCTCAAAATCATCATATTTCCCGATTGTTTCCTGCCTCTTTTTCAGCCTTGCGGCTTTTCGTCTCTGGTATCGTTGTTCTCGTCTTTCTTCGCTTGTCACAATTTAACTCATTCCTTTGTTATTACCCAGCACGGCTGTCATGCGTTTAATTAGCCGCATAGTACAACGGGTATGAAACGCGGAGAACTCGCACAAACTCCGCGCCATGCAAGCAGCGTCCACCCGGTAGCGTCTGGGCTCTTATTTACGCCTTGACGGCGAGGGTTATTTGCTCCTTCCTTCCACTCTGGCACTGATTTCGATTTTTCTACTCTGTCTGGCATATAGGTGGAATCAGACCGGGACGTAAAGCTCGTTGCTGGCGTTCCAGTTGTTGGAGTTCCCGTTGTTGTTGACGTTCACGCAATTAGTCGAGTTGCCACTCCTGACAGAAGCGGTCCACCAGTTGCAGCGGCCGCGTGACACTTTTCAGCAAATAACCCGAGTTTATTATCTGGCTCTTATTTTGTCGTTTTTCCTCCAGCCTTTCAGGTCGTCGATCTCTTGACTCAATAAGTTCGTGATTTCTTCGAGGCTTGCGGCCGTGGCCGAAGGCACGCACCTGATAAGGCGGGAGAGTTTTCTCTGTAATTGGTAGCCGTTCGCGATCGCCTTTTGGGCGTATGCCTTACGGCTTGCGAGATCCTGATCGTTCATGGCATAGATACTGTTCGCGGCGATTATGTTGTCGTTCAGCTCGTCAATTTTCTTGATAAGATCCTGACCGATCATAAAGCGCCACTTTTTAGGCACATACCTCTCATTCATAACATAGAGCGTTACAAGATCTTGGAGTTTCTCGGCGTTCGCAAGGACGTCGAACGGCGTCTTTTTACGGTTTCTGGTGTATACGTTACTCATTCTATGCCTCCAGTTACCCGGCTACACGAGGTAGCCGGATTTTGAAATTATGCCGCGGCTTACGCCTCGTCAATTCGGAAGCAGACCGGGACGTAAAGCTCGCCGCCGGCGGTCCAGTTGCTGGAGTACCCGTCGTCGTTGACGCGCACGCAAACAGTCGAGGTGCCACTCCTGACAGAAGCGGTCCACCAGTCGCAGCGGCCGCCGCCGTTTCCGGCGCCCTTGATACGGTTCAAAAAGCTGTTAGCAAAGATTGGGTACTGTACGCCCTGCCCCTGACTCCAGCCTTTTGTCCCCCAGATAGTTGAGCCGAAAATTTCATACTCGAGAGGCACCCAGAGAGGGCCGAGATCCTGCCAGCCCCAGCTTGTGCCGTCAGTGAGTGCGCCGCTTGCGCTGTATCTGTATTCCATGAGGGTGCGCTTGTTGCTGATTACGGCCTTGACTGCTGCCGGAAGGTAGCCGTAAAGGGTAGTAGTGAGGAACGTGTGCAGGTTGCTTACCATGTATGGTGAGTTATTTGCAGCGTTTCCGTTGTTGTTATTGGCTTCGTTCCATTTGACCGTCTGATTAAAGCAGTCTTTACTAATAAAATCAATGTGGTGGCTTAGCTGCTGATCGGTGGTTCTGTAATATGTGTCGATACCAGCAACCTGCATTTTCACCGTCTGGCCGTTCATTGTGATAGGAATATAGTCGGCTACATGAATACCGGCAAAATTGTGGGCTTTGATCCTTGCCTTGATCCACGCCCATGCGTCTGAATACTTCGCAATCTCCAGTGCAAAGACAGTAGTCAGGTCTCTGCCGGCATAGAGGCGATCGTTGTCGGACATAGCTCTCGCAAGCTCCTCGTTTGTAGCTTCGAGGTCCTCGGCCAGAGCGACGGCTCCGGTCTTGGTCTGGATCGTAACCTCCAGAGCGTTGTCGACGGTCGCAAAGTATTCCTGCGTAATGGTCGAAGGTGTCAAACCGTTGTACGGCGGCAAATAGTCGGCCACGTTCGCGATCGCGATCGAGTAGAGGACCGGAGCAGCGGCCGGGTGTAATTCATCAACCGCATAAATGCCGATCTCATTCACATAATAGCCAGTAGAGAGCTCAGCATTTGAGACGAGCGCTGTCAATTTTACGCAGGTATCGGTCGCCATTTCAATTTTAGAGAATGGGATCTCTTGTTTCTGCGCTTTGAGAGTAGAGCGGGCCTGCAGGCTGGCTCTGGTTTTCTCCGAGTCTGAATAGGTGCCGGATCCAGTCACCAGCTTGGTGAACTTGATCTTTGCGGTTCCGGCGGTTGTGGCTGCCAGCAAGGCGGCGCCACCGTTTGTCATTACTGCATTGTTAAAATCTGCCATAATGCAATCATTCCTCCTTTATGATGTTTTTAATGTGGTTTGTATGTGCAACTCCGGCAGCCAGTGGAAGCTCCAGAGGTTGTACGTCGTCAAAATGTTCTATTGCTCCCGCTTTGCTTTGGCTCTGACCTGCTGCCGTGCCGACGTTCGACACAATGCTCGCAGAGTATGCCAACGCAAAGTAGTCCATAATGCTGTTGCGGCTGTGGTAGGATCCTCGGCCGGTTCCTCCGTGCTGGGTGATTTCTGCTTTGCGTGTTTCCTGAAAATGATCTAAAACTACGCATTTACTGAATGAATGGTACGCGGTGCCTCCGTGGAGTGGCTGCTGGATCGTTCTGGTAACTTCGATCATTTCAACATGAGAGCGCGCATTTTTCACCTTGTCGATCATGTTCAAAAAATAAAGCATACCGTCCTTCGTGAGCGTTGCGCTTGTTTGGATTTTGAACCAGTACGGCTGGCCGCCGTACTCGAACCACTCCGTAACTTTACCCATTCCGAAGGCTGAGGTGATAAGCTCCTCAACCGCCCATTTTGTGCCGCGCTTTTCATGGACTCGGTAGCATGTGCGTATTACTGATCTTTTGGTCTCCAGAGAGAAAGAGGAGTCCCACCAGTCAATATTAAACTCCCACGCCATTTCATCGAGCTGCGCGTCGTTCATGTTGTCGATCTGATCCCATTTCCGCAGAATTTTGGCTCTGTTCGCCGGTTCAGCGAGCAGAACGTCCATAGCGTGAGAGAGCGCCACGTCCGTTTCGTCCGCTTTCATAAATTTAGGGAGCAGCTTCGCCATGTTGGGATTAAAAATGCTCATTCTTGCCATGTTTTACCCCTCCACTTCATGCGATACCGTTAATTTGCCGGAAAACTTCGCCACCGTCGTTGCGCTCAGCTCGGTGTATACCGGTTTGATAATATCGACGCGATCTGCGCCGGTCAGGTGGTTGCCGTCTGAGTCCTCCGGGCAAAGTATAAGTTTTCTCAAATAGTCCGGGTTGATATTCCGGTCGAGGCTGCTGCCTTGCCAGTATATGTACTGGTCGATCGAGCCGCCGGAGCTTTCTATATTTTCGACGACTGCTGTCTCATTGACTGCCGTTGTGTAATATTTCAGCTCAATATCGTAAGATTGAATAGTCGGGGCAGATACCTCCACTTTGTCAGTCAGTGGACGAACGTCGTCAGCGTTACAGGCTGCAAGAACTTTGTCGAGTACGGTCTGATCCGGTATTTCTCCACCGTACAAAATAGGCGTAATTACAACAACGCCCGGGCTCGGTGAGCTTACATGTGCGTCGGCCACGGTTGCGTCAGCAGATACGGCGTAATATTTATATGAGTTTTTAGGCCCGGCCGTGGATCTGCTGGCTGGCGCGAGTCGGATCCTTTCTCTTAGATCTTCGTCGTTTTCCTCGTCGCCGCCTCCGGCTGTTTCCTCAGTGTTGGAAACTCCGTCAATAAATGGGATCATATCAACCAGCACATTGATCTCGCCGACGGGTATGTCGTTGTATGCTGTGCCGCCTTCTTCGCTTTCGACTTCGGTGTCGACATATAAGGAACCAGCCTGCAGGACTATGGTCTCCGTGGTTTTGAAGTAGCGAGAGTAGTCCGAAGTTACGCGGGTTCCTTTGGTGATAATGATGTTTTGCGTTACTGCTTCTTTGAGAGAAAAGCGAACCGTTGTTGTCGCTGGTAGTGCTTCTATCCTGAACACTCCCGCAAATTCTCCCAGAGCGTCGAGAACGTCGCCCCTTGCATAGCGGAGAGTTGACTGCTTTGCTGAGTCGTTCATCGTGGAGTAAAGCGCTACAACGAGAGTCGCAAGCGTTTCTCCAAAAATTCGGCGCTCGTCTCCGGGGTATAATTCCTCGGTGACGCCATTCTCTAAAACGTACATGATAAAGTCGTAGATCTGGCCGGCGTCTGTTTCTATGAATTGTAATTCGCTGGTGCTACTCATTGTCCTCCTCCTCTCTTAGTTTAATTTGTGTTATAGTTGAAAAATCGCCGCCTTGTGCGTCTGGAGCCTCGAAGTCAATGCCTTCGACCTCGACGCGCGGCTCGTAAGTGTCAAGTACCCACTCAGCCTCCGCAATCGCGTCATAACGCGCCGAGGCGCTGGGTGCGTCTGTTATTGCTGCGTCGATCCCCTTGATACGATCATAGGGGTTTTCGCCTCTCGTAAGTTTCAGGAGATTGGCCGCGCATTGTCGCGGATCTCCGTTGTTGCTTGCCAGCATGTGATCGCCTCCTTTATGACACGAGGGACAGCGTGCTGATATATACCCAGCCGTCGACCTGCGGGAGGTATGCTTTGTTTCCGTTGATTTTTCCAACCTTCAGAACTCGCTTTTTTTCACTATTGAGAATTTTCTCACCGTCCGCATAGTATGAGCCGGTCAGCTTCACGCTGCTGCCTACTGATATTGTCACTTTTTTGCCCTTTTTCTTGGCTGCTTTCTTCTCTGCTTTCTTTGCTTCTGAGGCGGCAGCTCGGGCGCCAGATTTTCCGCTGGTTTCTTTCTTGTTTACCTCCTCGAATGTGAGCCCGATCGTAGCGAAGCGGATCCGGCCGTAATCGTCCATAATAACACCCGAGAGGCTTACCTCTTTTAGTCTGGTTTCTCTGCCAAAGCGACGGCCGTGCAAATATAACACGCCGGTGCTTTTAATGAGAGAGCACCATGACTCGTACTCTTTCTGAGGGTTTACTCCGGCGTTCGCATGTACGTCAATGTCGAAGGTAAAGGGTACGAGCTCGGTTTTTTTCTTTTTGCTCTTGGAGTCGTCACCCTTGATCGTTGTCGAAGTAGAGAAGTTTTTCAGCGGGTTTACTTTCTTTCTGGAGACTTCGAAGGTTTTGTTTCTCCATTTTGCCATTACTGCCATGTGTGATCGCCTCCTAGCTCAGTGTTGCAAATATGAGGCCGGTGTCGTCCTCGAAGCAGACATAAGCCACGGCGGCGCCTTTTTTCAGCGTTGCCGCGTCGATGTTGTCAGCTATCTGGATATTAGGAGACACGAGCCGCGTGTCCTTCATCGGGGCCACCTTTGCGGTGTTGCCCTCAATGCTCAGGATCACGCCTTTGTTTATGGTTCCGTCCATTAGTAGCCCTCCAGTTTCTTTCTGAAAAATATTTTTGTTTTGTGCTTTCCGTAATCGTGCCGCACTTTGTAAATATAAAAGGCGCCGCTCCATGACGGGGCCTGCTGGTTTAGTATGTTCACCATTATTCCGGGCGCATATATCGGCATGAGGCTCGCCTCAATGCTGCCGCATACGAGCATTTTATTTTTTTCTCGCAATACTCCTGCAGCGAAGCGGATCGCCTCGAGGGTGCTCTGGCACTTAATAGGCTTTTGCGGTACCCATATTCGAGAATTTTCTCCCGGTGCCTTATATGTTCCGGTGTAAGGTCCGCAAGATACCGTTGCCGATCCATACGATAGGACGCTGTTGTCCTCACATTCTACATGGCAACCGGTCGTGTCGATTGTGATCGCTGGCTCTATTGCCTCGAGATACGGCTCATAGGCTGCGATCAGTTTACCGTCGTATATTGTGAGAGCTGCACGCTCGAGCGCACATAGGCGGCCGAAGAACTTGAAGTCCTCCTCGTTTTCTTGCTTCCTGTATTCGTACACATGATCGGCTACGCCGTAGCTTTCAAACTCCAGCCCGTGCCGTTTTGCAATTTCTTGGCCGATCTGTGAAAAATGAACGCGCTCCCATGCTTTAGAGTTCGGGATCGTACCGCTTGGCGGCATAGAATAGGCGCGCAGGTCGTAGTAGCTGGAGTCAGGAGCCGAGGAGTACAAAAACATTTTTCCCGTGCCGGTTCCTGAGTCCTTAAATTCAACCGGTGATCCGGTTCTTAAATTCCATTTGTCGAACTGTCCGTCTGTGTCTGATATTCTGACGCGCAAAGAGTCAGAGCGTCCTCCCGCATACATTTCATGCACGCAGGAGGAGAGTGCCACCTTTTCGGAAACGTCCGTATAATTCAATAACAATTCGCTCATGCTGTCGCCCTCCACGGTGGTACTGTCTCCGAGGTTTCTGCCTCCTCAACAACGGGGAGTTTTAACTGCACGCCGCCCTCGAATACGATCACGTCGGCATAGTCCGGGTTGTATTCGATGATGTAATGAGCCAGACGCTCGTCGTTATACATATCTAACGCAAGCAGGTCGAATGTGTCGCCGTCTTGTGTGGTGTACTCGTAGTATGATGTAACTCTACGCAAAAGCAGTCACCTCCCTTGTTTGGATCCAGCGCTCCAGCCAGTCGAAGAACTCGGCCTCGTGAGCTTTGAGCCTCTGCATGAGGTCGTCGTTGTCCTCTGTAACCTTACCGCCAGCAATAACCGGGCTCCATGTGAAGCCGCTAAAATCGTAAACGATAGTGGTAGAAGGCTGAGATAGCTCAGCCAGAGAAAAGTCGTCAACGCTCAGGAGATTACCCGCGAGGGCTGTCTCTGATTTGTCGTATACGCCCAGCATTTCTCCAGCCTTTTCCCAGTAGCCTATATTGGCAGCCCTGACACTTCGGTCGAATGAGATAACGGCCTCTGTGCCGGCCTCTCCGGCGATCGTTATGCCTTCAGTAAAGCCACCAGTCGCAAGCATTGGTATGTTTGGAATACTAAAGCCCATACCACCGACGCCCGGTACCCAGTCCGGGATCTTTATGCCGTTAATGCCATTGATAAAAGTGTTAATTCCACTAATGATCGCATTGATCGGAGCCTTGAAAATATTTGCAATTCCTGAAACGATACCCGAGAAAATGCTGACAATTCCCTGCCATGCTCCGCTCCAGTTTCCGGCGAATACATTAGTAATAAAGTCGATAAGGCCCTGAAAAATCTGAGTTATAGACTGCACGATCGGGGCTATTCCCTGAATAGCGGTACCGAGTACACTCGTAAAAATTCCGGCTATAAATTGAAGGGCCGGGGCCAGAAGTTCCAAAACCTGAGAAATAAGCGATCCCAGCACTGAGATCAGAGGGGTGATCGCTGTCGCAATCAGGCTCACAACTGGCCCGATTAAATTCATAACGGTGTCGAGTATCGGCATGAGTAAGTTAATCAGCGTCATAAGGATAGGGAGCACCGTGTTGAGTAGTTCGATCACAACCGGCAAAACTGCCGATATAATCTGCATGATCGGCGGCAAAATTGCGGTTATGAGCTGCACCAGTACCGGCAAAACTGCCGCAATGATCTGAGATAGGAGCGGCAGGACGCTGCTCACTAACTGAATAACCAATGGGAGCACTTGCTGGATCATTTGAAGCAGCGGCGGGATCAACTGCTGGCCGATCGTCTGGGCTGTCTCCAAAAGTACCGGTACAAAATCTTGAAAAAGAGGGATCAGCTGCGGCATTATGTCTTGAATTACCGGGATAATTGTCTCAGTCAAACCCTGAATAATTGGGATCAGCCCCTCCATAGCTTCACCGACTACCGGCATTAGCTGATTGAGGGTGTCAAACATGGTATTTGCAAGCGGCTCGAGAGCCACCTGAGCCTGCTGCTTGAACATTTGCAGACGCTCTGCAAAGTCGTAAGTATCTCCAGCAGCGCCTCCGATAGTCTCGGTGCTTTTTTCAAGCTCGGCAGTCAGATCGGAGACTGAGAGAGTCCCGTCTCTGATAGCAGCAGCCATAGTTGAGCCGGCTTTTGTTCCGAAAATTTCGGAAGCGATAGTGGTCGCCTCCGTCATGCTGCCTGCGTTCTTAATCTTTTCGGCATACTGTTCGAGACCCTCGCTTGCAGATATTCCTTCCTTCGCAAGAGCTCCGACGCCCTTTTTCATAGCCGCGAGCACTTCACTGGTATTTACGCCGGCCTTGTCGAGCTGTCCGATCAGGGCGGTGGCTTCATTGAATGAGTAGCCCATTTCTTGAAGCTGAGGAGCGAACTGCTGCACGCTGCTCATTAAGTCAGTGAATCCGAGACCGGTTGACTGTGACGCCTTGAACACATAGTCCATAGCGTCGCCCATGTCGGCCGCGTCGATGTTCCACGCTTGGAAGGCTTGGCTTGACTCCTCAATAACGCCGCCGAGGTCGTCCCCCAGCATGTCCGACACTTGGATCGCCTGCTTTGAAATATTTTGCAATTCTGGGCCAGTCAAACCGAGGCGCGTGTTGTAGTCGGCGATCGCCTGACTGGCGTCCTCCATTGTTGTTGGTACGCTTTTGTAAACCTCGTTAAAATCATCGGTGAGAGCGTCGAGGGCGTCCCCGGTGGCTCCGGTTCCGATCCTGATCGTGTCGACTACATTGTCGAATTGCCCGCCGAGATCTACGAGATACTTGCCGGCCTCAATGGTAGCTTTTCCGATAGCGGCACCCGCAGCAGCAACGCCAGCACCTACGGCGACAGCCTTCAGGTTTATGCCCTCGAGTGATTTGCTGGCCTCCTCTGCGGCTTTCCCGAGTGTTGGGCTTAATGAGCCCGCAATCTCCACGATCGCTTGTAGTGTTTTGCTACTCGCCACGGTATCACCTCCTTCGGCCTTTCTTGTGCTTTAACACTTGCGGTGGTCTGTTTTTCTGTCGACGTTTTTGCTCGGCGGCGAGATCCTCGGCCGCCTCTGCGTACTCGACTATAAAATCAATTACTCTTTTCCTTTCGAGCTCTGACGTGCTGGTGTGGAAGGTTCTGGAGTAGTCTCTGATTGCTCGTCTGAGCTGTCTGCCCCTGAGTCTCCCGATCCGATAAAAAAACCTCGGCCGATTTTAGAGAATTTAGTGAGGGACTTACCCTTGATCCTCTCCATGTCCTCGAATGTGTAAGAAGGGTTTACTGCAATGACAGCAGCGAAGCCGATGTATAAATGCAGGGAGTAGTCAAGCTCGACAGCTCCCGCAAGGTTTCCACCTTTTGAGCCGCTGGCTTTCATTTTGTGAGCCTCAGCCTGCGCATAGAGTTCGCCGCTGATCTCGTCGGTGTCGTAACTCATTTCAGCAACCTGCACGCCGTTGATAAGTACCGGCTTGTTGAGTGTGATTGTTCCTCTTTCTTCTGTCTGGGTTCTCATGGTTTTGGTTCCTCCTTTTATAGAAAAAGCCGCCGGCGTTCTGCCAGCGGCCATGTTTTACAGTAATTTGTTGATGTCGCTCATGTAGTCCTTGCCGTCAATTCTGAGGATCTGGCTCAGTCTGTCGACGAGCAGGTACTCATAACCTCCGACAAAGATCTGCACGCGGTTCGCGGTGTAGGTGAGCTCGTTTTCCGAAGCGGATCCGATTTCTGCACCGATACCCGGGAGCGCAGTCGGTGGGAATGTTCTGACAAAAGCCTTGCAGCCCTCCGGTGAGGTGGAGCCGTCTGCTTTGACTACGTTCTGCACCCATCTAAATTCAAAGCTGTGCTTGTCGAGCTTTGACATTTTCCCGAGCCCTTTATCCTCGCCGATCTTTGTGATCGAGAGCTCCATATTTTCGAGCAGTCCGACAATAGGTACCGTCATTGTTCCCATTGCGTTGAGGTCTGCTGTCATTTGTGAAATTGCCGGGAGCGTGAAGCTGGTGTCCTTAGCTGTAAGCACACCGCTGTCGTATACGGTGTCAGCAACCACCGCGCCTTTTAAGTCTAACCACATACTTACTCACCTCCTCCAAAATAAGCAGTAAAGCCTTCGTCTGTGTACGATACGCGCGCCGTTCCGCTCTTAAATGGCGGGGTAGGGGTTGCACTAATATCCCAGACAAAGTCGCCGTTCATCAGGTTGCTGGTAGGGTTGGCCGTCTCTAAAAATTCAACGGTAGGATCTCCGATAAGAGCGCCGCGGCCCTTTAACGAGTCGAGTTCCTCCTGTTCGTCAATGAGTATGCTCTGCTGGAGGCTCAGATCCATAGTGCTGTCGATCTGGGTGCCGTGGCGTCGCTGGAAGCCGTTAGTAATATACATAAGCATACGGATATTAACGTCGAAAATGTAGCGCGCAACGCCGTCGGAACCGTACTCGTAGTAGGCTGTGTGAGGTCCCCAGAGCACCCAGAGGCCGCCCCAAAATACTGCGGTAGTAATTCCCTTTGAATTGAGTTTGTTGCCGTCCTGCTGATCGAAGCCCTCATTTTCAGAGTTGGCCCCAAAATACTGAGCGGTACACATGATCTCTTTGTTTGACGGGCTCTCCATTGGGATATTGTCATGACTGTTGTCGACTCTCTGCATTGTGACGGTCGCCTGAGTGCTCAGGTGGTACACTTTGCCAGCATACTGAACCTGCGGCCAGTAAACCTTCGAAAAACCGTTGTTGTAGCCGTTGCTGTCGGCCCATTCCTCGGCCTTTTTGAGCGAGTCAATGGCAGCCTTCGCCTTGCTGTCGTAAATTGGTAAGTCAGCATTTACAAAAGCGTCCCAGTGGCCGTTTAATTTCTGAACGACCGAGATCATGGCCTTGTAAACGTCTGGATCTTCACTCCAGAACGGTGCGGCCAGAATGTTGAGCACGGCGTTGAACATGGTGTAGAGTTTAGAGAGAGCCTGCAGTCCGGTCCTCTTGCCGGAGGCTGTAACGCTTCCGATAATGTCGCTCTTGGTTACGAGAGACGGATCCACCTCTGTGAATGAAGCCTCCACCGTGCCGGTGATAGGATCGGCGTCATTCAATGACTCAATGACTACGGCACCTTTGGTATAGTTGTAGTCGAGAGAGTAGTCTGCACCCAGCACATTGTCGGAGAGTGCAAAGGTGTCAAGAATAATTGTGTCAGTCACATACTCGGCGCGGCCGTTCTTGAATGTGAGCTCGACGGTTGTTTTGACGTCTTTCTGGTGGACGGCCGGATCTAATACGTTGATGATATAGATCGGCCCCACGTTTCCGATTGTGTTCGCAAAATGGCAGTCGAACGGCTCGCATAATGTGAACTTGTTCCAGTTGCTCGAGTAGCCGACTGTTGCCTGCGTTTTTGGCATGTTTTCCAGCTTGATCGGTGTGTTAATCAGGCCCTTCTCCTTATAACCTAAAACAAGGTTAATAGGTGCGGTTCCGATGTACGCCACAACGGTGTCAACCTGAACGGCGCTTTTTACTTTATCGTTTCCGATCTCGCCGTAAGCTCCGTGTTGATAGCTCATCTGTAAATCACTCCTTTACAATAAATTTTCATAGTCTGCGGGTATCTTGCGGGCCAGTCCGTGCTCGAGAGTGAACTGCACCCAGCAAAACCAGTACGGGTAATAGCTCACGAGAGCCCCGTCCTCAGTAAATGGGCCGTACTCTATGTTGTTTTCCTTGACGAGCCGCAGCCCCGCAATATACTCAGTGTTTTCGATTGCTTGCAGCACCTTGTCGGTAAAGCTCCAGACGTCCCGCCAGCCCTCGAGGTTTCTTTTGAAATTTTCGCTCGGCTCTCTGCGGTACTTCACGCCGCCGAGTGCCTGCGGATCCTGCTCGGGTACCGCCATTTCGCTGCCGTGCTGCCCCGGGTTCCATGTCGCAAGCGCGAGCTGTATCGTCATTTGACCGATGTGCTGCGCCGGTGCGTGCTTGCCCTTTAAGAGCTGCACGCATAGCGAAGGAATGGGCGCCGCAACGTCTGGCGGCTTTCTGTCCTGAGTAGGAATGTACATAGCAAAGGCGGCCGGGTGTGCTGTCTGCACATTGTAGCCGCCGTCGTTTACTTTGTCGTCTGGAACTTTCAGAAGTATGCCGGGGCAGACTTCCTCCTCGAACCATTTGACAATATTGTCAAGATCGCTTGTTATAGCCATAGCGCACCTCCTAGACCATGCGGGTGTGGTGCAGGGCTATCTGGGTGATCCCCAGATTTTCAGCCCATGAGTCAACAGTACACTCCCGGCCGTCCACATTCAGCGCGGAGCCCGGAGCTTTTTCACCCTCCAGATCTTCGGTTCTGGCAAAAATAAGAGTGTCGGACTCAGCAACGCCCAAAATGTTGCCGTTTTTCATCGTGACAAGCGTGTCGTTGTCGATAATGATCGTTATACTTTTACCCTCGATTTTATGAACTTCTCCGAAGTCCTCGAGCTGCATGAATACGAGATCAATGTCCGACGCTATGAGGTCTTTGAGACTCTTACTCAACCGGATCCATAGCACCAAAAGCCGGAGGGGCTTCGGTGTCGTCCTCCTCTGCAAAGTAATCGTCGAGCAGCTTAATGACTTCGGCCTTTGTGCGCATGTTCTGGGCGTCGAGTCCGTAAGCTCCAGCGAGTGCCTGCAACTCGGTGAGTCTCATTTTGTCGCTGTACTCTGGCTTTTCTGCTTTTTCACTCTGAGGATCTTCGTCTCCGTCAGCTTCCGGCTCCAGATCCTGCTCTGGTTCCTCTGCTTCCGGTTCTGCCGGATCCTCTGCCGGCTGCTGCTCGGCGCCGGCGGTTTCTGGTTCTGGCTCCAGCTCGACCTCTGGGATAATTACGTTTGCATATTCAGCAACGCCCTGAGCCACGAGCTCGGCCTCTCTCTCAGGATCGAGAGAGAAGGGCTCGGAGTCTTTGTCTTTGGGTAATATGATCCCGTTCTCTTTATAGCCGTATACTCCGGCGATAATTTTAATCATTTGGCGACTCCTTTCTTCGCATTTCTTACAGTACGCTCGCAGATACCCACGGATTTTTACTTCTAGGAATTAAGAGCGGGCGGCTTGTGACTTTGATCTCTCTGGACTCGGCCTTTACGTCTGCCGTGTACTTAGGAATACGGCGGCCGGTGTAGGTGTGGAACTCGCCGTCGTCCTGCTCGATCTGGGTAACTGCTCCATAGAGACCGCGGCCTGCTGCCGGGGCTGTCATAATTACGGTACCAGCCGGGAGATATGGAGCGATCTGACCGCTTTCGTCCTCGTAGGTCTCGTCGTAAGTGATAAGTTTTACCATGTGACCGTCTACGTTCAGGATAGCAAAGCAGCAAGCTCCTTCCGGTAAATTCATAGGCTCGATAGTTCCGAGCATAATGCTGCGGTTGTCGAGGTATTTCTGGATTGTAGGATCCTGCAGCACGATCTTTGAAACTCCTCGAGCCATTACGCACTCAGTAGCAGGGAGCCCGTTCTTTGTGAGCATGTAGATCATTTCAGAAAGATCTCCGTAAATGTCAGCGCCGGTTGCGTTCCATTTTACTGCCGGTGTGTACTTCGCCGGGTTGGCTGCTTCATCGTAGAAGCGGATCTCGTACTCCTCATAGTCTCCGCTGCCGTACTTATCGGCGTAGTGTCTCAGCACATAGCCGTTGTTGAGCATACACTGGGCCGCCATGTACTCCTCACGGCCTGAGATCATTGTGTCGAACTCTGTCAGGTCTCTGTTGAGGATCTGGGCCTGTCTCTGCTGAGGTGTTACGTTCTGGAAGAGCTGCTCGCCGAACCCTTTCTTGTTGAGGTCGTCAATGGTGAGCGGTCTCTGCGGAGCGATAAACGGCGGCACATAACTGAATGTCTTGTAACCCTCGCGCTCGATAGTGATACCGCCCTTTCGAGGCATTACGCAGGGTGCGATCTTCTTGCTGCCGTTTCTGTACTCGACGAGGACCTCCTCACCCGGGAAAATGTCCTCAGACACTCCGTTGACCGGGGCGGTAGTAGGGAAGTAGCGATCTCTTAAAAATGTTCTGTGTGTAGGCATTGCCTGAATTGCCGCCAGCATAGTGACGGTTCTGTAAATTAACGGTGTAGGCATTTCGATTGTCCTCCTTTTCTTACATAGCAGAGTCGAGGAAAATGCCACCGTTGCGGAGCGCTGCCTCGTCTGCTTCTGTGATAGTGTAGTCGTCGTCAACGATAAGGGCCTCTCTGTTGAAATGGCCGGATCTGTACGCTGTTGTAAATGCGTCGGCGCTTGTTGCGTCTATCTCGTCGCAGAGAACGCCGAACGGTGTGAGCGTCTCACTTTCTCCGGCTGCTGTGCCGAGAATAACGCATTTTTTTGTTTTGCTGCTCATTGCAACGACTGTGCCGCGCGCGAGAACTCCTTCTCCGCTCGCGATTGTGACGCCCACGGCGTCAACCGGGAACTTGCCGTCAATAAAAAGATTGTCAGCGTCGCAAGCTCCAATTTTCTGATCTGCTCTCATTGTGATACCCTCCTTATTTTGTTGGTGTTGTAGGTGCCGGAACTGCGCCACCGTTAGCGATCATAGCAGCGAGCTGGGCTACCTGAGCGTTTTCGTCGGCTGCCTGATCCTTTGGTGCAGGCGCTCCTGAGTTCGGTGTTGTGCCGACTCCGGCTGCTCCAGAGGCGGTAAAGTCGTCGGCGCTGTTCTGAATGTGCTGAGCTCCGAGCTGGGCCTGCTTTTTCATAGCCTTAAAAGCAAGCTCCTGAGCTGAGCAGGCTGTCGGTCCGTACTTGGCTTCTTTGATAAGCTCAGGATCTCCGACTGTTGCCTCGATCGTCTCGATTTCCTGCAGTCTGGAACGCTCGGCGGTTACGGCTTCGCTTGCCGCTGCCTCGCGGGCTGCGTTCTCAATCTGTGTTACGACGTCAGGGTACTGCTGTCTTAATTCTTCTGGTGTCATTTTGGTGTTACCTCCTTTTGGTTTATTTGTTGAAACGCTCTGAGTCGGAGCTGCTGGCTTCGATGTAGGCGTTTTAACGCTGTTAATAATTGGCACATTGCCCGGGAAATTACGAAAACCTTTGAGAGAGTGCAGCACTCCGTTGACGATAATCTCGTCTTTTTCTGAGCTCATGCACATGCTTGTCTCGCAGCCCTCGCGGATCGAAGTACAAAAACCATTTTCGACAGCTTCGCGGCCGGTGTACCATGTTTCCTTCGCCATGATCTGTCGGATCTTCTCGGTTCCGAGGCCGGTTGCGGCGTCGTATGTTTCGGCTGCTGCCTTGTTGGCTGCTTCGAGTCTCTTATTTACCTCGAGCAGGGCCTTGTGGTTGTAATTTCCCACGAGTGTGAGCAGGGCCTCGTGTACCATGAAAAGGGCGCCCTCAGCGATTTCGCGAGTTTTGCAGCCCATAGCAATGATAGTGGCGGCGCTGGCCGCAATTCCGTCGATAACTGCAACGGTGTCACCGTTTAACTCTTTGAGTCTGTTGCAAATTCCGAGTGCGGTGTATAAGTCGCCGCCTACGGAGTTAATTCGCACGGTGATTTTTGCCTTGTCCTTGACCTGAGCCAGATCCTCGAGAAAGCCTTCCGGTGTGATGTATAAGCCCTCGACCGGCTCACCGGTCCACCAGTCTGTCGGTCTCTGGCTCACAACTTCACCGTACATGGTGATCTCAGCCTCCTCGTCGCTTACGTCGACAATGTTCCAGAACTTCTGGGCTACGCCGGCGGGTGGAGCTGCGGGGCCATTAAGAACTCGCAGCGGGATTGTCTGCTTTTGCATGTTGTTGATCCTCCTTTAATGAATTTTGAAGTATAAGAGAGGCGATAGCCTGAGTAGCCTCAGCCTGAGCCTCCGGGGTGGTGCCGTTAGCTTCCGCGATCATTTCGTTTTCGCGTTTTAACTGGTTCATGTTGGCTTCCCACTGGCCGCCATTCAAGCGGATCGTACTCTGTTCGTGGGTGCTGTACCCGTGCTGGTTTGCAAGGATCTCGGCGCTGATTTCTTTCGTAGGATCGAGCTGTCCCTGAGACGGTCCGATCCAGTCACTTCCGAGCCATGCTGCACGAATGAGCGGATCACTGAAAAAGCCGGGCGCCTGAATACGTCCGAGAGCTACGGCCTCAGAGAGCCAGATCTCGTAAATGGGTTTGCAAAAGTCATTAGCAAACCACTCTCGGCGCATTTTGAACGCTTTCCATGCTTCCAGCAGCGCGGCTCTACTTGCTGAGTACGAGGCGTTGAACGATTTCAGGAGCAGATCGGCAGGGATCTCCAGCGCGGCGCCGCATTGTTCGCAGAGTGCTCTAATAAAAGCAGAAAAACCGCTTGCCGGTCTTGTCGGTGCTGCGAACTTGATATCTTCTCCCGGTTTCATTACGTTAATTGTTCCGGGGCCCATTTCGTAATCGTCAGGATCCGAAGGCTCTATCTCTGAGCCGTTTACTTCATTGAACGGCATTTCATCGGCGCCGGTGTCGGTTGTGACAAAAGCCGTGAAAAAGCTCTCGACAAGGGCGGCCATGAGCTCGCCCTCTGTGTAGCGTCTCATTTGCAGGAGCGGTTCAATGATCTGCGCCAGATATGTGACGCCTCTGTATTGCTCAGGTCTTTCAGACTCCATAACATGCAGGACATTAGGAAGCCCGGTTTTTTCACCGTATGCCTCGACTCTGGTCCATTCGGTTTCGGCCGTCGCGATAATATGCGGATAGGTGTTGCGGAAATAATACGCTTGTATCATTCCGTTGTTGTTAATCTCTACACCGTCAAAGATCCGGTTCCCGTTTTTGGCTTTGCCTTCGGTAGAAAAGCAGTAGTACCCCGAGTTAATCAGTGGGGTGCTGCAACGGTCAGCCTCTACGAGCTGGATCCTGAGAGAGTACGGGCACATAGGAGTCGGATCGACTCGCTTAATGAGTCCGAACACATCGCCGCTCATTAGCCAGCTCATAAGCGCGAGCTGCTGCATGGCGTAATAGTCATTTACTCCGGTAGCGTCGCAGGCGTTTTTCTTTTCGGCCCAGATCTTGAACTCGGCCTCTGTTTTTTTCTGCCATTCCTTTGCGGCTTCCTGAGACATTCCCAGACGTTCGGCGTCTATGCGGCTATTTAATTTCAGGCCGCAGCCTATGACGTTTGTGCGGTTGGTTTTAATGGCAGAAGTAGCAACCGGCGCGGCCATATACAGCATACGAGCGCGCTGCCTTAGCGTGTCGTTGTTGTGGTCTATATCCCATTGAGGGGAGGAGCTGCTTGCTTTGAAACTTTTCAGCGCCTTTTTCTTCCAGCTTGCGCCGGCCTCTGAATATCCATAGTTTGAAGCTCGCGGGGCTGCTGATCCCGGACGGGCTTCGGGTGTTGCCGCCTGAGCAGGTGGCCCTTGTGTTTTGCTTGGAGTTATTTGCTGCATGGTTTTCGCCTCCTTACCAGTCGCGAGGGACGACTCCGACGGCCCTGCGCTGTGATTTGTTTTCGAGCGACGCGATCTCGTCCTCCATTTCCTTGATTGCTTTGCGGATAGCTGAGAGATCTGTCTGGTATCTGGTGGCGTTTCGTGTTCCTATACCATAGGACTGAACGCCGCCGCTGAGCATTTCCTCCTCGCGCTTATAGTAAAGCTCGAGGCGAGTCTTTAATTTGCTGATTTTTTCAGCCTTTTGTTGCTGTCTCATGGTTCACCTCCTTACCAGTCGTCGTACAGCTTCGAGCCGCTGGAGCGTTTTTTCTTTTCTTTTTTCTCGACGGTTTTCAGCGGTTGGCCTTTGAGGCGCCTTTCTACTGCCGTGAGATCTGGATCCAGTATTCTGAAGGCTGCCATTGCATAGTTGCGGCAGTCGAGAGCCTCGTTGCGGTTATGTCCCGGCAGCTTCTCCCATTGCCATTTGTCGCCGCGTCTGGTTCGGACGAGCGACAGCTTTTCAGATAGCAAGCCAGAAAAGAAAAGAGAGTCATAACCGCGATCCTCTCCGAGTGGAAAGTGGCAGTATTTGGCTCCCTTTTCTTGCACTTTAATGGCGTTCATTATTTTACTTTTTCCAGCGTCTACTCCCAGAGTGTAGAGCCAGCACTTGCCGATCAGCTTGCCGTCTATGACGATCTTCACCTTTGAAGGTGGGGCGGTGTATGGTATGCCGTCGCCGCCTTTTCCTTTTATGGCAAAAACACGCTTGTTTTGTCGGGCCTTGCACTCGGCGTATACCTCCTGCGTAAAGTGGCCGCCAGAGTCCACGCATGTGAATGATACCTTCAGACCCTTGCCATTCTTGAAGCGGTAAACATGGTCGATCACATCGTCGAGTCGAGCCCATACCTCTGAGGTATCAGGCCGGCCGTTGATAATTCCCTTTTTTATGCCCCACGTTTCGCCGTAGAGTCCATGCCCGACCACTTCATACTCGAGGCGGTTGTCCTGAGTGTCAACTCCGACGGTCAACACCAGAACGTCGTCAGGGAGCTCGGCGTCGTATTGTTCGCGCCTGCTGAGCATTGCGTCCTCGTCCTCTAAATCTCCGCGATCCTCCCATAACTCACCGAGTAGGGTGTTGAATACAACCTTCAATTTTTCAGGATCGCCCTGAGCTTCGAGGAACTTCGTGACGATTTTCTCCCACGGAGTCCACGGAGACGAAAAAGCGTTAAGCCAGAAAGAGCGGTGCCCTTTTAGATATGCGTCCGGGTTCTCGGCGATCCATTTCGCCGGCTGCTTTTTCATGGTTGCTTCTGTCTGAATACAGCCGCAGCTCGGGCACACCCATGTTATCGACTTGACCTTGTAGGTCTTTTTATTTCGTACCTTTTTGACTTCATGCTCAAAATGGATATTGTCGAAAACAATATTGTGATACTCCCCGCAATCCGGGCACTTATGACACCAGCGCTCCTGAGTACCGGCGAAAAATCCGTTCTCAATGTTGCTGGCTCCCTTAATCGTCGGGGTTGATACCTCGATCGACTTCGCGTTGTAGAAGGTTGTCTGTCTCGCTTCTGCAAGAGCCCACGGATCGCCCTCAGTTCCTGCGCTGGACGCCCAGCGGTCGCGCTCGTCTCCGATGATGTAGCGGGCCGGAGTAGAAGCGAGGGCGCTCGGACTGTTGGAACCGGTGATCGTCAACATGCCGCCCGGGAAAGATTTCTGCAATATTGTATTGCCGGAGTCTCTCGTTTTGACGTCTGAGACCTTTTTCCTCAGCGGCTTCGAGTCTCTTATCATCGGAGCAATACGCAAGCGCGAGAACTTCCGGGCGTCGTCGAGAGTAGGCTGCACATAAATCGTAGATCCCGGATCCTGATCTATTATGTAGCCGATTATATTGAGCTCTACCTCAGATTTTCCAACCTGAGAGGCAGCTACAACGGTTAGCTTGTTGACTTTGGGATCCGTGAAGGCGTCCATTATGTCGACAAGGTACGGTGTTCGCTCATTCCTCCACGGGCCTGCCTCTGCTGAGCTTTCAGGAGATAAGCGGCGGTTTTTCTCAGCCCACTGGGACACTGTGAGGCGCTCGGGTGGTTTGAAATTCTTAACAGCTCGAACGAACGTATTGTTTAAGCTGTCAATTTCATTCTGCCTGCTCATCGTCCTCGATCATAGCCCAGCCCTGCCGATCCTTTACCCGCTTTTTATACTCCTCTGGATCGTAGTGGTACTGGGAGAGTGACAGAAGGATCTCGTTTACCTCTGTTTGTATTCTGGCAGAAGTTTCGGCCGGACTTGCAAGCTCCGCGGTATCAACCGCAAGCCGTCCCGGCATAGCCATTAACATGCTGCGGATATTAAAAACGAGGTCCGTCGTGATAGCTTCGACGTCCTCAGCTCTGTGCATGGTTCCTTCGAGTTCGGCGAGCTGGAGCTCTGCGACTCTGGCCTTTGCGCTTTTTATATCTACCTCAGCCTGCAGCTTGTCGGTCTCCAGCTTATCGTTTTGAGCTGACGCTTTGCGATCGAGCTGCGTGCGCAGGTATTTGATGTAGTCCTTCGTTGCCTCGCCGACATTGTACCGGCGGCCTGCCGGTGTATCGTGAGTTTTCAGAACTCCGTCTTGTGTGAGCTGCTGGATCCTCCGGGCAGTCAGCTCAAACAGTTCGGCCATTTTGGTTGTCGGCCAGTAGCCCGGAGTCTCGGCCGGTTTTTCTTTTCGTGGTGTTGCCATGCCTTGCCTCCTTCCCGGCGTAACGAAACGGCCTAAAATTTTTCTATGAGTCTAGCAAGTTTTTGGGCTCGCAAGCACCGCAGGGAAAAAATTCGCTCAGAAGAACCTATTGAAAATTTTTTATTTTCTTTTGCCGGGTGCCCGGCGTTCGTGTTCTTTTTTCGCTTGCGTTTCTCTGCGGTGTTGGTGCGCCGACTCGGCGCGCGAGTGGTGACTTGCCTCGGCTTGCCCGGGCCTGCTGCCGGGGCTGCGCCTCTGGTGTGGCGTGGCCTTTGGGTGTGGTCCATGTCCGGGCCAGCTTGCCGCGCCTGATGTGGTGGCTCAGTCTTAGAGTGCTGAGCATATAGAAAGAGGCCAGCCACTCGCATGGTGTGGAGTGGTGGCCTCTGGTTCTCTGGTGGTGTATGGTGCCCGTGTGGCTGCGTGTGTGCCCCGTAGAGCTCACCCCTGAGCTTTGGCGAGCATTTGCTTGACGTGGTTCTCCAGTCGCTTGCTGAGGCCCTCGTCAATGTTCTGCTGTATGAGTGGCTGCACCTTTTCGTTTTCAATCATCTGCGGCACACTCAATGTCTTTATGCTCTTGATAGGGTAGCGGCTTTCGCTTTCCCTCTGGAATGGTATCTGTGTAGAGCCCTCGCCTCCTGAGCTGGCAAGGAATACGCCGGCCGGCAGGTTCTTCCGCTGGCCCTTGAATACTTCCTGACTTACTCGGTATGGCTTCGGCTTCCGCTGGGTGGGCTTCATTTTGAAATGCGTCGGAGTCAGGACTCGGCCCTTGTATGTTAATACAACGGACTCGACGAGGTTGCCCTCGACTTTGAGCTGGCCGCCGCCTTTTCCTTTGCCGTCAAGCGCCGCCTTTACGTCAGCCTTCTTGATAGCGTAAACCTCGCACACGGCAGCAGATACCCACGCCTGCGCTCGGCTCTTTGCGTCTGAGGTGCATTTCTTTATTACCTTTTCAGCGTCTACCCCTGCAATATTGTCCAGCGTTTTGACGAGCTCCTCATAATTTGACAGCATACAAGTGGTTGTTCCTCTGGTGGCTGCCATGTGTGATCGCCTCCTCTCAGCCTGAAAACGGCAGCAAAAAACCGCCCGATTTTCTCGCGCGGTTTCTTTACCCATTTATTGCATTGTAAAAATTATAGCACGGCTCAATTTCAAAGTAAATTGCATCTTTTTTGCACCGGTAAATTGCACGCTCAGCCTGCTGCCGGCGGCGGCTAATCAATGGCGGCCGTGCCATACAAGCGGACAGAGAGGCTCTTAATAAGGCGCTGGCGGTTCCTCCAGATTGTTGTTGCGTCGCAGCCCAGTGACTCAGCAATGGCCTCATTGTCAAGCCCCTCGAAGTAGCGGCCGCTTACTGACTCATAATACGGATCTGGCTTGATGATTTCGAGGGCTTCCTCGAGAACATCGACTTCGTGCTGATCCGACTCAATGCAGGCCTGCTTGTCTTTGATAATAGCCTCGAGAGCCTCCTCTGGATCCATGCGGGTGCTACTCTTTGAAAATCTGGTGATTGACTTGCTTCTCGCTGGGGTTCCGTAGGTCCTCAGCTCCTCGATCTTTTCCTTGTCGTCCTTAATCTTGACCTTCAGCACCGGTAGGGCATAGAGACGAGCCTCGGTGTTTTTGAACGCCGCCTTTGCGTTCTGCGGCTGCTGCAACGGCTTGTATGCGTCTGAGACTGCTGCCGCGGTTTTCTTTGCTACCTCGTCTATGTAGCTTTTGATCTCTGGCGGTATGCTTGGTTTTTTCTGTTTTGCCATTTATTCATATTCTCCTTCCTTGTAGTCTGAGCTTATTCCTACATCGTCGAAAATCTCGGCGTATACTGCCGGATCTGCCGGAGCTCCGTCTCTTATGAGCTGGATCTGGTCCTTGTTACCGGTGATCCTGAAATATCTCTTTACAATTACGTCGGTATATCCGGGCGTTAATTCCATGAGGTAGGCGGTGTGTCCGGTCTTTTCTGCTGCCGCGAGAGTGGTCCCGCTGCCTCCGAACGGGTCGTAAACCGTTTTTACAAAATCCATGTTGTCGAGTATCATTTCCATAAGCTCGACGGGCTTCTGTGTCGGGTGTAACTCATTCCCGGACCTGCTGCACCTCAAAACATTGCCGTAACCTTTGTGGCCGTCGAATTTCGCCTTGCCTCTGCTGCCGAACAGACAGAGCTCGTGCTGGCTTCTCCAGCCGACGCCCATGCCGGGTGTCTCTTTGTCCCATACGATCATCGAACGGACTCCGAAGCCTGATTTTTCGATTATGTCATACAAATAGATCCACATGCGCCAGTCGGTGAACACATAAGCAAATAGAGGAGTGATACCCTCGAAGGCTGCGGTTAATAATTTAATATAACCGCGGGTGCTGAGTATGTCGTTTGCAATCTTCGGCGCGTCTGTCTGGCCTTTTCTTACGGTTCCGATACTTCCGGTAGACTTTCCGCTCTCTTGGTGGCCTCCGCTGCAATACGGTGGATCTGTGAGCATGAGCTCCGGTTCTGCTCCCGCCAGCAGCTCCTCGCGGTCCTTTGTGTTGGTGGAGTTTCCGCACATGAGTCTATGACGGCCGAGGATCCACACGTCCCCCAGCTTGCTGACTGGTTCCTCCGGCGGTGGGAGTACGGTGTCGTCGTCTGCTTCCTCCTTGTCGTGGTCCGCTTCGCATAGAGCTGTCGCAAGTTCCTGATAGAACGACTCCTCGTAGCCGGTCATTTCAAACGGGATCGCCCCGGTGTCTACCGCCTCAAAAGCCTCGGCCAGTTTCACGCTGTCGATTTCCGCAAGCTCCGCGATCCGGTTGTCTGCCATGAGGTCGGCCAGTTCCTCCTCCTCGCTGGCATAGTTCTGATAGTCGACTGGAGCCTCTTTGAATTTTCCATACTTTGCCGCCGCGAGTCTGCCGTGGCCCTTTACGATCAGGCCCGATCGGGTGCTCACGGTGATCGGCTGCCTCCAGCCGGTTGCCTTGATGATAGCAGCGAGGGCTCTGATCTGATCGTCCGGGTGCTTATTCGGGTTTAGAGGGTTTTCTCTGAGTTCCTTTATCGGCACAATTTTGTCATGTGCGCAAAAAACCGGCCGGCCGTCTGCGAACGCTTTCGGCTCAGCGCTGGTTGTGTAGTCCATGTCGTTGATCTGTATCTCCTGACGGTTGGCCTTCGTCTTTGTCTGGGTGATTTCGAGCGTTTTCTTTGATTTCGCCACTTAATCGCCTCCCTTCTGGTTTTCTTCTGGTTCCTGAGCTCCAAAACGAGCGATCGCGAGCTCGTTGTATTTGCTGTAAATAGCCTCGAAGGCTTTTTTCCATTCCGGCCCGTGTTCGTCGCCTACGGTTACGATATGAGCCAGCTCGTGCGCCAGTATCTCCGGGACTGCCTCTGCCGGGATATGTCCGGCCACCTCTATGAGCGGGAGAGTGCCGTCGTCCGGAAATGTGGTACAACCGACCATTTCTGTGCCGTCCTCTGTGGTGATTTTATCAACCAGTATGGCCTCGTATTCCGTGCCCGGGTAAATTTCAGCAAAAGCCTGAGCCACGAGGCTGCTCGGATCGTTTAAGAATGGGCTTTTTAATAATTCCATGAATAACCTCCTGCAATATGCGGGAGGGCAGCAGGGCCCTCCCTTGATGATTCCGACATTTATGTCGGTGACATTATGCAATGATTGTGATCTTGTCTCTGTCCGGTATGTCTTTGAGCGCTTCCGTGAGGTACGCCTTGACATTTGCCACCGCCTGAGACTTCCAGACGCCACCGTCAGCAGCCACGAGCTTGAATACCGGAGCGCCGCCTCTGCCTTCGCTTACTCTGAAAACAAAGTCGCTGGCCGGCTGCTCAACTTCCAAAAATGTGCGGTACGGGATCAGGTTTACCGGGTTCGGCACGAGTACGTTGTCCTTCGTGGTTATTCCGGTTTTCATAACTGCCTGCTGGGTTGTGCCGTTGTCTGAGAAGGTAGCCTCCTGAGTGTTCACGATATTGCTTGCCAGCATGGTGACAGCTTCGCGGTCGTCGCTTTCCTTGAAGCATGACTGCATAGAAATGAGAAAACTCTCCTGATCGTATTCTCTGCCATATTCAAAACGAGGCAGCAGGGCATTGACCTCGAAAAGCGTCTCACGGTCGCGCTCAGCAAGCAGGCCAGAGTATAAAAGCACCTTTGTTTCGTTCACTACCTGAATAATCATACGATCGCGCAATTCTTCGCGGTTTTCTTTGATGTAGTCCACCAGTGAGGTGAGAGTGGTTGCGGAGATAGGCGCCGCCTTTTCCGGTGCGTCATATCTTACGAGATCCTTCGTGCAGTATGTCTTGCCGTTAATCTCGACCGTTTTCGGATCCTCGGCTTTTACTGCCAGTCCGGTGATATATGCGATAGCTTCCTTTATTCCTTCCATTGTTTCGTCCTCCTTATGCGTTTACGGCCTTTGGGCCCATTGTAATGACTTTGTGCTGGTTGCTTTTCGGCTGTTCTGTGGTTGTTGGTTGGTCGACCGGTGGGCGACCGTTCTCAAATACCTCGCCCGTCTCAGGATCGAAGTCTCTGCCCGGTACGAGTTCGCCTGCTGCCGCCTCTGCCTTTTCCTGCTCCTGATCGGTCGGAACCTCTGCTGGCTTTTTATTTCTGTTTTTCAGGTCCAGAGGCTTGCCGGTAGGTGCTGGCTGCTGTTCTTCGGCGCCTGCTGCCGGCTGTGTCTCATTAGCAGCGGGAGTGGTAGCCTGAGCCGGTTCTGCTGGCTGTTCCTGAGCCTGCAGATCGTTAAATGACATTTGGCCGCGGATCTGGCCGTCATATTCTGCGATCTCGATCTGGCCGGTTCTCATATTTATGCCCATAATCATTTGAGTGTCGATTGCTTCGGTTGCTGCGAGCTTGGTCGTGACAGCGATCTGGGTGCTTACGAGCTGTCTCGTTTTGTTCGGTGCAAATTTGAGCGTGATCTGGATCTGTCTCTTGGTGGTTGCCTCTGTGTTCGGGTTCTGAATGTTCTCGGCCACCTGCATGAGTGCCTCGTTGAGCTTTTCAGCAAAAGCACCGCCGGCGAGAGTTTCGAGGTTGATGTTACTCTGTACGCTTGTTTTCTTCATTTTCTGGATCCTCCTTCTTGGTCTTGGAATTGTTCAGCTCGTCAATGCGAAGGCTGAGCTGATAGGTCGCATAAGCTACCATGTGGAGCTCTGCGGCTTTCTTTTTGGCGTCTTTGTGGGTTACTACGGTTCCGATTGCTGACAAAATCAGGAAAACGGCCCATAATGCACACACGACGGCGCCGAGCGTGATTTCTTCTGCGGTCATTTCTTCTTTTCACCTCCTCCCGGTGTGTTTGCGGCCCTGAGAGCGCACTCGGTACAAACTCCAGCGGCTCCCGCTGCCTTTACTTGACGCGCAAGCTCTGGCTCCCAGCACTCCCGGCCACAGCTCGGGCATGTGACGAGGCGCCAGTCTGGGTGCTTGCTTGCGTCTGGTATATTGGAGCGGAGCGGAAGGCATATAAGCCCGCCGTCTCCGGGTTTCCACGGTTTTATTGTTATGTTCATGTTATGCCTCCCAGTTCCAGAGCCCCTGCTGGCCTTTGGCTTTTATGGGCTCCGGCAGTTCTTTGATGTTTCTCAGCTCCCATGCGTAACGGCCGAGAGAATAATCTCCGAGAGCCTTTTCGGTGTCAGGCAGAGTAGAGAGGTATTCTTCCGTTATGAGGTGGCACGCCACAAGCTCAGCCGTTGCAATTATTTCTCCGTAATTGAAATATGTCAGGAGCTCACCGTTTGCCATGCTTGCTTTTTCCAGCTTCTCAACCATGAGTCCGAAGGCTTTCTCTGACAGAAGCGGTACGACTTGGCGCATCGGTTTGACTGCTGCATGGATCGCAATCGGCCCTCTGTATTTTGTGACCCAGCTTCTTGTCTCGTTCTGTTTTACGCCGGCGGCTATAAATTCGGCCCACGGCTGCCATATTGTTATTGCTTTCATTTAGGCTCCTTTCTAAAAGCAAAATGTTAGTTGCCCTGTTTCGTCTGCCTGCGTATTCATCGGAATAACAAAGCCTTCCCAGCACTCGTAGGCTCGCCCGGTCAGGCACTCAGCCGCTAAAATCAGCACATTTATGTCGCTGGCGTTTTTCATCCATGCGTATTCCTTTACATGGCGTTTTATTTGTTCCAGCAACGGGAGTAGGCCGTCGGCTTCGGCTGCTTTTTCAACGAGCCGAGCCCAGTCCTTGATCTCATATACTCCGCTGGGCGTTTTGTACGTTTCCCTGCCTTCTGTGATTTTTCTCCCGTTCTTATCCTTTCCGACCACCGTTGCCGTGAACATTCTCGAAGATAGTCTGGTGTAGTTCTCGATCATCTAGGCTCCTTTCTGGATAGCTGAGGCGCTCCAGTTCTTCGCGAAGGCCTCCGTGCTCTGATAAGGGCAAAAGAGCTGGCCGTCTCTGGTTTTCACCTCGAAGCGTCCACGGCTGCGGATATATCTCACGATCAGTTCGTAGCGCTGGCCGGTGATAAATCCCATTGATCCGGTTGTCCCGGTGAATGTCGCAATAATCTGGAGCGATCCGGTTTTACTTTTTGGGTTTTTCAAATCATTAAGCGCGCGTGTCAGCATTGTGCGTTCCTCCCTTTGTCTTTTTCAAAAATTCCAGCGTACCCAGATGATTGAGGCCGATCTCATAGTCTTGGATCTCGCTGCGTTTCAAGTGCTTGTGGCCGTATATGTCCTTCATATCTCGCCAGACGCTCCACGGTATGCGGTAGAACTGCTCAAACTTAAAGCTCACGAGCACGAAGCAGCTCGCACCCATTTTCTCGTAGTTCTCCAGCAGCTCGGCCTGCCGATCGCTCACGGCAGAGGCTTCGATCTTGTCGGCGTCTGTATGTTTGGCCTCGAAGGCAACGCACCGGCCGCCGTTGAGTATTCCCTTGTAGTCGTTCTGTGCTTTCTTGGTGAAAACTGCGACATATTGGCCGCGTCTGCGATCTCCGTATGGTTTCAGCGGTCTCATAGGTTCCGGCGTTTTCTCAATGTCCGCAATATTCTGGGAGCGGTAGTAGTTGCACGCTGCGGAGATCATATTCTCGAAGCGTTCCCCGGCGTATTTAGCACGGCGACCCTGCTGCCGGCGCTCATACTCGATATTTCTCTCAGCTTCGCATTGTGTAGGATCCGGGTAGCCCTCTGAATTTCGTCCGTTGTTCATATCAAGCACCCCCTCTCAACATTGAGCTGCCATTTCTCAGGCTGTTCGCAATCATTTCGCCGAGTTCTGAGGCCTCCGTCGGATCTATGTTGATATGAACCGCAGTAACCTCTCTGAGACTCTTGTCAGCCTCCGCAAGTAGTGGAGCGGCAGCAGGCTGATCGGCGTATGCAGCAGCGGCAGAGGCGGTGTGTTTTCTCAGAGGCCTGCGCTGTGTTACTGCTGCATGATTGTAAATCTCCAGCACGTTCTCGATAAATTCCGGCGGGCCGAAAACTTGAATCTCAATGTCGAGCACTCCGGCGAGCTGGATCTCGTCATACATTCCAGCAGATACCTCGCAGCCGTAAACTCTGATAAGTTGGCAATATCTGAGGAGCTGGAGCCCGCAACGCAGGCCGAGCTTTCTTTCCTCTGGGTTGGAGTCGTCCACAAACTGTGTAAAATACACGTGAGGGGCGAGCGGCAGCAGGCCGTCATTCATTGCCTCGCGGCAGTATTCCTGCGCCTTGATGATGTTTTTCTCATAGTCACCGCGGCACGGTGAGCAAATATAGGCTAATTTCATTCAGTGCCCTCCCTTAAATAATTTTTATTGTCTGGCGACTGCTGCCGGGCTGCCATACGAACCACGAGTAACTCGTGGCGTCCGTTCCGTGTCCGGTAAAGCTCGGGCGCTTATGTAGGGTATAGAGTCCGGCGAGCCGGTGATCTTCCTTCTGCCAGAACTCAAAACGCTGGTCGCTTTCCATGAATGCGGTGCGGAGCAGAAAAATGAGCCTGCCGCCCGGTTTAAGTAGCCCGAGACATTTCTCAACAAATTCGATCGCCTGATTAAATGGCGGGTTGCCGATGATAAGATCATATTTTTTCCCGAGGTCCATACTCAGGAAGTCGTCAATAATCACATTGACGCCGAGATCCTGCAGGTGTTGTGCCTCCTCTGGTCTGATCTCCACCGCGTCGATCGAAAAATCGCCGTATTTTTGTAGTGTCTTGATTATGTTGCCGCTACCTGCTCCCGGTTCCAGCACCTCGATCCCCCCCTCAGAGGGAAAACGTCGAGAAATGTCTCGATCGTCGGGATCGGTGTAGGGTAGAAGTCGTGCGGCTTTCTGGTGCTTCCTCTGTTTGTTGCACTCATTGTCTGCCTCCTTATCTGCTGCGCCAGCTCTGGCCCTCCATGACGAGCGCCTCGCACATTTCTCGCAGCCGGTCCACAGTGGCCCTCGCTGTCATGTCGTCCCCATTCTGAGGAGTGAGGCGTTTCTCCAGCTCGGTGTCTGTGTAGTTGCTTGTTACAATCGTTGGCTTGTAGCCTTCGTAGCGGGCGTTTATGATCGTGTAGATCTTCGAGACGCCCCAGTCTGTCGGCGGCTCTTTCCCCATATCGTCGATAATGAGGAGCGGGACCGTTTCGTAAACTCTCAGGATCTCGCCCTCTGAGATTTCGCGCTTGTCGTATGTAGCCTTGATCCTTGCCAGCATGTCGATCATTGTCATGCAAATAACCGGCCGGCCTCTCTGGATCAGGTCGTTGGCGATAGCAGCAGCGAGGTGAGTCTTTCCGACGCCTATGTCGCCCAGTATAAAAAGTCCGTTTTTCTTCTGGCCCATATTGTCAAAATTCTGGGCGTATCGCATGGCCGTTTCTTTCGCTTTGGCCGTTCTCTCGTCTGGGGTGAGGTAGTTGCTGAAGGTTCGCTCTAAAAAGCGGCCCCTCATTCCTGAGTCACATCTGAGACGCGACACCCGGCGTCTGATTTCGTCCTCGGCTTTCCGTTTTTCTTCCTGCTCCCGTTCGAGCTGTTCCTTTTCTCTAGCCTCGACTGCTCCCGGGCAGTTGCAAGGAATAGCGGTGGGGATCCAGAAGATCCGGTCGCCCATGTTGCTGAGTTCTTTGCCTCTGTGATACCGGAGCTTTCCGCAATATTCACACGGCACCGGCTCCGGTGGTGGTTCCGGCCAGTCTCTTTCCTCGTTGCTGTAAAACCAGCCGTCACTCGGCTGCTGTGAAGCCGGTGAGCTTGTAGCGGGATCCGCTTGGTGGTTCGTTGCCATTGTCCGGGCCTCCTTTGTCGTCATATTTGCCTTCCAGCACTTTGCACATGTTTGTCGGTTTCATTATCCAGTCGAAGTCAGCCCGCCAGTTGCGATCGTTTTCGCCTTTCATAAAGCTGCTTGCCTCGGTTTTTCTGAATAGCGTCTCGAATGTCTCAATATTCGGGTAGGTCTTAAATCTTGCGGCCACCGCCTTGCGTCTGGCTCCGTCAATCTTCTGGATCTTTGAGAAGCTGACGCAAATCTCGTTGTATAACTGCATGATTTTCACATACGGAGTCGGATCTGATTTAGCAGGTGCCGCTGCTTCGTGCTCTGGAGGAGCACTTAAAGGATCCTTTATATCTCTAGTCTTATCTACTCTAGTCTTGTCTACTCTGCCAGCGGTTGCTTGTTGGTCGTCCGGCGGTCGTCCTTCGGTCTTTTTAGCAGCCGCTCGGCGGCGTCTGGAACGTTCCTTTTCGGCTTCACGCTGCTGGATCAGAGTGCCTGCATATTCCTCCCAGTCGTGGATCGTGAGAGTAGCAGGATCCTCGTCGCCCTGATCCAGCAAACCCGCAGAAATAAAGGCTTGCAGCAGTTCGTCGGCGTCTCCGTCCCACTGTGCTGCGCGGGCTATATTTCGCGCGCTTATCTCCGAGACGTTGCCGTCCGGGGCATTATCGAGAGCCCAGAGCCAGAACGAAGTCAGGAGCCCGATCATGTAGGGTGGAGCTATTTCGAGAGCGTCGGCTGCGTCTAAAATTTTTCTATGCTGTCTAATTGATTGATAAATTTTCAACCATGCCACGGCGTTTCCTCCTTCCTTTTTTGGTCGTCCTTTTTCTTGGCGTGTCTTTCTGTTTTGGTCGTTTGTCGGTCGTCCGGTGGTCGTCCACCGGTTGACCGGTAGGACAAAAATCAATTAAAAGGGAGTTGATCGTCTGCGCCCTCCGGTATATTCATAAAACCGTCGCCACTTGCAGGACCGGTTGGAGGCTCCTGCTGGTTGCCGTTTTTATTCTTGCTTTCCGCAAACTCTGCCTCCTCAACAACAACCTCGGTAGTGTATACCTTGCGGCCCTCGCGGTCGTTGTAGCTTCCCGTCTGGATCCTGCCGGTTATTGCGATCTTTGTGCCTTGTCTCAGGTATTTCTCAGCAAATTCGGCGTTATTTCTAAAGGCAACGCACTGGATAAAGTCGGCAGTTGCTTCGCCTCCGTCTTTTCTGCCTCTGCGGTCCACGGCGAGAGTGTAGCGGGCTATCGCCATAGGCTCATTACCTTGCGTGTATCGTACTTCGGGATCTCTGGTGAGCCTCCCCATTAAAATGACTTTGTTCACTGTCTATTTCCTCCATTCCTCAGCTCTCTGGCCGTGTCGTCCATGCGCTTGCAAATGTCGTCATACTCTGCCCGAGTCATGTCGGCTGGTTTCTTGCTGTATAAATAATTGATCCTGCCGTCTGTCTGCTCTTTGGAGAGCCCGGCGTCCTGAGCTTTCCGGTACATTCTGTCGAGCTGGGCCGCTGTGAGCTTTTTCTCGGCTCCATTCTGGCCGCTCTGAGCGGTTTTATTGCCTTGCTGGCTCTGTTGGTTGCCTGCGGCATTTCTGACCGGCTGTGAGGCTGTTTGAGCGCTTGGCTTGCCCTTCATGTCTGGATCGGTCTCGCCCATGTCAATGCTGAATTTTTCAAAAAGATAATATTTTATAGCATAGGTCCACGCGCTGCCTTTTGCTTTGGCTGGATCGTCGTTCCATGCGATTGCGTGAGTCTGGGCCTCGTCGGTGTCGTCCTCGTTGTCTGCATTGGTCCAGCGGATTGTCAGATCGGACTCATAAAGGAACATGAGGCCGCCGTGCTGCGTGTTCATGGTTTTGATTTGGGCGTTTTCCTCCTGAATAATGTCGAAGTTGACGCCGAGCTCATTCATCGTGGGAGTGATAGCTCTCCAGACGTCGTCAATCTTTGCAAACTTATAGGGAACCTCCTCGCTGTGCTGACCCTTTTCAATCCTCGGGATCTGGCGCCGCAGTTCGATGAATTTCTCCTGCAGGCTCATTACCTCGATCGGTTTGTCCCGCCGCGTCTGGAATGAGGCAACCGGGGAGCCCGCTGCGGTTTCTTTCTGTTCTTCTTGCATGTGGTTTCTCCTCCTTATGCCGCCGCACATAGGCGGCGGGATTTATGATTTACTGAATTACGAAGCAGACCGGGACGTAAAGCTCGTTGCTGGCGTTCCAGTAGTTGGAGTTCCCGCCGCCGTAGACGTTCACGCAACTAGTCGAGTCGCCACCCCCGACAGAAGCGGTCCAGTACCAATCAGGTGATCCACCTTTTCTGTTGCACTTGATACGGTTGCGGCGGTCCTTGTAGTATTCGATCTGGCTGTATGTGCCGTCCTCTGAATAGCAGCAGTCCCCGAACAACTCCGACTCGGTAGGTAAAAAGAGGCGACAGAGTGAACTCTCGCCGTTTTCCTGCTTACGCTCAACCTCGGCGATCACATTGCGAAGCTCCTCCGGCAGATTATTGAAAACTTCCTCGTTTAAGTAGCGTTTGACGTCTGAGTCTGCGAAGCCGCCGGCGTTTCTGTTGTTCTGGTTGTAGGCAACTTCCACCGGCAGGCAGTCCTTGCTCTCGAAGCGAGCCCAGTCCGGGCCCATGTCAACGACTACGAGATCCATTTCCTCACCGTCGAGGGTTTTCTCTGTGATAATGTCGCCAATCTTCAATGTGCCGCCGCCTCCTTTTATCAGGTTAGCGAGTCCTTTCCATGTTGTTTCTGTCTCTGTTGTGGTTGTCTGAATTAACTTAGGCATTTTCTTTCCCTCCGTTCTGAATTGTTGAAATAGCAAGCTCGAGAGCCTCAACCTCTGTTCTGAGCTGACTTTCTTCGTTCATGAGCTCTGTGAGTCTTTCCTTTTTAGGCTGCAAAATAGCAGTTATCTGGGCTATGGCTGGGTTTTCAGTCTGCGCCTGAGCGCTGGTTGCCTTGTTCATTTCTTCCATTGTGGTGTCCTCCTTTAATATTCCGACGTGGCTCAAAAAGTCCGTTATCGGCTCAGCTACGCCGGTTGCAACGGTTGTGGTTACTGCATTACCGAATTGCTTATAAGCCTGAGAGTCTGAGACTACCTGCTCCCAATGCTCCATAGGAAACGCCTGCAGGCGTCCGTATTCCGTTGGGGTTAGCTTTCTGACTCTGTATCGTTTTTTATCTAAAATTTTCACTTGTCTACACCCCCCCCGCAAGTCGTAAGGGTAGGAGCCAGACCGTCAGGATCGTACACTCGCCGAATGGAGTCTTGCCCCTTTATATCCAGCAAGCCGATCATTTCAAGTTTTGGCATTTTCGTCCTCCTTTGATATTTCAATGACAGCAGTCATGCCTTGACGCCCGAAGCCTTTAGAGTCTCTTGCCTGAAGGCAATTTGCTGTATCGGTGAATTTCTGCAAATTGGTGGCGTAGTCCGTCACCGTTATTCCGATGTGCTCAACAGTATGTGCTGGTAGTTGTGCTTCTTGGTCAATGACCCCCCCGCCAACTCGGAGGGTTTTACCGCAGCCGTTTGGATCCAGCAGACCAGTCTCGTTGCATATCTCAGAGACAATAATGCCGTTTTCGTCGTCCTCCTCGGTTTGGATAATTACGCCGTGGAGATCCTGAGCCGTAAGCGTAAACATTGGTTCCTCGTCGTCTTTGGCTCGTCGACCGTTTTGCCTTTTCTCGATACGGTCTGGCGTAATAGTTGCATGTACTTTCCCGAGTTCCTCCAGCCTTTTGAGCGCCTGCTCGATAATTTTCTGGGCTTTTTCGTTTGGAATGTAAAACCTCTCAGGGACGTTATCGTCCAGAAAAAGTGACAGCTTGGGAACCTTTTCAGGATCTTCGTTTTGCTCTGTCATTTGTAAAACGTCCGGCAGGTCGTCTCTGGTTGCTGCTATGTAGTAGCGCTCCCGGTTCTGGGCTACATTCCAAAATTTTGAGTTGTATAATTTAACGTGGGCGATATATCCACGCTGTTTTAGTTCAGCCGTAAGCACTGGAATATACGGAGTTAAGCCTTTTACATTTTCCGCGACAAGCACGGCGGGGAGCGAGCTCGGTGCGTGTTCTCTGGTTTCATCAATCAGGCGCATTATTTCATAGAAGCACCCGGAGCGACTGGCTGCTTTATAGTTTTTAGATCCGCAGCTTGGGCAGGTTGTCTGTCCCGTGAAATTGCTCGGATCAATAGCAAAATCGCTGTCGCAATCTTGGCATTTGAGCAGTAGCCCGGCTTGCTTACCGGCAACGCTCAGATCTTGACAAGGGAACCCAAAAGCCCAAACATGAGCAAAGGGGACGTCTTGCCATGTCATTTCTTTAATATCTGCCTGCTTTACATGGTGCCCGACGTTGTGGTCGTAGCTTTGCACCGCATATTTGTCAAAGTCCCACGCACCGGCTATTTTGTAGCCAGCATTGAGGAACCCAACGCCCATGCCTCCGCAGCCGCAGAAAAAGTCGTTTACTATCGGTTGCATTTATTCCTCCTTCTCCGCGTAGAAGCGGTGGTTGTTAATTGTCATTATGTAGCGCTGTGACTCGTGGAACTTACTCGCCACAAGATCGGGATTGTAAAAGTATTTGATCGGCTCGGTGCTTGCTATCATTCCGAAGTCAAACACATACCGAACGGCCTGCATTGCCTCCGCTGACGGCTCCGGTCTTTTCTTGGAATAGGAGTAGCGAGCTGCTGCCTCTGCCGGCCGGATCCCGTCGTCCTCACATGCCTGCAGGATACACTGGCAAATTGCAATTTTACCCGCAAGCGGTTCGCCCTCGGCCTCTGCTGTGACGATCTGGGCCACCTCGTAGCGCTCGGCGTCTGTCAGCTCGTACCGGAGTTCAAAACCGGCCTCAGAGGCCCACGATCTTGCGAGCTCCTCCATATCTACCGCGTGGGGTTCCCCGTCCTCTGTCAGATATGCGAAGTAGTAGCCGTCTGGCTGTGTTTCGTCCTGAATTATGAGAGTAGTTTCCTGCGGTGTCTCTGTTGTTTCTGCTGCCGGAGTGTTTACCGGTTCTTTTTTCTTGCTGCAAGATACCAGACTCATGGTAACGGTCACAACGAGCACCAGAGCGGCGCCTGCTGCCAGTCTGGCAAGGAAAACCTCGCGGCGCCTATTGGCTTTTCTGCGTTTTCGTGCTATAATTTCTCTGTGATCTTTGAAATTATGGACGGGCTCAGGCGAGAGCACCGTCTCCTTCTTCGCGGTCACTTGGGCTGGACGTTCTGGGCGTCTGGCCCTTTTTATGTCCTCATGTGTTTGCATTGGTCTGTATGCCTCCTTTTGGTTCGTAGTTTCTCAGCTCGCAGAGGGCGAGCGTGAAGTCTTGGAAGGCGAGCTGCCTCACCAGATCGGCCACCAGCAAAACGCGGTACCAGCCGGAGCGGTACGTCGCCGCGTCCTCTGGCTGTATTTCTGTGGCCCGCTCGAGCTTTCTGTCTGCATAAGACTCAGCCCGCTGCATTTCCTTGTCTGGGACCTCTTGGCCCAGTATCTCAAAAACCGCCTTGCGGCTGTATTCTTCGGCCATGTGTTGCGCGCCTCCTTTACTTTTTGTCGTTGTCTTTTCCACCTTTGTTGTTGTAGCTGATAATTACCAGCGTTACGCAAATAATCAGGGTAATAAGTACGCCGTTACTCACAAGATCCACCTCCATTCATAAGATCCGGCAGTCTGCACCCGAGCTTGTAAGACTGGGGCATGTATGTGATCTGTCTCAATTTCCGGCCGGTTATGCCGTACTTCGGGTTGTAGCCCAGAAGGTCTATGTAGTCCGTCAGGTCGTCCCGTTCTTCGCTCATGGCCTTAGTTACCTCGTAGAGCGCCAGAACGTCGTCGATCGCTCTGTGGCTGTTCTGGACCTTATCAGCGAGGCCGTAGTGCTCGATCGCGTTCGCCAGCTTGTGCGGGTATGCCGCGCGGTCCTTGTATACTGTCAGGGAGTCGAGTGCCCGGAGCTTTGGAGCTTTCGGAACCATGCCGCAGCGCTTGAACATTTCCAGAATGAAAAGCAGGTCAAACTGGATATTGTGAGCCACCAGCAGCGCCTCGCTGTCACTGTGGAGCATATTGCAGAAGATCCTGCAGGCTTCGCGGTAGTCGATCCCTTTATCTGCCAGCATGTCGTCGGTGATATGAGTCAGCTCGACGATCTTCTCCGGTATCTTTTCGCCCTCCGGCAGCTTGCAAAAAGCGTCGATTTTGAGCTCTATGCCGTTTTCGGTTACGAGAGCAGCAGCCAGCTCGATGATCTGATCCTTTTCAGTATCGAAAAATACAATTTTCTTAAACTGCTGCAACAATTTCCTCACGCTCGAGCACCTCCTTCGCAACGAATAGCTTTTCGGTGGCTGCTATCGTCTTATTTTGGTTCATGGTGCGGGTTACGCTGTGGATCCACACCGGCACGAAGTCGTCAGGAGCTTCCTGCTCGCTGATTAGTACAATGTTGTCATGGCTCCAGAACCGTGCGACTCTCCAGAAGTCCGTGTGGTCGAAAATTTCAACCGATTTATACTGCTTTGTGTTCTCGTAGGGTGGATCCATGTAAATGACGCACCCGGTCGGGTTCCATGCCCGGTAGTCCTTATGTAAGAAAATGACGTCCTTCAGCTTGTCCCGCTGCGCCTCGATGTTGCGCCGGCCCTCGTCCTGATAGTCCCGGAGTCCTCCGGTTGTCTGAGTCTTGCCGGAGTAGCCACCGTCGAAAAATCTGCCATTATACGAAGCCACAAAACCGACATAGCCTGCGTACCATTCCGGGTAGTCGTCGCGGTTGGCTCGGACTTTGGCGTATTCCTCGCGCTCGATGTAGCCCGGGAGCTCGCCGCCTGCCTGAATGTGCTGCATGAGGGCGATCAGGTACTTGTTGCAATCGCTGGCGATCCGCTGCGGGGCTTCGATCTTGTCGATCACATTGCAGCCGCCGCAGAATGGCTCGAGATAGGTCTCATAGCCGGAGCGCTCGATCTGTTCCTGAATGATCGGCACGATGTAGCGGGCGACTTTCGCCTTGCTTCCCATGTATTTCATAGGGCTGCTGCCTCCTTTCTTTGTTGTCTCTGTTTCTTCCAGTTTTGATAATCTGCCATAACGGCAGGATCCTCGAACGCTCTCGACATTCCGCTGATTATGGTCCTGCAGAGCGCGTCGCTCTCATTTTCCGGGAGTGTATCGAGTTCGATGTTGATATTTTGCGGGGTTCTGGATCCCACGCTTTTGAGTGTTTTCATTGCCATAAAGTCGCTCCTTCCTCTGCTTGGTTTCACACACCGGGCAGACGTAACCGCTCGGAGGGATAACGGCCAGAGCGCTGATCTGCCAGTCCTTACCGCATATTCGGCAGGCTGCTTGTCTCGCTTGTGAGTTCTTTCTTGCCATTAGGGGACCTCCTCGTCGTCGCCGGCCTCGGTGTCGTCCTGCTCCTCTGGGGTATCACACCCGAGAGAGTGGAGCAGCTTGCGGGCTCTGTCTCTTGCCATGCGTTTGATCTTGGTTCTGTACTTCTTGCGGATCCGGCGCTTTTTGTGGTGTTCTGCCATGTACCACCAGTGGCGATCATTGCACCAGATATGGTCCACCGCGTCGCGTACAATCTTCACAATTTTACCGGCCAGCTCTTTGATCCAGTCGAACACCGGGGAGAGCGTGCGCTCTATGATTTCTTTGAGCTCCTCGAGCTTCTCACTGAGCTGTCGAATATCGTCCGGGATCTGTATGCCGTCGTCTGGGGAGCAGTCTCTAAAATAATCGGGCAGCGGCGGGGCGGTGAGGCCTCGGCAAAATTCCGCGGTAGTTATTCCGCTGCGGCTTGTGTGCTGCATTACATTAAAGAGGACCGTCTCAAAGTCTGAGGGGTGGCTGCTTACGGTTCGCAGGATCCGGTTGCGGTATTTCTTGCGGATCCGGTATTTTCTGCCATGCTCAGCGAAGTGGATCCACTTGCGCGGTATGTAAGTAGGGTAGTAGTCTCTTGTTTTCATTGCGTACCTCCGTTTCCTAACTTACGCGGTGCGTAAGGTAAGGCTAAAAAAAATACGGCCGGCCTTTTCTGGCGGGATCTCCAGAGAAAATACGAGCTTTTCCATGACGTCGGACGAGGGCTGCACTTTCCCGTTTAATATGTTGCTAAGCGTGTTTCTATTGATCCCGGTTTTCTCCGCGAGCTCCTTAATTGTTTTGATTTCTTTCTCTGCCATGATCTTTTTGATCTCGATGTAGTCGGTTTTATAAATTTCTGCCATTGTGTGCCTCCTTTCTCAAAAACTTACCTACTGCGTAAGGTTATAGTAACACCGACAAGCAAGCGTGTCAATACTTTTTGCGTAAGTTTTTTAATATTATGCACAGTATTAGTTGCGTTTTGCGTAAGTTTGTGATATTCTAAGAGTGTTCTAAATAAGAAGGAAGGAGGTGCCAGACATGGCCGAGATCAACGACCGAATAAAGGAGCGGCGGCTCGCAGCCGGTAAAACGCTGTTGGAAGTGGCTGAGTATTTAGGAGTCAAAGAAGCGACAGCGCAGCGGTATGAGAGCGGAGAAATAAAGAACATTAAGCATGAGACGATCGTCTCACTAGCTCAGCTCTTTAATTGTTCTCCGGCGTATCTTATGGGCTGGGAGTCAAAGGCGGTTGTCAATGATTTCCCGCTATCTGATATAGAGAAGGAAATAATCATAGCATACCGCAAAACCGACGCAATAGGCAAGGCTTGTGTGCTTCGCACGCTCGGCGTTGACGAAAAAGGGGACAATCAAAAAATGGCATAAATTACCACAAGAAACGCCCCCGAACTTCCCGAGAGGGAAATGTTATAAAACTTGATTTTACATAACCGACGCGGCCGGCCCAGAACTCCGGTCGATGATCGGTTACAATAAAAGCGAAGGAGGTCCTTATATATGGGAATGAGATTTAGAAAGAGTAAAAAGATCGCGCCGGGTGTTCGCCTGAACCTGAGCGCAAAGAGCGCAAGCATATCAATCGGCCCGAAGGGTTTCAAGAAAACATTCAGCACCAGCGGCAGAGTGACAACAACGGTAGGGATCCCGGGTACTGGGATTTCCTACTCGACAAGTACGAAAATGGGCCAGACTGCTGCCGGATCCACCTCTCAGGAGGCGCCTGCTGCCGCCGCGGTGGCCTCAAATAAAAACAAGTGGGTAACTCTTGCCCTTTGCGTGTTCCTCGGCTTCTTTGGGGCTCACCGCTTCTATGTTGGCAAGGTCGGCACCGGTGTCCTCTATATTTTCACCGTCGGTGGTCTGGGCTTCGGCTGGATCATTGACATGGTTATGATCTGTTGCAACAAATTCACCGACAGCACCGGCGCGGTGGTCGGCCTGAAGGTTGCCGAGTACACCAGACAGCCGGATCCTGATCTTGCAGAGGCTTCTCTGGAGGAGCAGCGGGAGGCAGCGGCCGAGACTGCCAGAGCTTACGGCTATACCGTAATAGAGTCAGGCGCTCAGGATAATGCCGACAAGTAAAAACACGGCTCGAAAATGTGCCGCAGGAGGTAGCTCGGATAATTCCTGCGGCGTAGAGCCATTACGGGCGGTCATATACGCAAGATATTCCAGCAGCGGCCAGCGTGAGGAGTCGATCGAGGGACAGCTCCGCGACTGCTACGAGTTCGCCAAAAAGCACGGCATTATTGTCATAGGCGAATACATCGACAAGGCAATGACTGGACGAGTGGACCGGCGGCCAGACTTTCAAAGAATGATGAAGGACAGCGAGAAGGGCCGCTTTAACTGCGTTCTGCTCTGGAAAATGGACCGTTTTGCCCGGAACCGGTACGACTCAGCCATGTATAAATATAAGCTCAAAAAGAACGGGATCCGTATTTTCTACGCAAAAGAGACAATACCGGACGGCCCGGAGGGTATTATATTAGAGTCAGTAATGGAGGGCTACGCTGAGTATTACAGCGAAAACCTCGCCCAGAACGTGAAGCGCGGCAACTACGACAGCGCGCTGGAGCTCAAAACGCTGGGAAAGACCTGTCTCGGGTTGAAAACCGGCCCGGACGGTCGCTATATGATAGATCAGGCCGAGGCCACTATCGTTCGCAGGATCTTCGAGGAATATGCCGAGGGTGAGCGTGCGAAGGATATATACGAGAGACTAAACTCGGAGGGCTACCGGACGAGCCGGGGCGGTAAATTCAATAAAAACAGCCTCCGGCGTATTCTATCGAATAAAAAATATATTGGTGTCTATGAGTATGAGGACATTTATGTCGAGAATGGGATCCCGGCCATAATTACCGATCGGGATCTATTTGAGAGGGTTCAGAAAATGCTAAAAATAAACCACGACGCACCGGCCAGAGGCAAGGCGCAAAATTTCCTGCTTACAACAAAATTGTTTTGCGGGCTTTGTGGTTCTCCGATGATAGGCGACGGCGGCACCAGCCACACCGGGAAAGCATACGCCTATTACTCATGTACGAAGCGCAAGCGCGGCCGGAGCTGCAAGAAGGAGTCGGTGCCTAAAGACTGGATCGAGGACCTTGTTGTCGGCGAGCTTGTCAAAATCGTACACAATGACGAACTGATCGAGCAGATTGCCGATCGCGTCATGGAGTACCAGAAAAGAGAAAAGGATCAGTCCGGCCTTCATGCGCTGGAGATCCGGCAGAAAGAAAACGAGAAAGCAATCAGCAACATGCTGGCAGCCATTGAAGCCGGCATAATTACCCCGAGTACAAAAACCCGGCTCATGGAGCTGGAGGCTGATCGCGCGGACATTGAAAAAGGAATAGCTCACGAGCTCTTAGCAGAGCCAGAGTTTGAGCGAGATCAAATTATCTATTTTTTAGAGAGGTTCCGCTCTGGAGATATAAACGACGAGGCGTATCGCATTATGTTGGTCGATACGTTCCTAAATTCCGTCTATTTGTACGACGACGATCATCTGGTTTTAGTGATGAATTACTCAGGAGAAAATTGCAAGGTTGATCTCAAACTGGTGGAAGGCGCTGTCAGTGGTGACGGTTGCAAAGGTTCAGCTTTTGCGCCGTCAAGCGCATGAAAAAAGCCTTGATGATATCAAGGCTTTTTTACTTTGCAGGAAATTACTTTCCTGTAAAGTAAAAAACGCTCCGCGAGGATGCGCACTGCGGCGTATAAGGTAGATGTCGCAAGCCACCGCCGCAGGCGCAAGAATGTGCCAAGGCACATTCTTTGTTCTTTTGTAAAGTATCTGTAAGAAGCTGTCGGTGGCAGACTTTGCAACTCTGAAATTTCTTGACGAATCGTAAAAAGGAGCGTATAACAAATATCCGGAAAAATGAAAAGCGAGTGTAATAGAAGAAAAAACAGGGTGTCAAGAAAAAATACTTGACACCCTGCTTCCTTTATAGTATGATAGCTAAGGTCGCAAGGAGTGAGAACATGGAAGAAAAAGTAGAACAGGCTTATTTATATGATTTTTATGGAGAGCTGCTCAATGAACATCAGAGAAGAATCTACGAAGATTTCGTGTTCAATGATTTATCTTTAGGCGAGATAGCTTCCTGCGAGGGCATCAGCCGCCAGGGTGTACATGACCTGATTAAGCGGTGCAATAAGATGCTGGAAGGCTATGAAGAGAAGCTTCATCTGGTAAAGAAGTTCTTAGAGACGAAGCAGAAGGTAGAAGAGATTAACAAATTAGCGGAAAGCTTCCGGGCAGGACGCAAGGATACAGTAATTGATGAAATAGAGAGAATTTCGGGAGAAATATTGGAGGAGCTGTAATATGGCATTTGACAGTCTTTCACAGAAACTTCAAAATGTATTTAAGAATCTTCGCAGTAAGGGAAGGCTTACGGAAGATGATGTGAAGGCAGCACTGAAAGAAGTAAAGATGGCTCTGCTTGAAGCAGATGTTAACTTTAAGGTAGTAAAACAGTTTACCAAAGCGGTGCAGGAGCGTGCAATTGGTTCCGATGTAATGAACGGACTGAATCCTGGACAGATGGTAATTAAAATTGTAAATGAAGAGATGGTCAGGCTCATGGGTTCCGAGACAACGGAGATAGCACTTCGTCCGGGACAGCAGATTACCGTTATTATGATGGTAGGTCTTCAGGGAGCTGGTAAAACCACCACAACCGCTAAGATTGCAGGTAAGTTAAAGCAGAAGGGCAAGAAACCACTGCTGGTAGCCTGTGATGTGTATCGCCCGGCTGCTATTGAGCAGTTGAAAATCAATGGAGAGAAGCAGGAAGTTGAAGTATTCTCCATGGGCGATAAGAATAAGCCGGTAAATATTGCGAAAGCGGCAGTTGAGCATGCAGCAAAGAATGGCAATCAGGTTGTAATCTTAGATACCGCCGGACGTCTTCATGTAGATGAAGATATGATGGATGAGTTGATTGAGATAAAAGAAAATGTCGATGTGGCACAGACCATTTTGGTTGTAGATGCCATGACCGGACAGGATGCCGTAAATGTGGCAGGAACGTTCGATGAGAAGATTGGAATTGACGGAGTCGTGCTGACAAAGTTAGACGGTGATACCCGGGGTGGAGCAGCATTATCTATCCGTGCAGTAACCGGAAAGCCGATCCTTTATGTTGGTATGGGTGAGAAACTTTCCGATTTGGAACAGTTTTATCCGGATCGTATGGCAAGCAGAATTCTTGGCATGGGCGATGTGCTTACACTCATTGAAAAAGCACAGAGTGAGATTGATATAGATGAAGAAAAAGCCAAAGACATGCAGCAGCGTCTGAAGAAAGCAGACTTTACCTTTGATGATTATCTGCTTTCCATGGAACAGATGAAGAAAATGGGCGGTCTTGGTAATATTCTTGGAATGCTGCCGGGACTGGGCGGCGGAAAGATGCCGGATATTGATGAAGGTGAAGCTGAGAAAAATATGGCACGTACAACAGCCATCATCTATTCCATGACAAAGAAGGAAAGAAGTAATCCTTCACTTTTGAATCCGAGCCGTAAGCACCGGATTGCAAAAGGTGCAGGCGTAGATATTAGTGAAGTAAACCGTCTGGTAAAGCAGTTTGAACAGGCGAAGAAAATGATGAAACAGATGCCCGGACTTATGGGTGGACGTGGACGCGGTGGTAAAATGGGAAAATTCAAGTTTCCTTTTTAACATATAAGCATTTGCTTAGGATAGCATAATTCAAGGAGGTGAAACAGTAATGGCAGTAAAGATTAGATTAAGAAGATTAGGACAGAAAAAGGCTCCTTTCTATAGAATCGTAGTTGCAGATTCCCGTTCCCCAAGAGATGGAAAATGCATCGAAGAGATTGGAACTTATGACCCAACTAAGGATCCTAGTGAGTACCATGTAAATGAAGAACTGGCTAAGAAATGGTTAGCAAACGGCGCACAGCCAACAGAAACCGTAAACCGTATCTTCAAAGCAACCGGTATCGTAAAATAGTGAGGTGTACCTATGAAGGAATTAGTAGAAGTAATTGCAAAATCACTTGTAGATTACCCGGATGAGGTCAATGTCACAGAGACAGAGAACGAGAAAGCCATCGTATTGGAACTGCGCGTAGCTCAGTCCGACATGGGTAAGGTAATCGGAAAACAGGGACGCATTGCAAAGGCAATCCGTTCTGTTGTGAAAGCAGCAGCCTCAAAAGAAAACAAAAAAGTAATCGTTGATATTATGTAATAATATCGATGACATAAAAGGAAGCAGCAGAGTAATCTGTTGCTTCCTTTTTATCTATATGCTAATAATTATGCACAGGAATTCGTTCCTGTGCACTTTTCCATCTTGTCCCATTGTGCGACATATGTTAAAATACAAAAAAGCATACATTAATACAATCGAAATAGCAAATTCTATTATTCAAATCTTGTTTCATTTTGAACATGACATTTCTGTATCTATCTATGCTTTTATTCACTAATTAATCAAAAAAGCAGGAGAGGTACAGCAGTGGATTTTGTAGCAATGGTTCTCCTGCCACATACAAGGAGGACTTGCCTATGACAAGAGAAACAACTGAAAACACACCGGTAGCAAACCGTAAATTCAAGGACACTATTTTTCGCATGCTATTTTCGGAAAAGGAAGCTTTGCTGTCACTTTATAATGCGGTTAATGGCAGTAATTATACGGATGCAGATGCACTGGAAATTGTAACTTTAGAAAATGCTATTTATATGGGAATGAAGAATGACCTGGCTTTTATTCTGGATATGAATCTTTATCTATATGAACATCAATCCACAATAAATCCGAACATTCCGCTTCGGGATTTATTTTATATTGCAGCAGAATACCAGAGGCTTGTAGATAAGAAATCCCTATATTCTTCTGCATTACAGAAAATTCCCAATCCCCATTTTATTGTATTTTATAACGGAAGCATGCCGATAGAGGATTGTTGTACCAGACGGCTGTCAGATGCGTTTTATCATGCAACAGACAATCCATCTTTGGAGCTTGTTGTTACCACATTTAATGTGAATGTGGGGCACAACACGGAGTTAATGTCCCAGTGCCGGATATTGAGGGAATATTCCATTTATGTCGCAAAAGTGCGTGTTTTTACGGAACAGATGCCAGTAGATGCTGCTGTACAAAAAGCAGTTGCAGAATGCATCCATGAAAATATTCTGGCAGATTTCCTTAGGAAAAATCAGGCGGAGGTAATTGCTATGAGTATATTTGAATATGACAAAGAGGAAGAGGAAAAGAAATTAAGGAAAGCAGAATTTGAGGCAGGAGTCGAGCATGGAATAGAGCAGAGTTTAGTTTCACTTGTAATAAAGAAAATGAAAAAAGGAAAATCTGTAGAAGAAATTGCGGATATGCTAGAAGAAACTCCGGAAAAAATTCAAAATATATATGAACTGGCAAGAAATATGGAACCAGACTATGATGTAGAGAAAATCTGTGGACAATTGTCAGGATAAAAAGATAAAACAGTAAGTTTTTTCTGGGGAAAAGAAAAGCAGTTATATAGTTTCATAAAAAGTGCACAGGAATTTGTTCCTGTGCACTTTTTAACAATTTTACTTATGCGCGAAAACCGTAGTCGGTATACATTTCTTCACAATATTTGCAGCGATAGGTTTCTTCATTTTCATCTGTGAGCAGGAAAATCTGGTCTAATTCCTGTTCGATGGAAGTGATGCAGCGTGGGTTCTTGCAACGGATTACATTTTTTACCTGCTTTGGAAGGTGCAGTTCTTTTTTCTCAACGATTTTATCGCCTTTGATAATATTTACGGTAATATTGTGGTCGATAAAACCTAAGATATCTAAGTCTAAGGCATCAATCGGGCATTCTACTTTGATGATGTCCTTTTTTCCCATTTTATTGCTTTTGGCATTTTTGATAATAGCAACGGTACAGTCTAACTTGTCCAGCTTTAAATTATGATAGATAGAAAGGCTCATACCGGCTTTGATATGGTCGAGAACGAAACCTTCATGAATTCCACTGATATTTAACATATTGATTACCTCCATTTTAATAGTGTAAGAATCAGAGCCATTCGTACATAGACACCGTACTGTGCCTGACGGAAATAAGCAGCTCTTGGGTCATCATCTACTTCTACGGATATTTCATTGACACGAGGAAGCGGATGAAGAACATACATATCGTCCTTGGCAAGTTTCATTTTTTTCTTGTCTAATATGTAATAGTTTTTCAGACGGACATAATCTTCTTCATTGAAGAAACGTTCCTTCTGCACTCTGGTCATATAAAGAATATCAAGTTTTGGCATTGCATCATCCAGTCTTGTTACTTCTTCAAACGGAATATTATTTTTTACCAGAACGTCTTCACGGATATAGTCCGGAATTTTAAGTTCTTCCGGAGAAATAAGAACGAAGCGGATTCCGGGATAACGAATCAGTGCATTAATCAGAGAGTGCACGGTTCGGCCGAATTTTAAATCACCGCATAAACCGATTGTCATATTGTCTAATTTCCCTTTTAAAGAACGAATGGTTAATAAATCAGTTAATGTCTGGGTTGGATGTTGATGACCGCCATCACCGGCGTTGATTACTGGAATAGAAGATTTCTGGGAAGCTACGAGAGGTGCACCTTCCTTTGGATGACGCATGGCACATATATCTGCGTAACAGGAAATGATTCGGATAGTATCGGAAACACTTTCGCCTTTTGCTGCGGATGAACTGTCTGCACTGGCAAAACCAAGAACAGAACCACCAAGGTTTAACATGGCAGCTTCAAAACTAAGACGGGTACGGGTACTTGGTTCATAGAAACAGGTTGCAAGTTTCATGCCATCACAGGCATGTGCATATTTTTTTGGATTTTTTTCAATATCACCTGCTAAATCCAGCAGTTGATCCAGCTCCTCTACGGATAAATCGAGGGGACTCATTAAGTGTCGCATAAGATTCCTCCTGTATGATGTTTTTAGTAATGTCATCTAGGCATTTTTACTATCATATAATAATAAAATATAAAATTCAAGGTAAAATATAAAGACGCAATATTCTGAAATTTGAAAAATTTTTCAGTATATGATAAAGTAGGGTATCATAAGGTGATGCAAAGAGAAGGAGAGCAAAAAATGATTGAGGAAAGAAATGACATGCAGATGGACTTTGATGAGGATGCCCAGTACACAGAACGCAAGAGAATACTCTTTTTCGGTCTGCCATGGACCTTTACCAAATATAACATCAAACCAAGTGTAATTACTGTAGATGCAGGCTTATTCAAAATTGAAGAAAATGACTGCTATATGTATAAGGTACAGGATGTAAAATTAACGGCAACTTTGCTGGAGCGGATGTTCGGACTTGGAACTGTAATCTGTTATACCGGAGATGTTACCACACCGGAGCTTCGGCTGACACATATCAAACATTCCAGGGAAGTAAAAAATTACATCTTAAAAGCATCCGAAATTGCAAGAATGAAACGCCGTACTTTAAATACGTTAGATATTGGAGCTGGCGCAGATATTGATGATTTAGACTCATAAGCGTAACAGGACATTGCAGGATTCAGGCATCGCACGGACTTAAATAAGAAGTTCCGTGCGATGCTGTTTTATGCAGGAAAGGGGATTTAAGATTTTCTCCGGGGAACAGTGGTAACACGTTCAAATAGGAGACCTGCCATCATCCAGAGAGGCGCATAGTCTAAGCGGATGACACCGTTGATATTGGTTTTGGCATTGCTGTAATCCCATGGACAGATGCCCTTTTTCTTTAAGAAGGTTCCGGTCAGATACTCACAGATAAAGATACCGGCAGAGTAAATGGAACCCCGGAAGATGGCAGGCAGCTTATGAATGTGCTTATAAACCGGCGGAATAACCGCCGCCATGCCATAAATCGGGAACATCCAGATAGAAGTATGCCCCGTCAGTTTAAAATTGTTATTGCGGATAGAATCAAGGGAGGTGAAGATAATTTCCATGCACCAGCCCGTGAGTCCGCATATCATAAAATTATTCTTTATCATAAGAAAAGTATCTCCTTTGAATTTAGAAAAATACTATGAAATTATGAAACAGGGATGGAATGCGGCTGGTAATTTTTGTGTGTAAAATAACTGGGTGTTCACGAAAGGACGAATGTATGATAAGACCTGTTAGAAGCACTTGGAATTCTGTATAAAAACAGGCAACGCTGACACATGGATGTGGCAGCGAAGCGCATATGAACATGGATGTGAATTTGCGCTGGTTGCCGGAACAAATCATAACAATATCAGAATTCTTAGTGCTTCTTGCAGGTCATTATGTTACATTCGGATTTCGTGAACATCCGGTTATTTCGGTTACACAATAAATACATTTGCAGCATCACCTGTTTCGTAATTTCATAAAATATCTGTAAGAAATTATGAAATCTTTCATAAATAAAAAGTGGAAAACTTGTAAAAACCCACCCGGTAGCATATAATGATAAAAGTGTATTTTTAAGGATACGTCTATGGCATATCTTAAGGATTTACTAAAGCAGGTTACATATATTTGTACACGGGGAACGATGGATTGTAAGGTGACACATATCTGCCATGATTCCAGACAGGTGGTCAGAGGAAGCATGTTTATCTGCCTTGTGGGAAGCAGGGAAGACGGGCATGATTATCTTGCTCAGGCAATTCGTAAAGGTGCAGCAGTGTGTGTGGTATCAAAGCATGTCTGGGTGGAAGGTGATGTGACAGTCATCCGGGTACGCAATACCAGTGAAGCCATGGCATGGATAGCCAGAAATTATTATGGTGCACCGGCAGAAGCCATGCAGATGATAGGAATTACCGGAACAAAAGGAAAGACCACGACTGCCTGTATGCTGTATCAGATGTTAAAGGAAGCCGGGGTAAAATGCGGACTGATCGGAACTCTTGGCGTACGAAGAAGCGATGGATTAAAAAAGCCAGGCAGCAATACGACACCGGATGCCCTGGTATTACAGAAGGAACTGCGGGAAATGGCGGATGCCGGATGCAGTTGTTGTGTGATGGAAGTATCCTCCCAGGGACTGAAGCATTACCGGGTGGAAGGAATCACCTTTGCCATTGGAATTTATACTAATCTGTCCATGGACCATATCGGACCGGGAGAGCATCGGAGTTTTCGGGAGTATGCCTGCTGTAAAAAACGGCTTTTTGAGCGTAGCCGGGTGATTTGTATCAATGCAGATGATAAATATCATGGTTTTATGACAGCGAATCTTGAGGCTCCGGTTTATACTTATGGAATCGAACAACCCTGCGATGTAAAAGCGGAGCATATCGTATATGAAAGAAGCAGTCGTGGATTAAATGTCACATATCAGACAACCGGGTGGATAAAGGATGAAATCGTATTAAAAATGCCCGGAACTGCCAATGTATATAATTCCCTTGCTGCCATGGAAGCAGCACATCTCCTTGGAATTTCCCCGGAGACGATAAGGAAAACCTTAAGAAATGTTTCAGTAAAAGGAAGAATTGAAGAAGTAAGAATTTCAGATAAATTTGATGTAGTCATTGATTATGCCCATAATGCGGCAAGTCTGGAATCCCTGATAAAGACATTGCGGCAGTATCAGCCCAAGCGTCTGGTATTATTGTTTGGCTGCGGTGGAAACCGTTCTCCGCTGCGCCGTTATCAGATGGGGGAGACAGCCGGAAGACTTTCGGATGTCACGATATTGACATCGGATAATCCAAGATATGAAAAGCCGGAGGCAATCCTTTCTGACATCGAACAGGGAATGAAGAGAACGAAAGGAAAGTATAAAATTATCCCGGATAGAAGAGAAGCCATTTCTTATGCTATTTCCCAGGCACAGGAGGGCGATTTGATTGTAGTGGCAGGAAAAGGTCATGAAGAGTATCAGGAGATAGAAGGACATTTTTATCCGATGAACGAACGGGAAATGATAGAGAACAGTATATGAGGTGAATCTATGGCAAAATATGCCAATATCATAATTGATATTTCTCATGAAAAATTAGATAAAACTTTTCAGTATCGGATTCCACCGGAAATGAAGGATGAGATAACGGAAGGAATGCAGGTCATTGTTCCCTTTGGAAACCGGACGATAAAGGGCTACGTGTTAGAACTGACAGATAAAGCAGAATTTGACACGGCAAAATTAAAGGACATTAAAGCTGTTGATAACAATGCCATGCAAATCGAATCACAGTTCATTGCCTTGGCAGCATGGATGCGTAAAAATTATGGCGGAACCATGAACCAGGCATTAAAGACAGTGATTCCGATTAAAGAGAAAGCAAAGGAAAAAAAGAGCCGTCTGGTGCGTCTTGTACTTCCTTTTAACGAGGCGGCAAGCCTTTTGGAAGAATTGAAAAGAAAGCACAGAACTGCCCGGGCAAGACTGTTAGAAGCACTGTTAGAAGAAACTGTCTTAAGTTATGATGTAATAACCAAAAAGCTTCATATTACGGCAGATGTCATCAAAGCAATGATGCAGCAGGGCGTTATAACGGTAGAAGAAGTGCGGACTTACCGTAACCCTGTCCGTACACAGGAGATGGGAGCCTATACCCTGACCTTAAATGCAATGCAGCAAAAAGTGGTGGATGCAGTGATAGAAAATGCCAGAACAGAAAAGAAGCCGTGCCTCATTCACGGAGTGACCGGAAGCGGTAAGACAGAAGTCTACATGGAGCTGATTGCAGAAGCTGCCGGCAGGGGAAAGCAGTCCATCGTATTAATTCCGGAGATTGCACTGACCTATCAGACGGTGATGCGGTTTTACCATAGGTTTGGCGACCGGGTTTCCATTATGAATTCAAAACTGTCACCGGGAGAGCGTTCCGACCAGTTTGAGCGGGCAAAAAAAGGTGAAATTGATGTTATGATTGGCCCTCGTTCTGCTTTGTTCACACCTTTTTCAAATCTTGGGTATATTATAATAGATGAAGAGCATGAGGGCACTTATAAAAGTGAGACGATACCAAGGTATCATGCAAGGGAAACCGCAATAGAGCGGGCGAGAATGTCCGGTGCTACCGTGATTTTAGGCTCGGCGACCCCTTCCATAGAAAGCTTTTATCATGCGAAAAAGGGTGACTATTTACTCCTTTCCATGGATAAGCGGGTGAAGGAAAAGCCACTGCCGCAATGTGAAATTGTGGACTTAAGAGAAGAATTAAAGGCAAGAAACTTTTCGATTTTAAGCAGAAGCCTTCATAAAAAAATAGAGCAGCGGTTATTGCGGAAAGAACAGGTTATGCTATTTATTAACCGCAGGGGAATGGCAGGCTTTGTATCCTGCCGTGCCTGTGGTCATGTAATGAAATGTCCCCACTGTGATGTGTCATTGCATGCACATAATAATGGAAAACTGATATGTCACTATTGTGGTTATGAGCAAAATCATGTTAAGATATGTCCGAACTGTGGTTCAAAATATATCAGTGGTTTTAAAGCCGGAACCCAGAAAATTGAGGAACTGGTAAAAAAAGAATTTCCTAAGGCAAGGATTCTTCGGATGGATTTTGATACCACAAGAAGCAAAGACAGCTATGAGAAAATCCTCTCCGCATTTGCCAATCAGGAAGCAGATATCCTGATTGGAACCCAGATGATTGTAAAAGGACATGATTTTCCAAATGTAACATTAGTAGGAGTGCTGGCGGCAGACTTATCTCTTTATGTATCCGATTATCATGCCGCTGAGAGAACCTTTCAGCTTCTGACCCAGGCAGCCGGAAGGGCAGGACGAGGTGAGAAACCGGGAGAGGTCATTATCCAGACTTATAATCCGGAGCACTATAGCGTCATCTGTGCAAAGAATCAGGATTATAACCAGTTCTATGAAGAGGAAATTTTCTACCGGCAGGCAATGCGTTATCCGCCGGTATGGCATATGCTGGTTGTGCTTTGTGCATCAAAAGAGGAAGCAGAAGCCTATGCATGTGCAAAAGAGCTTGCAGATACCATGGAAAAAGTGCGGGCTGATAAAAAGCTTCAGATGATTGGACCAGCAGATGCAGCAGTAGCCAAGGTAAATGACATTTATAAAAAAGTACTTTATTTCAAACACCCGGATTATGGTGTGTTGATTCAGATAAAAGATAAAGTAGAACAGCTTATGGAAGAAAAACAGGGAGTAAAAAATATATCGGTGCAATTTGATTTTGACCCGGTAAATGGCTTTTAGAGAAAGGAATTTAAGGAGGAAGCAAAAATGGCATTAAGACAGATTCGGACCGTAGGAGATCCGGTATTGACAAAGACCTGTAAAGAAATTAAAGAGATAACACCAAAGATTTTAGAACTGGCAGATGATATGTTAGAAACCATGTATGAAGCCAATGGTGTGGGACTTGCTGCACCGCAGGTTGGAATCTTAAAGAGAATGGTAGTTATTGATATCGGAGATGGCCCGATTCTTATGATTAATCCTGAGATTATCGAGACTTCCGGAACCCAGACTGGAGATGAAGGCTGCTTAAGTCTTCCGGGCAAGGCAGGAACAGTTACAAGACCAAATTATGTAAAAGCCCGTGCATTTAATGAAGATGGTGATGAATATGAGATTGAGGGAACAGAGCTTTTAGCAAGAGCAATCTGTCATGAATTAGACCATCTGGATGGACATATGTATATGGAAAAAGTAGAGGGCGAGCTTCATGACGTAGTCTATGAGGAGGGCTAGAAATGAAAGTAATATTTATGGGAACACCGGATTTTGCGGTGGGTACATTAGAGGCAATTGTGGCAGCAGGCCATGAAGTAGTGCTTGCGGTAACACAGCCGGATAAACCAAAGGGAAGAGGAAAGAGCATGCAGTATCCTCCGGTAAAGGAAGCTGCAATCGCCTATGGAATTGAAGTGTATCAGCCGGAGCGGGTACGTCGCCTGGAATGCATAGATTATCTGGCAAAATATCAGCCGGACATCATTGTGGTAGCAGCCTTTGGACAGATACTTCCAAAAGAAATTTTAGAGATGCCAAAATATGGCTGTATCAATGTCCATGCATCCCTGCTTCCAAAATACCGTGGGGCTGCACCAATCCAGTGGGCAGTAATCAATGGAGAGAAGGCTTCCGGCGTAACGATTATGCGTATGGATGAAGGCCTGGATACCGGAGATATGATAGCATCTGTGGCTGTGGAACTGGATGCACAGGAGACCGGTGGCAGCCTTTTTGATAAATTGCAGGATGCCGGGGCACGATTATGTGTAGAAACCATGAAATCCATTGAAGATGGTACAGCAGTGTATACACCACAGGATAATGAGATTGCAACGCATACCAAAATGATTCAGAAGTCATTGGGAAAGATTAACTGGTCTTTATCTGCAGTGCAGATTGAGAGGCTGATTCGTGGACTGAATCCATGGCCGAGTGCCTATACTTACCTTTCCGGTAAGACATTGAAAATCTGGAAGGCAACGGTACATCCGGGCAATACGGATGCTGCACCGGGAACAGTGGTAAAGGCAGACAAACAGAGCCTTGTCATACAGACAGGCGTTGACCGTCTTTCGCTGGAAGAAGTGCAGTTAGAAGGAAAAAAGCGTATGCCGGTTGCTGATTTCTTACGTGGATTTACAATTGAAAACGGAACGGTGCTTGGAACAAAACAGCAATAAAAAGGAGGAATTCATATGCCATATTATTATTGGTGGGACCCGACTTATTTCTTGGTAATTATTGGTGCAGTAATCTGCCTTCTGGCATCTGCCCATGTAAACAATACGTTTAAAAAATATTCAAAATACCGCAGTATGTCCGGAATGACAGGTGCACAGGCGGCACAGAGAATCTTAAATGCAGCAGGCATTTATGATGTGGAAATCCGCCATATTTCCGGAAAGCTTACCGACCATTATGACCCGAGAAATAAGACCTTAAGTCTTTCAGACAGTGTCTATGGTTCGACATCTGTTGCAGCGGTTGGTGTAGCAGCCCATGAGTGTGGACATGCTATCCAGCATCAGAAGAATTATGCACCGCTTACCATTCGTGGTGCCATTGTTCCGGTAGCCAATATCGGTTCTACACTGGCATGGCCGCTGATTCTGATTGGATTATTTATCAGCAGCCGTAGTGGTCAGGCATTGATTACAGCAGGAATCATCTGCTTTTCACTGGCAGTATTATTTCAGATTGTAACACTTCCGGTAGAATTTAATGCATCGAGAAGAGCAGTAAGAATCCTTGGAGAGACAGGAATCTTAGGAGAACAGGAACTGGGCTATACGAGAAAAGTTTTAGGAGCTGCAGCGTTAACTTATGTAGCGGGAGCAGCTTCAGCGATTCTTCAGTTACTGCGTCTGATTTTATTATTTGGAGGACGACGGGATGACTGATTCGGTGAACAGCCGGGAACTGGTGCTTGCAATTTTGCTGGCGGTAACAAAGGATGGCATATACAGTCATGTGGCGATTTCTGATGTACTGACCAAATATCAGTATCTTGAGAAACAGGAGCGCAGCTTTATTACCAGAGTCAGCGAGGGCACATTGGAGCGCATGCTGGAACTTGATTATATTATCAATCAGTTTTCCAGTGTGAAGGTGAATAAAATGAAGCCGGTAATCCGTTGTATTATCCGGAGTGCCGTCTATGAAATGAAATATATGGACAGTGTTCCGGTATCGGCTTCCTGCAACGAAGCAGTAAAGCTTGCAAAGAAAAAAGGCTTTGGAAAGCTTTCCGGATTTGTCAATGGAGTGCTTCGGAATATCGGAAGAAATCTTGATAAGATTGCATACCCGGATAAGAAAAAAGCTTATAAACAGTATTTATCCGTAACCTGTTCCATCCCGGAATGGATGATTACGCTCTGGGAGAAAAATTATTCTCTGGAACGGATTGAAAAGATAGCAGAAGCATTTTTGAAAGAAGAACCACTGACCATAAGATGTAATCTTACGAAGATTACACCAGAAAGCTTGATGAAGCGTTTAAAAAATCGTGGTATGGAAGTGAACATAGATGAAAAACTTCCTTATGCATTGCATGTAAGAGGTGTGGATTATCTTGGCAGCATTCCGGAATTTGCGGAAGGACTTTTTTATGTGCAGGATTTAAGCTCCATGAAGGTGGCTGAGGCGGCAGAGGTAAAAGAAAATGATACTGTCATTGATGTGTGCGGAGCACCCGGTGGAAAGAGTATACATATTGCACAGCTGCTTTCCGGCAGTGGAAGGGTCATCACCAGGGATGTCAGTGAGTATAAAGTCTCTTTGATAGAAGAGAATATCAGACGTCATCAGGTGACCAATATGACAGCCGAGCAGTGGGATGCCCGTGTATCAGATAAAGGCAGTATCGGCAAAGCAGATGTAGTTATTGCCGATTTACCATGTTCCGGACTGGGTGTGCTCCGGAAGAAACCGGATATCAAATACCGGATGCAGCCGGAAGATATCAAATCACTGATCGCATTACAGCGGGAGATTTTATCCACGGTTCATCAGTATGTGAAGCCGGGTGGCAGAATGATTTACAGTACCTGCACCATTGATGCGGGAGAGAATGAAGAAAATGTTGCATGGTTTACTTCAAATCATAAAGAATTTGAAGTAGAAAGCATGGAACAGATTCTGCCGGATGAATTAGGCAGTGACGGATTTTTCATTGCCAGATTAAGGAAACAGAATGTATGATAGAAAAAGTTGATGTAAAATCCTTGAATTTAAAAGAATTAGAAGAATTTCTTTTGTCTCTGGGAGAGAAGAAATTCCGGGCAAAGCAGATATATGAATGGATGCACATCCATCATGTCAGCTCCTTTGATGAAATGACAAATCTTTCGAAGAATTTAAGGGAGACATTAAAAGAGAAAGCAGACCTTACAGTATTAGAAGAAGAACTGGTACAGATTTCGAAGATTGACGGAACGAGAAAGTACTTATTTGCATTGGCAGATGGGAATATGATAGAAAGTGTGCTGATGAAATATAAGCATGGCAATTCCGTATGTGTTTCTTCCCAGGTGGGCTGCCGTATGGGTTGCCGGTTCTGTGCATCAACACTGGACGGACTGGTGCGTAATCTGACACCATCGGAAATCTTAGAGCAGATATACCGGATTCAGGAGAGCATCGGAGAACGTATTTCCAATGTGGTAGTCATGGGAAGCGGAGAACCTATGGATAATTATGATAATATTGTAAAATTTATTGAACTGCTGACAGACGAGCATGGACTTCATATCAGCCAGAGAAATCTTACGGTATCTACCTGTGGACTGGTGCCACGGATGAAGCAGCTCGCTGATTTGAAGCTTCAGATTACACTGGCACTTTCCCTGCATGCATCCTCACAGGAAAAGAGGAAAGAGCTGATGCCGGTTGCCAACAGTTATGAGCTTTCCGAGGTCTTAGATGCCTGCAGATATTATTTTGACAAGACAGGACGAAGAATCACTTTTGAATACAGTCTGGTGGGCGGCGTCAATGATACGGATGAGGATGCAGAGCGGCTGGTTAAGCTGGTTTCCGGCATGAACTGCCACATTAATCTGATTCCGGTAAATCCCATTAAAGAGCGGGATTATGTGCAGTCAGACCATGAGGAAATCCTCAAATTTAAAAATAAACTTGAAAAAAACGGAATTAATGTTACTATTAGAAGGGAAATGGGCAGAGATATTGATGGTGCCTGTGGACAGTTAAGAAAGAAATTTTTAGAAAGGTAGGTGGACTATCATGAAGACTTTTTCAATTACAGATATCGGACAAAAGCGCAGCTCCAATCAGGACTATGTCTTTTCCTCTGAGCAGCCGATTGGTAATCTGCCAAATCTTTTCATTGTTGCAGATGGAATGGGAGGACATAAAGCGGGAGATTATGCTTCCAGATATACGGTAGAGACATTGGAGAAGCTGATTCGTGAGTCGATATTGTCAGAGCCGGCTGCAATTATTGAGTCTGCAGTAAAGCAGGCAAATACCATGCTGTTAGAGGAAGCGAATAACCATGAGGAAATGAAGGGAATGGGAACTACTCTGGTAATTTGTACCATTCATGACAACGTGCTTACGGTTGCCAATGTGGGAGACAGCAGACTATATGTAGTAAATCAGGAAATCAGGCAGATTACGAAAGACCATTCGCTGGTAGAAGAAATGGTGCGGATGGGTGAGATGGACAAAGAAACAGCCCGGAATCACCGTGATAAAAACATTATTACAAGGGCAATCGGAGCAGTCCCGGAAGTGGATGTGGATTTCTTTGAGATTAATCTGGATCCGGAAGATGAAATACTTATGTGTACCGATGGATTAACCAACATGGTAGAGGATGCAGATATCAGAAATATTATGCTCAGTCAGCGTGATATTGCAGAACAAGCAGAAAGACTGGTAAAGACTGCCAATGAAAATGGCGGTAAAGACAACATTACAGTAATTGTAATAAAACCATTTTCGGATGAGGTGAAGATATGTTAACAGAGGGAATGTTTATCGCAGAACGTTATGAAATTATTGGAAAAATAGGCGCAGGCGGAATGTCTGATGTTTATAAGGCAAAGGATCATGTCTTAGGACGTTTTGTGGCAATTAAGGTTTTAAAGCAGGAATTCAGTGAAGATGTTAATTTTGTGACAAAGTTCCGTACAGAGGCACAGTCAGCAGCAGGCTTAGAGCATCCAAACATCGTAAATATCTATGATGTCGGAAGCGAAAACGGCATGCATTATATTGTCATGGAGTATGTGGATGGAATCACATTAAAGACATATATTGAGAAGAAAGGCAAACTGACTTACAAAGAAGCAGTCAGCATTGCCATTCAGGTGGGCAGAGGTATTGAGGCTGCACACAATAAGAATATTGTGCATCGTGATATCAAGCCACAGAATATTATTATTTCCACAGAAGGAAAAGTAAAGGTAACCGATTTTGGAATTGCCCGTGCAGCAACTTCCAACACCATTAATTCTGATGTTATGGGTTCCGTACATTATTCTTCTCCGGAGCAGGCAAGAAACGGTTTCGTAGATGGCAAGAGTGATATTTATTCTCTTGGAATTGTCATGTATGAAATGGTAACCGGAAGAGTTCCTTTTGATGGAGATACTACGGTTGCGGTAGCAATCCAGCATTTACAGGAAGAAATGGTTCCACCAACTGCGTATACACCGGATCTTCCAATCAGCTTAGAGAAGATTATTTTAAAATGTACACAGAAGAACCCGGACCGCCGTTATGAGAATATGGGTGAACTGTTGATTGATTTAAAGAAATGTCTGATTAGTCCGAATGAAGATTTTGTTACCATGGTTCCACTTGGCAGCAATGATAAGACAAGAGTCATCGGACAGGATGAATTAGAGCAGATCCGGGAAGGCTCCGGAAAAGTTTCCTATGATGAAGAGGAAGAAGCAGGAGAGGAAGAAGAACCGGATGAGGATGAATTAACAGAGGATGAGGAGAAGGAGAATGGAATTCTCAATCCGAAGATGGAAAAAGCAGTTACTATTATGGGAATTGTCGCTGCAGTTATCATCGTAGGAATCGTCATTTGCCTGGTTGGTAATATCCTTGGAATTTTCCGCTTTGGCGGCAGCAAGAAAAATGATACCGAGACAGAGATTGCAACAGAAACCGAAACAGACACCGAAGATAAAATCGAAATGATTGATTTGCGTGGTCTTACTTTTGAAGAAGCACAGAATGAAATCAAAGATAAGAAGCTTGATATCAAGTTAGAAGAAGGCGAGGAGATTTCCTCTGATGATTATGAGGAAGGACAGATTGCCGAGCAGAGTGTGAAGAAGGGTGAATCTGTAAAGGCTGGCGATACCGTTACTGTCCGTATCAGCAGCGGAGCAGGAGATGTTCCGATTCCTGACGTAGCCGGTTATAAGTCTTCGGAAGCACAGAAAAAATTAGAGGATATGGGCTTTAAGGTAAGCACGGATTATGATTACAGCGATACCGTACAGCAGGATTATGTTATCAAGACTACACCGGATATCGGAACCAATGCGAAGAAGGGTGATACCATTACCCTGATTTTGAGCCGTGGTATTGAAAGCGTACAGGTACCGGATGTCAGAGGAAAATCAGAATCTGATGCGAAAAACGAATTAACCGGTGCAGGCTTAAATGTTACAACCAAGACCGATTACAGTGATGATGTGGCAGAAGGCCTTGTTATCAGCCAGGATCCGGTAAATGGCAAATTTGTTGACCGTGGAACAACCGTTACCCTGACCATCAGTTTAGGCAAGAAGACCACATACTATTCTTATAAGAGTGATACATTAGCAGTACCACAGGATGGCAAGAATTATACCGGCGGAACCGTTACACTGAAAGGTTCTGATGGAAGTACCCTCTGGACAACAACCTTCGAGGGAACAACACCTGGTTCTGTGAATGTAGATAATATTAAAAATATGAGCAGCGGTACCCTTGAGGTTGACTGGACATATACCAACGAAGATGGTACAACAGGAACCAATGTGGTATCGACCTCTGTAAACTTTACTGAAAAATAAGGATGCACATGCAGGGAAAAATAGTTAAAGGAATTTCCGGATTCTACTACGTTCACGTAGTGGAATCCGGAATTTATGAATGTAAGGCAAAAGGAATATTCCGCCAGCAGAAGATGAAACCGCTGGTGGGAGATGATGTAGAGATTGATATTATTTCAGAAGAAAAGAAGACCGGAAATGTCGCAGCAATTCTTCCTAGAAAAAATGCACTGATTCGTCCGGCAGTTGCCAATGTGGATCAGGCTCTTTTGATTTTCGCGGCGGCAAGTCCCAATCCGAATTTTAATCTTTTAGACCGCTTTCTGGTAATGATGGGACGGCAGGATGTTCCGGTAATTCTTTGTTTTAATAAGTGTGATTTGATTACCGAAGAACAAAAACAGGAGATTGAGGCTATTTATGAAGTAAGCGGCTGCAAGATACTCTTTGTCAGTGCAAAAAAGGAACTGGGACTGAAAGAACTTCAGGAAATATTAGAAGGAAAGACTACAACGGTAGCAGGACCTTCCGGAGTGGGAAAATCTTCACTTATTAATCTTTTGGCACCGGAAGCCTGTATGGAGACCGGTGAAATCAGTAAGAAGATAGAGCGCGGCCGTCATACCACAAGACATGCGGAACTGATTCAGCTTAAGGGCGACGGTTATATTATGGATACACCGGGATTTAGTTCTCTTTATCTTCCGGAAATGGAGAAGGAAGAATTGCAGGATTGTTATCCGGAGTTTGCAGCCTTTGAACCGTATTGCAGATTTCAGGGCTGTTCCCATATCAGTGAGCCGGACTGCGGAGTCAAAGAAGCTTTATCAGAAGGAAAGATTCATCCGGTGCGTTATGAAAATTACTGCCAGCTTTATGGAGAATTAAAGGACAGAAAGAAGTATTAAATAATTAGAGTATCGAAAGAGAAGAGATAGAAAATAGGATATCGAAAATAAAGTACAGCCAAATAAGATACGAAAGAAATATCAGATACAGAAAGGAATCAGACGATGAATTGTTTATCCCCATCTATTTTATCAGCAGATTTTAGTAAATTAGGAGAAGAGATTAAGACGGTAGATGAAGCCGGGGCGCAGTACATTCATATCGATGTAATGGATGGAAGCTTTGTACCAAGCATTTCTTTTGGAATGCCGGTAATCCGCTCCATTCGAAAATGTACCGATAAAATATTTGATGTTCATCTGATGATTGATGAGCCAATCCGTTATATTGATGAGCTGGTAGACTGTGGAGCCGATTTGATTACGGTGCATGCAGAAAGCTGTAAGCATTTAGACCGGACCATTGAAGCTATTAAGGAACGTGGCATCATTGCAGGAGTAGCATTAAATCCTGCTACACCATTAACTGCCATTGAACATATTTTAGAAAAAGTGGATATGGTATTAATCATGACAGTAAATCCGGGCTTTGGCGGACAGAAGCTGATTCCTTATACTATCGATAAAGTGCGTCAGTTAAAGAAAATGGTGCAGGAGCGTCAGTTAAAGATTGATATTGAAGTAGATGGCGGCGTAAACCTTTCCAATGTTGAAACATTGATGGATGCAGGAGCAAATATTATTGTTGCCGGAAGCGCAGTTTTTGGCGGAGATGCGGAAGAGAACACCAGATGTTTCTTAAATCTCATTAATGGTGGTAAATAAGATGAAAACATTGATTATCAATGGTGGAACCATAGAGGATGCATTTGCATTAAGTTATATAGAGCGGGTAAAACCGGATTGTATCTTAGCCGCAGACCGTGGCATGGAATTCTGTTACCGCAATCAGATAAAACCGGATGTCATATTAGGAGATTATGATTCGGCAGATAAAACCATATTGGAAGCATTTCGACGGCAAAGCGGCATTGAGTGGCACCAGTATCAGCCGGAGAAGGATTATACCGATTCTGAAATTGCCATCGGAAAAGCCATGGAGCGAAACAGCAGCGAAATCCATATATTAGGTGGCACCGGTACAAGGCTTGACCATGTGTTAGGTAATATACAGCTTCTGATGCAGCCGCTGGCAAAAGACATTCCATGCTTTCTCATAGATTCCCATAACCGGATTCGTCTGTTGAAAGAGCGCGCGGTTCTTCAAAAGAGTCAGCAGTTCGGAAAGTATGTATCCTTACTTCCTCTTACAACAGAAGTAACCGGAGTAACATTGACCGGAATGAAATATCCTCTGCAGGATGCAGCATTTACCAGTGATAATACATTGGGCGTCAGCAATGAAATTGTAGAGGACGAAGCGGTGATAGATTTAAAAAACGGAATATTGATTATGATTGAATCAAGAGACTGAATTCTGTAAGACGGAAGGAGGTCTCTTTTTTGTTATTAAGCTTCTTCAGGCATGAGAACGAAGGAGTAAATAACTTTTTTTGTTTAGTAGAATAGTGGCACGGTCTGTCCGCCACCAATACATTATAAAGTCTGTTAGGAGCACTTGGAATTTCGTCCGACAACAGGCAACGCTGGCACAGGGAAGTGCCAGCGAGGCGCATTTGAACATGGATGTGAATATGCGCCGGTTGCCGGAACTGATGAAAGATGCTATCGAAATTCTTAGTGCTCCGGCAGGCTTTATGCTTGTATTGGAGCGGATAGACTGTGCCATTATTCTTTTAACGGAAAGACCGTTTCTATCTTGACAAATCAAAAAAATATAGTACAATACAATTCATAGTAAATAAATAGGAAAAGGATGAAAAGAAAAAATGAACAGAAGTGTAAGAACAAAAATAACAGCACTCGGTCTTTGCGTAACATTAATGTTTACAGCACTGACAGGATGTGGAAATAAGGATACAAAGGAGAACTTAAGCACGGAGCAGCAGTCTGTGACAGAGGTAATTGAGAGTACAGAAAATGTGACAGAAGCAGGAAATGAAGTGACAGAGGGAGCCAGTGAAGAGAATCCGGTTACTTTTACGGATGCACTGGGAAGAGATGTAACCGTAACTTCCCATGACCGTGTGGCAGCCATGATTGGAAGCTTTGCAGATGTCTGGTTATTATCCGGTGGTGAACTGGTGGCAACAGCCAATGACTCCTGGGAGTCATTAGACCTTGACTTAGGAGATGATGTGGTAAATCTTGGAAGTATTCAGGAGCCAAATACAGAAGCATTGCTTGCCGCACAGCCGGATCTTGTAATTGCAAGTACCAATACTACTTCTAATGTGGAGATGGAAAATATGCTGACAGAAGCAGGCGTTACAGTAGCATATTTTGATGTATCTGATTTTGACGCATATCTTCAGATGTTAGACATTTGTACAGATATTACCGGAAGAAAAGATTTATATGAGAAAAACGGACTTGAGGTTCAGAAACAGATTGAAGAAATCAAGGCAAGGGTAGATGATTCCCATCCAAGCGTATTATTTTTACGTGCAGCAGCAAGTGGTGTAAAAGCCAAAGGAAGTGAAGGCAGCGTAGGTGGTGAGCTGTTAAAGGATTTGGGATGTGTGAATATTGCAGACAGCGACAGCGGATTATTGGATAATCTGAGCCTTGAAGCAATCGTAACCGCAGATCCGGATTATATTTTCGTGACTACACAGGGAACCGATACAGATGCGGCACTGGAAAATGTGCAGGAAACATTAATTGACAGTCCGGTATGGAGCAGTCTTACTGCAGTGAAAGAGAATCACTATTTTGTACTGGATAAACGGCTTTATAACTTGAAACCAAATGCCCGCTGGGGAGAAGCGTATAAAGAACTGGCAGACATTTTATATCCGGAAAACTAAGACGCAGAAACTTAAGTGACAGAGTATAGGCAATAAAGGAGAAGCGGGATGGGATATTTTCCATTTTTTGTGGAACTAAAAGGAAAAAGAGGACTGATTGTCGGTGGCGGTATTGTAGCAGAACGCAAGGTAAGAAAGCTGCTGCCTTATGAACCGGAGCTTCTGGTTGTTGCACCAGAGATTGATGATGGAATCTGGAAACTTTCTGAAGAAATAAAAGAGAAAAGAAAAAAGAACGAAGATACGTCGGAACTTATTTTATCCGAGCGGGATTTTGAAACTACAAATCTGGAAAAAATGGATTTTGTTATTGCGGCAACCTCGGATGAAACATTGAATGCAAGGATTGCAAAGCTTTGTGAAGAGAGGAATATTTTGGTAAATGTTGTAGATGATAAGGAAAAATGTGGATTCCTGTTCCCGTCGCTGATTCGGGAAGGAAAGCTCAGTATCGGCATTTCTACCGAAGGAGCAAGTCCAAGAGTAGCAACCACGTTCCGTGCCCGGTTAAGCGCAGACATCCCGGAGCGGATGGAAGAAATCTTGGATTATCTTGAAAAGATTCGTCCTTTTGCAAAAATGGCAATCGAAGATGACAAAAAGAGAGCTGCTTTTCTGATGGAATTGGCAGATGTGTGTATGGGAAAAGGACGTCCCCTGACAGAAACTGAATGTGAAATTTTACTGGAAAATTATCAAAGCAAAACCCTAAAAGAAGCATTTGCAGATAAAGAAGCACTTTCGGATAAGGAGGCACAATCAGGAAAAGAAGCTTGTCCGGTCAGGAAAGTATCCCCAGGAAAGGTCGTTCTGGTGGGAGCCGGTTGTCTGTCCTATGAATACATAACACTGCGCGGCATGCAGGAAATCAGAAAAGCACAGGTGCTGATTTATGATGCGTTAATTGATACAAGGCTTCTTGATTTTACCATTGAAAACTGTGAAAAAATCTGTGTAGGAAAACGCAGTGGCAGACACAGCATGAAGCAGGAAGAGATTAATATGCTGCTGATAGAGAAGGCAAAAGAAGGTGCGCATGTTGTAAGGTTAAAAGGCGGTGACCCATTTGTCTTTGGCAGAGGAAATGAAGAAGTAGACGCACTGACGGAGGAAGGCATTGAAACAGAAGTAATTCCCGGCATTTCCTCCTGCATTGCAGTGCCGGAACTTGCCGGAATTCCGGTGACGGAGCGGAAGGTCAGCCGGAGCTTTCATGTAATGACCGGGCATTTTGCCGAAGATGAGGAATCATTAAAAGATGAGATTCACAAAATGGCTGCCATGGATGGAACCTGTGTCTTTCTGATGGGATATACAAGACTTGCGGAGATTGTAAGAGAATTACAAAACGGCGGTGCAGCGGCAGAGACACCGGTAGCAGTAATTCATGGAACTTCTGATGGAAGCAGCCGGGCAGCCTATGGAACACTTCTTACCATCGAAAAAGAAGTACAGGAGAAACAGATTCCAATGCCGGCAGTGATTGTGGTAGGAGATACCGTTCGTTTACCGGAGTAAGAAAAAGAAAAAAATTCAGGACTTTTCGGAAAAACGAGGTCCTGAAAAAAATTTTCTTACATTTCCTATTGACCATATATGAATTATAGGGTATTATGGTAAATAGTTACAGGAAAGGAGAAAAAAGGAAATGGCGAAAATAGCACAATCTCTGACAGAATTAGTTGGTAATACACCAATACTGGAACTGAAAAATTACGAAGAAGCAAAGCATCTTCCGGCACATCTTTTAGCAAAGCTTGAGTCTTTTAATCCATTGGGCAGCGTAAAAGACCGTGTGGCAGAAGCAATGATAGAACAGGGAATAAAAGACGGGCTGATTAATGACAAGACCGTTATTATAGAGCCGACCAGTGGCAATACCGGAATCGGGCTGGCATTTGTATGTGCGGCAAAGAAGCTGCATCTGATTTTAACCATGCCGGATACCATGAGTGTTGAGCGAAGAAAGATTGTAACAGCACTGGGAGCAGAAGTGGTACTGACCCAGGGACGGCTTGGCATGCGGGGCGCAATTGAGAAGGCAGCCCAGTTAAAAGAAGAATATGGAAATGCATTTATTCCGCAACAGTTTGAAAATCCGGTCAATCCAAAAATCCATGAGCTTACTACCGCAGAAGAAATCTGGCGGGATACGGACGGGAAGATAGACATCTTTGTAGCTTCCGTAGGAACCGGTGGAACACTGACCGGAACAGCAAGAGGCTTAAAGGCAAAGAAAGCAGACATTAAGATTGTGGCAGTAGAACCTGCAACTTCCGCCGTTCTTTCCGGAAAAGAACCGGGACCACATAAGATACAGGGAATCGGAGCAGGATTTATTCCGAAGGTTATGGATTTGTCACTGGTTGATGAGATTATTCCGGTAGATAATGATGTGGCATTTGATACCACAAGAGAAGTGGCAAAGACGGATGGACTCCTGATTGGAATCTCGTCCGGTGCAGTCTTACATGCAGCAGAAGAACTGGCAGGCAGACCGGAGAATAAAGATAAAAATATTGTTATCTTAATGCCGGACAGCGGAGAGCGGTATTTATCCACCTCTTTATTCGAATTATAAAATCAATGAAAAGAGATAGAAAGGAAATGTTGGGTGACATGCAAAAGAGCAGAAAACAGCAGGGAAAGAAAATTACATATCGTTACCACATCACTGCACTTTTACTTGCAGTCATGATGTTGCTGCTCAGTGGATGTGGCAGACAAAAGAGTGATGTCATTACCATAACCAATGTTTCCTATGACCCGACCAGAGAGTTTTATGAAGCATATAATAAAATGTTCATACAGCATTATGAAGCAGAAACCGGAAAAAAAGTGGAAGTCATCCAGTCTCATGGAGGCTCCGGCATGCAGGCACGTTCCGTAGTGGAAGGTTGTAATGCGGATGTGGTGACACTGGCACTGGCACATGACATTTCGTTGATAGAGGATACCGGATTGATTAATGAGGGCTGGGTGGATCAGTTCCCGGATGAATCCGCACCATATACTTCAACCATTGTCTTTCTGGTACGAAAGGGAAATGAGAGAAATATCAAAGACTGGGATGATTTGATTCAACCTGGTGTTGAAGTAATCACACCGGACCCGAAGAGCAGCGGTGGTGCATGCTGGAACTTTCTGGCAGCATTAAGCTATGCAAAGGAAAAGGGTTACAGTGAAGCAGAACAAAAGAAATTTTTAAAAGAACTTTATGCCAACGTTTCCGTGATGGATTCCGGAGCAAGAGGTTCCACAACCACCTTTGTGGAAAATGGAAAAGGCGATGTTCTGATTGCATGGGAAAATGAAGCCATGACAGTACTTAAGAATTATCCGGGAGAATACGAACTGATTTCTCCGACAGTCAGTATCTTAGCACAGCCCAGTGTGGCAGTGGTAGATGATAATGTAGATTTCAATGGAACAAGAGATGTGGCAGAAGCATATTTATCTTATTTATATGAAGATGATGCACAGCGGCTCGCCGCAGAGAATGGTTACCGTCCATCCAATCAGGAAATTTTAAAGGAATATGAAGATACCTTTGATCTGACGATGACACTTTGGAGTATTGATGATTTTGGTGGCTGGGATCAGGCATACAAAGATTATTTTGATGATGATGCCTGGTTCGATGAGATATATAACTACTAGAAGAAGAGGCAAGTATGAAAAGACGATTCCGTAAAAATAAAAAAATCAGAGTCATACCGGGATTTCATTTAACGCTTGGAATTACAGTTACAATGCTTTCACTGATTGTACTGATTCCACTGGCATCCGTAATGGTATATTCCTTAAAGTTATCTCCGTCAGAATTTTTCGGACTTCTGACCAAGTCAAATGTATTATATGCATTCGCCACCAGCATCGGATGTTCTTTCTTAGCAGCATGTATCAATGTGGTATTTGGTGTGATATTAGCCTGGACGCTGACCCGGTATGATTTTCCGGGAAAACGGATTTTAGATGGATTTATTGAACTTCCATTTGCACTGCCTACTGCAGTTGCGGGTATTACTTTATCAAAGATGTATTCCGACACCGGAATCATTGGAAAGCCGTTAGCAGCTCTTGGAATAAAAGTAGCATATACCCATGTGGGACTGGTCATTGCACTGGTATTTGTGGGAATTCCGTTTGTCGTGCGTTCTGTCCAGCCTGTATTGGAAAAATTGGATGGACAGTATGAAGAAGCAGCTTATATTCTTGGAGCAACACCTTCGAAAACATTTTTCAAAGTAATCTTATCTGAGATGAAACCGGCAATTTTAACCGGATTTGGACTGGCATTTGCCAGAGGGGTAGGAGAATATGGAAGTGTTATCTACATATCCGGCAACAGTGCCAAGGAGCATACACAGGTAATTTCCTATGTCATTATGCAGAAATTAAATTATATTGATTATGCCTCTGCAACAGCAATTGCACTGGTTATGTTAATCATATCATTCCTTATTTTATTTGCGGTAAATATCATTCAGATGAAGCAGGCACAACGCACGAATCAGTTATAGAAGGAGAAAAGTATGAACGAGCTTGAAAAACTGGAAAAAAGAAAAAAACGTACGCGTCATATTCTGATTACAGTCAGTGTACTGTTCCTGTTCCTGATGCTGGTTCTTCCGCTGCTCTGCATCATTGCAAGTTCCTTAAAAGAAGGATTTGCCTTTTACATGCAGTCCATCCGGACAGATTATGTAAAGAGTGCTTTAAAGGTAACTCTGATTGCAACAGTGGCAGCGGTGGTGATTAACACATTCTTTGGATTATGTGTTTCATGGCTTTTAACCAAGTTTTCCTTCCGAGGAAAACAGGTGCTGGCAACCTTAATCGATATTCCGTTTTCCATTTCACCGGTTATCGTGGGACTGGCATTTTTGATGACATTTGGAAGACTGGGCTGGACATATCCATTTATCCGGGCAATCAACCAGTTCTTTGGAAAGAATATCAGAATCGCTTTTGCAATTCCGGGCGTTATTTTAGCAACGGTATTTGTAACATTCCCTTATGTATCAAGGGAAGTGATTCCGGTTTTAAATGCCCAGGGCAAGGACGAAGAGGAAGCAGCAGCCCTGATGGGAGCCGGCGGACTGAAAATCTTTTTTAAGATTACATTTCCACAGATGAAATGGGCATTGCTCTATGGAGTCATCCTTTGTACATCGAGAGCGTTGGGAGAGTTCGGTGCGGTCAATGCTCTGTCAAAGACAAGAGGAGAGACCTTTACACTTCCACTGGAAATCGATGCATTATATATGTCGGGTACAGAGCAGTCCGTTACTGCAGCATTTGCAGTATCCTCGCTTTTGGTTATTCTGGCAGTTATTATATTATTCCTTCGAAATATTCTGGAATATCGGGCAAAAACAAGAAGGGAGAGCCGCTGATATGTATGTTGAAATGAAAGATATATGCAAACAATATGGCAGTTTTAAAGCTTCTGATCATGTCAGCTTTGGCATTGAAAAAGGAAAACTGGTGGCACTGCTTGGACCATCCGGCAGTGGAAAGACAACACTGCTTCGTATGATTGCAGGACTGGAAATGCCAAATTCCGGAGACATTTACATCGACGGAAAACGGGTCAATGATGTACCGGCTTCCAAACGAGGCATCGGATTTGTTTTTCAGAACTACGCATTGTTCCGCTATATGACGGTATATGACAATGTGGCATTTGGACTGGAGCTTCAGAAGGTGCCAAAGAAAGAAATTAAGAAGCGGGTAACGGAGCTTTTGGAGATTACCGGACTTTCCGGTATGGAGAAGCGGTATCCGAACCAGTTGTCCGGCGGACAGCGGCAGAGAGTTGCTTTTGCAAGGGCATTGGCACCAAGACCACAGGTACTGCTTCTGGATGAACCGTTTGCAGCAATTGACGCCAAGGTTCGTTCGGAATTAAGACTCTGGCTTCGCAGTGTGGTTACAAAGCTTGGAATCACCAGCATTTTCGTAACCCATGACCAGGATGAAGCCGTTGAGGTGGCAGATGAAATTATCATTACCAATCACGGAACCATTGAACAGATTGGAACACCGGCGGAGATTTATAATACACCGGATACTCCGTTTATAGCACAGTTTATCGGACGTTCTTCCCTGGTGGAACATTATGAAGAGTTACATGGATTTGATAAAATCGAGGGCGCAGCGAAAGCAGTCATCCGACCGGAATTTGTAAAGATACATAAATTTGGAAAAATTGACCGATATATGAGTGCATCCCAGGATGGCATTGTAAAGGATATCGTATTCCGTGGAAACCGTCTGGATGTTACGGTAGACGTAGGCGGCATTGAGATAATCTGTGAGTGGCCATTGGAAAAAGAAAGTCTTGAAATCGGAGAGAAGGTAAGCCTTTTGATTTACCGGTTATATGTGCTGGATAAAGAGCGGACGTATCTCTGTGAAAATAAAGAAATGCAGGAGGACGATGTATTCTACATCTAAGTTGCTATGGAAATTAAGAACAGGAAAATATTGGATACAGATATTTTAATTATTGGCGGTGGAACCGCAGGCTGTTATGCAGCACTGACCATTGCAGAACAGTCCGATGCGAAAGTTATCATTGCAGAGAAAGCCAACATCAAAAGAAGCGGCTGTCTTGCAGCCGGAGTAAATGCCATTAATGCATATATTGTAGAGGGCAGAAAGCCGGAAGATTATGTGGATTATGCCAAAAAGGATGCAGACGGCATCGTAAGAGAGGATTTGCTTCTTACCATGTCGGAGGGCTTAAACCGGGTAACAGAGAAAATGGAGAAGCTTGGTCTTGTCATTTTAAAGGATGAGAATGGCAAATATGTGGCAAGAGGAAACCGGAATATCAAAATCAACGGTGAGAATATTAAGCCGCTACTTGCTTCTGCAGTAGAAGCGCTGCCGAATGTTATCATATTAAACCGGGTGGCAATTACCGATTATCTGGTAAAGGAGAACAGGATTTATGGTGCAGTGGGATTTTCCATTGAAAATGAGACAGCAGTAGAAATCCGGGCGAAGAAAGTGCTTTGTGCAACCGGTGGAGCATCCGGTCTTTACCGGCCGAACAATCCGGGATTCTCCAGACATAAGATGTGGTATCCACCATTTAATACCGGAGCCGGTTATGCCATGGGAATTGAGTCGGGAGCAGAGATGACCACCTTTGAAATGCGTTTTATTGCACTGCGTTGCAAAGATACCATCGCACCGACCGGAACCATTGCACAGGGTGTGGGGGCAAAGCAGGTAAATGCCCTTGGCGAAGTATATGAGACAAAATACGGACTTACCACTTCACAGCGTGTGTATGGAACCGTAAAAGAGAATTTATTAGGACATGGTCCATGTTATCTTCGGACAGAAGGAATCAGTGCAGAGCAGGATGATTCCTTAAAGAAGGCTTATCTTAACATGGCACCGGGCCAGACCTTAAAATGGATTGAGCAGGGAAAGAACCCAAGTGAGCAGAATGTGGAAATCGAAGGAACCGAGCCGTATGTAGTAGGTGGACATACCGCCAGTGGTTACTGGGTTGACACCAGAAGAGAATCTACGATTCACGGACTGTATGCAGCCGGAGATGTGGCAGGAGGCTGTCCACAGAAATATGTAACAGGAGCCATGGTCGAGGGCGAGATTGCAGCAAAGGCAATGGTAGGAGACCTTGCAAAAGAAAAGGCTGCAAGATATGAAATGACGGAAGAGGAAAAAGCATTCTGTGACAACAGATTTGAAGAAAAGATGAAGGAGTATGATAAGATTTTAACAAATCAGTCCGGTTTATATGATACGGAACAGTTAGAAGAAGCCATGCAGAAGGTAATGGATACCTATGCAGGCGGAATCAGCAATCATTATCAGTTTAATGAAAACCAGCTGAATCTGGCAGAAGAGAAAATCGAAAAGTTAAAGGAACTTTCGAAGGAGCTTGGAGCTTCCAATATGCATGAGCTGATGTTTGTCTATGAGCTTAAGAACCGGCTGACAGTCTGTGAGACACTGATTTATCATCTGAGAGCCAGAAAGGAAACCCGCTGGCACAGTTTTGCAGAAAACTTAGATTATCCGGATAAGAGTGATGAGTGGTTAAAATATGTGAATACCAGAAAAGAAAATGGAAAAATCCAAGTGCTCTTCCGGGAATTAGTAAAGCGAGGTGAGACCTATGAGCATAGCTATTAATCAAAGTAAATGTGTGGGATGTGGCAGATGCAGTCAGGTCTGTCCGGGAACACTGATTGGAATGGGTTCTGACGGAAAGGCATGTATGCTGTATCCGAAGGACTGCTGGGGCTGTTGTTCCTGCATTAAGGAATGTAAGGTAGATGCCATAGCGCTTTACTTAGGTGCAGATATGGGCGGCATGGGAAGTAAGATGAGTGTAGCAAGCCGTGATCAGTATCTGGACTGGAAGATAGAAAAACGGGATGGAACCGTAGAGACTATCGTTATCGACAGAAAGCAATCAAATCAATATTAATAAATCGCCACAGGGTGGCAGAAAGAGGTAAGTATGGGTGAATTATCACATTTGGATGAACTGGAAGCAGAAGCAATTTACATCATAAGAGAGGTAGCCGCAGAGTGCGAGAAGCCGGTTATGCTTTACTCCATTGGAAAAGACAGCTCCGTAATGCTGCATCTTGCCATGAAAGCATTTTATCCGGAGAAGCCGCCATTTCCATTCCTGCATGTAAATACCACATGGAAATTCAAGGAAATGATTCAATTCCGTGATGAGACAGCAAAGAAGCTTGGCATTGAAATGTTAGAGTATATCAATGAAGATGGTGTAAAGAAGGGCATTAACCCATTCGACCATGGCTCTGCATATACCGACATCATGAAAACACAGGCACTGAAACAGGCACTAAATAAATATGGATTTACTGCAGCATTTGGCGGTGGCAGACGAGACGAGGAAAAATCCCGTGCAAAGGAAAGAATTTTCTCATTCCGTAATGAAAATCATGCCTGGGACCCGAAGAACCAGAGACCGGAAATGTGGAAGCTTTACAACGCCAAAATCAATAAAGGCGAGAGCATTCGTGTATTCCCGATTTCCAACTGGACAGAAACCGATATCTGGCAGTATATCAAACGTGAAAAAATTGACATTGTACCACTATATTTTGCAGCAGTGCGTCCGGTAGTATATCGTGATGGAAACATTATCATGGTGGATGATGACCGTATGCGTCTGCTTCCGGGAGAAGAAATCCAGTACAAGAGTGTACGTTTCCGTACCTTAGGATGCTATCCTTTGACCGGAGGAACAGAGTCAACAGCAACTACATTGGATGAAATTATCGATGAGACTTTAAGTGCAGTATCTTCCGAGAGAACCACCCGTGTCATTGATAACGAAGCAGCAGGCAGTATGGAAAGAAGAAAGAGAGAGGGGTATTTCTAAGATGAGTGGATTATTAAAATTTATTACATGCGGTAGTGTGGATGACGGAAAGTCCACTTTGATTGGACACATTCTTTATGATGCAAAGCTTTTGTATACAGACCAGGAAAAAGCACTGGAATTAGATTCCAAAGTAGGAAGTCGTGGCGGAGCAATTGACTATTCTCTTCTGTTGGACGGACTGATGGCAGAGCGTGAGCAGGGTATTACCATTGACGTAGCATACCGTTATTTTACAACAGACAACAGAAGCTTTATCGTAGCAGATACACCGGGCCATGAAGAGTACACCAGAAACATGGCAGTTGGTGCATCCTTTGCAGACCTTGCAGTTATCTTAATTGATGCAAAACAGGGGGTACTGGTGCAGACCAGAAGACATACCAGAATCTGTGCATTAATGGGAATCAAATTCTTCGTATTTGCAGTAAACAAAATGGATCTGGTAGACTACAGCGAAGAACGTTTCAAAGAAATCGAAGCACAGATTAAAGAATTAGCAGACGAACTGAAGTTAGAGAGCATTTACATTATTCCGGTTTCTGCAACAGAAGGTGATAATGTAACAACCAAATCCGATAAAATTAGCTGGTACAAGGGAGAGGCATTGCTTCCATACCTTGAAAAAGTAGATGTAACAGAGAAGAAGCAGGAAGAGGGCTTCTATATGCCGGTACAGAGAGTGTGCCGTCCGGACCATACTTTCCGTGGATTCCAGGGACAGATTGAATCCGGTGAAGTAAAAGTTGGAGACGAAATCGTTACCCTGCCAAGCAATGAGCGTGCGCATATCAAGAGCATTTTAGTAGGAGATAAAGACAGCCAGAGTGCCTTTATGGGACAGCCGGTTACACTGCAGCTTGATAAAGAAGTAGACGTATCCAGAGGCTGTGTCATTGCATCCGGCAATAACCTGCCAATCAGCAAATCCTTTACAGCAACCATTCTCTGGATGGATGATGAGGAGCTGACACCGGGAACCGATTATCTGGTAAAACTTGGAACCAAGCAGATTCCTGGTATCTTAAAGAACATCCAGTACAAGATTGATGTAAATACCGGTGAATTTATTCCGGCAGGACAGCTTAAGAAAAATGAGATTGCAGTCTGTGACCTTGATTTGCAGGAGCCGGTTGTCATTGATGAATTCAAAAAGCATAAGACTTTAGGAGAGCTGATTCTGATTGACCGTATTTCCAATATGACTTCTGCCTGCGGTGTAGTAGAAGATGCTGCCGTAGATGAGAGCAAGGATTTAAAAGCAGCTTTCGTATATGGAAGCCTTAAGGGAAATGGAGACATTTTTGAAGAGTTCTATTATAACCTTGAGAGTATGACGATTGCCAAGGTACGTCCGGTTCAGAAGACCTATACCATTGGAGATGAGATTCCGGTAATCGGAGAAAGCTATCAGTATCCGGATGACTTCGATATTGTCATCTTAAGAGAAAGAATCTTTGTACAGGTTCGTGGACGCAAGGTAGAAAAGATTGCACCGCTGGCAGAATACCAGTACAGCAATGTTCCGGTTATCAACGGAAGAGGATTTGCGGTTGCAGTTCATTCAGCACAGGATGCACAGGCATTCTTGGACGAGCTGGCTGCAGCAGGTGAAAAACAATCCAGCGACTTCTTCAATAAGTGGTTACATTTTGAGACTTATCGTAAGATTATTTTCAAGGATGAAATCTGGTTATAAAAATAAGAAAGCTGTACTTCGGTGGAAAATACCAATCGTCTGGAGTACTACATCTAAAGTGCTGCAGTTAAAGTACATGTGCGCAAACGTTTACATGGAAAATGACAAAAATAAGAAGAAAATAGTTACAAAAACAGAAAAAATGTTTTATCTTTGTAAAGATTATATAAATTCTATTAAATTAGATTAAAATATTCCGTAGAGTACTTGCACCCTTCGGAATATTTTTGCTATTATACTTAAGTAAAATCAGTTCATAATAATATTCGTTATTCATCTATTATGCAGGCGTGTTGAGCTGTCTGCATTCGTGATAATCTTATATTCATATTTTCAGAATCTTTTTTATCCAAAATATTTATTTAACAGGGGAAAATACTTGGCAGATAAGGATTTGGCAGAAAAATATCTGGAATCATTTTCGGATGTTTTTGCTGACATATATAATGTATTACTTTTTCGAAAGGAGATTCTTTTGGAAGAAGGATTGGAAGAGGGACCAACGGAAAGCATCTATAAGGTGGAAGAAAACAATCTTCGGAATCAATTTCGGGATACTGTGAAATTATATAAGAATGGGTTATACAAAGTGGCATCTTTTGGGATTGAAAATGAAAGTCGGATAGACAAAAATATGCCCATCCGGATTATGGGGTATGATTATGCCGTGTATCGGGTGCAGATTGACCGTGGGGAAGAACGAAAATATCCGGCAATTACGATTGTTTTAAATTTCAGTGATACAGAATGGAAAAGTCCGAATGCGCTATTTGACATTTTAGATGTTTCTCCGGAACTAAGACCTTATGTAAATGATTATAAAATATTTGTTTTTAATATTGCATTTTTGCCGGAGAAAATCCGAAAAGCGTTTAAAAGTGATTTTAAAATTGTAGCAGATTTTTTTGCGGAGAAACGTCTTGGAAGATACAATCCCAAGGAACATCCGGAGGCAATCTGCCATGTGGAAGCGGTTTTGAATCTGCTTCAGGTGTTTACAAATGATGAAACCTATGTCAAAATAGAGAAAACAGTAGCAGAACGTGCGAAAGCAGGAGAGGTGATTACAATGTGTACGTTTGCGGAAGAGATGACCAACAAGGGAATAGAAATTGGCGAGGCACAGGGCATCAGGATTGGCGAAGCCCGTGGAATTGCCAGAGAAAAAATCAGTGTTGCAAGAAACCTTTTAGATCTCCTGACAGATGATGTGATTGCAGAAAAGGTCGGTCTGGAGCTTGCTACGGTGAAAGAACTTAGAGAAGAAACAAAGTAGAGGCATAAGAAATGGATAAAATAGCAGCACCAACTCCGGAACAGTTAAAAAAGCAGGAAGCGTTAAAACAATATTTTGAAAAATTAGGCAGCGTGGCAGTTGCATTCTCAAGTGGTGTGGATTCCACCTATCTTTTGAAAGTGGCGCATGATGTATTAGGAGAGCGGGCAATTGCTGTAACTGCGTCCTCCTGTTCATTTCCAAAGAGAGAGTTAGGAGAAGCAGAAGCATTTTGCCGGAAAGAAAATATAAGACATTTTATTACAGAATCGGAAGAACTTGAAATCGAAGGATTTGCACAGAATCCTAAGAACCGCTGTTATCTTTGCAAGCATGAATTATTTGAAAAGATATTAAAGATTGCAGAAGAACAGAAAATTGCCTATGTGGCGGAAGGCTCTAACCTTGATGATAACGGAGATTATCGTCCGGGATTAAAAGCAGTGGCAGAGCTTGGAATAAAAAGTCCGCTCAGAGACTGTGGTTTTACCAAGCAGGATATCCGTGTTCTTTCGAAGGCATTGAATCTTCCAACTTGGGAAAAGCAGTCCTTTGCCTGTCTGTCATCCCGGTTTGTCTATGGAGAGACCATATCCGAAGAGAAACTTACAATGGTGGATAAAGCGGAACAATTATTACTGGATTTAGGTTTTCATCAGGTGAGGGTAAGAATTCATGGAATGATGGCAAGGATAGAGATTGAACCGGAAGAGTTTTCAAAACTGATGGAAGTGGAAAACAGGGAAAGAATTATAAAAGCTTTCCGGGAATATGGATTTACCTATGTAACCTTAGACCTTTGCGGTTACCGGATGGGAAGTATGAATGAAACATTGGAAAAATAAGGAACTTACTCAAAGAAGTAGTAAGTTCCTTCTGCATCAGAGAACGTCTTAAGTGAAGTATGAAATACTTTATTTAAGACGTTTTTTTGTACGCATTCATCCGGAGTGCCCTGAAAGCAGATGGCACCGGATTCCATGACGATAAGTTTGTCTGAAATAGTAAGTGCCTTGGCAAGGTCGTGCAGCACCAAAAGAATTGTTTTTCCCTGTGCCTTTAAGATTGGAAGCATCTGGTAGAAATTATTCTGGCTTTCCAAGTCTAAGAAGGTAGTCGGTTCATCCAAAATAATCGTATCGCAGTTCTGGGCTAAAGTCATGGCAAAGAAGACACGCTGTCTTATCCCACCGGAAAGAGTGTCAGTTGCAACGTTGCGGTAATCCGTAATATGGGTAAATTCCATGGCATCTTCCACCAGTCTGCGGTCTTCTTCGGTGAGGCGTCTCGAAAAACCAAGATATGGAAAGCGTCCATGCTCCACTAAGGTATGAACAGGAAGAGCAGGAATTACTTCGCGAATCTGTGGAAGAAATGCAATTTTCCTGGCACGAAGGTGTCCTTTTATATGATAAATATCTTCGCCATCTAATGTGATAGAGCCGTTAAAAAGCTGGCTGGATTTATTTAATACGGAAATCAGCGTTGTTTTGCCACAGCCATTTGGTCCTACGATGGTTGTGATGCTGCCGGTAGGAATTTCAACGGACAGATTTTTAATCAGAGGCACCTTGTGGTAGCCAATGGAAACGGAATCAAATTTAAGCATGGACTCTGCGGCCTCCTTTCTTTCCTAATAAAAGATATAAGAAAAACGGTCCGCCAACAAAAGAAAGAATAATGCCGGCAGGAAGTTCATATGGTGCTGCAATAACACGTCCAAGAGTGTCACAGAAGAGGACGAAACTTGCACCTAAGAGAGCACAAAGGGGAACTAAAAGCCGCAGATCATTCCCGAAGAGCCGTCTTGCAATATGAGGAACAATCAGCCCGACGAAGCTTAAAAGTCCTGCATAGCTTACCACACAGCCTGCCAGTATACTGGAAAGCATCAACAGCAGAAAACGGAGCAGCGATACCGGAATGCCAAGGGAGCGGGCAACATCTTCTCCAAGACTCAGAACATTCATGTGGCTTCCGAAAAAGCAGGAGATGATAACTGCAATGACAATGGCAATGCCGGGAGCAAAAAGCGTTTTTGTGGTGACATCAGAAAGAGAACCAATCATAAAGGTAGTGAGGTTTAAAGTGATATCATCACTTAATAATTTTACCGTATTAATTCCGGCACTTAAAAAAGAAGAAACGGTAATGCCGGCAAGAATGATGGTAGTACGTTTGCTGTCTGCCATATATGCCAGAGCAAAAATAAGAAGTGTCGTAAGGAAAGCTCCGGTAAAAGCAAAAATGGCATTATGGGCTGCACGGCCATGGAAGAGGGCAAGTCCAATCATAACGGCAAATCCGGCTCCGGAATTGACACCAATGGTATTCGGGCTGGCAAGGGAATTATTCATAACAGTCTGTAAGATAACTCCGGCGCAGGATAAACCCATGCCGGCAGCAATGGCGCCAAACATCCTTGGAATTCTGATATGAAAAAGTAAGAGACCTGTGACAGAAGTCCGGTCATTTTGAATCAGACAGGATAAAAGCTCTTTTGGATTTAATAAAACACTGCCGAAAAAAAGACTTGCTGACATCATAAGAAGCAGCAGGAAAAACATTCCGGCAAAAGATAAAATGATTTTTTTTCTCGTGTACATAGGAAATCCTTTCCGTTATTCCAGAAATATGTATTGTGTTTCCTGAAAAGTATTGTTGCAAGCCCCTCTATTTATGCGGCTTGCGTGAATAAAATAACATATTCGGAGAGAAATAACAATGCTCTGATAAATTAGTATTGACAAATTAGAAAAATATAGTAAAATATAATTCATACAAAACCAATAGGAATAATCGTAAATAGAATTCCTAAGGCAGTTCAAAGTATTTAGTGCACGATAAGACGTGCAGGAATTGGAGCGTAAGATGAAGTTTAATACCGCATTATTACATGGAGATTTTCAAGGAGAACCGAATACAGGTGCAACAACAACTCCGATTTATCAATCCAGTGCATTTGCACATGAGTCGGCAGAGAAGCTAGAAAAGATTTTTCATAACCAGGCACCGGGATATTCCTATACGAGAATCAGTAATCCTACGGTAGATGCATTTGAAAAAAGAGTAACGGCGTTAGAGGGTGGCGTAGCGAGCGTTGCCTGTGCATCAGGAATGGCAGCACTCTACAATGCATTTTGTAATATCCTTCGTTCCGGCGATGAAATCGTATCCAGTGCCAGTCTCTATGGCGGCAGCATTGATTTATTCCGTGACTTAGAGGCATTTGGTATCACAACACATTATGTGGAAAACAATGACCTGGCTGCATTTGAAGCAAAGACCAATGAACATACCCGTCTTTACTTTGCAGAGACCATTGGTAATCCAAGACTTGATGTGACAGATATTACGGCACTTGCAAATCTGGCACATGAGCATCAGGTACCGCTCATTATAGATAATACGGTTGCTACTGCATTCTTAGTGAAGCCGCTTTCCCTAGGAGCGGATATTGTAATGAATTCTTCCTCTAAATACATCAATGGTCACAGCAATTCCATCAGCGGAATTATTACGGACAGCGGCAGATTTAAGTGGGATGTGGAAAAATATCCGGGAATGGCAGACTTTAAGAAGTTTGGACCATTTGCCTATACTGCCAAGCTTCGGAATGGTCTGTTCCGCAACACAGGAGCCTGTCTGTCTCCGCAGAATGCATTTTATAACTGTATCGGGTTAGAGACACTGGGAATCCGGATGGAGCGCATCTGTGACAATGCAGCAGAACTGGCAAGGTTTTTTGTAAGAGAATATCCGGATGTAACAGTCAATTATCCGGGATTGGAAAGCAGTACATGGCATGAAATCGCAAAGAAACAGTTTAAGGATCGTTTTGGTGGAATTCTAACCATACGGACCGGAAGCAAGAAACGGGCATTTGAGATAATCAATGCATTAAAGCTTCCGCTGATTATTTCCAATATCGGAGATACGAAAACATTAGTGATTCATCCGGAATCTACATTAAATGTACACAGTACCCCGGAAGAAAAAAGAGACGCCGGAGTATTTGATGATTTGATCCGCATCAGTGTCGGAATTGAAGATATCGAAGATTTAATCGAAGACTTCAGACAGGCAATGGATCAGAGCAAACCAGAGAAAAGCGAAGAGTAAATGGAGGAAGCAGACAATGGCAAAAATTGATTATGCGGCATTGAAAAAGGGCGGATTTATGCGCCAGAAACAGAAAGGATTCTTTTCTTTAAGAATCCAGGTAGTTGGAGGAAACCTGACAGCAGAAAATATTAAAGCAGTAGCAGATGTGGCAGAAAAATATGGAAAAGGCTATGTTCATATGACTTCCAGACAGGGCATTGAGATTCCATTTATTAACTTTGAAGATATAGAAGAGGTTCGTGCAAAGTTAGCAGACGGTGGTGTAAAACCTGGTGTATGTGGACCGAGAGTCCGTACCGTTACCGCATGTCAGGGCTCTGAAATCTGCCCGAGCGGATGTATCGATACCTATAGCCTGGCAAAGAAATTAGATGAGCATTACTTCGGAAGAGAGCTTCCGCACAAATTTAAATTTGGTGTTACCGGATGTCAGAACAACTGTCTTAAGGCAGAAGAAAATGATATCGGTGTAAAAGGTGGTATGGAAGTAAGCTGGGTAGCAGATAAATGTATCAATTGTGGTGTCTGCGAAAAGGCGTGCCGTGAAGATGCTATCAAATGTACCGGAACAGAAGTTACCATTGATTATGATAAATGTACCAACTGCGGCCGTTGTGTAAAATCCTGCCCGACAGATGCATGGGAAGGAAAGAGCGGATATATCGTATCCTTTGGTGGATTATTTGGAAACCATATTTACAAAGGAGAACAGTTACTTCCGCTGATTACCGATGAAGAGACATTATTCCGTGTGACTGATGCAGCCATTGGATTCTTTGAAGAGCATGCAAATCCGGGTGAACGTTTCCGTTTACTTTTACAGCGTGTGGGAGAAGATGAATTCCGCAAAGTAATCCGCAATGCATTTGAAGAAAAATAAAGTTGCCGGAAGCAGCAGAAAAAGAAAAAATTGGAATGGAAATTCAAAATAAAAATTATTATACGAGGAGAAATAAGATGGAAATCGAAGGAATCAGAATTGATGACACAGTAGATATTACCGATAAAGTGTGCCCGCTTACTTTTGTAAAGGCAAAGGTTGCAATTGATGAGTTAGAGGATGGCGAAGTCATTGCAATCCGTATGAATGACGGCGAGCCGGTACAGAACGTACCACGCAGTATTAAAGAAGAAGGGCATCAGATTTTAAAACTGGTTAATAACGAAGATGGAACCTATAACCTCATTGTAAAGAAGGTTGAGGACTAAACATCTGGAAGGGAGAAAGAAATGGCAGAACGCGTAACAAAAGACACTTTTGAAGAAAAAGTATTGAAGAGCAGCCTTCCGGTGCTGATTGATTTTTACTCAGACAGTTGTGTTCCGTGCAAGAAAATGTCACCGGTCATTGGTGCTATCGCAGACGAACAGGCAGAAAAATTAAATGTTTATAAAGTAAATACCAACTTTGATTCAGAACTGGCAGAAAAATACAGTGTAATGTCTGTACCAACCATTGTACTCTTCAAGGATGGCGAAGAAATTGCCCGTAAGAGTGGTGCAGAGAAAAAAGCGGTACTTGAGGAGTGGATTACCCAGTCCCTTGACAAATAAAAAGAAAGAAAAGTGAGAGGAAGGAAATTATGCAGATTACAGTAGCAGGCGAAAAGAAAGAAGTAAAAGACGGATTAACACTTCCGGAATTAATTGAGCAGGAAAATGTAGAGACACCGGAATATGTAACCGTATCCATTAACGATGAATTTATAGAAACAGAAGCAAAGGCAACAACCATTCTTAAGGATGGTGATAATGTAGAATTCCTTTACTTCATGGGAGGTGGAAGCTATGGCATTAACGGATGAGCAGATTGAACGTTATTCCAGACATATCATTTTAAAAGAAGTTGGCGCTAAGGGTCAGAAAAAACTTTTAAATGCAAAAGTTTTAATCATCGGAGCAGGCGGACTTGGAGCACCGGCAGCAATGTATCTTGGAGCAGCAGGTGTAGGTACCATCGGAATTGCAGATGCAGATGAAGTAGATTTAAGTAACCTTCAGAGACAGATTATTCATCAGACAGCAGATGTTGGCAAAGCAAAAGTGCAGTCTGCAAAAGAGACCATTAATGCAATGAACCCGGATGTAGAAGTCCGTACATATCGTGAATTCATTACCAGTGAAAATATCATGGACATCATTGCAGATTATGATTTTATCATTGACGGAACCGATAACTTCCCGGCAAAATTCTTAATTAACGATGCCTGTGTTATGGCAAAGAAACCATTCTCCCATGCAGGAATCATCCGTTTCAAAGGTCAGTTAATGACCTATGTTCCGGGAGAGGGACCATGTTACCGTTGTGTATTTAAGAATCCACCACCAAAGGATGCCGTACCGACCTGTAAGCAGGCTGGTGTTATCGGCGCAATGGGTGGTGTCATCGGAAGCCTTCAGGCAATGGAAGCAATCAAATACATCCTTGGAGTAGGAGAGCTGCTGACCGGTCAGTTATTGACCTATGATGCAATTAAGCAGGAATTCCACAAGATTAAGCTTCCTTGGAATGGCAAGGGATGTGCCGTTTGTGGAGAACATCCGACCATAACAGAGCTGATTGATTATGAACAGGCAGAATGTACAGATAAATAAATGTATCAGTAAATAAATATTATCAGATACATAACCCATGAAACATAGAAAGAGGATAGCATGATTTCATTAAAAAAAGCAGATTATGAAAAAATACTGGCACATGCCAAAAGCTGTGTACCAGAAGAGGCTTGCGGACTGATTGCAGGAACCAAAGACGGAGAGGATAAGGTGGTAGAAAAGGTATATCTGTTGACCAATATCGACCATTCCAATGAGCATTTCACACTGGATCCGAAAGAGCAGTTAGCAGCCGTAAAGGATATGCGTGCCAATGGTCTCATGCCTTTAGGCAACTGGCACTCCCATCCGGAATCTCCTTCAAGACCATCCGAAGAAGATAAGCGTCTTGCATATGACAGTAAAGCAAGCTATATGATTCTTTCTCTGATGGAACCGGAACAGCCGGTACTCAATTCATTTCATATTGAAGGCGACGAATCAACAAAGGAAGATCTGGTAATATGTTAGATGTAGTTATCATTGGAAGTGGGCCGGCAGGTTTAAGTGCGGCAATCTATGCTAAGCGGGCAAACCTCGATGCGGTTGTACTGGAAAAAGAATATCTTGGAACCGGACAGATTGCATATAGCAGCCGGGTAGATAATTACCCGGGACTGCCGGGCAAAGACGGTTATTCTCTGGGAGAGGCATTCTTAGAGCATGCCGAAGGACTTGGAGTAACCATTGAAGAGGCAGAGGTTACAGCCATTACAAAAAAAGAGCAAAGCTTTGTCATTTCCTGTGAAGATGGAAAGAACATAGAAGCGAAAACCGTAGTCTATGCGGCAGGCTGTCAGAACCGCAGATTAGGGGTACCGGGAGAAGAAAAACTGCTGGCAAAAGGAGTTTCTTTTTGTGCAGTCTGTGACGGTGCCTTTTATAAGGGAAAGAAAGCCGCAGTCATCGGTGGTGGAGATACCGCATTGGATGATGCATTGTATTTATCCGATATCTGCGAACAGGTATATCTCATTCACCGGAGAGCAGAATTCCGTGGAGCAGAGAAGACAAAAAAGAAATTAGAAGAGCTTTCCAATGTAACGATACTTACCAATACAAGAGTACAGGAAATCACCGGGGAAGATAAAGTAAATGGTATTATTTTAGATAACGGTGGGACAATAGCTGTAGATGGTGTTTTTGAAGCGGTTGGAATGATTCCAAATACGGAATTATTAAAGAACCTTGACGTTCTCGATGAGAAAGGCTATGTGATTGCAGGAGAAGACTGCAACAGCAGTCTTGCGGGACTGTTCGTGGCAGGAGATGTGCGGACGAAAAGCCTGCGTCAGGTAGTCACAGCAGTTGCAGATGGTGCAGTGGCAATTCAGTCTGCAACCGGATATATCAAAGGAATGGAATAGAAAGAAGGAAACGTGTGTGAAAGGAATAGTGGACAGTGCTTCGGAACTGATTGGAAAGACGCCGATGCTCTATCTTCATAATTATATGAAAGAGGCAGGTGTAGAGGATGCGGCAATCATTGCCAAGCTGGAATATTTTAATCCGGCAGGTTCGGTAAAAGACCGAGTGGCACTTGCCATGATTGAAGATGCAGAGAGAAAGGGAAAATTAAAGCCGGGAGCTACGATTATCGAGCCAACTTCCGGTAATACGGGAATCGGACTTGCTTCTGTGGCGGCTGCAAAAGGGTATCATGCAATTTTAACATTGCCGGAAACCATGACGGTAGAGCGTCGGAATCTTCTGCAGGCGTATGGAGCACAGATTGTACTGACCTCCGGGTATAAGGGAATGAAGGGTGCAATCGAAAAAGCAGAAGAACTTCATAAAGAGATTCCAGGTTCAATTATTTTAGGACAGTTTGAAAATCCGGCAAATCCAAAAGCCCATGAAGAAACCACAGGACCGGAAATCTGGGAACAGACAGAAGGCAGCGTTGATATTTTTGTGGCAGGAGTCGGAACCGGTGGAACCATAACCGGAGTTGGAAAATATCTGAAAAAGCAGAAGAAGTCCGTACACATTGTTGCAGTAGAACCTGCAACCAGTCCGGTTCTTTCCCAGGGAAAAGTCGGACCGCATAAAATTCAGGGAATCGGTGCCGGATTTATTCCGGACACACTGGATACTTCTGTTTATGATGAGATTATTCCAATCAAAAATGATGATGCCTTTGAAGAAGGAAGAGCATTTGCCCGCAGCGAGGGAATTCTTGTGGGAATCAGTGCAGGAGCTGCATTAAAGGCAGCTGTTGAGCTGGCAAAACGGAAAGAAAATAAAGGAAAGAACATTGTGGTATTGCTTCCGGATTCCGGAGACCGTTATTTATCTACTCCTTTGTTTGCAAAATAAAATCAGTGGAAAAGCATCAGGCATTCCGCTATAATATGGTAAAAGAGTCAAAAAGACTTTTACGAAAGGAAAAGAAGTATGTTCTATTTTCTTGTGTCGGTAAATATTATAGCGATTATCCTGATGCTTTTTATGTTGGCAATCTGCCTTCGTAAAAAGCTCTCCAAAGCACAGCTTGCATTTATTATTTATGATATTTTTTCCATGCTGTTTGTGGTGGGAGTTCATCTGGAACTGGTGCATTCGGATACCGTTGGTGAGGCACTTGCCGGGCTGTGTATCCAGTATGTGGGACAGGCAGGATTTTTAATGGCATTTCTCTGGTTTGCATCGGAGTTTGGAAGGCTTAAAATTCCTAAATTTATTTATTTTATTCAGGCAGTTGTAAATGCAATTGTGCTGGTGGCAGTATTTACTGCAGAATACCATCCGTATTTTTATAAAACGATGCGGATTTTAAAAGATGGTATGTATAACCGGATGGAAGTAACAGACGGGATTATCTGGGTGATTCATTATATCCATCTTGCAGTCGTTATACTGGCAGTATTTATTTTGTGTATCATGCGTTACGGGGAGAGTTCACCAATTCATAAAAAGCGGATTATTTATATGATAGCAGGTGTGGGAACTTTTGCACTGGAATTAATCTTAAAGGGCCTGGGTGTATTTGGCAGTTATAATCCGGTAGTCATTGCCATGACAATTATGATGTTCTGCATGATGATGGCAATGATTCGTTATGGATATTTTGGTTCTCTGCAGGCTGCGGTGGATAATGCATTTAATCATGGAAAAGAAGGCTTGATTATCCTGGATGCAGAAAATAAAATTATCTCCGTCAATCAGCGTATGAAGGAACTTTTCCCGGAAATAAAGGTAGGAAGTGCCGCAAGCAGGCAAAAAGAAATCCTGCAGGCACTGACAAACCGGGAAAGGCTGTTGCATAAAAATGACCGCATCTATGAACTTCGTATGGAAGATATTGTGGAAAATGGTGAGAAGGACGGCTGCATGCTCTGGTTTATCGACCAGACAGAAACCTTGGAAATGATGCAGAGACTTCGGAGTGCGGACGAAGCCAAGACCAGATTTTTAATGAAAGTGAGCCATGAGCTGCGGACTCCGATGAATACGATACTTGGTATGAATGAAGTGATTGCGGAAGAGACATCAGAAGAGAAAATCCGCGGATATACCAGAGAAATTGCATCTGCCGGTGACAGTATGATTGCACTGATAGAAGAAGTGTTAGATGCTTCCCGGTTAGAAAGTGGTACGCTTCAGATAAAGAAGGATGCATTTGCTTTAGAAGAGGTTATCCATGACGCAGCGGCCCAGATGAGACCACAGGCAGAGAAGAAATCTTTAAACTTCCGGCTGCGGATGGAAGAACCATTATTAAAACCGGGAAAACATTTCTATGGAGACAAGGCACATATCCGTCAGATTATCATAAATCTTCTGGAAAATGCGGTGAAATACACAGATGAAGGCTTTGTGGAGCTGGGTGTAGAAAAAGCAGCAGAAAATGGAGATACCTTTTTGAAGATAACTGTGGCAGACAGTGGAATTGGAATAGGAAAAGAAGAGCAGGATAAAATCTTTGAAATCTTTGAACGGGGCAATGCGGCCAGGAACAGCAGGAAAGACGGAATCGGTCTCGGGCTGGATATTGCAAAAAAGCTGGCAGAGGCTATGGGTGGAAGCCTCTGCCTGATTAGTGAAGTGACGAAGGGAAGTACCTTTACGGTTCGGATTCCGTGGGTAGAAGTATCGGAAAAACATCATTTTACAAAGCAGAGTGAGAAAAGTATGAATGCGGATTACAGCAGCTTTACCATTCTTGCGGTAGATGATAATGAGCAGAATCTGATGGTATTAGAACATCTTTTACATAAGACAAAGGTTAAAATGGAAACCGTGATGGATGGAAATATTGCCGTTCAAAAATGTGAAGAGAAAACATATGATTTACTTCTTTTAGACCATATGATGCCAAAGCCGGATGGCATAGAGACGCTGCACCTCATCCGTGCAGATGAGAAAGGACGAAATCATTATACGCAGGCAGTGGCATTTACCGCTAATGCAACAGCTGGTGCAAAAGAACTGTACAAAAACGAAGGATTTGCAGAGTATATTACCAAGCCGGTAAAACCGGGTACACTGGAGATTATGCTGCAGAAATATCTTAGGGATTATCTGCCGGAAGAAAATATGGTTTTCCAGGGAAACATGGATGATACAAAGGTAACAAAGCTAAGAGGCTTATTACATTATCTTGAGAAGCATGGAATTGCAGCAGAAGAAGGCTTATCCTATGCGGATGGAGATGAACAGTTCTATAAAGAATTGTTAGGCATCTTTGCAAAAGAAAAAGAGAAGAAGCAGCATCATTTAGAGAATGCGTTCCAATCTCTAAAGGTAAATCATGTAGTAACAATGAAAGAAACTGCAGAAACTATCATAGATTCAGAAGCTGCAACAGATACAGAAAACATGAACGAATTATGGAAAACATTCGTAACCCAGTCCCATGGATTAAAGGGTGAGGCCTGGGGCATCGGAGCCAGAACGCTTGGAGATTTCTTTTACCAGCTGGAGTGTGCCGGAAAAGAAAAAAACATCGAAAAGATAGAGCATTTTTATCCGAAAGCCATGGAAGAGTGGCAGCAGGTAGTAGATGCTATTCAAAGAGTATTATAAAAAGAGAACCGGAAGCCGGATAAAAGAAGCTGGTCTTTTCACTGGCTGCCTGCAATGGTGGTAAGACTATAGTGTGTTTGTAGAGACAGACCTCAACAAAAAAGCAAGTGCTATTGAAAAGAACAAGAGGGAATCCAAAGAACAACTTGAAAAGGGCAATTTTTCTGTCCGGAATCTTGCAGAGGTATCTGTGGATGAATAAAGTTTTCACCGATAATAGACGGAAACTCTGAACTTTAAATTTTGATGGTTTCAAAATAATAAGACTTATGATATAATAATAGGCTGTATTAAGTTCCTTTTGCCAACATGGCAGAAAAGAGTTTGATACAGCTTAAAAATTTGCATGATAAATTATGTAGTAAAATAACATAGAAAGGCGAAAAACCTGATAACTTAAGGATTTTCGAACAGGTAAAAGATAAGATGAAACTTGGAATCGTAGGTTTACCAAACGTAGGAAAAAGTACATTATTTAATTCACTGACCAAAGCAGGCGCAGAATCAGCCAATTATCCGTTTTGTACCATTGACCCGAATGTGGGAATCGTAACCGTACCGGATAACCGTCTGAAAGTGTTAGGCGAGATGTATCATTCCAAGAAAGTAACACCGGCAGTCATTGAATTTGTAGATATTGCAGGACTTGTAAAAGGAGCCAGCAAAGGAGAGGGACTTGGAAACCAGTTCCTTGCCAATATTCGTGAAGTAGATGCCATCGTTCATGTTGTACGTTGTTTTGAAGATACCAACGTAGTCCATGTAGACGGAAGCATTGACCCGGTTCGTGATATTGAGACCATTAATTTAGAGCTTATCTTTTCTGATATTGAAATCTTGGAAAGAAGAATTGCAAAAGTTACCAAGCAGGCAAGAATGGACAAGACACTTGCAAAAGAAGAGGCACTTTTGAAATCGTTAAAGGCACATCTGGAAGAAGGAAAGATGGCAAAGACTTATCCGTTGAGTGATGATGAGGACGAGCAGGCATGGTTTGCATCTTATAATTTATTAACTGCAAAACCGGTTATCTATGCAGCAAATGTAAGTGAGGATGACCTTGCAGATGATGGCGCAAACAATCCACATGTTGCAAGAGTAAGAGAACAGGCAACCGCAGAAAACAGTGAAGTATTTGTTATCTGCGCACAGATTGAACAGGAAATTGCGGAATTAGATGATGATGAAAAAGCAATGTTCTTAGAGGACCTTGGATTAAAAGAATCCGGACTTGAGAAACTGATTGCAGCAAGCTATAAATTGTTAGGACTTATCAGCTACCTTACATCAGGAGAAGATGAGACAAGAGCATGGACTATTACCAAGGGAACCAAGGCACCGCAGGCGGCAGGAAAGATTCATACCGACTTCGAGCGTGGATTTATCCGTGCAGAGGTGGTATCCTATGACCATCTGATTGAGTGTGGAAGCATGACAGCAGCAAAAGAAAAGGGACTGGTAAGACTGGAAGGAAAAGATTACGTTGTTCAGGATGGCGATATTATTTTATTCCGTTTCAACGTATAAGGAACCTTTTGAAAAATCCGGCATAGTATAAATAGAAGAAAAGGCACAGTGGGGCAGGCACATGATACGCTATTGTGAATTGTGTGAAAAGCAGGTGATTAATATTGCAGACTGTTGCTGCCTGGGAAATGTGGTGGATTTGGAACTGGATGAGTGCAATGGAAGAATCTGTGCACTGGTTGTAGCTGCGCCGGGAAAATTTTTCTGTATTTTTTGTCCGGCATGCGAATATATTATTCCATGGAAACGTGTTGTGCGGATTGGACCGGATATTATTCTGGTAGATGTCTGTGTAGAAGATGTGAAAAGTTAGTTGACATAAGAATACGAGAAAGTTATACTGAAAATAGTACGACCAATATTTGTAAAAGCTGATATCAGCAGTTCTTTATGAACGTTTGGTGATGGAGAAACGGTATTATTTACGCAAAATTCACAAAGCGTGTTTTGCGTAGCTTTTAGAATAGGAGAAAAAAGATGAAGTGCCCATTTTGCAGCAGTGAAAATACCAGAGTAATTGATTCGAGACCGGCAGATGACAATAACTCTATTCGCCGGAGAAGATTATGTGACGATTGTGGAAAACGTTTCACAACTTATGAAAAAGTTGAGACAATTCCATTGATTGTAATAAAAAAGGATAACTGCAGAGAGCAGTATGACCGTTCCAAGATTGAAGCAGGTGTACTTCGTGCCTGCCATAAGAGACCGGTATCCGTGGAGCAGATAACCAGACTGGTTGATGAAGTGGAGACAGAGATTTTTAATCGGGAAGAAAAGGAAATCCCAAGTACTGTAATTGGTGAGATTCTGATGGATAAGATTAAAGATTTAGATGCAGTGGCGTATGTTCGTTTTGCATCTGTATATCGTGAATTTAAGGATGTAAATACCTTTATGAATGAGTTAAAGAAAATGCTGGATAAATAAAAGAAAATCTTTTTGGAGAAAAGGGTTGATTTTTGTTGAATTTATCCGATAAAGTTAGTAGCAGATAATTATGATGTGAGGAACGTGATCGTTATGAATATTTCAGGAATTCGTCCCAATGCGGGATTTTACGATTACAACAGCATACAGAATATCCGGAATGCAGTAGAAGATACACCGGTTGTTAAGACGGCAGCAGATGCCGGTGCATCTGAACAGCAGCAGAAGGATACCTTAGAGACTCCGGTACGAAGAGAACAGGATTTTGGGGCAGCAGATTATGCAGCACAGTACCAGTCGGATCGTACCTACGAGATGAAAGGTTCTGAAAGTGATATACATAGCCTGGATGTTGAGAAGGCATTATCCGATATGCACAAGGATCAGGTGCTGCAGCAGTATCAGTTCTTTGTGGGAGAGAACATTGAACAGAGCGGAATCCGGCAGATTACTGCAACGGATACTGCAAAAGTGCGAAATGTAGAAAACTTTAATTTATAAGAGTAATTTTGATTATAAAAAAAATAAGAGACCGTTAGAAGGTAAGATTCCTAAGAATTCTTAAGAATCTTACCTTTTTTACTTGCGGCAGTTATGCTTCTTTTGTATAATTAAATTCAGGCTTGCCTGAAGAACGGGAAGTATAAGAGAAAGAGGATAGGATATGAAGAAAGTGCAGGAAGACTGGAAGGAAGAAATGCTACAGGTAGGTGTACTTACCAATACACATGGTGTGCGTGGCGAAGTGAAGGTATATCCGACAACGGATGATGTCATGCGTTTTAAAAAGCTGAAGCAGGTATTTTTGGATACTGGAAAAGAACCGATGGAGCTTCAGGTTACACAGGCGCGCTTCTTTAAAAATCTGGTAATATTAAAATTCAAAGAATTTGATAATATAAATGATGTAGAGAAGTATAAGAGCAGAGGGCTTTATGTAACAAGGGAAAATGCTGTAAAGCTGGCTCCGAATGAATATTTCGTGGCTGATTTGATTGGCTTAAAGGCAGTCGGAGATGACGGAGAAGATTTAGGTGAAGTAAAGGATGTACTTCAGACCGGTGCAAATGACATTTATGTATTACATAAAGATGGGGAAGATGATATTTTACTTCCGGCAATTAAGGATTGTGTAAAAAATGTCAATATAGAGGAAGGCACCATTACGGTACACCTTTTAAATGGACTTCGTGATATTAATAAGAAGTAGGTAGCAAAATGAATTTTCATATATTAACATTATTTCCGGATATGGTAGAACGGGGACTGAATACCAGTATCATCGGAAGAGCAGTTGGCAAAGGACTTTTAAATATAGAAACAATTAACATCCGGGATTATACGTTAGACCGTCATAAAAAAGTAGATGATTATCCGTATGGTGGCGGAGCCGGGATGGTAATGCAGGCACAGCCGATTTATGATGCGTGGCAGGCAGTGGCGCAGAAGATTGGAAGAAAGCCAAGAACAGTATATCTTACACCTCAGGGCAATACGTTTCAGCAGGAAATGGCAAAGGATTATGCGAAGGAAGAAGACCTGGTATTGCTTTGTGGGCATTATGAGGGCATCGATGAACGTGTGTTAGAAGAAATTGTGACGGATTATGTGTCGATTGGAGATTATGTGCTGACAGGAGGAGAACTTCCGGCAATGGTCATGGTGGATGCGATATCCCGTATGGTGCCTGGTGTACTGGCAAATGATGAATCCGGAACCACAGAATCCTTTGAAGGAAATTTATTGGAATATCCGCAGTATAGCAGACCGGAAGACTGGATGGGAAAGAAAGTTCCAGCTATTTTACTTTCCGGAGACCATGCAAAGGTAGAAGCATGGAGGAGAGAACAATCCATTAAAAGAACCATGGAACGAAGACCGGATTTGCTGGCAGATGCAGATTTGACAGCAAAGGAGAAAGCAATGGTTGAGCATTTGCTGGACAAATCACAGGGTAAATGCTAGAATGTGTCTAGCAGTAATAGGAATGGAAGAGATTCCGCAGGAGGAAGACGGTAGTGAAAAGCTTTTTTGATGTGCTGAAAACGATGTTTTACCGTAAAAATGCGAAGAGTTATGGGACGCCGGACCGGAGCAGAAAAGAGCCGGTGACACAACAGAAGGTACAGATAAGAAATACAGAGACCAGAAAGGCAGCCCCTTCGTTAAAAGAAAACGAACAGCATAACAGGTCAGAGAGGACAAACAGTAAGGTGGATAAAGGAATGGATAAGGAAGATTTCTTATTAAAGCAGATTGATGAATTCCGTGAGAAAGCAAAACAGCTTCAGGCTTTGCTTGTTACAAAAGAAGACAAAGTGCAGGAATTACAGAATATCGTAGATGAAAGAGAAGAAAAAGCAAAAGAACTGCAGCATGTTTTAAATGCACGTAAATCAGAAGCAGATGTTCTTCTTACCGGAGTACACGGTCAGATGGAAGAAATGATTAACCGTGTAGAAGAAAAATTGAATGCACTGTCTGAAAAGATTGCAGCAGACGTAAGTGATTCCACCGGAAGAACCGCAGAACAGACTGCACAGATGCAGGCATCTTTACAGGAAATTTCCCAGCAGTTAGACAGCATGAAACTGGAACTGGCTGAGAAAATACATACCGAAGATGTAAAGTGCTACCGCAATATGCAGGACTTAATTAAAGAGCTTACCGTTAAGTTAGAGGAAAATGATACTTTAGAGAAGAGCTTGAATACCGTAAAAGGTTATGCAAAATGCTTAACCTGGTTTTCTGTTATCAATTTTGTAGTATTGGTGGCATTTATTCTTTATTCTCTTGGAGTATTTAATTTTTAAGCAGTAGTTAAAACGAGGAATTATATGACACAGGGAAAGAGAAAGACATGGGTAATTGGACATAAGAATCCGGACACAGATTCTATTTGTGCGGCGATTGCCTATGCAGATTTAAAAAATCAAACAGAGGATGGTATTTTTATACCGAAAAGAGCAGGACATATGAACGAAGAGACGAAGTATGTCCTAAAATTTTTTGATGTACCGGAACCGGAACTGGTAACAGATGTCGGTGCACAGATTAAGGATATTGAATATCGTAGAACGGAGGGTGTCAGCAGTCACATTTCCATTAAACGGGCATGGGAGCTGATGAAGAATTTAGATGTCGTGTCATTGCCGATTACTGACAATGAGAACAATCTGCAGGGAATGATTGTTACCAGTGATATTGCAAAATCCTATATGGATGTATTGGACAACCGGATTCTTGCAACTGCCCGAACGCAGTATAAGAATATTGTTGAAACTTTAAATGGAACTCTTGTAACAGGAAATGAGCATGGTTACTTCATAAAAGGTAAGGTTGTTGTTGCGGCTACCACACCGGATATGATGGAGCAGTATATTGAAGATGACGATATGGTTATCTTAGGAGACCGTTATGAATCACAGTTCTGTGCATTGGAAATGAATGCAAGCTGTGTGATTGTCTGTTCCGGAGCGAAGATTACAAAGACCATTGTGCAGCTTGCAGAAGAGAAAGACTGTATGCTTATCAGCACACCATATGACACATTTACCGTGGCGCGTTTGATTAATCAGAGTATGCCGATTAAATATATTATGAAAAAGGAGCATCTGATTACATTCGAATTAGAGGATTATGTGGATGATGTGAAAGAGACCATGTCTAAAGTGCGTCATCGTGATTTTCCGGTACTGGATGAGAATGGAAAATATGTCGGTATGTTTTCCAGACGAAATCTTTTAAATTTACAGAAAAAACAGGTGATCCTTGTTGACCATAATGAAAAATCCCAGGCAGTAGATGGAATCGAAGATGCAGAAATCTTAGAAATTATTGACCATCACCGACTGGGCAGCCTTGAGACGATTGCTCCGGTATTTTTCCGGAACCAGCCATTGGGCTGTACTTCAACGATTATTTATCAGATGTATCAGGAAAAGGGAGCAATCATTGATAAAAAGACAGCCGGAATTCTTTTGGCAGCAATTATTTCAGATACCTTGATGTTCCGTTCACCGACCTGTACACAGATGGACCGGGCAGCAGCAGAAGCGCTGGCGAAGATTGCAGAAGTAGATATTGAAGAGCTGGCCAAGAAGATGTTTGAAGCCGGCAGTGATTTTAAGAAAAAGACAACAGAAGAACTGTTTTATCAGGATTTTAAAACCTTCCATACCGATGAATTTGATTTTGGTGTAGCACAGCTTAGTGCCATGAGTGACGTGCAGCTTGGCATGGCGAAGAAGAAGCTGCAGCCATATCTGGAAATTGCATTGGGAGAGCAGAAACTGGATGCCGTATTTGTGATGCTGACGGACATTCTGGATGAGAATTCGGAAGTAATCTATGCCGGAGCACAGGCAGGCAGCCTTTTAAAGGAGTGCTTTGGAGAGCCGGATGAATCAGGCAGCTTTTACTTAAAGGGAGTAGTATCCCGTAAGAAACAGATGATTCCGACATTAATGGCAGGATTGCAGCAAGCGTAAATGCTTACGGCAGGATGATAGCAGGTATAAATGCCCATATCAGAGACAGAAATAAGATAACAACTTATACAGGAGAATTGAAATGGCGAAAGAAACATGGAAGCCGGGTAATATGTTATATCCGGTTCCAGCAGTGATGGTAAGCTGCCAGAGACCGACAGAAAAACCGAATATTATTACGGTAGCGTGGGCAGGAACGGTATGTACGAATCCGCCAATGCTTTCCATATCTGTCCGTCCGGAACGATATTCCCATGGAATAATCGCGGAAACCGGCGAATTTGTTGTAAATCTTGTGACGAAGGATCTGGTCTGCGCCACGGATTATTGTGGCGTAAAATCCGGCCGTGACGTTGACAAGTTTGATGCCATGCATCTGACACCACTGAACCTTCCGCAGGTATCGGCACCGGGAATTGCAGAAAGTCCGGTAAACATTGCCTGCAAAGTAAGCCAGATATTGCATCTTGGAAGCCATGATATGTTTTTGGCAGATGTTGTAGGCGTTACTGTTGATGATTCCTATATGAATGAAAAAGGTAAATTCGAACTGAATCAGAGCGGGCTGGTGACTTATTCCCATGGAGAATATTTTCTGCTGGGTAAGAAGCTTGGAAGCTTTGGTTACAGCGTAAAGAAGCAGAAGCCTTCAAAGAATGGCAGAAAGAAGAAAGCGAAGTAAAAGAGCGAAATAAAAAAGAATAAAATAAAAAGGACAAAATAACTGAAAATATAAGAAATTATAGAAAGCGGAACAGAGAGAAAAATCTTCTCGTTGTTCCGCTTTTTGAATAACATTTATTTTAGATATTTATTTTAAAAGTAAATCCATCAGACAGGCAAATACATCATCTGCCTGATTCTGCCAGTTGGTGCAGATGGCTTCCGCCTGTTCCTTTGTCTGGACAGTTAAAGTAAAATCAAGGCGGGTACGGCCTTTTTCCCGGAGCTGGCATCGCACACCGTATTCCTGTTCCGGTGTTTTGTAATAATCGGATAGATATGCATTTTCTGTTTTAATGGCAAGCTTATTTGCCTGAAAATAAGCAGCAATATCTTCTTCAATAGAAGGGGATATTTTGTCATGAAAAAAATGCAGCGTTTCTTTTCCGGCAGGGGTAATGATATACCGTGTACTGTTGTGAGTGTTTTCCGTACGGACAAGCCCGGAATCCATCAGGTCATGAATGACCTGCTGAATCGTAAAGTAGTCGGTATATTCCCTGTCTAAAAAGAAATCTGAAATCTGCGCATTGGACAATGGAAAATCAATATGTTCAAGCATGTGCAGAATAATTAATTTATATAAAGTAGCTGGTTCAGCCATAAAATCACCTCTTAGTTGCTAAGCGTCCCTGGTAAGTATTCCGTTCTTTTAAGCGGCGGTGAATCTGATTTAAAACAGTCCGTTTTCCAGTGCTCCACATCGGCGCAATCAGTAAATCCTTCGGACCATCGCCGGTAATCCGGTGAATCACCATTTCCGGCGGCAGAAGCTCCAGACAGTCAATAATCATTTCACAGTATTCATCCATGGAAAATACCGGAAAATGCGTCTTTTCATAATAAGCGGCTAAATCGGTGCCGGATAATACATGAAGCAGCTGTAGCTTGATTCCCCAGACCGGGAGATTTGCAATTGCCTGAACGGAAGCAGACATCATTTCTCTGGTTTCGTGGGGCAGTCCTAAAATCAGATGAACAATCACCTTGATAGAAAGGGCGTGAAGGGCGAAGAGACTTTTTTGAAAAGTCTCATAAGTAAAGCCGCTTCGTGTAAACACTCTGGTGTCATCATGGATTGTCTGTAAACCAAGTTCCACCCAGACGGTTTTCTTTTCATTGATTTCGGCAAGCAGTGAAAGAATCTCAGGCTGCAGACAGTCAGGTCTTGTGGCAATGGAAATAATAACCACATCCGGATCATTTACTGCCTGCATATAAAGATTCCGCAGGTGTTCCACAGAACCATAAGTATTCGTGAATGCCTGAAAATATGCAATGAATTTGTTGCAGTTTCTTTTTGCTCTCAGAATCCTTTTTTCAGTTTCTAACTGCTCTGTGATAGAAAGTGTGGGAGAGGCGGCAAAATCTCCGGAGCCACCGGAAGAGCAGAAAATACAGCCTCTGGTATCTAAGCGTCCGTCACGGTTGGGACAACTGAGTCCGGCATTTAATGCAATCCGGTATACCTTTTCGTGATAGGTATTTTTTAAATAGTAGTCCAGAGAGTGGTAGCGCTTCTCCCCCCACAGTGAAATCGTGTCGTTTTTCATTAGCGGATGTGTGATTTGACTGCCTGGCTTACCACTTCGGCAACACGCGGGTCAAATGCTTCTGGCATAATAAAGTCTTCATTTAATTCTTCATCAGATACTAACCCTGCAATTGCTTTTGCAGCAGCAAGCTTCATTTCTTCTGTAATCTGGGAAGCGTGTCCTTCTAAAGCACCTTTGAAGATTCCCGGGAAAGCAACGACGTTGTTTACCTGATTCGGGAAATCACTTCTTCCGGTTCCGACCACTTTAGCACCTGCAGCTTTGGCAAGGTCTGGCATGATTTCCGGAGTAGGATTTGCCATGGCAAAAAGAATGGCATCTTTATTCATGGATGCAACCATTTCCTGAGTCACGATATTCGGTGCGGAAACACCAACGAAGATATCAGCACCCTTTAATGCATCGGCAAGGGTACCGGATTCATTGGAAAGGTTGGTAACTTCGGTCATTTTCTTCTGCATCCAGTTTAAGTCAGGATAATTTTTGCCGATGATTCCCATGCGGTCACACATAATAACATTTTTAAAGCCGTAAGTCAGTAACAGTTTGGTGATGGCAACACCGGCAGAACCGGCACCATTTACAACAACGCGGCAGTTTTCTTTTTCTTTTCCGGTTACTTTTAATGCGTTGATGATTCCGGCAAGAACAACAATAGCAGTACCATGCTGGTCGTCATGGAAGACCGGAATATCAAGCATTTCCTTTAAACGATCTTCAATTTCAAAACAACGTGGAGCGGAAATATCCTCTAAGTTGATGCCGCCGAATCCCGGAGCAATATTTTTAACAGTTTTTATAATTTCTTCGGTATCCTGTGTGTCAAGGCAGATTGGAACAGCGTTGACATTTCCGAATTCTTTAAACAGTACACATTTTCCTTCCATAACCGGCATGGCTGCGTACGGTCCGATGTTTCCAAGACCAAGAACAGCACTTCCGTCTGATACAACGGCAACGGTGTTGGCTTTCATGGTATAAGTATAAGCTTCTTCTTTATTTTCTGCGATGATACGGCAAGGAGCCGCAACACCAGGTGTGTATGCGATAGATAAATCTTCCCGGGTCTTTACCGGTGTCTTGGAGATGGTTTCTAATTTTCCATTCCATTTTTTATGCATTTCAATTGCTTTTTCGTTGGTATCCATAGTTCGTCTCCTTTTCTTAGCCATTGATTACTTCCGTCTAGTATCATATCATTAAAAAATTTTTAAAGCAAGAAAAAGGACTTCCTATTTGAAAGAAACTGTTGTATAATACGAAAAGACGAATCTTACGTTCCAATTATTTTTATTTCAAAAAGAAATCCCAATTATTTAGCAGATAATCAAATAAGCAAGAGGTAAGGAGAATAGAATGAGAGAGAAGTATGAAAGTCTTTCTGCAGCAGTGCTGCGTGAACTGGCGAAAGCAAGGGGAATGAAAGGAATTTCTACCTTAAAGAAAGCTGAATTAGTAGAAGCTATGCTGGCGGAAGATGAAAAGGAAGCAAAGGTGCAGGAAGCAAAGAAAGAAGCAGAAGGCACAACAGAAACTACAGAGCAGGTAGCAGAAACCAGAACTTATCGCGCAGAACGTCCGCACCGGGAAAATGCAGCGAGGGGACATGAGGGCGAGATGCGTCGAAGCACAGTAAGACATACACCGGATGAGCATATTTCGGAAAAAGATGAAACGGAGCGTGTGGCAGAAGAAAACAAGGACTTAGACAGCGGTGTGAAGGCACATGGAATTCTTGAAGTTATGCCGGATGGATTCGGATTTATCCGTTGTGAAAATTATCTGCCGGGAGAGCATGATGTCTATGTTTCTCCATCCCAGATTCGTAAGTTCAATCTGAAAACCGGAGATATTGTGACCGGAAATACCAGAATTAAGACACAGGCTGAAAAATTCTCCGCATTATTATACATTACTTCTATTAATGACCTGCATCCGTCAGAGGCTGTAAAGCGGAAGAATTTTGAAGATTTAACTCCGATTTTCCCGGATGAGAGAATCCGGCTTGAGACAAGCCATAGTGCAATGGCAATGCGAATTGTAGATTTAGTATCTCCGATTGGTAAGGGACAGCGTGGAATGATTGTTTCCCCACCAAAAGCAGGTAAGACTACATTATTAAAAGGTGTGGCACAGGCAGTAAAGCAGAATAACCCGGAGATGCATCTGATTATCTTATTAATTGATGAGCGGCCGGAGGAAGTTACCGATATTAAGGAAGCAATTGAAGGACCAAATGTAGAAGTTATTTATTCTACCTTTGATGAATTGCCGGAGCATCATAAGAGAGTATCCGAGATGGTAATTGAGAGGGCAAAACGTCTGGTAGAACATAAGAAGGATGTTATGATTCTCTTAGACAGTATTACAAGACTTGCAAGAGCATATAACCTTACAGTTCCGCCAAGTGGAAGAACCTTATCCGGTGGTCTTGACCCGGCAGCCCTCCATATGCCGAAGCGTTTCTTTGGTGCAGCCCGTAATATGCGTGAGGGCGGAAGCCTTACGATTCTTGCAACAGCACTGGTAGATACCGGAAGCAAGATGGATGATGTTGTTTACGAGGAATTTAAGGGAACCGGTAATATGGAACTGGTGCTTGACCGTAAGTTATCTGAGAAACGTGTATTCCCTGCAATTGACATTGTAAAATCCGGTACAAGAAGAGAAGACCTCTTACTGACACAGGAAGAGCAGGAGGCTGTATTTATTATGCGTAAGGCAATCAATGGCATGCGTACCGATGAAGCGGTTGAGAGCATCTTGAATATGTTTGTCCGGACGAAAAACAACCGGGAATATATCCAGACTGTAAAAAAGACAAAATTTGTTTAAAAACACTTGCATAACAGCTTTTCCTATGCTACAATGAATAAGCTGTTTATTCGGAAACTAAACAGTATCGCACTTAAATTAGACAAATGTCGTAATTGCGAAGCAATTCATATATGAGAGGTGAGAGACATGAGAGAAGGAATCCATCCAGATTATTATCAGGCAACAGTTACATGTAACTGTGGTAACACATTCGTAACTGGTTCAACCAAAGAGGATATTCACGTTGAAATTTGTTCCAAATGCCATCCATTCTATACTGGACAGCAGAAAGCTAACCAGGCTCGTGGACGTATTGAGCAGTTCAATAAGAAATACGGCATGAAATAGAAATTGCACAATGTGACTGAAAGATAAGGTTGAGGTTTCTAATCTCAACCTTTTTTTAGAAACAGGAAGAGAGGTCACACATGAAATATTCGGGAATCGGTGGACAGGCAGTTTTAGAAGGCGTAATGATGAAAAATAAGGAAAAGTACGCCGTGGCAGTCCGGAAGCCGAATGGAGAGATTACCGTTGATACCAAAGAGTATTATGGACTGATTAAAAACAAGACATTGCGGAACATTCCAATTTTACGTGGAGTGTTAAGTTTTGTGGAGTCTTTGGCACTTGGAATATCAACGCTTACATATTCCGCATCTTTCTTTGAAGAGGATGAGGAAGACACCAAAGCAAAAAAGAAAGAATTATCAAAAGAGGCAGCAGCAAAAAAAGAAAAAGCAGAAATGGGTATTACTGTTGCATTTTCCTTTGTACTTGCCATTGGAATCTTTATGATTCTGCCATATTATCTTTCTTTGATTTTTCAGAAATTTATTACATCCCATGTGGCACTGGCGCTGATTGAAGGTATCATCCGAATGATGATTTTTTTGGCATATATTGCTTCAATTTCCTTAATGAAGGATATCCAGCGTGTATTCATGTATCATGGAGCAGAGCACAAATGCATTAACTGCATTGAACATGGAATGGAGCTGAATGTAGAAAACGTGAGAAAGAGTTCCAGACTGCATAAGCGGTGTGGTACAAGCTTTCTCCTGTTTGTAATGATTATCAGTATTATTTTCTTTGCATTTATTGATGTAAAGAGCCGGATTTTGAAGGTAGTGCTTCGTTTGCTGCTGATACCGGTGATTGCTGGTGTGTCATATGAATTTATCCGGCTTGCCGGAAAAAGTGATAATCCGGTAGTGAATTTCTTAAGTAAACCAGGATTATGGTTACAGAAGCTCACTACAAGAGAACCGGACGATTCTATGATTGAGGTTGGTATTGCTTCCGTGGAAGCAGTATTTGACTGGAAAAAATATTTGAGCGAAATGTAAAAGAAAAGGGCGTAATATATGACTTATAGAGAGGCAGTGGAATTTGGTACAAAGTGTCTTACAGATGCAGGAGTGCCAGATGCCGCACTGGATGCATGGTATCTTTTACAGATGGTATGCAAGATTGAGCGCAGTTACTACTACGTTCACGGGGAAGAAGATATTACACAGGATGCTCAGAAGGAATATGAGATTGCAGTGCAGAAACGTGCGGAGCATATTCCGTTACAGTATATTATTGGAGAACAGGAATTTATGGGGCTTCGATTCAAAGTAAATTCCAATGTTCTGATACCGCGGCAGGATACCGAGACTTTAGTGGAGCAGGTATTGAAGATTGTAAAGCCGGGGATGAAAGTATTAGACCTTTGTACAGGGTCTGGTTGTGTATTGATTAGTGTGTTGAAAAATGCACCGGAACTTACCGGTATGGGAAGCGACATTTCCAAAACAGCTTTATTAGTAGCGAAGGAAAACGCAAAGCTGCATGAAGTGGATGCCGAGTGGGTACGGAGTGATTTATTTGATAATATAACAGAGACCTTTGATGTCATTATGGCAAATCCACCATATATCCCGACAGGAGAGATTCTGTCACTGATGCCGGAGGTGCGGGATTTTGAGCCGGAAAACGCATTAGATGGCGGAGCGGATGGCCTTGATTTTTACCGGAAGATTGCCGGACAGGTAAAGGATTATTTGAATCCTGGCGGATATGTTTACATGGAAATCGGATATGACCAGGGAGAAGCAGTCTCTGAGCTGATGCGTAATGCTGGATTTACAGAAGTTGAAGTAATCAAAGACCTTGCGCGGAATGACCGTGTGGTAAAAGGGAAAGGAAATTAAAATGTTTGATCGTTTAGAGGATTTATTGATTCGTTATGAAGAGTTGATGAGTGAGTTAAGTGAACCGGATGTGGCAAATAATCCGGAACGTTTTCGTAAGCTGATGAAGGAGCAGAGCGATTTAACTCCTATCGTGGAAGCTTATAAAGAATATAAACAGTGTAAGCAGAATATTGAAGATTCTCTTGCTATGCTGGACGAAGAAACAGATGAAGAAATGAAGGAGCTTGCAAAGGAAGAGTTAAATGATTCCAAAGCAAGAGTAGAAGAATTAGAGCAGAAACTAAAAATTCTTCTTCTTCCAAAAGACCCGAATGATGACAAGAACGTTATTGTGGAAATCCGTGCCGGTGCCGGCGGAGATGAAGCTGCTTTATTTGCAGCTGAGATTTATCGTATGTATGTCCATTACGCTGAAAGCAGACGCTGGAAAGTAGAGACAATGGAGTGCGAAGAAATCGGAATTGGTGGAATGAAGAGTGTTACTTTCATGATTACCGGACAGGGTGCTTACTCTGTTATGAAATATGAATCCGGTGTACATCGTGTACAACGTGTGCCTGAGACAGAGTCCGGTGGACGTATCCATACGTCTACCATTACAGTAGCAGTAATGCCAGAGGCAGAAGAAGTTGATGTCCAGATTGATGAAAAGGATATCCGAATCGACGTTATGCGTGCATCCGGAAACGGTGGACAGTGTGTCAATACTACAGACTCTGCAGTTCGTCTGACTCATTATCCAACCGGAATTGTAATCTACAGCCAGACAGAAAAATCACAGCTGCAGAATAAAGAGAAAGCATTTGCACTTTTACGTGCCAAATTATACGACATGGAATGCCAGAAGGCTCATGATGCAGAAGCAGAAGCCAGAAGAAGCCAGATTGGTACCGGTGACCGTTCTGAGAAGATTCGTACTTACAACTTCCCACAGGGACGTGTAACCGACCACAGAATCAATCTTACCCTTTACAAACTGGACAAGATTATGAATGGTGATATCCAGGAAATCTTAGATGCATTGATTGCAGCAGATCAGGCAGCAAAATTGGCAAAGATGAATGAGAATTAATAAGAATTAATAAGAATCAAGAAAAGCGGTCTTTTGATTAGGTCAAAGGACCGCTGTTTATTTGGAGCATCATAAATATTTTGCAAAGATTTTCCACTCGTTGAGTGGAAAATTGCGAGTTATAGGAAAAAATTGTTATATGATTGGCATGGACATATCATCGAAAATTGCTTTGTTGGAAATCGAAATATTAAGTTGCAAAATCTAAAAGTAAGTTGAATTACGATATAATTAATAGTATTATAAGATATAATTGTGGTTGCCGTTATAAGGCTTTAGGAGGAAGAAATGGGAAAAGAGTTATTTGATAATATACCGAGTAAAGTAGTGGATTTGTTGTCTGATGTTAAGAATGGACGCATTGGTCTACCCGACCTCCAGCGCCCTTTTGTATGGAAAGACAATAAAGTTCGTGAGTTACTTGATTCGATGATGAAAGGATATCCGATTGGTTATATAATGCTTTGGGCATCTCCAGAAGGGTATGATAATACTGGGTATATCGGTAAAAATGATAAAACGTATAAGCGTCCAGATGATTTGGTGATTGATGGTCAGCAGCGTTTAACTGCATTGCTGGCGGCAATGTATGGAGTTACCATTAAGGATAAAAATTATAGGGAAAGAAAGATTCGTATTTCTTTCAATCCTTTAACACGAGAGTTTGCAGTATGGACGCAAGCTTATGAGCGTAATTCTGAATGGATTAGTGAGATAAGCAGTGTTTTTGCAGCAGACCAAGAACATAACATTTCCAAATTTAGAAAAGCATATATCAAGACTGCTAATGAAGGTCGTGTAAAAAATAACGAGCTAGAATTAACAGAAGATGAAGAAGCTACCATTGAAGAAAATATCAATGATTTGCTTAATCTTGGAATCTATTCATTACCAACACTGAAAATTAATGCCAAGGCGGATGAAGAAGACGTAGCGGATATTTTTGTTCGTGTTAATTCTGGTGGACAAAATCTTACAGAGAAGAACTTTATTGAGACATTGATTGCAGTTTATGATAATGATGTGCATGATGTGATAAATAGGTTTTGTGCAGAGTCAAGAATACCTGACAATGGTACATCATTTAATCAGATACTTCAGGTAGACCCGTCACATCTTATCAGAATGGCTGTCGGTGTGGGATTTAGAAGGGCACGTTTGCGTTATGCATATATGTTGCTTCGTGGTAAAAATCTAAAGACCGGTGAAATTACTAAGGATGTGCGAGAAGAAAACTTGAATACATTCAAAGAGTCATTAGATATAGTAACAAATCTAAACAACTGGCATGCATTTATGAATCTGTTTGCTTCTACTGGTTATTTGAAAGGCAGCTTGGTTGCGTCAACAAATGCTGTGGTTTTCAGCTATGTATTGTATCTTATTGGAAAGTATGAATATAAGGTATCATCTGTTGAATTACAAAAGATTATTCGTAAGTGGATTTTTATGTCTACGATTACGGGATTTTATACAGGTTCAACGGAAACTGAAGTTGAGAAGCAGTTTGCAGATTTAAGAGATGTCAATAATGCAGATGAATTTGTGGCATATCTTGATTCTAGCATTGCTAATAGATTTACAGATGATTACTTTGCATATTCATTGCCGACAGAATTAAACAGTTCTTCTGCAACCTCTCCAGCTTGGTATGGATATATTGCTGCACTTAATGTACTTGGGACACCTATGCTATTTAGCACAGCACCATTATCTCAATACTTTGTTTTAGGGACAAGTGGAGATAAGAATTCGGTGGATAAACATCATATTTTCCCAAAACATTATCTTGAAAAAATCGGCTATGATAATGACCGAGACAGAAACCAGATAGCAAACTTTACATATCTGGATTATGCAACAAATATTGATATTTCAGATGCCGCTCCGACAGAGTATGTTGGTAGATACAGGGATAAACTTGGTGAAGAGGGATATAAACTTGCTTGTGCTCAGAATGCGTTGCCTGAAAACTTTGAACAATTATCATATCCGGAATTCCTGAACCAGAGAAGGCTATTGATGGCGCAGATTGTTAAAAAGGCTTATAAGGAGTTAGATAAGTAAGTAGATGTTTTATAGAAAAGGCAGACTTTAATATATGTTATAGTCTGCCTTTGGTTATAAAAAATGTAATATGTGGCAATTTCTTTAAATACAGTATTCCCAATTTGCAAAAATATGGAGGCATACAAAGCGAATGCTAAATGATGAGATATCAATAGGAATGCCGGAAAGCAACAGAAAAGCAGATACTCCTTGCACTTCCCCTTCATCTACGGTATAATCGTAAAGTCCGTGTGCGACCAATCGCATGCGGAGATAAGAACGAATATATTGTGTTATGGATAGAGTGAAGGAGCAGGAAATGAAGAAGAAAATATGGGCGGCAGCTTTGATTTGCATTGTCGTATTGGGAATGCTGGATGGATGCGGACCAAAGGAGAAAGATACAGACAAGGAAGCAGCAGGAAATACAGAAACAGAAGCAGTGGAAGGGCTCCATGCCACAGAGACGGAGACAGAGGCACAGGAAAATCTTAAGGAAGATACCTGGTATGTTTTATCCGGTATGTATCAGCACAAAATGGAAACCGAAGAGAATACCGCTGTGATAAAAAATGTCAATGTATACAATATGGCAGGAACCATGGATGGTGAGACCTTTGTGCAGGCATCTGATTTTACCAATCATTTAAATCAGGCGGAGTATGAGATAAGCTGGAATCGTACTGAGGCAGACGAAGAAGGAAATACAGTTTATACGGTTACTTTATCTGCAAAGATTCCGTGGAATGGCATACAGACGGATGCAGAAGCTTATATCGAATATGAAGACATCAGCCTCGTGGATGCAACTACCGGAATGGTGCTGCCGCAGCATGTAGCTGCAACAGACAGTTCCATGGCTATGATGGCAGAAGTGGCTTGTGCCGGCACAACATATCAGGTGGCAGCCACAGAAGATACAGAGACAACATTTGGTGACTGGACGGTAGAGGATGGCAGTGAGTATCCGATGGTGACTTACTATGAAATAAAAGAGACTTATAAAGTAACAGCACCGGCAGAATATAAGGGACTGCTGTTCATATTACAGACACAGCGTACCGCAGAAGAATATGAAAATGGAATTATAAAGGGTCTTGGAACAGATGAAGCACATACATTTGATGGCACAATCAATGATGGTAGTGTGGCAATTGAGTTAGACCGGGATTATGAGTATATCAATGCAGAATAGAAACTGAGCAAAGTGGGCAAAGCTTACTTTGTATCAGCATGAAACAGAATCGTCGAAAGGTGGTTCTGTTTTTCCACGTTTAAAGGAGCATACAATGGATTATAGCAGATTAGAAAAAGGAATTATGGATTTCATACAGGAAGAGCAGGTAAAACTTGGATACCGGAAAGAAAAAATCCGGTTATATTATCCTTTGAGTTCATTAAAGCATTTTCTGGGAGAAGAAGTGAGCGGAAAATCAACGGAAGAATTGGAAAAAGAATTTTATGAAGCAGCAGGAATACGGCTTGGCAGAGTAGAAATTAGCAGAAATAAGGACCGCTTTTGTTTTGTAGTGCCGGAAGAAGGTGCAGAATATGTGCATGAAAAAAGAAGTGGAAATTCTTTTATTAAAAAGCTGGTGGCTCTGCTGCAGACACATCCTTGCACCATAGAGGACATCCATAAGCTGTTCTTAGGAACCGGCGAGAAGATACATTTTGAGAAAATTGAAACAGAGGATTTTGACCATCTCATCTATTTTGAAAGCGGAGAGGATTCCTATTATTATTGCTTTAAGGACGAAGGCTGCCATATCATCTATCATCGTTTTATGCCGGAGGATTACCAGGATTTGTTTTCTGAAAGTGTAGAGTAAGAACTATTTTATGATAAAAGAAAAGAGGAAGAGAAGTTGCAAAAGAAAATAAACAGAGAAATCGTATATGTGGCAGGATTACTGTTACTTGCCATGGGAATTATATTAAATACCAAGACGGGACTTGGCGTATCTCCGATTATTTCGGTGGCATACAGTGTATCGGTAATCAGTGGAATGAATTTTGGCAATATGACGCTGATTTTATATAGCATTTTTGTATTGATAGAAATGATATTACATACCATCCGGCGCAAAAAAGGAGAATATGTAAAACGCCTGTTTTTGGATATTCTGCAGATACCACTTAGTATTGTATTTACCCGGTTTATGAACCTTTTTGCAAGATTCGTTCCTGAATATGCCAAAGACTGTGCAGGTACTTTCTGGGGCAGCGTTCCGGCACGTTTGATGCTTTTGATACTGGCAATCATATTGACAGGTGTAGGAGCCGCAATGTCTTTAAATATGCGTATCATACCAAATCCGGGAGATGGAATTGTACAGGCAATTGCAGACTTTACCGGAAAGTCGGTAGGGTTTACCAAAAACTGCTTTGATGTGTGTAACGTTACGATAACCTGTATCGCTGGACTTATTATAAAGGGAGAAATTATCGGGATTGGAGCCGGTACACTATTGTCAGTACTTGGAGTGGGAAGAGTAATTGCTGTATACAATCATTTTTGGGGAAAATATCGTTACGAATCATAAGCTTGTCCTAGCCATTCGAAGGGAAAAATGGTAAAATAGAACTAATGATGTAAGTTAAGAAAAGAAGAAAATTCACAGAAATAAAAGATAGTAAGAGGAAGAAGAATGGCAGCAAAGTTTTATGCAGTCCGAAAAGGAAAGAAACCGGGTATTTATATGAACTGGGATATATGTAAGCAGCAGACCGCTGGCTTTTCCGGAGCGGAGTTTAAAAGTTTTCCGACGAAGGAAGCAGCAGAAGAATATATCAGTCAGAAGCAGCAGACAGTAGAAAAAGAGCCGGAAAATTATGCCTTTGTGGATGGTTCCTATAATATTGCAACTAAGGTATACGGATATGGCGGCTTTCTGATGGCAGATGGGAAAAAAGAAGTGCTGCAAGGCTCAGGCTCGGAAGAAGAAATGGCTTCCATGCGTAATGTGGCAGGAGAAGTATTAGGAAGTATGGCTGCCATTGAGAAGGCAGTGGAGCTTGGACTGACAGAGCTTACGATATATTATGACTATATGGGCATTGAAATGTGGGCAACAGGAGCATGGAAGAGGAATAAGAAAGGAACCATTGCTTATTATGACTATATTCAGAGCATAAAGGATAAAATTACGCTTCATTTTGTAAAAGTAAAAGGGCACTCAGGGGTAGAAGGAAATGAAGAAGCAGACCGGCTGGCAAAAGAGGCAGTCGGAATTGAAATATAGTATCTGCAGATGAGTGGATACGGGGATAAAAAGGAGGAAAGAAATGGTTTCATTAAAGGACGTGGCGAAGCGTTGCGGTGTCTCAACGGCAACAGTAAGTAAAGCGTTGAATGGACATAGTGATATTGGGGAGAAGACCAGGATACGGATTAAAGAAGCAGCACAGGAGATGGGGTATTTTCCGAATGCGGCAGCAAGGGCATTAAAGACGAACCGTTCTTATAACTTAGGAGTACTTTTTAAAGAGGAGGCCGGAAGAGGGCTTACCCATGAATATTTCTCTGGCATCTTAAATGGATTTAAAGAAAAGGCGGAAGAATTAGGCTATGATATCACTTTTATTAATAATGAGCATGTGAATCATAAGATGTCATATCTTGAACACTGCAAATACCGGAATTTTGACGGAGTTGGAATTGTGTGTGCCAGGTTTGATGAACCGGAGGTACAGGAACTTTTGCAGAGTAATATTCCGATTGTTACTGTGGATTATGTATATTACAACTGCACGGTTGTTTCTTCTAATAATGTAAAAGGGATGAATGAACTGGTACGTTATATTTATTCCAAGGGACACCGGAAAATTGCATACATTTATGGGGAAAAACATTCGGCTGTTACCAGAGATCGTCTGACCAGCTTTTTCCAGACAATGGAGAGCTTTAATCTGAATGTTCCGGATGACTACTTAAAGGAAGGAGAATATTTAGATACCAGGCTTGTGGCAAAGGCAACCAGGGAACTTTTAAATCTGCCTGACCCGCCGACCTGTATTCTCTACCCGGATGATACAGCATTAATTGGTGGGATTAATGTAATTGATGAAATGGGACTAAAAGTACCGGATGATATTTCTATTGCAGGTTTTGATGGAACAAAAGTATCCCAGATGATGAGCCCAAAGATTACAACCATACGGCAGAATACCAGAAAGATTGGGGAAGAGGCCGTAAAACGTCTGGTACAGAGAATCGAGCAGCCTAAGACAACGCTGGTAGAGCGTGTGATTATCAATGGAGAACTTTTGGTAGGAGAATCAGTAGGAGGAATCTGATATGGCACTGCAATTTGTGCTGGGCAGTGCTGGAAGCGGAAAGTCAGGCTATGTATTCCGCAAAACAGTCAAAGAAGCTCAGAAGAATTTAAAGAAAAATTATTATGTAGTAGTACCGGAACAGTTCACGATGCAGACGCAGCGTGAACTTGTTCGGTTACAGGAAAAAAACAGTATTATGAATATAGATGTGGTCAGCTTCCAGCGACTGGCATATCGTATTTTCGATGAATTAGGAAAGACGAATATGGCAGTTTTAGAAGAGACCGGGAAAAACCTTGTATTGCGTAAGGTTGCCGAAGAGCGGATGGATGATTTATGCGTCATGCAGGGAAATATGAAAAAGATGGGATATATTAGTGAAGTGAAGTCCCTGATATCAGAGCTGACACAGTATAATATCGATCCGGATACTTTGGAAACATTTATTGAAGAACAGAATATGCCACCGGCATTTTCCTATAAACTGCAGGATATCCTGACCATGTACCGAGGCTTTCGAAGTGCAATTTCCGGGATGTATATTACTGCTGAAGAAGTTTTAGAAGCCTTCTGTGATATGGCAGAGGAATCAAAGCTTTTACAGGATGCCGTGCTGGTTTTCGATGGATTTACCGGATTTACACCGATTCAGAATAACGTGCTGTACCGCCTGATGGGAATTGTATCAGATATATATGTGACAGTAACCATTGACCCGGCAGAGGATATTTATTCCTATCATGATATGCAGGAGCTGTTTGCCATGAGTAAGAAGACTGTAGCCAGCCTAATGAAAATGGCGGAAGAGAAGCATTTTGATGTAACAGAGCCGGTGGTATTAAAGAATCCCAAAGCTGACCGGTTCCGGGAGGCACCGGTACTACGGTTCTTAGAGCAGAATCTGTTCCGTACCAGACATCATAGCTACGAAAAGAAGGATGAGAAAGAAATCAAAGAAGGCATAGAGATTTTATCCCTGCCAAATCCAAGAAGAGAACTGCAGTATGCAGCAGAAGAGATTGCAAGGCTGGTGCATACCGGTGCATACCGCTACCGGGATTTTGCCATTATTTCCGGTGCCATAGAAGAGTATGGAAGCTATGTGCCGCAGATTATGGAGGAGTTTGGTATTCCGTTTTTCTTAGATACAACGAAAAATATTTTACTGCATCCATTTTTGGAATTTGTCCGGTCTCTTTTGCAGGTAATCGAGGACAATTTTTCAGAGGAAGCAATGTTCCGTTATCTGCGCTGCGGATTATCACAAATCAGTGAGGATGAGATTGACCTGCTGGAAAATTATGTACTGGCAGCAGGCATCCGTGGAAAGAAAAAATGGGAGGCAAGATTTATTTATACCACCCATGAGGTTACGGAAGAAGATTTAGAAGCATTAAATGAACTCCGGATCCGTGTAATGGAGCCATTTTTGGAATTGACGGCTGTATTTCGTAAAAAAGGTGCTACCGTACGGGAATGCACGACAGCACTCTATCAGTTTATTGTGTCCTTACAGATAGAGCAGCAGTTAAAATACCGGGAGAATCAGTATAAAGAGGCGAAGGACTTAGCCAAGGCAAAGGAATATGCACAGATTTATCGTATCGTAATGGATATTTTGGATAAGATGGCAACGCTTCTGGGTGATGAAGTCATGGACATATCCGAATATGCCAAGGTCTTAGAGGCTGGCTTTGAAGCAGCCAAAGTAGGCGTGATTCCGGGTGGCTATGACTGCGTGATGATTGGTGATATCGAAAGAACCCGTCTTGACGATATAAAAGTATTGTTTATCGTGGGAGTCAATGATGGTATTGTGCCAAAATCCGATAATCGTGGCGGCATCATTTCCCAGCTGGAAAGAGAAGAACTTGCGAAAAATCATATGGAACTGGCTCCTACAGCAAGGGAACGTGTTTTTATCCAGCGTTTTTACCTTTATCTTGCAGTGACAAAGCCATCGAAAAAACTTTATCTTACCTATGCAAGGGTAGGCAGTGATGGAAGTGCAAAGCGCCCGTCCTATTTTATTCATATGATTGAGGGACTGTTCCCGGGGTTAAAAGCAGAGCTGATAACGGGAGAACAGGTTGATGAAACACTGGTAACACCGGAGAGCAGCATGGCATTTCTGTTAGAGGGACTGTATCAGGAAGATGCCGGGTGGAATGATGAGAAGGAAGTACTCTGGCAGGCTTTGCTGCACTGGTATGAAAAGGAACCGGCATATCGGGAGCAGGTAAAAGCTATTCTTGATGCAGCAGAGCTTAAATATCATGCAGAGCCAATCAGCCGGGCTGTGGCAAAGGCTCTTTATGGAAATGAGTTAAAGAACAGTGTTACGCGGTTGGAACAGTATGCAGCCTGTGCCTGTGCCCATTTCCTGACTTATGGACTGCGTTTACAGGAACGGGAACTCTTTGAATTCCGTATGGCGGATATTGGAAATATCTATCATCAGGCATTGGAAAATTATGGCCGGTATCTGAAAGAATCATCCTATAGCTGGTTTGATATTACAGAAGAAGCACAAAAACAGCTTATGGAGCGGGCAATGGAAGAAGCAATTGCTTCCAGTGGAAATGCAGCCATGGCAGATACAGCGGCAAACCGTTATCAGGTAGCAAAGATGAAAAAGATTTTTGCACGGACCATCTGGGCACTGACCAGCCAGATCCGTCAGGGAAAATTTGAACCATCGCAGTTTGAGGTGGGATTTTCCTATACGGATGATTTAAATGCAGTGAATTTTAAACTCAGTGAAGAAGAGCATATGCGGCTCCAGGGAAGAATTGACCGTATTGATACTTATGAAGACAAAGATAAGTTATATGTAAAGATTATTGATTATAAATCCGGTAATACTGGTTTTGAACTGCTATCTTTGTATCATGGACTGAAGCTTCAGCTTGTGGTTTATATGAATGCAGCAATGGAATTATTTGCAAAGCAAAATCCGGCAAAAGAGGTAGTGCCGGCAGGTATGTTCTACTATCATATTGATGATCCGATGGTGGAAGGAACCGGTAGTGAATCTGAAGAAGAGATTCGAAGAAAGATATTGGAAAATTTACGTCTGGATGGAGTGGTAAATACAGAGGATGATATTTACCGTGCCATGGATGTGGAACTTTCCGGTAAATCCAATGTCCTTCCGATTTCTGTAAATAAGGACGGAACGGTGCGAAAGAGCGATAAGGCTGTGGATAAGGAAGAATTTAGACTGATTGCGGATTATGCCAGCTATCGGATTGCAGAAGCTGGAAATGCTATTTTAAAGGGAAATACAGAGGTGAATCCGTATCTTTTAAAGAACCGGAGCAGCTGTGATTATTGTCCATATGCTGCGGTCTGTGGATTTGATAAAAAAATTCCGGGATATGAAGTAAGGCGGTTGGAAGAATTATCTTCCGAGGAAATCTATGAACGCATGAAGGAGGTTTTTTAAGAAATGGGAATGACATGGACAAAAGAACAGCAGCAGGTCATTGATTTAAGAAACCGTAATATCTTAGTGTCTGCGGCAGCAGGTTCCGGAAAGACAGCCGTACTGGTAGAGAGAATCAAAGAGCTGGTATTGGATAAGAAGCATCCGGTAGACATTGACCATCTTCTGGTGGTAACTTTTACCAATGCGGCGGCAACCCAGATGAAAGAGCGTGTAGCAAAAGCATTGGAAAAGGCATTGCAGGAGAATCCTTCCGATGTGAGATTACAGCAGCAGGCTGCACTGGTGCAGAATGCGCAGATTACTACCATAGACAGTTTCTGCCTTTATGTGCTTCGGAATCATTTTCATGAAATCGGTCTGGAGCCGAATTTCCGTATTGGAGATGAAGGCGAGTTAAAGCTTCTTCGGGAAGATGTAATAACCGGATTGTTTGAACAGTGTTATGAAGAAAAACATCCGGGGTTTTTGCATCTCATTTCCTGTTATGGAACCAGTAGAAGTGATGCACCGGTGCGGGATATGATTTTTAAACTTTATTCCTATGCACAGAGTTATCCATGGCCGAAGCAGTGGCTTCGGGAAGCGTTAAGCTGTTATGAGATAAAAACAGAGCAGGAATTAGAGCAGGCGCCTTTTATTGAAATGACGGTAGAATATGGGAAGCAGATGGTAAAGGGCTATTTAGAGCAGGCAGAGCATTATCATGAACTTTGTCAGGATGTCGATGGCCCCTATATGTATGAGGAAGCCTGTGAGCAGGATGTAGAGCTGATGGAGAAATTGCTTTCCTGCAGTACTTATCAGGATTTTTATGAAGAATTAGGAAAATGTAAATTTGCAACATTAGGAAGAGCAAAGGATTATATCGGAAGTCCGGAAAAGCAGGAGCAGGTAAAGACAGAACGTAAGAAGCTTAAGGATGGAATCGGAAAGTTAAAAAGTGACTGCTTTGCCCTTACTTTTCAGGAAATCTTAGAACAGCTCACTCTGGTGCAGCCATCAGCAGAAGCGTTAGCTGAAGTGACGGAGCGTTTTATCGATGCTTTCACAGAAAGAAAGCAGGATAAGAATCTGGTGGATTTCTCAGACCTTGAGCATTTTGCATTAGAGATATTGGTAGAGGAAGAGACCGGGAAACCAACGGAGACTGCAAAGGAATTTCAAAATGCCTATGAAGAAATTATGATTGATGAGTATCAGGACAGCAACTATGTGCAGGAGACGATTCTCCGGGCAATTTCAAGAGAAGTGGTCGGACAGAATAATCTTTTTATGGTAGGAGATGTAAAACAGAGTATTTACCGTTTTCGTCTGGCGAGACCGGAGCTTTTTATGGAAAAGTTTGATACTTATGAGACAACAGATGCACCCTGCCAGCGGATTGATCTGCATAAGAACTTCCGAAGCAGAGATACGGTGCTTACTTTTACCAATGATATTTTCTATCAGATTATGAAACGGAATCTTGGCGGTGTGGATTATACCGATGAGGCGGCATTGTATTGTGGTGCAGATTATCCGGCGGGCGAGAAAGAGGATGCTTTTGACAGTGAGATTCTTCTTACAACTACACAGGAACTGGAAGAGGGAACAAAACAGCAGATTTCAAAACAGGAACTGGAAGCAAAATTAATTGCAGACCGGATTCGGAAGATGGTAGGCAAAGAAGAAGTGGTAGACGAAGAAACCGGAGAATTCCGGAAAGTCCGCTATGGCGATATTGTAATTTTACTGCGTAGTTTAAGTGAATGGGCGGACCTTTTTGCAGAGGTTTTAAATGCCAATGGAATTCCGGCACATACGGTTTCAAGAACCGGATATTTTTCCACATTAGAAATCAGGACGGTATTAAATTATCTTAGGATATTAGATAATCCAAGACAGGATATTCCACTGGCAGCAGTATTAAAATCCCCAATGGCAGGTCTTTCCGATGAGCAGCTTGCAAGACTCCGGTTACTGGCAGAGGACAAGCCGTATCATCAGTGTGTAAAGATGTTTTTGGAAGCGGAAGAAGAGCTGACAGAAAAAGAATCAACAGCGGATGAAGACATGCGGGCAAAATTAAAACGTTTTTCCGAAACATATAAAAAACTTCGTAGACAGACCATGGATATACCAATGCACGAACTGTTGCAGAAGGTATTGAAGGAAACGGGATATGCCAGATATGCATCGGCATTGCCGGCGGGCAGACAGAGACTTGCAAATCTTCATATGCTGTCAGAGAAAGCTATTGCCTATGAGAAAACCAGTTATCGCGGACTTTATCATTTTATAAGATACATTGATGAGCTGCAGAAGTATGATGTGGACTTTGGGGAAGCAGAACTTGTGGGTGAAAATGAAGATGCAGTAAATATAATGAGTATACACAAGAGTAAGGGACTGGAATTTCCGGTCTGCTTTGTCAGTGGAATGGGCAAATCCTTTAATAAGCAGGATAGCCGCAGCAAGATGATTCTGCATCCGAACCTTGGCGTTGGACTTGATATTATTGAGGAAGACCGGCGGATAAAAGTACCTGCATTTTTTAAGAAGGTAATTGCAAGGCAGACAGAATTAGAAAGTCTCGGTGAGGAGCTTCGTGTCTTATATGTGGCATTTACAAGAGCCAAAGAAAAATTGATTATAACGGGCTGCATCAAGGATGAAGAAATGCTGCAGCAGATAAGAGAAATTTATTGCGGAAGTAACCGAAAAGCACTTAATTTTAAGGAACGGGCAGAAGCAAAGACTTTCCTGGAGTGGATCCTTCCGGCGGCAGCCGCCAGTGGCAGCTGGGACAAGGTTTCCTATGTGACACCATGGAGCATGTTAGAGGACGAGGCGGCGCATCAGATAACAGAGCATGTGTCATTGAGGCAGCGTGTGCAGCAGGCGGAGGAAGTTTCGGATACTCTGTATGAAAAGATAAAGGAACAATTATCCTATCAGTATCCGCACCCGGATGCCATTCATCTGGTGACAAAATATTCTGTATCGGAATTAAAACACCGGGCAATGAGGGAGCTTGCAGCAAAGGAAGAAGAGGATGTTACACCGAAATTCTTAGAAGAAGTATCTACCCCATATGTCCCGGCATTTATGGAAGGAAAAGCAGAAGTAAATCAGGGAGCACTGCGTGGAACAGCAATGCATCGTCTGATGGAATGCTATGATTTTACGAAAATGCCGGATCGTTCCGATGAATTTGCAGAGAATATAAAAAAGCAGTTGACAGGACTGGTACAAATGGGTAAAGTATCTGAGGATATGCAAAAATTAATCCGTATACCATCCGTGGAATTATTCTTAAAATCGCAGCTTGCACCCCGTATGAAAGCAGCTGCAATGCGGGATGATTTGTTCCGCGAGAAGCCGTTTGTCATGGGAAATCATGAGATGGAAGAAGAGATGGTTTTAATCCAGGGAATCATAGATATTTTCTGGGTGGAAGAAGATGGAATCGTACTGCTTGATTATAAGACAGACCGGGTAGATAGTGCCACAAGGCTGCGGGATATGTATAAAGAACAGCTGGATTTATATGCAGAAGCTTTAGAACGGATATTTCTGCTGCCGGTGAAGGAGAAGTATCTTTATTCCTTCCGGCTGAATCAGGCAATTGAAGTATAAGGTGTCATAAGCGATGAAGGAGAAAAAGTTTGTATAGGAAAGGCTTTTGTTTGAAGGCATTTGCTTGCCCATTGAAATACCGAAGTTCTAAGGCATATGTTTTCCTTTTTTCTATAAATACAGTCTTTCCAATGTTTGACAGACACATTGCACGGTTCGCTGCCTGCGGATACATGAATAGGCTTGTTAGGGGCACTTAGAATTTCGTCTGCAACCAGGCAACGCTGGTACAGGGATGTACCAGCGAGGCACAGATGAACACGGATGTGAATTTGTGCCGGTTGCCAGACGAAGTTCATATATTAGCCGAAATTCTTAGTGCCCCTTACAGGCGTATGCGGTATCCGCAGACAACGGACAGTGCGACGTGTCAGTCCAAGCAACGGAAAGACAGTTTATCATCAAGGAAAACATACGCCTAAGAACTACTGGTATTTCAATGAAAAAAGCAAATGTTCTCCAAACAAAACCTTTTCCGGTAAACTTTTTCATCCACTCACTTATAATATACTGGAACGCAAGGAGAAAAAACGTGAAAATAATTTTAGCATCAGCTTCCCCACGAAGAAAAGAACTTTTAGAGCAGCTTGGACTTACCTTTCTGGTATTTCCGGCACAGGGAGAAGAAAAGCAGGTGGGAGATACGCCTTCTGAGATTGTCATGAATCTGGCGAAGCAGAAAGCGGGAGAGATTTATGAGAAGATGATAGAAGCCAAAGTAGGAGAACAGGACAGTCTGGTAATCGGAGCAGATACCGTCGTGGTAAAGGATGGCAAAGTGCTGGGTAAACCGAAGAACCGGGAGGATGCATTTACAATGTTAAAAGGACTTTCCGGAAGTATCCATGAAGTTTATACCGGAGTTTCGCTCTGGATGCGGGAGGATGGAAAGAAAGTACAATACAGTTTTTATGAATGTACGAAAGTTACCATGTATCCGGTTACAGATGAAGAACTGAACCGCTATATAGATACCGGGGAACCAATGGATAAAGCAGGTGCATATGGAATTCAGGGAAAAGCAGCTGCATTTATCAAAAAAATCGAAGGTGATTACAACAATGTAGTAGGTCTGCCGATTGCCCGGATTTATCAGGAATTAAAACAATTAGGTATTGATGTGTATAAATTTTCTTAAAACAGGAGGAAAGAATAAATGGAATACGATGAGGTATGTCTGAATTACTTTTTGGAGCATCAGTCACAGTTATTTGATGAAAATGTGGCAGACAGTTTAGAAGAGGCAGAAGCGTTTTTAGAGGACTGTATGGCGGTTATCTGTGACAGCATCAAAGAAGTAAAACAGTTCTTAGATGAAAGCGGTGCGGATGTATCCGGAATGAGTAATCATGAAATTGAAGAAGCAGAAGAAGTATTTTCACTGCCAGATGGCAGATATCTGGTGGTAGAAGCGTAAACGAAAGGGGTATTAAATATGAGCAATAACTATGATGTAATCATTATCGGTGCAGGTCCGTCCGGAATTTTCTGCGCCTATGAACTAAAGGAAAAAAGACCGGATTTAAAGGTCCTCATGATAGAAAAGGGAAGAAGCATTGAGAAACGCCAGTGTCCGAAGCGTAAGACAAAGGTCTGTGTAGGATGTCAGCCGTGTTCAATTACAACAGGATTTGCCGGAGCAGGTGCATTCTCTGATGGTAAATTATCATTATCACCGGATGTAGGTGGCAATCTGCCGGAAATCTTAGGATATGAAGAAGCATTATCCTTAATTAAAGAATCGGATGATATTTATCTGAAATTCGGTGCAGACACCAATGTCTATGGTGTGGATAAAGAAAAAGAAATCCGCGAGATTCGTAGAAAAGCAATCAATGCCAACTTAAAATTAATCGAGTGTCCGATTCGTCATCTTGGAACAGAAGAAGGATATAAGATTTATGCACGTCTGCAGAAGCATTTGTTAGACCTTGGTGTGGAGATTCTCTTTAATACCATGGTAGCAGATATTCTGGTAGAAGATAATGCCGTAACCGGTGTTGTAACAGAAAAGGGAGATACATATTATGCGAAAGAAATCATTTCCGCAGTAGGACGTGAAGGTGCAGACTGGTTCTCACATATCTGTAAGGAAAAAGAGATTGAAACCAATGTAGGTACGGTTGATATCGGTGTCCGTGTGGAAGTGCGTGATGAGGTTATGGATTTCTTAAATACAAACCTTTATGAGGCAAAACTGGTTTATCATACACCAACCTTTGACGATAAAGTGCGTACTTTCTGTACCAATCCATCCGGGGAAGTAGCAACCGAATATTATGATGACGGACTTGCGGTTGTAAATGGACATGCTTACAAGTCGAAAGATATGAAAACAAATAATACCAACTTTGCATTGCTGGTATCCAAGAACTTTACCAAGCCATTTAAGACTCCGATTGAGTATGGTAAACAGATTGCACAGCTTTCCAATATGCTTTGTGATGGCAAAATTTTAGTACAGACATTTGGTGATTTTAAGCGGGGCAGAAGAACTACAGAGGAACGTCTGGCAAGAAACAATCTGATTCCAACCTTAAAGGATGCAGTGCCGGGAGATTTATCACTGGTATTCCCACATCGTATTATGGTAGATATCGAAGAAATGTTAGAGGCATTGGATAAGGTTACACCTGGTATTGCCAGTGATGAAACATTACTTTATGGTGTAGAAGTAAAATTCTATTCCAATAAAGTTGTTGTCAGCAAAGATTTTGAAACCAGCATTAAAGGTCTGCGTGCCATCGGTGATGGTGCAAGCGTAACCAGAGGATTACAGCAGGCATCTGCAAACGGAATCAGCGTGGCAAGAAGTATATTAAAGAGTCTTGAAGCATAAAAACATACCAAAGAATTGGTTTTCGAATAAGAAAAGGAAGAAAATTCATGGGACGAAAGAGTAAAATTGCCGCAGTGGTCTTAAGCATTTCCGTATTTCTTGGTGGATGCAGTCTTGGAAAAACTGACATTGTATTTACAACAGGCTTATCTGCTAATGAAGTTTTTAAGATAGAGCATGAAAAGGTATCTTTGGCAGAAGCCAAGGTATATCTTTGTAACTACCAGAATCTATATGGAAATGTCTATGGAATCGATTTGTGGGAACAGCAGTATCAGACCGATGATTTAGAGCAGTATGTGAAGGACGTTACATTATCGGAAATGACCCGGGTAATCTGCATGGACCAGCTGGCAGAGCAGAAGGAAATTACTTTAAGTAAAGAGGAAAAGACCAATCTGAAGCTGGCTGCAAAAGAATATTATGAGTCATTGAATGAAGAGGAAAAAAGTTATATGGATGTCAGTGAGGCAACCATAGAGAAACTCTATGAGAATTATGCACTGGCAAGCAAGGTGTATACATCTTTAACAACCGGTGTCAATGAGGAAGTCAGTGATGATGAAGCAAGGGTCATGGAAGCACAGCAGATTTATGTAAAGGATCAGAGCCGTGCAGGAGAGGTGGCATCCAGACTGGCAAATGGAGAGGATTTCCGGACAGTAGCAGCAGATTATAATGAGGCTGCCCAGATTGACATTACCTTTGGAAGAGATGAGATGCCAAAGGAAGTAGAGGATATTGCATTTAACTTAAATGATGATGAAATATCAGGAAGCATTGCGACAGAGGATGGTTATTATTTTATCAAGTGCATCAATAAATTCAATCAGGAGCTGACGGATGCAAATAAGGTTAAGATTGTTAAAAAACGTGAGAAAGAAGCATTTAATGACGAATATGACGCTTTTGTGGCAGACTTATCTTCAAGCCTCAATGAAAAAGTCTGGGATGAACTGGAACTTAAAACAGACGGAACCATAACCACCAACAGTTTTTTTGAAGTGCTGGATAAGTATTATCAGTTAGAAGAGTAGAACAATAGTAGAAAAAATCTACAGAATCTGCCGCTGGCAACTATAAAAGGGAATCTGATGAAAATCAGATTCCCTTTTGGGTAGTTCTTCTTGAACTTTTATTTTGCCAGCAGCATCATGATATCGTTGCTACGCTGGATGAATTTTGTCATAGCATCTACGGATAATGGCTGGTTGCTTAAAACAGCTAAATCGTAAAGCTGCTGACAGAACATTGGTACATGCTCGGAATCTTTGTGATTTAAGATGTACTGGACCAGAGGATGACTGGTATTTAAGGTCAGTGTCTGGTCTGCCGCAAACATGGAAGTATCCATACCGCCCATGCCATTCATGGCATACATTTTCATCATATCCTGCATACGTCTGCCTTCCTCGGAGAGAGTAATAACAGAAGCAATGTCGGCATTTTTCAGTTTGGCAGCTTTAATCGTAAGCTTATCATTCTTTAAAGTATCTTTGAATACTTTGGACAGGGTTTCTTCTGCCTCTTTGGCATCCTCAGCATTTTCCTCTTTCAGGGAATCGGTAAGGTCTGCATCGATTCGCATGAATTTGAATTTCTCATTACGCTGCTCTAACTGGCTGATGAAAGAGGTATCGATATTGTGATTTAAGATAACTGCATCCATGCCCTGTTCCTTGAACATCTTGATATACTGTCCCTGCTGAATCGGATCGGTAACATAGTAAATCGGTTTTCTTTCATCCTTTTCTTCTGAGTCAGAAGCATTGTCAGAAGCGGTATCTTCGGTACTTCCTTCCGTATTTTCATCTGCTTTTTCGTCTTCTTTCAGAAGCTCCGGAAGAGTAAGGTACTTATCATCTAAGTTCTTAAAGAGAATGTAATCATTCATCTTGTCACAGAACTTGGTATCTTTTAAGCAGCCGAATTTGATAAATGGGCTGATGTCATCCCAGTATTTTTCGTAGCTTTCTTTTTCGGTCTTGCACATACCGATTAATTTATCTGCAACTTTTTTGCTGATGTAATCGGAAATCTTCTTTACAAAGCCATCGTTCTGCAGAGCACTACGGGAAACATTAAGCGGAAGGTCAGGACAGTCAATCACGCCCTTTAAGAGCATTAAGAATTCCGGAATCACTTCCTTAATGTTATCTGCGATAAATACCTGATTATTATATAATTTAATAGTTCCTTCGATGGAATCGTATTCCGTATTAATCTTCGGGAAGTACAGAATACCTTTTAAGTTAAATGGATAGTCCATATTCAGGTGAATCCAGAATAAAGGCTCTTTATAATCCATAAATACTTTCCGGTAGAAAGCTTTGTATTCTTCATCAGTGCACTCGCTTGGGGTTTTGGTCCAAAGTGGGTTTGTATCATTTAATGGAACCGGACGTTTTAAAATCTTAAGCTTTTCGGTTCTTGGAGATACTTCTACGACTTCTTTTTCGCCATTTTCATTTTCTTTTTCTTCTGTCTTTGCTTCTTCAACGATTGTTTCAATGACAGTATCGGTATCTAATTTATCTTCCGGTTGGATGGTCTCATACTGTGGCTCGGCATTTGCCTTGGTCAGATAGATTGGTACCGGCATGAAAGAGCAGTACTTCTCAATGACTTCTCTTGCACGATATTCGTTGGCAAATTCCAAAGAATCTTCATTTAAGAAAAGAGTAATTTTGGTGCCGACTTCGGTACGGTCACTGTCTTTCATATCAAATTCTGTACCGCCATCGCATTCCCAGTGAACAGCAGTAGCACCATCTTTATAAGAAAGGGTATCAATGTGAACCTCATCTGCAACCATGAAAGCGGAATAGAAGCCCAGTCCGAAATGACCGATAATCTGGTCTTCGTTGGCTTTATCTTTGTATTTCTCCAGAAAATCGGTAGCACCGGAGAATGCAATCTGGTTGATATATTCTTCTACCTCATCAGCGGTCATTCCAAGACCGTTATCGATGAAGGTAAGGGTTTTGTCGTCCGGGTTGACAATAACGTGGATTTCAGGCTTATAATCGGCTGGAAGGGTATATTCGCCCATCATTTCCAGCTTCTTTAATTTGGTAATGGCATCACAGCCATTGGAAATCAGTTCACGATAGAAAATATCATGATCGGAATACATCCATTTCTTTATAATCGGAAAAATGTTATCGCTGCTAATTGATAAATTTCCATGTTTATTACTCATTTAAAACACTCCTTTTCTTTCTCTATATAATTTCTTGTTTTATTTTGTAGTGTCAGACTACAAATCCTAATAGAAATATTATACTTTGCAAATTTAAAAGTCAATAGAAAATTAGCACTCTTTAAAAAAGAGTGCTAACAAAAATCCGCAACATCAGTATTTATTGGACGTTGCGGATTTCTTAAAAGTTTATAAACTTTCTTTTTAATCATTTTTTCATTCAGATTTAACAGCTTTATCTGGGCTTAAATTGCTTTCCTTGCAGATATAAATAGGCCGTTTTTTGACCTCCATATAAGTGCGGGAAAGGTAGGAACCTAAGATTCCGATGCACAGAAGCTGGATACCTCCGATAAAGATAACGATACATGCCATGGACGGCCAGCCGAAAGCGGAGCCACCGAATAAAAGCTGCCTTACAATAATAAAGATAATGGCAAGGAAGGAAATGATACACATAAACATTCCGGTAAAGGATGCAAGCTTCAACGGAGCTGTAGAGAAGGATATCATTCCGTCCAAGGAGTAGCGGACCAGCTGGAAGAAAGACCATTTGGTTTCTCCGGCAATCCGCTCTGTATTTTCAAATTCAATCCATTTGGTACGGAAACCGACCCAGCCAAATAACCCCTTGGAAAAGCGGTTGTATTCATTTAATTCTAACAATGCATCAACAAAAGGACGGTTCATCAACCGGAAATCTCTGGCACCATCTACGATATCTGTATCGGACATTTTGCGGATAAGCTTATAGAACATCCGGGCAAAGAAAGAGCGGATAGGCGGTTCTCCTTTGCGGTTTACCCGTCGTGTGGCAACCGAATCATAGCCTTCTTCCAGGATGGCATGAAGCATCGAAGGAAGCAGGGAAGGCGGATCCTGTAAATCTGCATCCATAATGGCAGTATAATCACTGGTTGAATTTTTCAGACCGGCATAAATAGCCGCTTCTTTTCCAAAATTACGGGAAAAGGAAATATAATATACACTGTTATCGGAAGAAGCAAGCTTCTTTAGGATGGCAAGGGTATTGTCCGTTGAGCCATCATTGATAAACAGCAGCTTAAGAGAAATCTCTGTAAGCTGTTGTCTGATTTTTGAAATCTCTTCGTAAAAATAGGGAAGTGCTTCTTCTTCGTTATAGCAGGGTACAATAATCGTCATTGTTTGCATAAAAGAATCAATCCTTTGCAAGGTTCTTGTTGGCAGTAGAGAGCATCAGTTTGATACGGTTCAACTGGTTAACCTCACTGGCACCCGGGTCATAGTCGATAGCCACGATGTTAGAAAGAGGGTACTGGTGACGCAGCTTCTTGATAACACCTTTACCAACCACATGGTTTGGCAGACAGGCAAATGGCTGTGTACATACGATATTATTGGTCCCGGTATGAATCAGCTCTAACATTTCGCCGGTTAAGAACCAGCCTTCACCGGTCTGGTTACCCTGTGATACAATCTCAGAAGCATATTTTGCCAGTGTTTCAATGTGGGCAGGCGGATCAAAGTGTTCACTCTTTTCAAATTCGTCACGGGCAGCGGAACGGAGCCATTCGAAGAATTTGATACCGAGGTTTGAGACTCTTGCGGATTTCCTGCTCATGCCAAGGTGTTCTGCTTTAAAGTTCTGGTTATAGAAGCAGTAGAGCAGGAAGTCGGTAAGGTCAGGAACAACAGCCTCAGCACCTTCGGACTCCAGTAAGTCTACCAGATAATTATTTGCGGCTGGAAGGAATTTAACCAGAATCTCACCAACGACACCAACCTTAGGTTTCTTAATGTCTTTCATCGGAAGACGGTCGAAGTCACGGATGATTTCACGGCACATCTTCTTGTATTTCCGGTGGGAGACAAAGCCCTTCCTGGAAATAAATGCAATGACACGTTCCTTCCATTTCTCATGAAGTGCATTGGCAGAACCAGGTACTTCCTCATAAGGTCTGGTGCGGTAGAGACAGCGCATGAAAATATCGCCAAACTCCAGGGCATAAAGACCGTGCTGGATAAGCTGTGGTGTAAATTTAAAGCCAGGGTTCTTCTCTAAGCCGCTTAAGTTGATGGAAATAACCGGAACGTTTTTATAACCGGCTTTTTCCAGGGCACGGCGGATGAAACCGATATAGTTGCTGGCACGACATCCACCACCGGTCTGGGAGATTAAAATAGCAGTCTTTGTCATATCATATTTTCCGGACATAACAGCACTCATAATCTGACCGACAACCATAAGGGAAGGGTAGCAGGCATCATTATTTACATATTTTAATCCTACATCTACAGAGTCACGGTTATCATTGTCAAGTACAACCAGATGATATCCGGCAGCCTGGAAAGCAGGCTCTAAGAGTTCGAAATGAATCGGTGACATCTGCGGACAGAGAATTGTGTAACTGTCACGCATCTCTTCGGTAAATACTACACGGTTAAAGTTAGCGGGAACGATGGTACGTTTTTCCTGACGTTTTTCTTTGACACGGATAGCAGCAAGAAGAGAACGGATACGGATTCTTGCGGCACCTAAGTTATTTACCTCATCGATTTTCAGGCAGGTATAAATTTTGCCTGATTTGCTTAAAATGTCATTGACGCAGTCTGTTGTAACGGCATCTAATCCACAACCGAAGGAATTCAACTGGATTAAATCAAGATTATCCTGTGTCTTTACAAAGTTTGCTGCAGCATACAGTCTGGAGTGGTACATCCACTGGTCCATAACAATAAGCGGACGCTCTACTTCATGGAGATGTGCTACGGAATCCTCTGTAAGTACAGCTAGACCATAGGAATTAATCAGTTCCGGAATACCATGGTTGATTTCCGGATCCACATGATATGGACGGCCGGCAAGTACAATACCACGTTTTCCAGTCTCTTTTAAATATGCTAAAGTTTCTTCTCCTTTGTGCTTGATATCCTCTCTGGCATTGGAAAGCTCCTGCCATGCAGTTTTCGCGGCAGCTTTGATTTCTTCTGCCGGAATGGAGAACTCTTCGGTAAAGGTATGTACTAACTGCTCGGTCAGAACGTCAAGGTTGGTAAATGCCATAAACGGATTTAAGAAACGAACCTGACCTGAAGTAATTTCATCTACATTATTCTTGATATTTTCGGCATAGGATGTAACAATCGGGCAGTTGTAGTGATTGTTAGAATCCGGGAATTCATTTCTTTCATAAGGAATACATGGGTAGAAAATGAAATCTACCTGATGCTGAATCAGCCAGGATACATGACCGTGGGCAAGCTTGGCCGGATAACATTCGGACTCGCTTGGAATGGAATCAATACCCAGCTCGTAAATCTTTCTGGTTGACTGTGGAGAGAGTACTACTTCAAATTTTAAAGCTGCAAAGAAGGTTGCCCAGAATGGGTAATTCTCATACATATTTAATACTCTCGGAAGTCCTACGGTTCCGCGGGTGGCTTCTTCTTTCTTCAGTGGAGGATAAGCAAAAAGCCGTTCATTCTTATATTCAAAAAGGTTTGGAATATTTTCTTTATTCTTTTCTTTGCCAAGTCCACGTTCACAACGGTTACCGGTAATGTAGGAACGGTTGCCGGAGAAACGGTTGATGGTTAAAAGACAGTGGTTGGTACATCCCTGACAGCGGGTCAGCTTGGTATCAAAGGTCAGTGCATTGATTTCATCAATGGAAAGCATGGAAGTCTGGTAACCTTCCTCATGACGCTCCCTTGCAATTAAAGCAGCACCAAAAGCACCCATGATTCCTGCAATATCAGGTCTTACTGCTTCACAGCCGGAAATTTTTTCAAAACTCCGGAGTACCGCATCATTGTAGAAGGTTCCACCCTGAACTACGATATGCTCACCTAAATCCTTTGCATCGGAAAGCTTGATAACCTTGAAAAGAGCATTCTTGATAACGGAATAAGCAAGACCGGCGGAAATATCAGCAACACTTGCACCCTCCTTCTGAGCCTGTTTTACCTTGGAATTCATAAATACGGTACAACGGGTTCCAAGGTCAATCGGGTTTTCTGCAAATAAAGCTTCTTTGGCAAAATCCTGCACACTGTAATTTAATGATTTTGCAAAAGTCTCGATAAAGGAACCGCATCCGGAAGAGCAGGCTTCATTTAACTGAACACTGTCAACGGTCTGGTTCTTAATCTTGATGCATTTCATATCCTGACCACCGATGTCTAAGATACAGTCTACATCCGGGTCAAAGAATGCCGCTGCATAGTAGTGGGCAACGGTTTCTACCTCACCGTCATCCAACATAAGGGCAGCTTTTAATAAAGCCTCTCCATAACCGGTGGAGCAGGAGTGTACAATATGTGCATCCGCCGGTAATAAGGAATAGATTTCCTTGATGGATTTGATTGCAGTAGCCAGAGGACTTCCGTTGTTGCTGCTATAGAAAGAATAGAGAAGAGAACCGTCTTCTCCTGCCAGTGCAATTTTAGTTGTGGTGGAACCGGCATCAATTCCAAGATAGCAGTTTCCTTTGTAAGTAGAAAGGTCCGCTGTCTTTACATTGTGTCCGTTATGACGGGCAGTAAAGGCGTCATAGTCAGCCTGGGTTGCAAAAAGAGGCTCCATACGGGCTACTTCAAATTCCATTTTAATATCAGAAGACAATTTGTCTAAAATATCGGATAAATCGTAAGTGACATCTTCTTTATAATTTAATGCAGAACCAATGGCTGCAAACAGATGGGAATTTTCCGGTGCAATAATGTGTTCATCATCCAGTTTTAAGGTACGGATGAAAGCTTCCTTTAATTCAGAAAGGAAGTGCAGTGGTCCACCTAAGAAAGCAACGTGACCACGGATTGGTTTTCCACAGGCAAGACCACTGATGGTCTGGTTTACGACTGCCTGAAAAATAGAAGCAGATAAGTCCTCTCTGGTAGCACCTTCATTAATCAATGGCTGGATATCAGTTTTTGCAAATACACCGCATCGTGCAGCAATCGGATAGATGGCATCATAATTTTTGGCATACTCATTCAGACCGGATGCATCTGTCTGGATCAAAGATGCCATCTGGTCAATAAAGGAACCGGTACCACCGGCACAGATACCATTCATACGCTGCTCCACATTACCACCTTCAAAATAAATAATTTTGGCATCCTCGCCACCAAGCTCAATGGCAACGTCAGTCTGTGGCGCATAGTCCTGTAAGGCAGTAGATACGGAAATAACCTCCTGCACAAACGGAATGCCAAGATGTTTGGCAAGGGTAAGTCCGCCGGAACCGGTAATCATCGGTGCCAGCTTTAAATTCCCAAGCTTATCAAATGCCTTTTTTAATAAATCCGTTAAGGTTTCACGGATATTGGCAAAATGTCTTTCGTAGTCTGCAAACAGCAGCTCGTTATTTTTTCCAAGAACAGCAATTTTAACGGTTGTGGAACCGATGTCTATTCCCAGTTTGTTAAGATTTTTGTTTTCCATAATAATCACCCTGTATTAGTCTGTTACTTCATATTAATAATGTGTTTCATAAATTCCAAAACAAAATCCATTATACGACAGTATTTTTCAAAAAACAATTCCTAATAAAAGAATTTATGGATTGTTTAGAAATAGTGGGGAATCTGAAATTTTTATGAAGAAATCCCAGTGTCGTTGACAAATCTTTGGGGATACTTCTATAATAGTAGACAGATTGCAATAAACTAATTTATGAAATATGAGGTGTAATATGAATTTTTTGAATAAAATGGAGCGTAAAATTGGAAAATACGCCATCCCGAATCTGATGATTTATCTGATTGCAGCATATTGCATCGGATTTGTGATTTATACAGTAAATCCGAACTTTATGTTGATGCTGACCTTAAGCCCTTATCATATTCTGCATGGACAGGTGTGGAGACTGATTACCTGGATTCTGATGCCGACAGATACCAGAGTATTCTCACTGCTGATTATGGCGCTTCTTTATTATCAGCTTGGTTCTGCACTGGAACGGAGCTGGGGCACGTTCCGTTTTAATGTTTATATTTTTGGCGGAATGTTATTCACTGTAATCGGAGCATTTATTTTATATGGAATATATGCAGCATCCGGAACAGGAAACTTAGAAACAATTTCATTGATTTCAAGCCTTACTTTCACTACGAATTATATCAATCTGACCATATTCCTTGCCTTTGCGGTCATGTATCCGGAAATGCAGATTTTACTGTTCTTTATTATTCCGGTAAAAATGAAGTGGATGGCAGTGGTATATGCAGTACTGATTGCGATTAATCTGATTTTAACCAGCTGGGGCGGAAGAATTGCTATCATTATGTCTATTTTAAATTTCCTGATTTTCTTCCTGTCTACCAGAAATTACAGAAGGGTATCCCCGAAGGAAATTCACCGGAAGCAGGTATTTAAGGCTCAGATGCGGGAGCCGAGGAGAGGCAGCATGGTGACAAAGCATAAATGTGCAGTCTGTGGAAGAACCGAGCTGGATGATCCAAACCTGGAATTCCGTTTCTGCTCCAAGTGCGATGGCAATTACGAATATTGTCAGGATCATCTGTTTACCCATCAGCATATTAAGCACAGCTAGAAAAGGAAAACGCGACCGGACAACATTTTGACGGAACTCCAAAAATCGTTATTGATTTAGCGGGCGTTTGACTTTATAATAGATATATTAGTGAAGAAACGAACCCAGGAGGAAGACAAAATGGAAAACGAAGCTGTCTCCAAGAATTTTATTGAGCAGATTATTGACAAAGATTTAGCAGAAGGACATTGTAAAACGGTGCATACCAGATTTCCACCGGAGCCAAATGGCTATTTGCATATCGGACATGCCAAATCTATTCTTTTAAATTATGGACTTGCACAGGAGTATAACGGCTTATTTAATATGCGTTTTGACGATACCAATCCGACCAAAGAGCGAAGCGAATTCGTAGAGTCAATCAAAGAGGATATTAAATGGCTGGGTGCGGATTGGGGCGACAGATTGTTTTTCGCATCCAATTATTTTGACCAGATGTATGAAGCAGCTGTAAAACTGATTAAGAAAGGGAAAGCATATGTTTCTGACTTAAGCGCAGAAGAGATGCGCGAGTACCGCGGAACCTTAAAGGAGCCGGGAAAAGAAGATCCGTCAGCCGGTAGAAGTGTAGAAGAGAACTTAGAACTGTTTGAAGCAATGAAAGATGGCAGGTATGCAGACGGTGAGAAGGTATTGCGTGCCAGAATTGATATGGCTTCTCCAAATATGAATATGCGTGACCCGGTTATTTACCGTGTGGCACATATGACTCATCAGAATACAGGGGATAAATGGTGCATTTATCCGATGTATGATTTTGCACATCCAATCGAGGATGCCATTGAAGGAATTACACATTCTATCTGTACGCTGGAATTCGAAGACCACAGACCTTTATATGACTGGGTTGTCCGTGAGTTAGAGTATGAGAATCCACCAAAGCAGATTGAGTTTGCAAAATTATATCTTACCAATGTGGTAACCGGTAAGCGTTACATTAAGAAGCTGGTAGAGGAGCATATTGTAGATGGATGGGATGACCCGCGTCTGGTATCCATTGCCGCTTTGAGAAGAAGAGGCTTTACACCGGAGTCTATTAAAATGTTTGTAGAGCTGTGCGGCGTTTCCAAGGCAAACAGTTCGGTAGATTATGCAATGTTAGAATATTGTATCCGTGAGGATTTGAAATTAAAACGTTCCCGCGTGATGGCAGTATTAGATCCAATTAAGGTTATTATTGACAATTATCCGGAAGATCAGATAGAATACTTTGATGTGGTCAATAATATGGAAAATGAAGCTCTAGGCAGCCGTAAGGTTCCGTTTGCAAGAGAACTTTACATTGACAGAGAAGATTTCATGGAAGAACCGCCGAGAAAATATTTCCGTATGTTCCCGGGTAACGAAGTGCGTCTGATGCATGCATATTTTGTGAAATGCAACAGCTTTGTAAAAGACGAGAACGGAAAAGTGACAGAGATTCACTGTACCTATGACCCGGAATCCAGAGGCGGAAACAGCCCGGATGGAAGAAAGGTAAAAGGAACCATTCACTGGGTAGCAGCACCAACCGCAGTGAAAGCAGAAGTAAGATTATACGAGAATATTGTGGACGAAGAGTTGGGCGTATATAACGAAGACGGAAGCCTGAACTTAAATCCGAATTCTCTTACCGTATTAAAAGAGTGCTATGTAGAGCCAGGTCTTGCAGATGCAAAAGGATATGACAGCTTCCAGTTTGTACGACAGGGATATTTCTGTGTAGACGCGAAAGATTCAAAAGAAGATGCACTGGTATTTAACCGCATCGTTTCACTAAAGAGTTCTTATAAACTGCCAGCTCAGCAGTAGAGCGGAGGAATAGATATGAATTTATTTTCTGGATTGGAAAAATTCGGAATAAAGGCAACTGACAGTACAGACCTTTATGCCGATGAGAAAGCAGCAGAAAAGAAAACAAAAGAAAAAGTAGAAACAGCCGTAGTACAGCCAAAGGAAGAGGATTTCCTTTTAGATAAGACCGTGCGCTGCCCGGTATGTGATAAAGAATTTAAGACGAAAATGGTAAAAGCCGGTAAGGTGAAGCGATTGGAGCCGGATGCAGATTTGAGACCGAGACAGCAGTATGTGGATTCTTTGAAATATGATGTGGCATCCTGCCCGAATTGCGGATATACTTCACTGAATCGTTATTTTGAACATATTACCATGGGTCAGATTAAATTGATTAAGGAACAGATTAGCCGGAATTTTCATCCGCAGGCACCATCTGACGATGCAACATGGGATTATGATAAGGCAATTGAAATGCATAAGTTATCCTTGTTTAATTCGATGGTAAAGAAAGCGAGAACCAGTGAAAAAGCATATAACTGTCTGATTCTTGCATGGTTGCTTCGCACCAAAGCAGAGGAATTAGAGACTGCCGGTAAAAAAGAAGAGGCAGCAGCCTGCAGACAGGAAGAGGAATCTTTCTATAAAGAGGCCTATGATGGCATGATGAAGGCAGTAAGTACAGAGATGTTCCCGATTTGTGGAATGGATCAGAGTACTATGGATTATCTTCTTGCAAATATGGCATTCCATTATAAGCAGTATGATGTAACATCAAAATGCTTAAGCCGTGTTTTGAGTTCCGCAAGTGCAAATCGTAAGATTAAGGATAAATCCTTGGAATTAAAAGAAATTATTTTAAAAGAGCTTAAGAAAAACCGATAGGTGGATAACGGGATGAAGGAATTATGGATTGATTTACAGCCGGATTCTCCACACGCACTTTATGAGCAGATTTACGAATATATTCGTAAGGATATAGCAGACGGTAAGATTTCCCCGGGGGAAAAATTACCGTCTACTCGTTTTATGGCCAAAAATCTGCAAATCAGCAGGAGTACTGTGGAACTGGCATATGAACAGCTTACGGCAGAGGGGTATATTGAACCAAAACCCTGTGCAGGCTATTTTGTATGCGATATCAGCATGCTGTATCAGCTGAGCCGTGGACAGGAAAAGCCAGAAGAGGGAAGACTCATGGAGCGGCAGAAAAAGCAGTATGAAATCAGTTTTTCTCCATATGAGATTGACCGGAAGCATTTTCCCTATGGAATATGGTATCGGATGCATAAGAGTGTAGTGCCGGAGGATAACCCGGATTTATTGCTTTCGGGAAATCCGAAGGGAGAACTGAATCTTAGAACGGCAATCAGCCGCTATCTCTATCAGGCGAGAGGGGTAGTCTGCGATGAAAAACAGATTCTTCTTGGTGCCGGTAATGAGTATCTTCTGTTATTGTTAGCTCAGATTATGGGGCGGGATAAGAAAGTGGCAATGGAGAATTATACTTATTTGCAGGCATATTATACTTTCTGTAATATGGGATATCGGGTGCTGGCAGAAGAAATTGATGAAGATGGAATTTGTATGGAGGCTATCCGGAAAGAAAATCCGGATATGGTTTATGTCATGCCATCCCATCAGTTCCCGTTGGGAAATGTCATGCCGCTGCGAAGAAGGCTGGAACTTTTACAGTGGGCATCTGAAGGAGAAGAACGTTATATCATAGAAGATGACCACGATAGTGAGTTTCGTTATAAAGGAAAGCCGATTCCGGCTTTGTGGGGAAATGATACCGGAGAACATGTGATTTATATAGGAACTTTTTCAAAAAGTATTGCACCATCTCTTCGAATCAGTTTTATGGTACTGCCCCATTCCCTGATGGAGCGGTACCACAGTTCCTGTGGTTTCTATGCCTGTACGGTGCCGCGGAACAGTCAGGAAGTATTGTGCCATTTTATGGAAGAAGGGCATTTTGAACGGCATCTGAACCGTATGCGTAATAACTATAAGAATAAGCATGATACTTTTATGCGTCTTTTAAAGCAGGAAGACTGGGTCTGCCGCATTTACGGTGATAATGCCGGCTTGCATGTATTGGTAGAACTGGAAGTGAAGTGGAAGGAAGAAGAGGTGGTAGAGCAGGCGAGAGAGCAGCATATTGAAATTCATGGACTGGGTGAATATGTGATTCAAAAGCCAAAGGAAAAGAAAGTTCCGACACTGGTGCTTGGATATGGTAATCTGACAGAAGATGAAATGGAACAGGGTCTTGCTGTATTAAGAGAGATTCTGGATAAATAAAAAAGACATTACATATCGGCGGCTGTCGAATGTAATGTCTTTCTCTTTTGTGTTATGTTAGAAAATACTATTTCTGGTTATTTTTTTCTAATTCCTGCATTTTCATAGCACGAACTTTTAATGGAAGACCAAACAGCGTGATGAATCCATCTGCATCATGGTGATCATAAAGGTCTCCGGTTGTAAAGCTTGCCAGTGACTCACTGTAGAGAGAGTATGGAGAAGTTGTTCCGGCTTTGATGATGTTTCCTTTGTAGAGCTTGAATTTCACTTCACCGGTTACATATTCCTGGGTAGACTCAACGAATGCCTGAACTGCTTCACGTAAAGGTGTGAACCATTTTCCTTCGTAAACAATCTGAGCCATACGATTGCCCATATCTTTTTTAACATCCATAGTAGCACGGTCTAATACGAGTTCCTCTAACTGACGATGTGCTTCCATCAGGATAGTTCCGCCAGGAGTTTCATATACACCACGGGATTTCATACCAACAACACGGTTTTCTACGATATCGATGATACCAATTCCATGTTTGCCGCCTAAACGGTTTAATTCACGGATGATATCGGAAACTTTCATTTTCTTTCCATTAACAGCAGTAGGAACACCTTTTTCAAAGGTCATGGTTACATATTCGCCCTCATCCGGAGCTTTTTCCGGAGAAACACCAAGAACTAAAAGGTGGTCATAGTTTGGCTCATTTGCAGGATCCTCTAACTCAAGACCTTCGTGACTGATGTGCCATAAGTTACGGTCACGGCTGTAGCTCTGGTCAGTAGAGAATGGAAGATGAATGCCATGTGCTTTGCAGTATTCAATTTCGGATTCACGGGAATCCATTTTCCATTTGTCATCACGCCAAGGAGCAATAATTTTAATATCAGGAGCAAGTGCTTTGATAGAAAGCTCGAAACGAATCTGGTCATTTCCCTTACCGGTTGCGCCGTGGCAGATAGCAACAGCATTTTCTTTTCGTGCAATTTCAACTAATTTCTTGGCAATACCAGGACGAGCCATAGAAGTTCCTAAGAGATATTTGTTCTCATATACGGCATCTGCCTGAACACATGGAACAATATAGTCATCACAGAATTCATCTGTAATATCTTCAATATATAATTTGGTTGCACCGGATAATTTTGCTCTTTCATCAAGACCATCCAGCTCTTCACCCTGTCCGCAGTCAACACAGCAGCAGATTACTTCATAATCATAATTTTCTTTTAACCATGGGATGATAGCGGTTGTATCAAGTCCACCAGAGTACGCTAAAACAACTTTTTCTTTCATAATAATAGGTATCCTTTCTTCAGATGTTTTTTAACTAGGACTAATATACAACAAAAAAATTAAATACGCAAGCGAAAAAATATACATAATATACTTATAAAAATGCATAATTATATACAAAGGGTACATATTTATGTATAAAAAACGGATAATATATTAATAAAAGAAGACTTATAGAATCACAAATTAACTGAAAAAGCGTGAAAACAGAAAATAATACTTGCATAATGTATAAAACGAATGTATAATTATGCACTGTAAATGGCATGCAAATTTCGTGTGTGCCATAATCTTAAGAAGAAAGAAGATGTAAAAATGATTAAAGCAGGAATTATCGGAGCAACCGGATATGCAGGAGCAGAACTGGTAAGGATTCTTATGGGACATCCTTCCGTAGAGATTAAGTGGTATGGCTCCAGAAGTTATATAGATAAGAAGTATGCAGATGTTTACCGTAATATGTTTGAAATCGTAGAGGATACCTGCCTCGATGATAATATAGAAGAGCTGGCAAAGCAGGTGGATGTTATCTTTACAGCAACACCGCAGGGTTTCCTTGGCTCTGTATTGAATGAGAAGATTTTATCCGAGACAAAGGTAATTGATTTGAGCGCAGATTACCGTATTAAAGATGTGACTACTTATGAAAAATGGTATAAAATTGAGCATAAGAGTCCACAGTTTATTGAAGAAGCCGTTTACGGACTTTGCGAAATCAATCGTGAAAAGGTGAAAAATGCAAGACTGGTAGCCAACCCGGGATGCTATACCACCTGTTCTATTTTAACCGCATATCCGTTGGTAAAAGAGGGACTGATTGATGCCAATACATTGATTGTGGATGCAAAGAGCGGTACTTCCGGTGCAGGACGTGGAGCAAAGGTCAATAATCTGTTCTGTGAAGTAAATGAAAATATGAAGGCATATGGCGTGGCAACCCACAGACACACACCGGAAATTGAAGAACAGTTAGGTTATGCAGCCGGAAAAGAGATTACCATCAGCTTTACACCACATCTTGTTCCAATGAACCGTGGTATCTTAGCAACAGAGTACGCATCACTGGTAAAGAAAGCAGACGGAAGTTATCCAACCAAAGAAGAGATTCGTGCAGCTTATGAAAAATATTATAAGAACGAGAAATTTGTCAGGGTATTAGAGGATGGTGTGTGCCCGGAAACCAAATGGGTAGAAGGAAGCAACTATGTAGATGTGAACTTTGTAGTAGATGAGCGTACCGGAAGAGTGATTATGATGGGTGCGCTGGATAATCTGGTAAAAGGAGCAGCCGGTCAGGCGGTTCAGAATATGAATTTATTATTTGGATTAAAGGAATCGGAAGGTCTCGAACTGGTACCGATGTTCCCGTAAGCAGGAGAGAATATGGCAGAAGCTACATATATATTAAGAACAATGAAAGAAGACGATTTTAATGAAGTCCATGCACTCTGGATGAGCATTCACGGATTTGGCATCCGGAGCATTGATGATTCGGAAGAAAATGTGAAACGTTTTATCCGAAGAAATCCGGACACCAGTATCGTGGCATGTATGGATGGAAAAATCGTAGGAGCTATTCTTTGCGGACAGGATGGAAGAAGAGGATGCTTTTATCATGTATGCGTCCATGAGGATTACCGGAAACATGGTATTGGAAAAGCAATGGCAATGATGGCAATGGAAGCATTGAAAAAAGAAGGCATCAACAAAGTAAATCTGGTGGCATTTACCAGTAATGAGCTGGGCAATGGATTCTGGAAGAATATGGGCTGGACATTCCGGAAGGATATGAATTATTATGAATTTGATTTGAATCCGGAAAATGTAACTGTATTTAATCCATAAATAAATTCGGAAAGCAGACAGCTTAAGATAAAAGACAGAGGAAAGCAGGACAGGAGGCATATTATGAAAAAAGTAGAAGGCGGCGTTACCGCAGCAGAAGGTTTTCAGGCTGCATCCACAGCAGCAGGTATTAAGTATAAAGACAGAACAGATATGGCAATGATTTATTCCACAGAGCCATGTGCAGTTGCCGGAACATTTACCACGAATGTCGTAAAGGCAGCACCGGTAAAATGGGATAAGGACATTGTAAAGAACAGTGCATTTGCACAGGCAGTTGTAGTAAATGCCGGAATTGCCAATGCATGTACCGGAACAGAAGGATTAGGATATTGCAAAGATACTGCAAAGAAAACTTCAGAGTTAATGGATATTCCGGAGGATGCAGTTCTTGTGGCATCCACAGGAGTAATTGGAAAACAGCTTCCGATTGACCGTATCTGTGCCGGTGTGGAACAGATGAGCAAAAAATTAAGTGGTGATTTAACTAGTGGACATAATGCAGCACTTGCTATTATGACAACAGATACCCATGAGAAAGAGGCTGCAGTGGAGGTAGAGCTTTCCGGTAAGAAGGTTACCATCGGTGGAATGTGTAAAGGCTCTGGCATGATTCATCCGAATATGTGTACCATGTTAAGCTTTATCACAACAGATGCTGCAATTTCAAAAGAAATGTTGCAGGAAGCACTGAGCAGTACCGTAACAGATACTTATAACATGATTTCCGTAGATGGAGATACTTCCACCAACGACACCTGCCTGGTACTGGCAAATGGCCTTGCAGGCAATGAAAAAATCAAAGAGAAGAATGAAGATTACGAAACATTCTGTGAGGCACTTTATTATGTCAATGAAGCACTGGCTAAGATGATGGCAGGAGATGGCGAAGGCGCAACTGCTTTATTTGAAGTAAAAGTAGTGCATGCGGCATCCAAAGAAGATGCGGTTATCTTAAGCAAATCCGTAGTAACATCAAGTCTTACCAAGGCTGCAATCTTTGGACATGATGCTAACTGGGGAAGAATCCTATGTGCATTGGGCTATTCCGGCGTGGAATTTGATCCGGAGCAGGTTGACCTTTACTTTGAAAGTGCAGCCGGCAAGCTGATGATTATCAAAGATGGTGTTGCCGTAGATTATTCCGAGGAAGAGGCAACTAAGATTTTATCTGAAAAAGAAGTAACTGCCATTGCAGATATGAAGATGGGTGAAGCCTGTGCAACAGCATGGGGCTGTGATTTGACCTATGATTATATTAAAATAAATGCAGATTATCGTTCTTAAAAAAGATTCGTTAAAACATACTTTTTAAGAAAAGGAAAGAGGATTGGACAGATGGAAGAAAACAGTATGCAGGAAATATTGAAAAAAGCTGAGGTATTAATTGAGGCATTGCCATATATCCAGCGTTTCAACCGCAAAATTATCGTAGTAAAATATGGCGGAAGTGCAATGGTAGATGAAGAGTTAAAGCAGAGCGTTATCCAGGATGTAACTCTTTTAAAACTGGTTGGTTTCAAACCGATTATCGTTCATGGTGGCGGTAAGGAAATCAGCAAATGGGTTGCAAAAGCCGGAATGGAGCCGGAATTTATCAATGGACTTCGTAAAACCGATGCACCTACCATGGAAATTGCAGAGATGGTTCTTGGAAAAGTCAATAAATCACTGGTTCAGATGGTAGAAAAGCTTGGCGTGAACGCAGTAGGTATCAGCGGTAAAGATGGTGGACTGCTGAAGGTAAATAAGAAATTATCCAATGGACAGGATATCGGGTATGTGGGTGAAGTTAAGGAAGTAAATCCAAAGATTTTATATGATCTTCTCGAAAAAGATTTCCTGCCGATTATCTGCCCGGTAGGTCTTGATGATAATTATGATACCTATAATATCAATGCGGACGATGCAGCGTGTGCAATTGCCCGTGCCGTACAGGCAGAAAAACTTGCATTTCTTACAGATATTGAAGGTGTATACAAAGATCCGGATGATAAATCTACACTGATTTCCGAACTTAAGATTTCAGATGCACACAAGCTGATTGAAGATGGTTATATTGGCGGCGGAATGCTTCCAAAATTAAATAACTGTATCGATGCCATTGAAAATGGTGTATCCAGAGTACATATCTTAGATGGTAGAATTGCACATTGTCTGTTACTGGAAATCTTTACAAACCGAGGAATCGGAACAGCAATTTTAGGAGATGCGGAGGAAAAGTTTTATCATGAATAAACAGGAATATATGGATTGTGAAGATAAAGCGTTATTACATACTTATAATCGTTTCCCTCTGGTATTAGATCATGGTGAGGGCGTATATCTTTATGATACCGATGGAAAGAAGTATCTTGATTTTGCGGCAGGTATTGCAGTAGAAGCGTTAGGATACAGCAATGAAGCGTATAAGCAGGCATTAAAAGACCAGATTGATAAAATTACACATACTTCAAATCTTTATTATAATGTCCCGATTATGGAAGCTGCAGAAAAATTCTTAAAAGTTTCCAAAATGGACAGGGTTTTTTTCACCAACAGTGGAGCAGAAGCCATTGAGGGAGCAATTAAGGCAGCAAAAAAATATGCCTATACCAGAGATGGTCATGCAGACCATGAGATTATAGCCATGAATCATTCCTTCCATGGAAGAACCCTGGGTGCATTATCCGTAACCGGAAATGCCCATTACAGAGAACCGTTTGAGCCACTCTGCGGTGGTGTGAAATTTGCTGATTTTAATGATATTGAAAGTGTAAAAGCTCAGGTAACAGAAAAAACATGTGCCATTATCTTTGAAACCGTGCAGGGAGAGGGTGGAATTTATCCGGCAGAGGAATCCTTTATGAAAGAGATTTCAGCACTCTGTAAAGAGAAAGATATTCTTCTTATTTTAGATGAAATCCAGTGTGGAATGGGAAGAACCGGAGAAATGTTTGCATGGCAGCATTATGGAATCAAACCGGATATTATGACAAGTGCCAAGGCATTGGGCTGTGGAGTGCCGGTAGGAGCTTTTGCCATGACAGAACGTGTGGCAGAGAAATCCTTGGCACCGGGTGACCATGGAACCACATATGGAGGTAATCCGTTTGTCGGAGCAGCGGTCAGTAAGGTAATGGACTTATTTGAAGAATTAAAGCTTACAGACCATGTAAAAGAAATCGCAGTTTATCTGGAAAGCGAACTGGATAAGCTGGTAGAAGAATATGATTTTATTAAAGCCCGCCGTGGTATGGGACTGATGCAGGGGCTTGTAAGCACAAAACCAGTTGGAACCATCGCAGCAGAAGCATTAAAAGAAGGTTTAATTATTATAACAGCCGGCGCAGATGTAATCCGTATGGTGCCGCCACTTGTGATTGAAAAAGAGCATGTGGATGAAATGATAACGAAACTGAAAAACGTACTGGATCGTATGTAGGCAGGGTATATGAAAAAGAAAACAAAGGAAATCATAGAAACAACAACGCTGGCAGTGGGAGTTATCCTGCTGTCAGCGGCTGCTTTTTACAGTAGCAAAGAAACAGGGAAAACAGAGTTAAAAACAGACAGAAAAGAGCAGATAACATCTGAGCAGGAAACAAAAGAAGCATATGAAGCAGCGCAAAAGGAGCTATCCTTTTGGTACAGCGATGCAGACTGCAGGAATTATTTTGAACAGTGTGCAGTGGATTATTATGCCAAAACCGGTATCGCAGTGGGGATCCGTTATGTAGATGAGGAATCTTATCTTGAACAGATTTATGATGCAACGATGACGGAAGAAGACTATCCGGATTTGTATCTTGCCTGGAATGATGCAAAAGACAAGGCGTATTTATATGGTGTTGCAACGGAAGAAGAATACCCATTGTTTTTTGATACACTGGTGATGGTATATCAGAAAGAGAATTTTCCGGAAGCACCGGAGAGTATTTCGGAAATTTTAGACTATGGACAGAATAACCTTTTAGGAGAAGGTGTAGGAAATCTGCTGGAATGGAATGTGGCAGATGGATTTTATGATTATCCATTTGTGGGGACTGAAGTGGAATGGAATGAGACGGACTATACCCTTTTGACGACATATGGAGAAAAATATAATGATGAATTAACTTTCTTTAAAAACCTTTCAGAAACTGTGGGAATTGATACGGATGAAATTGACAGAAATCAGGTGGTGGAGAATTTTAATCAGGGAGCATCTTTGTGTGCAATCATTGATTCTGATGATTTAAATAAGATGACAGCAGAAAATTATGGCGTTTGCGGGCTGCCGATGTTAGACGATACCACACCGATGCAGGGGGTTGCCAGAACGGGGATTCTTTTGGTAAATGAATTTTCGGGGGAAAAAGATATGGCGGCTGATTTTGCTGCTTTTATAGAAAAAGAAGAAGTGGATGCCCTGCATGCAATGACTGGTCATATTTCTACAGATGAAGGTGCCAGCCGGGATGAAGCAGAACAGGCAGCTTTTATGCAGTATCAGAACAGCCAGCTGGTACCGGATGCTGCAAATGCAGGTGAGTTCTGGTCAGAATTTACAAGGCAGATGAAGGCATTGTGGAATGGTGGAAGTCTGCCACAGGAATAATTTGAAAATACTACTTGTATAAAGGGCAAATTTTCGTTAAAATAGAAAACAGTAAGCATTAGGGGACTTTCTTGCATAACAGAATTTATGTAAGGGAGTGATACGGATGAAAAAAGTCGGGTTATTAGCTCTGGCTTTATATTGTGGGATTATATATACGGCATGTGGAAAAGAAGATACCGTATATTTTGAGCCGGATACGCAAATGGAGAGTGAAGAGGTTACAGAAGCTGTCTTATGCCCGCCGGCTTCTTGTTATGTATATGTCTGCGGTGAGGTAGTGCACCCGGGGGTATATGAAGTGGCAGAAGGAGCCAGGGTCTGCGATGTATTAGAACTGGCAGGAGGCTTAAAGGATGCTGCAGCAAAAGAGGCACTCAATCAGGCAGAACCGGTTGTTGACGGACAGATGATAAAGGTGCCGGATCAGGAAACTTACCTTTTGCAGCAGACAGGGAGTGCTGATTCGGCAGCAGAGCCGGAGGATGGTAGAATTAATCTGAATACTGCATCAAAGGAACAGCTTATGACACTTTCCGGAATTGGAGAATCAAAAGCTGAGACAATTATTTCTTACCGGGAAAAAAATGGCGCATTTCAGACTATTGAAGATTTAATGAATATTCCCGGAATTAAAAATGGCGTTTTTGAAAAAATAAAAGATAATATAAGGGTTAACTGAGGTGTAAAATGGCAAAAAAAGTTCTGGTTGTGGACGACGAAAAATTAATAGTGAAAGGAATCCGTTTTTCATTGGAACAGGATGGAATGGAAGTAACCTGTGCGTATGATGGTGAAGAGGCACTGCGTCTGGCACAGGAGAATAAGTTTGATATGATTTTACTGGATATCATGCTTCCGAAGATGGATGGATTTGAAGTGTGTCAGGCAATCCGGGAGTTTTCTAATATGCCAATCGTCATGCTGACAGCAAAAGGCGATGATATGGATAAAATCTTAGGACTGGAATATGGTGCAGATGATTATATCACCAAGCCGTTTAATATTCTTGAGGTGAAAGCCAGAATCAAAGCAATTATGCGAAGAACTGCTGCCAGTGAACCGAAGGAAGAAAATTCCAAAGTGATAGAGAGCGGCGATTTAAAATTAGACTGTGAGAGCCGCAGACTGTTTGTCCAGGGAAGAGAGATTAATCTGACAGCCAAGGAATTTGACTTGTTAGAGCTTCTTGTTATGAATCCGAATAAGGTATACAGCCGTGAGAATCTGCTGAATCTGGTATGGGGTTATGAATATCCGGGCGATGTCAGAACGGTGGATGTTCATGTGCGTAGACTGCGTGAGAAGATTGAACCGAATCCGAGTGAGCCAAAATATGTGCATACGAAATGGGGTGTAGGTTATTTCTATCAGAAATAACAGCGATAAGCAGAGGATGAAGGTACAGACTTATGAATAGAAAAAAAGGTATTCGTAATTTTTTGAAAAGCATGAAATTCCGGCTGATTTGTCTTTTTATGCTGATTGGTATTTTGACCGGAATTTTAATCCGGACCGGGATTTTAACTGCTTATGAGAAACATGCAGTTTCTAACCGGAGTGTAGATGTAATTGGTCAGGCAAAGATTCTTGCAAACCAGATGGTATCCACAGATTATATCAATGGAGCGGAGTCGGAAAGCATCACTTCACAGTTGCAGCAGATGTCACGTATTTATGATGGAAGAATTCTTCTGATAGATTCTTCTTTTCATATTATAAAAGATACTTATGATCTGGATACCGATAAAACAATTATTTCAGAAGAAGTCATAAAGTCATTCCGCGGTGAGGATTCTATGAATTATGATGTGGATAATCATTATGTGGAAATGACTATTCCGCTGACTACAGATAACGTAGAGTCAGGGGAGAAGAGTATTATCGGAGTGCTTCTTATCAGTGTTTCGACAGATAGTATTCTTGCCAATCTGGAATATATGAGAAATGCTGCATTAGTGCTTCAGATTTTCGGGGCAGTTTTACTGTTTGCAGTCAGCGTATTTTTATCCGTTCGTCTGACAAACCCGTTGAAGAATATGGCATCCTCTATTGCTGAGATTCAGAATGGATATGGAACCAGTGATGGGGAGCTGATGATTAAGGATTATTCTGAAACAGTTCAGATTTCGGAAAAATTTAATAAACTATATAGCAGAATGAAGATGCTGGATGACTCCAGACAGGAATTTGTGTCCAATGTGTCCCATGAGCTGAAAACACCGCTTACTTCTATGAAGGTACTGGCAGACTCACTGAATGGACAGGAAGATGTTCCAGTAGAACTGTATCGTGAATTTATGTTAGACATTGGAAATGAAATTGAACGTGAAAATAAAATTATTAATGATTTGCTCTCGCTGGTTAAGATGGACAAGTCTGCATCAGATTTGAATATCACGTCAGTTAACATCAATGAGATGCTGGATTTGATTTTAAAGAGATTAAAACCGATTGCGGAAAAACAGCATGTAGATCTGGTGTTGGAAAGCTTCCGGCCTGTTACAGCGGAAATTGATGAGGTAAAGCTGACGCTTGCCATTACCAATCTGGTGGAAAATGCAATCAAATACAATAAGGAAGACGGTTGGGTACATGTGTCCCTGAATGCAGATTATCAGTATTTCTATCTTAAGGTAGAGGATTCCGGCATCGGTATTCCGGAGGATTCCTTAGAGCATATTTATGAAAGATTCTACCGCGTGGACAAGTCCCATTCCAGAGAAATAGGTGGAACCGGACTTGGACTTGCCATTACAAGAAATGCAATATTAATGCACCGTGGTGCAATTAAGGTATTTAGTACAGAGGGTGAGGGAACGCTCTTTACTGTGCGGATTCCGCTGAATTACATTGCCTAGGAGGTCTGGCATGAAGAAAATTGCAGGATGGCTGGGTTTTATCCTTCTGGTATCGCTGTTCACAGGGTGTGGCAGACAGGAGACAGATGACCCGGCGTATCATATTTATTATCTGAATAAAGAAAAAACAAAAGTGGTAGAGCAGCCATATGATTTAAAAGAGGGCAAGACAGAGGACATGATAGCCACTCTTTTAGATGCGTTGTGCACCAATACGGATAGCGTGGAGTATCAGAAACCGGTTCCTGGTGATGTTACAATTACAGACTGGTCACTGGAAAGCAATCAGCTGTTCCTTTACTTTAATGATAATTATTCCAAAATGCAGTCTACGGATGAGGTGTTGTGCCGGGCAGCAGTGGTAAAGACACTGGTACAGCTTCCGGATGTAAAATATGTATCTTTTTATGTGGGAGATGCACCGTTGGCAGACAGCCGGGATAATGTAATCGGACTGATGACAGAAGAAAGCTTTGTTGAGAATCCGGGAAAACAGATTAATTCCATTCAGACAACAACATTACATTTATATTATGCAAATGCTGATGGAAACGGACTGGTAGAATGCGAAAAAGAAGTACAGTATAGCAGTAACATTTCCTTGGAAAAACTGATTATGGAGAATCTTTTAAAGGGACCGGATGATAAGAATTTGAAAGCACCACTTCCGGAAGAAACAAATCTTGTCAATGTTACGACAACCAATGGAACCTGCTATGTTACATTAGATGAGGCGTTCCTGAATCAGAATTATGAAATACAGGAGCCAATTGTCATTTATTCTATTGTAGACTCTTTATCGGAGATTTCAACCATCAGTAAGGTGCAGATTTCTGTAAATGGAAAGACCAGCGGTGTTTACCGGGATAGTTTTGCATTAGACCAGCTTTATGAACGGAACCTTGACTATGTGGTAAGTGCAGATGAGAACGAGACGGTATCTACAGAAGCACAAACAGAAGAGACACCTTAGTAGAAGGTCTTAAGAAGAAGTATCTTATAAGTAACATATCTTATAAGCGACATATTAAGAAGAAACATCTTAGAAAAATATTTAGGAGGGGTTATATCGAAATTATAAAACGCCCCTTATGCTATGGAACGATATTGTTCCTGTGTGGTATTATTGTCTGCCTGTCTGTTCCGACGGTCATAAAAGTTATCCTTATCAGCTTTGTGGCAGGGTGTCAGACGTATCTGCTGTATGCCCTGCGGCAAAGAAAACGGAGGGTATACCGGTTTACAGCAGTACTTGGAATAGGATTTTTTCTGCTGGGAATTGCAAGAATCTGGTATATGCAGCAGCAAAGCTATACCATTGAGACGATTTTAAAAGAGCAGGAGACCAGCCTTTCTGTAGAAACAGATGCTTCCAGAGGCTGGCAGACGGAAAATGAAAAGACAATTTTACAGGGGAAGATAGAGAAAAAAGAACGAAAAAACAATCAGACAAGATTATATCTTAATCATGTTTTCTTACGGATTGGAGATAAAACCTATAAAACCAATTCTGTCCTGGTTCGACTGAAGCAAGAACCATCTGACCAATCGTGTCGTATTGGAACAACCATTGTATTAGAAGGAAATATCCGACAACTGAATCGCGCTGCCAATGATGGTAATTATGATGAATTTCAATATTATCACAGTCTGAATATGGATTATCATTTTGATGCCGAAAGGATTTGTGGGGAATATGGAAGAGAAGATGTACTGGCAGAGAAATTATTTTCGATAAAAGAAAAATTAAAAGAAGATTATATAAATTATTTATCGGAAAGAAATGCTGGGATTCTTGGAACAATGCTTTTAGGAGATAAAGAACTTTTGGAAAAGGAAGTTTCAACAGTCTTTCAACAGGCAGGAGCCAGCCATGTGCTGGTAATCAGTGGAATGCATATTTCCTGCATTGGACTGTTCTGCTATGGACTTCTTAGAAAAAAAGGAAATTCTCTTTGTGCCTGTACGGCAGCGGTTGTATTTTTGCTCTGTTATGTGAAAATGACCGGGATGGGAATATCTGCTATCCGGGCATGGATTATGTTTGCACTTCTTATGGCAGCCAAGCTGTCCGGGCGAAGCTATGATAGCAGAACCGCTCTTTCTGTGGCAGTGCTGGTGCTTTTGTGGAAAAACCCGTATCTGGTTGAAAATGCAGGACTCCAGTTTTCGGTAGCTGCAATTCTTGGTGTGGTAGTAGTGGCAAAATGTATTGGACAGTTGTTTCCGAGGGAGCAAAAACAGCAAACACAGGAACGGAAAACAGGCGATAAGGCGGCAAATAAAATGCGGGAAAAATGGAAACGGCAAATCCGGCAGAACTTTTTAGTTTCGCTTTCCGTTCAACTTACAACACTTCCACTGGTGGCATACTATTATTATGAAGTGCCGGTCTATGCTTTGATTCTGAATCTGTTGATAGTTTCCTTGTTAAGTGCAGTTTTAATAAACGGGATAGTTGCAACATTGCTCATGTGTATGGGAAAAATTGTTGTAGGAAGGCTGTTTGCGGGACCGGTAATCATGATGTTGGAATTATTGCTGGACGGAATTTATGTTGGAGTCAGCTGGTGCAGCCGGCTCCCGGGAGCTACGAAGATAGTAGGACAGTGGCCGATACAGCGCATCATATTCTATTATCTGATGCTTGCAGCCACCTGCTTGCTGATAAAAAACCGGACAAAGAAAAGCGGAAACAGAGATGGGAATAGAAATACAAATATACTCCTTAGAAAGTTTCTGATTGTTTTGATTGGAAGCGTGGTGTTACTTCTGGTTCTTCGTCCGGTAAAGAGTAATCATCTTATGGCAGTTCTTGATGTGGGGCAGGGAGATGGCATCTATGTACGACTGGGGGAAGATACCAATCTTTTTCTGGATGGCGGAAGCACTGATGTGTCTAAGGTGGGAACGTATCGGATTTTGCCATTTCTAAAAAGCAATGGAATCACGAAGATAGATTATTGGTTTATAAGCCATTATGACGAAGACCATGTGAACGGATTATTAGAAGTTCTTGAGACGGAGTATTCTGTTGAAAATATTATATTGCCTGGAAAACAGCCGGATGTAAAGAATTATCAGAGCATATGTGCACTGGCAGAGCGGAGAAACATTCCCATCGTATATATGAAAGAAGGAGATTGCATAAGAAGTGGAGAGGATACCATAAGCTGCCTCCTTCCGGACGGAGAGTATCAGGCAGAGGATGAGAATGGAAAATCCATGATATTGCTCTATCAGACGAAATATATTTCCGGGATATTTACCGGAGATGCCGGAGAAGCAGAAGAAAATTGGCTCTTAGAAAAGCAGCGGTTGTGGAAAGTAGATTTTCTTAAAGTAGGACATCATGGCTCAAAGTATTCCTCGACAGAAAAATTTTTAAAAGCACTTTCGCCGGAACTGGCATTGATTTCCTGTGGGGAAAACAACCGATATGGACACCCTCATCAGGAGACTATAAATCGATTAAAAGAAGCTTCGGCAGAAATTTTTGATACGATGGAAGGCGGTCAGATTTCGCTGGAAGAGGAAAAGGGAAGGATCACAATTCACAGCTTTCGGTAAGTATACTTTGATAAAGAAGTAAAAATATAGTATAATATCCTTTATGAAAACAATAGATAATGACATTAAAATGGGACAATTAAAAAACGTATATCTTTTATATGGAACGGAAGACTATCTGAAACGGCAGTATCGTGATAAGCTAAAACATGCACTGGTAGAGCCGGATGATACGATGAATTTTTCGGCATATGAGGGAAAGGATATTAATCCAAAGGAACTGATTGATTTATCGGAGACACTGCCATTCTTTAAAGAAAAGCGTATGATTCTGGTGGAAAACAGTGGCTTCTTTAAAAACAGCTGTGATGACCTGGCAGAATATATGAGCCAGGTGCCGGAATCCACCTGCTTCGTTTTTGTGGAAGAAGAAGTGGATAAGCGTTCCAAATTATTTAAAGCGGCATCCAGGGCTGGAAGTGCCGTAGAATTTGAGACCCCGAAGGAAGATATGCTGGTCCGCTGGATACTGGGCAGAATCCAGCGGGAAGGGAAGAAAATTACCCAGTCCGTGATGCAGCTTTTCCTGTCAAAGACCGGTTCCGATATGGAAAATATTGATAAGGAATTAGAAAAGCTTATCTGTTATACATTGGATAAGACAGAGATTTCTGCGGCAGATGTAGAGGCAATCTGTACCGGACAGACGGAAAATAAAATCTTTGAAATGATTGATGCCATCTCTGCTAAGAATCAGAAGAAGGCTTTGGACTTATATTACGATTTACTGGCATTAAAGGAAGCACCCATGCGGATTTTATTCCTGATTGCAAGACAGTTCCAGAATCTGCTTTTGATAAAAAGCATGTCAGCAAAAGGATATCCTGCTGTCAGTATTGCAAAGACTGCAGGGATGCCAAGCTTTGCAGTGCAGAAGAACCTTCGGCAGGCAGGAGCTTTTAAAATAAATCAGTTAAAGGAAGCAATAGAAGACTGCGGACAGGCAGAAGAGGATGTCAAGACGGGAAGAATGGCAGACCAGTTAGCCGTAGAACTTCTGATTGTAAAATACAGTGCATAAAAAAAGAACGTTTCGAATGACGGTACGAAACGTTCTTTTTTATAATCGTTTATAATCTATGCTCTTCCGGCAATTATGCCATTTTGTTCACAGCTTTGTTTAAGCGTGAAATCTTTCTGGAAGAAGTGTTCTTGTGATAAACACCCTTAGTAGCAGCTTTGTTGATTTCAGATGTTGCAGCAACTAATGCAGCAGCAGCAGCCTCTTTATCGTTTGCAGCGATTGCAGCGTCTACTTTCTTAATAGATGTTTTAACTTTTGATCTAATAGCTTTGTTTCTATCAGCTTTGGTCTGATTTACAAGAATTCTTTTCTTAGCAGATTTAATGTTAGCCAACCTGTACACCTCCAATATGATTGTTTTATTGTTTTTGGTTGTTTCATTAAAGCCGGACACGGACGTTCTAATGTAAACATACCATGTTAGTTTATCCCACATATTTGCATCTGTCAATACATATTTGGAGAAAAAATGTAAAAAATAATAAAGAAAATTTATTTGGAAAAATTGTTTACAGGAAGTGAAGCTATGTTTCAGATAAGAACAGACCTCGCATTAGAGACGAGAGAAAAATTTGATGAAGATCATATTGAAGTAAAGGGAGTACGGGTGGATGAGGAGAGAATTTCACCGGAAATCATGATTACAAGAGTATTCATTGACACAGAAAACGGAGCAAAGGCAATGAAAAAACCGAAGGGAACCTATATTACCATTGAGGCTTCGGACATGATGGAAGAAGATGAGGATTATCACAGAGAAGTGTCCGGGCAGCTGGCAAAAGTGATTGAAACCATGCTGCCGGGGAAAAAAGAAGAACTCAAAATATTGGTAGTGGGTCTTGGTAACCGGGAAGTGACACCGGATGCATTAGGACCTTATGTAGTAGATAATATGATGATTACCAGGCACATTATCAAGGAATATGGACAATATGCCTTTGGAAATAAGGCGACGAGCCAGATAAGCGGAATTGTGCCGGGCGTAATGGCACAGACCGGTATGGAATCAGGAGAGATTGTCCGGGGAGTCATTGAAGAGACGAAACCGGATATTGTAATTGTGGTGGATGCACTAGCGGCCCGCAGCGTGAAGCGTCTGAACCGTACCATCCAGATTACGGATACCGGAATCAATCCCGGTTCCGGTGTGGGTAATCACAGGCACGCCATTAATAAAGAAAGCATGGGAATTCCGGTAATTGCCATAGGAATTCCTACCGTAGTAGATGCCGCAACGATAGTTTCGGATACTATGAGTGACTTAATCGGAGCCATGCGGGAGTCAGCGCAGCTAAAAAGTGTGGGAAATGGGCTGGCAGGTCTGGATGAAATTGAAAAGCATGAGCTGGCAAGAGAACTTTTATCTCCACATTTGAATGCAATGTTTGTAACCCCAAAAGATATTGATGAAGCGGTAAAAAGGCTGAGCTATACCATATCAGAGGGACTGAATCTGGCATTCTCCCGGTTCTAAAGGGACAGAAGCTGCATAGAATATAGTGTTTGCTATGGCAGAACAGGAGGTGCTGGCAGCATGAGAGTCTATGGGCAAAGATATCAGGGAAAAACGGAACTGGTCAGGAAACGAAAAAAATGGTACAGGCAGTCTGCTATTGCACTTTTTCTGTTGTATGCTTTTTTTCTTATGGTGAAAGCGGGAACCGGAAGGGAAACACTGGCAAAACGTTTTTTTTCCTATATACAGAATGAGATATCCATGTCCATGACCAGACAGTATATTCCGACTGTTGCCTATATGGCAGAGGGCAGGCAGGAACAGACACTGAGTGATTTTTTGCTGGAAAAAGTGACAGACCAGATACCGCTTATCGGATATGCAGATACCATAAGGACTTATGATACGGCAATTGAGAGCAGCCTTTCAGAAGAAGAGATTGTTGCACTGGAAGGAAAAGATGAAGCGGAAGTAGAGGCCAGGCAGATGGCGGAGGCAGCCAGCAGAGAGAATCAGGACTGCATAGTGGCAGAAATGGAGCAGGAAAATGCGCAGGCAGGAGCAGATGCGGCAGCAGAAGCGGCAGGGCAGCCGGCAGCCCCGGATAATACAGCAGTCAGCTCTCAGCCGTTGGTGGAGATTCCAAGAGAAAAATTAAATGATTTTGATTATCTGATTCAGAATTTTTATCAGGTGGACAATACAACAACCATCAATAGCAGTCAGTTAAATGCAGAAGAATTGTTAAATATGGATTTAACCATAAAAACGCCGGCAGACCAGCCGCAGATTCTGATTTACCATACCCATTCCCAGGAAATGTTTGCAGATTCCGACCCAAAGGATGTAATGACGGGCGTTATGGGAACAGGGGAATATCTTACCAGCCTGTTACAGGAAAAATATGGATTTCAGGTCATGCATCATATGGGACAGTATGATGTGGGAGACAGAGATCACGCCTATGCCAATGCGGAGGGGCCCATTGAGCAGCTGTTAGCAGAGAATCCGAGCATAGAAGTGGTAATAGATTTACATCGTGATGCAGTGGATAAGCATATGGTGCGGGAGGTAAACGGGGTGCAGATGGCACCGATTATGTTCTTTAACGGACTGAGCCGGACAAAAGCGTTAGGAGATATTTCTTATCTCAATAATCCAAACCTTACCGGGAATCTTGCTTTTTCCCTGCAGATGCAGATTGCAGCGGCAGAGTATTATCCGAATCTTACCCGCCCGATTTATTTAAAAGGATACCGGTATAATATGCATTTTAAAGAGAAATATCTTTTGATTGAAATGGGTTCCTATACTAACACGCAGGAGGAGGCACGCAATGCCATGGTTCCACTGGCAGACCTTTTGAACAGAGTGCTGCATGGAGAAAATTAGAAAAATATTTCGTAATGAAAATGTAATAACTTTTTGGGAAAAACACATTGAAATCACTTGCATTTCTTATATAATAGAAGAGATGCGTAAAATAAAACGAAAGATATGGAGTTATCATGGAATTTTCAAGCTTAGAATTTTTATTTCGGTTTTTGCCGATTTTTCTTATTATATATTATCTGGTACCGGTAAAGTATAAAAATCCGGTACTTTTCTTTGGCAGTCTGGTATTCTATGCCATGGGAAGCTGGAAGGATGCACTTCTTTTACTGTTTTCCATGAGTCTGAACTATATTCTGGTATTACTGATGGATCATATAAGAAGGAAGAGCAGCAGAAATACCATGCTTGTGATTTTGCTTTGCTATAATATCGGATTATTGTGTATATTTAAGTATACAAGATTGTCGCTTCCGCTTGGAATCAGCTTTTATACTTTTACCATGCTTTCCTATGTGCTGGATGTCTATAAGAAGAAAACAGCAGCGTTGAGGGATTATCTGGAGTATGGAACTTATATCCTTTTGTTCCCAAAGCTGATATCCGGACCGATTGCCCAGTTTGCCAATATGGCAGGGCAGTTAAAGAAACATCCAATCCGTCTGGAGAAAATCGAACATGGTCTGACTCTTTTTATCATAGGATTGGGATATAAAGTAATTATTGCAAATCATCTGGCAATTCTCTGGCGTGATATTCAGGGCATTGGCTTTGAGAGTATTTCCACACCGTTAGCGTGGATGGGAGCATTCGGTTATTCTGCACAGTTATTCTTTGATTTCCAGGGATATTCCCTGATGGCAATCGGAATCGGAGAGATGCTTGGATTTGATTTGCCGAAGAACTTTGACCATCCGTATCGTTCCAGGACAGTGTCTGAGTTTTACCGCCGGTGGCACATTACACTGGGAAGATGGTTCCGTGATTATTTATATATTCCGTTGGGAGGCAACCGGAAGGGAAATGCGTGGACATTTTTCAATCTGCTGATTGTCTGGGTTGTAACCGGAATGTGGCATGGTTCTACCATTAATTTTCCATTATGGGGCTTGATTTTATTTGTATTTATTGCGTTGGAACGATTTGTAATCAGAAATTTTTTGGAGAAACATGGATGGCTGGCACACCTTTACATCTGGTTTGTAATCCCTCTGACCTGGGTCGTGTTTGCAATTACGAAGTTATCTGATTTGAAAGTATATTTTGCAAGACTGTTCCCGTTCTTTGGAACCGGAATCGCAGTCAATGCAGGCGATTATCTGAAATACGGCAGAACCTATGGAGTGTTTTTCTTATTGGCATTCGTGGTATCACTTCCTTTTATGGATAAGATATTAAAAAAATGCTGGAAGAAGTGGTGGATGAAAGCAATTTTGTTTGTTGTATTATGGATTTGTATTTACCAGATTGCAAATGGACTGAACAATCCGTTTATGTATTTTAGTTTTTAATGGGAGGCTGCCATGAAGAAATGGAAGAAATGTCCGCTTCTTATTGTTACGGCAATCAGCATGCTGCTGGTAAGCGGTGTCGCCTTAGCCGGAACAAAGGGCGCATATAAAGAATATAATAAGGACTGGCCGAAGGTTCCGGCGGTGGCTGGAATGATGCAGGCATCCAAAGAGGGCATTCTGCCATGGGATAAGGCAGAACCGGAGGAGGATTTGGAAAGCGTATATGCTGACAAAGAGGAGCCGGCAACGGAAGAAGCAACAGAAGCAGTTGCAGATACGGAGGCAGAAGCGGATAAGACTTATACTTTTACCGATGTAACCCAGGATTATTTTGATGATGCAGTATTTATCGGAGATTCCAGAACCGTTGGCTTAAGGGATTATGGCGGCTGGGATAATGCAACTTATTATGCCAGTATCGGACTTACGGTCTATGATATGTTTGATACGCCGATTGTCGAGGAAAACGGCGCGAAGATTACCATTGAAGAAGCATTAAGCAAGCATCAGTTTGGTAAAGTCTATCTGATGATTGGAATCAACGAAATGGGAACCGGTACAGTAGACAGCTTTATGAAAAAATATGAAGAAGCTGTCAATCATATCCGGGAATTACAGCCAGATGCACTGATTTTCTTACAGGGCATTATGTATGTAAAACAGGAAAAGTCAGAAACCGACCCGATTTTTAACAATCCGGCAATCAAAGAACGGAATGACAGAATTGCAATGCTTGCAAATAATCACGATATATTTTATATTGATGTAAATGAAGTAGTGACTGACGAAACAGGAAATCTGAATCCGGAATATACTTATGATGAGATTCACCTGCTGGGAAAATATTATTCCCTGTGGACGGATTTCCTTTTGAAACATGGAATAAAGAAGGAGTAAATATATGTCAATCGACCAGAGTAAGATTCGTAATTTTTGTATCATTGCCCATATTGACCACGGTAAATCAACCCTTGCAGACCGTATTATCGAAATGACAGGGCTTCTGACCAGCCGCGAAATGCAGGCGCAGGTTTTAGATAATATGGATTTGGAGCGGGAACGTGGAATTACCATTAAGTCCCAGGCAGTCCGTATTATATATCATGCCAAAGATGGAGAAGAATATATTTTCAATCTGATTGATACACCGGGACATGTGGACTTTACCTATGAAGTATCAAGAAGTCTTGCTGCCTGTGACGGTGCAGTGCTGGTAGTAGATGCGGCACAGGGGATTGAGGCACAGACCCTTGCCAATGTATATCTGGCATTAGACCATGATCTGGAAGTGATTCCAGTCATTAATAAAATTGATCTGCCGAGTGCAAGGCCGGAAGAAGTAGTAGAAGAAATTGAAGATGTGATTGGAATTGAGGCACAGGATGCACCACGGATTTCTGCCAAAACAGGGTTGAATGTGGAAGAAGTATTAGAGCAGATTGTGCATAAATTACCGGCACCAAAAGGGGATGCCAAAGCGCCTCTTCAGGCGTTGATTTTTGATTCTGTGTATGATGCTTATAAAGGTGTTATTGTATTCTGCAGAATCCGGGAAGGTTCCGTAAAACCGGGGACAACCATCCGCATGATGGCAACCGGAGCAGAGGCAGATGTAGTAGAAGTAGGATATTTCGGAGCCGGACAGTTCATTCCATGTGATGAGTTAGAAGCCGGAATGGTAGGTTATATTACTGCCAGCCTTAAGAATGTGAAAGAAACCCGTGTGGGTGATACCATAACAGAAGCAAAGCGTCCTTGTGATGCACCATTGCCGGGATATAAGAAAGTTAATCCGATGGTGTACTGTGGATTATATCCAACAGATGGAGCCAAATATCCGGATCTTCGTGATGCTTTGGAAAAATTACAGTTAAATGATGCAGCATTACAGTTTGAACCGGAGACTTCCATTGCATTGGGCTTTGGTTTCCGCTGTGGTTTCTTGGGACTGCTTCATTTGGAGGTAATTCAGGAGCGGTTAGAGAGAGAATTTAATCTTGATTTAGTAACGACAGCACCAGGCGTTGTATACCGGGTACATAAGACTGATGGTACCATGATAGAATTGACAAACCCATCCAATCTTCCGGATCCATCCGAAATCGAATATATGGAAGAGCCGATGGTTGCAGCAGAAATTATGGTGACATCCGAATATGTAGGTGCCATTATGGATTTGTGCCAGGAACGCCGTGGTATCTATAAGAGTATGGAATATATTGAGCAGACCCGTGCAGTTATTAAATATGACCTTCCGTTAAATGAAATTATTTATGATTTCTTTGATGCATTGAAATCCCGTTCCAAAGGATATGCGTCCTTTGATTATGAGATGAAGGGTTATGAGCAGTCAGAGCTTGTGAAACTGGATATTCTTATTAATAAAGAAGAAGTGGATGCTCTTTCCTTTATTGTATTTAAGGATACCGCCTATGAGCGTGGAAGAAAGATGTGTGAGAAGTTAAAGGAAGAGATTCCGAGACATTTATTTGAAATCCCGATTCAGGCAGCCGTTGGAAGCAAGGTAATTGCCCGTGAGACAGTAAAAGCAATGCGAAAAGATGTGCTGGCAAAATGTTACGGCGGTGACATCAGCCGTAAGCGTAAACTGTTAGAGAAACAGAAGGAAGGTAAGAAACGTATGCGTCAGGTGGGAAATGTAGAGATTCCACAGGAAGCATTTATGAGTGTACTGAAGTTAGATGAGAAATAGATGACAGGAGAACATAGATGGAACTTTATGTGCATATTCCTTTTTGTGTAAGAAAATGTGAATATTGTGATTTCTTATCAGCACCTGCGGACGAGCGGTTACAAAACCGCTACGTGGGTGCTCTTTTGCATGAAATCAGATATTACGGACAGACAATGGGACGTCCGGTTCTTTCTACTATATATATAGGGGGCGGAACACCGTCTCTTTTAGCACCGGAATATATCGCACTTCTTTTAAAACAGATTCAGGTAAGCTTTGAGGTGGAAGCAGATGCAGAGATTACCATAGAATGTAATCCCGGAACTTTAAATGAGGAAAAACTTCTTACCTATAAAGAAGCAGGCATTAACCGTCTCAGCATAGGGTTACAGTCTGCCTTTGATGATGAATTAAAGATATTAGGAAGAATCCATACTTACCGGCAGTTCTTGGAGAATTATGAATGTGCCAGAAGATGTGGCTTTGAAAATATCAACGTTGATTTGATGAGTGCCCTGCCTTATCAGAGTACGGAGAAATTTGTCACCAGCTTAAAGCGTGTCATAGCATTAAAACCGGAGCATATTTCGGCCTATTCCCTGATTATCGAAAAGGGAACACCATTTTATGAAAAATACAAATTCGAGGCAGTGCTCCGGGAAGCCGGAAAGCCGACAGAGCATCTTCCATCTGAAGAGACGGAGTATGAAATTTATAAAAAGACTCAGGAGATTCTTGCAGAGGCAGGTTATGAGCATTATGAAGTATCCAATTATGCAAAGCAGGGGAAAGAGGCAAGGCATAATATCGGATACTGGAAGCGGGTACCGTATCTTGGGGTAGGACTTGGGGCAGCTTCCCTGATTGGAGAAGTACGCTACAGTAATATAAGAGAGATTGAAGCGTATATCAAAGCATGCGGTAATATTTCGGCGAAGGAAATAGATGGAGTACCGGCATTGAATCTCCATGAGAGTGCAGATGCAATCAGCCGCCATGCCCAGATGGAAGAATTCATGTTTTTAGGCCTGCGTATGTTAAAGGGAGTTACAAGAACAGAATTCAAAGAGACTTTTGGCGTGGAAATAGAAGCAGTATATGGCGAAGTCTTAAACCAGCTTCAGGAAGAGGACTTAATCGAGAAAAAAGCCGGTGTAATAAAGCTCAGCGACCACGGTATGGACATCAGTAACTATGTACTCGCCCAGTTTTTACTGGATTAAGTAGTGCGGTGTTGAACAGCATTAAATCAGAACAAATCTAAAGAAATTATAAAATTATAAAATGCTGTTGACAAAAAAAACGAATGGTGCTATCTTAAGTACATAGAAATTAGCACTCTTTCGAGTTGAGTGCTAACAACAAAGAAAAAGCAGTACAAAAAGCTTTTTCAAATACCTATAAAAGTTTCATTTTCAGGAGAACGTGAATGAACGAGAACGAATTAGATGAAAGAAAAACAAAAATCTTAAATGCAATCATTCGCAACTATCTGGAAACGGGTGAGCCGGTTGGTTCAAGAACCATTTCCAAGTATACGGATTTGAACTTAAGTTCCGCAACAATCCGGAATGAGATGTCGGACTTGGAAGAGATGGGATATATTTTGCAGCCACATACATCGGCAGGAAGAATTCCATCCGATAAGGGATATCGCTTCTATGTAGATAATCTGATTGCAGAGAAGGACAAAGAAGTATCCGATATGAAAGAGTTCGTAATTGAACATACGGAGAAGATGGAACAGGTATTGCAGCAGGTGGCAAAGCTGTTGGCAAACAACACGAATTACACCACCATGATAACAGCACCGCAGTATCACCACAACAGCCTGAAGTTCATCCAGTTATCCAATGTGGATGATGAACATATTCTGGCAGTTGTCGTATTGGAAGGCAATCTTGTGAAAAATAAGATGATTCCGATAGAAGAGCCGATAGATAATGAGCATATGTTAAAACTTAACATGCTTTTGAATACACATTTAAATGGATTGTCATTAGATCAGATTAATCTGGGTACCATAGCAGTGTTGAAAGAGAAAGCCGGTATCCATTCCAAAGTCATCAGTGATGTATTGGATGCAGTAGCAGAAGCAATCAGCGAAGACGAGGATTTGGAGATATATACCAGCGGTGCAACGAATATCTTAAAATATCCGGAGTTATCGGATTCGCAGAAAGCAGGAGAGCTTTTAGATGCGTTAGAAGAGAAGAAACAGTTAGTAAGTCTGGTGACGGATAACCTCAGCAATGAGGAGAACGGCATACAGGTTTATATAGGAGATGAATCTCCAATTCAGACCATGAAGGACTGCAGTGTGGTAACAGCTACCTATGAACTTGGTAAAGGCGTGAAGGGAACGATAGGAATTATCGGACCGAAGCGTATGGATTATGAGAACGTCATGGATAATCTGAAAAATTTGAAATCACAACTAGAAGGCATATTTGATAAGCCGAAGAAAGAATAGCATAGAAAGGTGGTAAGAAAGTGGCAGAAGAAAAGAAAGAAGAAGTGCTTGAAGAAGTATTAGAAGACTTAGAAGCAGAGGATGCAAAAAAGCAGGAAGAAGCACAGAATACCGCCTCAGAAGAAAAAGAGGTTGAGGCAGAAGAAAAAACGGAAGATACCGAATCTGAACCGGAAGAAATAGAGAAAGAAGATGAGGAGAAAAAGAAAGGTATCTTTAAAAAGAAAGACAAGAAAGATAAGAAGGACGAACAGATTGAAGATTTAACCGACCGGCTGAAACGTCAGATGGCAGAATTTGAAAACTTCCGTAAGAGAACGGAAAAGGAAAAGAGCCAGATGTATGACATGGGAGCCAGTGCAATCTTAGAGAAAATCCTTCCAGTTATCGACAATTTTGAAAGAGGGCTTGCAGCTGTACCGGAAGAAGACAAAAACAATGGCTTCGTAGAAGGTATGGATAAGATTTATAAGCAGATGATGACAGTGCTGACAGAAGTTGGTGTAACACCGATTGAAGCAGCCGGTCAGGAGTTTGACCCGAATCTCCATAATGCAGTAATGCATGTGGAAGATGAAGAACTCGGTGAGAATGTAGTAGCCGAGGAGTTACAGAAAGGTTACAAGTACAAAGAAAATGTAATCAGACATAGCATGGTAAAAGTAGCGAATTAAGCATAGGAGGATAAGAACATGAGTAAAATTATTGGTATTGATTTAGGAACAACAAACAGTTGTGTGGCAGTTATGGAAGGTGGAAAACCTACCGTTATAGCAAACCAGGAAGGTGCAAGAACAACACCATCTATCGTAGCATTTACAAAAACAGGTGAGCGTCTGATTGGTGAACCAGCAAAACGTCAGGCAGTAACCAACGCAGAGAAAACAATCTCTTCCATTAAGAGACATATGGGAACCGATTACAAAGTAAGCATTGATGACAAACAGTATTCTCCACAGCAGATTTCTGCAATGATTTTACAGAAATTAAAAGCTGATGCAGAAGGATATTTAGGAGAAAAAGTATCAGAAGCAGTTATTACTGTACCGGCATACTTCAATGACGCACAGCGTCAGGCAACCAAGGATGCAGGTAAGATTGCAGGACTTGATGTAAAACGTATCATCAACGAGCCGACAGCAGCAGCACTTGCTTATGGACTGGACAACGAAAAAGAACAGAAAATTATGGTATACGACTTAGGTGGTGGTACATTTGATGTATCTATCATTGAAATCGGTGACGGAGTCATCGAAGTATTATCTACAAATGGTGATACCAGATTAGGTGGAGATGATTTCGATAACAAGATTACACAGTGGATGATTGACGAATTCAAGAAAGCAGAAGGCGTTGACTTATCTACCGATAAGATGGCTCTTCAGAGATTAAAAGAAGCTGCAGAGAAAGCTAAGAAAGAGTTGTCTTCTGCAACAACAACCAATATCAACCTGCCTTTCATTACTGCAACAGCAGAAGGACCAAAGCACTTTGATATGAACTTGACAAGAGCAAAATTCGATGAGTTGACACATGACTTAGTAGAAAAAACAGCAATCCCGGTACAGAACGCTATGAAGGATGCAGGCGTAACCAATGCAGACTTAGGCCAGGTATTATTGGTTGGTGGTTCTACACGTATCCCGGCTGTTCAGGATAAAGTAAGACAGTTAACAGGCAAAGAGCCAAGTAAATCCTTAAACCCGGATGAGTGTGTAGCACTTGGTGCTTGTATCCAGGGTGGTAAATTAGCAGGAGATGCCGGCGCAGGTGATATCCTTCTTCTGGATGTTACTCCATTGTCACTGTCTATCGAGACCATGGGTGGAGTTGCAACAAGACTGATTGAGAGAAATACAACAATTCCTACAAGAAAGAGCCAGATTTTCTCAACAGCAGCAGATAATCAGACAGCAGTAGATATCAACGTAGTACAGGGTGAGCGTCAGTTCGCAAGAGATAACAAATCCCTTGGACAGTTCCGTCTGGATGGTATCCCACCAGCACGTCGTGGAGTTCCTCAGATTGAAGTTACTTTCGATATCGATGCAAACGGTATTGTAAATGTATCTGCAAAAGACTTAGGAACCGGAAAAGAACAGCATATTACAATTACTGCCGGATCTAACATGTCTGATGCAGATATCGATAAAGCAGTAAAAGAAGCAGCTGAATTTGAAGCACAGGACAAGAAGAGAAAAGAAGCAATCGACACCAGAAATGATGCAGATGCCTTCGTATTCCAGACACAGCAGGCATTAGACCAGGTTGGAAATAACCTTGATGCGGCAGATAAATCTGCAGTAGAGGCTGACTTAAATGCACTGAAAGCTTTAGTAGATGCAAATCCACAGGCTGAAAACATGACAGATGATCAGGTTGCTGAGATGAAAGCAGCAAAAGAGAAACTGATGGAAAGTGCACAGAAAGTATTTGCTAAGATGTATGAGAACGCTCAGGCAGCTCAGGGAGCCGCTGGTGCAGGTCCTGATATGGGAGCAGGTGCAGCCGGTGGAGCAGCTGCAGGTTCCGCAGATGATGATGTGGTAGATGCTGATTACAAAGAAGTATAATTCTACAGATAAAAAGCAGTAGAAAGGGTTGGCAGTTTTACTGTCAACCCTTACAAACGGTAAAGAGGGAATAGATTATGGCAGAACAGAAAAGAGACTATTACGAGGTCTTAGGCGTTGATAAAAACGCAGATGACGCAGCAATAAAAAAAGCATATCGTGTCCTTGCCAAAAAATATCATCCGGATATGAACCCGGGGGATAAAGAAGCAGAAAAGAAATTTAAGGAAGCATCTGAAGCATATGCAGTACTGAGCGACCCGGAGAAGAGAAAACAGTATGACCAGTTTGGCCATGCAGCCTTTGATGGAGGTGCCGGCGGAGCAGGCGGATTTGATTTCTCAGGTATGGATATGGGAGACATTTTTGGAAGCTTTGGAGACATTTTCGGAGATTTCTTTGGCGGCGGAAGACGCAGCAGCAGCAGCAACGGACCGATGAAGGGAGCCAATGTACGTGCCAGTGTCAGAATTACATTTGAAGAGGCAGCATTTGGCTGTGAGAAAGAAATTGATTTAGTATTAAAGGATGAATGTAAGACCTGTCATGGTACAGGAGCGAAGCCGGGAACCAGTCCGGAGACCTGTAGCAAATGTCAGGGAAAAGGAAAAGTGGTATATACCCAGCAGTCCTTATTTGGTATGGTACAGAATGTACAGACCTGTCCGGAATGTAACGGAAGCGGTAAAATTGTTCGTGACAAATGTCCGGACTGTCGTGGAACCGGATACATTGCCAGCAAGAAGAAGATTAAGGTCAGCATTCCTGCCGGAATTGATAACGGTCAGAGTGTAAGAATCCGTGAAAAAGGTGAGCCGGGTGTAAATGGCGGACCAAGAGGAGATCTTCTGGTAGAAGTAGTAGTATCCCGCCATCCAATCCTTCAGAGACAGGGCATGGATGTATATTCAACAGCACCAATCAGTTTTGCACAGGCAGCACTGGGCGGAGAAGTAAGAATTACAACCATCGACGGCGATGTGGTCTACGAAGTAAAACCTGGTACACAGACCGACACCAGAATCCGTCTGAAAGGAAAAGGAATCCCATCCCTGCGTAACAAGGCAGTCCGTGGTGACCAGTATGTTACACTTGTGGTTCAGGTTCCGACCGGATTAAATGAAGCTGCAAAAGAGGCACTGCGCCAGTTTGATGCAGAGACCGGTAATTCATTAAAGACACAGAATGGTGCGGCAGGCACGAAAAAGAAAAAGGGATTTATGGGAAAAATTAAAGAGTCCTTTGATGATTTATAAAAATGATAAAGCTGTTTCCTGAAAAATGGAGGCAGCTTTTTTTACGCGAGTAGCGAGAAAAATCGCATGCTTGCATGCAGATTTGGCGAGCACCGCGATAACTCGGGAAACCTGCAAAAGTGAGTTTCTCGTTGTTGCATTTTGTGACAACATATTGTATACTATTCCTGATTCATAAGTTTTTTGTAACCATATGTTGATTTAGGCAACCGTTTATGAGACAAGGAGAGAGATTTATGAAGCAGCATAACAGCGCTGTGATTAAGAAGGATGCAGCACAGTTTGAAAAATGGTGTTTTCAGCAGACTGTGGAACTGGAACATACAAGGAGAGAACTGGAAAATTCCAAACGCGAGATGGAACGCCATCAGAGGGAGTTGGAATTCCAGAAGCGGAAATTCGAGATGGAGAAGAATCTTGAACAGGAGCGGATGAAGCGGGAACAGCATCTTTTTGACATGAAGTGGAAAATATTAGAAAGTGAACTTCAGAAACTTGCTGCCGAAAAGCAGAAAATGGAGCGTCAGAGAGACTTTTACAGCAGAGTACATGAATTTGAACAGGAGAATAGAAGCCAATCATCCAATGTGGTGAAGGGAGAAATGTTCTTTATGGGCGTAGGCAATGAAAAATCATTGCGGAAGCGTTATAAGGATTTGATTAAAATATATCATCCGGATAATCTCAATGGAGACACCGGTACCATTCAGGAAATTAACCGGGAATATCAGGTACTGATGCAGAAACTGGAAGTAAAATATCAGTAATAAGATTGCAATAATAGCACAGCAATGACATAGCAATAAACAGGAAAATCAGCGGGCAGAAGAAATATGTTCCGCTGTTTTTGTGTTACCAGACATGCGTAGGCGTCGCTATGTATCTAAAGAAGCTGTCTGCTGGTTACCGTTGATTCCCTTACAGTTGCGAAAAATAAAAAGCTATGTTAAGATTAAAATGTTTGCTTTTTATAATAGAAGGTTAAGATAAGAACAGGAGCAGAAACTATGAAATGGGATAAATATACAATAGATACAACAACAGAAGCTGAGGATTTTATCAGCATGATGTTATCAGAAAATGGCATTGAAGGAATTGAAATCGAAGACAATGTACCATTGACGAAAGAAGAAACAGGAGAAATGTTTATTGATTTTCCGCCGGAACTTCCACCAGACGAAGGAAAAAGCAAAGTCAGCTTTTATTTAGAGGCAGGCGAAGACCATACCGAGACTTTAAAGGCAGTCCGCATTGGTTTAGAGCAGTTAAGAAGCATGGTAGAAATCGGAAGCGGAGATATTACCTCCAGCCAGACCGAGGATATCGACTGGATTAATAACTGGAAACAGTTTTTTCAGTCTTTTTATATCGATGATATTTTAATCAAACCAACCTGGGAACCATTAAAGGAAGAGGATAAAAATAAATTCTTAATCGAGATTGACCCGGGTATTTCCTTTGGAACCGGAAAGCATGAGACAACACAGCTTTGTATCCGACAGATTCGTAAATATTTAAAAGAGGGCGAGCGTGTTCTGGATGTAGGATGCGGCAGCGGAATCTTATCCATTGCAGCATTAAAGCTTGGTGCAGGCAGCGTAGTGGGCACGGATGTGGATGGAGATTGTATCACATCAACTCATGAAAATATGACAGTCAATCATCTGGCAGAAAATTCAGGTGAATTTTATGTTGGAAACCTGATTGACGATAAAGCATTTCAGGAAAAGATTGGCACAGGTTATGATCTGGTCGTAGCGAATATTTTAGCGGATATTATTATTCCGATGGCACCGGCACTTTATCAGTGTACGAAAGAGCAGGGAGTGCTTATTACTTCTGGAATTATTGATTTTAAAGAAAACGAAGTAAAAGAAGCTTTAGAGCAGGCAGGTTTTGAAATCTTAGAAGTCAACCATCAGGGCGAATGGGTCAATGTAACTGCACGGAAAAATCAGAGGTAAAATAGATGCATCAGTTTTTTGTTGAAAAAAGCCAGGTGGGCAAAGAATATGTTACCATAACCGGAAGCGATGTAAATCATATCCGGAATGTGCTGCGTATGAAAATCGGAGAGACGATTCGCATCAGTGACCGTGAAGGTGGCAATTATTTTTGTAAGATTGCAGAAACCGGAGAAAATTTCGTGCAGGCAGACATAGTATCTGTGGACGAAGAAGGAACCGAGCTTCCGTCTAAAATCTATTTATTTCAGGCACTGCCGAAGGGAGATCGGATGGAAACGGTGATTGAAAAGGCAGTAGAACTTGGTGTCTATGAAATCATTCCGGTAGCCATGAAATACTGTGTGGTAAAGCTGGAAGGAAAAAAGGCAGCACAACGGGTACAAAAATGGCAGGCGCAGGCAGAGACTGCAGCAAAACAGTCAAAGCGCAGTATCATTCCAAAGATTCATGAAGTAGTATCTTTCAAGGAAGCCTTAAAGCTGGCAGAAAACTGTGATATCCGCTTAGTGCCTTATGAAAATGAAAATGGCATGGAAGGAACCAGGACAGTATTAGAGCAAATCGAACCGGGGAAGAGTATCAGCATTATGATAGGACCGGAAGGCGGATTTGCAGAGGAAGAGATTGCAAAAGCAAGAGAGACCATGCAGTCCATTTCCTTAGGAAGAAGAATACTTCGGACAGATACAGCAGGTATCTGCATGATGTCCATGCTGATGCTGCAATTAGAGAGCCGTATATAACGAAAAAACAGTAAGAAAGTGTAGAAAAGTATGGAAGCATATCTGGATAATTCTGCGACCACCCGCTGCAGTGACCGGGCGTGTCAGTTAATGGTAGACCTTCTGACGAAGGATTATGGCAATCCATCTTCCCTTCATATGAAAGGAATTGAGGCAGAACGATTTGTTGAGACTGCAAAGAAGAAAATAGCAAAAACATTAAGAGTATCAGAAAAAGAAATCATCTTTACATCCGGTGGAACGGAGTCAAATAACCTTGCGATTATCGGTGCTGCAATGGCAAACCGCAGAGCGGGAAATCATATTATAACCACATCCATTGAACATGCATCCGTAGAGAATCCAATGGAATTCTTAAAGGAGCAGGGCTTTGACATTACTTATCTTTCTGTGGATGAGAATGGAATTATTTCACTGGAAGAATTAGAAGAAGCAGTAACGGAACAGACCATTCTTGTTTCCATGATGCAGGTAAATAATGAAATCGGAGCCATCGAGCCGGTTGCAGAAGCTGCAGAGCTTATTAAGAAAAAGAATCCGGATACACTGATTCATGTAGATGCAATCCAGTCTTATGGAAAAATGTATATCTATCCAAAGAAGCTTGGCATAGACATGCTTTCCGTCAGCGGACATAAGATTCACGGTCCAAAGGGAAGCGGATTCCTCTGGGTGAAGGAAAAGACGAAATTAAAGCCGCTGATATTAGGCGGTGGACAGCAGAAGGGAATGCGTTCCGGAACGGAAAATGTACCGGCAATTGCAGGTCTTGGAGAAGCAGCAGAAGAAATCTATGAGAATCTCGATGAAAAGAGAGCGCATCTTTACGGATTAAAGCAGCGTTTTATCGACGGAATCGAAAAGCTGGAAGGAACCCATGTAAATGGAAAGACCGGAGAGGATTCTGCACCACATATCGTCAGCGTCAGCTTTGAAGGAATCCGAAGTGAAGTATTATTACATTCACTGGAAGACAGGGGGATTTATGTATCTTCCGGTTCTGCCTGTTCTTCCAATAATCATGCAGGCAAACAGAAGGGAAGCAAGACCCTTAGAAACATTCATTTAAAGGAAAATCTTCTGGATTCCACACTGCGTTTTTCTTTCAGTGTGCATACAACGGAAGAAGAGATTGATTACGCATTAGAAGTACTGGGAGAACTGCTTCCGGTATTGAAGAAATATACAAGACATTAAAAGAGAAAGGAAATCATATGTATAAATCATTTCTGGTAAAATATGGAGAAATCGGAGTAAAGGGAAAGAACCGCTACATTTTTGAAAATATGTTAATGGAGCAGATCCGTCATGCGTTAAAGACAGCAGAGGGCGAGTTTGAAGTAACCAAAGAGCAGGGAAGAATCTATGTCAATGTAGTATCCGATGACTATGATTATGACGAGACCGTAGAAGCATTAAGCCGTGTATTTGGTATTGTAGGATTCTGTCCATTACTTCAGGTAGAGGATGAAGGCTTCGATAAATTAGCGGAGACAGTGGTAGATTATCTGGGTAAAGAATATCCGGAAAAGAACTTTACCTTTAAAGTAAATGCAAGGAGAGCAAGAAAGAATTATCCTCTTGATTCCATGGAAATCAATGCTGAACTGGGTGGAAAAATCTTAGATGCGTTCCCGGAGAGCAAGGTAGATGTGCATAACCCGGAGGTTATGGTCTGCATTGAAATCAGAAGCCTTATCAATATTTATTCCAAAGAAATTCCGGGACCGGGTGGAATGCCGGTAGGTTCTAACGGAAAAGCAATGTTATTATTATCCGGCGGAATCGACAGTCCGGTAGCAGGTTATATGATTGCAAAACGTGGAGTAGCGTTGGACGCAACTTATTTTCATGCACCGCCATATACTTCAGAACGTGCAAAACAGAAGGTAGTGGATCTGGCAAAACTGGTAGCAAGATACAGCGGACCTATCAATCTTCATGTAGTGAATTTTACCGATATCCAGCTTTATATTTATGAGAAATGTCCACATGAGGAGCTTACCATTATCATGCGCCGCTATATGATGAAACTGGCAGAGCATTTTGCTAAAGAAAACCGCTGTTTAGGACTGATTACCGGAGAGAGTATCGGACAGGTCGCAAGCCAGACCATGCAGTCATTAGCGGCAACCAATGAAGTATGTACCATGCCGGTATACCGCCCATTGATTGGATTTGACAAGCAGGAAATCGTAGAAGTGTCAGAAAAAATTGATACCTATGAGACATCTATCCAGCCGTTTGAAGACTGCTGTACCATTTTTGTGGCAAAGCATCCGGTTACCAAACCGAACATTGAATATATCAAGAAATCTGAAACAAAGTTAGAAGAGAAGATTGATGAACTGATGCAGACTGCAATTGATACGGTAGAAGTGATTCACGTAGAAGCAGAGTAGTGCGCATCCTTGCGGAGCGTTTTTTACTTTACAGGAAAGCAATTTCCTGTAAAGTAAAAAAAGGGATTGCTTTCGCAATCCCCTCAATTCATTTACATCAATTCAATTATACAAGATAAGGTTTTAATGCTTCCATAATCTCATCCAGATTAGACTCTGCATGAATTGCTAAGTCGATTGGTTTGGATAAATCTAAGCTGAAGATACCCATGATAGATTTAGCATCGATAACGTATCTTCCAGAGATTAAGTCGAAATCAAATTCGAACTGTGTGATTGCGTTTACGAAGGATTTCACCTTATCGATTGAGTTTAATGAAATTTGAACTGTTTTCATAGTAAGACCTCCTTGGTTGCTATAAATACTTTTTCTTAATAGTAACTTCTTTGGAGGTAAAAGTCAACTAGAAGTGAGGAAAAAATCGAATGAAAAAAGCAGCATTGCACAATTTGGGATGCAAGGTGAACGCATATGAGACGGAGGCTATGCAGCAGTTATTAGAACAGGCAGGTTATGAGATTGTTCCTTTTACGGAACAGGCGGATGTCTATGTGATTAACACCTGTTCGGTAACCAACATGGCAGACCGGAAATCCCGCCAGATGCTTCATAAAGCAAAAAAAGAAAATCCGGACAGTATCGTTGTCGCTGCCGGCTGTTATGTCCAGACTTCATCGGAAGAAGCAGCAAGGGATTTATCCGTGGATATCATTATCGGAAATGACAAGAAACATGAACTGGTGGAGCTTATTGAAAACTGTATGAACCAGAAGAAAAATGCAAACGAAGAAACCGAAGGAGTGGATGACTGGAAGGAAAATATCTGCGATATTAATGAAAAAGGCAGAGCATATGAAGCACTGTCTATCAGCCGGACGGAAGAACATACCAGAGCTTTCTTAAAGGTGCAGGATGGCTGCAACCAGTTCTGCACATATTGTATTATTCCATATGCGAGAGGTAGAATCAGAAGCCGTAAGGCAGAAGAGGTCGTGCATGAAGTGGAGACACTTGCAGCAAATGGCTGTAAGGAAGTAGTACTGACCGGAATCCATTTAAGTTCCTATGGATTAGACCATGGAGATAATCTTTTACATCTGATTCAGGAAGTGCATAAAGTAGAAGGTATCCGCCGGATTCGTCTGGGTTCCCTGGAGCCTGGAATCATCGATGAGAATTTTGTGAAAGAGCTGGCAAAATTAGAAAAAATCTGTCCGCATTTTCACCTGTCCCTGCAGAGCGGATGTGATGCAACCTTAAAGCGGATGAACCGGAAATATGATACAGCCACTTATGAAGCAGGCTGTAAGCTGATTCGGAAATATTTTACCCATCCGGCAATTACCACAGATGTTATCGTAGGATTCCCGGGAGAAACAGAGGAAGAATTTGAGGCAACGAAGGAATTCTTAGAGCGGATTCATTTTTATGAGATGCATATTTTCAAGTATTCCAAGCGCAAAGGTACGAAGGCAGCAGTGATGCCGGATCAGGTGCCAGAACAGGTGAAGACAGAACGCAGTAAGGTGCTTTTGGCACTGGCACAGGAAATGTCAGAAGAATTCCGGGAGTATTATGTTGGCAGACCGGAAGAAATATTATTAGAAGAAACCGATGAAATCGCAGGAAATGTATATTTTACCGGATATACCAAAGAATATGTAAAGATAGCAGTGCCGGAGGCAGAAGGGGAAGAAAATATTTTGGTGAAAGGTGTAGTGACCGGACGGATTTCAGCGGATGTATACCGGATGGAAAATATTGAAAAAGCAGAGTAGAATTATCGGGAAAAGATAAGTGTATGAGAAGTGTATTTTGAATAATGGTTGAATTTTGCAGTACTTTATATTAGAATAGATTTAGCGATGCTTTTTCATTAGGAAGAACAAAAGAGCAAAATAAGGGCGTGAAAAAATGCAGAACATGAATAACACACAATATTTTAGAGTTGAAAAAGAACCGGAAATCAGGGTACATGATGTACTTAAGATTGTATACGAGGCATTATCCGAGAAAGGATACAATCCGGTCAATCAGATTGTTGGATATATTATGTCTGGTGATCCGACTTATATTACCAGTCACAATAATGCAAGAAGTCTGATTATGAAAGTAGAACGTGACGAACTTGTGGAAGAGATATTAAAGGAATATATCCATACAAATTCATGGAAGTAGGAGGCAGTTGATGCGGATAATCGGTCTTGACTTCGGTTCTAAAACCGTTGGAGTTGCCGTTAGCGATGAACTGCTTATTACTGCACAGGGAATTGAGATTGTGCGCAGAAAATCAGAAAATAAGCTGCGTCAGACATTGGCACGTATTGAAGAATTAATCAAAGAATATAACGTGGAGAAAATTGTTCTCGGCTTTCCGAAAAATATGAATAATAGTGAAGGCGAGCGTTGTGAAAAAACCTTAGAATTTAAAGAAATGTTAGAAAGGCGTACCGGACTTACAGTAGAGCTGTGGGACGAACGCCTTACTACTGTTGCGGCGGATAATCTTATGATGGAAGCCGGAATCCGAAGAGAGAATCGCAAAGAATATGTGGATCAGATAGCGGCATCCTTTATTTTACAGGGATACCTTGACTATCTGCAGAATGAAAAGAATCAGGAGTAAATATGGAAAAAGTAAATTTTACAGACCCGGATACCAATGAGTCAGCAGAATTTTATGTATTAGAGCAGACAACCATACGGGGAATCAATTACCTTCTTGTCACAGTAGACGAAGAGGGTGATTCGGATGCATTTATTTTAAAAGAAACACAGAATGAAGATGATCACAATACCATCTATGAAATGGTGGAAGATGATAAAGAGTTAGAAGCACTTGCAAAAATTTTCGCAGAATTAATGGAAGATGTAGACATTGAATTCTAGGAGAACTTATGTAATTGCGGACAAATGCAATGAGCGCGAAAAGAAAGAATTTATGGAGGTAATATTTTGAAAAAAGAAGCAAATTCAAAATTGAAAATCATTCCATTAGGCGGATTAGAGCAGATTGGAATGAACATAACTGCCTTTGAATACGAAGACAGTATTATTGTTGTGGACTGCGGTTTATCATTCCCGGAGGATGACATGTTTGGTGTAGACCTTGTTATCCCGGATGTGACTTATTTAAAAGATAATATTGACAAAGTAAAGGGATTTTTTATTACCCATGGTCACGAAGACCATATCGGAGCAATCCCTTATATTTTAAAAGAAGTCAATGTGCCGATTTATGCAACCAAGCTTACGATTGCAATTATCGAACACAAGTTAGAAGAGCATAATATGCTCAAGAAAGTAAAACGTAAGGTAGTAAAATACGGACAGCATATTAACTTAGGCTGCTTCCGCGTGGAATTTATCCGTACCAACCATAGTATTCAGGATGCGGCAGCTCTTGCCATTTATTCACCGGCAGGAACAGTTGTCCACACCGGAGACTTTAAAGTGGATTATACACCGGTATATGGTGATGCTATCGATTTACAGCGTTTTGGTGAGATTGGTAAGAAGGGTGTACTGGCATTGATGTGTGACTCCACCAATGCAGAGCGTCCTGGCTTTACCATGTCGGAACGTACCGTAGGAAAGACCTTTGATAATATTTTTGCTGACCATAAGAACACACGAATCATTATTGCAACTTTTGCATCCAATGTAGACCGTGTACAGCAGATTATGAACTCTGCCAATAAGTATGGCAGAAAAGTAGTGATTGAAGGACGAAGCATGGTAAATATCATTACGATTGCGTCTGAACTGGGATACCTTACCATCCCGGAGCAGACCCTGATTGATATTGAACAGCTGAAGAATTATCCGGATGAGCAGACGGTTATCATTACAACAGGAAGCCAGGGAGAATCCATGGCGGCATTATCCCGTATGGCATCCGGCATGCATCGTAAGATAACAATTAAACCAAAGGATACCATTATTTTTAGTTCCAACCCGATTCCGGGTAATGAAAAAGCAGTGTCCGGTGTCATTAATGAACTGACCATGAAAGGTGCAGAGGTTATTTTCCAGGATGTTCATGTTTCCGGTCATGCCTGTCAGGAGGATATCAAACTGATTTACTCACTGGTAAAACCGAAATATGCAATTCCGGTTCATGGAGAATACCGTCATTTGGTTGCCCAGGCTAAGATTGCAGAAGAACTTGGCATTGATAAAGAAAATATTTTCCTCTTGTCTTCCGGTGATGTATTAGAACTGGATGAGGAAAGCGCAGCAGTTACCGGACATGTACAGGTAGGGGATGTCATGGTAGACGGACTTGGTGTTGGTGACGTAGGAAATATTGTATTGCGTGACAGACAGCATCTGGCAGAAGAAGGAATCATTATTGTTGTAATGACATTGGAAAGTGGCTCCGGAATGGTGCTGGCAGGACCGGACATCGTATCCAGAGGATTTGTCTATGTACGTGGGGCAGAAAGCCTGATGGAGGAAGCTCGTCATGTATTAGAGGGAACCATGGAACACTGCATGGATAAGAATATTACAGACTGGAGCAAGATTAAGACAGAAATCAAAGATGCTTTAGGTGATTTTGTCTGGAAAGAGACAAAGCGCAGACCGATGATTATTCCAATTATTATGGAAGTTTAATGTGGGTGGATGAACATGAGCGTAGTAGAAGATAAGGTAACAGAACTTGTAAATGCAATTCAGGATACCAATGAATATAAGCGTTATCAGGAAGCAAAGAATAAGCTGCATGCGAATCCGGAATTAGAGCAGATTGTATTTGCATTCCGCCAGAAGAATTACCAGATCCAGAACAGTAAAAATGTGGATCTGTTCTGGGAAGTAGACCATCTGGAGCGGGAAAATATAGATATCCGCAAGAATCCGGTTGCAGAAGAATTTATGACAGCAGAGCTTGCATTCTGCCGTCTGCTGCAGAAAATTAATTTCAGACTGGTTGGCGGCCTGAATTTTGAAGTAGGTTTTGTAAACGAAAGATAATGGAGAGGTTGTGCGATGAGTGCCAGTAAGATTGTGATGAAAATTGTCCGAATCAGTTTTTCTGTTCTTGTTGTTGTACTGGTGATTTTTGTACTTTTTAAGGCAGGAAGCTATGCATATGATTTCGGATATCGCGTGTATACAGAGCAGCCGGTGTCATCCGGTGATGGCAAGGATATTGTGGTTCAGATAGAGGCTGGAATGTCCGGTAGTGATATTGGAAGTATGTTAGAGGAGAAAGGACTTATCCGTGATGCCAGGCTTTTTGCAGTGCAGTTAAAGCTTTCTGCGTATTCTAAAAAAATCAAACCGGGAATATATACGCTGAATACTTCCATGACAGCGAAAGAAATGATGGAAGCCATGTCACCGGTTTCGGAAAAAGATACAGAGGGTACAACGTGATAGTAGAGGAACGATTAGTAACGTATATCAATTCCTTAGACAGTGGAAATACACCGCTTTTAGAGGAAATTGAGGCAGAGGCAAAGAAGAATTATGTGCCGGTTATCCGTAAGGAAATGCAGAGCTTTTTAAAATCCATGCTGGCATTAAAGCGGCCGGAGCGGATTTTGGAAGTGGGAACTGCAGTAGGATTTTCTGCACTTCTGATGGAAGAATATAATCCGGTGCCATGCCGGATTACAACTATAGAAAATTACGAGAAAAGAATTCCTATTGCACAGGCAAATTTCAAACGTGCCGGAAAAGAGAAAGAAATCACACTGATTCCGGGAGATGCCACAGAGGTGTTAAAGACGTTAGAAGATCCTTATGATTTTCTTTTTATGGATGCGGCAAAGGGACAGTATATCAATTTCCTGCCGGATATTCTTCGGCTGATGAAGCCTGGTGCATTACTGGTATCTGACAATGTGCTGCAGGAGGGAGATATTATCGAATCCCATTATGCAGTAACCAGAAGAAACCGGACCATTCATAAGAGAATGCGGGAATATCTTTATGAACTGACACACAATGACAGTCTTACCACATCGGTGCTTCCGATTGGAGACGGTGTTACCATTAGTATTAAGAAATAGATGATACAGATTGAAATATTAGGAGAAATAAATCAATGAGACCGGTAGAATTACTGATTCCAGCCAGCAGTCTGGAAGTATTAAAAATTGCAGTCATTTATGGAGCAGATGCCGTATATATCGGCGGAGAAGTATTTGGACTTCGTGCGAAGGCAAAAAACTTTTCCATGGAGGATATGGCAGAGGGCATCCAGTTTGCCCATGAGCATGGCGTAAAAGTTTATGTAACAGCAAATATACTGGCTCACAATGGGGATTTGGAAGGTGTAAGAGAGTACTTTACCCAGTTAAAGGAAATCAAGCCGGATGCCCTGATTATTTCCGACCCAGGTATTTATACCATTGCAAAAGAAATCTGCCCGGAAATCGAGCGTCATATCAGTACCCAGGCCAATAATACCAACTATGGAACGTATCAGTTCTGGTGGAACCAGGGCGCAAAGCGTGTGGTAACAGCAAGAGAGCTTTCTTTAAATGAGATTGCTGAGATTCGCAAAAATATTCCGGATGAAATGGAAATCGAGACATTTGTGCATGGAGCAATGTGTATTTCCTATTCCGGAAGATGTCTTTTAAGTAATTATTTTACCGGAAGAGATGCCAACCAGGGAGCCTGCACTCATCCGTGCCGCTGGAAATATGCAGTGGTAGAGGAAAAACGTCCGGGAGAGTATCTGCCGGTTTATGAAAATGAACGTGGTACCTATATTTTTAACTCCAAGGATTTGTGCATGATTGAGCACATCCCGGAACTGATTGAGGCAGGTATTGATTCCTTTAAGATAGAAGGACGTATGAAGACAGCACTTTATGTTGCTACTGTAGCACGTACTTACCGGAAAGCCATTGATGATTATTTTACCTCACCGGAGAAATATAAAGAAAATATGGACTGGTATTTAGAACAGATTTCTAACTGTACTTATCGCCAGTTTACCACCGGATTTTTCTTTGGAAAGCCTTCGGAAGAGAGCCAGATTTACGATAATAACACTTATATCAAAGAGTATACTTACCTTGGAATTGTAGGAGAACGCAACGAAGAGGGATTATATCGAATTGAACAGAGAAATAAATTCTCCGTAGGGGAACAGATTGAAGTCATGAAACCGGATGGAAGAAATATTCCGGTTACCGTAAAACGGATTGTGGACGAAGATGGAAACGAAATGGAATCAGCACCACATCCAAAACAGGTGCTTTACATTGATTTAGGACAGGAACTGGAGATGTATGATATTTTACGCAGACAGGAGGAATGACCTATGGAAGAAAAATATGTTGTTTATGTCGGAACGTATACCCATGAGAACAGTATCGGAATCCATTTATATGATTTGGATGCAAAAAGCGGAGAAATGAAGGAACGGAAAGTGGTTCCCATCAATAATCCTTCCGATTTGCTGGTATCGAAGGATGGCAGATTCTTATATTCCATTGCAGATGAAGGCGTGGAAGCATTTCACATTATGCCGGACGGAGACCTTGAGCCAATGAACAAGCAGTGGATTGGCGGTATGCGTGGCTGTTATGTGGAAGTGGACAGTAAGAACCGTTATCTTTTCGTAGGCGGTCATCATGATGGCAGAGTGACCATGATGAAGTTGGAGGAAGACGGCAGCATCGGAGAAATCGCAGACGGTATTTTTCATAAGGGAATAGGACGGACCATTGCAGAGCGAAGCTCCAAGCCACATGTAGACTGCGTGAAGCTGACACCGGACGAGAAGTTCTTGTGTGCAGTGGATAATGGATTAGATCATGTAAAGATTTACCGGATTGACTATGAGAATGGCAGGATGAAGCTTGCAGATATCATCCGTTGTCCGTTGGAATCTGCACCGCATATGATTCGCTTCAGCCGTGATGGAAGATTTGCTTATATTCTCTATGAGCTGTTGAATCAGATAGAGGTATTTTCCTATACGTTAGAAAATGACCAGCCGCATTTCGAGAAGGTTCAGACCATTACAACGACCACACCGAAGGAAGCTGATGTCTGTGCTGCATCCGGTCTGGAAGTGACAATGGATGGTGAATATTTATTCTGCAGTAATGCAGGTGCAAACTCCGTATCGATTTATGAAATTGATAAAGAGAGCGGATGTCTTACCATGATGTGTAATTCGAAAATCAGTGGTGATTATCCGAAAATGATTGGTATCTGTCCGGACAGAATGCATTTCATGAGCCTTAATAATGAGACCAATGAGATTACCATGTTTAAGGTAGATTATGAGAAGAAATACATTCTGATGGAAGAGAAGCCGATTCCGGTAGACAAGCCGAATTGTATTTATATCCATAAACTAAGTTAAAAACGAACTGCAGGAAACATGCTTTAATCAGGCATTTTTCGGTATTCATGTAAAAAGGGTAAAAAAGATGTCGTTTGTTAAAAAAATAACAGACGACATCTTTCTTTTTTGGAAAAATTATGATAGAATAACACGGTTGAAGCCTACCGGTCCGGAGGCTATCAATGGAAGTGCTTGGCCGCAAAGCCTTAAAATGCGGAGAAAAAAGAAAATAGAAAAAGAAAATTCAAGAAAAGAGGAAGAGACTATGAGTGAAAAAAACGTAGCTTTTACCAGGGACAGAAGTATCCCAAAATCTTATGAGCTGGTTCTGACAGCTTTATTTACCGCCATTATTGTCGTAATGGCATTTACCCCGTTAGGATTTATTCCTTTAGTAGTAATTAATGCAACGATTATCCATATACCGGTTATTTTAGGTGCAATTTTCTGCGGACCGAAAAAAGGTGCCTTTTTGGGATTTGTATTTGGATTAACCAGTTTTATTAAAAATACATTGATGCCAACTTCAATGTCAGCATTTGTATTTTCACCGATACTGGCAAGCAGCATCGATGGTGCAGCAGGAGTGGTAAAGAGTACCATTATCTGTTTTGTACCACGAATTTTAGTAGGTATCATCCCATATTTCGTATATCGTGGAATTGTAAAATTAACCACATCCAGCCATGCAAAGGCTGCAAAGGTAATCAGTAATCTTGTAATCAGTGCACTTTTACTGGTAGGTATCCATGCGTTCTTTGCTAAAATGCTGACAACAGATTCGAAGGAAATGATTGGCTGGATATCAGGTGCAGCTGCAGCAGTTATTTATTTTATTGTAGTGGAATTGACCGGAAGAAAGAAGGATGGTAGATTCTTGGGCTATGTCTATGCCGGCGTGACCGGTGCATTGACCAATACATTGCTTGTAATGCCGATGATTTATATTTTCTATAAAGAGGCATATGCCAATGCATTGAGCATTGAACCGGGCGCAGTTATGGGTGTAATCCTTGGCGTTATCAGCTTTAATGGAATTATAGAAGCGATTGTAGCAGCCGTTCTGGTAGCCGCAATTGGAATGGTATTGAATAAAGTACACAGGAGGTAATTCATATGTTAAAGGGCAGGAATATATTACTGGCAGTGACAGGCAGTATTGCAGCATATAAAGCGGCTTCGCTTGCCAGTATGCTGGTAAAGCAGCACGCAGATGTGCATGTAATTATGACGAAAAATGCAGAGCAGTTTATATCACCGGTTACCTTTGAGACACTGACCGGAAATAAGGTGATTGACGATACCTTTGACCGCAACAGCGGATATCATGTGGCACATATTGCCATGGCACAGGAAGCAGATGTGGTGATGATTGCTCCGGCTTCTGCAAATGTCATTGCAAAGCTGGCACACGGAATTGCAGATGATATGCTCACTTCTACCATGTTAGCCTGTGAGGCTCCGATATATCTTGCCCCGGCAATGAATACACATATGTTTGACAATCCGGTAACACAGGATAATCTTAAGAAGCTAAGAGAATATGGTTATCACATCATTGAGCCATCCTCAGGCTATCTTGCCTGTGGCGATACCGGAAGGGGAAAACTTCCGGAACCGGAAGAACTGTTAGAATATATTCTGCAGGAAGCTGCCTGTGAGAAAGACCTGACAGGAAAGAAGGTTCTCATCACAGCAGGAGCCACCCAGGAGGCAATTGACCCGGTACGTTATGTGACCAACCATTCCACTGGAAAAATGGGTTATGCACTGGCAAAGAATGCGGCAAGAAGAGGGGCAGAGGTAACACTGGTCACCGGACCGACCAGCCTTGAAAAGCCTTTTTTTGTAAATACAATTCCGGTGGTTACGGCAGAAGAGATGTATCAGGCTGTTACAGATGCATTTGCAGAACAGGATATTGTAGTCATGGCTGCAGCAGTAGCAGATTACCGCCCAAAGACCGTTGCGGATGAGAAAATAAAAAAAGCCGATGGTGGACTGGCGCTGGAAATGGAACGCACGAAAGATATTTTGGGAACCATTTCTGCCCGGAAGGAAAAACAGTTCCTGTGTGGATTTTCCATGGAGACACAGCATCTGAAAGAAAATTCCAAAGCCAAGTTAGAAAAGAAAAAGCTTGATATGATTGTTGCCAATAATCTGAAAGTCAAAGGAGCCGGATTTGGTACCGATACCAATGTGGTAACCCTGATTACGGCGGCAGAAGAAAAAGAGCTGCCGATTATGTCAAAGGATGAAGTGGCTTCAGCTATCTTTGATGAGATTCTAAGCAAAATGCAGACGTAGAAAATAATAATAATCCCTGTCAGCGGAAGGTCACCTGAGTTTGTGACTTGGAGCTGACAGGGATTTTGCTATTTCTGATAGAAGCCTTTATTTCTGGTAGAAATCTTTGATTCCATCCATCCGGGCACTCATGTTAGAAAGCATGGCATCGAAAATAGTAATGGCAGCCATGGATTCGACAACCACAACAGCTCTTGGAACGATAATCGGATCGTGACGTCCCTTGATATTGATTTCGATTTCCTCGCCGTTTTTATTTATGGTCTTCTGGGTGGAAGCAATGGAAGGAGTCGGCTTGATGGCAGCACGGAATACAATCGGCGAGCCATCACTCATGCCGCCTAAGATACCGCCGGCGTGGTTGGTTTCTTTTGTGACAGAACCGTTTTCATCCGTTACAAAGGCATCGTTGTTGGTAAGTCCGGTAGCAGCAGCAACTGCAAATCCATCACCGATTTCAAAGCCTTTTACAGCACCAATAGAGAAAATTGCTTTAGCTAAATTTGCATCGATTTTTTCGAATACCGGGTCACCGATTCCGGCAGGAACACCGGTAATAACACATTCGATAATACCGCCGGCAGAGTTCTGCATGGCTTTGCATTCTTCCAGATAGGAAGCAGCTTTTGCAGCAGCATCTGCATCCGGCATATAGAGCGGATTCTTCGTAATTTCTGTGGCATCAAATCTGGTTTCATCAATGGTAACTGGACCGATGCTCTTACTGTAGGTGAGAATCTCAATGCCAAGTTCTTTTAAAATTTTTGCAGCAACCGCACCGGCAGCCACACGACCGATGGTCTCGCGGCCGGAAGAACGTCCGCCGCCACGGTAATCCCGGAAACCGTATTTGGCATCAAAGGTAAAGTCAGCATGTCCCGGACGATAGTAGGAAGCAATCTCACGGTAGTCTTTGGAATGCTGGTTTTCATTTACCACAATCAGTGAGATTGGAGTTCCGGTGGTTCTGCCTTCAAAGACACCGGAAAGAATATGTACTGCATCATCCTCTTTTCGCGGGGTAGAGAAAGCAGATTGTCCCGGTTTACGCCGGTTTAAATAGGTCTGTATATCTTCTTCACAAAGGGAAAGTCCGGCAGGACAGCCGTCAATTACGACACCGATTCCTGTTCCGTGTGATTCTCCCCAGGTTGTAATTTTAAAGTTAGTTCCAATAGTTGAGCCTGCCATAGCATCCTCCTGATTTGTTTTTGTAAAAAAGTCAGACTCTATTATAGAAGATTTTTCAGATACTGGCAATCCCACAGTTGCAAAAAGTGCGAAAACAAGGTATGCTAGGATAGTATTTGTAAAAAGAACAGAAACAGGAGATTATATGTACGAATTATTAAAACAGGATGGAAGAGCAAAGAGGGGCATTTTTCATACCGTACATGGTGATATACAGACCCCGGTGTTTATGAATGTAGGAACGGTCGCTGCCATAAAGGGAGCTGTTTCTACCGAAGACTTAGAGCAGATTAAGACACAGGTGGAATTATCCAATACCTATCATCTGCATGTACGTCCGGGAGATAAATTAATCAAAGAGCTGGGCGGACTGCACAAGTTCATGGTGTGGGACAAACCAATCCTTACCGATTCCGGTGGATTCCAGGTATTTTCACTGGCAGGACTCCGTAAAATCAAAGAAGAGGGAGTCTATTTCCATTCCCACATTGATGGAGCAAAAATTTTCATGGGACCGGAAGAAAGTATGCAGATACAGTCTAATCTGGCATCCACCATTGCCATGGCATTTGATGAATGTGCACCGGCACTGGCTGACCGTGGATATGTAGAGGCATCCGTAGCCAGAACAACCCGCTGGCTGGCACGCTGTAAGGCGGAAATGACAAGACTGAATGGGTTGGAAGATACCATTAATAAAAATCAGATGCTGTTTGGAATTAACCAGGGAGCCATTTATCCGGATATCCGGATTGACCATGCAAAGCGAATCAGTGAATTGGATTTAGATGGCTATGCAGTAGGTGGACTTGCAGTAGGCGAGACCCACGAAGAGATGTATGATATCTTAGACCAGACCGTTCCATATCTGCCACTTGAGAAACCAACCTATCTTATGGGTGTCGGAACTCCGGCAAATATTTTAGAGGCAGTAGACCGTGGCGTGGATTTCTTTGACTGTGTATATCCGACCCGTAATGGCCGCCACGGACATCTTTATACCAATCAGGGAAAGATTAACCTTTTCAATAAGAAATATGAAAAGGATATGCGCCCAATCGAGGAAGGCTGTCAGTGTCCGACCTGCCGCCGTTACAGCAGAGCCTATGTCCGCCATTTGTTAAAGGCAAAGGAAATGCTTGGCATGCGCCTTTGCGTATTACACAATCTGTATTTCTACAATACCATGATGGAAGAAATCAGAGACGCCATCGATGCCGGCAGCTACAAGTCATACAAAGAGGAAAAACTCTATGGTATGAACCAGATAAACAGGGAAAAAGAGGCACAAATCTAAAAAAAGAATGAAATATCGGGAAAATACTTGTGAAACGCAGTCTTTTTGTGTACAATGTTTTTCATGAACTTAAGTTGTAATTCAGGAGGAAAAGAAATGTCTATTTTAGCATCACAGCAGGCACAGGCCTGGGGAAGCATTATTATGTGGGTAGTAATTATGGTTGTATTCGTATACTTCTTCATGATTCGTCCACAGAAGAAAGAAGCAAAGAAGAAAGAGCAGATGATGTCAGAGTTGGCAGTAGGTGATACCGTACTGACAACCAGCGGTTTTTACGGAATCGTAATTGACGTATCTGAAGATGATACGGTTATCGTTGAGTTTGGCAGCAACAGAAACTGCCGTATCCCAATGCAGAAAGCAGCAATTGCCGCAATCGAAAAACCGGAAGAAGCAGTAGAAGCAAAAGAAACCAAAGAGAAGAAATAAGATAAGACCTTAGAAAATCCGTGGAGTGTGCGAGATGTACAAGCCACGGATTTTTTGTATACAAGGAACAGACAGTTGCCTGAAAAAATGCAGGTATGTTATAATAGAATAAAATTGCAACAAATAGAAATTGTTATAAATTCATAGAAAATGAGGTGAGAATGATGTCATACAGCATGAAAGAATTGTTAGATAAATATATAGCAGAAATTAAAAAAATATATGGAACACATTTGCAGGAAGTGATTTTGTATGGCTCATACGCCAGAGGGGATTTTAAAGAAGATTCAGATATTGATATCATGATATTGCTTGACATAACAGATATGGAAATGAAGCAATATCAGCATCAGTTATCTTATGCGACATTCGATTTTAATATGGATAATGACCTGGATATTAAGCCGATAACAAAGAATAATGAACATTTCCGCAAATGGAGTGAAGCATATCCGTTTTATGAGAATGTAAGGAAAGAGGGAGTAAGGTTATATGGAGCAGCATAATAATGATGATATGAAAAAAGAACTCGCCCAATATAGGATGGAAACAGCAAAAGATGACTTACGTGCAGCAAAAATATTATTAGATGCAGGGGAATATAAGGCAGCAAATAACAGGGCATATTATGCTATTTTTCATGCTATCAATGCAGTGCATGCAATAGCTGGAAATGGATATAAACGTCATAAAGATGCAATCGCTAATTTTAATAAAGAGTATGTAAAAACAGAAATTTTTCCAAGAGAGATTGGAAGAAGAATTGCAGAAGCTGAAGAAATCAGACATGCCAGTGATTATGATGATTTTTATATTGCAACGAAAGAAGAAGCAAAAAACCAGATTGCGACAGCGGAATGTTTTGGTAAACTGGTGGAAAAGTATATATTGGAATATAAGAATGAATCTTAATTATGAGGATATACAGTATGAGAATATTTAAGAAAAAATCCACACCATTGCCCTATGATAAAATGAACAAGAAGCCTGTTATCAAAGCCAGCATCTGCAATGGAGAACAGGTGGCAGGCTTTAAAGATATCCATACAGGAAAGATAGAAGAAGTAATGCTGATAAGAAATGAGGCAGACCTTGATACGTTCCGAAAAATGTATGGAATTGAGGGAAAAATAGAAAAGGAATATTAAGCAAAGCATAATAGAAATTCAAGACAGAAAGAAAAGGAGCATAACCATGCAGACAGATATTAACGCAGCATATTTTAAAAGCATCATTGACCAGGATCGTTGTTCCGTTGTGATATGCAATTTAAAGCACGAAATCATTTATATGAATCCAACTGCAGTAAAAAGCTATGAGAAATGGGGCGGTGAAAGCCTTGTTGGAAGAAGCCTTTTAAACTGCCATAATGAAGAATCGCAAAAACGCATCCAGCAGGTAATCGACTGGTTCTCTGCAGATGAAAGCCACAATCTCATCTATACCTCCCATAATGAGAAGCAGAATAAAGATGTGTATATGGTTGCTTTAAGGGATGCCGAGGAAAAGCTGATTGGCTACTATGAGAAGCACGAATTCAGAAATGCGGAAACCATGGAAAAATATGATTTGTGGTAAGATGGAATATAGGAAAATGAGATAGTTAAACGGCTTTTGATAACGTTTCTAATTTTTAGAGAATATCTTGGAAAGAGAAAAGATTGACACCATATACGACACCATGTATAATATAGATAGGAGGTATAAAGAATGTCAAAGTGGGATAAACTAATAGCACGTATATGCACTTTATCCAAAGACCTCCGGTTTGATGAGTTACGAAAGGTATTGGAAGGTTATGGATACGAAATGAATGCGCCAAGGAGTGGAAGCAGTCATTATACATTCAGAAAACAGGACTGTATGCCGATTACAATACCGAAGCATGAACCGATTAAGAAAGTATATGTGGAAATGGTAAGGCAGATTGTAGAAAGTGAGGCGAGAAATGATGAAGAAGCTTGATGATTATATGGCAATGCCCTATCGTATGGAAATTGTAGAGGATAAAGAAGAAGGTGGATTTGTGGTTTCTTATCCAGATTTACCTGGCTGTATTACTTGCGGGGAAACGGTAGAGAGTGCAGTGACAAATGCTTTGGATGCAAAAAAAGCATGGTTTGAAGCATCATTAGAAGCTGGTATAGAAATTCATGAGCCAGATAGTCTCGAAGACTATTCGGGGCAGTTTAAATTGAGAATTCCACGAAGTCTGCATAGATTATTAGCAGAACATTCACAGAGAGAGGGAATCAGTATGAATCAGTATTGTGTATATCTTCTTTCCAGAAATGATGCGGTGATTTCGAAATAAAGGCGGTTAAACATTTTCAGAAGTATTTAACAAATTGACAATAAATGGAAAAAGATAATAAGGAATAGTATATGTAGAGCGGTACATCGACAAAGGTGTATCGCTCTATTTAAATTCAATAATATCATTTGGAGTACAGCCTATAATGGTGCAGAGCTTTTCCAAGGTGAGTACAGTAATATTTTTGTTGTGTTTTAATCCATCCAGAGTTTTATTATCAATGCCCATCTTTAGAAGCTGGTATTGGGATATCTTTTTGGACTTCATAGTATTCCACAAGGGAGCATAGCTAATAATGGCATATCATTCCTTTCTGTCTGGCATCAATTTGATTATAGAAAAGTATTGTGAAAATCGACATTGTGGAGATTTCCACAATATGAGCAGATAACAGGAAAGCCTATACTATAAGATGCAGGCAGAAAAGTAGCAGAAAGCAAAAGAAAATAAAAGTACAGGAGTGATGAAAATGAAAAAGAAAACAAAGATAATACTGGCTTGCATTGCAGCGTGTATTATAGTGGCAGCAGTAGCGGTCGTGATTAAGGTGAACCTTGATAAGCAGGCAAAGAACAAGAGCCTTACGGAGGGAAAGACAGCAATTGAAACATATTTGCAATCCTTTGATGAGGAAAATGAAGAAGGAAAAAAAGCAGAGATTTATACATCCTTTCAATCAGATGAGAAGATTACTTCCGTGATAGAAAAATACTTCCAGAACAAAGAAACGAAAAAGGCAGACTGGTATCAGAATTATTCGAAGGCGAATAAGAAAATGTATCAATATTTCGTGGATTATTTTAATGATTTAATCAGTACGGAAAGCGATAACTTTGAGAATGATAAAAGTATTGCAGCATGCGATACCGTGATAGAGAATCTTAACAATATCAGTGATACACTGGAGCAGGATGCAATCATTAAGTCGGACGATAAGGATAGCATAAAGGATACTCTGTCCAAAGTGATGGGGCGTGTGAATGATGAAATAAATTCCATTGTGGACAATTATAATGCGACCTATGAATCCTATGTAATCAGTGACGTTGAAAACGCTTCAAAAGATGATTTAAATACTGCTATTACAAATTTAAATACTTTAAAAGATGAATTAACCAATTTAGGTACCGATCATTTTACAGATATTATTTCTAATATTGATAGTAATGTTGAAACCTACACTAATAAAGTATCAGAGATTGAAGAAGCAGAAAAGAAAGCAGCTGAAGAAGCTGAAAAGAAGAAAAAAGAAACAGCTGCAGCAAATAATAATTCAAATAGTAATAGCAGCGACAATTCTTCAAGTAACAGTTCTTCTTCAAGTACATCATCTAAAGGTGGAAGTCAGAGTTCTTGGAGTATCACTGCCGTATGCTGGGTTGAATCTGAAGGACAAAATGTTACTTTTAATGCCCCTCAAGTAATTTATGACGCTTGGAATAATGGAAAAGGATATGACTGGGCTCAATCTGTAACAGAAGATGGAGTATGCTATTGGAGTGTAGAAGGTGGAACTATTGGTTATGCTTGTGATCAATATGGTAATGTTCTTTATACATTTAATTAATTTTTAATAAAAGGGAAAATACTTATGAAATTTTATGTTGATGGAAATAAAATAGCTGGTAAAAATAATTCTATTTTGGGGTGGAGTGCTGTCTGTAAAGATGGCATTCTGGTTGAAAATGGTAATAAGGAGCTACCGATGGCAGGTTCTGCAGGTCGAAAATAGTTGTGTTAATGGCACAGATATAAAATAATAAATACAAAGGAGACAGAGTGATGGAATTTACAGAACAGGAGAAAAAAGTATTAGCAGATAAGTATGAGACATTCAAGGAAGAAATAGAACTTGCTATGATACAGAATTGTATTGTGGAATGCGAATTGTACTCTCTTCTGGCGAAGATTATCCGGGGAACAAAGAGTGGAAAGAAAATTTCTTTAAGGGATGTAACTGCAAGAAAAAGAACGGAATTATCAAAGAATTTAGAAGGGGAAGCAGGTTTCCCGGATTTTGTTGTGTTGGAAAGGAAGAAAAGTCGAGATGCAGCTAAATATGGGTGCATAGAAGCAAAACGACCGTATGATAATATGGAGATAACAGAGCAGATAGAAGGACACCTTAATTCTTATGGAAAAGTAATTTATACAAATGGACTCATATGGAAATTTTATAAAGTGAAAGAAAAGCCAGTAAAAGAGTTTTGCTTGGGTTGTATAGACCCTGATAATCAGGATTCCGTAATCTGGGAACCGGTAGATAACTGGTATAAACTGATGAGCTTTTTAGAGGACTGGAACTGGAAATCATAAGATAGGGTTGTCATAGAATAAGACACAAAAAGCCAGGCATATCACACGACAATAGATAGCAGTGTGATATGCCTTTTCTAATTCCCTAGAAGTTACTGTCATTCCATCCCCAGTCTTCAGTCGGGAAGTAAGCAACATAGATTCGTTTCTTCGGAATACCAAGTTCTTCTTCTAAGAGCGTGCAGACCTTTCTTGTCATAAGATTCATCTGTGGCTTGGTCGGATAGCCGTAGCATTTCACTTCTACATAAGCAATATCTTTGGTGCTTCCTAAAAAGCAAAGAGAAGCATTCCCCTCGAACCCGGTCATCACCCAGTTTTCACCTTTGCCGAGACAGTCTCTGGTGATGATGCAGAGCTCCTTGGACAGGGCATCTTTTTTGGCAATATCTAAAGTCGCAGTAGTTTTCATGTTAATAAATGGCATTTGAAAATCCTCCTTGCAAATTGATAAGTTAATTGGCTCGTTATATAGGTGAGAGTGAAAAAGCTATGATTCATCAGAATATGGATGCTTGAAGCAAACGGTTAGAGGCACCTGGCATTTCGTACAATATCAGGCAGCACCGGCACATGGATGTGACGGTGAGGTGCAGCTTGAACATGGATGTGAATCTGCACCGGTTGCCGTACGGTATTAGTATTGCGGTAGAAATGCCTGATGCCTCTTACCGGTTTGCTTTGCATCCACATCTGATGAATCATAGAACCTTTCTCAACTCCTATAAAATACCTACCTCAAGTCTACTGTACCAGTCCCCATCTGACAAGAAAAAGATTTTGTATAATAACAACAAATCATACCAAAAGAATAGAATATAACCACAGTTTATAAATACTATGAGAAACTATAATGGTAAAATTTATTGAATTCTTCGGATAAATAAGCTATGATATAGGATAATGAGCATTATCATAATCAGTAGTTATGAAATTGGGATGCATGCAATAGGAAAAGAAAGAAGGATTTACCCATGAATTATAATGTTGGAGTAATTGCCGGTGACGGAATCGGACCGGAGATTGTAAGCGAAGCAAGAAAGGTGTTAGATGCCATTGGAGCAAAATTCGGACACACCTTTACATATGACGAGATACTGATGGGCGGTTGTTCTATCGATGCAACCGGTGTACCGCTGACCGATGATGCCATTGCACATGCAAAAGCGGCAGATGCAGTTCTGATGGGTTCCATCGGAGGAAATACAGCAACATCCCCTTGGTACAAATTAGAGCCATCCCTTCGCCCGGAGGCAGGTCTTTTGAAATTAAGAAAAGCATTGAACCTTTTTGCAAACTTAAGACCGGCATACCTTTATGAAGAATTAAAGGAAGCATGTCCACTGCGTGACGATATTATCGGAGACGGATTTGACATGATGATTATGCGTGAGCTGACCGGTGGACTTTATTTCGGAGAGAGAAAGACAGAAGAAGTGGACGGTGTGATGACGGCAACCGATACTTTGACATATAACGAAAATGAAATCCGCAGAATTGCAAAACGTGGATTTGACATTGCCATGAAACGCCGCAGGAAAGTAACCAGCGTGGATAAGGCAAACGTACTGGATTCCTCCAGACTCTGGAGAAAGATTGTAGAAGAAGTAGCAAAGGATTATCCGGAAGTAACATATGAGCATATGCTGGTAGATAACTGTGCCATGCAGTTGGTAAAAGACCCGAAGCAGTTCGATGTAATTTTAACTGAGAATATGTTTGGAGATATTTTATCCGATGAAGCAAGTATGGTAACCGGTTCCATCGGAATGTTATCCTCTGCAAGCTTAAATGATACGAAATTCGGTCTTTATGAGCCAAGCGGCGGTTCTGCACCGGATATCGCAGGAAAAGGAATTGCAAACCCGATTGCAACCATTTTAAGTGCAGCCATGATGTTAAGATATTCCTTTGATCTCGATAAAGAAGCAGATGCCATTGAAAATGCCGTAAAGAAGGTGTTAAAGGCAGGCTATCGTACCATTGACATTATGCCACAGGAAGAAGCAAAGAAAGCAACCATAACCCAGGTAGGAACAGCTAGAATGGGTGACTTAATCGTAGAGAATCTGTAAGAGATAAGAAATTTTCAGACAGAACAATAAAAAAGAGAGGAAGAACGAAGATGAAGAGTGATAATGTAAAAGCCGGAATGCAGCAGGCTCCGCACAGAAGTCTTTTTAATGCTTTGGGATTTACCGAAGAAGAAATGAAGAAACCAATGGTTGGTATCGTAAGTTCTTATAATGAAATCGTACCGGGCCATATGAATCTGGATAAAATTGTAAACGCTGTAAAATTAGGTGTTGCAGAAGCAGGCGGAGTACCGGTTGTATTCCCTGCAATCGCAGTTTGTGATGGAATTGCCATGGGACATATCGGAATGAAATATTCCCTGGTAACAAGAGACTTAATTGCAGATTCCACAGAGTGTATGGCATTAGCCCACCAGTTTGATGCACTGGTTATGGTGCCAAACTGTGATAAGAACGTACCTGGACTTCTGATGGCAGCAGCAAGAATTAATGTACCTACCGTATTTGTTTCCGGAGGTCCTATGTTAGCTGGTCATGTAAAGGGACGCAAGAGAAGTTTATCTTCCATGTTTGAGGCAGTAGGCTCCTATGCAGCAGGTACAATGACAGAGGAAGAAGTAAGAGAGTACGAAGAGAAAGTATGTCCGACCTGTGGTTCCTGTTCCGGTATGTATACCGCAAACTCCATGAACTGTCTGACCGAGGCACTTGGTATGGGCTTACGTGGAAACGGAACTATTCCTGCCGTATATTCCGAGCGTATCAAATTAGCAAAACATGCCGGAATGGCAGTTATGGATATGTATCGGAAAGATATCCGCCCAAGAGATATTATGACAAAGGATGCAATTTTAAATGCATTGACCGTAGATATGGCGTTAGGCTGCTCTACCAACAGTATGCTTCATCTGCCTGCAATCGCACATGAAGTAGGATTTGACTTTGATATTTCCTTTGCAAATCCAATCAGTGAGAAGACTCCGAACCTCTGCCACTTGGCACCGGCAGGCCCGACCTATATGGAAGACTTAAATGAAGCAGGCGGTGTCTATGCAGTTATGAAAGAATTAGCAGACGCAGGACTTTTACATACAGACTGTATGACCGTAACCGGTAAGACCGTAGGCGAGAATATCAAAGATGCAGTCAATAAGAATCCGGAAGTTATCCGTCCACTGGATAATCCATACAGTAAGACCGGTGGTCTTGCCGTATTAAAGGGAAATCTCGCTCCGGACGGCGGTGTTGTAAAACGTTCCGCAGTCGTAGAAGAGATGATGGTTCATGAAGGACCTGCAAGAGTATTTGACTGTGAAGAGGATGCCATTGCTGCAATCAAAGGTGGAAAAATTGTTGCCGGTGATGTAGTCGTGATCCGTTACGAAGGACCAAAAGGCGGCCCTGGTATGCGTGAGATGTTAAACCCGACTTCTGCAATTGCAGGAATGGGACTTGGTTCATCCGTAGCATTGATTACAGACGGACGTTTCTCCGGCGCAAGCCGTGGAGCTTCCATCGGTCATGTTTCACCGGAAGCAGCCGTAGGCGGACCAATCGCATTGGTAGAAGAAGGCGACATCATCAGGATTAACATCCCGGAAATGAAGTTAGAGCTTGCAGTATCCGATGAAGAACTGGCAGCCCGTAAAGCAAAATGGCAGCCAAGAGAACCAAAGGTAACAACCGGATATCTGGCACGTTATGCTTCCATGGTTACTTCAGGAAACCGCGGTGCAATTTTACAGATTCCAGGTACCAGGGAAGAAAAATAAGAACCGGTAATCTGTAAACATACAGCAGAAAGATAAGTTGGAAAGAGAGGAAATTTCAATGCTCTTAACAGGTGCTGAAATCGTAATAGAATGTTTGAAAGAGCAGGGCGTGGATACGGTATTTGGTTATCCGGGCGGTGCAATTTTAAATGTATATGATGAGTTATATAAACATAGTAATGAAATAAAACATATTTTAACTTCCCATGAGCAGGGAGCTTCCCATGCGGCAGACGGATATGCAAGAAGTACGGGAAAAGTTGGTGTGTGCTTTGCCACCAGCGGACCGGGTGCAACTAATCTGGTAACCGGAATCGCAACCGCATATATGGATTCTGTTCCGATGGTAGCAATTACCTGTAATGTCAATGTGCCGCTTCTTGGCAAAGACAGTTTCCAGGAAATTGATATCGCAGGAATTACCATGCCGATTACCAAGCACAACTTTATTGTAAAAGATGTCAATGATCTGGCAGATACCATACGCCGGGCATTCCGTATTGCAAAAAAAGGAAGACCGGGTCCTGTCCTTGTGGATATTCCAAAGGATGTCACTGCAAATAAGGCAGAGTATAAAGCACAGCGTATTGAACCGGTACTGCGTGTGACAGAAACCATCCGGGAGGAAGATTTAGAAGAAGCAGCCGCTCTGATTCAGAAAGCGAAAAAACCATATATCTTTGTGGGCGGCGGTGCCGTAATTTCCGACTGTTCGGATGAATTGAGAGAATTTGTGGATAAGGTGGATGCACCGGTTTGTGATACCCTGATGGGAAAAGGTGCATTTAACGGAACGGATGAACGTTATACCGGAATGCTTGGAATGCATGGAACCAAGACTTCCAATCTTGGAGTCAGCGAGTGTGATCTTCTGATTGCGGTAGGTGTCCGTTTCTCAGACCGTGTGCTTGGAAATGCCAAGAAATTTGCCTATCATGCAAAAATCTTACAGTTTGATGTGGATGCAGCAGAGATTAATAAAAATATCATGGTAACAAACAGCGTGATTGGTGATTTAAAGAAGATTCTTGCAAGAATCAATCCGATGTTATCTCCGATGGAGCATAAAGAGTGGATGGAGCACATCATGGAATACAAGAAAGAATATCCATTGAGCTACCATCCGGAAGGATTAAGCGGTCCGTTCGTAATCGAAGAAATCTACCGTCAGACCAATGGAGATGCCATCATGGTAACAGAGGTCGGACAGCATCAGATGTGGGCAGCACAGTATTATAAATACAAACAGCCGCGAACACTTCTGACATCCGGAGGACTTGGAACCATGGGTTATGGACTGGGTGCAGCAATCGGTGCACAGATAGCAAATCCGGATAAACAGGTGATCAATATTGCCGGTGACGGATGTTTCCGTATGAATATGAATGAGATTGCAACAGCAGTCCGTCAGAAGCTTCCGTTAATCGAAGTTATCATCAATAACCATGTACTTGGAATGGTAAGACAGTGGCAGACACTTTTCTATGAGAAGCACTATTCCGCAACTGTTTTAGATGATGGAGTAGATTTCGTAAAACTGGCAGAAGCCATGGGAGCAACGGGATATCGGGCAACCAGTCAGGCAGAATTTGTCGATATTTTGAAAAAAGCACTTGCAAGTAGTACACCAGTTGTTATAGACTGTATAATTGATAGTGATGATAAGGTGTGGCCAATGGTAGCACCGGGGGCAGCTATATCTGAGGTGTTTACCGAGGAAGATTTAAAATAATAAGCCATTACATATAGAAAGATATGTGTAAAAAGTGAGGAGGAATTAGAAAATGAGCAGAGTATATAATTTTTCTGCAGGTCCGGCAGTATTACCGGAAGAAGTTTTACAGGAAGCAGCAGATGAGATGTTAGACTACAGAGGATGTGGAATGTCCGTAATGGAGATGAGTCATCGTTCCAAAGTATATGACAACATCATCAAAGAGGCAGAAGCTGATTTAAGAGACTTAATGAATATCCCGGATAATTACAAGGTATTATTCTTACAGGGTGGAGCTTCCCAGCAGTTCGCTGCAATTCCAATGAACCTGATGAAAAATAAGAAAGCTGCATACATTGTAACTGGACAGTGGGCTAAGAAAGCTTACCAGGAAGCAAAAATGTATGGGGATGCAGTAGAAGTAGCATCTTCAGCAGATAAGACCTTCTCTTATATTCCGGATTGTTCAGATCTGGATATTCCGGAAGATGCAGATTATGTATATATCTGTGAAAACAATACGATTTATGGAACCAAGTTCAAAGAACTTCCAAATACCAAAGGACATACACTTGTTGCGGACGTATCTTCCTGTTTCTTATCAGAACCGGTTGATGTAACCAAATACGGAGTAATCTACGGCGGCGTTCAGAAGAACGTTGGACCTGCAGGTGTTGTAATCGTAATCATTCGTGAAGACTTAATTACAGATGATGTTCTTCCGGGAACACCTACCATGTTAAAATACAAGACTCAGGCAGATGCTGATTCTCTTTACAATACACCACCATGCTACGGCATTTATATCTGTGGTAAAGTATTCAAATGGTTAAAGAAGATGGGCGGACTTGAAGTTATGAAACAGCGTAACGAAGAGAAAGCTAAGATTCTTTATGATTTCTTAGACCAGAGCAAGTTATTCAAAGGAACTGTAGTTCCAAAAGACCGTTCTCTTATGAACGTACCATTCGTTACCGGTGATGCTGACTTGGATGCTAAATTCGTCAAAGAAGCAACCGAAGCTGGTTTTGTAAACTTAAAAGGACACAGAACCGTTGGCGGTATGCGTGCCAGCATTTACAATGCAATGCCAAAAGAGGGTGTTGAGAAGCTGGTAGCATTTATGAAGAAGTTTGAGGAGGAGAACGCATAATGTTTAACTATACATGTTTAAATCCAATCGCTGGTGTAGGCTTAGACCTTTTATCAGACGAATATAACAAAGTAGATGATATCAAAGATGCACAGGCAGTCTTAGTAAGAAGTGCAGCAATGCATGATATGGAACTTCCAAAGACTTTAGAAGTTGTTGCAAGAGCAGGTGCAGGTGTAAATAATATCCCATTGGATAAATGTGCAGAAGCAGGTATCGTAGTATTCAATACACCGGGTGCAAACGCAAATGGTGTAAAGGAACTGGTATTTGCAGGAATGTTATTGGCAGCCCGTGACGTAGTCGGCGGAATCGAATGGGTAAAAGGCGAGGAAGGCAATGCAGATGTTGCAAAGCTTGCTGAGAAACAGAAGAAGAACTTTGCCGGAAGCGAAATTGCAGGAAAGAAGCTTGGCGTTATCGGACTTGGTGCTATCGGTGTTAAAGTAGCAAATGCTGCAACACATCTTGGTATGGAAGTATACGGATATGACCCATACATTTCTGTCAATGCTGCATGGAGCTTATCCCGCAATGTAAATCATGTAAATGCAGTAGAAGAAATTTACAAGAACTGTGATTATATCACAATTCATGTTCCGCTTTTAGATTCTACCAAGAAAATGATTAATGCAGAGGCGATTGCAATGATGAAACCTACCACTGTAGTATTGAACTTTGCAAGAGACTTACTGGTTGATGAAGAGGCAATGGTAGCAGCATTAGAGGAAGGAAAGATTGCAAAATATGTCAGCGACTTCCCAAATCCAACCACAGTTGGAAAGAAAGGCTGTATCGTAACTCCTCATATCGGAGCATCTACCGAAGAATCCGAAGATAACTGTGCAGTAATGGCAGTAAAAGAGATTCGTGATTTCTTAGAGAATGGAAATATTACACATTCTGTAAACTATCCGGACTGCAATATGGGCGAGTGCAAGAGTGCAGGAAGACTGTTACTGTTACACCGTAACGTAAAGGGAATGATCAGCAGCTATACTTCTATTTTAGGAGATGCAAATATCAACATTTCTGATATGACCAATAAGAGCCGTGGTGATTATGCATGTACACTGCTTGATGTAGATGCACCTGTTACCAAAGAAGTAGAAGAGAAACTTCAGACCTTAGATGGTGTATTAAAGGTTCGTATTGTAAAATAATAAATGCAGGTGAGAAAAAGATAATATATGGACTGCCCGGTTACGCCGCGACAGTCCATTTCTCTTACGCAGGAAACTCACAGAGCGTGTTTTTTCGCAATTACGCAGGAAGGAGAAAACAATGGCAGATATCAGACCATTTTTATGTATCAGACCAAGAGAGGATGAGGCGGCAGAGATTGCAGCACTTCCGTATGATGTATATAACAGAGAGGAAGCAAAGAAAGCGGTAGAAGGACACGACAAAAGCTTTCTTCGCATTGACCGTGCCGAGACACAGTTTGATGATTCCGTAGACACTTATGCACCGGAGGTATATAAGAAAGCCCATGACATGCTCTGGGATATGGTGGCAGAAGGTGATTTCGTAAAAGAAGAGAAGCCGTGCTATTATATTTATGAACTGACCATGGACGGAAGGGTGCAGACCGGTATTACAGCCTGTGCTTCGATTGATGATTATCAGAATCAGGTCATTAAAAAACATGAGAATACCAGAGCAGATAAAGAGCAGGACAGAATCAACCATGTAAATATCTGTGATGCACAGACCGGACCGATTTTCTTAGCATACCGTTCCAATGATGCCATCAATGCAGTGGTAGAGAAGGTAAAGAAGACAGCTCCTCTTTATGATTTTGTGGCAGAGGATGGAATCGGACATCGTGTATACAGAATTGCAGAGGCAGAAGATATTGCGGCTATCGAGGAAGCATTTGCAAAGATAAAAGAAATCTATATCGCAGACGGTCATCATCGTGCAGCATCCGCAGTAAAGGTAGGGCTGATGCGGAGAGCAGAGCATCCGGATTATGACGGAACTGAGGAATTTAACTATTTCTTATCCGTATTATTCCCGGATGACCAGCTTATGATTATGGATTATAACCGTGTAGTAAAAGACTTAAATGGAATGACAGAAGAGGAATTCCTTGGAAAGATGAACGACCTGTTTGAAGTGGGCACGCCACAGAAGGAAGCGGTTCATCCAACGGAAAAAGGAAGTTTCAGCATGTACCTTGGGGATAACTGGTATGCCTGCCGGATGAAAGAAGCGGATTTAAGCAGTGACCCGGTAGATGGGCTGGACGTATCAATTTTACAGAATGTGTTACTGCATCCGGTACTTGGCATTGAAGACCCGAAGACCGATAAGCGGATTGATTTCGTAGGTGGAATCCGTGGACTGGAGGAATTGGAGCGCAGAGTACATAGTGACTGTAAAGTGGCATTTGCCATGTATCCGACCAGCATCGGAGAACTGTTTGCAGTAGCAGATGCCGGAAGACTGATGCCGCCGAAATCCACCTGGTTTGAGCCAAAACTTCGTAGTGGATTATTTATTCATGCACTTTCATAATAACTTTCATAAATAACTGGAGGATATTAAAATGGGATTTTATCTGACCGCATTAGAAGCCAGCACAGAGGGCATTACAGCGGAAGAAGTCAGCGATGCTATCGAACAGATGAAGAAACCGGGCGTGGTACGTACTTACCTGGAGGGGCTGGTGCCGGATTTACTGGCGTTTCTCTTTCAGGTGGTGATTGCCTGCGTGGTATATGCCATTGGCGTAAAGTTAATCAAACTTTTCCGGAAACTCGTCCGGAAATGGCTGGATAAAAAGGATGCTGACAAGGGTGTAAAACAGTTTATGGATGCACTGGTCAAGTGCATTGGATATTTCTTCTTGATTGTAATCATTCTTTCCCTCTTTGGAATTGCAACCACATCTGTAATGGCAATTGCAGGTTCTGCCGGACTGACGGTAGGCCTGGCACTGCAGGGAAGCTTATCCAACTTTGCCGGCGGCGTATTAATACTGATGTTAAAACCGTTTAAAGTGGGGGATTATATTGTAGAAGACAGCCATGGCAACGAAGGAACGGTAACAGAGATTTCGATTTTCTACACCAAGTTAAAGAGTGTTGACAATAAGATTATCGTAATTCCAAATGGAATCTTAGCCAACAGCAGCCTTACCAATGTAACCTACAGTGAGAAACGCAGGATTGACCTGGAAGTAGGGGTGTCCTATTCGGCGGATTTAAAGAAGACGAAGGCTGTGATAGAGCAGTTGCTTCTTTCCGAAGAACGCCGGCTTAAGGACGAGGCGGTGCAGGTCTTTGTATCGGAATTGGGAGACAGCAGTGTTACCATTGGTGCAAGAGTGTGGGTGCCGACTGATTTATACTGGGATATCCGCTGGGCACTGACTGAGGAGATGAAAAATGCTCTGGATGAAAATGGAATCGAAATTCCGTTCCCGCAGCTTGATGTCAACGTAAAGAATCCGGTATAAAATCGGGTAAAAAAGTGAAAAAGTTTGACAAATATTGGAAAATATGCTACTGTTAGCCATGTAGTCGTGCACAATTTTGTGCAACTTTTTAGATTTATTGTGTATTAGGAGGAAAAAGAAATGCAGGGAACTGTAAAATGGTTTAACGCAAAGAAGGGTTATGGATTTATCTCAGATGTAGAAGGAAATGATGTATTCGTTCATTTCTCCGCATTGAATATGGATGGATTCAAAGAGCTTAAAGATGGAGAAGCAGTTGAATTTGAGGTAGTAGAAGGAGAAAAAGGACCTCAGGCAGCTAACGTAGTTCGCTTAGGTTAATTCGTATAGAGTTGAATATGAAATAAGCGCAGAGCAGGAAGATGGATATCCGTCTTCCTGTTTTTAGGTTTATCAGGTGTAAATGTAAAAAAAATGTGTTATACTGATAAAGACTGTGAGTCAGATTATGAGAACATGGAGGATAAAACATTTGAATTTAGCAGCGTTAACAGCATATGAATTAATCAAAGAAGAAAATCTGACAGACATCCATGCAAAGGGATATCTGCTTCGACATAAAAAGAGTGGAGCTAAAATCAGCCTTATTTCCAATGATGATGAAAATAAGGTCTTTTATATTGGATTCCGTACTCCGGTAGAGGACAGCACCGGCGTACCACATATCATTGAGCATACGGTATTGTGCGGTTCGGACAAGTTCCCGGTGAAGGACCCGTTTGTGGAACTGGTGAAGGGTTCTTTAAATACATTCTTAAATGCCATGACTTACCCGGACAAGACCGTTTATCCGGTGGCAAGCTGCAATGATAAAGATTTTGCTAATCTGATGGATGTATACTTAGACGCTGTGTTCCATCCAAATATTTATAAGAAGGAAGAAATCTTCAAACAGGAAGGCTGGCACTATGAATTAGAGGATAAAGATGCGCCGGTTACCATCAATGGAGTGGTATACAATGAGATGAAGGGTGCATTTTCTTCTCCGGAGGGTGTTTTAGACCGTGTAGTATTAAATTCCCTGTTCCCGGATACCACATATAGTAATGAGTCCGGCGGTGACCCGGAAGTAATTCCGGAGCTTACTTATGAGCAGTACCTTGATTTTCACCGGAAATTCTATCATCCATGCAATTCTTATATTTACCTCTATGGAAATATGGACATGGACGAAAAACTGGAATTTCTCGATAAGGAATATTTAAGCCATTATGATAAAATCGAAGTGGATTCCGTAATTCAGCTGCAGGCTCCGTTTACAAAGCCGGTAACCATCAGCAAGCCATATTCCATTGCATCTTCCGAAAGCTTGGAGGATAATGCTTATCTTTCCTATAATGTGGCAATCGGAACGAATCTTGAGAGTGAACTGACTCTGGCATTTGATGTCTTAGATTATGCACTGTTAAGTGCACCGGGAGCACCGTTGAAGCAGGCACTTATTGATGCGGGAATCGGAAAAGATATCATGGGCGGATTCGATAACAGCACCTTACAGCCAATCTTTTCTGTGGTGGCAAAGAATGCCAATAAAGAAGACGAAGAGAAGTTTGTAGGAATTATCGAAGATACCTTAAAGAAAATCGTCAAAGACGGTCTTAATAGAAAATCCCTGTTAGCAGGAATCAACAGTGAAGAATTCAAATTCCGTGAAGCAGATTACGGTAATTTCCCGAAGGGATTAATCTATGGATTATCCTGTATGGATAGCTGGCTTTATGATGATGACGAACCATTCTTATATCTTAAAATATTAGATGTATTTACGGCATTGAAACAAAAGATTGAAACAGGATATTTTGAAGAACTGATTCAGAAATATCTTTTGGATAACAGCCATAAATCCTATGTGTCCATTGAGCCGGAAAAAGGCTTAAATGCCAAGCTGGAAAAAGAATTAGAAGAGAAGCTGGCAGCTTATAAGAAGAGCTTATCAGAAGAAGAGATTGATAAGTTAGTAGAGGATACAAAGCATTTAAAACAGTATCAGGAAGAACCGTCACCAAAGGAAGACCTGATGAAGATTCCGATGTTAAAACGGCAGGACATGAAGCGTGAAGCGCAGCCGCTGGTATATGAAAAGGTAAGCTGCAATGGCATCGAAACCATTCATACCAACATTTATTCCAATGGCATACATTATCTGAACCTGATGTTTGATATCAGTGATATTACAGAAGAAGAACTGCCATACCTTGGTGTGTTAAAAGCTGTACTTGGTTATATGGATACAGAGCATTATAACTATGCAGACTTAGCAAATGAGATTAATCTTATGACCGGCGGTATTTCATCCCAGATTAATATTTATGCGGATACCAAGAAAAAAGACAGTTTCCATGCAAAATACGAAGTCCGTTCCAAGATTCTTTATCAGAATTTAGAAGAGGGTCTGAGACTCCTTTCTGAGATTCTGATGCGTACACAGATTACAGATGAAAAACGTCTCTATGAGATTTTAGCACGCATCAAATCCAGACTGCAGATGTCTTTAAGCTCTGCCGGACATTCGGTATCTGCCATGCGTGCAATGTCTTATTTCTCACCGGTAGCCCGATTTAATGACCTGGTTGGCGGAATTGCATTGTACCGGACGATTGCAGAATTAGAAGAACACTTTGACGAGAAGAAGCAGTTCTTAATGGATAAATTAAGAAGCCTTGCAGAGAAAATCTTTGTGAAGAACAGACTGTTGATTTCTTTGACGGCAGACACAGAAGGATATCAGCTGTTAGAAGAAAAATTCCCGCAGTTCTTAACCGTTTTACCGGATGGAGAGAAAGAAGGGGAGGCAGTTGCCTTCCAGTGTGAGAAAAAGAATGAAGGCTTCTTAGATGCTTCCAAGGTACAGTATGTATCCAGAGCCGGAAATTATTTGTCTGCAGGATATTCCTATACCGGAGCACTTCGTATCTTAAAAGTAATTTTAAGCTATGATTACCTTTGGATTAATGTTCGGGTAAAGGGTGGTGCATATGGCTGCATGAGCGGATTTATGCGGAACGGAGATGCATATTTTACTTCTTACCGTGACCCGAATCTTAAGAGCACCAATGAGATTTACGAAGGTATCCCGGCATATTTAAGAGCTTTTGATGCAGATGAACGTGATATGACAAAATATATCATCGGAACAGTAAGCGATATGGATACTCCGCTGAATCCGGCTGCCAAGGGCATGCGTTCCGTAAGTGCTTATCTTACCAATATTTCTTATGAGGAATTACAGCGTGAGAGAAATGAAGTTTTAGATGCACAGCCGGAAAATATCAAAAATCTTGCAGGACTTATTGAAGCGGTACTCGCACAGGATGCCTTATGCGTCATTGGTGCAGAGGAAAATGTAGAAGCAGAAAAAGATATGTTCTTAGAAGTAAAGAATCTTTATTAAAAGCTGTGGGCGATAGTCCCGCAGCATACATAAGAAGGAGTAAGTATGACGGAAAATTTTAAATCAGGCTTTGTAACACTGATTGGACGGCCGAATGTAGGAAAGTCCACCTTGATGAATCATCTGATTGGACAGAAGATTGCAATTACATCCAATAAACCGCAGACTACCAGAAACCGTATCCAGACTATTTATACGGATGAAAACAGAGGACAGATTATTTTTGTGGATACACCTGGTATCCATAAGGCAAAGAATAAGCTGGGCGAATTTATGGTAAATGTGGCAGAACACACATTAAATGAAGTGGATGTCATTTTATGGCTGGTGGAACCGAGTGATTTTATCGGCGCAGGAGAGCAGCATATTATTGAGAAATTAAAGACCGTAAAGACACCGGTTATTCTGGTTATCAATAAATTAGATACCTTGGATAACAAGGATAAAATGCTGGAGTACATTGACACTTATCGTAAAGTTTATGACTTTGCGGAAATCGTACCGGTATCTGCACTGCGGGGAGAAAATACGGATGTTATCATTGATTTGATTTTTAAATATCTGCCGTATGGTCCGATGTTCTATGATGAGGATACCATTACTGACCAGCCGGAGCGTCAGATTGTGGCAGAGCTGATTCGTGAAAAAGCCTTACATGCTTTAAATGAAGAAATTCCTCATGGAATTGCCGTTTCTATTGACCAGATGAAGAAACGCAAAGGCAGGAAAATGTTTGATATTGATGCCACGATTATCTGTGAGCGGGATTCCCACAAGGGAATTATTATCGGCAAGCAGGGAGCCATGTTAAAGAAGATTGGTACCAATGCCAGATATGAAATTGAACACCTCTTAGATGCCAAGGTTAATTTGAAACTTTGGGTAAAAGTGAAAAAAGACTGGCGTGACAGCGATTATATGATTAAGAACTTCGGATACCGGGAAGAGGAATTCTAAATATTGACAGTATTATCTTAAGTGCTTCTGGAAAACCTAATTTCATACAAGTATGAAGAAAGGGCAGGAAGGAAGCATATGGTAAGAGCAAGCTGGAATCATTTTACTTTGACCGGAAGTGTAGATGATTATCTTAAGTTTAAGGAACAGGAAAAAGAAGAACAGGATGGATTGGGCAGCCTGAAAGAGAAAGTAAGAGGTGAACAGGACCGTGGGCACAAACGTGATGGTTACGGGTATGGTGCTTACCGCAATGCCAATCAGTGAATATGACAAACGAATTACGATACTGACCCTGGAGAGGGGAAAGATTACGGCGTTTGCCAGAGGTGCAAGAAGACCGAACAGTACATTGCTGGCAGCCTGCAATCCCTTTTCCTTCGGACAGTTTGAAGTCTATGAGGGCCGTACCTCCTACAATGTGGTGCGGGCAGAAATTAAAAATTATTTTACCGAACTCACCACAGATTTGAATGATACATACTATGGATTTTATTTTCTTGAGATGGCAGAATATTATGCCCAGGAAAACAGTGATGACCGGGAAATGCTAAAGCTTCTTTACCAGTCCTTAAAGGCACTTGGAAAGAAGAATTTTGATAACCGGCTGGTACGCGTGATTTATGAATTGAAAATGATGGTGCTAAATGGAGTATATCCGAATCTTTTTTCCTGCCAGAAATGTGGAAGAAAGGAACCGATGCAGTTTTTCAGTGTGCAGCGTGCCGGACTTCTTTGCGATTCCTGCAGCGAAACCGAGCATGGCAGACGGTTAGATGCATCTACCATTTATACGATGCAGTATATTATTACCACGGAATCAGCAAAGCTTTTTCATTTTGCAGTATCAGAAAAAGTGTTGTATGAACTGATTCGGACGGTGAAGGAATTTCGGGAAAAATATGCACCCCATACATTTAAATCAGAGCAATTTTTAGAAGGGCTTTTCTGATTTATGGAGAAGCCGGGCATTTTGCCTGAGGTAACGCTTGAAATACCAAACCGAAAATAGTATAATTGTTGAGATTATGAGATATAGGGATTTGGAGGTTCGTATGAAGAAGAAGATAAGTGCACTCCTTGTAATGCTGTTAGTCTGTGGAATATTTGGCGGCTGCGGTGCTACAAAAGATGCAGATACCACAACGCTCTTTCCGGAGAAAAAGGGTGGAATCACAGAAGTTGCAGTAGGTGACTTTGACAAAGACAATTATGATGAGAATGAGTTAGAACAGTATGTAAAGGATTCCATCAAAGAATATGAAGACAATGATGGCGCCGGGACAGTAAAATTAAAAAATCTTTCCGTAAAAGACGGAGTCGCAAAGCTTGGTATGCATTACAGTGACAGCACAGCATATTCTGCATTTGTGGGAGATACCGTATTTACCGGAACGGTGGTACAGGCAATTGCTGCCGGATATGATTTTAATACAGATTTCGTAGCGGTAACAGATGGAGCTTCCGGAGATGCAGCGGACAGCAAAGATGTCATGAAAAATGATGACTATCATGTTATCGTATTAAGCAAGGGTGTAGATGTTACGGTTGATGGAACACTGCAGTATGTTTCATCCGGGGTAACCGTCAAGGATAAGAACACCGCAACTGTGGATGAAATTCCTGCTGGTGAGACAGCAGAAGCAAGATATATTATTTATAAATAGAATGCGAGGAAGAATTTTATGGAAAAATCAATGGAAAAAATTGTAGCGTTAGCAAAGGCAAGAGGTTTTGTATATCCGGGTTCCGAGATTTACGGTGGACTGGCAAATACATGGGATTACGGTAACCTTGGTGTAGAATTGAAGAATAATGTGAAACGTGCCTGGTGGCAGAAATTCGTACAGGAAAATCCATACAACGTTGGTGTAGACTGTGCCATTCTTATGAACCCGCAGACATGGGTAGCATCCGGACATTTAGGCGGATTTTCAGACCCTCTTATGGATTGTAAAGAGTGTCATGAACGTTTCCGTGCAGATAAGATTATTGAAGATTATGCAGAAGAGCATGGCATTACATTAGAGACTTCCGTAGATGGCTGGAGTCAGGAAGAAATGATGAACTTCATCAAAGATAACAGTGTTCCATGTCCATCCTGTGGAAAACATAACTTTACAGATATCCGTCAGTTCAACCTGATGTTCAAGACCTTTCAGGGTGTAACTGAGGATGCAAAAAATACGGTATACTTAAGACCGGAAACAGCACAGGGTATTTTCGTTAACTTCAAAAATGTGCAGAGAACATCCCGTAAGAAAGTGCCTTTCGGCATTGCACAGATTGGAAAATCTTTCCGTAACGAGATTACTCCTGGTAACTTTACTTTCCGTACCAGAGAGTTTGAACAGATGGAGCTGGAGTTCTTCTGTGAGCCGGGTACCGACCTTGAGTGGTTCCAGTACTGGAGAACCTTCTGCCATAACTGGCTGTTAAGCCTTGGCATGAAAGATGAAGAATTACGTCTTCGTGACCATGATCCTGCAGAGCTTGCATTTTACAGTAAAGCAACTACCGATTTTGAATTCTTATTCCCATTCGGATGGGGCGAACTGTGGGGAATTGCAGACCGTACCGACTATGACCTGACACAGCATCAGAATACATCCGGCCAGGATATGTCTTACTTTGATGATACCAAGAATGAAAAATACATTCCATACGTTATTGAACCGTCTCTTGGAGCAGACCGAGTGGTACTTGCATTTCTTTGTGCAGCATATGATGAAGAGAACATCGGAACAGAAGAAAAACCGGATATGAGAACCGTTCTTCATTTCCATCCGGCACTTGCACCGGTTAAGGTTGGTGTGCTTCCGCTTTCCAAGAAATTAAATGAAGGTGCAGAGAAAGTATTTACACAGCTTTCCAAGAAATACAACTGCGAATTTGATGACAGAGGAAATATCGGTAAGCGCTATCGTCGTCAGGATGAAATCGGAACTCCATTCTGTGTAACTTACGATTTTGAATCTGAAACAGACGGAGCAGTTACAGTACGTGATCGTGATACCATGGAGCAGGAGCGTATCAAAATCGAAGATTTGGATACATATTTTGCAGAAAAATTCACTTTCTAAATCAAACACCTGATTTTTAACAAAACAGAGTGGTCTGATTTCGAAAAAATGGTTGCGAAACTATAAAATTATGATAAAATGAATATGTGCGCTTGTGGACAAGTGGCACGCGTAATGGGTGACATTGTGGATATCAATTGTTGTTGATAACAGACGATGTTCGCATATCAATAAACCAAAGTAAATTTATTAGGAGGAATTCAAAATGGCAAACAAATGGGTTTACATGTTCAGTGAAGGAAACATGTCCATGCGTAATCTCCTTGGTGGAAAAGGTGCTAACCTTGCCGAGATGACTGATATCGGTCTTCCAGTACCACAGGGATTCACAATCACAACAGAGGCTTGTACTCAGTATTATGAGGATGGCCGCAAGATTAACGACGAAATCATGGCACAGGCTATGGAAGGCGTTAAGAAAATGGAAGAGATTAACGGAAAAAAATTCGGAGACCTCAAGAATCCATTACTTGTTTCTGTTCGTTCCGGTGCTAGAGCATCTATGCCAGGTATGATGGACACCATCTTAAACCTTGGACTGAATGACGAAGTAGTTGCAGCAATGATCGCTGGAAACCCAGATCCTAAATTCGAGCGTTTCGTATATGACTCTTACAGACGTTTTATCCAGATGTTCTCTGACGTTGTTATGGAAGTTGGTAAGAAATATTTCGAGCAGCTCATCGATAAGATGAAAGCAGACAGAGGAGTTAAGTTCGACGTTGAACTTACAGCCGCTGACTTAAAAGAATTAGCAGAGCAGTTCAAAGCTGAGTACAAGAACCAGTTAGGAACCGATTTCCCATCTGATCCTGTAGAGCAGTTAAAATTAGCTATCGAAGCTGTATTCCGTTCATGGGATAACCCACGTGCAAACGTATATCGTCGTGATAACGATATCCCATATTCCTGGGGAACAGCTGTTAACGTAATGCCTATGGTATTCGGTAACTTAAATGATGAGTCTGGTACAGGTGTTGCATTTACCCGTGATCCTGCTACAGGCGAGAAGAAATTAATGGGTGAGTTCTTAATCAATGCTCAGGGTGAGGACGTAGTTGCTGGTGTTCGTACACCTATGCCAATCGCTCAGATGGAGCAGGAATTCCCAGAAGCATATGCTGAGTTCATCAAGGTTTGTGAGACTCTTGAGAATCACTACCATGACATGCAGGATATGGAGTTTACAGTAGAGAACAAGAAGTTATACATGCTTCAGTGCCGTAATGGTAAGAGAACTGCTCCAGCAGCTCTTAAGATTGCATGTGACCTTGTTGATGAAGGACATAAGACAGAAGAAGAAGCAGTAGCTATGATCGATCCTCGTAACTTAGATACACTTCTTCATCCACAGTTTGATGCAGCAGCATTAAAAGCAGCTACACCAATCGGAAAAGGTTTAGGAGCTTCTCCAGGAGCAGCTTGTGGTAAGATTGTCTTCACAGCAGAAGATGCAGAAGCTTGGAACGCTCGCGGAGAAAAAGTTGTACTTGTTCGTCTTGAGACATCTCCGGAAGACATCACAGGTATGAAAGCTTCCCAGGGTATCTTAACTGTTCGTGGTGGTATGACATCTCACGCAGCTGTAGTTGCCCGTGGTATGGGTACATGCTGTGTATCCGGATGTGGTGATATCGCTATGGACGAAGAGAATAAGAAATTCACTCTTGCTGGAAAAGAATTCCATGAGGGAGATTTCATCTCTATCGATGGTACAACAGGTAACATCTACGATGGCGAAATCAAGACAGTTGACGCTACCATCGCTGGTGAGTTCGGTCGTGTTATGGCTTGGGCTGACAAATATAGAAAACTTAAAGTTCGTACAAATGCAGATACTCCTGCAGATGCTAAGAAAGCTCGTGAGCTTGGAGCAGAAGGTATCGGACTTTGCCGTACAGAGCATATGTTCTTCGAAGAAGACAGAATTGCAGCATTCCGTGAGATGATCTGTTCTGACACTGTAGAAGAAAGAGAAGCAGCTCTTGAGAAGATTCTTCCATATCAGCAGGGAGACTTCAAAGCTCTTTATGAAGCACTGGAAGGATGCCCGGTTACTATTCGTTTCCTGGATCCACCTCTTCATGAGTTCGTTCCTACAGAGGAAGCTGACATTAAGAAATTAGCAGATGCTCAGGGCAAAACTGTTGAGCAGATTAAGACAATCATCGATGGACTTCATGAGTTCAACCCAATGATGGGTCACAGAGGATGCCGTCTTGCTGTAACATATCCTGAAATTGCTAAGATGCAGACAAAAGCTGTTATCCGTGCAGCAATCGAAGTTCAGAAAGAGCATGCAGATTGGAATGTGAAACCTGAAATCATGATTCCATTAGTATGTGAAGTTGAAGAGCTTAAATACGTTAAGAAAGTAGTTGTTGAGACAGCAGACGCTGAGATCGCAGCTGCAGGCGTTAAATTAGAGTACGAAGTTGGTACTATGATCGAGATTCCTAGAGCTGCTCTTACAGCTGATGAAATCGCTAAAGAAGCTGACTTCTTCTGCTTCGGTACTAACGACTTAACTCAGATGACATTTGGATTCTCCCGTGACGATGCTGGTAAGTTCTTAGATGCTTACTATGACAAGAAGATCTTCGAGAACGATCCATTTGCTAAGTTAGACCAGACTGGTGTTGGTAAACTTATGGATATGGCACTGAAACTTGGTAAGCCAGTTAATCCGAACCTTCATGTTGGTATCTGTGGAGAGCACGGTGGAGATCCTTCATCTGTTGAATTCTGCCACAAGATTGGTCTTGACTATGTATCATGTTCACCATTCCGTGTACCAATCGCTAGATTAGCAGCAGCTCAGGCAGCAATCGCTAACAAATAAGAATGGAACAAAATATAATATGTAGTATTTCTGGCATTGCCTGGATGCTATATAGTTAAAGATAAGCCCCTCCGGTTGGAGGGGTTTATTTTACTTTACAGGAAATTGCTTTCCTGTAAAGTAAAAATTGCCCTTGTAAATTTGTATTATTTGTATTATAATACATAATACAAAAAGAAAACTGACATATCAAAGAAAAAGGAAGAAAGAATATTCGGAAAGAGAATATCAAAAAACAGAAAGGAGGGACCTTGGGTGGTTATATCCATAAATGAAGCGTCGGAAGTGCCAATTTATCAGCAGATTCGAAATCAGATTGTACTTGGAATATCCGATGGAAGATTAAAGCCGGGAGAGCAGCTTCCCACTGTACGTGCATTGGCCGGAGAAATCGGAATCAATTCCATGACGGTGAATAAAGCCTATGCACTTTTAAAGCAGGAAGGTTATATTTATACAGACCGGCGGAATGGAGCCCATGTGCGGAAGGAATTTTCCGAAGCAAAGGAATTATCGGAGAAATCCAAAGAACTATTGCAGCAGATTATTTCCGAAGCCAAAATCTGTGGTATGACACAGGAAGAATTCTTAAAGATATGTGAGAATATGTATAAGGGGTGAGAAAAATGTTTCTTAATATTATATTTTTTGCAACATTGTATCCTGTTTTATTTATCATATGCATTGTATTTGCATTACAGAATTCCTATAAAGATGGCATGCTTTTTGCTGTAAATATGAAACGTGAATGGGTAGAGGATGAGAATGTAAAAGCAATCCAGAAGCGCTTTAAAAAAGAAATGATATGGTATAGTCTTATTCTTGCAATTATTCCGTTTAGCTGTCTTTTTATTCCATACTTTTCCATACAGATGACAATCTGGATGGTGTGGCTGATTGGAGCAATTATTTTGCTGACACTGCCAACCATATTTGCCAATAACCGTCTGAAACAATGGAAACGGAAAATGGGCTACTATGAAGAGCAGTCAGCAGAACGATATGTGGAATTAAAAAATGCAGGAACTGTTCGCTGTATGCATTTCCTGCCGTTTTTTGTACCGCTTGCCATAGGGACAGTAGCTGCGATTGCGGTTATTCCTTTTGCTAAGGTGATGGGAATCTCCTGTCTCATTGGTGCCGCAAGTGGATATATTTTTCTGCTGGTAGCAATCTGGACGGACCGGCAGCCGGTACAGGTAATAAGCAGCAACAGCGATATCAACATTAATTATACCAGAGCCAAGAAAAGAATCTGGAAAAACATGTGGCTGTGTGCAATCTGGTTGAATACAGCATTAATCCTGTTTTTAATTCTGGTATCTTTTATGCAAAAGCAGGTGGGATTTATTTACCTTGCAGGCATGATTGTATTTATAATTCTTCTGGCGGCTATGTGCATTCCGGCCATTGTGATATTAGGAAGAGTAGAAAAGGCATATGAAGATAAACATGATTTAAATGGAGGAATCGAAGACGACAGAAACTGGATTGGCGGCATGCTTTACTATAATCCAAAAGATCCGCATACAATCGTGGATAAGAGAGTTGGAATCGGAACTACAGTGAATATGGCATCCAAAGCCGGAAAAGGCACGATATTGTTTATTATAATAGCATTACTGATGCTTCCACTTGTCTGTGTATGGGTGATTGCAGAAGAATTTACACCGATTCATTTGGAAATTGAAAATCAGTCCCTTTGTGCAGAACAGATTCGTACAGATTATGAGATATCACTGGATGACCTGGATGATGTGGAAATACTGACAGAGCTGCCAAACTGGTCAAGGGTAAATGGAACCGGCATGGAAACCTTGGAAAAAGGAACCTTTAAAATCAGTGGTGAAGGAGAATGCCAGGTATTTTTAAATCCACAGAATAAAAAGTTCCTATATTTTACTGCAAATGGAAAAAACTACTATATGAGTGGTATTGACGATACCGAGACAGAAGAGATTTATCAGGAAATTTTGAATCAAAAATAGGGTGATAGGACAACCCCCTGAAAAGAAACAGCCTGCCTTACCGGGCACTCTGAATTATCAGAAGTGCCGGATAGGGCAGGCTGTTTTGCCAGAAGCTTATTTTTTTCTTCGGATATGTACTTCCGGAATAGCGACATTATCAAAACTGACGCTGGAAGTATGTTCGTCCTTGGAGGAGTTCTGTTCCTCAGCTGTATGAGTAGTGGCATCAGAAGCAGCTTTGTGTACTTCCGGAATGGCAACATTATCATAAGTCAGATCATAATTTTTCTTTTCACGTTCTTTTCTTGCATTCTTGATTTTATTTTTAAAATGAAACATAAGGTGCTCCTTTATTTACAAAATATTAATAAAAAATGTAATTACAAGGCTGTTGATGAAATCGGCAAACAGACTTCCCACCAGTGGAATCAGAAGGTATGCTTTGACGGATGGAACATAGCGGTCACAGAGAGCCTGCATATTTGCCATGGCATTTGGCGTGGCACCCATACCGAATCCGCAGGTACCTGCAACAAGGACTGCTGCATCGTAATCCCGCCCCATAATATTGAACTCAATAAAGTAAGTAAATACAGCAATCAGAATGACCTGTGAGCTTAATAAAATGATAAGCGGAAGTGCCAGAGAAGCCAGTTCCCATAATTTTAAAGTAATCATAGCCATACCAAGAAATAATGACAGGGAAATACCACCCAGGTCATTAATTTCTCCCATATGGATCGTAGCATTGCCATGGGAGTATTCCACAATATTACGAATCAGTGCGGCTGCTAACATGGCACCAATATAAATTGGAAAAGTCAGTCCTGTTTTTGTCAGAAAATAGGAAAAAATAGTACCAAGTCCAATGGCAAGGATAAGCTGGAAAACAGCGGAAGCATACATGTTGGTATGGCGTTCGTGTTTTTTCTCATCTTCCACTAAGAGGCTGTCATCTTCGGAAGCAACAGTAGCAAGAAGATTTTTCTTTTCTACAAGACGTTTTCCTAAAGGACCGCCAATCAGGCTTCCTGTAATCAGACCGAAGGTAGCAGCAGCCGTACAGATGGTAGTGGCACCATGGATATTGAAATCCTCCAGTACCGGTCCAAAAGCACCTGCTGTACCATGTCCGCCCACCATTGGAATGGAACCGGTACACATACCGATTAATGGATTTAATCCTAATAGTTTGGATAATCCAACGGCAAGAAAGTTCTGGGTAATAATAAGGGCAATGACCAGTCCTAAAAATACTGCCATGGATTTCCCACCACTTTTTAAGACTTTTAAGTTAGCCTGAAATCCTACGGAAGTAAAGAAGAATACCATACATACTTCCCGCAGGGTATCATCAAAGGAAAATTCTGCAACTCCGGTACTGTAACAGATACAGGTGAAAATCGCAAAGAGCAGACCGCCGATTACGGGTGCCGGAATACAGAATTTTTCCAGAAAATGTATTTTCTTTCGTAAAAAACTCCCTAGCATGAGTACCAGTACAGCGACAGCTAAGGTCTGGTACATATCTAAATGTATATTCATAGTGTTCCTTTCTGGTTTTGTGTGTCGTTTTCGGAAGAAAGTGTAATGCCCTGTTTCTCATAATAGGCAACAGCTCCCGGATGGAATGGAATCGGCATGCCATCAGTAGCATAAGTTTCATCTAATTGCAGGTTTAAAGAGGTTGCATACTGTAAATCCTTCGCATGGGAAAAAAGCCATTCCGTCAAGTGCTCTACCGTATCGGAAGAGAGCTTGTCGGAAGCAAGGAGAACCGCTTTGACACCAAGGGTATGGATATCTTCCGTCTGTCCGGTGTAAGTATTGGCAGGAATGGTATATTCACTATAGGATGGATAAGCAGACAGCAATTTATTCCTGCATTTCTCATCAATATCCAAAAGACGGATATCACATTCTTTGGCTAATTCTTCGATTACAGTTGTCTGGATACCGGCAGTACAGAAAAATGCATCGATTTTTCCATTGATAAGCTGGTCAGCAGCATCGGTATAATCGAGGTTTACTGTTTTCACCAGCTCAGTGGTAAGTCCGCTCATGGTCAGAATCTGGTTAGCGTTCTGTTCAGTACCGGAATCCTCCGCACCGATGCTGACGGTTTTGCCCTGTAAATCATCCAGCGTCTGAATATTGGAGTCTGCACGGATGACAATCTGACAGGCTTCCGTATAAAGCCCGGCAATAGCGGAATATCCCTGACAAGGCTCTCCCTCAAAAATTCCACTGCCTTCATAGGCGGAGGCAATCAGGTCAGACTGGGCTAATCCAAGTTCGATATATCCACCGGAGAGCAGCCTTAGATTGGCAGCAGAGCCTGCGGTTGTCTTAACTTCAAACTGATAGGTATCATCCTCCGAGGAGGCAAGCCCGGTAAAGGTATTGGCAAAGGTATAGTAGATTCCACCTATGTCAGCGGCACCAAAGCGGATGGTTTTCTGATAACCACTGCATCCACTCACAAAAAGCAGCGCAAGACATAGAAGAAGACGGAATGGTTTTTTCATATATAAAATCCTTTCTTTTTAAAATTTAATCCCAGTAAAGTATTTTACAATAATTTTTTCAGAAAAGGAAGAGCGAAAAATTAGTGAGAAAAAATATCGTTAATCCTATATTTTTTTAGAAAAAAAGAGATTATAATGTGATGGAATAAAATGAAGGAGGAAGGATTTATGCAGAAAATAACAGTAAAAGTAGATGGTATGCAGTGTGGAATGTGTGAGGCACATGTAAATGATGCAGTGCGGGCAGCATTTCCGGTAAAGAAAGTAACTTCATCCCACAGTAAAAAAGAGACCGTAATTATTACCGATACCGATATTCCGGAGGGAAAAATCAAAGAAGTGATTAAAAACAGTGGATATGATGCGTTAGAAGTAACAAAAGAACCATATGAGAAGAAGGGATTATTTTCAGCACTCCGCAAGTAAACAGAATATCTTAAGAAAAATAATATATATATTATCGGCATAGTATGTTAAAATGAGGAATCGGAAATAATAGGAAAAGAGGACAACGAAATGTTATTGGATTTTGTAGAAATGCTGAAGGTTATTTTTCTTGGAATTGTAGAAGGAATTACAGAATGGCTTCCAATCAGCAGCACAGGACATATGCTTTTAGTGGATGAATTTATCAGGCTTGATATGACAGATTCATTTAAAGAGATGTTTTTCGTGGTGATACAGTTGGGAGCTATTCTTGCGGTAGTGCTTTTGTTCTGGAAGAAAATGTTCCCGTTCCAGTTTAAAGACAAGACACAGCCGGTCATCCGGAAAGATATTTTTTCTTTATGGTTTAAGGTTGTAGCTGCCTGCATACCGGGAGCTGTGGTAACGCTTTTGTTTGATGATTATGTGGATGCACATTTTCATACACCGCTTGTGATTGCTGCTGCATTGATTTTCTATGGTTTTGCGTTTATTCTGATTGAAAACTGGAATAAAAAGCGGAAAGTAAGAGTGGAAAGCTTAAATGATATTACTTATCAGACAGCATTTCTTATCGGACTTTTTCAGGTACTTGCAATTATTCCGGGAACCTCCCGTTCCGGTGCAACCATTATCGGAGCACTTTTAATCGGAGTATCCCGTGTGGCTGCGGCAGAGTTTACATTTTTCCTGGCTGTGCCGGTTATGTTTGGCTGGAGCCTGATCAAACTTATTAAGTTTGGCATTGCGTTTTCTGCTCAGGAACTTTGTGTCTTAGGCTTAGGCTGCGTGGTAGCATTTGCGGTATCTGTAGTAGTCATCCGTTTCCTGATGGGCTATATCAAAAAACACGATTTTAAAGTATTTGGCTGGTACCGGATTATTCTTGGAGCCATTGTTTTAGGCTATTTTGCACTATAGGAACCGGTTAAGAAAATGAGAGATTCTTCCGATATAAAGAATGGAACAGATTGTTTTAAGCAAAAGGATTTGCTTATAGATATTTTCAAGGAGGAATTTTTATGAACACAAATGCAGTAAATCAGGTGGCAGAAAACGTTTCTGGTTATACGGAATCGGAAAAGAGCAGCAAAGTCTCCGGAAAAACAATTGGAGAGCCAAAGCTTTCGGATAAGGCGAAAGAGTATTATGAGAAGCTGAAAAAGAAATTTAGCACGATGGATTTCATTCTGGTATCCAAGGATATGAAAGAGACAGCAAAAGCCAATGCAGGACAGTATGCCAATGCCAACAAAATGGTGGTTCTAATTGATGAAGAGAAGATTGAGCGGATGGCAGAAGATGAGTCTTACCGGAAACAGTACGAGGGAATCATAGCCAATGCATCCAGTCAGCTTGCAACCATGCAGAGTCAGTTTGCGAATGGACAGAGTGGTGTGAAGGCATATGGCATTCAGGTAAATGATGGCGGCAATGCATCATTTTTTGCAGTTGTAGATAAGTCTTTAGCTCTTCAGAAGAAACGTATCGAAAAGAAACAGGAAGAAAACCGTGCAGAACGTAAGAAAGCTCAGAAGGAAGCTTATGAGAAACGAATGAATAAGGAGGATGAAGATACATCTTCCGTTAAGAAATCGGACAAGACTGACAGCACGGATAAAACTGGTAAGAGTGAAGATCTGGTAACGGTTACTGCCAGTTCGCTGGAAGAACTGGAAAAGAAAATCCAGGATATGTTATATGACAGCATGAGCGATTATGTATTTACACCACAGGAAAAACAGGTTGGCTGGAATGTAGATTTTCGTGGATAATAAATAAAAGGCAGGATACAATATGGAAAAGAGCCCCTATCTATTGCACTCCGGGCAGTCCAGACTTTCTTAATCCACTGGAAAATCAAAGTGGAGAAAAAGGACTGCCTGGAGTAGAGGTACGGTTCGTATGCTGACGTTCCGGAAGGGAATGGATAAACTGGCGTGGTGTCGTTCCATAGCGTTTTTTAAATTCCCGGTAGAAGTAGGAAAGGCTGCTGAAACCGGCAGTCATGGCGGCATCTGTAATGGAAAGCTCCTGCTGTTCTAAGAGGTCGGCAGCCTTTTGCAGGCGCAGGCTCTTGATATAATCTAAGCATGACATTCCGACATATTTCTTAAAAAAGCGCATGAAATGGTATTCGCTGAAATAGCAGGAGGATGCCAGGCTTTCAATAGAAATATTTTCGGTATAATGTAATCCGATATATTCTAAGACACCCTTAATCTTCTGGGTATGTTCGCTTTGAAGCTGTGGCTGCTCAGAACTTTTGCTACAGTACGGAAGTAGAAGGGTAAGAAGTTTTAACAGCAGGGATTTCAACATCAGTTCATATCCCGGCTGGGCAGCGGAATAACAGCTGCTGATTTCATAGAACAATGCGAGGGCATCCGGGTAGACCGGGTGCTCTTTTACTATATGAAAAGGGGGAATCAGCTGCTGCTTGGCAAGGGGCATCAGATATCGCATGGCACAGATATCTGCAGAGGATGCACCAAGGAAATCAAGGTGAAAGACATATGTTTCCGAATGCATATGCCCGGCAGGTAATATGGCAATGGAATGCAGAGCCAGTGGAGGAATGAAAACGAAATCTCCAGGCATAGCCTGAAAGCTTTCAAGGTCAACCTGATACGTACAGACACCGCTGGTAATCAGGGTAAATTCAGCCTCTTCATGCCAGTGTGGCGTAACAATGGGGTACCGTTCCTGCAACGTAGTAAGATATTTCTTTAATGGAAAAATTCGTTCGCCATGAACGGCCTTTTCTTTTTGTTCCAGAGGGAGTTGTTTTTTATCTTTCATGGGAACCTCCTTTTAATGTTGCTTATTTAAACAGCATTTATCCTGATTTTTTATACAAACAAAATGAAAGAAATGGAATTTTGGATGCAGACGGTGGAAGGTAGGTCTGATGCAAAACAGCGCATTTCTAAAATACATTTTTTCTTTCTATGATAAAAACAGTCTTTCCAATGTTTGACAAGATATCTGTACCGTTCGCCGAAGTATGGATGCATGATAAGGATTGTTAGGCGCACTTAGAATTTCATACAGCAATAGCCAACGCTGGCACAGGGACGTGCCGGCGAGGCGCATATGAACATGGATGTGAATTTGCGCCGGTTGGCAGATAAAATAATATTAATACTGAAATTCTTAGTGCGCCTTACTATCTTTATGCAGCATCCACACTCGACGGACGGTGCAGATATCCTCGTCAAAGCAAGCGGAAAGACAGTTTATAATCAAGAAAAAATGTATTTTAGAAATGCTGCTATTTTGTATCCTATAACCTACCTTCCACCGTCTGCATCTGAAATCCATAATCATATCGTTAAATTTGTTTTACATAAAAGAGCAGGATTGTGCAATAAAAACGCAAATATCACGGAAGAAACTTCCTGAAACTTCGTATATAATAACAGTATCATACAAAGAACGAAGTGTAAATACAGGAATAATGGAAATATGGAGGATGAGAACATGAAGAAAAAATGGTGGCATGACAAGGTGGCATATCAGATTTATCCAAAGAGCTTTCAGGACAGCAACGGAGATGGAATCGGTGATTTGAGAGGAATCATATCCAGACTGGATTATTTAAAGGAACTGGGTATCGATATCGTATGGCTTTCACCGATTTATAAATCCCCATTTGTAGACCAGGGATATGACATTTCAGATTATTATAATATTGCTGAAGAATTCGGAACCATGGAAGAGTTTGATGAGCTGCTTGCGGAAGCAAAGAAACGTGATATGTATATCGTAATGGATCTGGTGGTAAATCATTGCTCCGACCAGCATGAGTGGTTCCAGAAAGCACTGGCAGACCCGGATGGAGAGTATGCAGATTATTTCTATTTTGTGAAAGGAAAAGATGGCAAGGCTCCAAGTAATTACCGTTCCTATTTTGGCGGAAGTACCTGGGAGAAGGTGCCAAATAGTGATAAATACTATCTTCATATGTTTGCCAAAGAGCAGCCGGATTTAAACTGGGAGAATCCGGTAGTGCGTCAGAAAATCTATGAAATGGTGAACTGGTGGTTAGACAAAGGCGTGGCAGGATTCCGTATAGATGCAATTATCAATATCAAGAAAGATATTAACTTCCCGTCCTTTGAGCCGGATGGACCGGATGGACTTGCAACCTGTATCAAGATGGTGGAAGCAGTAAATGGAGTAGGAGATTTCTTAGAGGAATTAAAGCATGAGACCTTTGAGAAGCACGATGCCTTTACAGTAGGAGAAGTCTTTAATATGAAGGAAGATGAACTCTTGGAATTTATCGGAGAGGATGGACATTTCTCTACGATGTTTGATTTCAGCGCCCATGTGCTTACTTTTGGTGAGCATGGCTGGTACGACCAGAAACCATTACGTTTTGAGGAATGGCGGAAAGTAATTTTCGATTCCCAGCAGGAATTACAGGGAAAATGCTTTAAGGCAAACATTATTGAAAATCATGATGAGCCAAGAGGAGCAACCCATTATCTGCCGGAGCATGCCAGAAATGATGCAGGAAAGAAGATGCTTGGAACCGTATCCGTTCTTTTACGTGGAATTCCATTTATCTATCAGGGACAGGAAATCGGGATGACCAACTGCAAACGAAATGATATTTCAGAATATGATGACATCAGCACCATCGACCAGTATCAGGAGGCATTGCGTGCAGGACTCAGTGAAGAAGAAGCCTTGAAATGCTGCTATGAGAACAGCCGTGATAATGCCAGAACACCAATGCAGTGGTCGGATGGAAAAAATGGCGGATTTACCGATGGAACTCCATGGCTTGCCATGAATCCGAATTACATGGAAATCAATGTAGCAGCCCAGGAACATAAGGCAGATTCTGTATTGGCTTATTATAGGAAATTAATTGCACTGCGTAAGGCAAAAGAATACAAAGATACTTTCACTTATGGTATTTTTAAACCAAAGTATGAAAATGCAGATGACATATTTGCTTTTGAACGGGTAAATGAAGAAAGCGGTCAGAAGCTTTTGATACTTGCAAACTTTGGAACAGAAGAGCATACCATCACATTAGAGAAAAGAATTGCCAAGGTATTGTTAACCAATGAAGGCCGCCAGGAAGCAATCAATGCTGAGGCAGCCTTAAATGGAACAATTACATTAGACAGCTGTGAAACCGTTGTCTTAGAATTAGAAAAGTAAGATTTGTGGAAGCAATTTAATCTGGAAATTTATTCCATAATCTTGCCATCAACAGAGATGGTAACAATCTGCCATGGAATCATTTTCCCGCTTTGCTTTAAGGCATTCTGGACAGCCATTACAATGCCGCCGCAGCACGGAACCTCCATGCGCACAATACTGATCTCTCTGATATTGTTATTGCGGATAATTTCAGTAAGCTTTTCACTGTAATCCACATCATCCAGTTTGGGACATCCAATCAGGGTGATGTGGTTTTTTATGAATTTTTCATGGAAATTGCCATAGGCAAAAGCTGTACAGTCTGCAGCAATCAGCAGTCTTGCATTGTCAAAATACGGAGCATTTGTAGGTGCTAATTTAATCTGAACCGGCCACTGGGTAAGCTGGCTTTCCGGTGCGTTTCCTGCTGTGACTGCGTTGGATGCAGTACCGGATGCGGTATTAGAGCCTGCAGAAGTATTTTCCGTGTTTTTACGCTGCATGGAGCGCATCCGGCTGCCCGGACATCCGCTGAAAACCGGAGCTGCGTGATTGGCTGAAACTGCAGGTTTTACCGAAGCCGCTTCACGGTTCTTTAAGTGCTCTTTTACAGCGGCTTCGTCATAGGCAGCGGCTTCTCTCTGTACAAAGGTAATAGCACCGGTAGGACATGCCGGAAGACAGTCACCTAACCCATCGCAGTAATCCTCCCTTAAAAGCTGGGCTTTTCCATCGACCATGCCTATGGCACCTTCGTGGCAGGCGGATGCACATAAACCGCATCCATTACATTTTTCTTTATCAATATGAATTATTTTACGAATCATTTTAGATTCCTCCTCGTTGATTTTGTATGGTCAGTATACTATAATAGCAATAAATAATCGGTTGGAAAAACAACGGAGGTTGTAAAATGAAAAAATTTCCTGTAGAAATGAAAAAGTCACCTTTTTTTGAAGGAATTGAGGATACAGAAGAGGAGAAAGTCTTAAAGGGATTAGATGCCCATGAGATGACTTATGATAAAGAAAATTATATTCTGCACTGCGGAGAGCAGGTAAAAGAAATGGGAATGCTGGTTTCTGGTGGACTTTTGATTGTGCAGGAGGATTTCTGGGGAAACCGGAATCTGGTTGCAAAGATAGGTCCTGGGGATGTTTTTGCAGAGACCTTTGCCTGTATGCAGAGGCGGAATATTAATGTAAATGTGATTGCAGAAGAAGCAGCAAATGTGCTGTGGCTGAACGTTCAGAATATATTGGATGCAGATGGAGAAACGGAAGGCTGGAAACTGGTTCTGCTTCGGAATTTATTAGAGAATATGGCAGAAAAGAATCTTCGCTTTAATGAAAAATTAACCCATATGGGAAAACGCAATACTAGGGAAAAGTTATTGTCCTATCTGTCGGCAGAGGCACAGAAGCATGGAACATCAGAGTTTGATATTCCATTTTCCAGACAGCAGTTAGCAGATTATCTTTCTGTGGAACGAAGTGCGATGTCAACGGAACTTGGAAAATTAAGAGATGAGGGAATGCTTTCTTTCCGGAAGAATCATTTTTGCCTGAACAGAGATGCATATTTATAATAGAAGAAAATGCACTCTTGAGAAATTGTACTGAATTCAAAACTTGATTTTTATTTAAAAGAGGGTACAATAATATGCAGTTAAAATAATATATAGAGAGTAGAGGAGAGAAAGATATGTTTGGTTTTGGTCAACTGATTGATATTTTGAAGAAAAGCCCAAAGAAAATTGTGTTTACAGAGGGAAATGACCCAAGAATTTTAGAGGCAGCATCCCGTCTGCTGGCAAGTAATTTTTTAAGCCCGATTCTGGTTGGAAATGAGGCTGAGATTCAGAAAGCAGCAGAGGAGAGCGGATTTAATATTCGCGGAGCCAAGATTATCGATCCATTACATTTTGAAAAATTTGATGAGATGGTTACCATGTTCTGTGAATTAAGAAAGAGCAAAGGCGTAACACCGGAGCAGGCAAAAGGAGTTCTTTCACAGGCTAATTATTTCGGAACCATGTTAGTAAAAATGGGATATGCTGATGCACTGTTAGGTGGAGCAACCTATTCTACAGCAGATACTGTTCGACCGGCGTTACAGTTAATTAAGACAAAACCGGGTAACAGCATTGTATCATCCTGCTTTATTCTGGTACGTCCTTCTGCAACTGGCGAGAATGAAGTACTGGCAATGGCTGACTGTGCAATCAACATTCATCCGACAGAAGATGAACTGGTTGAAATTGCCGGAGAAGCAGCAGAGTGTGCAAAGATATTCGGTGTAGATCCAAGGGTAGCATTCTTAAGCTATTCTACATTAGGCTCCGGAAAGGGCGAGGATGTAGATAAGATGCGTAATGCGGCAAACAAGACAAGAGAAAAATATCCGGAGCTTCCAATCGAAGGAGAACTTCAGTTTGATGCAGCTGTATCTCCAAGAGTTGCACGTACCAAATGTCCGGAATCCAAAGTGGCAGGACATGCAAATACCTTTATTTTCCCAGATATCAATGCCGGAAATATCGGATATAAGATTGCACAGCGTCTTGGTAACTTCGATGCATATGGTCCGATTCTTCTTGGATTGAATGCACCAATCAATGACTTATCCCGCGGATGTAATGCGTCAGAAGTATATTCCATGGCAATTATTACAGCTGCATTAGCTTAAACTGTTAGAATGAAAAGGTGACGGTATGCATAACGAATTAACACAAAGTGATATCAAGAAGATGGAAGAAGAAATTGAATATCGGAAATTAGTGGTACGAAAGAATGCAATCCGTGCTGTACAGGAAGCAAGAGAACAGGGTGACTTAAGTGAAAACTTCGAGTATTATGCCGCCAAGAAAGATAAGAATAAAAACGAAAGCAGAATTCGTTATTTAGAGCGCATGATTCGTACTGCAGTCGTGGTATCAGATGATTCTAAGGAAGACGAGGCAGGTATCAATAATACGGTGACGGTTTATATTGAAGAAGATGATATGGAAGAATCCTTCAAATTGGTGACTACCATGCGTGGAAATTCGCTGAAAGGATTAATCAGTATTGAATCTCCTATGGGGAAAGCAGTGCTTGGTCATAAGGTAGGAGACCGTGTTAGTGTGAAGGTAAATGACGATTACAGTTATGATGTTATAATCCGTAAAATTGAAAATACCGGAGAAGAGAACGAGAAAATCCGAAGCTTCTAAAAGATAATAAGAATAAGAATAAGAACCGGAAAACGGTTTAAAAAGGCGAGAAGAGGTCTGTAAAAGGTGATGCTTTTGCAGGCTTCTTTTTTTACTTTACAGGAAATTGCTTTCCTGTAAAGTAAAAAACGCTCCGCGAGGATGTACCAAGGTGTATCCTATTTTGTATATTTTGCACAAATTGTGAAATGGATTTTTGTGAATGAAAATGACGGAATATGATTGACTATGACGGTTTTTGAACGTATAATAAAACCATAGAAAGCAGAAAATAGAAAATAGGAATGGGAGGGATGATATGCTGACAGAGGAAAGATATGGAAAAATCCTTTCCCTGCTGGAAGAACAGGGCAGTGTTAAAGTAACTGAGCTGATGCAGCTTTTCGATGCTTCCGAGTCAACGGTACGAAGAGATTTGAATACTTTAGACGAAAATGGAAAGCTTTTGAAGGTTCATGGCGGTGCAATTTTAAGAGGAACAGTTTTTCATACACAGGATGATGATGTGCCACTTCGAAGAAACATGCATCGTGATGAGAAGGCAGCTATAGCGAAGTATGCAGCATCCTTAATTACAGCAGATGATTTTATTTATCTGGATGCAGGAACTACAACAGACTGCATGATTGATTTTATGGATGTGAAGCCATCCTGTGTGGTAACCAACGCAGTAGCCCATGCAAAACGGCTCTCTGAACTGGGATGTGAGGTTTATATCATCGGCGGAGAGTTCAAGGCATCCACAGAAGCTGTGGTAGGTGCTGAGGCAGTGGAGTCCTTGGATAAATATAACTTTACAAAAGGCTTCTTCGGAACCAATGGAATTAATGTAGAAAAAGGATATACCACACCGGATGTGAAAGAGGCTATGGTAAAGAAGAAAGCAATGGCAAATTGCAGACAGTGTTATATCTTGGGAGACAAGAGTAAATTTGCACAGATATCCAGTGTGACATTTGCACCATTTGCTTCAGCAGATGTGATTACAACAGGTCTTACCTTAGAATCTTATCGGAAGTATAAAAATATAAAGGAGGTGGAAGAATGATTTATACCGTAACGTTTAATCCGTCACTGGATTATGTTGTGGATGTAAAAACCTTCAAAACCGGTCAGGTAAATCGGACGGAACAGGAGAAAATGTTTCCGGGAGGAAAGGGAATCAACGTATCCATTGTATTGAATCATCTGGGATTAAAGAGTACCGCATGGGGCTTCTTAGCAGGCTTTACCGGAGAAGAAATCAGCAAACGCCTGGATGAAGAGGGGGTAAATACCGATTTCATTCAGGTAGAGAAAGGAATATCCAGAATTAATGTGAAGCTTCGTTCCACAGAAGAGACAGAAATCAATGGCCAGGGGCCGATGATCCGCAGCACAGATATCGAGAAGCTTTATGCCAAATTAGATACCTTAAAAACCGGAGATGTGCTGGTACTGGCAGGAAGCATACCGGATGTTATGCCACAGTCCATATATATGGATATCATGAAATACCTGGAAGGAAAGGATGTCATGATTGCCGTAGATGCAACCAGAGAACTTCTGGCAAATGTACTTCCGCTTCATCCATTCCTGATTAAACCGAATAATCATGAATTAGGACAGTTATTTGGTGTGACAATCAGCAGCAAAGAGGATGTAAAGAAATACGCAGCAAAGCTGCAGGAGCAGGGTGCAAGAAATGTACTTGTTTCCATGGCAGGTGACGGGGCTGTGCTTTTGACAGAAGAGGGAAAAGCTTTTGAGAGCGAAGCACCGGAAGGTAAAGTAAAGAATTCCGTAGGAGCAGGAGACTCCATGGTGGCAGGTTTCCTTGCAGGATATTTAAAGAATAAGGATTATGCGCAGGCGTTTAAGATGGGAGTCTGTACCGGAAGTGCCAGTGCATTTTCAGAAGAACTTGCAACGAAAGAAGAAGTAGAACAATTATTAAAGAATCATGCATTTCCATTTTAAGAAAAAGGAGGAAGGTATATGAGAATCAGAGATTTGCTGGCACCGGAAAGCATTCAGTTGAATGGCTCAGCAACCGGAAAGGAAGATGTATTAAACCAGATGGTTTCCCTGATGGTAAAGAGTGGAAAAATAGCAGATGAAGAGACTTACCGGAAAGGAGTCTTTGCAAGAGAGGAAGAGAGTACCACAGGAATTGGAGAGGGCATTGCAATTCCTCATTGCAAATCAGCAGCCGTAAAGAAACCGGGATTAAGTGCAATGGTATTAAAGAATGGGGTAGATTTTGATGCCTTAGATGGAGAGAAGGTTCATTTAATCTTCTTAATTGCAGCACCGGATACAGAAGATAATGTACATCTTGACGTATTAAGCCGTCTGTCTGTTCTTCTGATGGATGAGAATTTCACCAACGGATTAAAACAGGCTGCTTCGGTTGAAGAATTCTTAAAAGTCATTGATGAAGCAGAGTCTGAGAAGGAAGAAAAGGAAGAACAGAAGGAAACAGAAATAAAGGAACCGGAAGAAAATCAGAAAAAGATTCTTGCAGTAACCGGATGTCCGACTGGAATTGCCCATACATACATGGCAGCAGAAAGTCTGGAAAAGAAGGCAGCAGAATTAGGTTGCTTTATTAAGGTGGAAACAAGAGGCTCCGGCGGAGCAAAAAATGTGCTTACTGCAAAAGAAATTGAAGAGGCAGACTGTATTATTGTAGCAGCTGATACCAAAGTCCCGATGGATCGTTTTGCCGGAAAACCGGTTATCATCTGTCAGGTTTCCGATGGAATCAGTAAAGCAGATAAATTAATACAGCGCGCTATGGCAAAGGATGCACCAATTTATAAAGGCAGCGGCGAAGCATCAGAAAGTGAAAGCATGGGCGGAGAAAGCTTTGGACACAAAGTTTACAAGCATCTGATGAATGGTGTTTCCCATATGCTTCCGTTTGTTGTCGGTGGTGGTATTATGATTGCCATTGCATTCTTAATCGACAGCTTTGGTGTAGACCTTGCATCACTTCCTACGGATGAGCGTGCTAATTTTGGTACAATTCTTCCGGCAGCAGCATTCTTTAAGTCCATTGGAGGACTGGCATTTGGCTTTATGCTTCCTGTACTGGCTGGCTATATTGCCATGAGTATTGCAGACCGTCCTGGACTGGTAGTAGGTTTCGTTGGAGGAGCAATTGCAGCAAATGGAAAATCAGGTTTCCTTGGAGCCTTAGTAGCCGGATTTGCCGCAGGTCTTATCATCCAGTTATTAAAGAAAATCTTTGACAAACTGCCAAAAGGCCTGGATGGATTGAAACCGGTTCTACTGTATCCGCTGCTTGGTGTATTGTTAATAGGTGCATTGATGACCTTTATCATCGAACCACCGGTCGGAGCTTTGAATATTGCAATTAATACAGGACTGGCACATATGAATGGTGTAAGCTCGGTATTACTGGGAGCATTGGTAGCTGGAATGATGGCTGTGGATATGGGTGGTCCTTTAAATAAGGCAGCATATGTATTTGGAACTGCATCCATTGCCGCTGGAAACTATAATATTATGGCAGCCGTTATGATTGGCGGTATGGTACCACCAATTGCCATTGCACTTGGAACCTTATTCTTCAAAAATAAATTTACAGCAGAAGAAAGAAAAGCCGGACCGACAAACTTTATTATGGGATTATCCTTTATTACAGAAGGTGCAATACCATTTGCAGCAGCGGATCCGCTGCGCGTGATTCCAGCCTGTGTGGTAGGTTCTGCAATTGCAGGAGCAATGTCTATGGCATTTAACTGTACACTGATGGCACCACATGGTGGAATCTTCGTATTCTTAGTAATGGGTAATGCAATCTGGTATCTTTTATCATTGATTGTAGGTTCAGCAGTATCTTGTCTACTTTTGGGATTGTTAAAAAAGAAGATTGTATGATATAATAAGTGATGTACTCACAAATAGTGAGCATAAGCGAGTCAACATACTTGCAAATTAAAACTATGGTATAAAAAACGGGAAAAAATATAACTTTTTAGGAGGAAGAACATGAAGGAATTTACTTACACAATCACAGATGAACAGGGAATCCATGCAAGACCGGCAGGATTACTGGTAAAGGAAGCAGCAGGATTTGCAAGTGCAATTACCATTGAAAAGGATGGTAAGAAAGTAGATGCGAAGAGAATCCTTGGCGTTATGGGTCTGGGTGCTAAGAAAGGTGCAGAAATCACACTTCGTGCTGAAGGGGAAGATGAAGATGCAGCAATTGAAAAATTAAGTGCATTCTTACAGGAGAATCTGTAAAGTCAGGAAGAATATTTAAGCTGAAGTGCATTTTGGAAAAGGTGTTCACAGCGATGAAAAGGGACCTGTCACTTATGATAAGTGGCAGGTCCTTTTATGATGATTTGTATTATTTTAAAATTCCTTAGTTATTTGAGATAAATGTCAATTCATCAGAGGAATAGAATGTCTCATAAGAATCATAATCACGTACTTCAAATTTAATAGAAGCATTGGTTACATCATCAATAGATGTAATATCATCATTTGCTTCAATTGACATAAAGGTACCGGTTCCAGGAAGAAGATATCCATATCCGTAATCATCCTGCATAAAGTCATTGATTGAGAAATCATCGGATTCAGCAACACAGGTTTTATCTGTAGTGTTCTCAATATAGAATACAAATACAAGTGTATCATCCCAACCGGTTGTTGTGCCGACATAATATGCATTGATGCCATTAGAGGAATCTAATGCAACTGCACCCGGAACAGAGGAAATAGAGAATGGGGTATAGGAATCGGAAAGATTGATATCCTGTACAACACCATCATCAATCAAAGTATCATAAGTATCAGAATCATAGAAGCTTACCTGAAGTTTAATATTATCAATGCTGTCAAAACCGGTTAAAGTGAAATCATCAGTAGAAATGCTAAGTTCTTCGTTGCTTTTTTTGCCGGCAGCGACGTCACCTGAAATATAACCATACATGGTTACACCATTGATTGCACAATAATCAACATTGATTCCAAGGTCGTTAGAAGTATTGTTTTCAACAGTAACTTTAATTTCCGGAATTACAGAATCATCATAGTAGCTGTATACAATACTGGTAGCTGTAATGGTAACATCATTAGCTGAGTATAATACAACATTATCTAAAGGAACTTCTTTGTCATCGCCATAGCTGTAATCACTGTCATCATAGTCATCACTATCATCTGAATCGGAATCAAAATCAAAGTCATCAAGATCAGATGTGATACCACTGTTGTCAAAAAGTTCTTTTCCGGCATTGCTTAAGGTTTTAGAAACATTGATAACTGCATATACAATAACACCGATAGAAAAGATGGTTGCCAGAATGGAAATAATTAATCCGGCAATTGCTGCACCACGAAGGTCACGGTTCTTACCCATTCCAAGAATGGAAAGAATGATAGCAGCGATACCAAGAATGATTCCGATAATTGGAACAAACCATCCGAAAGGTAAAGCAGCGATACCAAGAATCAGACCAAGGACACCAAAAACACAGGATTTTTTCGGTGCATCACCATTGAGATTGTAGGAAGGTGCTGCATTGTAGCTGTTTCCATTATAGGTGTTTCCATTGTTAAATGCCTGCTGTCCGTAATCTGGCTGATTGTAAGCCGACTGATTATAAGCGTTCTGATTAAAGCTGTTTGGATTATAATCGGTCTGGTTGAATGCCTGCTGCTGATTTGCATTTGGTGCATCATAGGTCTGAGGACCATTTTCCGGCTGGTTGTAAGTCTGCTGCTCAGGAGCCGGCTGACCATAGTTCATCTGAGCATTGTTGTCTGGGTTTGGATTTCCGGCAGGTTCATTCCCGGAAAAACCATTTGGATTGTCGTTTACATTTTCACCATTTAAATTATACATAACTTTCTCCTTTTCATATATTACGTGAATGGTTACACTCTATTAAGGTATCATATTAAAGTCAGCTTGACAATGTTTTTCTTTTTTTTGCATGATTTTGCAAAAAAAATAGAAAAAATTTTATAAAAATACATTGACATCATCGCTTTACAGTGATAAACTAAGCCCAATTAATGAACTGAATAAATAAAATCAGTGAGCAAAAGTAGTACGGTAAATGATTTCTTTACAGAGAGCCGGCGTTGGTGGAAGCCGGTAAGATAGTTTATTCGGAATGGATTTGTCAGATGCAAAGTGAACAATAGTAGCGGATGCCGTTTTCCCACGTTACAGGGACGAGGATATCGAAGGAGACTTCTGTATCCAAGAGGTTATGTTTGAATTAGTGGCGGATATTTTCTAATTGAAAATATCCGCTTTTTTAATTACTTACAGGTAAAAAGCAGACATAGCGAAGATGGGTGGCACCACGCGATAAGCGTCCCTGACTGGAAAAGAACATTTTCCGGTCAGGGACTTTTTCTTTGCACGAGCAGCATTTATAAAGCCGGTTTATAGGAGGATGATTATGGTAAGAAACAGAAAAGTATTCAAAAAAACAGTGAGCATTGTCAATGAAAAATCAACAGACATGTACGAAAGTCTGGTAGGAGATAAAAAAGGCTTCCTGTTAGAAAGTTACGATAAGAATTATGACCGCTATACTTTCTTTGGAATGGAGCCGGAAGAAATTGTAACATCAAGAGGAAATGCACTGGTGATTACAAAAGCAGATGGCACAGAGGAAGTAAGAGAAGGAAATCCGCTGGAGCGTCTGAAAGAATACTACAGTGAATTTCATATCGAAAAAGAAGACGAAGAGCTGTCCTTCTCCGGTGGACTGGTTGGAAATCTTGGATATGATTTCGTAAGATATTCTGAAGTGCTTCCGGACAATAACCCGGATGAAATCGGAATCGAAACCATACAGATGATGTTAATGACTTCTTTCCTTATGGTAGACCATGTAGCAGAAACACTGACCGCTGTAGTATTAGAAGAGCCTTCGGAAGAAGGACGAGAGCAGGCAATGGAAAAGGCAGGGCAGATGATAAAGAAAGCCATGGAGAAGAAGGAATGCAAACGGAACTTCTACCATGATGGAAAAATCATTAAGAAGTCGGACAGCATCGAAGAATATGGCGAAAAGGTAGAGAAAATCAAACATTATATCAGAGAAGGCCATGTGTTCCAGACCGTATTGTCACAGCGCTGGACGATTGAAACCAGACAGACCGGTTTTGAATTATATAAGGAATTAAGAGAATTAAATCCTTCTCCGTATCTTTATTATTTTAATTACGGAACCTTTGAAGTAATCGGAAGTTCACCGGAGATGATTGTAAAGAAGCAGGGAAATAAAGTGTTCACCTGTCCGATTGCAGGAACCCGGAAGAGAGGAAAAGATGAAGCAGAAGACAAACGGCTGCGGGATGAACTACTTTCCGATGAAAAAGAGCGGGCAGAACATGTTATGTTAGTAGACCTTGCAAGAAATGATATGGGAAGAATCAGTGAATTTGGAACCGTAAAGGTAACACAGTTTATGGAAGTACAGAATTATTCCCATGTAATGCATATTGTTTCCCAGGTAGAGGGACGCAAGAAAGGAGAATCCCATCCATTAGATTTGGTGGCATCCTTCCTTCCGGCAGGAACCTTAAGCGGAGCACCAAAGATTCGGGCCATGGAAATCATTGATGAATTAGAAAGTGTACGAAGAGGATTATATGGTGGAGCAACCGGATATATTGATTTCGGTGGAGACATGGATTTTTGTATTACAATCCGGACCATGGTAAAGAAAGGAAATGAGGTATACCTTCAGGCAGGAGCCGGAATCGTAGCAGATTCCGTACCGGAAAATGAATATTATGAATGTTGCAATAAAGTAATGGCATTGGCAAAGACTTTGGTTGAGGAGGAGAACTTATGATACTGCTGATTGATAACTACGATTCATTTACCTATAACCTGTATCAGTATATAGGAACTTTTACGAAGGACATTATCGTAAAACGAAATGACAAGATTACAATAGAAGAAATCCGCACCATGAACCCGGAACGCATCATTCTTTCTCCGGGACCAAAAGCACCGAAAGATGCCGGCATCTGTATGGATGTGGTGAAGGAATTTTATAAGACAATTCCAATCCTTGGCATCTGCTTAGGACATCAGTGTATTGGGGAAGCCTTTGGCGGCGTAGTGAGCTATGCAAAGGAATTATATCATGGAAAACAGTCCCTGATTGCCCATGACGGTACAGGAATCTTTCAGGGAATTGAAAGCCCGATTCAGGTGGCAAGATATCATTCCCTGGCTGTTCAGAAAGATAGTCTTCCGGAGTGCCTTGTGGTAACGGCGGAGACAGAGGATGGCGAAATCATGGCAATGCGCCATAAAGATTATCCAGTAGCTGGATTACAGTTCCATCCGGAATCCATTTATACACAGCATGGGAAGCGTATGATAGAGAATTTCTTAAACGGGAGGATATAGAACATGATATTAGATGAAATTGTTGCAGATAAAAGAGAGCAGCTTTTTCGGGATAAGCAGAAAACAGATCTGACCGTGATGCGGACATTAGCGGAAGAGAAGTTAAGAGAAGAGGCGGCAAAGAAAGAAAAGATAAGAAGCTTTTATCAGAATCTTGCCAAAGATGGACTTTCCATTATCGGAGAATTTAAAAATGCATCCCCAAGCCTTGGAAAGATAGAAAGCAGGATTACATTGGAAGAGCGGATGGAAGATTATACCGCTTCTGTGGATGCGGTATCCTGCCTGACAGAAGAGAAGCATTTCCTTGGAAATACTGATTATTTCCGGAAAGTAAGAAATCTGACTCCGCTTCCAATGTTACGGAAGGATTTCATGATTGAAGAATATCAGTTTTATGAAGCAAAAGCCATTGATGCAGATGCAGTATTACTGATAGCAGCAATCTTAGATGACAAGGAAATGTATGACTTTTATCAGCTGGCAAAGGAATTAAAGTTAGATGTACTGGTGGAAACCCATGATGAATGGGAAATGGAGCGGGCATTGAAGCTGGATGCAGACATCATTGGAATCAACAACCGAAATCTTAAGGATTTTACGATTTCACTGGAACGAACCAAAACACTTTCTAAGATGGTGCCAAAGGATAAAATTTTAATTGCAGAAAGCGGAATTGTAAGAGATGGTGATGTGGCATATCTTGCAGATTGCGGTGTCAGTGGATTTTTAATTGGAAGAGCATTTATGGAACATGAAAATCCAAAGGCACTGGCAGCCCACTGGAAACAGGTTTATAAGGAAGCTGGAAAGTAAGGAGAAATGGCATGGCAAAGATTAAGATTTGTGGCATCACAAGAGAATCTGAGACAGAAGTGCTGAACCGGATGCAGGTAGATTATGCAGGCTTTGTATTCTTTGAAAAAAGCAAACGAAACGTTTCGATAAAGCAGGCAAAAAAAATTAAGAAACATTTGAAGCCTTCTATTAAAACTGTAGCAGTTACCGTAAATCCGGCACTGGATTTGATAGATGAAATCATAGAAGCAGGTTTTGATATTCTGCAGATTCATAAGATGCAGGAATTCCCTGAAAATCTTAAAATTCCGGTCTGGGTAGCGCATCAGGTGCGAAGCAGGGAAGAAGCAGAAGAAATAAATGTTCCGGATGGTATTTCTGGCATTTTATTAGACGCACCGGAATATGGCAGTGGAAAGACTTTTTCCTGGCAGGATTTTCCAATGAAAAAAAGAAGGGAATGGCAGGAAAGAAGGATACCATTTATTTTAGCCGGCGGCTTAAGCAGTGAAAATGTAGAAGAAGGTATCCGGTTATTTGAACCTGATGTAGTAGATGTCAGTTCTTCGGTAGAAGGAGAACATGGAAAAGATTATAAAAAAGTAGAAGCATTTGTAAGAAAGGTGAGAGAACATGAATAAGAAGAGTTATTATGGAGCATTTGGTGGACAGTATGTAGCAGAATCATTGATGAATACTTTAAAAGAGTTGGATGATGCTTTTGAAAAGTATACAAAGGATGAAGAATTTTTAAAGGAAGTGGACTATTATCTTAAACAATATGTAGGAAGAGAGACACCACTTTATTTTGCCAGCCGTCTGAGTGAGGCATATGGAACAAAGATTTATTTAAAAAGAGAGGATTTAAACCATACCGGAGCCCATAAGATTAACAACGTAATCGGTCAGATTCTTCTGGCAAAGAGAATGGGAAAAACCAAGGTAATCGCAGAAACCGGAGCCGGTCAGCATGGTGTGGCAACTGCAACCGGAGCAGCTCTTTTTAATATGGAATGTACCGTATATATGGGAGCGGAGGATATGAAACGTCAGTCTCTGAATGTAATGCGTATGGAAATGCTGGGAGCTAAAGTAGTGCCGGTTACATCCGGAAGTAATACCTTAAAGGATGCTACGAATGAGGCAATTCGTACCTGGGCAAAAACCGCAGAGGATACCTTTTATGTAATCGGTTCCGCTGTTGGACCGTATCCTTATCCGAAGATGGTAAAATATTTCCAGAGTGTCATCAGCAAAGAAGCAAAGAAACAGATTTTAGAGCAGGAAGGAAGACTGCCGGATGTGGTTATGGCATGTGTTGGCGGAGGTTCTAATTCTATCGGAATGTTTGCAGATTTTATTGAAGAAAAGGACGTAAAACTGATTGGTGTGGAAGCTGCCGGAAAGGGAATTGAGACAGGAGAACATGCCAGTGCCATGGCATTGGGCGAGCCTGGCGTATTACATGGTATGCGTTCTTATTTATTACAGGATGAGGATGGAAATGTACAGCTTGCCCATTCCATTTCCGCAGGACTGGATTATCCGGGTGTTGGACCGGAGCATGCATACCTTAAGGACAGCGGCAGAGCAGAATATGTTGCAATCAAGGATGATGAAGCCATGGATGCATTAATGGAGCTTTGTAAATTAGAGGGTATCATACCGGCAATCGAAAGTGCCCATGCAGTGGCATATGCAAAGAAGCAGGCGAAGAAAATGAAACCGGATGATATTATGGTGGTTTGTCTTTCCGGAAGAGGCGACAAGGATGTAAATACAATTGCAGATTATCTTGCAGGAAAGGGTTATTTAAACTAGGAGGTGCAGCATGAACAGAATCGAAGAAAAATTAGCACAGTTAAAAGAACAGAACAAAAAAGCATTTATTACATATATGACAGCAGGAATGCCGGACTTTGATAAAATGCAGGAGATTATCCGCACACAGGAGCAGGCGGGAACAGACATCATCGAGCTTGGAATTCCATTTTCAGACCCGGTAGCAGACGGCCCGGTTATCCAGGATGCTTCCTATCATGCCATCTTAAAAGGTGTGAATTTAAAGAAAGTATTAGAAGCCATGAAAAAGCTTCGCAGTGCAAAAATTGAGATTCCAATCGTATTTATGATGTATTACAATACCATATTTCACTATGGTGTGGAAGCCTTTGTGGATGCCTGTATCGAAAGTGGAGTAGACGGACTGATTATTCCGGATCTGCCATTAGAGGAACAGGATGAGATAAAGGAATTTTTACAGAAGGAAAATGCACCGATTCTTATCCAGCTGGTATCTCCGGTTTCGAAAGACAGAATCCCTGAGATTTTAAAGGATGCAAGAGGATTTGTTTACTGCGTATCTTCCATGGGTGTAACCGGACAGGAAGCAACCTTCCATAAGAGTGTAATTGATTATCTTGGCAGTGTAAAAGAAGTATCAAAGATTCCTGTTATGATGGGCTTTGGTATCCGTACTGCAGAGGATGTTGCACCGATGAAAAATATTATCGACGGAGCAATTGTAGGCTCACATTTCATCAGACTGATGGAAGAAAATGATTATGATTTACAGGCAATTGGAACTTATTGTGGCACATTTAAAAAAGAACTGAATCAGTAAAGGAGAAATTTACGATGAAAGAATATATTGAACTGGTTGCAGAAGGAAAAGATTTAACAGAAGAACAGGCAAAAGCAGCAATGGAAATCTTATTAAGCGGGGAAGCATCCCAGGCACAGATTGGTGCTTTTTTAATGGGACTTCGTATGAAAGGTGAGACCTTAGATGAATTAACCGGGTTTGCAGGAGTACTCCGGGATAAGGCAGATACTATTTCACCGAAGGTTTCTGATTATGTAGATCTGGTTGGAACCGGTGGAGACTGTACTTATACTTTTAATGTGTCTACCACTTCTGCATTTGTCGTTGCAGCAGCCGGACTCCCGGTAGCAAAGCATGGCAATCGTTCCATTTCTTCAAAGAGCGGAGCCGGCGATGTATTAGAGGCACTGGGCGTAAATATTATGGCAGAGCCTGCAAAAGTAGAAGCCTGCGTGGAGAAAGCCGGAATCGGATTTATGTTTGCACAGCTCTTTAACAAATCCATGAAATATGTAGGTCAGGCAAGAAAGGAAATGGGTGTGCGTACTGTGTTCAATATTTTAGGACCTCTTGCCAATCCTTCCAGAGCAAAAAATATGGTGGTAGGTGTCTATGATGCAGCCCTGACAGAAAAAATTGCCCTTGCCATGAGCAGGCTTGGCGTTGAACGTGCCTTTGTAGTAAGCGGCAAAGACAATATGGATGAAATCACAACAACAACTGAGACCGTAATATCTGAAATCAAGGATGGAAAAGTAAATACATTTACCATAACACCGGAGCAGTTTGGTTTAAAACGTGCTTCTTTAGAAGAACTGCGTGGTGGTGATGGAACAGAAAACGCCGTTATCACAAAGAAAATTCTCTCCGGAGAAGAAAAAGGCGCAAAACGCGACATCGTATTACTGAATGCCGGAGCAACCCTGTATGTTGGTGGAGCAGCATCCACCATTGAAGATGGAATCACCCTTGCAAAAGAAGCAATCGACAGCGGGAAAGCAGCAGGGAAGTTAGCGGAGCTGGTGAAGGTATCAAACGAAGCGTAGAAGAAACAAAACACTGAAAAAACAGATGAGTAACAGAAGCGAAAAACTTCGGAAATCGAAGTGATGTAAAGTACATAGTATTATTGAATGTCAACCTTATGCAAAATACAGGTTGACAATTGGATGGCGCGTACCCTATAATACCCTATGGATAAAAATCTATAGGGTATTTTTGATGGGTGATTGAAAAATAAATATAGTATTCTTTTTAAATTTTGCATATTCAAAGGATATTGGCTTTTGATTGATATGCACCTCGCTGGCACGTCCATGTGCCAGCGTTGCCTGAAACAGCCGAAATTCTAAGTGCCCCTAACAGTTACATAAATGCATCCGCACTTCAACGAACAGTTCTGATATCCTGTTAAACATTGGAAAGACGGTTTTTATAAAAAAAAGAAAAACATGTATCTTAGAACTTCGGTATTTCAGAGCTGAAAAGCCAATATCCTTTGAATAGTTAAATTTACTGAAAATATATTTATTTTTCAATCACCCAATAACAACAAACGTTAGGAGAAAATTATGCAGAACACAACAACAGAAAAAAGAAAAATCACAACCCAGCAGATGGCACTGGTAGCAATCATGACAGCACTGACCTGTATCATGGCACCATTTTCATTGCCAATTGGTCCGGTACCAATTTCCCTTACCAATCTGGTTATTTACTTCTCATTGTATTTACTGGGTTGGAAGCTTGGAACGTTAAGCTACGTCATTTACCTTCTGATTGGATTGGTTGGTGTACCGGTATTTTCAGGATTTACCGCAGGACCGGCGAAACTTTTTGGTCCAACCGGTGGATATTTAATCGGATTTATTCCAATGGCAATCATTGCCGGTATTGTAATTGATAAATATAGTGAGAAATGGCTCTTATGTCTGCTGGCAATGATTGTTGGAACGATTGTCTGCTATGCATTAGGAACAGCATGGCTTGCTTATGAAGCAAAGATGGACATGATGGCAGCATTATGGGCTGGTGTAATTCCTTTTATTCCTGGTGACCTGGTGAAAATGGCACTGGCAATTTTAATTGCACCAAAAATCAGAGCTCAGGTATGCAGGGCAAGATAATTTTTCATAGTCTTTAGAGCAGTTTTTTCCAGACGGCTGACCTGAGCCTGGGAAATATGGATCTCATCAGCAATCTCCATCTGGGTTTTGCCTTCAAAGAACCGTAGCTTAACGATATGATTTTCTCTGTCGTTGAGCCGGTTCATTGCATCGGAGAGGGCAAGCCCTTCCACCCAGTTATCTTCTTTATTTTTTTTATCACTAATCTGATCCATCACATAGAGTGTATCACCACCATCCGTATAGACCGGGTCATAAAGACTGACCGGACTTTGAATGGCATCTAGGGCATAGACGATTTCTTCTTTGGTAAGTCCGGCTTCTTTTGCAATTTCCTGTAAAGTAGGCTCCTGCATGGAATTTTTCATCAGGATTTCTTTGGCATGAATGGCTTTATAGGCAGTATCCCGCAGGGAACGGCTGACACGGATGCTGTTGTTATCCCGCAGATAGCGGCGGATTTCGCCAATAATCATAGGGACGGCATAGGTGGAAAATTTTACCCCCAGTGTATCATCAAAATTGTCAATGGACTTAATCAGTCCGATACATCCAATCTGAAAGAGGTCATCAATATTTTCCTGATTTCCGGAAAAACGTTTAATCACACTTAAGACCAGACGAAGATTCCCTTTGATATATGTTTCCCTTGCAGTCATATCCCCCTGTTTGATTCTGGCAAATAGAGCAGCCTTTTCTTCTTCCTTTAGGATTGGAAGCTTTGCGGTATTTACGCCGCAGATTTCAACTTTGTAGACGGACATGATGCGTACCTCCGGGTTAAAATGTTTTTGCAGCCATTGGCTGATACAGAAAGGATGTCCTTATTTACATAAAAATATGCCGGAAACAATAAAAATTTAATAATTTTTCATCTTGAAAAACGAATGGGTGAAAGCTATGATATACATAAAGAAAAAAATGGAAGTGGAATAATATGCAGGATGCAATAGATAAGAGAAATGAAAGAGAGCGAATTGCTCATAGTATTGTGAAACGCTGGAATGTTCATTACATGTCGGAAGAAGAGATTTTAGCCGCACGCAAGAAACAGCAGGATGAACAGCAGGCACAGGAGATTCTTGATCGTCTTGCAAGAGTGGCTGCAGAGGAAGAAGAAAAAAAGCAGCGTGAGATTGATGCGGCAGTAAGGCAGAAGATTGAGGAAGAAAGAGCACGTTTACAGAAAGAAGAAGCAGATGAAACGATTTCAGATGATAAGTTATCTGCTATTTTAGGAGAAAAGAGTCCTGAACGAAAAGAAACACCGCAGGCAGCGGAAGTGTCACAGGAGGTGGAAACACCGCAGGTGGTGGAGAAACAGACAGACAGTGGAGAACAAGTGTCTGAGGTCATGGAAGCGACCGTTGAAACAGAACAGGAATAAGTCGGGTTCTAACGGACAATATCTTATTCATATATTGTAATAAGAAATGAAACTGGAGCATAAGTATGGATGATGCCTTGCTGTTACAGAAGTATCATGGATTAGGAAATGATTATCTTGTACTTGACCCGAATAAGAATAAGATACATTTATTGGAACGTCATATTGTAAAGCTGTGCAGAAGAAATATTGGCGCAGGAGCTGATGGCATTTTATATGGACCGATATGGCAGGATGAGAAGCTTTATGTAAAGATATTTAACCCGGATGGAAGTGAAGCAGAGCGCAGCGGAAATGGTGTTCGGATTTTTGCAAAATATTTATTAGATGCCGGATATATCAGACACAGACCGTTTAGCCTTTATACCAAGGCAGGCGAAGTAAGGATTGATTTTTTAAATGAAGACGGAAGTCTTATGAAAGTAAATATGGGAATACCACAATTTACCGGAGGGGTACTTGCTTATGTAGGTACGCCTCCGGAAATTATAAACAGGCCTCTGGTTTTTCATGGCCATCCTTACCGGGCAACCTGTGTTTCCATGGGAAATCCGAACTGCGTGATTCATTTAGATGAAATCAGTAAAGAAAAGGCAATGGAATTAGGACCTTATGTGGAAAATGCATCTTATTTTCCAAACCGGATTAATATGCAGCTTTGTAAAGTAATGGATAGAGGTCATATCCGGGTGGAAATCTATGAGCGGGGAGCCGGATATACCTTAGCTTCCGGAACCGGAGCCTGTGCAGCAGCGGCAGCATCCCATAAGCTGGGACTGGTGGATGACAGAATTGAAGTCACGATGCCGGGTGGGCAGTTACTGATAGAAATCGGAGAGGATGGCAGCGTGTTCCTTACCGGAGAGGTGCAGAAAATCGGAACAATTCTGATGGCAGAACACTTTCTGGCGTAGTTGACAACTGCTTGCCTTTGAGTATAAAATGGAAAAATAGAATGCTCAGAAAGGAACATGAGAAAGAATGAGAAAGATACTGGATTTAATAACAGATGAGATGGTGAAAGCATTTGAAGCAGCCGGACTTGATGCAAAATATGCAAAAGTAACTGTTTCAAACAGACCGGACTTATGTGAATATCAGTGCAACGGCGCTATGGCTGCTGCAAAAGAATATAAGAAAGCACCGATTATGATTGCGGAGGAAGTAGTAGCACAGCTTAAGGATAACGCAATGTTTGAATCCGTAGAAGCTGTAAAACCTGGCTTCCTTAACTTAAAGCTGAATAATGAATTTGTGGCTTCCTATATCAGTAAGATGCAGGAGGATACAGAGCGTTTAGGCTGTGATAAGGTGGAAAATCCAAAGACCATCATGATTGACTATGGCGGACCAAACGTTGCAAAGCCACTTCATGTAGGACATTTACGTTCTGCTATTATCGGTGAAAGCATCAAACGTATTGGTAAATTCATGGGACACAATATGATTGGTGATGTGCATCTGGGTGACTGGGGTCTTCAGATGGGACTGATTATTACTGAGTTAAAGCTCCGTAAACCGGAACTTTGCTATTTTGATGAAAATTATGAGGGAGAATATCCGGTTGAGCCTCCATTTACCATTTCCGAGCTGGAAGAAATTTATCCGACAGCCAGCGGAAAATCCAAAGAGGATGCAGCTTATAAAGAAGCTGCCATGCAGGCAACTTATGAACTGCAGCATGGAAGAAGAGGCTATCAGGCATTACTTTCCCATATTTTAAATGTATCTGTAACGGATTTAAAGAAGAATTATGCTAATTTAAATGTATCTTTTGAATTATGGAAGGGTGAGTCTGACGCACAGCCATATATCCCGGACATGGTACAGAAGATGAAGGATGACGGTTATGCATATATCAGTGATGGTGCACTGGTAGTAGATGTCAAAGAAGAGACTGATACGAAAGAAATCCCGCCATGCATGATTTTAAAATCCGATGGGGCTTCTCTTTATAACACAACAGACCTTGCGACGATTGTATGGCGTATGAAAGACTATCATCCGGATAAAATTATCTATGTAGTGGATAAACGTCAGGAGCTGTATTTTACACAGGTGTTCCGTTGTGCCAGAAAGACACATCTTGTGGATGATGATACAGAGCTTCAGTTTTTAGGTTTTGGTACCATGAATGGAAAAGACGGAAAACCATTTAAGACCAGAGAGGGTGGTGTCATGCGGTTAGAGACACTGCTTTCCAGCATCAATGATGAGATGTACCGCAAGATTACAGAGAACCGTACGGTAGAAGAAGCGGAAGCAAAGGCAACCGCAAAAGTAGTTGCACTTTCCGCAGTAAAATACGGAGACCTTTCCAATCAGGCTTCCAAGGATTATATTTTTGATATCGACCGTTTTACTTCATTTGAAGGAAATACAGGCCCATATATTCTTTATACGATTGTCCGGATCAAATCCATTCTGAACAAATATAAAGAAGCAGGAAAAGAAGCAGGAACAGCAGCAATTCTTCCGGCACATTCCGAAAGCGAGAAGGCATTGATGTTAGAGCTGACCCGTTTCAATGCCATGATGGAAAATGCCTACGAAGAGACAGCACCACATAAGGTATGTTCTTATATCTATGACCTGGCAAATGCATTGAATCATTTTTATCATGAGACAAAGATTATGGCAGAAGAAGACGAGGCAGTGCAGGCTTCCTATGTTCGTTTATTAACACTGACCAGGCGGACATTAGAGGTTTGTATCGATGTATTAGGTTTCTCTGCACCAGACAGAATGTAAAGGAAAATATATGATTGACAATAGAATGGGTGCCATCTTTGATTTAGATGGCACTCTTTTAGACTCCATGGGAGTATGGCGGAAAATTGATGAGGATTTTCTTGGCAAAAGAGGATTTGTTGTGCCGGATGATTATCTGGTAGCAATTACTTCAAAGAACTTTGATGCGGCAGCAGAATATACCAAAGAGCGTTTTAATCTGCCGGAGTCCGAAGAAGAGATTATCAAAGAATGGTTTGATATGGCGATTGAAGCTTATACCAATGAAGTAAAGTTGAAAGCCGGTGTTATAGATTACCTGAAGCAATTAAAGGCAGAAGGAATTAAGATTGCAGCAGCAACTTCTTCCGATGAGAGGCTGTTTCGTCCCTGTCTTACCCATTGTGGCATCATGAAATATTTTGATGCATTTACAGTGACGCAGGAAGTGAGACGGGGAAAAGGATTCCCGGATGTGTACCAGCTTGCAGCAGAAAAGCTTTCTTTGAAACCGGAGCAGTGTGTGGTATATGAAGATATTTTAAAAGGTGTGGAAGGTGCAAAGATGGATGATTTCTATGTGGTAGGTGTGGAAGATATCCATTCCTCCTATGAGAAAAATGAAATCATGCAGCTATCTGACCGCTATATCCTAAGCTTTGAAGAATTATTAGATTAATTCCATCACACAAAAGACACAGTTTGACCGCATTTTTATCACAAAAACATCGTCTTTTTAACACAACTTTCTCATAAACTTTCTGAGGTGAGATGTTATAAGGAGGAAGAGACGTGATAGAGATTAGTCATTTGACGAAAAAATACGGGACGCATGTAGCGGTAGATGATTTGAATCTTACCATTGAGCCGGGAAGAATTTATGGCTTCTTAGGACCGAATGGTGCAGGCAAATCAACTACAATGAACATGATTACCGGATATCTGGGGGCAACAGAGGGAACCATTAAAATCAATGGATTTGATATTTTGGCACAGCCGGAGGATGCAAAGAAATGTATAGGCTATTTGCCGGAGTTGCCACCTTTATACATGGATATGACGGTGGAAGAATATCTTTTGTTTGCAGCAGAACTTAAGAAGATTCCAAAGGAAAAACGGAAACCCTATGTAGAAGATGCCATGGCAACCACAAAGATTACTGATATGAGAGGCAGACTGATTAAAAATCTGTCCAAAGGATACCGGCAGAGAGTCGGACTGGCGCAGGCAGTCTTAGGTTATCCGGAAGTTATTATCTTAGATGAGCCTACAGTAGGTTTAGACCCGAAACAGATTATTGAAATCCGTGATCTGATTCAGAGTCTTGGCAAGAAGCATACTGTAATTTTAAGTTCCCATATTCTTTCGGAAGTCCGGGCAGTATGTGATTACATATTTATTATTTCCCATGGAAAATTAGTTGCATCGGAAGAAACAGAAGAACTGGTAGAGCGGATGTCCGGTGGACAGGTAATAGAGCTTAAGTTAAAAGCTGAAGAAGAAAAAATAAAAGAAGTTTTTGCAGATGCAGAACATATTACTGCAGTAGAAACGAAAGAACTGCCGGAGGATGGAGTTGCTGAGGTGACTGTAACGGCAGAAAAAAATAAAGATGTCAGAGAAGAGATTTTTCATATTTGTGCAGAAAGTGATATGCCGATTTTGGAAATGATAAACGGTGGTAAATCGCTGGAAGATATCTTTCTTGAACTTACATCAAAGGAGGAAGAATAATGCGTGCAATATGGAAAAGAGAATTAAAATCTTATTTTCAGACGGTGACAGGATGGCTTTTTATTGCAGCAACACTGGCACTGTTTGGTCTTTATTTTTATGTATACAATATGTATTATGGTTCGACAGATATCAGCAGTACTTTATCAGCAGTAACGTTTCTGTTTCTGGTTACTGTGCCGATTCTTACGATGCGTACCCTGGCAGAGGAGCGGAAGAATAAGACAGACCAGCTGATTTTAACTTCGCCGGTATCAGTAGAAAAAGTGGTTCTGGCAAAATATCTCGCCACCGGAACCGTATTTACCATCAGTGTAGCGGTTATGTGTCTGGCACCGTTAATTATGTCAGCATATGGAAACGTTGCTTTTGCAAAGAGCTATGTGGGAGTACTGGGTTTCTGGTTATATGGTATGACCTGTATTGCCATTGGAACCTTTGTATCTTCACTGACAGAAAGTATTGTAATTTCTGCAGTATTAACCTTTGTATTTCTCTTTGTGGGATATCTGATGACCGGAATTACCAATCTGATTTCACAGAATGGAAATATTATTACAAAGATTTTAGGCTGTTATGATTTGACAAAACACATGGATATGCTGATGCAGGGAATTCTTGATGTATCCGGCATTGTATATTATATTTCCATGATTATCCTGTTTTTGTTCCTGACGGTACAGTCCATACAGAAGCGTCGCTGGAGTATGAGCAGTAAGAAATTAAAGCTTGGCGTATTCAGTTCTGCCATGGTTGTGATCGGAATCGTGGTTACAGTTGCAGTAAATCTTGTAGTAAATGCATTGCCATCTTCCATTACGTCTATTGATTTGACAGCACAGAAGATGTATTCCATTTCTGATGATACAAAAGAGATTCTTCATAATCTGGATGAGGATGTCACAATTTATGTTCTGGAAGCGGAAGGAAATATGGATGATACTCTTGCAACGACATTAAAGCGTTATGAAGGCGAATCTTCCCATATTTCGGTAGAATATAAAGACCCTTCCGTTTATCCGAATTTTTACCGGGATTATACGGATGATACATCTATCACCAGAAAGAGTCTGATTGTGGAAAGCAGTAAACGTTCCAAAGTAATTAATTATAGCAATATTTATGAGACCAGTATGGATTACAGTACTTATAGCAGCCAGACTACAGGTTATGATGGAGAGGGACAGCTTACCAGTGCCATTTCCTATGTCACATCGGATGAAATGCCGGTTATGTACGAACTGCAGGGACATGGTGAGACAGCATTGAACGGTAATTTTAAAGATGCTATTGAGAAAGCAAATGTCACTTTAAACAGCCTCAACCTGATGCAGGCAGACAGCATTCCGGAAGATGCACAGGCACTTATTATCAATGGGCCGACCTCTGATTTTTCATCCGATGATGCGTCAAAAGTAATTGATTATATCAATAAAGGTGGAAAACTTTTTGTAACGCTATCTTATACAGATGCTGATATGAGTAATTTTTATTCGGTTTTAAATGAGTTTGGCATTACTGCAGTAGACGGAATGGTGATGGAGAGCAATACCGGTTCTTATTATCAGGCACCATATTATCTTTTACCAAATGTAGAAAGCAGTGCGCTGACTTCCGGTGTGGATGGCTATGTATTTACACCGTATGCAGTAGGTCTTACCTATAATACCGATACCGAAAATGTAACCTATACACCTTTACTTACCACTTCGGATGCAGCGTACAGTAAGACAGATGCTACAAGCTCCTTAGAGCAGACGGAGGATGATATTGCAGGACCGTTTACGGTAGGATTAAAGGCGGAAAAAACCATGGATGATATAAGCGCAGATATTCTTGTATATTCTTCCATGAGTATGTTTACGGATGATGCAGACAGTATGGTATCCGGAAATAATTTATCCGTATTTTCAAAATCCATTGCAAGCTATATTCCGGAAGACAGCAGTTCAGCAGTTGTGATTCCGGTCAAAGAATATGACAGCGGTACCCTGACCGTACCGGCTTCGGTTGTCATTGCATCAGCTGTAATCGGCATTGCAGTAATTCCGTTATTGCTTCTTGCAATCGGTATCGTAATCTGGATGAGAAGGAGAAAGAAGTAATGAAGAAACAGAAAAAACAGTTGATTGCTTTATGCATCCTGCTTCTTATCTGTATTGTTGCATGGGTTAGCCTGACGAAGTGGAATAAAAGCCAGGAACAGAAAAAACAGGAAGAGGAAGAAGCATCCAAAGTTATGGTGACAGACATTTCAACAGAAGATGTAAAAGCATTTTCTTATCAGTATAATAATGAGACACTGTCTTTTGTAAAAGAAGATGACACCTGGTATTATGAGGCAGATAAAAGCATTGCATTAGACCAGGATGCCGTGGAAACATTGGTTACCACCGCAGCACAGTTTACAGCAGACCAGGAAATCAGGGATTATGAGGACTTGTCAGAGTATGGACTTGAAACGCCGTCAAATACCATTACACTGACGACAGGGGATGGAACAACAACACTTCTGATTGGAAATAAAAATGACATGCTGAGCCAGTATTATGTAAAGACGGATCAGTCTGACAGTATTTATCTGGCAGGAAGTGCAGTATATACCACTTATCAGAAAGGAATCGCGGATTTGACTGCAGCAGAAAGCACAACCGAAATTGCGGAATAAAAGGATTGACAAGTAAAATATCCATTGGTAAAATATATGAGAAAGTGTGGAAGAGAAATAGTAATCATTGGAAGCCTTCAGAGAGAAAACGGCAGGTGAGAGTTTTTGACGGAAGATGATGAACCAGTCTTGGAGCTGCATATCCAAGCAGAAGTGAAGGTATGTCGGGTTCTCCCGTTACAGAGAGAAGGCATAAGAAGATGTGCCGGAGTGCAGGAGCAGTCCTGAATTTAGGTGGTACCACGGATGAAACATTCGCCCTAAGCTAAATCATAGCTTAGGGCTTTTATATTGCTTTAAGCAGATGAGTCGCAAGAATAGAAAAAGGAGATAAGAAAATGAAACTGGAAAAATTAGTTGGTGACCGGTTTAAAGAGAGACCGGCAGATTGTGTGATTGACAGTCATGCACTTATGGTAAAAGGTGGATACATCAAATATGTGGCAAATGGTATCTATTCTTCATTCCTGCCATTAAAGAGAATTACACGTAAGATTGAGCAGATTCTTCGTGAAGAGATGGACAAGGTAGATGGACAGGAAGTACAGTTCCCGGTTGTTATGCCTGCATCTATCTGGGAAGAATCCGGAAGATATGAAAGCATCGGAGACGAGCTGCTTCGTTTTACAGACAGAAACGGTGCCAAGATGGTACTTGGCATGACCCACGAAGAAGCAGCCGTGCAGCTGGTTCGTGAGTATGCACAGAGCTATACCAAATATCCTTTTATGATTTATCAGATTCAGACCAAATTCCGTGATGAAGCAAGACCTCGTGCCGGATTAATCCGTGTGAGAGAATTTACCATGAAGGATGCATATTCCTTCCATACCAGCCAGGAAGATTTGGAGCAGTATTATCAGAGAGTACACAAGGCATATGAGCGTATTTTTGAAAGAGCCGGTATTCCGGAAGTGGTATCCGTTGCATCTGATTCCGGTATGATGGGCGGAAGCCTTTCCCATGAGTTCATGCTTCTTACTCCGATTGGAGAAGATTCCATTGTACTTTGTGATGATTGTGGATACAAAGCAAATATGGAAGCTGCAGAAAATATTTCTGACATTCCAAGAGCCGCAGAATCAGCAGAACTGGAAAAGGTTCATACACCAAATATCCATACCATTGAAGATATCTGTGAATTCTTTGGCGATAAGACAAACAACTCCTGTAAAGCAGTTGTTTATCAGAAAAATTCAGATGACAGCTATGTGGTTGTATTTATCCGTGGCGATCTGGAAATCAATGAGACCAAGCTTGTTAATTATCTTGGTGATCAGATTCATGCGGCTGTTATTACAGAAGAGTGCGGATTAAATGCAGGCTATATCGGACCAGTTGGCTTACATATCAATGCACCTCATGTGGTTTTATATGATAAGTCTCTGGAAGGAAGAAATAACTTATCCTGCGGAGCAAATGAAGAGGAATACCACTTCAAAGGACTTGATATGGAGCGTGATGTAAAAGACGCAGAATATCATGATTTTGCTAAGGTATACGAAGGCGGAATCTGCCCGAAATGTGGTAAGAAGACCGTCCGTATTTCTAAAGGTATTGAAGTGGGAAATATCTTCCAGCTCGGAACCAAATATACCAAGTCCATGAAGATGACTTATGTAGATAAAGATGGTGAGAGACAGACTCCAATCATGGGCTGCTATGGAATCGGTGTCGGAAGACTTGCTGCTGCTGTATGTGAAGCCCATCATGATGAGTATGGTCCAATCTGGCCAAAGGAAATTGCTCCATGGCAGGTCCACCTTTGTGCAGTAAGACCGGACAATGAAGAAGTAAAGGCTTTTGCTGATGATTTATATGAGAAAATGCAGAATGCCGGTATTGAAGTTATCTATGATGACCGTACCGTAAGCGCCGGCGTTATGTTTGCAGATGCAGACCTTCTTGGAATTCCACTTCGTGTTATCGTAAGCCCAAGAAATATGAAACAGGGAATCGTAGAAGTGACATCCCGTGATAAGACCTTAAAGGAACAGGTTCCGGTAGAAAACGTATTTGAAGAGATTCAAAAATACTTATAAGAAGAGATTAAAAATAGCATATTGTGAATGATATGAGAAGAACTCCTGCCGGTTGGAAAACAATCAGCAGAAGTTCTTTTTATGCGAGTAGCGGGAAAAATCGCATGCCTGCATGCAGATTTGGCGAGCACTGTGATAACTCGAGAAACTCGCAAAGCGTGTTTCTCGTAGTTAGTGCGTCTGTTTATTAATATAGCTTGTCTTAAATTTTGAATACATAATCTTCTGGCTGCGGTACAGTCCGTAATAGCCGGAGAGCATATAACTGAATGCAATCGCAAGAAGCAGGAACGGCATTGCAGCAAAGCCGAACATTTCAAAGCTGATCAGCAAAGAAGTAATCGGGCTGTTGGTGACACCACAGAAAATGGCGGCCATACCGATGGCGGCACATAAGGTTGGGGAGAAACCGGTCAACGTTCCAAAGAGACAGCCGAAGCTTGCACCGATAAAGAAAGTAGGAACAATTTCGCCGCCTTTAAAACCGGCACCAAGGGTCAGGGCGGTAAAAATGATTTTTAAAAGAAAAGCTTCCGGAGCCACTGTGCCGTCAAAACATTTGGAAATAATATTAACGCCGGTTCCATTGTAATCCTGATTACCTACCAGAAGGGTGAGGAGAATAATGATGCAGCCGCCTGCCGCAGCACGAAGGTAAGGATTTTTGATAAATTTACGGTAAATGGCTTCACTGTAATGTAAGGAAATACAGAACAGGATACTGACCAATGCACATAAAACGGCAAGAATCGTTACGGTAACTGCAGAAGAAATTCCAAATTCCGGAATGTCTAAAATAGCAAAGGACGGCGGCGCAATCTGAAAGTGTAATGCCAGACCATGTGCTACTAAAGCAGAGATAACGCATGGCACTAATGCAGAATAGTGCATGATGCCGACACTGACTACTTCCAGCGGAAAAATAGCGGCAGCCATCGGTGTTCCGAATAAGGCGGAAAAAGCAGCACTCATGCCGCACATAATCATAATATGTTTATCTTTTTCATCAAAACGGAAAAGTCTTCCGAGAGAATTTCCGATGCTTCCGCCAAGCTGAAGTGCTGCACCTTCCCGGCCGGCAGAACCACCAAAGAGGTGTGTGATTAAGGTGGAGATAAAAATAAGCGGAGCCATACGCAGTGGAATTTCATCCCCGGAATGGATGGCGGAAAGCACCAGGTTGGTTCCAGTATCCTTTTCATCATGGAGAAGATGATAGAGCAGTATAATCATGATTCCACCCAGCGGAAGAAAGAAGATGAGCCATGGATAAGCAGTTCTTGTATCGGTGACCCATGTCATGCCAAAGTAAAAGGCAATTCCCACCATACCGATGAGAAGACCGGACAGAATAGAAAAAATAATCCATTTTATGGCGGTACGCAGACGGCGTAGATTGTGTTTGATTTTATGTATCACAAGTTCTTTGGTAACTGGTTCATTCATGATGTAGTAACTCCTTTTTATATAAAGTAAATATTATAAGCAGAAATTGTTTGTATTTTTTGAAAAATATATATTCTATAAGAAATAGTAGCATTCTGGAAATAAATTTACAAGATGAATGAAGAGATAAATGAAGAGAATTTTATTTGCAAAAAATAACCGGGGTGACTATAATAAGTGAAGGCTTTCTATAAAATCTGGAAATCACAGGCAATGGAGGAAGAAAGATGGAATCAGAAATCAGGATACGCCGGCAGATGATAGAGATTGGAAAAAGAATTTATCAGAGCGGAATGGTAGCTGCCAATGATGGTAATCTTTCTGTGCGTATATCAGAGAATGAAATTTTGTGTACGCCAACCGGAATATCCAAAGGATATATGACGGAAGAATGTTTATGTAAGATAAATCTGCAGGGAGAAGTCTTATCCTGTCAGGATGGGTTCCGCCCGTCTTCTGAAATGAAGATGCATTTGAAAGTATATGAAAAACGTCCGGATGTAAGAGCAGTTGTACATGCGCATCCGCCATATGCCACAACCTTTGCGATTGGCGGTCAGGCATTAAATCGTGCAATCATATCAGAATCCATTGTAAGTCTTGGCTGTGTGCCGGTAGCAGAATATGGTCTGCCGTCTACGCAGGAAATACCGGATGCCATTGCACCATATCTTGACTATTTTGATGCGTTGCTCTTAGCACATCATGGGGCACTGACTTATGGAAAGGACCTGACGGAAGCTTATTACCGGATGGAGTCGGTAGAATTATATGCAAGACTTCTTTACCAGAGTAAAATGATGGAAATGGACCGGGAGCTGGATGCAGATACGGTACACAAATTATGTCTGATGCGGGAAAAGGCAGGAATGAAGAATCCGGAAACAGTCTGTAGCAGTAAGAAATTATTATTTGAAAGCTGCCATGAGTGTATCCGCAGGAAAAATCTTTTGCCAGATGGATAGAAAAGAAAACGTTTGGCAGAAGGCAGCATTTTATAAGCAAGAAAAAGTTATTACAGAGAATAGCAGGAAACAGAAAAAGGAGATTAGAAGATGACAATAGAAGAAAGAGTAAAATTAGCAGAAGAAAAACACCACAGCGGATATAACTGTGCACAGGCAGTATTATGCAGTTACAGTGATAAGCTGGGTATTGATGAAGAAACTTTATTCCGTCTGTCGGAAGGATTTGGCGCAGGGATGGCAGATATGCAGGGAACCTGTGGTGCAGCAACCGGAATGTATATGATTGCAGGAGCACTGGGAAGCTCGGGAGCAATTGAAAAGGGCATGACCAAAGGCAGAACATATCAGACGGTAAAGGGACTGACAGCAGCATTTGATGAAAAAAACGGCTCTCATATCTGTAAAGAATTGAAAGGAATTGAAACCGGAAAGGTTTTGCGGAGCTGCGATGGCTGTATTGAAGATGCAGTCCGTATTGCAGAGCGCTTGTTTTCATAGAAAAAACACAATTTCATGGTAAAAGTGCACAAAAATGGAATGCCAAAATTATATAAGTGTACAAAATGTTAAAAACCCCATTGCTATTTTTGAGTAATGGGGTTATATTATATATATCCACTGAAAACGTTACCGAGAACGTAACCAACCAGGTTTCAGACAAGTCGGTATACAGATTGGGAAAGAGGTTTTCAGGAAGGATAGCATATTATATTTTAGGAGGATGTACTATGAAAAGAAAATTAGTATCTCTTATGTTAGTTGTATCTATGACAGCAGCTATGGTTGCTGGATGTGGAAGCGACGACAAGAAAACAGCTGACAATAATGCAGCAGGAACAGAGAAGACAGATGACAGCAAAGAAGCAGCAAGTGGTTCTGTTTACTACTTGAACTTCAAACCAGAACAGGATCAGCAGTGGCAGGATCTTGCAAAAGCTTATACAGATGAGACTGGTGTTCCAGTTGAAGTTGTTACAGCAGCATCTGGTACATATGAAGAGACTTTAAAGTCTGAGATAGCTAAATCTGATGCACCTACACTTTTCCAGGTAAACGGACCGGTTGGTCTTGCAGCATGGAAAGATTACTGCGCAGACTTATCAGGAACAGATGTTTATTCACATGTTAAGAGTGATGACTTTGTACTGAAAGATGGAGACGAAGTAAAAGGTATCGCATATGTACTTGAGACTTATGGTCTTATTTACAACAAAACCGTATTAAACGCATATTGCGGAATGGACGGAGCTAAAGTTACTTCTATTGATGAAATCAACAGCTTCGCAAAATTAAAAGAAGTAGCAGATGATATTCAGTCAAGACTTGCAGAAGTAAGTGAAGCAGCTGGTCCTGAATATGACCTTAAGGGTGCATTTACTTCAGCTGGTATGGATTCATCCTCTGACTGGAGATTCAAAACCCATTTAGCAAACCTTCCAATCTACTATGAATACAAAGCAGATGGAATCGAATCTACAGATGCTATCAAAGGAACTTACCTTGATAACTACAAACAGATCTGGGATTTATACACAACAGATTCTACTTGCGAAGGCTCTATGTTAGCAAGCAAGACTGGTGATGATGCAGTAGCTGAAATTGGCTTAGGCGAAGCTGTATTCTATCAGAATGGTACATGGGCATACAATGATATTATCAATGCTGGTGTATTAACAGATGATGACCTTGGAATGATGCCTATCTACATCGGAGTTGATGGAGAAGAGAATCAGGGACTTTGTACAGGATCTGAGAACTACTGGTGTATTAATGCTAATGCTTCTGAAGAAAACATCAAAGCAACAGAAGATTTCTTGAACTGGGTTATTACAAGTGACACAGGACGTGACATTGTTGCTAACCAGATGGGCTTCACAACACCATTTGATACATTTGATGATGGATATCAGGCAAGCAATGCATTAATGGATGCAGTTAACCAGTCCATTGCAGATGGTAAGAATTCTGTAGCTTGGTGCTTTACAACAATGCCTTCTGAGGCTTGGAAAGATGGCGTAGGTTCTGCATTAACAGCTTATGCTGCTGGAACAGGTTCCTGGGATGATGTTGTAACTGCATTCGTTGATGGCTGGGCTTCTGAGTACGCAGCAGCAAACGAGTAAGACTTATCACATATAATCAGAACAATATGTGAAAAAAAGGGCGGGCGGATATCGCCTGCCCTTTATAAAAGGGAAAGGAAAAATATTATGAACAAATCAATTAAAAAATATTTTCCTCTTTTTGCACTTCCAACGTTAGTTGCATTTACAATTGGTTTTATAATTCCTTTTGCTATGGGTATCTATCTTTCTTTTTGTAAATTCACAACTGTTACGGATGCAAAGTTTGTAGGACTATCTAATTATACCAAAATCTTTGGAGATGAGACATTTGTTCACTCGTTATGGTATACAGCACTCTTTACAATTGTTTCCGTGCTTGCCATTAACTTTTTTGCATTCGTAATTGCGATGCTTTTAACAAAGGGTATTAGAGGAACAAATGCGTTCCGTACCATTTTCTTCATGCCGAACCTGATTGGTGGTATTGTATTAGGATATATCTGGCAGTTGATTTTCAATGGTATTCTCGCAAATTACAGCAGAACATTGGCATATAATGAAAAATATGGTTTCTGGGGTATGATTATCCTGATGTGCTGGCAGCAGATAGGTTATATGATGATTATCTATATCGCGGGTATCCAGAATATTCCTGGAGATTTGATTGAAGCTGCAGAAATCGATGGGGCAACTTCCTGGCAGGTACTTAAAAATGTAACCTTACCGATGGTAATGCCATCCATTACCGTATGTACATTTTTAACACTGACCAACGGATTTAAATTATTCGACCAGAACTTAGCATTGACAGCAGGTGAACCTGCAAAGAAATCACAGCTTTTAGCATTGAACATCTATGATACTTTCTATGGTAGAAACGGATGGGAAGGCGTTGGTCAGGCAAAAGCAGTTGTATTCTTTATCCTGGTAGCAATAATTGCACTTGGACAGAACTATCTGACCAGACGTAAGGAGGTGCAGCAGTAATGAGTAATGTAAGAAAAGCAAAACATGGCTGGATTTTTACCATTATATTTACTATTTTAAGTGTACTGTGGGTACTTCCGATTGTAATCGTATTTATGAACTCCTTTAAATTAAAGGCATATATTAACCGCTTCCCGTTCCAGTTAGGACCGTTTAAAATGACTGACGGATGGGACAGATTTGTTGCCGGAGTGCAGAAGGCATTTGTTGGATTAACCAACTATGCAGAAGGTATCCGCAAGATTAACTTCTTTAATGCGTTTGGAACATCATTATTTATCACAATATGTTCTGTTGCGGTAATTATTCTCTGCACATCTATGTGTGCATGGTATATCATCCGCGTGAATGATAAGTTTTCAAAAGGTTTATATTGCCTTTGCCTGTTTTCCATGATTGTACCTTTCCAGATGGTAATGTTTACATTATCCAAGCTGTCAAATATGTTACATCTTGGAAATCCGGTTGGAATCATTTTAGTATATCTTGGATTTGGAGCAGGACTTGCGGTATTCATGTTTACCGGCTTCGTAAAGAGCATTCCGCTTGAAATCGAAGAAGCGGCAATGATTGATGGATGCAGCCCGATTCAGACATATTTCCAGGTTGTATTCCCGATTTTAAAGCCTACTGCAATTACAGTTGCAATTCTTCAGGTAATGTGGATCTGGAATGACTACCTTCTTCCATATCTGGTACTCGATATCAGAAAATGGAAAACGATTCCGATTGCAATTCAGTATTTGAAAGGTGGATATGGCTCTATTGACTGGGGCGCAATGATGGCTATGCTGGTACTGGCAATTCTTCCAATTATCATTTTCTATGGAATCTGTCAGAAATATATTATCGAAGGCGTTGTTGCAGGAGCTGTAAAAGGTTAAGCATTTATATAATAAGTATTTCGCTATAGATATAGTGTAAAGGCAGGACAAAACATGACAATAAAAGATATTGCAAAAGAATCCGGGTATTCAGTAAGTACTGTGTCAAGGGTTCTGAATAACAGGGATGATGTGAGTCCGGAAGCAGAAAAGAAGATTCGGCGGATTGTTGCAGAACACAATTTTGTTCCAAATGGAAATGCGAAGCATTTGAAACAGATTGCGTCTAAAACCATCTGCGTACTGATAAAAGGTACGTCGAATATGGTTTTTTCAGGGATAGCAGAAGAAATCCAGACGATTGTAAATAAGACCAGTTATACATTGAATATGATATATCTGGATGAAGAAGAAAATGAAGTAGAACAGGCAATTATTCAGTGTCGTGAAAGAAAACCTCTGGGGATTTTATTCCTCGGAGGTAATCCTGCATTTTTTAGGGAAAAGTTTCATGAAGTAAAAGTTCCATCGGTATTAGTGTCTACTGCAGGAAAAGATCTTGGCTTTCCGAACCTGTCCAGTGTAGCAACAGATGATGTGGAAGCGGCAAAATGTGCCATGAATTATCTGGTGAATCAGGGACATGTTCATATTGGAGTAATTGGAGGAAATTTAAGTTCTTCTTATGTCAGTGAACAGCGTTATATCGGGTGCGAGAAATGTTTTGGTGAAAAGGGAAGAATATTTGATTACGATAAATATTTTGTGAAAGCAAGATTTGACTTTGGAAGTGCGTATCGGGCTACGGAAAAACTTTTGGAGAAGGCAAAGGATATGACTGCTATATTTGCGATGAGTGATGTCATGGCAATTGGAGCGATTCGTGCGATACGTGACAGAGGTCTTCTGGTACCGGATGATATTTCCGTTGTGGGGTTTGACGGAATACCAATGGCGGATTACTATAATCCAAAGCTGACCACTGTAAGACAGCGGTACCAGACGATGGCACAACGCAGTCTTGAAATACTATTTCGTACAATTGACTTGAAAACCAAGGCAGTACATGAAATAATACCTTTTGAACTTGCACTGGGGGAAAGTGTTCGTGAGATAGGAAAATAATCTAGTTTGCAGGAGGAATTTAATTATGAGAACAAGTGGGATATTAATGCATATATCTTCACTTCCGTCACCATACGGAATTGGTACAATGGGAAAGGAAGCCAGAAAATTTGTAGACTTTTTGGATAAATCAGGACAGACTTACTGGCAGATATTACCGATATGCCCAACCAGTTATGGAGATTCTCCATATCAGTCATTTTCAAGCTTTGCGGGGAACCCATATTTTATTGACTTAGATTATCTTTGTAAGGATAAGTTACTGACAAAAAAGGAATGTTTAAGCTATGAATGGGGAGAAAATCCGGAATTTGTAGAGTATGGAACACTTTATGAAAACCGTTTTCCTTTATTGAAAAAAGCATATCAGCGCTTTAAAAAAGCATTACCGGATGATTTTGCGGACTTTTGTGAGAAAAACAGTGACTGGTTAGAGGACTATGCACTGTTTATGGCATTGAAGGATGCAAATGGCGGGGTTGCATGGTTTGAATGGAAGAAAGATTTAAAACTCCGTAAACCATCAGCAATTGAAAATGCGAAAGAAGAATTTGCAGATGCTGTTGAATTCTGGAAAATGTTGCAGTATCTGTTCTTCAAACAGTGGACAGAGCTGAAAGCATATGCCAATGAAAAAGGTATTCAGATTATCGGTGATGTACCTATTTATGTTGCTGGTGACAGTGCAGATGTATGGGCAAATCCGGGACAGTTCTATTTAGATGAGAACCTGGATCCGATTGATGTATCCGGATGTCCTCCAGATGCATTCTCTGCTGATGGACAGTTATGGGGAAACCCGTTATTCCGTTGGGATGCTATGAAGAAGGATGGTTATACCTGGTGGACAAAACGTATCAAAGCAATGTCTGAATTGTATGATGTTGTTCGTATTGACCACTTCAGAGGTTTTGATTCATATTACGCAATTCCTGCAAAGGATAAGACAGCAAGAAATGGAGAGTGGAGAGAAGGTCCTGGTATGGACCTGTTCAATGCTCTGGAAAAGAAACTTGGCAGATTAAATATTATTGTAGAAGATTTGGGTTATTTAACACCGTCCGTAAAACAGTTGTTAAAGGATACCGGTTTCCCTGGAATGAAGTTAATCCAGTTTGCTTTCGACAGCAGAGAAGAGAGTGATTACCTTCCACATACATATCAAAAGAATTGTGTTGTTTATACTGGAACTCATGATAATGATACCATTATGGGATGGTTCAAGACGGCTCCAAAGGAAAGCGTTAAATATGCCAAAGAATATTTAAGATTAAACAAAGAAGAAGGATATAACTGGGGCACCATGAAAGCTGTATGGGGCTGTGTTGGTGATATGGCTATTGTTCCGATGCAGGATATTCTTGGAATTGGCAGTGAAGGACGTATGAATACACCATCTACACTTGGCATGAACTGGAAATGGCGTGCAGTAGATGGACAGATTACTTCGGCACTTGCAAAGAAAGTCTGCAAAAATATGGAAATCTACTGTAGAAAGAGAAAAACAAAAGAAGAGCTGGAAGCTTTAGAAACAGCAGAATAAAATGTATCATTTTATAGTAAACAATACCTCGGGAGGCGGCAGGTCCAAACGGGTCTGGGAGGAACTGCAGAATTACCTTCTGGAGCATGAAATAAGGTATAAAGCACATTTTACAGAGTATGAGGGTCATGCGAAGAAGCTTGCAGACCGTGTATGTGACATTGATAGAGAAAAAGTGTATCTTATTGTGGTCGGTGGTGATGGTACGTTAAATGAAGTACTGAACGGGATGCATGATTTTGAAAAAATCCGGTTTGGATACATACCGACCGGCTCCGGGAATGATTTCGCAAGAGGTATGAAAATCAATGGAACACCTACAGAAAATTTAGAGCGGATACTTCAGGCGGAAGAGACAACGCCGATTGACTTAGGTTGTGTCAGCTGGGTGGAAGAAGGACAGAAGGAACAGAAGATTTTTGCAATTAGTTCCGGTCTTGGACTGGATGCGGATGTATGTAAACAGGCACTGCATTCCGGATTAAAGAAAGCATTAAATAAACTGGGACTTGGTTCATTAACCTACGTCTGTCTTACGATAAAATCCCTGTTTACCATGCCGACAGCAGAGGCGAAGATAGTATTTGATGAAGAAGTGGAAGAGCCGATTCCCCGGATGATTTTTATTGCTGGAATGAATCAGTATTGTGAAGGCGGTGGAGTGCCGATGGCTCCGGAGGCCGTGGCTACGGACGGAGAATTTTCAGTCTGCTGTGGCTATGGAGTGGCAAGGTGGCGCACCTTTTTCCTGCTGCCATTTCTGGTAAAGGGAAAACATACAGGATTTAAGTGCTTTGATATCCATAACTGCAGAAAATTCAGCGTGGATTTGGAAAAGCCAATGGTATTGCATGCTGACGGAGAATATTGCGGGGATGTGACACACGCAGAGTTTAGATGTCTTTCAGGAAAACTGAATATTTTGTTATAATGGTGACTTCCTCCTGCATATACATATAACAGTATAGGCAGGAGGAATTTATATGGAAAATTTTAATACAGGCACTTATGATATGTATAAAGATATCAGTGCAAGGACAAATGGGGAAATTTACATAGGTGTGATTGGAGCTGTGCGGACCGGAAAGTCATCTTTTATCAAACGATTCATGGAGCTGATGGTACTTCCGTTTATGGAGGATGAAAACAGCCGCCAGCGTGCGGTGGATGAAATGCCACAGGCGGCCCAGGGAAAAACCATTATGACAACAGAGCCGAAGTTTATTCCAAAAGATGCTGCAAAAATCCGGCTGGGCGAAGATACCGAAGTAAAAGTGAGGCTGATTGACTGTGTGGGTTATATGGTAGAGGGTGCCACCGGACATCTGGAAAATGGCGTGGAGCGAATGGTAAAGACGCCTTGGTTTGAAGAGGAAATTCCTTTTACAAAGGCGGCGGAGGTCGGGACCAGAAAGGTTATTAATGACCATGCAACCATTGGAATTGTAGTAACTGCAGATGGCAGTTTCACAGATATCCCGCGGGAGAATTATGTGAAAGGTGAGGAAGAAACCATAAAAGAGCTGCAGAGAATCGGAAAACCCTTTGTTATGGTACTGAATTCCGTAAAACCATACAGCGAGGAAACGGCACAACTGGCAAAAGAATTAGAAGAAAAATATGAAGTCAGTGTATTTCCACTGAATTGTGAGCAGCTTCGAAAAGAAGATGTCTATGCAGTGCTGAAGGGTATTCTCTATGAATTCCCGGTTGTGAAGATGAATTTCTTTCTTCCGAAATGGGTAGAAATGTTGGAAATGAGTCATCCAATCAAAGAAAATGTGGTTGCAAATGCTGGGAAAATGCTGTCGGAAGTAACACTGATAAAAGATTTGATGGATTACAAGATGGCTCCGGAGGGAGATTACATTTCCAATATGATGATGCAGGCGGTGAATCTGGAAAATGGCACAGCAGATATCCGGCTGGATATTGCAGATCAGTATTATTATGAAAATATCAGTGAACTGACCGGAACAGAAGTGACCGGGGAATACCAGCTTATTTCCATGATAAAGGAGCTTTCTGAGAAACGTAAGGAATATGAGAAAGTAGCGGATGCGGTACAATCGGTAGAAATGAAAGGATATGGAGTGGTGAGTCCGAAGCTTTCAGATATTAAAATGGATGATCCGGTGCTGATTAAACATGGCAATAAGTTTGGTGTAAAAATCAAGGCAGTAGCACCGTCTGTTCATATGATCCGGGCAAATATTGAAACGGAGATTGCACCGATTGTAGGAAGTGAAGAGCAGGCAAACGACCTGATTCATTATATCAAAGAGGGACAGAGCACAGAAGATGGAGTCTGGGGAACCAGCATTTTTGGAAAATCCATTGGAGAACTGATGGAAGACGGTATCCGCAGCAAAATCAGCATGATGGATGATGAAAGCCAGATGAAGCTGCAGGATACCATGCAGAAAGTTGTAAATGATAATAATGGCGGATTAGTCTGTATTATTATTTAAGGATGCAAGCCGGTAATCCCGGGGCGATATTCCTTTCAGCTTGTGGAACGTCTTGGAAAAATGCAGCCCATTGTCAAAGCCTACGGAATTAGCTACAGCAGTAATGGATAGGCTGGAGTGTTCTAAGAGATAGCATGCCTGTTTTAAACGAAACTGGGTCAGATAATTTTTCGGCGACTGACCCAGTATGGTTTCAAAAGAGCGGTACAGATGGCTCCGGCTTACGCCTACATAATCAGCAATATCCTCTACGCGGATCGGATAGGAATAGTTGGCGGAAATATAGGCAATTCCTTTCTGGACATAGTTGCTGGAACTGTTATATTGTTCATTATTGCTGGCATGTTTCATAAAAAGAGCCAGCGTCTGATAGAGCCGTCCGGTCATTTCTACAGAATCCATGAAATCATTTCCGCAGGCTTCATAGATACCGAGAAGGTGTTCCCGGATGGATTCGGAAAGCGGCGTCTGGTGAATCAGTGGAAACTCCCTGGAAAAATCTGTGGCATTCAAAATAATGGCAGCGTCACTGCCATTAAAGCCTACCCAGGCATATTCCCACGGATCTTCTTCATCTGCATAATAGGTGACTTCGGTCTGAGGGTAGACAAGGAAGGTATCACCGGTGGAAAGGGCATAAACTTTACCACCAACAGAATAATATCCTTTGCCGGATAGAATGTGATGAATCAGATAATGGTCACGGATTCCCGGCCCCCACTGGTAAAGAGGTTCACATTTCTGGAAACCGACATTATAGACGGAAAGGGAAACCAGTTCTTTTTTATTTACTTTATAAGAATTCTTATATTTTGGGTCCATCGTATGCCTCCCTTCTGGAATTTGCAGATAGATTATAGATTTATTATAGAGGCTGTCCTTTGCAGATGCAACAAAAATACATATTGTTTATACAATAGATACTGTTCAAATACAGGAATATAAGGTATACTCTTATTTGTAAGGAACACGAAAATACATATTTTAGTACAAAGGAGTGGAGAATATGTCTATTTTAGTTACAGGTGGAGCAGGTTATATCGGAAGTCATACCTGCGTGGAATTACAGCAGGCAGGCTATGACGTAGTAGTGCTGGATAATTTATCCAATGCCAGCGAAAAATCATTGGAGCGTGTAAAAGCGCTTACTGGAAAAGAAGTTACATTTTACCGTGGAGATATATTAGACCGTGATATCTTAAATGAAATCATGGAAAAAGAGAAGATTGACTGCTGCATTCATTTTGCAGGATTAAAAGCAGTTGGAGAATCTGTGGTAAAGCCATGGGAATATTATAATAACAACATTGCAGGAACATTGACATTAGTAGATGTGATGCGCCAGCACGGCTGCAAGAATATTATCTTTTCTTCCTCCGCGACCGTATATGGTGATCCGGCACAGATTCCAATCACAGAGGAATGCCCGAAGGGACAGTGTACCAATCCATATGGCTGGACGAAATCCATGTTAGAGCAGATTCTTATGGATATGCAGAAAGCTGATCCGGAATGGAATGTTATCTTATTAAGATATTTTAACCCAATCGGAGCACATCAGAGCGGAACTATGGGAGAAAACCCGAATGGAATTCCGAACAATCTGATGCCATATATTACCCAGGTGGCAGTTGGAAAGTTAAAAGAACTTGGCGTATTTGGAAATGATTATGACACACCGGACGGAACCGGAGTAAGAGACTACATTCATGTAGTAGACCTGGCAAAGGGACATGTAAAGGCATTAAAGAAGATTGAGGAAAATGCCGGCTTAAGTATTTACAATCTTGGTACCGGACATGGTTATAGTGTACTTGATATTGTAAAGAATTTTGAAGAAGCAACAGGCGTAAAGATTCCTTATTCCATTAAGCCACGTCGTGCCGGCGACATTGCGACCTGTTATTGTGACCCTTCAAAGGCAGAGCGGGAGCTTGGCTGGAAAGCAGAGTTTGGCATTCGCGAAATGTGTGCCGATTCCTGGAGATGGCAGAAGAATAATCCGAATGGATATGAGGACTAGAAAGAAACTGAAGAAAAAAATGCAAAAAAATTAAAAAAAGTGCTTGCAATTTAGAGGGCGTCGTGTTATAGTATCACTTGTCCGGTTCATTGGTCAAGCGGTTAAGACGCCGCCCTCTCACGGCGGAAACAGGGGTTCGATTCCCCTATGAACTGCTCACTATTAATAATTTAATAGCCCAACCCTATAAATGCTGAAAGCCTTGATTTTACTGGTCTTACAGCATTTTTATTTTTTATAAAATAACCTTGAAATTACACCGCTAAAAAGTGCGAGGTATTCAAAAAGGTATTCTAACATATGTTCGATTAATTAAATACGCAGGAAAGGAGAGTCCTGCAAAAGTGCTTACCCAAGATAAATCGACCACAAATCGGTTTATTTTTTGACCTTAAATAAAAGGGTATATGGTATGTCATAAGTGTAGTTGCAGTTTGTAGTGGTGGAGGACGCAGCTGCATAGTAGTCTGCAATAGTTGAAAGTTATGTAAGGCATTATTATTTGTACAAAATGCTTAAAGTGGGGAATACTTGAATTCAAATCAATTTCGAATTTTGGATTGGTAGGAATATGAAAAACAAGAATTGAAAAACAGTATGCCTTCTGTTATATTAAAAACAGAGGGCATAATATTATAAATTAAAACCATTGTTTTCATAGGTTTATTTCATTTTATGAAAGTGGAATGATGTAAACATAGAAAAACAAAGATTCAAATTTATCTTATCTTGTTCAATTTAGCAATGCATTATAAGAATGGATTGTTTATTATTGGACTCTTTATGTCTTCTAGTAAAAATAAACTAGGAGGTATCATATGGATACAAATGATTTAATTGGTATCGAAAACCAAATTGATTACAAATTTAAAAACCGGGACTTGTTACAACAGGCATTTGTTCGCAGATCGTATTCTGTAGAAAATGGCGGGGCAAATAACGAAGTTTTAGAGTTCATTGGTGATAAGGCTCTTGATTTTGTTGTGGTTCAATTGCTTACAGAAGAGTACGGTTATATGGCATCTGAGTGCGATGATTTCAACAGGGATGAGTGTAATGAATTTTATTCTGAATGTGATGAAGGTGAATTGACAGAAATTAAGAGCAAACTTGTTCAAAGGAAGAATCTGGCAGAAAGAATTGATATGCTAGGGTTCGCTGATTTTCTTATTATGGGAAAAAGCGATATTAACGGACATGCGGAAGAAAAAGATGCTGTAAAAGAAGATTTGTTTGAAGCAATCATTGGGGCAGTAGTATTGGATTGTAATTGGAATATGAAAATTCTTAAACAGGTGATTGAGCAGATGCTGGAACCTGATTTGGAGAATGAAGATGATAATTATATTCAACTTTTGCAGGAGTGGTCATTACGAAAATATGGAATTTTACCATTATATCATGTGGAAAAATACAATACTGCACATTGGTATATGGGGGATTATGTGTGTAGTGAGTGGCCGATAAACGGAAAAAGACCACTATATAAGGCGTATCTAAAAATTGAAGAATTTGACAATATTATTCTTGGGTTTGGTAACTCACAGAAAGAAGCCAGAAAGGCTGCAGCAAAATATGTATACCAGTACCTGGAAGAGAATAACTTATTGTTTACTATTAGGGATGAAATAGAACACCCAAATAAACAAGATTCTATTAATCAACTTGAAATTCTTGCAAGGAGAGGCTATTTTTCCATTCCGCAATATAACTTTACAGAAAAATATGATTTGAATGGTAATCCAATCTGGCATTGTGAATGTGGAATTAAAGAATATGATAATATTTGCATGGCAGATGCAACAGCAAAAAAAGAAGCAAAAAAAAGAGCTGCATTTAAAATGTTAAAGATGGTTTTAGAGGAGAAATAGAATATGTATAGAAATATGCTTGATTACAATGATGGAGATATGCTCTGTCAGACATCAGATAATATCGCAATGGATATGGAGGGACATTTGATGTCAAGAGTGTCAGACAACATGGCACTGGATTTAGATACTGGAGAAATACATCTGATTTCATCCTGGAGTAGTGATGAAGAAGATGAATAAGTAAATGAAAGAGGCTGTAAAATAAGTCCCTTTGCTATAACTAAAAATTGTAAAAATACTAAAATTTACGAAAATTTCTCTTCTAAATCATCAAACATTATGTTACAATTTACTATGTTTCCGGTAATAAACAAGGAAAAAATAAGCAAATCTAACAAATGTATGATGGAGGGTGACATGAAGAGAAGAGGAAAAGCATTGGGGATGGCATTGCTGCTTATCATGATGACTGTTTTTTCAGTAGTCTCAGATGCGGCAATGGTAAAGGCTGACGAACTTTTGATTAAGCTGCATTATCACAGAGCAGACGACAATTACGATGGATGGGATGTCTGGATGTGGGGAGAAGGTGCGGATGGTGCAGCTTATGAACTGGCAGAGGAAGATGGTGACCATGTGGCAACCATGGAAGTAACACCGGGTACAACCTCTGTGGGATTTATTGTGCGTACAGCAGACTGGACCAAGGATGTTGATGAAGACCAGTTCATTGATATTTCCGAGATGGTATCCGGCACGGTGGATATTTATGTAGAGTCTGGTGTGGAAGGATATACCAAAGAATATGGTGATGATGCCGTAACCGGAACTAAATTATCCGGAGCCAAATATGATGGGGAAGGCGCAGTAACCGTTCAGATGACCGGAGCAATTGAAGGAAATCTGATGCAGGCATTTTCCATTAAGAGTGCCGATGGTGTGGCGGTTACTATCAAAGAAGTAACACAAGATGATGATTTCGTATATCAGGTAGTTGTGGAAGAACCATTAGATGCTTATAAGAGCTATCAGATTACATACGAAGGAACTGAATATAAAGTAGTGATGCCGAGCGTATATTCCACCAAAGAATTTGAAGAAGAGTATACTTATGACGGAGATGACCTTGGTGCAACCTGGACAAAAGACAGCACAGCGTTCCGTCTCTGGGCACCAACCGCACAGGCTGTTTCTGTAAATCTCTATGAATCAGGAACAGAAGGAACCGATGATTTAATCGAAGCCATTCCAATGACTGCAGATATAAACGGAACCTGGGTGGCATCAAAGGATGGAGATTTAAATGGTACCTATTATACTTATACCGTTACCATTAATGGTGAGGAAAAAGAGGCCAATGACCCATATGCAAGAACCACAGGTGTCAACGGAAAACGTGCCATGATAATTGATTTGGAATCCACCAATCCGGAAGGGTGGGACAGTGACAGTAACCCACATGCCGGAGAGGGTATTAATGATGCTGTTATTTATGAAATGCATATCCGTGACGTCTCTTCAGATTCCAGTTCCGGAATTGAAAACGTTGGAAAATATTTAGGACTGACAGAGACCGGAACCACAACTGAAAATGGTGTTCCGACCGGACTTGACCATATCAAGGATTTGGGAATCACACATTTACATTTACTTCCGTTTTATGATTATGGTTCCGTAGATGAAACAAAGCTGGATACACCGCAGTTTAACTGGGGATATGATCCGGTCAACTACAACGTACCGGAAGGCTCTTATTCCACGGATCCATATCATGGAGAAGTCCGGGTGAAAGAAGCTAAAGAAATGGTAAAGACATTACATGATAACGATATCAGTGTCGTTATGGACGTGGTTTACAATCATGTATACAATGCAGGAGAATTCTGTTTTAACGTAATTGTGCCGGAGTATTTCTCAAGAGTAAATGAGAATGGGACTTATTCTAATGGTTCCGGCTGTGGAAATGACACAGCATCCGAGCGTTCCATGGTGAAGAAATATATTGTGGACTCTGTGAAATACTGGACAGATGAATATCATATTGATGGCTTCCGTTTTGACCTGGTAGGACTTTTGGATACGGAAACCATGAACGAGGTAATCGAGGAAGTGCACAAAGACCACCCGGATGTTATCTTCTACGGAGAAGGGTGGTCGATGCAGACAAGCCTTACCAAAGAAGGATATTCCATGACAACACAGACCAATTCCACAGAAGTACCGGAAATGGCTTTTTTCAGTGATACTTTAAGAGATTTGTTAAAAGGAAATACATTTTCAACTACAGAAAAAGGTTTTGTATCCGGAGCAAATGGCAAAGAGAAGACCTTACAAAAATGCTTTATGGGATTATCACCGGAATGGTGTACTACACCTTCCCAGTCCATTAACTACGCATCCTGTCACGATAATCTTTCCCTGATGGATCGTATTATCCGTTCTACTCCGGAAGCTTCCGTGGAGGAGCGAATCCGCATGAACAATCTTGCAGCAGCCATTTATATGACGGCAGAGGGTGTTCCGTTTATGCAGGCAGGAGAAGAATTCTTAAGAAGCAAAGTGAAAGCAGATGGTGGTCTAGATGAAAACAGCTATGCCTCACCAGATTCAGTAAACAGCTTAAAATGGAGCAATCTGGAAGATGAACAGTATCAGAATGTTTTCCAGTATTATAAAGGACTGATTGCATTCCGTAAGGCACATCCGGTGCTTCGCCTTGACAATGCAGAGGATGTAAAAGCACATGTGACTCCGGTAGAAGATTTAGATGATAATGTAGTAGCGTTTGCAATTACCGGTGATGTTGACGGAGAGACAGCAGATGGAATGTATGTGATCTTCAATGCCAATAATGAGAAAAAAGAAGTAACTCTTCCGGAAGGAAACTGGAATGCATGCATTAATGATACCTTAGCAGGAACAGATACGATTGAAACAATTTCTGGAACAGCAGAAGTAGCTCCGGTTTCTGCGTTGATTTTAGTAAAAGGTGATGGGAACGGCAGCACAGCAGTAGCATCTGCAGGAACATTACCAGCATGGATGGCATATGTATTTACAATTCTGGTTGCCGTAGTGATTGGAGCATGTTCTGTCTGGTCACAGAAAAAGGCAGGAAAAGCCGGCAGAAAGTAGATAATTTGGAAATAAAATCTTGCAATTTAAGAAAATAGTGCTATAATAATACAGTACATGATGATTTAGGCTTTGAGAGTGGGCGTTGCGTCCACTCTCAATTCATGTTTAGAACAAAGTTTAGACAGATGGAAAGGTGGTTACATGTCCAGAAAAGAAATTTATGAACAGAAGACAGAAAGCTTCATTCAGCCAATCGTTGATAAGTATCATTTTGAACTGGTAGATGTGGAATATGTCAAGGAAGGTTCCGACTGGTACTTACGGGCTTACATTGATAAGGAAGGCGGAATTACCGTCAATGACTGTGAAATGGTAGCACGGGAAATGAATGAGATTCTGGATCGGGAAGATTATGTGGAAGACTCTTATATTTTTGAAGTGAGTTCACCGGGACTTGGCAGACCGTTGAAGAAAGAAAAGGACTATGTCCGTTCTATGGGAAAAGAAGTGGAGATACGTCTGTATCGTGCCATAGATCATGAAAAGGAATTTTGTGGAGTCTTAAGTGCATATGATGAGAATACCGTAACAATTGAAGACGAATCTTATGGACAGAAGGTATTTGATAAGAAGGATATTGCATTAATCCGTCTTGCCATCGATTTTTAATCATTAACATAGCATACAACTTAGAAAATAAGTATATAGGAGGATAAAGAAATGAATAACGAGTTGTTGGAAGCATTGACAATACTGGAGCAGGAAAAAAATATCAGCAAAGAGACTTTACTTGAGGCAATTGAGAATTCTCTGCTGACTGCATGCAAAAACCATTTTGGAAAGGCAGATAATATTAAAGTAAATATTGATCCGGAAACATGCGAGTTCCATGTGCTTGCTGAGAAGACCGTAGTGGAAAAAGTAGAAGATGATGTAACAGAAATCAGTCTTGCAAATGCACGCATGATTGATTCTGAGTACAATCTTGGTGATGTGGTAAATGTAGAAGTTAAATCCAAAGAATTTGGACGTATTGCAACACAGAATGCAAAGAACGTAATTTTACAGAAGATTCGTGAGGAAGAAAGAAAAGCAATTTACAGCGAATATTACAGCATGGAAAAAGACGTTGTAACCGGAATTGTACAGAGATATGTTGGAAAAAATATTTCCATTAATCTTGGTAAAGCAGATGCCATTCTTACTGAAAATGAGCAGGTAAAGGGAGAGGTATTCAAACCGACCGAACGTATCAAGGTATATATCCTGGAAGTAAAATCTACACCAAAGGGACCAAAGATTATGGTTTCAAGAACCCATCCGGAATTAGTAAAACGTCTGTTTGAATCAGAAGTTACTGAAGTAAAAGATGGTATTGTAGAAATTAAGAGTATTGCCCGTGAAGCAGGAAGCAGAACCAAGATTGCTGTTTACTCCAATGACCCTGATGTGGATCCGGTAGGAGCTTGTGTAGGTATGAACGGAGCCAGGGTAAATGCTATCGTAAGTGAATTACGCGGTGAGAAAATTGATATCATTAACTGGAATGAGAATCCTGCTATGTTAATCGAGAACGCATTAAGCCCAGCAAAAGTTATTTCCGTAATCGCAGATGGCGAAGAGAAGAGCGCAAAGGTTGTTGTTCCGGATTATCAGTTGTCACTTGCTATCGGTAAAGAAGGACAGAATGCAAGACTTGCTGCAAGACTGACCGGATTCAAGATTGATATCAAGAGTGAGACACAGGCAAGAGAGTCCGGTGAATTTATGGATTATGAAAATGATTACGAGGACTATGATGAGGAGTATGAAGAAGGTTATGAAGAAGAAAACACAGGAGATGGTGAGTTCATAGATGGCAACGAATAAGAAGATTCCTATGCGGAAATGTGTAGGATGCCAGGAAATGAAAAGCAAGAAAGAATTAATTCGGATTATTCATACGCCGGAAGATGAACTTGTAGTGGACTCCACTGGAAGGAAGAATGGAAGAGGCGCATATATCTGTCCGAATATGGATTGCTTTTTGGCAGCAAAAAAGACAAAGGGCTTGGAAAGATCTTTGAAAATGGCGATTCCGGAAGAAATATATGAGGAGTTGCAAAAGGAGATGCAGAATATTGAAACAAGATAAGGTGTTATCCATGCTTGGACTTTCTGCCAAGGCAGGAAATGTTGCAAGCGGAGAATTTTCAACAGAGAAAGCGGTAAAAGAAGGAAAGGCTCATCTGGTCATTGTCGCAGGAGATGCTTCAGATAATACGAAGAAACATTTCCGTGATATGTGCAGCTTTTATGAAGTGCCATTTTATGCTTATGCTGATAAAGAGAGTCTCGGACATCATATTGGAAAAGAATTTCGGGCATCATTGGCAGTTACCAACGAAGGTCTTGCCAAAGCCGTCATAAAGCAATTGAAACTGTTAACAACTGAATAACGGAGGTAGTTATATATGTCAAAACTCAGAGTATATGAACTCGCAAAAGAATTAAATATAAAGCCGCAGGATGTTTTGGATTCCTTACAAGGAACCCAGTATGAAGTAAAGACATCCAGCAATAGTATAGATGAAGATGCACAGAAGCTGGTGCGTTCTAAAGTAAACGGAGCAGCAAAACCAGCAGCAGAGAAAAAGCCGGCAGCAGAGACAAAGCCGGCAGGTGAAGCAAAAGCTGCAACAGAAGCAAAGCCAGCAGGTGAAACAAAAGCTGCAACAGAAGCACCGGCTCGTCCGAAGAAAAAAGCAAGTATTTCTGCTGTATTTAACCCACAGAACAGCAAGACCAATCCGGGAAGCAGACGTCAGGCTTATCACACCAATGCCAAGACAGGAGAAGCAAGAAGACCGGCACCGGCTGCAAGACCAGCTCAGCCTGCAAAACCGGCAGCACCAAAGCCTGCTGAGGTAAAAGCTGCAGAAGTTAAGCCGGCAGAGGTAAAAGCAACAGAAGTTAAGGCTGCAGAAGTAAAACCAGCAGAAATGAAAACTGCAGAAGTAAAGACTACGGAAACAAAAACTGTTCAGGAGAAACCGGTAGTGAAAACAGAAGAGAAGAAGACGGAGACAAGAAACTTTAACAATAACCGTCAACAGGGAGACAGACCGTATAATAACAACCGCCCGCAGGGAGACAGACCGTATAATAACAACCGCCCACAGGGAGACAGACCGTATAATAACCGTCAGCAGGGAGACAGACCGTACAATAACAACCGCCCGCAGGGGGACAGACCATATAATAACCGTCAGCAGGGAGACAGACCGTATAATAACAACCGCCCGCAGGGAGACAGACCGTACAATAACAACCGCCCGCAGGGAGACAGACCGTACAACAATAACCGCCCACAGGGAGACAGACCATACAATAATAACCGTCCACAAGGCGACAGAAATGGAAGAGGCGGAAGAAATGGTGGAAGATTCGATCAGGAATTAAACCGTTTCAATAAAGAAGCTATCCAGGCAGGACCGGATGATTTAAGAAAAGAAAGCCGTGAAAACCGTGACCGTGACAATACCCGTAAGAAACAGGTGCAGGAGCACGATAAGTTAGGAAGCAAGAAACAGGAAAGATATGTAAATCTTGAGAAAAACGGCGGTAAGAAGAAACGTCCTGCACAGCCGAAACCAAAGGAAGAAGATACCATCCGCAGCGTATCCCTGCCGGAGCGTATGACGATTAAGGAACTGGCAGATAAGATGAAGGTTCAGGCTTCTGAAATCATCAAGAAGCTCTTTATGAAGGGACAGATGGTTACCGTAAACCAGGAAATCGACTATGACAGTGCAGAAGAAATTGCACTGGAATTTAACTGTATTGCAGAGCCGGAAGAAAAGGTAGACGTAATTGCAGAGCTCTTAAAAGAGGATGAAGAAAGAGAAGAAGATTTAGTTCCAAGACCACCTGTTGTCTGTGTAATGGGTCACGTTGACCATGGTAAAACATCCCTTCTGGATGCAATCCGTAATACACATGTAACAGACCGTGAGGCTGGTGGTATCACACAGCATATCGGAGCCTATGTGGTAAGTATCAATGGACAGAAGATTACCTTCTTAGATACACCGGGACATGAAGCATTTACCGCAATGCGTCTGCGTGGAGCAAAATCTACCGACATTGCAATTCTTGTAGTTGCAGCAGATGATGGTGTCATGCCGCAGACTGTAGAAGCAATTAACCATGCTAAAGCAGCCGGAATTGAAATCGTAGTAGCAATCAATAAGATTGATAAGCCAAATGCCAATATCGACCGAGTAAAACAGGAGTTATCCGAATACGAACTGATTCCGGAAGACTGGGGTGGAAGCACCATTTTTGTACCGGTATCTGCTCATACCCACGAAGGTATTGACCAGTTATTGGAAATGTTATTATTAACAGCAGAAGTCAGTGAGTTAAAGGCAAATCCAAAACGTAAAGCCCGTGGTGTTATCATTGAGGCACAGCTGGATAAAGGAAGAGGAGCTGTAGCAACTGTTTTAGTACAGAAGGGAACCCTTACAGTTGGTGAGCCGATTGCCTGTGGTAGTGCATATGGTAAAGTGCGTGCCATGATTGATGATAAGGGAAGAAGAGTAAAAGAAGCCGGACCATCCATGCCGGTAGAGATTTTAGGACTTTCCAGTGTACCGGATGCAGGAGAAACATTCGTAGCATGTGACAGTGAAAAAGATGCAAGAAACTTTGCAGAGACATATATTTCCGAAGGAAAGGCAAAACTGTTAGAGGAGACCCGTTCCAGAATGTCTTTAGATGACCTGTTCTCACAGATTCAGTCCGGAGATGTAAAAGAGCTGGATATCATCGTTAAAGCAGACGTCCAGGGTTCTGTAGAAGCCGTAAAACAGAGTCTTGTAAAACTTTCCAACGACGAAGTTGTGGTTAAGATTATCCATGGTGGTGTTGGTGCAATCAACGAATCTGATGTTACTTTAGCATCTGCATCTAACGCAATCATCATTGGATTTAACGTAAGACCGGACCCTACAGCAAAGGTTACTGCTGAAAATGAAGGTGTAGATATCCGTCTTTATAAAGTTATCTATAATGCAATTGAAGACGTAGAAGCTGCTATGAAGGGAATGTTAGATCCTGTATACGAAGAAAAAGTAATCGGCCATGCAGAAGTTCGTCAGATTTTCAAAGCATCCGGTGTTGGTAACATTGCAGGTTCTTATGTATTGGATGGTAACTTCGAGCGTGGATGTAAAGTCCGTATTACCCGTGAGGGAACACAGATATTTGAAGGAAATCTTGCTTCCCTGAAACGTTTCAAGGACGATGTGAAGGAAGTAAAAGCCGGATATGAGTGTGGTCTTGTATTCGAAGGATTTAATGATATTGCAGAACTGGATCAGGTAGAGGCATATAAGATGGTAGAGGTTGCCAGATAATCTGATAGAAGGACAGGAAAATTATGCAAAAAAATAGTATGAAAAATATGCGGATAAATGGAGAAGTTCAAAGAGAACTCTCCAACATTATCCGAAGTGAAGTAAAAGACCCGCGTATTGCACCGATGACCAGTGTGGTCGCCGTAGAAGTGGCACCGGATTTAAAAACCTGTAAGGCGTATATCAGTGTATTCGGAGACGAAGAAGCTCAGAATAATACAATCAAAGGTCTTAATAGTGCAGAAGGGTATATTCGTCATGCCCTCGCAAAAAGTATCAATTTAAGAAATACTCCGGAGATTCGGTTTATCCTGGATCAGTCCATTGAGTATGGTGTAAACATGTCAAAGAAAATTGATGAGGTGATTGGACAGGAAGAGTCCTAAGCCTCATCCGAAGAGAAAGAGAGCAGGTGTTGCCAATGAAATTAGAGGAACAGCTTTATGATGTGAAGCGTGTAGCAATAGCCGGTCATGTAAAACCTGACGGAGACTGTGTAGGTTCCACGTTAGCAGTATATAACTATATCAGAAAATATCATCCGGAAATGGAAGTGGAACTCCATCTGGAACCGATTCCAAACATTTTCAAATTCCTTGCAAATGCAGATAAAATTGACAGCTCTTATATAGAAAAAGAGCCATACGATTTATTTATTGCATTGGACTGCGGCGATGAGAAACGACTGGGAAATGCAGTGAAATATTTTCATGCAGCAAAACGCACCTTCTGTGTTGACCATCATATCAGCAATCAGAACTTTGCAGATGCAAACTACATTTTCCCGGAGGCAAGTTCAACCTGTGAGCTTGTATATGAACTCATAGATGAAGAGAAGATTACAAAGGAAATTGCAGAATGTATTTATGTGGGAATTGTGCATGATACCGGTGTGTTCCAGTATTCCTGTACTTCCGCAAAGACCATGAACATTGCCGGCAGGCTGATGGAAATGGGAATTGATTTCAGCCGTATCGTGGATAAGACTTATTATGAGAAAACTTACGAGCAGAACCGGATTTTGGGTCAGGCATTGGTGGACAGCCAGCTCTTTTTAGATGGAAAATGCATTGCATCTATCGTAACCAAAGAAGAAATGGAAAAATACCAGGTTCTTCCGAAACATTTAGAAGGAATCGTACAGCAGCTTCGTGCTACCAAAGATGTGGAAGCTGCAATCTTTCTTTACGAAAATGAGGATGGAAGCTTTAAAGCAAGCATGCGTTCCAGTGGTAAGGTAGATGTGGCAGTTATTATGATGTCCTATGGTGGAGGCGGTCATATACGGGCAGCCGGAGCAACCATAGAAGGCAATGCCAAAGAGATTCTTGAGGGAATCGTAAAGGACGTTGAAAAACAGCTTTTGAAATAGACAGGATAACGTATGGACGGAATTATTAATGTGAGAAAAGAAAAAGGATTTACGTCCTTTGACGTAGTTGCAAAGCTGCGTGGAATTTTAAAAATGAAAAAGATTGGACATACAGGTACGCTTGATCCGGATGCGGAGGGCGTACTTCCTGTATGTATAGGAAAAGCAACCAGAGTCTGTGACCTTTTAACTGATAAGGACAAGGTATACGAGGCAGTCATGCTTTTGGGAAAAGAAACGGATACCCAGGATATGACAGGAACCATATTAAAGGAATCCGAGGTAAATCTTTCTATAGAAGAAGTAAAGCAGTGTATTGAAAGCTTTGTGGGAGAATATGCACAGATTCCGCCGATGTATTCTGCACTGAAGGTCAATGGAAAGAAATTATGTGACTTAGCAAGAGAAGGTGTGGAAGTAGAACGCAAGGCAAGGAAGGTTCAGATATTAGATATTGCAATTTTATCAATCGACTTGCCGCGAGTGACCATGCGGGTGCACTGTTCCAAAGGAACTTATATCCGGACATTGTGCCATGACATCGGAGAAAAATTAGGTTGTGGAGCCTGTATGGAGTACCTGGTACGGACAAGAGTTTCAGATTTTCAAATAGAAGATGCAAAAACACTGCAGGAAATTGAGACAATAATGAAAAGTGGTAAGATAGAAGAGATTTTATATCCCATTGATACTGTATTTAAAAATCTGCCACAGATTCACAGCCGCAAAGATAGTACTGCACTTTTATATAATGGAAATAAGCTGCCGCTTCCTGTGATAGCAGAGGCAGAGACGATAGAGCATACGCTTGCTTCTTTTTATAAAGAAGATGACTGCAAAAAAGTCAGAGTGTATGACAATGCAAATCATTTTGTTGGAATATATGAATACCGTACAGCGGACAGGCTGTTTAAGCCGGTAAAACTTTTCTTTACACAGCAATGAGAAGGAAAAAGACATTTAAGCAGGTATAAAAAATGAAGTATATACATGGAACAACAGAATTTCATATTGAAGAAGAATGCGTGCTTTCCCTTGGCAAATTTGACGGTCTGCACAGAGGACATGAGACTTTATTAGAACATATGATGGAGCAGAAGAATAAAGGCTGTGCAACGGTACTATTTACCTTTGCCATTCCGCCGAGACCGGGCAGGATAAATGAAGTCCAGAAGGTGCTTACGACGAATGAAGAGAAGGTTGCAATCTGTGAAGAGCAGGGCATTGACTATCTCATTGAATATCCTTTTACCAAAGAAGTCATGACCATGGAACCGGAAGCATTTATTGAAATGCTGGCTTCTTCCATGAAAATCCGTGGCATTGTGGTTGGAACAGATTTTCATTTCGGACATAACCGCCGCGGAGATTACCATCTGCTGGAAATATATGCGAAGAAGCTGCATTATGAACTTAAGGTAATAGATAAGGTTCAGTATGAGAATCGGGATATCAGCAGTACCTTTATCCGGGAAGAAGTAGAAAAGGGCAATATGGAAAAAGTAAAATACCTTCTTGGTTATGATTATTTTGTGGAAGGTGTTGTAATACATGGCAGAGAAATGGGCGCGAAGGTACTTGGAATCCCGACCATAAATATCATACCGCCGGAAAACAAACTGCTTCCGCCGTTTGGCGTCTATGTTTGTGATGTTGTAGTAGGGGATAAGACGTATCATGGAATCGCAGATGTTGGATGTAAGCCGACTATCGAAGGGGTTAATCCGGTGGCAGTGGAAACCAATATTTTTGATTTTAATGAGAATCTCTATGGAAAGAAAGTGCGTGTCTGCTTCCGGAGCAGAGAGCGCAGCGAGATGAAGTTTGAATCCTTAGAGGCTTTAAAGCAACAGCTCGAACAGGATATTGCCTATGGCAGATTTTATGTACAGCAGCATTAAATATATGAATTTCGTAAAATTTCGAACAATTGTTACATAATTGTTACATATTTATGTTGACATTATGAAATCACGTTGCTATAATCTTAAAATATGGAGAAGCATATTGATTCGAACAGATGCGGAAATGCAGGGTGCATTTTGCATCGTTGCAATGTCAGGAGGCATATTTTTATGAAGAACAATAGAAAGTGGAAGACAACAGCATTTATTCTTACCTGTGGACTTACAGTGGCGCTTGAGGGTGGCGCAGCTGCACAGACATCAGCAGGTTCCGGCTTAAATGCAGGAATATTTGCTACAATGGATTCCTATTATAATACAGATATTGTTGTTTCAGCAACCAATACTGTTACAACGATGGAAGGACAGTCTGAGGATGCGGCAGCAACCGATACAACGGTACCTGCAGATACAGCAGCAACCGATACAGCGGTACCTGCAGATACAACAATCTGTGGATATACCAATCTTGGTATTGCACAGGTTGACAGCAGTTTAAATGTAAGGGAACAGCCGGATACCAATTCTGATATCGTAGGAAAGATGCAGAACGATGCCGGATGTGAAATATTAGAGGACGATGGCGAGTGGCTTAAAATTGAATCTGGTCAGGTAACCGGATATGTAAAAGCAGAATATATCATTACCGGAGAGGCAGCTGTAGCAAAAGCCCAGGAAGTAATGAAGACCATTGCAACCGTTACAACACAGACTTTAAATGTACGTGCTGAGATGAATACCGATTGTACCAAACTGGCATTGATGCCGGAAGGAGAAGAATTAGAGGTTTTAAATCAGTATGATGGCTGGGTGGAAGTAGACTTAGATGGTGATGTAGGATATGCAAGCACCGACTATGTAGAGATTTCACAGCAGCTGCCAAAGGCACAGACCATGACAGAATTAAAATATGGTCAGGGTGTTTCAGATACAAGAGTATCACTGGTGGCTTATGCAACACAGTTTGTCGGTAATCCATATGTATGGGGCGGAACCAGCCTTACCAGAGGAGCGGACTGTTCCGGATTCGTATTATCCGTATATGCAAATTATGGCGTATATCTGCCACACTCATCCAGAGCACAGGCAGGATGCGGAACCAGAATCAGTGCATCCGAAGCACAGCCGGGAGATTTGTTCTTCTATGGTAGCGGTAAGGGCATCAACCATGTGGCAATCTATATCGGAAATGGTCAGATTGTTCATGCAAGTTCACCTTCTACCGGAATCAAGATTTCCAATGCATATTATCGTTCACCAGTATGTGTTGTCCGTGTATTAGGAAACTAGATAAGGAAACTAACAGAATTTTGTTTACAAATAATAAGTAGTATGTTATATTTGTTAAGTATGATTTAGCCGATATTCGGTAGATGGACACTCCGACCTTTTGCTGATTATCAGGCGATAAGAAAATATAAGGAGGAAACGTAAATGTTATCAAAAGAAAGAAAAGAAGCAATCATCGCAGAATATGGTAAAACTGCTACAGACACAGGTTCACCAGAGGTACAGGTTGCACTTTTAACAGCCAGAATCAATGAGCTGAATGAGCACTTAAAAGTAAATCAGAAGGATCATCATTCCAGAAGAGGACTTTTAAAGATGGTTGGTCAGAGACGTCGTTTACTGGCTTACTTAAAGAAAGTTGATATTGAAAGATATCGTTCTTTAATCGAACGTTTAGGTTTGAGAAAGTAATTTCTTGTAAAAGGAAACCGTATAGAATAGAGCGGAGTTGTCCGCTCTATTTTTCGGTTGCCAGGCTTCCACAGGTTGCCGGATATCCGTAAGGAACTGCAAGTGCAGAGTCTTATGGATGACAATGTAAGAACGGCAGAAGGACGATTCCGAGACCACTGATTAGTGCAATTACAGATTGTATTAATCAGTAGTTTCGGTCGATACACCTCCGGATGGCTGCAAACAGCACCATTTCGGAACTTCTGCCATAATAAGCAGGAATATCCTGTATACAAAAAAGGAGAAATGATATGTACCAGAGTTATTCAATGGAACTTGCCGGAAGAACTCTTACGGTTGATATTAACCGTGTGGGTAAACAGGCAAATGGATGTGCATTCATGCACTACGGTGATACCACTGTATTATCTACTGCAACAGCATCTGAAAAGCCAAGAGACGGAATCGACTTTTTCCCTCTTAGCGTAGAGTTCGAAGAGAAATCTTATGCAGTAGGAAAAATCCCTGGCGGATTTAATAAGAGAGAAGGAAAAGCATCTGAGAATGCAATCCTTACTTCCCGTGTAATTGACAGACCTATGCGTCCGTTATTCCCAAAGGATTATCGTAATGATGTAACATTAAACAACCTCGTTATGAGCGTTGACCCGGAATGCCGTCCGGAAATCGTAGCAATGCTTGGTTCTGCGATTGCAACCTGCATTTCGGACATCCCATTTGACGGACCATGTGCTATGACACAGGTCGGAATGAAAGATGGTGAATTTGTAATCAACCCATCCCAGGAAGTTTGGGACAATGGTGATTTACAGTTGACGGTTGCTTCTACAAGAGAGAAAGTAATCATGATTGAAGCCGGAGCAAATGAGATTCCGGAAGATAAAATGATTGAAGCAATTTACATGGCACACGACATCAACCAGACCATTAATGATTTCATTATGAAACTGGTAAACGAAGTTGGTAAACCAAAACATGAATATACAAGCTGTGCAGTTCCAGAGGAAATGTTTGCAGCTATGCGTGAGATTGTTACACCGGATGAGATGGAAGTAGCAGTATTCTCTGACGACAAACAGACCAGAGAAGAAAATATCCGTAAAGTAACAGAGAAAATGGAAGAGGCATTTGCAGATAACGAAGAGTGGCTTCCATTAGTTGGTGAGGCTGTATATCAGTATCAGAAGAAGACCGTTCGTAAGATGATTTTAAAAGACCACAAACGTCCGGATGGAAGAGCAATCAACCAGATTCGTCCGCTGGCATCTGAGGTTGATATTATTCCTAGAGTACATGGTTCTGCTATGTTTACCCGTGGACAGACTCAGATCTGTGATGTTGTAACATTAGCGCCATTATCTGAAGTTCAGAAAATCGATGGATTAGATGAGAATATTACAACCAAGAGATATATGCACCATTACAATTTCCCATCCTACTCTGTTGGAGAAACAAAACCTTCCAGAGGACCGGGACGTCGTGAAATCGGACATGGAGCACTGGCTGAGAAAGCATTGGTTCCGGTTCTTCCTTCTGAAGAAGAATTCCCATATGCAATCCGTGCCGTATCCGAGACCTTTGAATCTAATGGTTCTACCTCTATGGCATCTACCTGTGCATCCTGTATGGCACTTATGGCTGCAGGTGTTCCGATTAAGAAAATGGTTGCAGGTATTTCCTGTGGTCTGGTAACTGGTGAGACAGATGATGATTACATCGTATTAACCGATATTCAGGGACTTGAGGACTTCTTCGGAGATATGGACTTCAAGGTAACCGGTACACATGACGGTATTACTGCAATCCAGATGGATATTAAGATTCACGGATTAACAAGACCTATCGTAGAAGAAGCAATCAGAAGAACCAGGGAAGCAAGACTTTATATCATGGACGAAGTTATGTCCAAAGCAATTGCTGAGCCAAGAAAAGAAGTTGGACAGTATGCTCCAAAGATTCTTCAGGTTCAGATTGACCCGGCTAAGATTGGTGATGTAGTAGGACAGAAGGGTAAGACAATCAACGAGATTATCGACCGCACTGGTGTTAAGATTGACATCAATGATGAAGGTGCAGTAAGCATCTGTGGTACCGATAAAGCAATGCTTGAGAAAGCTGCTGACATGATCCGTATCATTACAACTGATTTCGAAGAAGGTCAGATTTTCACTGGTAAAGTAGTAGGCATCAAAGAATTTGGTGCATTCATCGAATTTGCACCGGGCAAAGAGGGAATGGTTCACATTTCCAAGATTGCAAAAGAGAGAATCGAACATGTAGAAGATGTTCTGACTCTTGGTGATACAGTAACCTGTATCTGCATGGGCAAAGACAGAATGGGAAGAATCAGCTTCTCCATCAAGGATGTTCCTGCTCAGAACTAATTGCAGATTCGTGGCATGTGATTTTTCAATACTCACATAAATAAAATAAGGCGTATGCTTTTGCGGATGAAAATCCAAAAGGGTATACGCCTTTTTACGTAAGCAGCGAAGAAAAAGTCTGGCAGAAAAAAAGAGCCGGGTTTGCTGAGTAAACTTCTTTTTCGGGTATCCAAAAAGCTCTGCCGGTGGTCAAAAATGCTGCACTGCATATATTATAAGAAAACATAAAATGGTGCAGTATGGAACGGGTCAGACAGATTACAAGGGTGAATGAAGCTCATAAACTAGGATATATTGGAAATAATGTCACTGTAGCCGTGATGGATACAGGAATTGGAACTCATATTGATTTTGGACAAAGAATCAGAGGATTTCGTGATTATGTAGGTGATAAGAAGATACTTTATGATGATAATGGTCATGGAACCCATGTTTCAGGAATTATTGCAGGTTCCGGTTTTGCTTCTCATGGACGTTACCGGGGGATGGCACCGGGAGCAGCGATATATGCGATAAAAGTATTAGACCGTATGGGAAAGGGAAATACCAGACTGGTGGTATCAGCATTAAAATGGCTGATTTCTAATTATGAGAAAATGAATATCAGAATCTTAAATATTTCCGTAGGAATGCTTGCTTCGGCCAGAAGGGAAGAACAGGAGGAATTGTTAGCAGCAATTGAAGCAGTCTGGGATGCAGGAATCGTAGTGGTTGCTGCTGCAGGAAATAACGGGCCAAAGGATAAGAGTATTACGATACCGGGGCTATGCCGGAAGATTATAACGGTAGGCAGCAGTGATGATGAGGAAGGAGAAGCAAAAAATCTGGGCCTGATGCGTGGGTATAGTGGGAGAGGTCCGACGGAGGCCTGCATTATGAAACCGGAAGTAGTGGCTCCTGGAACAGCGATTGTCAGCTGTAAGCGGATGGGAAATGGTTATGAGATGAAAAGTGGAACCTCTATGGCAACACCGGTGGTGGCGGGGGCGGTCGCGGTGCTTTTAAGCCGTTATCCAAATCTAAAACCGGCAGAAGTAAAACTGCGGCTTTATGAGACGAGTGTAGATACTGGAAAATCCAAGCATGCACAGGGCTGGGGGAGGCTGGATGTCATGCGGCTGATTCGATAAAATAAAAGAACATGGAAGAGATAAAAAGCAGAGAGAAAGAGACAGAGGGAAAGGAATACGCCGGACATTTGATTTCTGGGAGAAAATGCGGTAGAATGAAAAATACGCATAAAAAAGGGTAGAAAAGAAAGAGGAGGGAATAAGGTGAAGAAAATATTTAAAGTTTTAATCAGCAGACTTTTTATCACAGTTTTACTTATTTTACTTCAGTTTGGATATTTATTTTATCTGCTGCTGGAAGTTGGTAAAATGTCTACTTACATCAACCTGATTCTCAATATACTTGCATTTATCGTAGCTTTATTCGTTGTAAATCGAAGAATGAATCCGGCATACCGGCTGGCATGGGTATTTATTATTCTGATGTTTCCGTTGCTCGGATTGTTGCTGTACGTGGTATTTGGAAGACCGGAACTTACCAGAAAGGCAAGAGAGAAAATGAACCGCGTAAATGAGGAAGTAGAACCGCTTCTTACAGAAGATAAAGCGTGCAGAGAACGGCTGGCAGAAGAAGATCCGGTTGCCGCTGGACAGTCTGCATATATCAGTGACTGGGCGCATTTTCCGGTTTATGAACATACAGCAACAAATTATTATCCTTCCGGAGAAGAAATGTTTCCGGTTATGTTAGAAGAAATCCGGAAAGCGAAAAAGTTTGTTTTTCTGGAATATTTTATTTTAGATGATGGAAAGATGTTCCGGGAGCTGATTCAGCTTTTGAAGGAAAAAGTGGCAGAGGGCGTAGAAGTACGTCTGATTTATGATGATGTTGGCTGCATTACGACACTGCCGAATAATTTCTATAAGGAATTGCAGAAAATCGGAATTAAATGTGCGGCGTTTAATCCGTTGCGGGCGAGACTGGCTGTCATTATGAATAACCGTGACCACAGAAAAATCCTCGTTATTGATGGAAATGTTGCATTTACTGGCGGAATTAATATTGCAGATGAATATATCAATGAAATTGAGCGGTTTGGATACTGGAAGGATACCGGAATCCGTATGAAAGGTGCAGCGGTATGGAGCTTTACCTGTATGTTTCTTGAAATGTGGAATTATATAATAAATTCCACGGAGGATTATGAGAAGTTCCGGCCGGATGCAGACTATGTGGCAGAGATTCCATCCGTTGGATATGTGCAGCCGTATAGTGATACACCGTTAGATCACGAAAATACCGGCGAGAATGTATACATGAACATTATTAATTCAGCACAGAAGTATGTCTACATTTTCACCCCGTATCTGATTATTGACCATGAAATGCTGGTAAGCCTTCAGAATGCGGCAAAACGTGGTGTGGATGTGCGGATTGTAACACCTGGAATTCCGGATAAGAAATTTGTTTATCTTCTGACACAGGCAGATTATGGTGTTCTTATTGAAAGTGGTGTAAAGATTTATCAGTATATACCGGGATTTATTCATGCAAAGAGTTTTGTCTGTGATGATAAAATTGCTACCGTAGGCAGTATCAATCTGGATTACCGCAGTATGTATCTGCATTTTGAATGCGGAGTCTGGTGCTATAAGACCGAGGCAGTGCTGCAGTTAAAAGAAGATGCACTTGCGGTAATCAGACAGTCACAGCAGATTGATCTGGAATTCTGCAAACACAGATTTGTAGGAGTACGGATGATACAGACCTGTCTGCGTCTGCTGGCCCCGCTTTTGTAGAAAAGTTTTTACAGGGAGAAGAAATAAGTAAGCGTCTTACGAAAATAATCCTGATAGGTAGCTTTTGGAATCGTAGTATCATATAAGACCCGGATGGAGCCGATTTCTTTTTCATTTAATGTATAGTAAAGTGTGCCGGCTTCTTTTCCCTGTGTTACCGGAGCTTTTATTTCTTCTGGAAGAGAAAGCTTTTTTTCAATAAGATTTAAGTCATTTCCTGCAGTATCAAGATATGAAAAGGTTCCTTCATAGGAAAGACTGACCTTTTTATCAGTGCCACCCCGTACTGATAATTCCGGCAGAGCGGGCGGTGTGGTATCCTGATAGAGCCGGCATACGGAAAAACCATAGTCTAAAAGGGCGGACGCATCAGCAAAACGCACTTTATAATCCGGTGCAGCCATAATGACTGCGATGAGTTTAATGTTATCTTTTTCAGCAGTGGCTGAGACACAGTATTTGGCAAGACCGGTGGAACCGGTTTTTAATCCAGTGGCATAGGCGTATTGTTTGATGAGCTTATTGGTGTTGGTTAGACCAAATTCGGAAGACCCTTTTTTCGTGACATGGGTAATATTTTCCATCCAGATGGTGGAATAATTATGTATCTGCGGATATTTTGTGATTAATTCCCGGGACATTAGAGCAACATCATAGGCACTGGTCATATGATTGTCAACGTCAAGACCGCAGCAGTTAACAAAGTTGGTATCCTTCATACCAAGTCTGGCAGCCCGCTCATTCATCTGGGCAACGAAGGCATCTTCCGAACCGGCAATGAATTCTGCCATGGCAACGCAGGCGTCATTGGCACTGGCAACACTGATACACTTTATCAAGGTATCAACGGTCTGGGTTTCACCCGGCTCTAAGAAGACCTGGGAACCGCCCATACTTGCAGCATGTTCCGAAACTGTGACAACATCATCCAAGGAAATTTTTTGTGTGTCCAGAGCATCGAAAATCAGAATCAGCGTCATGATTTTCGTAATGCTGGCAGGATGCAGGATGGAATGAGCATCCTTTTCATAGATGATGGTTCCGGTAGATGCTTCCATTAAAAGAGCGCTGGGAGCGGACAATGTGACCGGAGCAGATGCATCGGAAGCAGCATCCGGATTGGAAGCATCTGGCATGGAAGCATCAGGGGATGGATTGTCGGATTCTGCAGGAGTTTCGTTTCCTGCAAGAACAGAAAATTGTGATGCCATTGGTAAAAAGGCCGGGCTGAGAAGAGACAGGCTTATGAAAATGGAAAGAATGGTATGCATAAGAATACCTCCGGTATGTTCTATTACATTTTAATAGAGAAGAGAAAGAAATATGCAGATAAAGCATGGTTTATTTTGTTGACGCAAAGAGGTGAAAGATGTTATTAAAAATCATTATTGTAATAGCATGTGTAATTTTGGTTTACATAATCTGGCAGTGGCAGGAATTAAAAAAATTTGCAAGAACGGATTATGAGATAAAAAGTGGTAAAGTGCAAAGAGAATATAAGGCAGCAGTACTGGCAGATTTGCATGGTTTTCAGTATGGAAAAGACAACATCCGGCTTTTAGATGCAATTAGAAGTGGACAGCCGGATCTGATTCTGATTCCAGGAGATATGGTGGTTAGCAGGAAAAGTGACACCTATGAGACAGCGTTAAAGATATTGGAAGAGCTGTGCAGAATTGCACCGGTTTATTACTCTTACGGAAATCATGAATCCCGTGCCCACATAAGAAAAAGTGAGTATCAGGAGAAATTTTTCGCTTTTGAAAATAAGGTAAAAGAGCTTGGCATCCATGTACTGCATAATGAAACAGAATCTTTTGGAGAACTGGCGGTTACCGGGCTTGAAATTCCATTGTCCTGTTATAAAAAAGGAGTGGATGTGCCACTTCCACAGGATTATCTTGAGAAAACGCTTCCGGAGCAGACGGAAGATACATTTCAGGTGCTGTTAGCACACAATCCAAGATATGCGAAGGAATATGCAGACTGGGGAGCGGATTTGACTTTTTGCGGACATAATCATGGAGGACTGATACGGATTCCGGGCGTTGGAAGCCTGATTTCTCCGCAGTTTCAGTGGTTCCCGAAATATGATGCAGGAGCCTTTGATTTTGAGGGAAAGAAAGTAATCGTAAGCCGGGGACTTGGAACCCATACCTTTCATATCAGAATCTTTAACCGGGCGGAACTTGTGTTTATGGTTATAAAACCACAAGATATTGCTTGATTTGTGGTATAAAGTTGTGAAAAACACTAAATCTTGTGAAAACACTTGCGTTTTTTCTTAGATACCGTTAAAATAGATGTGCTAGGAAAGAATGGAGAGGTTTTGAAATGGAATTAACAGTAAAGCTGCAGGTGTTCGAAGGACCGTTAGATTTGCTCCTTCATCTGCTGGATAAGAATAAAGTAAATATCTATGATATCCCAATTGTGGAGATAACCAATCAGTATATGGAATATATCCGGGAAATGAAGCGGCAGGATTTAAATGTTATGAGTGAGTTCTTAGTCATGGCAGCCACACTGATTGATATTAAATCAAAGATGCTTCTTCCGGCAAAAGAGACAGAAGAAGAGGAAGCAGAAGACCCGAGAGCAGAACTGGTAGAACAGCTTTTGGAATATAAGATGTATAAATGCATTTCCTATGAATTAAAAGACCGTCAGATGGATGCGGAAAAGGTGATGTTTAAGGAGCCGACGATTCCGGACGAGGTAGCTGCCTATGAAGAGCCGGTGGATTTAGAGGAACTGATGGCAGATGTCACATTGAAGAAATTGAATGATATTTTCAAATCCATCATGCGTAAGCAGGAAGATAAGATTGACCCGGTTCGTTCCAAATTTGGCAAGATTGAGAAAGAAGAAGTATCACTGTCCGATAAAATGGTATATTTAGAGCAGTATGCAATGACACATCCACATTTCAGCTTCCGCAGTCTTTTAGAAGCACAGTGTGGCAAGATGGAGATTATCGTGACCTTCCTTGCAGTGCTTGAGTTGATGAAGATGGGCAAGATAACCATTTATCAGGATAAAATATTTGATGATATCAGAATAGAGTCCAAGGTTGCAGCCTAGGCTCTTATTATATGAGGGTAGTAATGGAAGAAAAGAATTATGAAGCAATTATAGAAGCAATTTTATTTACCATGGGGGAATCGGTAGAATTGGATAAAATTGCTAATGCAATTGAATTAGACAAACAGGAAACCAAAAAGAAAATAGAAGCACTCCGGCAGAAATATGAGCAGGAAGAAAGAGGTATCCAGATTATCGAACTGGACGGCGCTTATCAGATGTGTACGAAGAATGAAATGTATGAATATCTGATTCGGATTGCAAAACAGCCGAAGAAGCGTGTCCTTACAGACGTACTGTTAGAAACCTTATCCATCATTGCTTATAAGCAGCCAATCACCAAGGCGGAGATTGAAAAAATCCGTGGCGTATCCTGCGACCATGCAGTAAGCAAACTGGTGGAATATAATCTGGTCAATGAAGTGGGAAGATTGGATGCTCCGGGCAGACCGATGCTATTTGGCACAACAGAGGAATTCTTACGGAGCTTTGGTGTGCATTCCATCGATGAACTCCCGGTGCTGAATGAAGACCAGGTGGAAGAATTCAAGCATCAGGCTGAACAGGAAGCGGAAATGAAGCTTGAAGTATAGCAACAGGGAATGTAGTAAGCGGAAGTATAATCGAAGTATAATCATAGAAAGAAATGAATAGAATGCAGAGAAAATGTATTTCGGAGCGGTCATGAAAAAGAGACGGTGGAAGAAAATGACAGCATTATCTCTGCTTTTTATATTTTTTAGTTCCAATCATATTCCGGCAGAACCGCTGTCACAGGATAATCCGGATGAAACGCAGGAAGAAAATGAAATAGAAATCGAAGAACCAAAGAATTTGTACGCGCTGTCTGCATGCTTAATGGATGCGGATTCAGGGCGTATTTTATTTGGAAAAGAAGAGGATGTGCGCCGGGCAAATGCCAGTACGACAAAGATTATGACATTGATTGTAACCTTAGAGCATGCAGATTTAAATAACGTGGTTACATTTTCTGATTATGCAGCCTCCCAGCCGGATGTGCAGCTGAATGGAGCAAGTGGGGAACAGTTTTTATTAAAAGACCTTTGTTTCTCTCTGATGTTAGAATCCCACAATGATTCGGCAGTGGCAATTGCGGAACATGTGGCAGGAAGTGTGGAGGCATTTGCTGGCTTGATGAATGAGAAGGCGGCGGAGCTTGGCTGCATGGATACCTATTTCATTACGCCAAACGGACTGGATAAGGAAGATGAAAACGGATTCCATGGAACGACAGCAGCCGACCTTGCCCGGATTATGAGCTATTGCATCAATGAGTCTCCCATGAAAGAGACTTTTCTTGAAATTACGCAGACACCGTCTTATTCCTTTTCTAATATAGAAGGAACACGAAACTACAGCTGCAATAATCACAACCGTTTCCTTACGATGATGGACGGAGCAATCAGTGGTAAAACCGGTTTTACGGGCAATGCCGGATACTGTTATGTGGGAGCATTGCGGCGGGATGACCGTACCTATGTGGTGGCACTTTTAGGCTGCGGCTGGCCAAACAATAAGAATTATAAATGGTCAGACACAAAACAGCTGATGCAGTATGGAATCGATTCTTTTGAAAAGGTAAATCTTCTGGAGTTGGAAATCCCCAAGGAAGCAGAATGTCCCCTTGAGATAAGTGGGGCAAAGACAGAAGGCTATAGCAGAATTAAGATGACAGAGGTTCAGAACAGGACAGAGGAAAAACAGATAGAAAATATACTGCTTCGTAAGGATGAATCCATTGAATTTAAATTGGAGAGAAAGCAGAGACTTGAGGCTCCGGTGGAAGCAGGAACTACTGTTGGAACCCTTAAGTATATACTGAACGGGCAGGTGGTGAGAGAGGAAGAACTTGTCTTAAAAGACAGTGTTCCGGCATGGGATTACCGCTACAGCTGCCTCAGAATGGTTGACCTTTTTTCTTTATAAAGTCAGAAAATCAGCCATAAAATGCGATATGTAAAATCTGTGAAAAAATTAACAATTTGCTATTGAAAAGTTTTGGTCAATGTACTACAATTACCCTAGCGAAAAATTTTATTTTTCTAAAATAGATGGAGGACTAAGAGATGAGCAACAGAAGTAATAACTTAGCAGAACAGAGAATTTGCCGTTTGCTGGATGAAAACAGCTTTATGGAAATCGGTTCTCTGGTAACCGCAAGAAATACGGATTTTAATCTGGCAGATGAAGCTACGCCATCAGATGGTGTCATTACCGGACATGGTCTGATTGATGGTAATCTGGTATTTGTCTACAGTCAGGATTCTTCCGTATTAAATGGAACAATTGGCGAGATGCATGCAAAGAAAATTGCAGCTGTTTATGACAGAGCAATGAAGATGGGTGCGCCGGTAATCGGACTTTTGGATTGTGCCGGAGTTCGTCTTCAGGAATCAGTAGATGCTTTGAATGCATTAGGAATGATTTATGAAAAACAGGTTATGGCATCCGGAGTAATTCCACAGATTTGTGCTGTATTTGGCAACTGTGGCGGCGGACTTACTGTAGTACCTGGATTATGTGATTTTGCATATATGGAAGCTGATAAAGCAAAAATGTTTGTAAATGCACCAAACGCAATCGAAGGAAATTACGTTGGAAAATGTGATACTTCTTCTGCAGATTTCCAGAGCACAGAGACCGGCGTCATTGATATGGCAGGTTCTGAAGAAGAAATCTTTGCACAGATTCGTGAACTGGTCTGCATGCTTCCGGCAGATAACACAGAGAATGGTTATATGGAAGACTGTGAAGATGATTTGAACCGTGCATGCGAAAATGTGGATACCATGAAAGGCGATCCTCGTTTCGTATTAAGCGAGATTTCTGATAATCACAATTTCTTAGAGACAAAGAAGGATTACGCAAAGAGCATGGTAACCGGATTCATCCAGTTAAACGGACTGACTGTCGGTGCCGTTGCTAACTGCACAGAAGAATATGATGAAGAAGGAAAGAAAGTCGCAGAGCATGATGCAGCACTTTGTGCAAAAGGCTGTGAAAAAGCTTCTGAATTCATCCAGTTCTGTGATGCATTTGATATTCCTGTATTATCTCTTACCAATGTGGCTGGATTTACAGCAACAAAATGCAGCGAAAGAAGACTTGCAAAAGCTCTGGCTAAACTTACATATGCATTTGCAAATGCTACCGTTCCTAAGGTTAGCCTGCTTACCGGTAATGCTTACGGAAGTGCAGCAGTAATGATGAACTCCAAAGCAATCGGTGCTGACCTTGTATACGCATGGCCGGATGTTAAGACCGGTATGATGGATGCACGTCTTGCAGCAGAGATTATGTATGTAGACGCTGATGCGGACAAGCTTGCTGAGAAAGCAAAAGAATATGAGGCATTACAGTCTAACGTTGTAACTGCAGCTAAGAGAGGATATGTAGACTTGATTATTGAGCCTGCTGATACCAGAAAATATCTTGTAGCAGCTTTTGAGATGCTGTTTACAAAACGTATGGATACTCCATATAAGAAACATGGAACAAAATAGAAAGGTGAATCTTATGAAGAAAAAATTGTGGATGCTTGTATGTGTTTGTCTGCTTGCATTTTCTGTTACGGCCTGTGGTAAGACAGATCAGACTTCAATAACATTCAATGGAGGCACCTATGACCAGTGGAAGGATACAGTACAACAGACAGTACAGCAGATAACTACTGTGTCAGAAGCTGATATTGATAATGCTCTTTCTTCCGTTTCAGAGAAGAGCGATGCAGTAAACTACAACTTCTATAGCAGTTGGAAAGAAGCTGTTGCTGACGAAGGAGACTTCCAGGGATTTGGTGACTTTACCATGACAGAGTCAAATAAGACAATGGTAATGGAACAGATATTGAATTATACCAACCGTGATTTGAGTTTTACTGTTGTATTTGATACAACTACAGGCACACCGGAACTTACCAGTATGACATTTGACAAGGTATATTCACTTGGCGAGAAAATGGGCAAAGCCGGAATGAATACACTTATGGGCATGGGTACCGTATTTGTAATCTTAATTTTAATCAGTATTATTATTTATGCATTCCGCATTATTCCTTATTTACAGAATAAGAAAAAGAATGCGGCTGATGCAACTGCTGCAAAAGAAGATAAAGTAGTAGAACAGATTGCTCAGAAAGAAGAGCTGGTTCAGGATGATTTGGAACTTGTTGCAGTTATCTCTGCTGCAATTGCGGCAGCAACAGGAAGTTCTACAGATGGATTTGTAGTACGTTCCATTAAGAGAAGATAGTTTGAAGAATAATTAGGAGGATATAAAGATGAAAAACTATACAATTACAGTAAATGGAAATGTTTATGATGTTACCGTAGAAGAGAACGGAGCATCTGCACCTGTAGCTGCACCAAGAAAGGCAGCGGCAGCTCCTGCAGCAAAAGCAGCAGCACCTAAGGCAGCAGCCGGAGCAGGAAGCATTAAGATTGAAGCCGGAGCAGCCGGAAAAGTATTCAAGATTGAGGCTCAGCCTGGAACAGCAGTAAAGAAAGGTGATGCAGTTCTGATTCTTGAAATTATGAAAATGGAGACTCCTGTTGTTGCACCGGAAGACGGAACAGTTGCAAGCATCGAAGTTGCAGTTGGTGACAGCGTAGAAGCAGGAGCATTACTTGCTACAATGAACAACTAGGAGGAAAATTATGTTAAGTTATGTTGGAGACACAATGAGTAACCTCCTGCATCAGACTGCATTCTTTAACCTGACCTGGGGTAACTACCTTATGATTGTAATTGCCTGCGTATTCTTATATCTGGCAATCAAGAAAGGTTATGAACCTCTTCTTCTGGTTCCGATTGCATTTGGTATGCTTCTGGTTAACATTTATCCGGACATTATTGCAAGTCCGGAAGAGACCAGCAATGGTGTCGGTGGTTTACTTTATTATTTCTATACTCTGGATGAGTGGTCAATCTTACCTTCTCTGATTTTCCTTGGAGTTGGTGCGATGACAGACTTTGGCCCTTTGATTGCAAACCCAATCAGCTTCCTTTTAGGAGCAGCAGCACAGTTCGGTATTTTCGGAGCTTACCTGCTTGCAATTCTGATGGGATTCAATGACAAGGGAGCAGCAGCCGTATCTATTATCGGTGGAGCAGATGGTCCGACCTCTATCTTCCTTGCCGGTAAATTAGGACAGGCTGCATTGATGGGACCGATTGCGGTGGCAGCATATTCTTATATGTCTCTGGTTCCGATTATTCAGCCGCCAATTATGAAACTGTTTACAACAAAGAAAGAACGTGCAATCAAGATGGAGAACCTTCGTCCGGTATCCAAACTGGAGAAGATTTTGTTCCCAATCGTAGTTACTACAATTGTATGTCTGATTCTTCCGACAACCGCTCCGTTGGTTGGTATGCTTATGCTTGGTAACCTCTTCCGTGAGTCTGGTGTAGTCAGACAGCTTACAGATACAGCATCCAATGCTTTGATGTATATCGTAGTTATTCTTCTGGGTACTTCCGTTGGTGCATCTACCAGTGCAGAAGCATTCTTAAATTTCAGCACACTTAAGATTGTTGCTCTTGGACTGATTGCATTTATGTTTGGTACAGCAGCCGGAGTCCTCTTTGGAAAACTGCTTTGCTGGATTACCAAAGGAAAAATTAATCCGTTGATTGGTTCTGCCGGAGTTTCCGCCGTGCCTATGGCTGCGCGTGTATCGCAGAAGGTCGGTGCAGAAGAAGACCCGACAAACTTTTTACTTATGCATGCAATGGGACCAAACGTTGCCGGTGTTATCGGTACAGCAGTAGCTGCCGGTGTATTTATGGCAATCTTTGGTATATAGGAGGATAGAAATGTCAGAAGAAATGAAAAAACCTTTAAAAATTACAGAAACTGTTCTTCGTGATGCACATCAGTCTCTGATTGCAACCAGAATGACAACAGAACAGATGCTTCCAATTATCCCGAAAATGGATGAAGTTGGATATTATGCAGTAGAGTGCTGGGGTGGAGCAACATTCGATGCCTGCCTTCGTTTCTTAAAGGAAGATCCATGGGAGAGACTTCGTAAGTTAAGAGATGGATTTAAGAAAACTAAACTTCAGATGCTGTTTCGTGGACAGAATATCTTAGGATATCGTCCATATGCAGATGATGTTGTTGAGTATTTCGTACAGAAATCTATTGCAAACGGAATTGATATTATCCGTATTTTTGACTGCTTAAATGATGTTCGTAACCTTCAGACAGCAGTAACAGCATGTAACAAAGAAAAAGGACATGCCCAGGTTGCATTATCCTATACATTAGGAGATGCTTATACCTTGGATTACTGGATGGAAATGGCAAAGAGAGTAGAAGACATGGGTGCTGATTCCTTATGTATTAAGGATATGGCAGGACTTTTAGTTCCTCAGAAAGCAACCGAACTGATTCAGGCTCTGAAATCTTCAACCAGCCTTCCAATCGAACTGCATACACATTATACCTCCGGTGTTGCTTCCATGACATACATGAAAGCAGTAGAAGCTGGATGTGACATTATCGATACCGCAATGTCACCATTTGCACTTGGTACCAGCCAGCCTGCAACCGAAGTTATGGTAGAAGCATTCAAGGGAACACAGTATGATACCGGTCTTGACCAGAACAAACTGGCTGAAATTGCTGATTACTTCCGCCCAATGCGTGAGGAAGCATTAGACAGCGGTCTGATGAATCCAAAGGTACTTGGTGTTAATATCAAGACTTTATTATATCAGGTACCGGGTGGAATGTTATCCAACCTGATTTCCCAGTTGAAAGAGCAGGGACAGGAAGATAAATACGAAGAAGTACTGGCTGAAGTACCTCGTGTTCGTAAAGACCTTGGTGAGCCACCACTTGTTACACCTTCTTCCCAGATTGTTGGTACACAGGCTGTATTTAATGTATTAATGGGAGAACGTTACAAAGTTGCTACCAAAGAGACTAAGGATATTCTTCTTGGAAAATATGGTCAGACTGTAAAACCTTTCAATCCGGAAGTTGTGGATAAGGTTCTCGGTGCTGACAAAGATAAGGCAATTACCTGCCGTCCGGCAGACTTACTTGAGCCTGAATTAGATAAGATTGAAGCTGAAATGAAACAGTACAAACAGCAGGATGAAGATGTATTATCCTATGCATTATTCCCGCAGGTTGCTACTGAGTTCTTCAAATATCGTCAGGCACAGCAGACGAAAGTTGATACAACAATTGCAGATACAAAGAACGGAGCATATCCGGTATAGGATACCTTGCTATCTATAGCAGTAAAGAGGCGGCTACAGACAAATATGTCTGTAGCTGTTTTCCTTTTTGATGGGTATAATGGAATATCAGAATTACATAAAAATTCTATGGACAAGAGGACAAAAGATTGCTATGATGAAGTCATGATTTGTCATGGGGTAGACAAATTTAATTGCAAAGCATTTGAAAATATTGTGGCAGTTCTTTCACGGTATTTGGAGAGGGAAAAGGTGAAGGACAATGAAACTGTATGAATTGGGGACAGGGGAGCCGGTGCAGGTGCTGGTGAAAGTGGAGAATGCTTCAGCAGAATATGATAGTACAGTTGCTTTTGGAAAAGAAGGCATTTTATTAATCGAGCCAATACGTTATGATGGGAAAATTATTAATTTTTCCGGAGATAAGGTGCATATCAGTGTAATTTATATGGAAGATGGAATCAAACCGCTGATATGGGAGGGGTGCAGAATGCAGACCGTCCAGGCGGGAAAAGAAAAATATCATGCAATTGTATGCAAGCGTGATGGAATGAAATGGAACCGCAGACAGGCGTACCGCCAGTATCTGGGACTGGATGGAATGTTGTCCATTGACAGTACAAGAGCAAATTGTTCTGTGGTTGTGAAGGATATCAGTGCTACCGGAGTGTCATTTGTGGGGATGCCGGATATGAATTATCTTTCCATGGGACCGTTTCATTTGACGTTTGAAGATAAAACAAGCAGGCTTAAAGTACAGTTAACCGGTACTGCTGTTCGTCAGGAGCCGGTAGATGAAACGAAAGTGATTGTAGGATGTACGGTAAAGCAGGCAAATCTCGACTTGGGGACTTATGTCGCCTCCAAGCAGAAGCAGGAAATTGCCAGACGACATGGAAACTGACGAAAATCCTGCAAAAAAATGTTGGAATGACATAAAAAATGCAAAATATTTGTAGAATCGAGAAGAAGGAACTATGAATGGGAATACCAATGATTTGACCAGTCGAATCAACGAATGTTATGGAAGTTTAAGCAAAGGACAGAAAATATTAGCAACCTATATTACAGATAATTATGATAAGGCTGTATTTCTTACGGCAGCAAAAATGGGACAGGTAGTAGGTGTGAGTGAATCGACTGTAGTACGATTTGCTACACATTTAGGCTATAAGGGTTATCCGGAATTTCAAAAGGCTTTAGAGGAGATGGTTCGGAATAAGCTCAACTCCATTCAGCGTATGGAAGTGACTTATGGAAGAATCAGCCAGTCGCATATATTAGAAACGGTATTGCAGTCGGATCAGGAGAAAATTAAGGATACCTTGGAACATATTGATGAACATGCTTTTGAACTGGCAGTAGATACCATTATCAAAGCAAAACATATTTATATTGTTGGAATACGAAGCTGCGCTCCACTGGCAGCTTTTATGGCGTTTTACTTTAATCTGATGTTTGAAAATGTGACATTGCTTCAGACCAATAATTCCAGTGAATTATTTGAACAGATGGTGCGAATCAGTAAGGATGATGTCATTATCGGAATCAGCTTTCCAAGATATTCCATGCGTACCTTAAAGGCAATGGAATTTGCCAATAACCGGAATGCAAAAGTAATTACATTAACAGATAGTGTGCATTCCCCAATGAATTTATATTCTTCCTGTAATCTGATTGCAAGAAGTGATATGGCATCTATTGTGGATTCTCTGGTGGCACCGCTTAGTGTTATCAACGCACTGATTGTTGCTCTGTGTATGAAGAAGCAGGGTGAGGTTGCCAAGACATTGGAGACCTTGGAGGATATCTGGAATGAATATCAGGTATATGAAAATGATGAAATTAATTATATTGATGATAAAATCAAAATGAGATATGCCAAATTAGGAGATGCAGATGAGTAAGGTACTTGTAATCGGTGGTGGACCGGCGGGCTGTTTTGCAGCAATTGCTGCGGCAGAGCAGGGACATCAGGTCGTATTGTTAGAACGCAATGAGAAAATCGGGAAAAAATTATTCATTACCGGAAAAGGAAGATGCAACCTTACCAATGCATGTGATACGGAAGAACTATTTTCAAACATTCCAAGGAATTCCAAGTTCTTATTCAGCGCAATCTATTCTTATGACAATTTCCGGGTCATGGATTTCTTTGAACAGAATGGTACACCGGTAAAGGTGGAGCGGGGAAACCGCGTATTTCCGGTATCAGACCATTCATCGGATGTTATTGCAGCCTTAAAACGCTCCCTGGATGCACATAAAGTAAAGATTATGTATCATACAGCGGTAGAAAAGCTTATGGTATCGGAGAATTGTGTACATGGAGTAATTACTGCAGAGGGAAAGAAAATGCCGGCAGATGCAGTAGTTATTGCAACAGGCGGCTGTTCTTATGCATCTACCGGTTCTACCGGGGATGGTTATCGTTTCGCAGAAGCCTGCGGACATACCATAAAAACCTGCAGTCCATCCCTTGTGCCTTTTAACGCAGAAGAGGAATATGTCAAAGAATTGCAGGGGCTATCGTTGAAAAATGTAAAGGCGAGCATTTATCAGGGCAAAAAGCTTTTGTATGAAGCTTTTGGAGAAATGTTATTTACCCATTTTGGCGTAAGTGGACCTCTGATGTTAAGCGCCAGCAGTGTGGTAAATGATGCGGTAAGAAAACAGCCGTTGAAATTATACATTGACTGGAAACCCGCACTTTCAGAAGAACAGTTAGATCACAGAATTTTAAGGGACTTTGAAGAGACAAAGAACCGGCAGGTGATTCATGGAATTGAAAAATTATATCCGTCCAAATTCCTGCCGATTATTTTAAAACTTGCTAAGATTCCAGCAGAAAAGCGTGTCAATGAAGTAACCAAAGAGGAACGACAGCGACTGGTGGACTTGACAAAGAAGTTCCCGGTTACACTGACTGGTTTACGGGGCTTTTCGGAAGCCATTATTACAAAGGGTGGTGTTTCCGTAAAAGAAGTAAATCCATCGACCATGGAATCAAAATTAACAAAGCATCTTTATTTTGCCGGAGAGGTATTGGATTTGGATGCATTTACCGGCGGCTTTAATCTGCAGATTGCCTGGTCTACCGGATATCTGGCAGGAAGCAGCATTGGAAATGAATAAAGAGAATAAAAAAGCAGAAAAATCGGAGGATGAGAAATGAGCTTTAATATAGCAATCGACGGACCGGCAGGAGCCGGAAAAAGCACTATAGCAAAACAGCTTGCAAAGGAACTTTCTTTTATATATGTAGATACAGGAGCCATGTATCGGAGTATGGCATTGTATTTTATGAGAAATGGCATTGCAAAGGAAGATGAGGCAGCAATTTCAGATGCCTGTAAAACCGTGGAAGTATCTATTGCCTATGAGAACGGAGAACAGCAGGTGCTTTTAAACGGTGAGAATGTCAGCAAAGAAATCCGGAAAGAAGAAGTTGGAAAAATGGCATCTGCCACCAGTGTTTATAAGGAAGTCCGCACAAAACTGGTTGAATTACAGCAGAAGCTTGCAGCAGATAAAGATGTTATCATGGATGGAAGAGATATCGGAACCTGTGTGCTGCCGAATGCCCAGGTAAAGATTTATCTTACTGCAAGTGTTGAAACAAGAGCCGAGAGAAGATATCAGGAATTGCAGGAAAAAGGTGCTGCCTGTGACTTGGAAGTGATTAAAAAAGATATTGCGGACCGTGATTATCAGGATATGCATCGGGAAATTTCACCATTAAAGCAGGCAGAAGATGCCATTCTTGTAGATTCTTCGGATATGGGAATTGAAGAAGTGGTAGAAACCATCAAAAATATTTATAGGGAAAAATGTTAATATGAAAAATGTCAGAGTTGCAAAAAGTGCAGGTTTCTGCTTTGGCGTAAAGCGTGCAGTAGATATGGTTTATGCACAGCTTGAAACAAACGATGAAACAAAGGATGGAATAAAAGACCCGATTTATACTTACGGACCGATTATTCATAATGAAGAAGTGGTAAAGGATTTAGAGGCAAAGGGCGTAACCGTAATCCATGATATTTCAGAAATAGAAGAATCAGAAAAAGGAACCATCGTCATCCGTTCCCATGGTGTAGGCGAAAAAATATATCAGACATTAGAAAATGCCGGTTACCATATCGTGGATGCCACCTGTCCTTTTGTAAAGAAGATACATCGTCATGTACGGGAATATGGAGATGCCGGTTATCATGTTGTAATTATCGGAAATGCCAGCCATCCGGAGGTAGAAGGAATCCGTGGATGGGGAAATGAAGAGGAAATTACGGTAATTGGAACGAGGGAAGCAGCAGAAAATTTCCGGGTTTCAGCAGGAAAAAAGGTTTGTATCGTATCACAAACGACATTTAACTACAATAAATTTCAAGAATTAGTTGAAATTATAAATAAAAAAGGTTATGATATAATTGTTTTAAATACAATCTGTAATGCAACGGAAGAGCGGCAGACCCAGTCGAGGGCTTTGGCAAAAGAAGTTGAAGCGATGATTGTGGTTGGCGGGAAGAGCAGTTCCAACACACAGAAGTTATTTGAAATATGTAAAAACGAATGTGCAAATACTTACTATATACAAACCATAGATGATTTGGATCCGGCAGTACTTCGGACCATTGATAACGTAGGTATTACCGCAGGGGCATCTACCCCAAATAAAATTATTGAGGAGGTTCAAAATAATGTCAGAAATGAGTTTTGAACAAATGTTGGAAGAATCTTTTAAAACAATAAGAAATGGAGAGGTAGTCGAAGGCGTCGTTATCGGTGTTAAGCCAGATGAGATCATCCTTAATATTGGATATAAGTCAGACGGAATTATTACACGTAATGAATATACGAACGAAGCAAATGTAGACCTGACCACCGTTGTATCCGTAGGTGACACTATGGAAGCCAAAGTTTTAAAGGTAAATGATGGAGAGGGACAGGTACTTCTTACTTACAAACGTCTTGCTGCTGAAAAAGGAAGCAAGCGTTTAGAGGAAGCATTCAACAATCAGGAAGTGCTTACCGCAAAGGTTACACAGGTATTATCCGGTGGATTAAGTGTTGTAGTTGACGAAGCAAGAGTATTTATTCCTGCAAGCCTTGTATCAGATACTTACGAGAAAGATTTATCTAAGTATGAAGGACAGGAAATTTCATTTGTAATCACTGAGTTCAACCCAAGAAAGAGAAGAATTATCGGTGACAGAAAACAGCTTTTAGTAGCAGAGAAAGCTGAAAAACAGAAAGAACTCATGGAGAGAATCCATGTTGGTGATGTTGTAGAAGGTACAGTAAAGAACGTAACAGACTTTGGCGCATTCATCGACCTTGGTGGAGCAGACGGACTGTTACATATTTCTGAAATGTCCTGGGGACGTGTTGAAAGTCCTAAGAAAGTATTCAAAGTTGGTGATACTGTAAAAGTATTCATCAAAGATATCAATGAGAGTAAGATTGCACTGAGCATGAAATTTGAGGATGAGAATCCTTGGAATAATGCTGCAGAGAAATATGCAGTAGGTAATGTGGTAACAGGTGTTGTTGCAAGAATGACAGACTTTGGTGCATTCGTAGAATTAGCTCCTGGAGTAGATGCATTACTTCATGTATCCCAGATTTCTAAAGAGCATGTTGAGAAACCTTCTGATGTATTAAAAGTAGGTCAGGAAGTAGAAGCTAAAGTAGTTGACTTTAATGAAGAAGACAAGAAAATCAGCTTAAGCATGAAAGCGCTTCTGCCAGAAGAGGAAGCTGATACAGAAGAAGTTCCTACAGAAGAATAATAAGGTAGGAGGTAGCATATATGTTTGAAGGCTATGAAAAGTTTAAAAAAGATATATATGCAATGACCACGATTGACTTAAATGCTTACAAAGAGAAACAGATGCGTCGTAGGATTGACAGCCTTTTGGTAAAGAATAAGGCTCAGTCCTATGATGAGTATGTACATCTGCTTCATACAGATAAAGAGAAGTTTGACCAGTTTATTAATTTCCTGACTATTAATGTTTCAGAATTTTACCGGAACCCGGAACAGTGGAAGTTTTTGGACGAAGAGGTTTTCCCGGCACTTATAAAACAGTTTGGCAGCAATTTGAAAATCTGGAGTGCAGCGTGTTCTACCGGAGATGAGCCATACTCTCTTGTAATGGCTTTATCAAAGCATGTACCGCTGAACCAGATACATATAATTGCTACTGATATTGATAAACAGGTACTTGAGAAAGCAAGAGTTGGACTTTATAACGAAAAGAGCATTGAATCTGTACCGGATGATTTGAAGCGTAAGTATTTTACACAGGTAGGAAAATCCTATAAGATTTCCGATGAAATCAAAAAACATGTAGAATTTCGGGAACATAATCTTTTGCGGGATCCATATCCATCAGGTTGTCATTTGATTGTCTGCAGAAATGTAGTAATTTATTTTACAGAAGAAGCAAAAGACGAGATTTATCGCAAGTTCTATGATTCTTTGGCAAAAGATGGAATGTTATTTATCGGAAGTACAGAGCAGATTATGAATTATCGTGAGTTGAATTTAAAAAGGCATCAGTCATTTTTCTTTCAGAAATAATGATGACATAGTAAAGACCTCATTCTCAAAATTGGGAAAGAGGTCTTTTTTTACAGGAAATTGCTTTCCTGTAAAGTAAAAAACGCTCTGCGAGGATGCACACTACGGCGTATAATGTAGGTATCACTTAATTTTCTTGTTTTTTATAGCTTCTAACAAGTGGTTTACATAACTTTTGATAAGTTCCGGCGATGAAAGAAATTTTTCCGTAAGTTCAAAGTAAGATATTTTTTCCTTATAGTCGTGTTTAAAAGAAGGAGAAATAAGCTCTTCGTACTGTGGAAGAAAGCTTCCTTCATGCCGGGTATAGCAGGTGGCAGCGGTAGCCTGTCTGCGGTGTTCTTTATCGACATATGATGCTACACTTTTGTGCATCGCAGTATCTTCAGCCGGAAGATAATAATAATCCTTATAATTTGGAAAGAAATATTTCAGGGCATCCTCTTCTAAACGGACGGAGAGGGTGCATTTTTTGCCCTTTGCATAGAAATAAACAGAACCCATGCGGCAGGAAATATGCTTTGGAAATGGAAATTCCGGCTCAATAGAAAGAATCAGTTCTTTCTTTTCCTGTTGTTTATAATCTGTATATTCAGAAACAGAAGCGCTGCAGGATAAATACTGTCCGTAAAACAGATGGACATAGGATAAGACGGGAAGTAATGCAGGCATATCCAGAACATCTTCGTAGTTGTGGAGCAGAAGAATCTCCAATTTATCCGGACGTGGTTCCTTGGTATACGAATGATAGATCTCAATCAATTCACCGCCGGAATATAAGTCATCCCTGCCAATACCAAGAAAAGCTTCGATGGTCTTCTGCTTGTAATTTGGCAGCTGGAGAATATGCTTTATCTGGGAAATGGATTTGAAAATATCCACATAAGTAAAATCAGCAAAGTGCTCGTTACATTCATAAGTATTGCATTTTGCTTTCAGATAAGGAATATCAAAGCCGATTCCATTGAAAGTGATAATTGTATCAAAACCGTCTAATAGCAAAAGAAACTGCTCAAGTACTTCTTTTTCTTCTTCCGGTGTTTCGGCAAAATACTGTTTGATATAAAGCATCTGTTCTATGTGATAGGCACATCCAATCAGATAAAGACTGGTATGAGCCGGGGAAAATCCGGTAGTTTCGATATCGAAAAAGACAGAGGAAGCAGTGAAGATTTCCTCATCTAAATTCGAAGCCGGACTATATGGAATTTCATGTACAATTGTTTTCATATCTGTCCTCCTGTTATTTTTTTATTATACACGATGTATGGGAAAAAAGTAATCATTCCTTGTTAAAAATCGACAAAAATATTGAGAAAAAATCTTTTTAGTGTGTCAAAAAATTCTAATTTGTGTTATAATACATTTTATGTTAAACGCATTGCATATGCAGTGCAATACTATCATAGAAAGAGGGGCACATAAGATGGGTTTAATGACATTTAAAGGTGGCGTCCATCCTTTCGAAGGAAAGGATTTATCAAAAGATAAGCCAATACGTGAATTATTACCCAAAGGTGAACTGGTATATCCGTTATCGCAGCATATTGGAGCACCGGCAACACCAATCGTAGCGGTAGGAGATTCCGTTTTGAAAGGGCAGAAGATAGCAGAAGCAGGCGGCTTCGTATCTGCACCAATCCATGCGTCCGTATCCGGAACTGTTAAGAAAATTGAGCCAAGAAGAGTTCCAACAGGTGATATGGTGAACTCCATTGTAATTGAAAGCGATGGTGAATTTAAGGAGGTAGAGTATCAGGCAGTAGAAGACGTCAGTGCTCTTTCCAAAGAAGAAATTATTAACCGTATAAAAGAAGCGGGAGTTGTTGGTATGGGTGGAGCAGGATTCCCAACCCACGTAAAATTATCTCCGAAGGAACCGGAAAAAATCGACTATATTATTGCCAACTGTGCAGAGTGTGAACCATATCTGACATCTGATTACCGCATCATGTTAGACCACACGGAAGAACTGGTAGAAGGCATGCGTATCATTCTCAGTATGTTTGAACATGCCAAAGGTGTATTTGCAGTCGAGAATAATAAACCGGATTGTATCGCAAAATTATTAGAATTAACGAAAGATGAGCCTCGTATGGAGGTCGCACCTCTTATGACAAAATACCCACAGGGTGGTGAACGTCAGCTTATTTATGCAGTAACCAAACGTGCAATTAATTCCAAGATGCTTCCGGCAGATGCAGGATGTATCGTAGATAATGTTGCAACCATGGTTGCCGTATACCATGCAGTAAAAGAAGGAAAACCTGTTACAAGCAGAATCTTTACAGTTACCGGTGATGCAGTAGAAGAGCCGGGTAACTTTGAGTTCTTAATCGGAACCAGTTTCCAGGAACTTTTAGATGCTGCCGGTGGATTTAAAGAGCAGCCGGAGAAAATTATTTCCGGTGGACCAATGATGGGCTTTTCCATGTTCGGATTAGATGTGCCGACAACCAAGACTACCTCAGCACTCCTTTGTATGACCAAAGATGAAGTGGCAGAAGCAGATGCAGATGCAACAGCATGCATCAATTGTGGTCGTTGCGTAGAAGCATGTCCGGAACAGATTGTTCCATCCAGATTATCTAAATTCTCAGAGCATGGAGATATGGCAGGATTTGAAAAATGGCATGGTCTTGAGTGCGTGGAATGTGGAAGCTGCAGTTTTATCTGCCCGGCAAAACGTCCGTTAGCACAGCTTATTAAGACAATGAAAAAACAGGTTCTTGCTGAAAAGAAGAAAAATAAATAACAAAGAAAGAGGTGGACTATTGTGAGTGAGTTATATCATGTATCATCATCACCACATGTACGAGCCAAAGATACAACAAGCAGAATCATGCTTTATGTAATTATAGCTCTGCTTCCAACAAGTATATTTGGTATTGTTAATTTTGGATATAAAGCAGCAGTATTGATTTTGGTATCTGTTGCAAGCTGTATTGCATCAGAGTGGATTTTCAATCTGATTGTACATAAGAAGAATACCGTCAGTGATTTAAGTGCGGTAGTTACCGGACTGTTACTTGCATTAAACCTGCCGGCATCCCTTCCATGGTGGGAAGCTGTAATCGGCAGTGTATTTGCAATCGTTATTGTTAAAATGATGTTTGGCGGACTGGGACAGAACTTTATGAACCCGGCACTGGGTGCAAGATGCTTTTTACTGATAGCATTTGCCGCAGACATGACAAACTTTACCGTAGATGGATATTCAGGAGCAACTCCACTGGCTCTGATCAGAGAACAGGGCGTTGGAGCTGTTAATACCATGAATATGTTAATTGGTAAGACCGCCGGAACCATCGGAGAGACATCCGCTATTGCTATCTTAATTGGAGCAATGTTCTTAATCCTGATGGGTGTCATTACACTTCGGATTCCGGGAACCTATATCATTACATTTGTAATATTTATCAGCTTGTTCGGCGGACATGGCTTTGACATCGACTATATCGTTGCTGAGCTTTGTGGTGGTGGATTAATGCTTGGTGCATTCTTTATGGCAACCGACTATGTAACATCACCGATCACACCGAAGGGACAGATTTTATATGGAATTCTTTTAGGTATTCTTACCGGATTATTCCGTATCTTTGGAGCAAACGCAGAAGGTGTATCCTTTGCAATTATTTTAAGCAACCTTCTGGTTCCAATGATTGAAAAGATTACAATTCCAAAGGCCTTTGGACAGGTAAAGGAGGCAAAGCAGCATGAATAAGAAGATTGTACATGACGCGTTGATTTTAACCGTATTTACCGTAGTAATCGGATTTATTCTTGGACTGGTATATGAGATAACCAAGGATCCGATTGCAAAGGCAGAAGAGGCAACTGCACAGGCTGCATACAAAGCAGTGTTTGAAGATGCAGATTCTTTTTCCACCTATGATTTTGATGCAGAAGCCGCAGCCAGCCTGTTAGAGCAGAATGGTTACAGTGATGAAATCAATGGTGTGCAGGAAGCATTAGATAAAGATGGCAATATATTAGGCTATGTGATTACTGTAACAGCTAAAGACGGAAGCCAGGGTAATATCACATTTTCTGTTGGCATAAAGAATGATGGAACCGTAAACGGCTATTCCATTACCAGTATGTCAGAGACACCTGGACTTGGAGACAAGGCAAAGACAGAAGATTTCTCCAAACAGTATAAGAATAAGAATGTAGACAGCTTTACCGTTGTGAAACAGGCACCATCTGCTGATAACGAGATTGAAGCAATTTCCGGTGCAACCATTACATCAAAAGCAATGACCAATGGTGTAAATGCCTGCATTACATACTTCCAGAATGAATTGGAAGGAGGCGCTGAATAATGAATAAGTATTTAGAACGCGTATATAACGGATTGATTAAAGAAAATCCTACCTTTGTACTGATGCTTGGTATGTGTCCGACACTGGCAGTAACCACATCAGCAATGAATGCACTGGGAATGGGATTATCTACAACAGTGGTATTGATTTTCTCTAACCTGTTGATTTCCTTATTCCGTAAAGCAATTCCAAATGGTGTCAGAATGCCGGCATACATTGTTATCGTAGCATCTTTGGTAACCATTGTAGAATTTATTATGAAGGCTTATACACCGGCACTGGCTAAACAGCTTGGTGTATATATCCCTCTTATTGTTGTTAACTGTATTATCCTTGGACGAGCAGAAAGCTATGCATCTAAAAATCCACCTGTATTGTCTATCTTAGACGGTGTTGGTATGGGACTTGGATTTACCTTCGGATTAACCTGTATCGGTATTGTCCGTGAGATTTTAGGTGCAGGACAGTTGTTTGGATTCCAGATTCTTTCACTGAAATGGTATACACCAATCAATATCTTTGTTATGGCACCGGGTGCATTCTTGGTACTGGCATTCTTAGTTGCTTTAATGAGTATTGTTCGTCAGAAGATGGAAGCAAAAGGCAAACCACTGGCAGAGCCTGCCGGCTGTATCAGTGGAGACTGTGCCGGATGCAGCATGTCTGCAACCTGCAGCGAAAAAGAGAAGAAAGCTGCAGATGCAGAGGAAAAAAGTGAATAGGAGGAATATGACAGATGCAGACATTATTATTGATTGCAATTGGTTCAGCCATTGTAAATAACGTAGTATTAAGCCAGTTCCTTGGTATCTGTCCTTTCTTGGGTGTATCAAAGAAAACAGAGACCGCTGCTGGAATGGGTGGAGCCGTTATTTTTGTCATAACGATATCCTCCTTTGTTACCTCATTGATTTATAAGTTTATACTGATTCCGACGGGAACACAGTATTTACAGACGATTGTATTTATTCTTGTAATCGCAGCGCTGGTACAGTTTGTAGAAATGTTCTTAAAGAAATCCATGCCTGCTCTTTATAAGAGCCTTGGAGTGTATCTTCCTTTGATTACAACCAACTGTGCAGTATTAGGTGTAGCACTTACCAACGTAACCAAAGAGTATGGTATCTTAGAGGGCGTTGTAAACGGTTTTGCAACCGCATTTGGATTCTTTATTGCTATTACAATTATGGCAGGAATTCGTGAGAAAATTGAATATAATGATATCCCTAAGCCATTTAAAGGAACAGCAATTGTATTAATTACAGCATGTCTGATGTCCATTGCATTTATGGGCTTCTCAGGAATGATTTAGGAGGAAAGAAAAGATGAGTGTACAGGCAATTATTATTGCAGCCGTTATTGTAGGCGGCGTAGGACTTTTTATTGGATTTTTCCTCGGCGTTTCCGGAGAAAAGTTCAAAGTAGAAGTAGATGAAAGGGAAGAAGCAATTGTTGGTGTTCTTCCTGGAAATAACTGTGGTGGTTGTGGTTATGCCGGATGTTCCGGTCTTGCAGCTGCTATTGTAAAAGGTGATGCCCCGGTCAATGGATGTCCTGTTGGTGGTGCGCCGGTTGCAGCAAAAGTCGGTGAAATCATGGGTGTTGCTGCAGAAGAAGGCACAAAGCAGGTTGCCTTTGTAAAATGTGCAGGAACCTGTGAAAAAGCCGGTCATGATTATGAATATACCGGAGTAGAAGATTGTGCTGCTATGGCATTTATTCCGGGCGGCGGAGCAAAGAGCTGTAGCTATGGCTGCCTTGGCTTTGGAAACTGTGTAAAGGCATGTCCGTTTGATGCAATCCATGTTGTAGACGGTATTGCAAAGGTGGATAAGGAAGTTTGTAAAGCATGTGGAAAATGTATTGCAGCCTGTCCAAAGCATTTGATAGAGCTGGTTCCATATGAAGCAAAGCATCTGGTACAGTGCAGTTCCAAGGATAAAGGCAAAGACGTTATGAAAGCCTGCTCCGTAGGTTGTATTGGCTGTCATCTCTGTGAGAAGAACTGTCCAAATGATGCTGTTCATGTCGTAGATAATGTGGCTTATATCGACCAGGAGAAATGTACCGGATGTGGCATTTGTGCCGAGAAATGTCCGAAGAAGATTATTTTATAATCGTTTCTGTGATAGAAAGAACGGGATTGTCATTGATTTGGCAGTCCCGTTTTGCGTAGTTGATGTTATATGAGGATTGGATATGAGAAAATTTAGAGAAAAGTATATTGGAAATAAAGATTTTTATAAAACGGTTCTGCTGGTAGCTATTCCAATTATGATACAGAATGCCATCACTAACTTTGTGAGTCTTTTGGACAATATCATGGTAGGACTGGTTGGAACGGAGCAGATGTCCGGTGTCGCAATCATCAATCAGTTGATGCTGGTTTACAATATCTGTATTTTTGGAGCAGTATCCGGTGCAGGCATTTTTGGGGCACAGTTTTATGGAAAAGGGGACCATAAAGGAGTGCGGGATGCCTTCCGTTTTAAAATTGTAGCCTGTGGTTTCTTAGCAGTCATATGGATGCTGATATTGGGCTTTGCAAATGAACCGTTAATTCGGCTGTTTTTGCATGAAGGAGGAAGCACGGGAGATATTGAAGCTACATTATTGTATGCAAAACAGTATTTACAGACGGTAATGCCATCCATGGTTCCTTTTGCATTGATTCAGGCATATGCCCAGACATTACGTGAAACAGGAGAAACGGTTCTTCCGATGAAAGCCGGAATTGCTTCTGTAGCAGTAAATCTGATGTTTGACTATGTATTAATATTTGGTGCATTTGGACTGCCTGCATTAGGAGTAAGAGGTGCAGCGGCAGCAACCGTATTGGCAAGAGTTGTGGAATGCATTATTGTTGTCTTGTGGACCCATGCGAGAGCAGATAAGAATCATTTTATTGTAGGAGCTTACCGTGATTTTAAAATACCGGGAACACTGGTACGACAGATTATCATAAAAGGAACGCCATTGCTTTTAAATGAGACTTTATGGGCTGGAGGAATGACAGTCCTGATGCAGTGTTATTCCACAAGAGGTCTTGCTGTTGTAGCTGGATTTAATATATCAAATACAGTAGCCAATCTTTTTAATGTTGTATTTATTGCGTTGGGAAGTGCGATATCCATCATTGTAGGACAGCAGCTTGGTGCTGGTAAATTGGAAGAGGCGGTGGATACGGACCGCAAGATGATTGTATTTTCTGTATTTTGTTGTTTTGTTATAGGAGCCTGCATGTTTGCGATTGCTCCGTTCTTTCCAAGAATATACAATACGACAGAAGAAGTGCGTGGACTAGCAAAACAATTTATCCGGATTGCATCAGCCTGCATGCCGTTATATGGATTTATGCATGCAACCTATTTCACACTGCGTTCCGGTGGCAGGACAGTCATTACCTTTCTTTTTGACAGTGTCTATATCTGGGTGGTAGATATTCCACTGGCATTTGTGTTAACCAGATTTACAGGAGTTCCGATTGTATCTATTTATTTATCCTGTCAGTTGATAGAGATTATAAAATGCATCATCGGATATGTTATGGTAAAGAAGAAAATCTGGGTCAACAATATGGTTATGGAGCAGCAATAGGATTATGTTTACATTTCATGAAATGGAATATTGCTGCCGATGCCGGAAGTGGTATGAAGTTCGTAATCGTCGGTGATAAAAATGGCTTCCGTGTCATCCAAGGATTCTATCAGCTTCATGCCGTCCTCTAATCCTAAAGCAAAACAGGTGGTGGAAAGTCCGTCACCATCTACGGATTTCGGACAGATAATGGTGACACCCAGCAGGTTATTGTCATAAGGATAACCGGTTTTCGGATTTAAAATGTGGTGATAGAAGTTATCACCCACATAGAAATAACGTTCATAAACACCGGAACTTACTACCGTTTCATCAGAGACTTCAACACTGGCAATGGCAGTGCCGTCATCGGAAAATGGTTTCTGGATACCGATATTATAGTTGCTTCCATCTGGTTTATCACCCAGCGTAAGGACATTGCCTCCAAGGTTAATCATGCCGGAGGTAATGTCTTTTTCATTTAAATAATCTTTCATTTTATCAGCAATATAACCTTTGGCGATGCCTCCCAAGTCAATCATGGCATCCGGATTGGAAAGACTAACTTCGTTTCCATTAATAACAATCGCATGATAGTCGATGGTGGAAAGTGTGGCTTCAATATCAGATTCAGATGGAACAGTACCGCTGTTATTTGGAAAGTCCCAGAGGGAAGACAATTTACCAATGGTGATATCAAACTGTCCCAGGCTTAAATCACCATAATAAATACCTTTTTGTAATAATTCAATCGTATCATCATCCACAGTAACCGGTGTGCCACCAGCATTGTTTATTTTACTGATATCGCTGTCTGCGATGGTATTGCTGAAAAGGTTCTCATAATGGGAAGCAAGCTTGAAGCAGTCATCAATATAAGAAGCATTTTCTTCTCCATATAGTGTAATGGTAATGACTGTATTAAAATAAAAATCAGATTTGGAAACGGGTTCTTTGCTGCGTCCACATCCCACGAAGGAGAAGGAACAGAAGAAGAGAAAGAAAGCAAGTAAACTGCAGGTTAATTTATAAGAAAATATCGTCTTTTTTGTTTTCATCATGTATACTCCGGTTCTTTTAAAATCATATAGCACAAGCATAGCACAAGGAAGATAAAATTTACAGATGATTTTTTTTGAAAGGTATGATAAAGTATAAAATGTATGCATATGAATAAAAAATTATAACCGGCATTCAGATAGTGAATATGCCGTAGATGGTTAAGAGGCGGAAAAATGGATACACAGTTGCGTGAAACATTAAAGAATAAGAAGCGTGTAATTGTAAAAATCGGTTCTTCATCTCTTTTACATGAAGAGACCGGAAAATTAAATCTTTTAAAACTGGAACGTTTGGTAAGAGAATTATGTGATATTAAGAATCAGGGCATGGATGTATGTCTGGTCAGTTCCGGGGCTATTGCAGTAGGAAGACAGTCCATGGGATTAAAAGAAAGACCGGAGAAAATAGCTGTAAAACAGGCATGTGCGGCAGTGGGACAGGCGAGACTTATGATGACTTATCAAAAGCTTTTTTCAGAGTACCACCAGAATGTGGGACAGGTTCTTATGACAAAAAAAACTATGGTTGATAACGTGTCGAGAAAAAATGCCCAGAATACTTTTGAAGAATTGTTTGAAATGGGAATTATACCAATTGTAAATGAAAATGATACCGTATCTACTTATGAGATGCAGTTTGGTGATAACGATTCCCTGTCGGCTATTGTAGCCTCATTGGTAGGAGCAGATTTGTTGATTCTTTTATCTGATATTGACGGGTTGTATACGGATGATCCGAGAAAGAATCCAAAAGCAGAATTGATACCGGTAGTAGAAAAAATTGATAATCGGATTGAAAACATGGCAGGAGATACAGTAGGTAGTGATGTTGGTACCGGTGGAATGACCACCAAATTAACGGCAGCAAGGATTGCAACCTTATCCGGAGCAGATATGATTATTGCCAATGCAAAGGATGTGGGAGTTCTGCATCAGATTTTCGAAGGAAAACAGGTGGGAACCTTTTTCAAAGCCAATAAAAATGATGATTTCTATATTGCAGATTATGTAGAAGAAAGCATGGAGTAAAAAGATGATTGAAAATACAATAGCAAGAATCAATGAATTATATCATAAATCCCAGAAAGAAGGACTGACACCGGAAGAAAAGGAAGAACAGGCAGCACTTCGCAAGGAATACATAGCAAGTGTAAAGCGGAATCTGAAGGGACAGTTAGATAATATTGATATGGTAAATGCAGATGGAACGGTAACCAATCTGGGAGAAAAATATGGAAACAAAGGCAAGCATCAGAACTAAGTATAAGACACTGCGAAATGCAATGCCGGAGAATATTGTAAGAGAAGAATCCCAAAGGATTTGTCAGAATATCAGTACCTGGGAAATCTTTCAGAAAGCACAAAATTGTTTCTTTTATTATCCCCTTGGGAAAGAAGCTTCTTTATTGCCTTTTTTTAAAGAAAGTATTCAAAAAAGAGCAGCTTTTCCCCGGGTGCGTGGAGAAGAAATGGACTTTTGTGAAGTCAATAGTACAGATGATTTTCAGGAAGGGTATTTTCATGTGATGGAGCCAAAGGATGAGATACCGGCGATGGATTTAGCAGAACTTGAGCAGGAGAAAACAATTGTATTCACACCGGGACTGGTCTTTGATATTAACGGTGGAAGAAGCGGATATGGTAAGGGCTTTTATGATCGTTTTTTTCAGAAATATAAGAAAGTAATCCGGGTTGGGATTGCACTTTCCTGTCAGTTGGCTGAGCAGGTGCCCATGGAGACCCATGATATTTCGATGGATTATCTTGTAACACCGGAGAAGATTTATAAAGTGACGGATAACAGAGACGAAAATAAGTAGAAGGAGGAAAATATGGAATTACAGGAATTAGGTAAGAGAGCAAAAGCAGCAGAAATTATCATGCGTAATTTGGGCATGAAAGAAAAAGAAAATATTTTGCTTGAAGTTGCAGAACATTTAGTAGAAGATACCGATGCTATTTTGGCAGCAAACCAGAAGGATATGGATGCAGGAAGAGAAGCCGGAATGCATCAGGGACTTTTAGACCGTCTGATGTTAAATAAAGAGCGTATTGCACAGATGGCAGAAGGAATCCGCCAGGTAGCAGAATTAGAAGATCCGGTAGGAGAAGTCCTTTCCATGAAACAGCGCCCGAATGGACTTATGATTGGAAAGAAGCGTGTACCATTAGGTGTCATTGGAATTATTTATGAATCACGTCCAAATGTAACAGCAGATGCCTTTGCTTTGTGCTTTAAAACCGGAAATACCGTGATTTTAAAAGGTGGAAGTGATGCCATTCATTCCAATATGGCAATCGTAAAGAGCATCAATGAAACTTTAAGTAATAACCAGCTGCCGGAAGGAGTGCTTTCTTTAATCGAAGATACCAGCCGGGAAACTGCTACTGCATTTATGAAAATGAATGAGTATGTGGATGTACTGATTCCAAGAGGTGGCTCGGGACTGATTCGTGCTGTGGTAGCCAATGCTACAATTCCGGTGATTGAGACCGGTACCGGTAACTGCCACATTTATGTGGATGAAACCGCAGACCTTGATATGGCGGTGAATATCATTAATAATGCCAAAACACAGCGCATCGGTGTATGCAATGCCTGTGAATCTTTAGTGTTGCATGAGAGCATCGTAGATGAACTGATGCCACGCCTTTCTGCAAAATTATCCGAAAGCCATGTAGAAATCCGTGGGGATGAGCGAGTTCAGAAAGCTACAAAAGATGCAGTGGCTGCAACAGAAAAAGACTGGGGCACCGAATATTTGGATTATATTATTTCTGCAAAGACAGTTTCAGATATTGATGAAGCCATTACACATATCAATAAATATAATACCGGACATTCGGAAGCAATCATTACCAATAATTATGAGCATGCACAGAAGTTCTTAAATGAGATTGATGCTGCGGCTGTTTATGTAAATGCATCCACACGTTTTACCGACGGATTTGAGTTTGGCTTTGGGGCAGAGATCGGAATCAGTACCCAGAAGCTGCATGCCAGAGGACCGATGGGCTTAGAAGCACTGACGACCACCAAATATATCATTTATGGGGATGGCCAGATCAGAGAATAATAAGAAAAATATTAAGAAAACAGGAAAAGAAATGAGAGAAATAGAAAAGATAAATCACACCGGTGAAGTTCCGGTAATGGAACCGCAGAGACAATTTTATTTTATGGACCTTGCAAAGCAGTATGTGACGCAGATTTCCAGGAAGAAAGGCAGACCGCTTACCTTTCATGTGACAACTTTTGGCTGCCAGATGAATGCCAGAGATTCCGAAAAGTTATGTGGAATTTTAGAGACCGTAGGTTTTGAAGAGACCGATTCCGAGGAAGCAGATTTTGTCATTTATAATACCTGTACCGTACGTGAAAATGCCAACAATAAGGTTTACGGACGTCTGGGATATTTAAGCGGTTTTAAGAAAAAGAATAAAGATATGATGATTGCATTATGTGGCTGTATGATGCAGGAACCGGAGGTTGTGGAAAAATTAAAACAGAGCTATCGTTTTGTAGACCTGGTTTTCGGAACCCATAATATCTTTAAATTTGCAGAACTTCTGGTACGCTGCTTTGAAGAGCAGAAAATGGTGATTGACATCTGGGATGATACGAAAGAAATTGTAGAAGAACTTCCGGTAGAACGGAAATACAGCTTTAAGTCCGGTGTTAATATTATGTTTGGCTGCAATAATTTCTGCAGTTACTGTATTGTGCCATATGTAAGAGGAAGAGAACGCAGCAGAAAACCGCAGGATATCATAAGAGAAATTGAAAAATTGGTAGCAGATGGTGTAGTAGAGGTTATGCTCTTAGGACAGAATGTCAATTCCTATGGAAAGAACTTAGATACACCAGTGACCTTTGCACAGCTCTTACAGGAAGTAGAAAAGATTGAAGGTCTGGAAAGAATCCGGTTCATGACATCCCATCCAAAGGATTTATCCGATGAACTGATTGAAGTAATGAAGAATTCTAAAAAAATCTGCAGACATCTTCATCTGCCGCTTCAGTCCGGCAGCAGCAGAGTGTTAAAAGAAATGAACCGTCACTATGACAAGGAGCATTATCTTGCACTGGTTGAAAAAATCAAAAAAGCAATGCCGGATCTGGCAATTACAACAGATATTATTGTAGGATTTCCGGGAGAAACGGAAGAAGATTTCTTAGAGACCATGGATGTGGTAAGACAGGTAGAGTATGACAGCGCGTTTACTTTTATTTATTCAAAACGTACCGGAACGCCTGCTGCCAAAATGGAAAATCAGATTCCGGAAGATGTGATAAAAGACCGTTTTGACCGGCTGTTAAAACTGGTACAGGATATTTCCGCAAAGAAAGCCGGAGCATTAACCGGAAGCGTGCAGGATGTATTAGTCGAAGAATTAGATGAACAGCAGGAAGGCCTTGTAACCGGAAGATTATCCAATAACTCAGTGGTACATCTGCCGGGTGATGTATCCATGATTGGAACTATCGTACCGGTACTTTTAAAAGAATGCAAAGGCTTTTATTATATGGGAGAGGTTGCAGAGTAAATGAACCGTCGTTTTGGAAAAAATGATATCCTGTTGCTGGGAATGCTTGCAGTAGTTATTTTAGTTTTCTATGTAGGAATGACCTCTGCATTACAAAGCGGTGACAGTATTATCATTACGGTAAATGGCAGCGAATATGGCAGATATTCCCTGACAGAAAATAAAGAGATTCCAATTAAAATAGATGGAAAAGTTACTAATATCGTAACGATTGAAAATGGGACTGCCTATATGTTTGAGGCGGACTGCCCGGATCAGTTGTGTATGCATCAGAACGCAATTTCCAAAGATAAAGAATCCATTATCTGTCTGCCAAACCGGGTTGTAGTAACCGTAGAAAGTGAGCAGAAAAATACATTGGATGATGTGGCAGGGTAGGTGAAAGCATGAAGAAAAGTGTAGCATATCTTGGCGTGTTTTTGGCACTGGCCATGATATTAAGTTATGTGGAAGCAATATTGCCCTTTGCCATTGGAATACCGGGAGTAAAGCTTGGACTTGCCAACCTTGTTACGGTGCTGATGCTGTATCTGATTGGCTGGAGAGAGGCTCTTTGTGTATCGGTGCTTCGTATTGTGCTTACCGGAATTTTATTTGGAAATTTGGTCAGCATCTGTTATGGACTTGCCGGCGGATTATTAAGCTTTGTACTTATGTTTATTCTGATTCGGATAAACTGTTTTCATGTAGTTACGGTCAGTATCTGTGGCGGAATCATACATAATATGGGACAACTTATCGTAGCAGGATTTCTGGTAAGCTCATACTATGTCATTTACTATATGCCGGTTTTATTGATTGCAGGCTTTGTGACAGGTGCCCTGATTGGAATTGTGGCAAAGGAAGTAGGAGGAAGATTATGTATTCATATATCAAAGGCGAATTATCCGAAATAGTGGCAGAGAATCATATTGTCGTTGAAAATGGCGGAATCGGCTATAATATTTATATTCCGGGACAGGTATTATCTCTGCTACCGGGAGTTGGCGAAGAAGTAAAAATCTATACTTATCTTTGTGTCAGAGAGGATGCATTTATTTTATATGGCTTTCTTACCAGAGATGATTTGAATGTATTTAAATTGCTGATTGGGGTATCCGGAATCGGACCAAAGGGTGCACTGGCAATTCTTTCTGTCATGTCAACGGATGATTTGCGTTTTGCAGTATTGTCTGATGATGCAAAAGCAATTGCAAAAGCTCCGGGTGTTGGAAATAAGACGGCACAGCGGTTGATTATAGAATTAAAAGACAAGCTTAGTTTAGAGGATGCCTTTGAACAGAAATTAAGCCATACACAGGAAGCTGTTTCTGGTAACGGCTTAAAAGGAATCCGCAATGAAGCGGTAGAGGCACTGGTTTCACTGGGTTATTCTTCCACAGAGGCTTTGAAGGTTCTTCGTGATATTGAAATTACGGAAGACAGTTCGGTAGAAGATATTTTAAAACTGGCTTTGAAGCAGATGGCATTCTTATAAGAGGAGCAGAAAATGGAAAAACGTGTAATTTCAACGCAGATGCAGGATGAAGATATCAAAATTGAAAAAACACTGCGTCCGATGACCTTGGATGAATATATTGGTCAGGAGAAAGCAAAAGCAAATCTTAAAGTGTATATAGAGGCTGCAAAACAGCGTGGAGAGTCCTTAGACCATGTATTGTTTTATGGTCCTCCGGGACTTGGTAAGACTACTCTTGCCGGCATTATTGCCAATGAAATGGGCGTACATATGAAAGTCACTTCCGGTCCGGCAATTGGAAAGCCGGGAGAAATGGCAGCTATTTTGAGTAATCTTGCAGAAGGTGACATTTTATTTGTAGATGAGATTCATCGTCTGAACCGGCAGGTAGAGGAAGTATTATATCCTGCCATGGAGGATTATGTCATTGACATTATGGTGGGAAAAGGCGCAACTGCCCGTTCAATCCGCCTCGATTTACCGCATTTTACGCTGGTTGGTGCCACTACCAGAGCCGGACTTTTATCGGCACCCTTAAGAGACCGTTTTGGAGTGGTACATCATCTGGAATTTTATAATGTGGAGGAACTTAAGACAATTATTGTCCATTCTGCAAAAAAGTTAGAGGTAAAGATTGATGAGGAAGGTGCAATCGAATTGGCACGCCGTTCCAGAGGAACGCCGCGTCTTGCCAACCGCCTTTTAAAGAGGGTGCGTGATTTTGCACAGGTGCAGTACAATGGTGAAATTACCAAAGAAGTAGCATCCTTTGCACTGGATTTACTGGAAGTAGACAAGATGGGCTTAGACCAGAATGACAGAAACATTTTGCTTACGATTATTGAAAAATTCCAGGGTGGCCCGGTAGGGCTGGATACCCTTGCGGCAGCGATTGGGGAAGATGCCGGAACCATAGAGGATGTTTATGAACCATATCTTGTAAAGAATGGATTTATCAACCGGACACCAAAGGGAAGGGTCGCAACAGAATTTGCATATCATCACTTTGGAATAGAGGGCTAAGAAAATAGTTGTTTTTCGACAGATTTATAGCTATAATATGCTATATGTAGTAGTCAGAGAATATTTTTAGGCAGATACGCAGAGAGGAAATGAAAATGGCAGCAAAAAATAATACAGAAGTGATTATTGATGGAAAAGTATATACTTTAAGCGGATATGAGAGTCAGGAGTATTTACAGAAGGTAGCAACTTATATCAATGATAAGATTGCAGAATTTAAAATGCTGGATGAATATAAGAGAATTCCAAGTGATATGCGTTCCACATTGCTGGCATTGAACATTGCAGATGATTACTTCAAAGCGAAAAATCAGGTTGAAAAATTAGAGCAGGATTTAGAGGTAAAAGACCGTGAAATCTATGATTTAAAGCATGAACTGATTTCCAACCAGATCCGCATGGAAAGTGATGCCAAATCTTTAAAGGATCTGGAAAAAGAAAATAAAGAGCTGCTTTTAAATAAGACCAGATTAGAAGCAACCTTAGAAGATGCTTTACTTGGTAAAGTAGATAAACTTGAAAAACCGGAAAAAACTGAAAAACCAGAGGAAAAGAAAGCAGAACATACGGAAGAAAAGAAAGAGGAAAAGCCTTCCGGAAAGAAAGCGTAATAGAGAATAAAAACTATGAAAGGGGGCAGACATTTATCTGTCCCTTTTGTTGCCATAGGAGATGAGGAAAGATGAAAGAGTTAGAACTTTTAGCACCGGCAGGTTCCTTGAAAACATTAAAGGCAGTCATTCATGCCGGAGCAGATGCCGTATATCTTGGCGGAAGTATGTTCGGCGCAAGAGCATATGCCAATAATTTTAACGAAGAAGAATTATTAGAAGCAATCCGTTTCGGACATATTCATGGACGCAAAATTATTCTTGCGGTGAATACCCTGTTAAAAGAATATGAATTAGGACAGCTCTATGATTATCTGCACCCTTATTATGAAGCGGGATTAGATGCTGTCATCGTGCAGGATATGGGCGTTATGGAGTTTATCAAAACTCATTTTCCAAATCTTCCGATACATACCAGTACCCAGATGACCATTACCAATGTAGAGGGAGCCAGGCTTTTAAAGGAACAGGGCGTTGAGCGTGTGGTGACAGCGAGAGAAATGTCCTTAGAAGAAATTCAAAGAATCCATGATGAAGTAGGCGTGGAACTGGAAAGCTTTATTCATGGCGCATTGTGTTACTGTTATTCCGGACAGTGCCTTTTCAGCAGTATCATCGGCGGAAGAAGCGGAAACCGTGGCAGATGTGCACAGCCATGCCGCCTTTCCTATGAAGTATTGCAGGGAGAAAAAAATCTTACCGGACATCATGCAACACCGATTCTGAGCCTTAAGGATATGTGTACACTGCCATTTTTGTATGAACTGGCAGACCATGGGATATATTCCTTTAAGATAGAAGGACGGATGAAGACACCGGAGTATGCTGCCGGTGTAGTAAGTATTTACCGGAAATATATGGATTCCTATCTGGATGGAAGCCGTATCCCAGTGGAAAAAAAGGATATCAGGGCACTTTTAGAGCTTGGAAACCGTGGTGGCTTTACCAACGGATATTACTATCATCATAATGACAGTGATATGCTAAGCGGAGAGAGTGCTTCCCATAATAAGAGCGAAGGTGTTCTTCAGGATAACATCCGTAGAGAATATGTAGACACCGAATTAAAAGAAAAGATTAAAGGAAAGTTAATATTAAATAAAGAATGCCCTGCTAAGATAGAAGTGCAATATGGAAAAGTAAAAGTTTCTTATCAGGGAGATATGGTTCTTGTAGCGCAGAATCGTCCGTTGACGAAAGAAGTTGTAACAGAAAAGATTACAAAGACCGGAAATACACCATTTGTTTTTGAAAATCTTGAAGTTACAATGGATGATGATATTTTTATGCCGGTAAACCAGTTGAACCAGCTGCGAAGAGGTGCGTTGGAAGCATTAGAAGAAGCGTTGTTGAAACCTTATGAAAGAACGCTTCCAGAATTGGTGGAAACTTCTTCCGCTGAAACAGATAGGCGGACAACAGGAAATGCCATAAAAGAAAAGCAGATTTCCGGACAGTCATTATCACAGACTTCTGGACAACAATCCGCCGGTTCATCCACAGAAGTCCGGGTACTGATTGAAGACGCAGAACAGCTTCCGGCAGTATTAAAAGCCGATTTCGTGGATACGGTTTATCTTGATTGTATGTTGTATACAAGAGAAAATCTGATCCGCAAGTTAAGTGAGGATATAGACAGGGTACATGCATCCGATAAGAAAGCATTTTATGTATTCCCGTTTATTTTCCGGCAGCAGACCAGTCTTTTTTATGAAAAAATCATGCCGGAGCTAAAAAAGCTTCCATTAGATGGTATTATGGTGCGGAGTCTTGATGAGATTGCGTTTATAAAGGAATGGGGCAATGAAAACTGGCAGATGGTATCCGACAGTAATTTATATACCTATTCCAATGAAGCGGCAGAATATTTTTATCGTCTTGGAATGATACAGGATACAATTCCGGTGGAATTGAATCGGAAGGAGATTTTAAAAAGAGAAAACAGCCGGTCTGAAATGATTATCTATGGCAGACTTCCACTTATGATAACGGCACAGTGTATTCATAAGAACACGTTAGGCTGTATGCATCAGCACAAGGTGCTGAACTTAAAAGACCGTTATTCTGTACATTTTCCGGTGAAAAATTTCTGCCCGGAATGTTATAACGTAATTTATAATTCGCTTCCGGTCTGTCTCTTTAAGGAAGATGTAACCGTGAAAAAGATTGCACCGGCTGCCGTAAGGCTTTCCTTTACGACAGAAACTGAAGAAGAGACAGAACAGATTTTAACAATTTATGGCGATATTTATAAAAATGGTGGCATTTTGGGGCAGATGCCAATGGAATGCACCAATGGACATTTTAAACGAGGCGTAGAATAAAGCAGAGGTATTTATGGTTCATTTGATTGTGGAATTATCAAAATATGCACTGATTATTCTGTTTTCCGTGTATACATATGAATGTTTTTCGGTATTCCGGAATATATCAGAACGAAAACAGGAAAAGAAATTTAAACGGCAGGCAAGGATTTTGTATGTGATTCATTTTACGGCATATGTAGTCATATTTGCGGTGACAGAGGATGCATATACTTTTATTTTTTATCTGGCGCAGATAATTCTTCTTGTTGTGGTACGGAATGTGTACAAATTATGTTATCCGAAGGCTTCAAGACTTTTGGTTAATAATATGTGTATGCTTATGATTATCGGGTTTATTATTCTGACCCGCCTGAATTTTGGACATGCTATCAAGCAGTTTGCGATTGCAGCGGTATCCTGTGTGATTTCCCTTGTGATTCCGGTGATGATACGGAGGATGGGATTTTTCCGGAATCTTACCTGGATTTATGCGGCAATCGGTATTGTGGGACTTGGTATTGTATGTATCGCAGGAAGCACCAGCTATGGAGCAAAGATTTCCTTTACCATAGCAGGAATTACGGTACAGCCGTCTGAATTTATTAAGATTCTTTTTGTGTTTTTTGTGGCTGCCATGTATCATAAATCAACGGAATTCCGTCAGGTGGTAATTACCACTTTGATTGCAGCACTGCATGTATTGATTCTGGTATTATCCCGGGATTTAGGTGGCGCATTGATTTTCTTTGTGGCTTATATGGCAATGCTTTATGTGGCAACGAGAAAACCACTCTATTTTGCCGGTGGACTGCTGGCGGGAAGTGTAGCGGCAGTAATTGCCTATAAATTATTTAATCATGTCAGAGTCCGTGTGGTGGCATGGAAAACACCACTAAAAGTAATTGACAAAGAGGGCTATCAGATCTGCCAGTCGCTTTTTGCAATCGGGACCGGAGGCTTTTTCGGTCTGGGGTTATATCAGGGCATGCCAAATAAAATTCCGGTAGTAGAGCAGGATTTTATTTTTGCAGCAATTTCAGAAGAACTGGGTGGAATGTTTGCTTTGTGTCTGATTCTGGTCTGTGTAAGCTGTTTTCTGATGTTTTTAAATATTGCCATGCAGTTAAAGGATTCCTTTTATAAGCTGGTGGCACTTGGACTTGGAACGATTTACGGATTTCAGGTATTCTTAACCATTGGTGGAGTAACAAAATTTATTCCATCCACCGGAGTAACCCTTCCGTTAGTCAGCTATGGAGGAAGCTCCATGTTAAGTACATTGATTATATTTGGCATTATTCAGGGATTATATATTTTGCGGGAAGACGAAGGAGTGTCACATAATGAAAAAGGAGAATATAAATCAGCAAAAAAGAAAGCAAAATCGGGATTCGAAACAGAAGTCAGGGACCTCAGTTAGTAAGAATAAAGAATTTGCAGTGATTACTTATCTTTTCCTTGCTATCTTTATCTGCCTGATGGGATATATGGTATATTTTCAGATGGTAAAAAGCGAAGATTTTATCAATAGTCCATATAATAGCAGACAGGATACTTTTGCAGACCGTGTGGTCAGAGGAAAGATTATGTCAGCAGATGGCAAAGTTTTGGCCGAGACCGTAGTGGATGCTGCCGGTAATGAAACCCGGAAATATCCTTATGGTAATATGTATGCGCATGTGGTCGGTTTTTCCACCAATGGAAAGTCAGGTATTGAATCCAATATGAACTTTAATCTTTTACGTTCCCATTCTTTTGTATTAGAGCGTATGTTTAACGAGATTAAAGATGAAAAAAGCATGGGAGACAATGTGGTTACCACGTTGGATTCCACTTTGCAGGAAACTGCATATCAGGCATTGGGCAATTATGATGGTGCAGTCGTTGTGATGGAGCCTTCCACCGGAAAAGTGCTTGCCATGGTGTCCAAACCGGATTTTGACCCGAATACTATTGCGGCAGACTGGGATTCCATTATTTCAGAAGATAATAATAACTCGGTTCTTTTAAACCGGGCGACCCAGGGATTATATCCGCCTGGTTCTACTTTTAAAATAATTACAACTTTAGAATATATCCGTGAAAATCCGGATTATGAGAATTACAGCTATAGCTGTAACGGAAGTATTACAGAGAATGATTTTACAATACACTGTTATAATAATGCCGTGCATGGAACGCAGGATTTGAAGCAGTCCTTTGCAAATTCCTGTAATTCATCTTATGCCAATATCGGATTATCTTTGGACACAGATTCTCTTTCGGACCTTTGTTCAGATCTGATGTTTGATAAGACACTGCCGGGAAACTTTGAAACAAGTAAAAGTCAGTTTAAATTAACAGATGAATCCCCGGAAAGTATGAAAATGCAGACGGCAATCGGACAGGGAGAGACGCTGGTAACACCACTCCATATGTTATTGATTACCAGTGCAATTGCCAACGATGGTATTCTGATGAAACCTTATGTGGTAGACCATACGGAAAATGAAAATGGTATAGAAGTAAAGAAATATGAGCCGGCTGCAAGCAAGCAGCTTCTTTCGGAAAAAGAAGCAAAGACCATGCAGGAATTTATGGCAGGTGTAGTTGCAGATGGTACTGCATCCAAGTTAAATGGGCAGAGTTATACTGCATACGGCAAGACTGGCTCCGCAGAGTTTAATAACAATAAGGGAGAAAGCCATTCCTGGTTTGTTGGATATGCACACCGGGAGGATAAGGAAGATATTGCAGTTGTTGTAATTGCAGAAGGTGCAGGTGCAGGCAGTACCGTTGCAGTTCCAGCAGCAAAACAGGTTTTTGATGTATATTACAGATAAATGAAAGCAGATAGGATGACATGCTGCGTCAGGAATCATCCGGGACTTCTGAAATGGATTGTTGCATCCTTATGAAAAAAGGGGTATACTGTTTGTTAAACAAAAGGTAGTGACCACATCAGGAGGTATTGCAATGATTGAAGCAACAAGTTGTGGTGGTGTGGTAATATTTCGGGGTAAGGTGCTTGTCCTTTATAAGAATTATAAGAATAAGTACGAAGGCTGGGTGCTTCCAAAGGGAACAGTAGAACCCGGGGAAGAATTCAAAGATACCGCAGCAAGAGAGGTATTGGAGGAAACGGGCGTAGATGCATCCATAATCAAATATGTCGGGAAGAGCCAGTATAGCTTTACTGTGCCAGAAGATACGGTGGAGAAACAGGTACATTGGTATCTGATGATGGCAGACAGTTATTACAGTAAGCCACAACGTGAAGAGTTCTTTGTAGATTCCGGATATTATAAATATCATGAAGCCTATCATCTTTTAAAATTTGCCAATGAGAAGCAGATTTTGGAAAAAGCTTATAATGAATATCTGGATTTGAAAAAGTGCAATCTGTGGGGAACCCACAAATATTATTAGAGCAGCCATCTGACTGCTTTTTTAAATCAGATATGAGGTGTAGCATGCATTGGTATTCTAATTTATATCTGGGAGAAAGGCTGAAAAATCAGGAAGCAAAGGTAAAAAGCAGAGTGGAGCGGAATGTGCCACAGCCGTCGCTTTATCTTCTGACCCTTCCGTCAAATGAAGAGAATCTTCTGGATATTATACCGGCAACAGATTTATTACAAAAGGCATATCCGAAGAAAGAACTTTTTATTATCGGTCTGGAAAAAGGATATGACGCAGCATTAGAGATGTCAGCAGCAATTGTGAATGATATTTATCATAAAACAGGAACATTTGAAGTGCGTAAATTTGTACTGAAACAGCAGACTCGTAAAAATACTGAAATGGAGACATGAGGATGACAGTGCTGTTATCTATTTTGAAAATCCTGGGCATAATATTATTATGCATATTAGGTTTACTGGTTTTACTTATCATGCTTTTGCTGTTTGCTCCGGTATCTTACCGGATTCGTGGAGAGACAAGGCAGGGACAGACTACGTTAAAAGTGCATGGAGCATGGTGTCTTATGGCTTTGCGTTTTTCCTTTCTGATGGAGCAGGGAAAGCAGCTTGCAGTTTTAAAGATTTTTGGCATAAAAGCATGGAAGTATCCATCGGATGAAAAATCCAAAAAGAAATTAGAGAAAAAGAAAGTAAAGAAAAAGCCGAAAAAGAAATCCGGGGAAAAATCCCATAAGGAACCGGAAAAAGACTTAGTGCAGAAACGTCAGAAGCCGGAAGAACAAACAGCACCGGCGATTGAAAAAAAGATAGATGTAACGGGGCTGGAAGAACAGAATCCACCGGCTGAAGTACAAGAAGAACAGACGGAAAAACAGTATGAACAGAAACACCATAAGAAGACATATAAGAAAAAGTTTGTTTCCGTATTTGGTAAAATCAGCAAGACAATACGCTCGATAGTAGAAAAGATAAAAGCAATTCCGCAGAAATTTAAAAATATCGGCAGTAAAATAAAAAAAGTGAATCAGTGGATACAGGATGAGCAGAATAGAAGTGCCGTCCGTTTTGTCCTGGGTGCTGTAATAAGGCTGTTAAAAAAATACGGACCAAAGCATATGAAGGCAGATGTTGCTTATGGTATGGAAGATCCGGCAGCCACAGGGCAGGTTTTAGCAGTGCTCAGCGTATTACCATTTTTATATTATGATAAGGTATCTATTATGCCGGATTTTGAGGCAGAACATTTTTATATCGAAGGCAGCTGGGATATAAGGGGACGGATACAGGTGATTCATTTATTAAAGGCTGCAATTCAAATCTGGAGAAATCCGGATGTGAAACACTTTATAAAGCAATTTTAACAGAATCAATATGAAGTAGAATCAGGAGGAATTATTATGTCAGACAGTAATAACACATTTCGCAATACGGTAGAATCTTTATTCAAAGGAATGGACAGTTTCATTACAACCAAGACGGTTGTAGGAGATGCCATTCATATCGGAGATACCATCATTCTTCCATTAGTGGATGTATCCTTTGGTGTAGGCGCAGGTGCATTTTCACAGGAGAAGAAGAACAACGGAGCAGGAGGAATGGGTGGAAAGATTACACCGAGTGCGGTTCTTGTCATTCAGAATGGCACCACCAAGCTTGTAAATATTAAGAATCAGGATGGTGTGACCAAAATTCTTGATATGGTACCAGATTTCGTAAATAAGTTTGCATCCAGGGGAAAGAAGGATGAGGCAGCAACTGCAAAGTTAGATGAAGAATCCAAGAAAGCAGCAGAGTCTGAGATGAATGAAATTTTATCTGATGCAGTAAATAAGGATGAAGAATAAGAACAGTATAGAATAGTAACAGAAGAACGTACAGCGTGCTAAGTGAAAAAGAAGGGCATATACTATAATGGTATATGTCTTTTTGATTGGAGAAAAAACATGAAACGCTTGATGGGGTATTCCTTTTTCATGGTGGGATTTGGTATGTTTTTTATGTTTATTATTCCAAGTGACGTGATTGGGATTATTATTATATTGATATTGCTGTTGATAGGGTATAATCTTTTCTGCTGTAAGTAATAGGAAAGCAATTTCCTGTAAAAGAACAAAGAATGTGCCTTGGCACATTCTCGCGCCTGCGGCGGTCGCTTGCGACAACTACCTTATACGCCGCAGTGTGCATCCTCGCGGAGCGTTTTTACTTTACAGGAAAGCAATTTCCTGTAAAGTAAAAAAAGGACTGTCCAGAAGGACAGTCCAGATAGAAAATGCTAATTAAGCTCTTTCAACGGATCCGGATCTTAAACAGGAAGTACATACGTACATTCTTTTTGGAGTTCCGTTTACTTTACATTTTACAGATTTGATGTTTGATTTCCACATTCTATTAGATCTTCTATGAGAATGGCTCACATTGTTACCGAAATGAGCGCCTTTTCCACAAACTGCACATTTTGCCATGATAGCACCTCCTTTAAATTCTTCACTAAGCCTGTTATGACACAAGCTCACAACAAAGCTATCTTAACAGAAATACAGACAGAATGCAAGAAAAAAATTGCATTTTTTGAAAATAAAGAAAAATACTGTTTCTTTTTTCAGAAAAAGAGGTTATAATATAGTTCATGTTATGTATATACTGGCGGAAATGCGAGAAGATTAATTTTAATTGGAGGTTATAGAATGACAGGTAAAATGGAAAACGAATTAGGTAAAGTCGTAATTGATAATGAAGTAATTGCAACCTATGCCGGTTCTGTTGCAGTTGAGTGCTTTGGCATTGTGGGAATGGCTGCAGTTAATATGAAAGATGGCCTGGTTAAATTATTAAAGAGAGATTATCTGACACATGGTATAAATGTGGATGTGGATGAAAATAATAAAATTACAATTGATTTCCATGTAATTGTTGCCTATGGCGTAAGTATTGAGACAGTAGCAGACAATCTGATTCATACGGTAAAATATAAAGTGGAAGAGTTTACCGGAATGCAGATTAAGAAAGTCAACATTTTAGTTGAAGGCGTCAGAGTGATTGATTAAGGAGGAACTGTTGAAGTGGAAGTAAGTACAATAAACGCTGCGGTATTTGCTAAAATGTTTTTGGCCGGAGCAAAGAATCTCGAAGCAAAGAAAGAGTGGATTAACGAACTGAATGTTTTCCCTGTACCGGATGGAGATACAGGAACCAATATGTCTATGACAATTATGTCAGCAGCAAAGGCAGTAAGCGAGCTTGAAAATCCGACCATGAAGGAACTTGCAAAGGCAATTTCCTCGGGTTCATTAAGAGGAGCAAGAGGAAACTCAGGAGTTATCCTTTCCCAGTTATTCCGTGGATTTACCAAGGTGATTGCAGAATATGATGAGCTTGATGTAGTGATTCTGACAGAAGCTATGCAGAAGGCTGTTGAGACTGCATATAAGGCAGTTATGAAACCAAAGGAAGGAACGATTCTTACTGTTGCTAAGGGGGCAGCCAACAAAGCATTAGAACTTTGTGATGATACCGATGATATTGTATTCTTTGTAGATGAAGTTATTAAAGAAGCAGACCATGTGTTAAGCAAGACACCGGATATGCTTCCTGTATTAAAACAGGCTGGCGTAGTAGATTCCGGCGGACAGGGACTGGTTCAGGTATTAAAGGGCGGTTATGATTCCCTGATTGGCAAAGAAATTGATTACAGCATTGAAGGTTCTGCAGCATCTGCAGGTGTTATGAAGATTACTGCTGAGACAGAAGCTGATATTAAGTTTGGTTATTGTACCGAATTTATCATTGTATTAAATCAGCCATTAACAGAGAAGCAGGAGCATGAATATAAAAACTTCTTAGAGTCCATTGGTGATTCTATCGTTGTTGTGGCAGATGATGAGATTGTGAAAACCCATGTACATACCAATGACCCTGGTCTTGCCATCCAGGAAGCATTGAAACATGGTTCATTAAGCAAAATCAAGATTGATAATATGCGTGAAGAGCATCAGGAAAAACTAATCAAGGATGCTGAGAAACTCGCAAAAGAGCAGAAAGAGGAAGAAACCAAAAAAGAAGAAAAGGCAGAGGAACCAAGAAAAGAAATGGGCTTCATTTCCGTATCCATTGGTGCCGGTGTCAATGAAATCTTCAACGGACTTGGCGTGGATTATATCATCGAAGGTGGTCAGACCATGAACCCAAGTACCGAGGATATGTTAAATGCCATCGACCATGTGAATGCAGATAACATCTTTATTCTTCCGAATAATAAGAATATTGTACTGGCTGCAAATCAGGCAGCATCTTTAGTAGAAGATAAGAAGATTATTGTTATTCCAACCAAGACAATTCCACAGGGAATTACAGCACTGATTAACTTTATTCCGGATCAGTCGGCAGAGGAAAATGCAGAGCGTATGACCGAGGAATTAGAAAATGTAAAGACCGGTCAGGTAACTTATGCAGTCCGTGATACCGTAATCGATGACAAAGAGATTAAACAGGGCGATTATATGGGAATTGGCGACAAGAGCATCCTTGCTGTTGGTAAGGATATCAAGAGCACTACAGAAGATATGGTTGCTGAGATGGTAGATGAAGAATCTGCGATTATCTGTATCTATTATGGTGAAGAAGTAACAGAAGAAGATGCCAATGCATTAGGTGCTGCTTTAGAAGAGAAGTATCCGGAGGTAGAAGTGGAGATTCACTTTGGCGGACAGCCGATTTACTATTATGTAATATCAGTAGAGTAACAGGAGTGTTTATGGACAGAAATGCACCCATTCAGGAATTGAATGGAGTTGGACCAAAAACTGAAAAAATATTGCAAAAACTTGGAGTATATACCGTTGGGGATATACTCCTTGCTTTTCCAAGGGATTATAAGCGGATGCCGGAGCCAGAGCATATCAGTGTGGCCGAGCTGGAGAAAGTCTATGCTTTTCATGTACGGCTTTGTTCTTTGCCGGTAACGAGAAATACCAGAGCCATGCAGATATCTACTGCACAGTTTAGCGATGGAACAGGGAAAGTAGAGGCGGTCTGGTTTCGGATGCCCTATATCTGTAATCAGCTGAACCGGGAACCGGAAGTAATATTATATGGAAAGCTGACCTTAAAAAATAAGAAATATGTCATGGAACAGCCGGCAGTGTGGAAGCCGGATGAATACAGGAAAATGCAGATATCCCTGCAACCGGTATATCCTCTGACTAAGGGAATATCCAGCAAGCAGTTTGGTAAACTTGTACGTACAGCCCTTGACAGTGTAAAAGAAGATGGTGAATATATTCCGGAAGAAATCTTAGCCCGCCATCAGTTTATGGGATTGAGAGAGGCATTGGAAAAAGTACATTTTCCAACAGATTTAGAAGAACTGACTGGAGCAAGAAAACGTCTTGCTTTTGACGAATTTTTCTTATTTCTGCTACAGATACAGCGGTTTAAGGAACATCATGAGCAGACGCCAAATGGATTTCCGGTAGTAAGGGATGAGTTTATTGAAGTGGTGGCAGAACAGCTTCCGTTTCCACTGACAAATGCCCAGAAGAAAACACTGGAAGATATGGAAAAAGATATATACAGTCCTTATGCCATGCAGCGGTTGATACAGGGGGATGTAGGCTCCGGTAAGACCATTCTTGCATTCCTTATTATGGCAAAATTTGCTCATGAAGGTTATCAGACTGCTATTATGGCACCAACTGAGGTTCTGGCAAGACAACATTATGACACTTTTCAGAAATGGATTGCCATGTTTGAACTGGACTTTCCTGTTATTCTTCTTACCGGTTCGTTGACTACAAAGGAAAAACGTGAAGCATATGCGAGAATGGAAACAGAACAGAATGCCATGATAATTGGAACCCATGCATTGATACAGGAAAAGGCACTTTATCAGAAGCTGGCGCTGGTAGTAACGGATGAACAGCATCGTTTCGGGGTAAGACAGAGGGAGACACTGGCAGATAAGAGCAGCCGGCTGCCACATGTACTGGTTATGAGTGCGACTCCGATTCCGAGAACCCTTGCAATAATTCTTTACGGAGATCTGGACATCTCGGTAGTAGATGAGCTTCCGGCAGAACGTCTTCCGGTCAAAAATTGTGTCGTTGGACCGAAAATGCGGGAGAAATCCTGGAATTTTATTTTAGATGAAGTTCAAAAAGGACATCAGGCATATATTATCTGTCCTCTGGTAGAAGCCAATGAGGAATTGGAATTGCAGGATGTTACTTCATATGTAAAGAAATTAGAACAATATTATGGAGACAGAATCAGCGTAGGATTACTTCATGGAAAAATGCGCCCGGCAGAGAAGAATAAAGTAATGGAAGCCTTTGTCACTGGTGAAATCCAGGTTCTGGTTTCTACAACGGTAGTGGAAGTAGGTGTGAATGTGCCGAATGCCACTGTTATGATGATTGAAGATGCGCAGCGTTTCGGGCTGGCACAGCTCCATCAGCTGCGGGGACGTGTCGGAAGAGGAAATGCACAATCCTATTGTATTCTTATGAATTCTTCCAATGGAAAGAATGCCAAAGAGAGATTGAATATTCTGGCGGGCTCTAATGATGGATTCTATATTGCCAGTGAAGATTTGAAAATGCGTGGACCAGGAGATTTCTTCGGGGTACGTCAGAGTGGTTTGATGGAATTTAAAATTGCAGATGTCTTTTCGGATGCCGATATGCTTTCTATTGCATCCGAAGAAGCAAAAGAATATGTCGAAAAGTGCAACTTAAACGATTGCGAAAAGGACATGAGACTCGAAAAAACACTGAAAAATGCGTACAAAATGACAGAATACAACATAAATATTTAGAAAGTTCCGAAAAATTAAGGAATGATTTGTGAAAAGTTCACGAAAATGTTAAGTGAAATGCTTCCATTGAGGCCGCCCGGGCAGGAGAACAGGGAAAGGGATTTGCAGTTGTTGGAGAAGTGTCTGAAATGTCTTCCCAGCAGGAAAAGATTGCCGGAGAATTAAAAGAGGTTGTCGGAAAATTCGTATTGTAATAAGTGTTACTGCATGTGTCATGATAGAAAAATGATATAGAAAGAAAAGGGGGAACCTGAGAAAGGGGCTGTTCACCGATTCCGGTGGACAGCCTCTTCTGACATCTAAGCGGGAAATGAAAAAGATGCGTTAACGTTCAGCCATCTGCTTTTCCTGCGCCTCAATCATTTTCTTTACCATATAACCGCCTACGGAACCATTCTGACGGGAAGTTAAATCCCCATTATATCCCTCAGACAGTGGTACACCTAACTCACTTGCAACTTCGAATTTGAAACGGTTTAATGCACTTTGTGCTTCTGGAACAGAAGATTTTTTCGAACGATTAGACATAGTAAATTTCCTCCTTAGCATTTGTATATAACCGAATGGTTACAATACTATTATCTACCGATAAAAAAGGATAATACTAATAAATATTCACTTTTTTGGAATAATTTTGAAAAAACTCTTGACACATACAAGTATAATTGTATACAATTATTCAAGAATATTTGTGAATCAAAAGGAGTGTGTTCCATGAGAGAAGTCGTTATGAATGAAAAAACTAATCTATTACAGTTGGAAGAGCATTTTTATCAGCTTGTAGATGTTGAGGAACCAAATGTATTCCGCAATCTTTTTCCATATGAGGAAATTCCGAAAATTGCATTTAATGACAGAATCGTTCCGCATAATATGCCGGAGGATATCTGGATTACTGATACAACATTCCGTGATGGTCAGCAGTCAAGAGCACCATATACCACAGAACAGATTGTAACCATCTATGATTACTTACATAAATTAGGCGGACCAAAGGGTAAAATTCGTCAGAGCGAGTTCTTCTTATATAGCAAGAAGGATCGTGATGCCGTATATAAATGCTTAGAGCGTGGTTATAAATTCCCGGAAGTCACCAGCTGGATCCGTGCCAGCAAACAGGATTTCCAGCTTGTAAAAGATTTGGGACTGCGTGAAACCGGTATTTTGGTAAGCTGCTCCGATTATCATATTTTCTATAAAATGAAAATGACCAGAAGCGAAGTTATGAATCTTTACTTAAGTGTGATTCGTGAATGCTTAGAGACTGGAATCAGTCCAAGATGTCATTTGGAGGATATTACACGTTCTGATATTTACGGATTTGTAATTCCGTTCTGCTTAGAGCTGATGAAGTTAATGAAAGAATACAATATTCCGATTAAGATTCGTGCCTGCGATACCATGGGATATGGTGTAAACTTCCCGGGAGCAGTAATTCCGCGAAGTGTACCGGGTATCATTTACGGACTTACCACACATGCAGGAGTTCCTTCTGAATTGATTGAATGGCATGGACACAACGATTTCTATAAAGCAGTCAATAACTCGACCACAGCATGGCTTTACGGTGCATCCGGCGTAAACTGTTCCTTATTTGGTATTGGTGAGAGAACCGGTAACACACCTCTGGAAGCAATGGTATTTGAATATGCGCAGTTAAAGGGTACCCTGGATGGAATGGATACCAGAGTTATCACAGAACTGGCAGAATATTATGAGAAGGAATTGAATTATAAGATTCCAAGCCGTACACCGTTTGTCGGAAGTAATTTTAACGTTACAAGAGCAGGTATCCATGCAGACGGACTTTTGAAAAATGAAGAAATTTATAACATTTTTGATACCGAAAAATTCTTAAATCGTCCGGCACTGGTATCTGTTTCCAATACATCAGGACTTGCTGGAATTGCACACTGGATTAATACCTATTACCGTCTCAGTGATGACCGTAAAGTAGATAAGAATTCGGAACTGGTAAAGACCATCAAACAGTGGGTAGACGAGCAGTATGATGAGGGACGTGTAACTGTAATTACAGATAACGAACTTGTAGTACAGATAACTGACTGTTGTAAAAAACTCGGAATTGTATTATAAATTAAGGAGGCTTTATCGTGGGCGAAGAAGGATATTCTTTAAGCGGAAGAGTATTTCATACGATTCGTGAAAATATCTTATCCGGAAAATACAAGTGCGATGAAGAATTAAAAGAAAAAACCCTTGGTGATGAACTTGGGGTCAGCCGTACTCCGGTAAGAGAAGCCTTGAGGCAGCTTGAACTGGAAGGTCTTGTCAGAATCATTCCAAACCGCGGAGCATTCGTAGAGGGAATTACGAAAGAAGACGTAAAAGATATCTATGAAATCCGCGCGCGGCTGGAGGGACTTTGCGCAAAGTGGGCGGCAGACAGAATTACCAAGGATCAGATAGCAGAACTGGAAGAAAACATTTTTCTGGTGGAATTTCATGCTAAGAAGGAAAATTATGCACAGATATTAGAGCTGGATAATAAGTTTCATGAGGTGCTTTATGAAGCTTCCGGAAGCAAAATGTTAAAGCATGAATTGTCTGCATTTCATCATTATGTGGAAAGAGTTCGAAAAATCACTTTGTCAATGCCGGATCGTGTGGTAAAATCAAATGATGAACATAAAAAGATTGTAGAAGCATTGAAGCAGCACAATGCAAAAGAAGCAGAACTGCTTGCGACAAGTCATATGTTAAATACTATTGAAAATATGGATAATTATGGCTGGGACAATCTGCTGAAATAGTAAATGGAGGATAGAAAGATGGACAAAATTAAAATGACTACCCCTTTGGTTGAAATGGACGGAGACGAAATGACAAGAATCCTTTGGAAAATAATTAAGGATGAACTGTTATTACCATTTATTGATTTGAACACAGAATATTATGACCTGGGTCTCGAACATCGTAATGAAACGGATGACCAGGTAACTGTAGATTCTGCAAATGCAACAAAGAAATACGGTGTTGCAGTAAAATGCGCTACCATTACACCAAATGCAGCACGTATGACGGAGTACAACTTAAAGGAAATGTGGAAGAGTCCGAATGGAACTATCCGTGCAATGTTAGATGGAACAGTATTCCGTGCACCAATCGTTGTAAAGGGAATTGAGCCATGTGTTAAGAACTGGAAGAAACCGATTACCATTGCAAGACATGCTTACGGTGATGTATACAAGGCTTCTGAAATGAAGATTCCGGGACCGGGAAAATGTGAACTGGTTTATACAGCAGAGGACGGAACAGAAACAAGAGAGCTGATTCATAACTTTACCGGTGCAGGTGTTGTCCAGGGACAGCATAACTTAAATGATTCTATCGAAAGCTTTGCAAGAAGCTGCTTTAGCTATGCACTTTCTACCAGACAGGATTTATGGTTTGCAACCAAGGATACCATTTCCAAAAAATATGACCATACTTTCAAAGATATTTTCCAGGAAATCTTTGATGCAGAATATAAAGAAAAATTCGAAGAAGCAGGAATTACCTACTTCTATACCTTAATCGATGATGCGGTAGCCCGTGTGATGAAAGCAGAGGGCGGCTTTATCTGGGCATGTAAGAACTATGATGGAGATGTTATGAGTGATATGGTATCATCTGCATTTGGTTCCCTTGCCATGATGACTTCCGTACTGGTATCACCGGCAGGATATTATGAATATGAAGCTGCACACGGAACAGTTCAGCGTCACTATTATAAACACCTCAAGGGAGAAGAAACATCCACCAACTCCGTAGCAACTATTTTTGCATGGACCGGAGCACTCCGTAAGAGAGGTGAATTAGATGGCAACCAGGAGTTAAGCACATTTGCCGATAAACTGGAAAAAGCCTGTGTAGATACGATTGAATCCGGAAAGATGACCAAAGACCTTGCACTGATTACTACAATTGAAAATCCGACTGTATTAAACAGTGAAGACTTTATCAAGGCAATCCGTGCTACATTAGAGAAAATGTTATAAATTTTATACTCCGGGAGGGCAGAATAGTGTGCCGTCCCGGAATTTTCAGCTATAAAAAGCCCTTGTAAAGAATGCTTTACTTATGGGGTGAAGAGAAAAAGTGAGGAGACTTCCATGATTTTAGCCTGTCAGAATATCAGTAAATCCTTTGGGACAGACACCATAATACAGAATGTTTCTTTTCATGTAGAAGATAATGAGAAAACAGCAATTGTCGGCATCAATGGTGCCGGCAAATCTACGTTATTGAAAATTATAGTGGGAGAGCTGGCACCGGACAGTGGCGAGGTAACCGTTGCAAAAGGAAAAACCATCGGTTATCTTGCCCAGTATCAGGATAAAGACAGCAACGAGACCATTTATAATGAAGTGCTTCATGCCTGCGATGCATTAATCGAAAAAGAAGAAAAGCTTCGTAAAATGGAAGAAGACATGCAGCATGTAAGCGCAGATGAATTAGAAAAATATATGGAGCAGTATAACCGTTTCAGCCATGCCTTTGAATTAGAGGGCGGACTGACTTTTCGCAGTGAGATAAACGGTGTGTTAAAGGGACTTGGTTTTTCGGAAAATGATTTCGGAAAGAAAATGTCAGAGTTATCCGGAGGACAGAAGACCAGAGTGGCATTAGGCAGACTTCTGGTAACCAAGCCTGACATTATCATGCTCGACGAGCCGACCAACCACCTTGATATGGCATCGATTGCATGGCTTGAAAACTATCTTTTGAATTATAAAGGAGCCGTAATTATCGTAGCCCATGATCGTTATTTCTTAGACCGGATTGTTACGAAGGTAGTGGAAATATCCCGCCATACGGCAACGATATTTCCGGGAAATTATACCGCATATGCGAGGCAGAAGGAAATACAGCGGGAAAGTCTTTTGCGACAGTATTATAACCAGCAGCGGGAAATCAAGCACCAGGAAGAAGTAATATCCAAGTTAAAATCCTTTAACCGGGAAAAGTCCATTAAGCGTGCGGAAAGCCGTGAGAAGGCATTGGATAAAATAGAACGTATTGAGAAGCCAATCGATGAAAAAACAGATATGCATATTACATTGGAGCCGGAAATTACCAGTGGAAATGATGTACTTTCGGTGAAAGGACTTTCAAAATCTTATGAGCATAAACTGTTTTCAAACATTGATTTTCAGATTAAGCGAGGGGAAAAAGTTGCCTTAATCGGAAATAACGGTACCGGGAAAACCACCATTTTAAAGATTATCAATGGAATTGTAGACGCAGATGCCGGGGAGATAAAGCTTGGAAGCAATGTGGAAATCGGATATTACGATCAGGAGCATCAGAACTTAGACCCGGATAAGACGTTATTTGATGAAATTGCAGATGCTTATCCGAATCTGAAGGCAACGAAGATTCGAAATGTGTTAGCGGCATTTTTATTTACGGATGATGATGTGTTTAAGCGGATTCGTGATATCAGTGGTGGAGAAAGAGGTCGTGTTTCACTGGCAAAACTGATGTTATCCAATGCGAACTTCTTAATTTTAGACGAGCCGACCAACCACCTTGATATTATGTCAAAGGAAATTTTAGAGTCAGCCATCAATTCCTATACCGGAACGGTGCTTTATGTATCCCATGACCGTTATTTTATTAATAAAACTGCCAGCAGAATTCTTGATTTAAAGAATGAAACAATTCTAAATTATATTGGAAATTATGATTATTATCTGGAGAAAAAGGAAGTTCAGGAGTTAGCGGCGTTTGGCACAGCTACACAGAATCGTGCAGACAATTCAGCAGAAAAAGGAAATGCCATTGTTTCCGATGGAACTGGAGAAAAAAATGGAACAGAGCAGATATCCGGCGGAGGAAAACAGAAGTTAAGCTGGGAAGAAATGAAGAAACAGCAGGCAGCAAAACGTAAGCTGGAAAACGAATTAAAGCGTACAGAAGATGAAATTGCTAAGAGAGAGGCAAAGATAGAAGCATTAAATGATGAACTGTCAAAGCCGGAGGTAGCATCAAATTCCTATGAATTAAACAAAATCCATGAGGAGCAGATGCAGGAAGAGGCAGCTCTGGAAGAACTCTATGCAAAATGGGAAGAATTAAGTTTACAGAAAGATTGTTAAAGTTGTAACACATTGACATCCTTTCGGCAAGAAACTATAATTATTGTAGGGTATTGAGAGCAGGAGGAACTGGCAGAATGAGCAAAGAAATATCACAGGCAGTAATTCGTAGAATGCCAAGATATTACCGATATCTGGGGGAACTTTTAGATGAAGGGGTAGAACGTATTTCATCGAATGAACTGAGTGCAAGAATGAAAGTGACCGCATCACAGATCAGACAGGATTTAAATAATTTTGGTGGTTTTGGACAGCAGGGATATGGGTACAATGTACAATTTCTGTATGAAGAAATCGGAAAGATTATGGGATTAAATGAACAGCATAATATTATTATTATTGGAGCTGGTAACTTAGGACAGGCACTTGCCAATTATGTGAAGTTTGAAAAACTCGGCTTCGTCATAGTAGGATTGTTTGACGTGAATCCGGAGTTATGCGGAAAATCCATTCGTGGCAATAAAATCGAAATGATTGATAAACTGGAAGAATTTGTAAAGACACATAAGGTAGATATTGCTACACTGACTATGCCGAAAGAAAAGGCAGATGCTGTGGCAAACCAGCTGGTAAGCCTTGGTGTACATGCAATCTGGAATTTTGCCCATGTGGATCTGGAAGTGTTGGATGAAAATGTTGTAGTGGAAAATGTACATTTATCAGACAGCCTGATGCAGTTATCCTATAATATGACAAAGAACAAAAGGGAAAAGGAAACGCTGGAATAGAGGTGTTTTGCATGAAAGATGACAAGGAATTTCTGGAAGCATTAGAAAGCAGAAAAGTACCAATACTTGTATTGGATCAGAAATGGCACAGGCTTTTTGCTTTAAGTGGAAAAACCAGTGAAATCAAGCAGCTGGAAGAAAAGGTAAATCAGTTGTTAGAACAGCAGGGAAAGCTTAATAATGATTTGAAAGAACTGAAAAAGACAAAGAATCGGTTGATGAAAAGCATTGTTGTCAACATGGAAGGAACTCATGAGGAAAATGAGGGGGATATTTCTTCCAGAAAATTAGATGAAGACAAGAGACTGATTGATGAAGTCAATGTCAAAATGGAAGAAATTGAGGATGAATTAATTGAACTTCCACGAAATATAAACAGTGCAAATCAGGAACTTATGTTAGAAAGCATGCGTTACTGCTATGAGAGACTAAGACAGAACAGCAAAGAAGCAGATGAAATTACGGCCTGGATTGATAAGGTAAGGGTAGAACTTAAGAAAAATATCATCAAAAAACAGAATCGTGAAATCAACAACCGGCAGATTTATTCTTATATGCATGATATTTTTGGTGTGGATATTTTAAATATATTTGATCTGCGGCAGGAAGATGAAGACCGACTGCAGGGAAAAAAAGCGGTGGAAAATGCGGACGAAAGGAATTAATTTATGGAATATCTTGTAAATTCCCGGGAAATGAAAACATGTGATACCAATACAATCGAACATTTTAAAGTGCCATCCATGGTTCTAATGGAGCGGGCAGCACTTTCTGCGATAGAAGTAATACAGGAAAAAGAAATTTCATGTAACCGCGTGCTGGTAGTGTGTGGAACCGGAAATAACGGCGGCGATGGTATGGCAATTGCAAGATTGTTATACTTATCCCACATTCCGGTTGAAGTATATCTCTATGGAAATAAAACGCATTTTTCAAAGCAGGCAAAAGAACAGTATGAAATCTTGGCATCATATGGTGTACCATTTATTGATGAAATGGAGGATGCAAATTCCTACAGCCTGATTATTGATGCGTTATTTGGTATAGGATTATCACGAAAATTAGATGATGAACTGGTGCATTTGATGGAACGGCTAAACCAGAGCAGTGCCCACCGGCTGGCAGTGGATATACCATCCGGTGTCTCGGCAGATAATGGAGCTGTATTAGGTGGTGCATTCAAAGCAGATGATACTGTAACCTTTGCTTACTGCAAGACCGGAATGGTGTTATTTCCTGGTGCAGAATACTGCGGAAATATTACGGTTAAGGATATCGGAATTGGAGAAGAAAGCTGGTTAGATAAAAGACCTGCAGCTTATGCAATCACAAAGGAAGATTTAAATTTTTTAAATAATCGTGCTGCTGATTCGAACAAGGGAACCTTCGGAAAAGTCCTTCTGGTTGCCGGAAGCGTGAATATGGCAGGTGCGGCGGTTCTTGCAGCAAAGGCAGCTTATCGCAGTGGCTGTGGTCTGGTGAGAATATATACACCGGAAGAAAACCGTATTATCTTACAGACAGCAGTGCCGGAGGCAATTCTTACTACCTATTCTGCAAAAAAGGCTGATACACAGCAACTGATAGAATGTCTGTCCTGGGCAGATGTTATTATTTTAGGACCTGGAATTGGCAAAAGTGATGTGGCACACAGTATTGTAAAGACGGTACTTAAGAATGCGGCAGTACCAATGGTAGTAGATGCCGATGCATTAAATATCATAGCAGAGCAGACCGAACAGCTTCTTCGCCCGCATACAGAACTGGTATTAACGCCACATCTGGGGGAAATGTCCCGGTTAAAACAGCTTGCCGTTTCCTATATCAAAGAAAATATTGAGCAGGTTGCGGAAGATTTCGCAAGGGAATATAATGTAATCTGTGTTTTGAAAGACAGCAGAACGGTAACGGCAATTCCTTATGGGAAAACATTTATTAACCGGAACGGTAACAGCGGAATGGCTACTGCGGGAAGTGGTGATGTACTGAGCGGAATTATTGGAAGTCTGATGGCGCAGGGCTTATCTGCAGAGCAGGCGGCACCGCTTGGGGTATATGTACATGCGGCGGCAGCAGATGAACGGAGCAAAACAGTTTCAAAGCATGGACTGACTGCAGGCGAAATTATAAACGGATTATCCGATGTGTTGTCATAATAATAATTTGAGGTGAATGAAATGAAAAGATATAGCAGGGTATATGCCAGCGTGAATCTGGATGCGGCCATTGAGAATATGGAGGCAATGCACCGGCTTTTAAAGAAAGATACCAGCATGTTTGCGGTAATTAAAACAGATGGATACGGACATGGTGCAACGGAACTTGCCCGTGTATTAGAGCCGCTTCCGTATCTCCATGGCTTCTGTGTGGCCACAGTGGAAGAAGGCGTAATTTTAAGAAATCATGGAATTAAGAAGCCGATTCTGATTCTTGGTTTTGCATTCCCGGATGAATATGAGATTATTGTAGAACAGAAATTAGAGCCTGCCGTATTTACGTATGATATGGCAGTTGCACTTTCTGAAGCTGCAAGAAAGAAAAATCAGGATGTGGCAATTCACATTGCAGTGGATACTGGAATGAGCCGGATTGGTTATCAGGTGGAAAAAGAAAATGCAGGAGAGATAGCGCAAATCAGTAAGCTGCCACATATAATAATGGAGGGGATTTTTACCCACTTTGCAAGGGCAGATGAAAAAGACAAAACGGGTGCCCATAAGCAGCTTGAACTGTTTCAGAAAATGATTGCAATGTGCAAAGAAGAAGGCGTTATTTTCCATCATGCACACTGTTCAAACAGTGCAGGAATTATTGATTTGCCGGAAGCAAATATGGACATTGTAAGAGCGGGAATTACATTATACGGACTCTGGCCATCGGATGAAGTGCAAAAAGACAGACTGCCAATGCACCCGTTAATGGAATTAAAGAGTCATGTTTCTTATGTAAAGACACTGCCGGCTGGAAGGGAAATTAGCTATGGTGGAACCTATACCACAACCAGAGAGACGAAGGTGGCAACGATTCCGGTCGGTTATGGAGACGGTTATCCGAGAACTTTATCTAACAAAGGTTCTGTACTGATTCAGGGAAAAAGAGTACCGATTCTTGGCAGAGTCTGCATGGATCAGTTTATGGTGGATGTTACTGATGTGCCGGATGTTGTCGTTGGAACAGAGGTAACACTTCTTGGCAGAGACGGCGATGAAATCATTACAGCGGAAGAAATCGGGGATTTATCCGGCAGATTCAATTATGAATTTGTCTGCTGTCTTGGTAAACGTATTCCAAGAATCTATTTCGAAAACAACAAAGAAGTAGAACAGAAAGATTATTTTCAGGATTAGAACAGTATACACTCGATAAAATTGGTAATACTTTCAGTAAAACCTATTCTATGGAGTGTATATTATGATTATCAGACGAGGAGATATCTATTATGCGGATTTAAGACCGGTAGTAGGCTCGGAACAGGGCGGAATCAGACCGGTTCTGATTATACAGAATGATGTAGGAAACCGGCACAGTCCTACGGTTATCTGTGCCGCAATCACATCACAGATGAATAAAGCGAAGCTGCCGACCCATGTGGAGCTGTCCTGTCATGAATATGACATTGTAAAAGATTCGGTTATTTTATTGGAACAGCTTCGTACCATTGACAAGACACGATTAAAAGATAAGGTGTGTCATCTGGATGGAAAAATTCTGTCGAAAATCGACAAAGCACTGAAGATTAGTCTGGAATTATATACATAACTTGACTATTTTTGCCTAAAATGTTATATTTTTCAGAAATATGTATAAAAAGGAGAGTATTCAAAAATGGATGACGGCGGGAGTCCGAATACAGGATTTTTAAAAAAATTTTTTCATAAACTTCCATTCAAAGATTCCGAGGATGTAACAGAGGAAGAAATTATTTCCATGGTAAATGAAGGCCATGAGCAGGGAGTCCTTCGGGAAAATGAAGCGGAGATGATACATAATATCTTTGAATTTGGTGATAAAGAAGCCGGTGATATTATGACACACCGTAAAAATATTTCTGCACTGGATGGAAATGACATTCTTGAAGATGTAATCACTCTGGTGATAGACAGCCATTATTCGAGAATGCCGGTATACTCTGATACCATAGACAATATTATCGGAGTATTACATATCAAAGAGACCTTATCCTACAGCAGACAACCGGAGCTTTTAAAGAAGCCGATTAAGGAAATTGACGGGTTAATCCGTCCGGTGGATTTTATACCGGAGACACGCAACATCAATGCATTGTTTCAGGAGATGCAGTCGGCAAAAGAGCATATGGTAATTGTTGTGGATGAATATGGTCAGACAGCCGGACTGGTCACCATGGAGGATATCTTAGAGGAAATCGTCGGAAATATTTTAGATGAACATGATGAGGAAGATACCTATATAGAGAAGAAACCGGACGGAACATTTGTAATGAATGGAATGACACCGTTAGAGGAAGTAGGGGAAGCGCTGAATCTTGATTTTGAAGATGAAGATTATGACACCTTAAATGGCCTTCTGATTTCGCTTATTGATAAAATTCCATCGGAGCACGAAGTCTTTGAAGTAAAATACAAAGGCTATATTTTCGAAGTACTTTCCGTGGAAGATAAGATGATAAAATATGTACATGTTGTTCCGGAAAGGTCAGAATCTGCCGAGTCTGACACTGCGACTTGTCAGCAGGATGAAAAAATGGTAGAATAATACACGAAATATGGATAGAAAAGAGGATTTATTATGTCAGGACATTCCAAGTTTGCCAATATCAAACATAAGAAAGAGAAAAATGATGCGGCAAAAGGAAAAATATTTACAATTATAGGACGTGAAATTGCAATTGCGGTAAAAGAGGGTGGAGCAGACCCTGCTAACAACAGTAAATTAAGAGACGTAATTGCAAAAGCAAAGGCGAATAATATGCCAAACGATACCATCGAGCGTGGTATTAAAAAAGCAGCCGGAGACGGTGATTCCGTAAATTATGTACAGGTTACTTATGAAGGATACGGTCCAAGCGGAACTGCAATTATTGTAGACGCATTAACCGATAACAAGAACCGTACCGCTGCAAATGTAAGGAATGCATTTACAAAGGGACAGGGAAATATCGGAACACAGGGCTGTGTATCTTACCTTTTTGACCAGAAGGGTCAGATTATCATTGCCAAGGAAGACTGCAATATGGATGCAGACGATTTGATGATGATGGCATTGGATGCCGGTGCAGAGGATTTCTCAGAAGAGGAAGACAGCTTTGAAGTAATTACAGCACCGGATGATTTCAGTGCAGTACGTGAAGCTTTGGAAGCAGAAAATATTCCAATGGCAAGTGCTGAGGTTACCATGATTCCTCAGACTTATGTTTCTTTAACAGACGAGAAAGATATTACCAATATCCAGAGAATCCTAGATCTTCTGGATGAAGATGATGATGTACAGGAAGTATATCACAACTGGGAGGAATAAAACTGATACCTGCATTTATCAGAGACAATGATAGATAGATGCAGGTATTTTCTAATAATATATTACATATGGTATAAAGGAGAAGAAAAGATGGAAGAGAATTATCAGATTGAGACAAAATGTATTCAGTCTGGTTGGAAACCAACCAAGGGGGAACCGAGAGTATTACCGATTTACCAGAGCACTACATTTAAGTATGATACCAGTGACCAGATGGGACGGTTATTTGATTTAGAGGAGGCCGGATATTTTTATACGAGACTTCAGAATCCGACCAATGATGCAGTAGCTGCAAAGATTGCAGATTTAGAGGGCGGTATAGCAGCAATGCTGACCTCATCTGGACAGGCAGCCAACTATTTTGCAGTATTTAATATCTGTGAAGCAGGAGACCATATTGTGGCATCCAGCTCCTTATATGGTGGAACCTTTAATCTGCTGGGAACCACACTTAAGAAACAGGGAATTTCCTGTACCTTTGTGGATCCGGATGCATCGGAAGAAGAGCTTTCAGCGGCATTTTTACCGAATACCAAGGCGGTGATTGCGGAGACCTTATCTAATCCATCCCTTGTAGTACTTGATATTGAGAAGTTTGCACATGTTGCCCATGCACATGGGGTACCACTTATCGTAGATAATACATTTGCAACACCGATTAACTGCAGACCTTTTGAATGGGGAGCAGATATCGTAACTCATTCTACCACGAAGTATATGGACGGACATGCCATGGCAGTGGGCGGATGCATTGTAGACAGTGGTAATTTTGATTGGGAGAAATATAAAGATAAATATCCGGGGCTGACACAGCCGGATGAATCTTATCATGGAATTGTATACACTCAGAAATTTGGTAAGCTGGCTTATATTGAAAAAGCAACAGCACAGCTTATGCGTGACCTTGGTTCCATTCCATCCCCGATGAATTCCTTCTTACTGAATGTCGGGCTGGAAACTTTACATTTAAGAGTGCCAAGACATTGTGAAAATGCCCAGAAGGTAGCAGAATATTTAAATGCAAATGATAAAGTGGCATGGGTAGACTATCCGGGCTTAAGGGATAACAAATATCATGCACTGGCAGAAAAATATATGCCAAATGGCACCTGTGGTGTTATTGCATTTGGCTTAAAGGGTGGTAGGGAAGTATCCGTATCCTTTATGGATCATCTGAAATTAGCTGCAATTGTAACACATGTAGCAGATTCCAGAACCTGTGTCCTGCATCCTGCCAGCCATACACATCGTCAGATGACAGATGAGCAGTTAATTGAAGCAGGTGTAGCACCGGATTTAATCCGGCTTTCCGTTGGAACAGAAAATGTAAAAGACATCATTGCAGACCTGGAACAGGCATTGGAGAATGTTTAAGCAGAAAGGGGTAGCAAAATGAAGAAAATTCTATTTGCAGCATCAGAATGTGTACCATTTATTAAAACCGGAGGGCTTGCGGACGTGTGTGGTGCACTGCCAAAGGAATTTGACCCTCAGTATTGGGATATTCGTGTGGTAATTCCAAACTATAGTTGTATACCGGAACATTTCCGGAGCCAGTTTGAATATGTAACACATTTTTACATGGGAACAGGTTCTTATATCCCAAGCAAATATGTGGGTGTATTAAAATATGAATTAGATGGAATTACATATTACTTTATCGATAATAAAGAGTATTTTGACTGTTTCTCACCTTATGGAAATATCAGACAGGATATCGAAAAATTCTGTTTCTTTGATAAGGCAGTATTATCTATGCTTCCTGTTATCGGCTTCCAGCCGGATATTATCCATTGTCATGACTGGGAAACAGGTCTCATTCCGGTATATCTGAAAAATGAGTTTCAGGGAGATATGTTCTTCTGGGGTATGAAATCTGTTATGACTATTCATAACTTAAAATTCCAGGGTGTATGGGATATTAAGACCATGCAGGGGTTAACCGGACTTCCGGCATCACTTTTTACACCGGATAAGCTGGAATATAAGAAAGATGCTAATATGTTAAAGGGTGGTCTGGTTTATGCAGACTACATTACCACAGTCAGTGATTCTTATGCCAATGAGATTCAGACAGAAAATTATGGGGAAGGTTTAAATGGTCTGCTTTCCGCCCGTCATTATGATATGCAGGGAATTGTAAACGGTATCGATTATCAGGTTTACAACCCGGCAACAGATAATAAGATTTACTGTAACTATGATGCTGAGTCATTCCGCAAGAAGAAAGTCAATAACAAGCTGAAATTGCAGGAAGACTTAGGACTGACCGTAGATAAGAAGAAATATATGATTGGTCTTATTTCGCGTCTGACAGACCAGAAGGGTTTAGATTTGATTAACTTCGTTATCGACCGTATCGTAGATGACTTTACACAGCTTGTAGTAATTGGAACCGGTGAAGGCCAGTATGAGAACATGTTCCGTTATTATGCATGGAAATATCCGGATCGTGTGTCTGCAAATATCTGTTACTCCGATGACCTGGCACATAAGTTATATGCATCTGCCGATGCCTTCTTAATGCCATCCCGGTTTGAGCCATGTGGACTGACACAGCTTATTTCATTCCGCTACGGAACAGTGCCAATCGTCCGCGAGACTGGTGGATTAAAAGATACTGTTGTTCCATATAATGAATATGAGAATACCGGAGACGGATTCTCATTCAGTAATTACAATGGGGAGGAAATGCTTTCTGTCATTAATTATTCCAAACACATTTTCTTTGATAAGAAGAAACAGTGGAACCAGATTATTGACCGTGGCATGGCAAAAGACTTCTCCTGGAAGAGCTCCAAGTGCCGTTATGAGAACCTTTACAATTATTTAAAGGGCTGGCCGGTATAAAAAAGAATATCATGTAGATAATAAGACAGACAGTGTAAAACTGCCTGTCTTATTTTTTGCGCGAGTAGCAAGAAATAATCCAGACAGAAAGAAGGGAGCATCTGATATGGAGCAGAAAGAAAACAAAGTGCTGCCAAAGAAAAAAGTCCAAAATGTGGAATTGAAAAATGAAGAAATCAAAAATGCAGAATTACAAAATACAGAATCAAAACTAGAAAAAACAGAAAACAAAGAACGGAAAAAAGATGAATCGAAAAAGGAACAGTTAGATGAACAAGAACTGATCAGGGAATCCGGGCAGATTTCCTTATCTGACAGCCGATGGCATCAGAAGATTCATTTGTTATCGGTGATTGGTGAGATTGAAGGTCATGAATGTCTTTCTTCCAATACCAAGACAACGAAATATGAGCATGTACTGCCGAAGCTTGCAGAAATAGAAGATTCTGACCAGGTGGATGGTGTTCTTGTGCTTTTGAATACAGTAGGCGGTGATGTGGAATCCGGACTTGCCATTGCAGAAATGCTATCTTCCTTAAGTAAACCGACAGTGTCCCTTGTCTTAGGCGGAAGTCATTCCATTGGTGTGCCGCTGGCGGTTTCAACGGACTATTCTTTTATTGTGCCATCGGGAACCATGGTCATCCATCCGGTGCGTATGAGCGGGACAGTAATCGGAGCACCGCCAACTTATGATTATTTCCAGCAGATGCAGAATCGGATTATTCATTTTATAGCATCTCACAGCAGAGCGGATGAAAAAAGATTAGAGCAGCTCATGATGAATACCACCATGCTGACAAAGGATCTGGGAACCATTCTTGTAGGAGCGGATGCAGTAAAAGAAGGACTGATTGACGAAGTGGGGGGAATCGACCAGGCACTTCATAAATTGCATGAGATTATAAGAGAACAGAAAAACGAATGCCTGTAATGACAAACGCATCAAAATATGGTATACTAATGCACAGTGTTGATAATTTTATACAAGTAACTGTAGTGAGAGATACCAAGGAGGCAGCTATGTCATTATTACAGTCTGTTTTATTAGGTCTGATACAGGGATTAACCGAATTTCTGCCGGTAAGCAGCTCCGGTCATCTGGCAATATTTAAACAGTTTTTTCAAATAGAAACCGGCGGAATGTTTTTTGATATTCTGCTTCACATCGGAACACTGATTGCCGTATTTATTGTATATTATAAGGATATATTCCGCATGATTAAAGAAGGCTTTGCCATTATTGGTGATTCTTTTGTAAATGTGGCAACCTTTTTTAAACGTGTGATAACAAAAGAAGATTTACCATACTGTAAAATCGTGCATAATAGTTACCGGAAATTTGTGATGCTTGTCATTGTTTCCACGATTCCAACCGGAATTATTGGAATTGCAGCGAAAGATCTGGTGTCTGCGGCAGAGCAGATTTTACTGGTTCCTGGAATCTGCCTTATTATTACGGCAGTGCTTTTATTTATTGCAGACCGGATTCCGGATGGCGGCAAGACACCAAAGCAGGTAACTTATACCAATGCATTTTTAATCGGTATCAGTCAGGGAATCGCAACCATGCCGGGCTTATCGCGGTCAGGAACCACAATCACAGCATGTCTTTCTACCGGAATGACCCGCAAATTTGCGGTAAAATATTCTTTTATCATGTCTATTCCGGCAATACTTGGAGCACTGGTAGTAGAGATTAAGGATGTTGAATTTGCAGCATTACAGTCTGCAGATATTTTAAATTACATAGTTGGAACGCTGGTGGCAGCGGTAGTCGGTTATATCTGCATTAAGACCATGCTGGTAGTAGTGCGCAAAAAGAAATTCACGATATTTTCCATCTACTGTCTCATAATGGGACTGGTATCAATTGGAGGATATTTTTATATGTAAACGGGAGATTGAAATGGCAACTGGAACTAGAAAAAAGACAACTCAGAAGAAGAAAACAACGGGAACAACAGCATCAAAGGCAAGAAAACAGCGGGAACAGCAGGAATCCTTCCGGAATGAAGTGATTCTTTGGATTACACTGGCAGTCTGTATTGTTTTGCTGCTTGCCAATTTTGGAATCGGCGGAAAAATCGGAAGCGGAGTCAGTTCCTTTTTCTTTGGAATATTTGGATTAATGGCATATGTATTCCCAATCTGTCTCTTTTTAGCAGTGGTGTTCGCAGTGTCTAACCGGGAAAATAAAGTAGCAGCAGTCAAAATTGTAGCGGCGGTATTATTTGTATCCTTTTTATGCCTGTTTGTGCAGATGGTAACAGACAGCAGCAAGGAAGCCGGAGCAATATCTGCGTTCCAATATGGCTTTGACAATAAAGCCGGTGGCGGTATTATCGGCGGATTATTAGAACAGCTTTTGTGTCCGAATTTTGGTGTGCCGGGTACTTATGTCATTGATATTATCGTTTTGATAATTTCCCTGGTGCTGATTACGGAACGTTCTATTATGAAGGGCATGCAAAAAGGCGGAAAAGTCATTTACGATTCTGCCAAGGATGATGCAATCCGCCGAATGGATGCAGCAAAGGAACGCCGGGAGGAGCGGGAGAAAGAAAGAGAAAAAGAGCAGGCAAGACGGCGGATGGAGAAGAAGGTAAGTGGTGTGGCATTGGATACCAAATTACCATCCCCGGATAAAAAGAAAGTTAAATCAGATGATATTAATGAAATTACCTTAAGTGATATCGAAGATATGCCTGTGATACAGGAAGAAAATAAAGTTGTACTTACGGCAGCCAACGGCAGTCAGGGAGTGGAACCGCCGGTATGGCGGGAGCCGGTAATTCACACACTGAATGAGCCGGTGGCAACCATACATAGAACAGAGGTAAAACCGGTAATTGAGCCTGCATTTGAGCCGGAACCTGTTGCAGAAAAGACAGAAAGCTATATGCAAAAAGAACCGGTGCAACCTGCAATGGACGAAGAAAAGCCAAGGAAAAATAAAAAGCAGGATAAGATGGAAATTGAAGATGAAGTAGCGGCAGTAGAAGAATCCATCGTAAAACAGGAAAGTTCCGGTGGCAGATATGTATTCCCGCCGGTAGATTTGCTGAAAAAAGGAAATACAGGTGCTTCTGGTGATACCAGGGATTATCTGAATCAGACAGCTGCAAAATTAAAAGAGACTCTAAAGAATTTTGGAATTAATATTACAATTACGGCTATCAACTGCGGACCAGCAGTAACGAGATATGAATTCCAGCCGGAAATGGGTGTAAAGGTCAGCAAAATCGTAAATTTGTCCGATGATATCAAGATGAATCTTGCGGCGGCGGATATCCGGATTGAAGCACCGATTCCGGGTAAAGCAGCCATTGGTATCGAGGTGCCGAATAAAGAAAGTATTCCGGTTATGTTCCGTGATCTGGTAGAGTCAGAGGAATTTCATGCCAATAAATCACCGATTGCTTTTGCAGCCGGAAAAGATATTGCCGGAAAAGTCATGATTGCGGACATTGCAAAGATGCCGCATCTATTGATTGCAGGAGCTACCGGTTCCGGTAAATCTGTCTGTATCAATACAATTATTATGAGTATTTTGTACCGGGCAGATCCGGAGGATGTAAAGCTTATCATGATTGACCCGAAGGTGGTTGAGTTAAGTGTATACAATGGAATCCCACATCTGTTTATTCCGGTTGTTACAGATCCGAAGAAGGCGGCAGGTGCATTGCACTGGGCGGTAGCTGAAATGACAGACCGTTATCAGAAATTTGCAGAATACGGTGTTCGTGATTTGAAGGGCTATAACCAGAAAATAGAAGGAATCAAAGATATTGATGACCCGGATAAGCCAAAGAAGATGCCGCAGATTGTAATTATTGTGGACGAGTTAGCGGATTTGATGATGGTTGCACCGGGGGATGTGGAAGATGCTATCTGCCGGTTGGCGCAGCTTGCAAGAGCCGCAGGAATCCATCTTGTCATTGCAACGCAGCGTCCTTCCGTAAATGTCATTACCGGACTGATTAAAGCAAATATGCCATCCCGAATCGCATTTTCTGTAACGTCCGGTGTGGATTCAAGAACCATTCTTGATATGAACGGTGCGGAAAAGCTTTTAGGAAAAGGCGATATGCTTTATTATCCGCAGGGCTTACAGAAACCGCTTCGTGTACAGGGTGCGTTTGTATCCGATAAAGAGGTATCAGATGTGGTTGAATTCTTAAAGGAACACAATGAGGGGGAAGGCTACAGTAGTGATATTGAAGAGCGGATGAACAATATTTCTGTATCCGCAAGCACTGGTGCTGATGCGGCATCTGGTGATGGAAATGACAGAGATGCTTATTTCTTGGATGCTGCAAAGCTTTTGATTGATAAAGATAAAGGTTCCATCGGAATGATTCAGCGTTATTTTAAAGTTGGTTTTAACCGGGCAGCAAGAATTATGGATCAGCTGGAAGAAGCTGGTGTAGTAGGACCGGATGAAGGAACCAAGCCGCGACAGGTGTTAATGTCTCCGGAACAGCTAGAAGCATTTATTGAAGAGGGTAATTAAGAAAGATTTATAGAATACAATCCATGAGGAGGAAATGAAGATGAAGTCAGATATTGAAATTGCACAGGAAGCAGAACTGGTACATATTAAGGAAGTGGCTGAGAAGCTCGGAATAAACGAGGATGAGCTGGAATTTTACGGAAAATACAAAGCAAAGATTTCCGATGAATTATGGGAGTCTGTAAAAGACAGGAAAGATGGCAAACTGGTTCTTGTAACAGCTATTAACCCGACACCTGCCGGCGAAGGAAAGACCACAACAAGTATCGGACTTGGTGAGGCGATGGCTTTACTTGGTAAAAAAGCGGTACTTGCACTTCGTGAGCCGTCTTTAGGACCGTGCTTTGGAATCAAAGGTGGAGCTGCAGGTGGTGGATATGCGCAGGTAGTTCCGATGGAAGATTTAAATCTGCATTTTACCGGAGATTTCCATGCAATTACATCCGCAAATAACCTGTTGGCAGCATTATTAGATAATCATATCCAGCAGGGCAACCAGCTTGGAATTGACCCACGTCAGGTAGTATGGAAACGTTGTATGGATATGAATGACCGTGCACTTAGAAATATTGTAATCGGTCTTGGAAGCAAGATGGATGGTATGGTACGTGAAGACCATTTCATCATTACAGTGGCATCTGAAATTATGGCTGTTTTATGTCTGGCGGACAATATGGAAGATTTGAAACGCCGTCTGGGCAGAATCATTGTTGCCTATTCCTTTGACGGAACTCCGATTACGGCAGATGATTTACATGCAACCGGTTCCATGGCAGCACTCTTAAAAGATGCCATCAAACCAAATCTGATTCAGACATTAGAGCACAATCCGGCCATTGTTCATGGTGGACCATTTGCAAATATTGCTCATGGATGCAACAGTGTCCGCGCTACAAAGACAGCTTTAAAATTAGGTGATATTGCAATTACAGAGGCCGGTTTTGGTGCTGACCTTGGTGCTGAGAAATTCTTTGATATCAAGTGCCGTAAGGCGGGACTTAAACCGGACGCAGTGGTACTGGTAGCAACCATCCGCGCATTAAAATATAACGGTGGGGTTCCAAAGGCAGACCTTGCAAAAGAAGATTTGGAAAGCTTAAAGAAGGGAATTGTAAACTTAGAGAAACATATCGAGAACCTTCAAAAATTTGGTGTACCGGTAGTCGTTACCTTAAACTCCTTTGTAACCGATACCAAAGAAGAAATTGCATTTGTAGAAAACTTCTGCAAGGAAAGAAACTGTGAATTCGCATTATCTGAAGTATGGGAAAAAGGTGGCGAAGGCGGAATCGAACTTGCAAAGAAAGTACTGGATACTTTAGATCATAAAGAAGCACATTTCAAACCTCTGTATGACGATGAGATGTCTCTTATGGATAAGATTAAGACGATTGCAACTGAGATTTATGGAGCAGATGATGTAACTTACAGTAAGGCTGCATTAAAAGAATTAAAACATATTGAAGAAATGGGGATGGGCAATTTCCCTGTATGTATGGCAAAGACCCAGTATTCTCTTTCTGATGATGCATCAAAGCTTGGCAGACCGACTGGCTTTACCGTAAATGTCCGTGAAGTATATGTATCTGCCGGAGCAGGCTTTGTAGTAGCTATTACCGGCTCTATTATGACCATGCCTGGACTTCCGAAAGTACCGGCTGCAAATAATATTGATGTAACCAATGATGGCGTAATTACAGGATTATTTTAGGAGGTATCATGGCATTATTAATTGATGGAAAAAGAATTTCTGCTGAAATAAAAGATGAATTAAAAGAAGAAGTAGCACAGTTAAAGGAACAGGGAATTACAGGAGCACTTGCTGTAATCCAGGTGGGAAATGACCCTGCATCCAGTGTATATGTCAGAAACAAAAAACGTGCCTGTGAATATATTGGGATAGATTCTCTTTCTTATGAGCTTCCGGAAGAGACTTCCCAGGATGAATTACTGGCTTTAATCGATAAATTGAATAAAGAAGAACATGTAAAAGGCATTTTGGTACAGCTTCCATTGCCAGAGGGCATTGATGAGGATGCGGTAATCCGTGCCATTTCTCCGAAGAAGGATGTAGATGGTTTCCATCCGGAAAATGTCGGCGCATTGATGATTGGACAGAAAGGATATATTTCCTGCACACCTGCCGGAATCATCCAGCTTCTGAAGCGTTCTGACATTGATATTGAGGGAAAACACTGTGTTATCGTTGGAAGAAGCAATATTGTTGGAAAACCGATGGCAATCTTAATGCTGCGTGAGAATGCAACTGTTACAGTAACGCATTCAAAAACCCGTAATTTAAAGGAAATCTGTAAAGAGGCAGATATTCTGATTGTTGCAATTGGGAAAAAAGAATTTATTGATGCATCCTATGTAAAAGATGGTGCAGTTGTCATTGATGTAGGAATTCATCGCGATGAGAACAATAAACTTTCCGGTGATGTAAAATTTGATGAAGTAGAGCAGCTTTGTAGTGCGATTACACCGGTTCCGGGTGGAGTCGGACCAATGACCATTGCAATGTTAATGAACAATTGTGTGGAAGCTATGAGACATGAATAGGAGAAGGCTATGAAGTGTGCAAATTGTGGAGCAGAAATAAAATTAGGCTGTGTATACTGTTCTGTATGTGGAAAAGAAGCGCAGATTGTTCCGGATTATAATGTGGAAGAGGATATTTTAAAAGAATTATTAGAAGAAGACGATAAACCGAATAAGAATACCTCTTCCAACGGAAAGAAGAAAAAATCATTGAAAAACAGCCAGAAGAAAAAGAAAGAGGCAGAACAGAAAAAGAAACAGAAAAGACTTCTGATTACAGTATCAGTTCTGATTGCTATTGCAATCATTGGTGTTATCATTGTTCTTCTGGTGCAGAACAGCCATAAGAAATCTTTTGATTATCAGTATCAGAAGGGAATCAGTTACACGGAAGAGAAGAATTATACCAAGGCATTGACCTATTTTGAACAGGCTGAGAAATTGCAGCCGGATAATGTGGATGTATTACTCCGGATGGCTGATTTGTACCGTCTCCGAAAAGATGAAACATCGGAAGAAGCGTATTTGTTACAGATACTTACCCTTGATAAGAACAATGAAGAAGCATATCAGATGCTGATTGCCTTATATGATAAGCAAAAGGAATATGATAAACTACAGGATTTATATGAACAATCAGACTCTGATAAAATAAAAGCGCTGTTTGATAATTATGAAGTAAAGGCTCCGGAGTTTTCGGAAGAAGCCGGGGAATACAATGATACGATTGAAATTGAACTGATGGCAGACTCAGACTGTACCATTTATTATACGTTAAATGGTGATTCTCCGATTGAAAAGGGAATGGAATATACAGAACCGATTTCTTTAGAGGATGAGAAAGAATATACCATCAAAGCAGTAGCAAAGGACGTAAGAGGCTTTTATAGTGAGATTGCAGAAGCAGATTATGAAATTACTTTTGAAGCTCCGGATTCTGCTAATGTGACACCTGCTGCCGGAACATATTATGATGCACAGAGCATCAGTATACAGGTTCCCGCCGGTTCCACCGCTTACTATACCTGGGATGGTTCAACACCAACACAGGATTCTGATGTATACAGTGAACCACTTGAAATGCCACAGGGCAATAATGTGTTGTCTGTTCTTGTGGTAGATGACCATGGACTGGCAAGCCCGGTGGTAAGATATAATTACATTTATCTGCCGGAATAAGCTATGGCAGATTAAAAAATACCCCGGAACGAAGGCAGATAAGAAACATTCTTATCTGCCTTCGTTCCGGGGATTTTAAAAATTAGTCTTCTTTTACAAATTCAATGACACCTTTGTCAAGTCTGGATACTCTTGCTAAAGAATAAACATCAATGCCCTGTTCCTCTAATTTTTCACGACCAGGCTGGAATGCTTTTTCGATTAAGACGCTGACACCTGCGATAGTGGCATGTGCTTTACGGATTAGGCGGATAGCACCGGTAGCAGCTTCGCCGTTGGCAAGGAAATCATCCACGATAAGAATGTGGTCATTTTCGCTGATGTATTTTGCGGAAATGGTTAATTCATAGCTGGTTCCTTTGGTATAAGAAGTTACAACAGTCTGATATAAATCATGATTTAAAATTTTAGAAGGCTGTTTCTTTAAAATAACAAGTGGAACGCCTAATGCTTCTGCAGCCATAAGAGCCGGAGCAATACCGGAGCTTTCGATGGTAGCAATACGTGTGATACCTTTTCCTTTATAATGTTCTGCAATATCTTTGCCCATTTTCTTCATTAATTCAGGATCCACCTGATGATTAATAAAGCTGTCAACCTTTAAAATGTTTTCGCTTTCTGCGATTCCTTCTGCAAGAATTTTGTCTTCTAATAATTTCATTTTGTTACTCCTTTGATTGTATTATATTTAAGCAGAAATCTGCTGTTTATTCATTGGTGTCTGAATAGTAAGCGGCATAAATCTTTTCTAAGATATGTTCTTCATAATCCTCCGGCAGACCGGCAAATTTAGCATGAAGAAGTGCGGCAATTTTGTCGGAACGGATAAAGTAACGCTGCTCCATGGAAGGCTCGCTGTCAGCACCACTGACATGGTCGATTTCTTCCGCAGTATAGTTGGAAGAGAACCATTCCATAATTTCGCTGGTGCGTCTGCTTTCCATATCTGCATCCGCAGACATCTGGTTGATTTTACGGAAATGTGTAATTCCGATTCCAAGAAAAATAACAAACAGAACAGACATTACAACAATCATAATAACACGCATATAATCAGCCATTGGTAATTTGATGATGTCCAGAGCAAAAAGAATGACAAAAATCAGACCGGCAATTCCAACTCCAAGGAATGTATAAGCGGTAGAACGATTATCTTCCAGCTGGGCATCTTTCTCCTTGTATACCATGTTATGTACCTGACCTTTCATTATAATAATACTATTATAAGTGATTTTATCCGACGATACAATAACCTTGTCTGTATTTCTGAAATAAGGTATACTGCAAGTATGAAGATAACAATATTATGCGTAGGAAAAATCAAAGAAAAATATTTCAGGGATGCCATTGCCGAGTACGAAAAAAGACTGGGCAGATACTGTAAGCTTGAAATTGTGGAAGTGGCAGATGAGAAAACACCGGATGGAGCATCCGGGGCAGAGGAACAGCAGATTCGTCGTAAAGAGGGGGAACGTCTTTTAAAATATTTAGAGGGAAAGAACTGCTACGTCATTGCCCTTGCAATCAACGGAAAAATGCTGGATTCTGTTGCACTATCAGAAAAAGTCAGTGACTTGATGGTAAAGGGCAACAGCCATATCGTTCTTGTAATCGGAGGCTCCCTTGGAATTGCGGATGAAGTATTAAAACGTGCAGATGAAAAAATAAGCTTTTCGAAGATGACATTTCCGCACCAGCTGATGCGTGTTATTTTATTGGAGCAGTTATACCGGAGCTATCGGATTATCAATCATGAACCGTATCACAAATAAGCAACCGTATCATAAATAGAAGAAACGGATAAAAGGAGGAGATTTTATGAGGATGTACGACCTCATTTTAAAGAAAAAGGAAGGAGCTGCTTTAAGCAAAGAAGAAATCCAGTGGATGATAAATGCATTTACAACCGGTGAAATTCCGGATTATCAGATGTCAGCCATGCTGATGGCAATCTGTTTTCAGGGAATGAATCACGATGAGACACTGGCATTAACACTTGCTATGCGGGATAGCGGAGATGTGCTTGATTTATCCGGTATTAAAGGTGTAAAGGTGGATAAACACAGCACCGGTGGTGTAGGAGATAAGACCTCCCTGATTCTGACACCAATCATTGCTGCACTGGGTGTTCCGGTAGCAAAAATGTCCGGAAGAGGATTGGGTCATACCGGCGGAACCATTGATAAGTTAGAATGCTTTGAAGGATTCAGCACTTCCATATCAGAAGAAGCTTTTTTAAAGCAGGTATCAGAGGTTGGCGTTGCAATTGCGGGACAGACTGCTAATCTTGCACCAGCAGATAAGAAGCTGTATGCACTCCGGGATGTCACCGCTACGGTAGCGGAGAAATCCTTAATTGCCAGCAGCATTATGAGTAAGAAATTAGCCAGCGGGTCGGATGCCATTGTCCTTGACGTAAAGACCGGAAACGGTGCATTCATGCAGACTGTGGAAAAGGCAGAGGAACTTGCCCGGATTATGGTGGCCATCGGAAATGGTGCTGGAAAGAAAACTTATGCGGTTATTACAGATATGTCACAGCCTCTTGGCAATACAGTAGGCAATATTGTGGAAGTGCAGGAAGCCATTGAAGCATTGAATGGAAAAGGGCCAAAGGATCTGATGGATGTTGTCTATGCATTAGGGTATCTTATGTTAAAGGCTGCCGGTGTGGCAGAAGATGAAAAAGAAGCAAGAGCAAGGATGGAGAAAGTCATTGCAAGCGGAAAAGCACTGGATAAATTTGCAGACTTTGTAGAAGCACAGGGTGGTAGAAAGGAACAGGTTTATCATCCGCAGTTATTGGCAAAAGCAGCAATTACAGAAACCATCACCGCACCGGAAGATGGATATGTAGAAGCTTTAAATGCTATGGCAATTGGAACTGCCTGCATGAGCCTTGGCGGCGGCAGAGAGACAAAGGAGAGTCAGATTGATTTAACTGCCGGTATCCGCCTTAAGAAAAAAATAGGAGACAGCGTAAAAAAAGGAGAATGTCTGGCCGAATTATATGGTAATGATGCAGCAAAATGCAACGATGCAAAGGAACTGGTTCAAAATGCATTTCTTTTCAGTAAAGAGCCACTGGATGCACCGGAAACAGTTTTAAAATATATTACCGCATAGAAAAGAAAAAAACTCATATAGTTATATATGAGGAAAAACAATAAGAAAGAGTTAAAAAAAGATTTTAAAAATCATATGGTGGAATCCTTAGAACTGCCGAAAGACTTAGTCTACCGGGCAGCAATTGTAACCGTTATGGGTAACAGGGAACTGCTGTTGGAAAATTATAAGGGAATCTTAGAATACGAGAAAGAATATATCAGGATTCAGGCGAAAAGCTGCCAGATTCTTGTTCGTGGGAAAAATCTCAACATTTCCTATTATACGAATGAAGAGATGAAAATAACAGGAATCATCCAAAGTATTGAGTATGAATAGAGGTTTTCGATGACAACACTTTCCCTGTTTAAATATATAGGCGGTTACCTTGAGGTAGTCTTAAGTGGTTATGCCCCAGAACGATTTTTAAATCTGTGTGGCAATCACAATATTTTAATCTGGAATCTTCGAAAAGAGGAAGATGTTTATCACTTTTTTATCAGCATTCGTGCATTTTGGAGTATCCGTCCGTTCGTAAGCAAGACCGGATGCAGGATTCGGATTCTGCGCAAAATAGGATTTCCGTTCTGGATGAACCGTTACCGGAAACGAAAATGCTTCCTGATGGGAGTAATTCTCGCAGCTGGTCTGGTGTGGTTTTTATCACGATTTCTCTGGAATGTGGAGGTAGATGGTAATTCATCTGTTACGACAGAAACCGTTTTAACATTTCTTGATGAGGAGGATTGTGGTTACGGAGACCGGATTCGTACAATTGACTGCGAACAGTTAGAACGGGATCTGCGGGCACAGTTTCCGGAAATTATCTGGGCATCGGTACAGATTTACGGAACGAAAATGACGGTATTAATCAAGGAAAATCTGGTACAGCAGGAAGCAATGGAAGAATTGCCGTATGAAGCTTCAGACCTGATAGCAGAAGAGGATGCGACAGTGGAATCCATTGTTACAAGAAATGGAACCCCACTAGTAAAGAATGGCGATGCAGTAAAGGCAGGAGATATATTAGTAAGTGGCAGGATTGATTTGACCAATGACAGCGGGGAACAGTATGCCTATGAATATTGCAATGCGGATGCGGATATATATCTGCTGACGGAATATTCCTACCATGATAAATTTTCCCTTGTCCATGAAGAAAAAAGAATGACTGGTGCAAAAAAGAAACGGTATTCCATTGATTTCTTTGGAAAAGTAATAACACTTCCGGCATTAAGCGGTGAATTTGAATGCGCAGACAAAACAACGGATTATAAGCAGCTTTGCCTCCACGGGGACTTTTATCTGCCACTTGGAATCTATTCTAGTACTTTAAAAGAGTATCGGACAGAACAGGCAATTTATACGAAAGAGCAGGCAGAAGCGGTTGCTACAGAAAATTTTAATATTTATTTGTCACATTTAGCAGAAAAAAATATTCAAATTTTAGAAAAAAATGTTATTATAGATATGGACGATAAAAACTGTATCATGGAAGGAATCATTAAAGTGCGCACAAAAGCTGCTTTAAGGCACGAAACGGAACAGCTTACAGCACCTGATACAGAAGACACAGAGGAAGGGCTAGTATTAAATGAGCTTGAATGAAACAAGAATTGATATACCGGCAGAGCATGTTTCCAATATTTTCGGACAATTTGACCATAATATAAAATTGATTGAACGGACCTTAAATGTTACGGTAGTGCCCCGCAATGAAGGAATCAAAGTCATTGGAGATACCGCAAATGTAGAGGGTGCATGCAAGGTGTTTGCAGAACTTTTACAACTGGCAGAGAGAGGAAATATGATTGATGAGCAGAAGGTTGCATATACACTTTCTCTTTTGGGAGAACATAAAGAAGGCTCGTTGGTAGAAATCGATAAGGACTGCATCTGCCATACGATAAACGGCAAACCGGTGAAACCAAAGACTTTAGGCCAGAAGTCTTATGTGGATGCCATCCGTAAGCAGATGATTGTATTTGGAATCGGGCCTGCCGGAACCGGAAAGACTTATCTTGCCATGGCAATGGCAATTACTGCATTTAAGAATGAAGAAGTAAATCGTATTATTTTAACCCGTCCTGCAATTGAAGCCGGTGAGAAATTAGGATTTCTTCCGGGAGATTTACAGAGCAAGGTAGATCCGTATCTTCGCCCGCTGTATGATGCACTGTATCAGATTATGGGAGCAGAAAGCTTTCAGCGGAATATGGAAAAGGGGCTTATTGAGGTCGCACCATTGGCTTATATGAGAGGCCGTACCTTAGATAATGCATTTATTATCTTGGATGAGGCACAGAATACTACACCGGCACAGATGAAGATGTTTTTAACACGTATTGGATTTGGGTCCAAGGTTGTGGTGACCGGAGATGCTACCCAGAAGGATCTGGCTCCGGGAACGAAGTCGGGACTGGATGTGGCATTACGTGTACTTCGCAATGTAGATGAGATATCCGTCTGTAAATTGACCAGCGCTGACGTAGTAAGACATCCTTTGGTACAGAAGATTGTAAAAGCCTATGACGATTATGAATCAAAAGCAAATAAAAGAACGAAAAGAGTAACGAAAAATGAAGGAAGATAGATTTTCACCCAAAAGAATGATTCGTATGCTGGGAATCATTATTTCCGTTGCGATTTATTCTGTTTTTCTGGCAATAATCTGCAAGTTTACCATAGACCGTGTACTGGTGCTTGTTTTTATAAATGCTTTATATCTGCCATTGCTGATTGCAGTGATTGAAATGGAACGTATCAGAGGGCATCTGAACCGGAATGAAAAAAGTGATTTTCATCAGCTGTTTCTTTGCTTTCTTGCAGTAGCAGCCTGTTATGTGGGTTTCTTTTTTATGCCGGCATATATGGCACCGGTCATGATTCCGGTCATGATTCTTTCCTGTGGCGGAAATGAGCTGATTGGTATTTTAGGTGGAATTTATTTTAATACACTGCTTTGCATGTGTTCCAGCGGCAGTTTTTATGAATATGCGGCATATACTATGCTGACGGTACTTTCCGGAATTCTGCTTATGGTAATCAGCCAGAAAAAATATAAAATTTATGGATGCATCATGACTGTTGCATTGTCGTTTGCTGTTCCGAGTATCTTCTATTACATCAGTAGCTTTGAAATCAATTATCATCAGTACTTATCCGCAGGATGCAGCATGATACTGACTGCAGTTTTTTCGTACTTTTTTGCAGACAGGCTGTATTATTATACGAAGCATGAAAAAGAACGTACTTTAGCTGAAATTATTGCAGAAAATTTTCCACTGGTACAGGAGATTAAAAACTATTCGGAAATTGATTATGCACATGCCCGTAAAGTTTCGAGTGTGGCAGAAGAATGTGCAAAGGAGCTTGGGGCAGATGATAAAACGGTAGCTGCGGCAGGATTTTACTACCGGATTGGCAAGCTGGAGGGAGAACCGTTTGTAGAAAATGGAGTTCGTCTTGCTGAGATTAACTGTTTCCCGAAAAACGTGGTTAAGATTCTAAGCGAATACAATGGTGAATTAAATGCTATTAGTTCTATAGAGTCCGCAATCGTACATATTGTGGACAGTATTGTTACCAAATTTGAACTTTTGGACAAGGAAACCGTGAAGAACAGCTGGAATCATGATATTATTATTTATCAGACATTAAACGAAAAATCGGCTGCCGGATTATATGATGAAGCGAATCTTGGCATGAACCAGTTTATTAAAATCAGAGAGTTTTTAACGAAAGGAGCGGATTTATTTTGAGCCTTGCGATAGAAAAAGAAGCGGAGGTTACCTTCGATTTTGATTATGAAACACTTGCAAAAGATGTAATATCGTTTACAATGGAACATGAGCATTTTCCTTTTGAAGCAGAAATCAGTCTTACACTGACAGATAACGAAGGTATCTGGAAGGTTAATAAAGAGTTCCGGGAGATAGACCGCCCGACGGACGTTTTATCCTTTCCAATGTTAGAATATGATGTACCGGGAGATTTTTCCCAGATAGAGAATCAGACGGAAGATTGCTTTAATCCGGATACAGGGGAAATTCTGCTGGGGGATATTATTATTTCTGTGGACAAGGTCAGGGAACAGGCAGAGGAATATGGCCACAGTATGCAAAGAGAATTTGCATTTCTGATTGTACATAGTATGTTGCATCTGTTTGGTTACGACCACATGGAAGAGCAGGAAGCTGCAGTGATGGAAGGAAAGCAGCGCGAGATTTTAGAATGCTTAAATATTTTAAGATAAAAATGGAGGAACATCATGAAAAAGAGATTAAGTATTGTTTTATGTATGACACTGATGGCGACCAGTCTTTTAGCTGGATGTAAGAAAAAAGAGGAAGCTCCGGAACCGACAGAAACCGTTTCTGAAGCAGAACCTGAAACCGAAACTGAAACCGGCAAAGATGGTATGGCAAGAAGTTACCTGACCGGTGAATGGATTGATAAAGATTTAGCAAAGAAGAAACCGGTTGCAATCATGATTGGAAATACCAATGATGCATTGCCACAGTATGGGCTGTCACAGGCAGACGTACTTTACGAAGCTCCTGCTGAAGGCGGAATTACCCGTCTGATGCCAATTTTCCAGGATTATTCCGGATTAGACAAGATTGGTTCGGTAAGAAGCTGCCGTCACTACTACGCATATTATGCAATGGAATTTGATGCAATTTATATTCATTACGGACAGGCAATTTACGCAACTGAGCTGTTAGAGAGTGGCAAAGTTGAGGACTTAAACGGTTTAGAGGGTGCCATTGATTCTGCTACTTTCTATCGTGACAAGTCAAGAAAGGCTCCACACAATGCATTTGTAAGCACAGATGGTATTGATGCCGGAATTGAATTAAAAGGTTATGATACCGAGCTGCCTTCCGATTATGAAGGACATTATCAGTTTAATGAAGATGATGAAAAAGAAATTGAACTTACAGACGGAGCAGATGCAGCAGTGGTTCAGCCGGGATATTATGTAAACAATCCTTGGTTTGTATATAACAGTGAAGATGGTTTATACTATCGTTTCCAGTATAAAAAAGAGCATATGGATGAAAATACAGGCACACAGCTTGCTTTTAAGAACATTCTGCTTCAGTACTGCGATTATACCAAGTTAGATGATGCACACGGTTATCTGGATGTTGAGAGCACCGGTGAAGGAACCGGAAAATATATTACTAACGGTAAAGTAATAGATGTGACATGGAAGAAAGCAAGCGAAAACGAGCCAACCAGATACTATGACGCTTCCGGAAATGAAATCACATTAAATCAGGGTAAGACCATGGTATGTGTATTGTTAAATGATATGGAGAAGAAATTAAATATCTATGCAACAGAAGATGAGTTTACACCACCTTCCGCAAAATAATTATTTCGAAAATTACTTGAGGTAAATTTATGAGTTCAGGAAAAAAGAGTGACTCCAACTTTTTAGTACAGGGTTCCATTCTTGCAATTGCCTCTATAGTCAGCAGGATAATCGGTCTGCTCTATCGTATCCCGATGACCAATATCATTGGAGATACCGGTAACAGTTATTACAGTGCAGCCTTTGAAATTTATAATATCCTGCTGATTATTTCTGCATACAGCCTGCCATTGGCGGTATCCAAGCTGGTATCTGCCCGTGTCTCGAAGGGGCAAAGAAAAAATGCATATCGAATTGTAAAAGGTGCCCTGCTTTTAGCAACTGGTACCGGACTTACTGCAAGTTTGATTCTTTTCTTTGGTGCGTCATTCTTCACAAACATGCTGAATACGCCCCTTAGTATTTTTGCATTAAAGGTTCTGGCACCGACGATACTGGTAGTTGCTGTATTAGGAGTCTTACGTGGATTTTTCCAGGGACTTGGTACCATGATGCCGAGTGCCATTTCACAGATTATCGAACAGATTGTCAATGCGATTGTCAGTATTGCAGCTGCCTATATCCTCTATGGATATGGGGCAAGAATCGGAGCAGTGCTTGGAAATAAGGAAAAGTATGGTTCTGCTTACGGTGCTGCAGGCGGAACACTGGGTACCAATATGGGAGCGGTGTTTGCACTTTTATTCCTTGGAATGTTGTTTCTGGCATACAAACGTATTTTTAAACGACAGATGCGCCGGGATACCAGCAGCAAAACAGAATCCTATCAGAATGTCTTTCGTGTACTGATTATGACCATTGTTCCGGTACTTTTAAGTACCACAATTTATAATATCAGTGCAATTTTAGATCAGGGTATCTATAAGAACGTAGCGGAACTACAGGGCTATAAGCCGGATGATATTGATGTCTGGTGGGGAATCTTTTCCGGAAAATATAAGACCATTATCAATATTCCGATTTCCATTGCTTCTGCGATGGCGGCTTCCTGTGTACCAAATCTTACCGGTGCGTATGCGAGAAAGGACAGAGAGTCCGTACGAAGCCAGATTAATATTGCAATCCGCTTTATTATGGTAATTGCATTCCCTTGTACCATTGGAATTGCAGTGCTGTCAGGACCGATATTAAAGCTGCTTCATCTTTATGGCAGTACAGGAACTACCGCAGCAACCATGTTGACAACGGGAGCAGTGGCAATTTTATTCTATTCCCTTTCCACATTATCCAATGGATTGTTACAAGGAATTAACCGGATGAGAGAGCCTGTTAAAAATGCGGCTATCGCATTGGGACTGCATCTGATTGCACTATTAGTGATGATGTTTGGTTTACATCTTGGTATTTATGCAGTGGTATATTCCAATGCTTTATTTGCATTCTTTATGTGCCTCTTTAACGCAATGTCTTTACGGAAATACAGTGGTTATCGTCAGGAAGTTGTGAAAACTTTCTTAATCCCTGTGGCAGCTTCTGCCATTATGGGTGTCGTAGTCTTTGGCGTTTACAAAGGTATTTTTGCTGTTATTAAGGTAAATGCCATTGCAGCTATACTTGCGATTGTAATCGGAGCTGTTGTATACGGTGCAATGCTTTTATTATTAAAAGGCTTAAGTGAGGAAGAATTAAAGAAATTCCCGAAGGGATACCTTTTCGTCCGTATTGCCAAGAAATTACATTTATTATAAAAATGCAATAAAAGGGCAAAACATAGAATTCTTGAAAAAATTGTATAAAAAGAAAAAATCTGCGCATACTGTTTGTGGTGATGAATATGAAAAACACAAAACGTATGCGCACTTTTTTCCTTGGAGCACTGGTATTATCTATCTCTGCATGGATTGGTGGAAGACAGTATTATCTGAAACTGAATGAAAAAGAACAGGAAAAAATAATAGAGATTCAGGAAGCTGCGACGGAGCAATTCGAGGATAGCGTGGAAAGTGCAAACATTCAGAATAAAAAAGCATTTGTTATCAGGGAAGAGGACGGATACCTGAATGTCTATTTCGGCGAAGAGGATGCCTTATACATGTATACTGGAATTGCTTATCAGGGACTGCCGGAAGAATTGAAAAAAGAAATCAGCAATGGAAAAACCTTTGATACACTGGAAGATTTATACCGTTTCTTAGAAAGCTATTCCAGTTAAAAAGTTGATTGTTTCAGACTGTTATGATACAATCTAAAAGGCTGAATAGGTCTGATTGCATAGCAGTCCAAAAAGAAATAGAGAGAAGAGTAAATAACTGGCATGAGTAAGCATACAGAACGCATAGGTGTCGTTGTAGTCGGTGGAGGTGCTGCCGGATTGGTGGCAGCCATTATGGCGGCACGAAACGGTGCAAAAGTTCTTATTTTAGAGCACAACGAAGTACCTGGTAAGAAGATTTTAGCAACCGGAAACGGTAAATGTAATTATACAAATAAAGTGCAGGGTGTGGACAAATATTACGGACAGAACCCTGCTTTTGTTGCACCTGTATTTGAGCAGTTTGGACTGGAAGAGACCCTGCAGTTCTTTAAAGAACTTGGCATATATCCAAAGGAGCGTAACGGCGGATATTATCCTCAGAGCGAGCAGGCAACTGCAATCAGGGATGTGTTGCTGATGGAATTAAAGAAACAGAACGTTGGAGTGGTCTGTGGCTGTGGCATAAGAGGCATAGAAAAGACCGCCAAGGGCTTCACTTTTCATACCAAGGGCGGTGATTTTTATGCAACAAAATGCATAATGGCAACCGGTGGTAAGACCTTAAAGAAAAGTGGCAGTGACGGAAGCGGTTTCCTATATCTTGAAAGTCTGGGACATCATATCATAGATTTAGTACCGGGGCTTATCGGATTGAAGGGAAAACAGTCATTTTTTGCTGATATTGCAGGAATTCGTGCAGATGTAAAGGTCGATTTATACATAGAAAGCACGCATGTATGCAGCGAACAGGGAGAATTGCAGCTTACGAATTATGGAATATCCGGCATTCCGGTATTTCAGCTTTCAAGAGTTGCCACAAGAGCGTTATCAGAACAGAAAAAAGTCTATGCGACACTTAATTTTGTGCCATTCTGGGAGAAAGAACAGTGCTTAACCTATTTCAAGGAAAGATTTAAGAAAGCAGATGAAAAACACATCGGGGAAGCCTTAATCGGCTTTTTCCCGGAAAAATTAATTCCGGTATTATTAGAAGAGTCACATATAAAAGCTGCAAAATATGCGAACCGGCTGCAGACAGAAGAATTAGAGAGCTTTATAGATACGGTGCAGGGACTCCGGGTGGATATTACTGACTGGAATACCTTTGATACGGCACAGGTGACTGCCGGTGGCGTAGACACTGATGAAATAGATGCAGAAACCATGGAGTCAAAGCTTTGTCCGGGACTTTATTTTGCCGGAGAAATGGTGGATATTGACGGAATCTGCGGTGGTTATAATTTGCAATGGGCATGGAGCAGCGGCGCAGTAGCCGGGATACATGTGGCAAGGGAGTTATCATGATACGAGTAAATCAGTTAAAGCTTCCGATTGAACATTCGGAAGAGATGTTAAGAAGACAGATTATTAAAACACTTCATCTAAAAAATGAAAGGGATCTGATCCGTTATCAGATTCGAAAGCAATCCATTGATGCAAGAAGAAAAAATGAACTTTCCTTTGTATACACAGTGGATGTGGAATTGAAGCAGGAAGGTATGATTTTACATAAGAATAAAAATTCCAATATCAGTAAAGCAAAGGATATACATTATCATTTCCCGGATGCCGGAGAGAAACAGCTGTCCTACAGACCGGTTATTGTAGGAAGCGGTCCGGCAGGAATGTTCTGTGCCTATGAACTGGCAAAGCATGGCTATTGTCCAATTATTTTGGAGCGTGGAAGCAGTGTGGAAGAGAGAACTGCTGAAGTAGAACGGTTCTGGAAGGACGGCATCTTAAATCCAAAGACGAATGTACAGTTTGGCGAAGGCGGAGCAGGTACTTTTTCCGATGGGAAATTAAATACGCTGGTAAAAGATGTGGCAGGAAGAAACCGGGAAGTGTTAGAAATCTTTGTGAAAATGGGCGCTCCGGAAGAAATTATATATATAAATAAGCCTCATATCGGAACTGATATTTTAAAAACAGTCGTAAAAAACATCCGGCTGGAAATTGAAAGAATGGGTGGAACTTACTGCTTTTTCAGCCAGCTTACAGACATTATGCTGAATGGGAAGAAAGATAAAGTAGAAGCCATCCGGATTAACAGAGAAAAGGAAGTAGCAACAGACGTTCTGGTGCTGGCAATCGGACATTCCGCCAGAGATACTTTCCCAATGTTACAGGAAGCGGGACTTATGATGGAAGCCAAAGCATTTGCGGTGGGATTTCGTGTAGAGCATCCGCAGGCGATGATTGATGCATGCCAGTATAACGGACATAAAAATGCCCTGCTGCCTGCTGCATCCTATAAGCTGACTGCAAATCTTGAGAATCACCGCGGGGTATATTCTTTCTGTATGTGTCCGGGGGGTTATGTAGTAAATGCTTCTTCGGAGGAAGGTATGCTGGCAGTCAATGGCATGAGCTATCATGCAAGAGCCGGGCAGAATGCCAACAGTGCCATTATCATATCGGTTCGACCGGATGACTTTGAAGGGAATGGACCGTTAGCTGGAATTGAGTTTCAGCGGAAATTGGAAAAAAATGCCTACCGCATTGGAAACGGAGCAATTCCGCAGCAGCTTTACGGAGATTTTAAAGAGAATCGCATATCCACAGGATATGGGGCTTTTGAAAGTACCACAAAGGGTGCACATATATTTGCAAATCTCAGGGAAATTTTTCCAAAAGAATTAGCAGCATCTTTTCAGGCTGGAATGGAGCTCTTTCCGAAATACATTCCGGACTATAACAGGGAGGATGCCATTTTATCCGGCGTGGAGAGCCGAACTTCCTCTCCGGTGCGGATTACAAGGGATGAATCCTTTGAAAGTAATATTGCAGGCATTTACCCTTGCGGAGAAGGTGCCGGTTATGCCGGCGGTATTATGTCAGCAGCCATGGACGGATTGAAAGTAGCGGAAGCAATTGCAGGAAAATATGCAAAACTTAAAATAGATTAAAACAACAGGTGTTTTGAAATAGAAAAGGAGATACAGAACATTGACGGAATATACACCAATGATGCAGCATTATTTAAAAACCCATGAAGAATACAAGGACTGTATTTTATTTTACCGTCTGGGTGATTTTTATGAAATGTTTTTTGATGATGCAAAGGTTGTATCAAAAGAATTAGAGCTTACCTTAACCGGAAAGAGCTGTGGTGCAGAGGAACGGGCACCCATGTGCGGAATCCCATATCATGCAGCAGAAACTTATCTGACCAGACTGGTGAAAAAAGGTTATAAGGTTGCTATCTGTGAGCAGGTGGAAGACCCGAAGCTTGCCAAGGGAATGGTAAAGCGTGAAGTAACAAGAGTTGTAACGCCGGGAACTACCTTAAATGCACAGGCACTGGATGAAACGAAAAATAATTATATCATGTGTATCGCATATATCGGTGACCATTATGGTATTTCTTCTGCAGATATTACCACCGGAGATTACTATGTGACAGAAGTGGATTCGGAACGGAAATTATTGGACGAAGTCAATAAATACCAGCCGACAGAAATCATCTGTAATGAAGCATTTTATATCAGCGGAATTGATATCGATGATATGAAAAACCGTATGGGAATCGTAATTTATTCTCTGGATGCATGGTATTTTTCTGATGAGACAGCACAGATGACTTTAAAGGATCATTTTAAAGTCAGGGATTTAGAAGGACTTGGTCTTGCAGATTATGACAGCGGCGTCGTTGCAGCCGGTGCATTATTAAAATACCTTTACGAGACACAGAAAACAACCCTTTCCAATCTGGTGGCAATTCATCCGTATACCACCGGAAAATTCATGATTATTGACAGTTCTACCAGACGAAACTTAGAGCTGGTTGAAACCCTCCGGGAAAAGCAAAAGCGTGGTTCTCTCCTTTGGGTATTGGATAAGACCAGGACAGCCATGGGAGCAAGAACCTTAAGAAGCTTTGTGGAACAGCCATTAATTGAGCGTACGGAAATAGAAGAGCGTTATGATGCCATTGACGAATTTAATACCAATGCCATCACAAGAGAAGAAATCCGGGAATATTTAAATCCGGTCTATGATCTGGAACGGTTGATTACCCGTGTTACTTATCAGACCGCAAATCCAAGGGATTTGATTGCATTTCGCAATTCCATACATATGCTGCCACCGATTAAGACACTGATGAGTGATTTTCAGTCACCACTTTTAAAACGTTTATATGAGCAGCTGGATACGTTGGATGAATTATACGAATTAATCGAACGTTCCATTGCGGAAGAACCGCCACTTACCCTTCATGACGGCGGCATCTTAAAAGAGGGCTATAACGAAGAGGTGGACCGCCTGCGGAAAGCCAAGACAGATGGAAAGAGCTGGCTTGCTGATTTGGAGGCAAAAGAGCGTGAGAAAACCGGAATCAAGAATCTGAAAATCAAATATAACAAAGTATTTGGCTATTATCTTGAAGTAACCAATTCCTTTAAAGACATGGTGCCGGACTATTTCACCAGAAAGCAGACTCTGGCAAATGCTGAGCGTTTTATCACACCGGAATTAAAAGAATTAGAGGATGTTATCCTAGGTGCGGAAGACAAGCTGATTGTCTTAGAATATGAACTGTTCCGGGAAGTCCGCCAGAAGGTGGCGGATGAAGTGGTCCGTATCCAGAAGACCGCCAAAGCAGTGGCGCAGATTGATGTATTTGCATCTCTTGCAACTGTAGCGGAACAGAATAATTACTGCCGTCCGAAATTAAACGAAAAAGGTCTTATCGACATCAAAGACGGCAGACATCCGGTAGTAGAACGGATGATTCAGAATGAAATGTTTGTGGCAAATGATACTTATCTTGATAATGGCAGCAACCGTGTGTCCATTATTACCGGTCCGAATATGGCAGGAAAGTCTACCTATATGCGACAGAGTGCGTTGATTGTACTGATGGCTCAAATCGGAAGCTTTGTTCCGGCAAAATCAGCCAAAATTGGAATTGTAGACCGTATTTTTACCAGAGTAGGGGCTTCTGATGACCTCGCCAGCGGACAGAGTACCTTTATGGTTGAAATGTCAGAAGTGGCAAACATATTACGGAATGCCACTTCCAACAGTCTTTTGATTTTAGATGAAATCGGACGTGGAACCAGTACCTTTGATGGATTGAGTATTGCCTGGGCAGTGGTAGAGCATATCAGTAATCCAAGGCTTCTTGGCGCAAAGACATTATTTGCAACCCATTATCATGAACTGACGGAGCTGGAAGGCAAATTAAACAGCGTAAATAACTACTGCATTGCAGTAAAAGAAAAGGGTGATGATATCGTTTTCCTGCGCAAGATTGTAAAAGGCGGAGCTGATAAGAGTTACGGTATCCAGGTAGCAAAGCTTGCGGGAGTGCCAGATAATGTCATTGAACGTGCCAAAGAAATTGTAGAAGAATTAAGTAATAATGATATTACGGAAATCGTTCAGAACATCAGTGCGGAGGGAAGCAGTAAACGCAGCAAACCGAAGTTAGACGAGGTGGATTTAGAACAGATATCACTGCTTGATACCATGGACAACGATACGATATTAAACGAATTAAAAGAACTGGATTTGGGTCAGATGACACCAATCGAAGCAATGAATAAGTTATACGAATTACAGAATAAAGTGAAAAACAGATGGTAAAGGAGGTGGATGGCGTTATGCCACAGATTGCACTGTTAAGTCAGGAAACAATTGATAAAATTGCGGCAGGAGAAGTCATCGAACGACCAAGCTCGGTGGTAAAGGAGTTAGTGGAAAATGCGATAGATGCAGGTTCCAGTGCAGTAACGGTTGAAATCAAAGAAGGTGGAATATCCTTTATCCGTATTTCGGACAATGGTTGCGGAATCGAAAGGGAACAGATTCCTTTGGCATTTTTGCGTCATTCCACCAGTAAGATTAAATCCGTAGAAGATTTGTTTACCGTTACATCCTTAGGGTTCCGAGGTGAAGCATTATCAAGTATCGCAGCAGTAAGCCAGGTGGAACTCATTACAAAGACGAACGGTGATTTTACCGGATCCCGTTATCTCATTGAAGGCTCAAAGGAAGTTTCTTTGGAAGAAATCGGTGCGCCGGATGGAACCACTTTTATTATACGGAATCTTTTTTATAATACACCGGCAAGAAAGAAATTCTTAAAATCCGCCCAGACAGAAGGCACCTATATTCATGAACTGATGCAGCGGATGATTTTATCCCATCCAGACGTAGCTTTCAAATTTATTATGAATAATCAGGTAAAACTGCAGTCATCCGGAAATGGAAATATCAAGGATATTATCTACCATTTATACGGAAGGGATATTACAAAAGCGCTGCTTCCGATTGCACATGAAAGCGAGCTTTTTAAAGTCAGTGGATTTATTGGAAAGCCGATGATTTCCAGAGGAAACCGGGGCTACGAATTATATTTTGTCAATGGCAGATTTATCCGGAGCCAGATTTTATCCAAAGCTATAGAGGATGCCTTTAAACCGTTTCTGATGCAGCATCAGTATCCCTTTACGGTACTTTATTTTGAGATTGACAGCAGTCTTTTAGATGTAAATGTGCATCCCACCAAGATGGAACTTCGCTTTTCCAACCAGCAGGAGCTGTACCGGGAAGTGCAGAGTATTTTATCGGCAGCGCTAGTGCACCGTGATATTATACCGGAAGTTCCGGTGGATACACCAAAGAAAAACGAGATGGAAGTTCCTAAGATAGAGAAGGTAATGCCGGAGCCATTTGAGCAGAAACGTTTGGAAGAAATCCGGAAGGCAGTACGAAAAGACAGTCCTTACGAAATAAAATATCCTGTCAGCAGACCAATGGGAACCGGATCAGTCAGCTCTGCGGCACAGGAAAAGCTTCTTACTACGATAAAATCAATGCAACCGGAAGATATGATGGAAGAACGGATTCGGAAAGAGCCGCTTCCGGAACAATCGAAAAAAGAAACGGAAAAAGAACTGGCAAAAGAAGCCTATGTCCTCCGGGAGGAAGAAACCTACGGAGCAAAGCCGGAAGGAAGCTATGAACAGGGTTCTTTCTTAAAAGAAGAGGAGATGGCAAAGCAGAAGATTATCGGACAGCTTTTTGATACCTACTGGCTGGTAGAATATAATGACAGACTGTTTATTGTAGACCAGCATGCTGCCCATGAGAAAGTCATGTATGAAAAATTAAAAAAGCAGTTTGAGAAGAAAGAGTTTACTTCTCAGGCTATCAGCCCGCCGATTGTCATAACATTATCCATGCGTGAGGCAGAAGTACTGGAGCGATTCAAAGAACAGTTTACGAAGCTAGGTTTCGAAATTGAGCACTTTGGTGGTGCAGAATACAGTATCTGCGGAGTTCCGGGTAATCTTTACCGGCTGAATACCAGGGATGTATTGATTGAAATGTTAGACGAGCTTACCGATGGCATATCCGAGCGGGCAACGACGGATGTTATTTTAGATAAAATCGCATCCATGTCCTGCAAAGCTGCAGTAAAGGGAAGCCAGCGACTGAGCCTGCCGGAAATGGAACAGCTTATGAAGGATTTGATGAAGCTTGATAATCCATATAATTGTCCACATGGAAGACCAACGATTATTGCTATGTCAAAATATGAAATTGAGAAAAAATTCAAGCGGATTGTGTAGGAAAAGATGATGAAGAAACCAATTGTAGTACTGACAGGTCCTACTGCGGTAGGAAAAACAGAATTATCCATTCAGCTTGCAAAGGTCATTGGCGGAGAGATTATCTCCGCCGATTCCATGCAGGTGTATAAATATATGGATGTAGGTTCCGCAAAAATCACACCGGAAGAAATGGATGGTGTACGTCATTATCTGGTGGATGAATTAGAGCCTTTCGATGAATTTCATGTGGTAAAATTTCAGGAATATGCCAAAAAATATTTAAATGAAATATATGCCCACGGAAAGATTCCGATTATTGCCGGCGGCACCGGATTTTATATCCAGGCGCTATTAAATGATATTGATTTTACGGAACAGGAAAGTGACAGTGCATACCGGAAAGAGTTGGAAGCGCTGGCAGAAGAACATGGCAATCAGTATCTTCATGACCGGTTAAAGGAAGTGGACCCGGAATCTGCCGAAGCCATCCATCCGAATAACAGAAAACGCGTCATCCGTGCGTTGGAATTCTATCAGGAGACCGGTAGAAAGATTTCTGAGCATAATGCAAAAGAGCAGATGCGGACTTCACCTTATAATTTTGCCTATTTTGTATTAAATGATGAGCGCAGCCACTTATACAAAAGAATCGATGCCAGAGTAGATAAAATGATAGAAGATGGACTGGAAGCAGAAGTCCGCCGCTTAAAGGAAATGGGCTGCACCAAAGATATGGTGGCAATGCAGGGAATTGGCTATAAAGAAATGTTATCCTATCTTGATGGCAGTTATTCTTTGGAAGAAGCAGTTTATATTATCAAGCGGGAAACAAGACATTTCGCAAAACGGCAGATTACATGGTTTAAACGGGAACGGGATGTCATCTGGCTTAACAAAAATGAGTTTGATTATAAAAATGAGGCAATTCTTGCATACATGATAAAGATACTTAAGGAAAAAGCTATTATTTCTTAAGTTTTTATTCATACAAAAAGAATGAGAACATTATATGATAGACTTGCTGTAATTTAAGAATAAATTACAGCCGGAAAGACGAGGAAAATGATGAGAGAAGAAATGATTGAAAAGAAATATGAAGAAATGGGTATCAGCAAAGAAGTATACCGTTTTGGAAAAAAGATAGAGGATGAATTAAAAGAACGTTTTGCAGCAATTGATGCAACAGCAGAATATAATCAGATGAAAGTAATTGATGCCATGCAGAAAAACAGAGTTTCCGCAGAATGCTTTGCCATGTCCAATGGATATGGATATAACGATCTGGGAAGAGATACACTGGAAAAAGTATACGCAAGCTGTTTCCATGGAGAAGATGCTCTGGTCCGTCCGCAGATTACCTGCGGAACCCATGCACTGGCACTGGCATTGATGTCAAATTTAAGACCGGGGGACGAATTATTATCACCGGTAGGAAAACCGTACGATACTTTAGAGGAAGTTATCGGTATTCGACCATCCAAAGGCTCACTGGCAGAATATGGCATTACTTATCGCCAGGTAGATTTACTTTCCGATGGCAGCTTTGATTATGAGAATATCAAAAAAGCAATCAATGAGAAAACACATCTTGTGACCATTCAGCGTTCCAAGGGATACCAGACAAGACCTACCTTATCCGTAGAGCGGATTGGAGAACTGATTTCCTTTATCAAATCCATAAAACCGGACGTTATCTGTATGGTAGATAACTGCTACGGTGAATTTGTAGAAGAAAGAGAGCCACTGGATGTAGGAGCAGACATGATTGTAGGTTCCTTGATTAAGAATCCGGGGGGCGGACTGGCACCAATCGGCGGCTATATTGTCGGCAAAAAAGAATGTGTGGAAAATGCAGCATACCGCCTGACTTCTCCGGGTCTCGGCAAAGAAGTGGGTGCTTCCTTAAATGTAATTTCTTCTTTCTATCAGGGACTGTTTCAGGCACCGGTAGTTACAGCAGGTGCATTAAAGGGTGCAATTTTTGCTGCAAATATCTACGAAAGACTGGGCTTTGCCGTTGTACCGAATGGCACAGAGAGCCGTCACGATATTATTCAGGCAGTTACCTTAAACAGCCCGGAAGGTCTGATTGCATTCTGCAAAGGAATTCAGGCTGCAGCGCCGGTGGACAGCTATGTAACACCGGAGCCATGGGCAATGCCGGGCTATGACAGTGATGTCATTATGGCTGCCGGGGCATTTGTACAGGGTTCCTCCATTGAATTAAGTGCCGATGGTCCATTAAGAGAGCCGTATGCCGTATATTTTCAGGGTGGACTGACCTGGTATCATGCAAAACTTGGAATCCTGATGTCTTTACAAAAACTTTATGAACAGAAACTTGTTAATGAAGATATGATGTGTTAATATAAAGTATATGCCTTTTTGGAAGAAATGGGTTACCGGTGAGAGTAGAAAGAGGTTATAATATGACAGCAAAAAATCTGCCAGTCTCCGAACAGCCCTATGAAAAGTGCTTGAAATCCGGGGCGGCATCCCTATCGGATGCAGAGCTTTTAGCGGTAATTATCCGCTGTGGCACAAATGGAAGTTCTTCAACAGAAGTAGCAAAGCATGTATTGAGCAAACGCACCGGAAATCTTTTAGGGCTTTATCAGATGAGTCTTAAGGAATTACAGGAGGTTCCGGGTATCGGGAAAGTAAAAGCAATCCAGTTAAAGTGTATCGCAGAGCTTTCAAAGCGGATTGCACAGACCGGACGCCAGCAGGCAGTTGTAATGCAGAATGCTTTTTCCGTAGCAGACTATTATATGGAGCAGCTTCGGCATGAAGAAAAAGAACATCTGATGCTTTGCATGTTTGATACGAAGTGTCATCTGATTGCAGATTCCATTCTTTCAATTGGCACAGTAAATGCCTCACTGATTTCCCCGAGGGAGATTTTCTTGAAAGCATTTGAATATCATGCAGTACATGTGATTTTAGTGCATAATCATCCCAGCGGAAATCCGCTACCAAGCAGGCAGGACATTGAAGTTACCAGAAAGATAGTGGAAGGCGGCAGGCTTCTTGAAATTGAGCTTGCTGATCATATTATTATTGGTGATAAAAAATATTTTAGTTTTAAAGAACAGGAAATGCTATGATTTCCGGAGGGAGAAAGAAATGTCGAATAACATTTATGGAATTGATCTTGGAACCTCTAATATGAAGGTATATTGCAAGGCAACTGGGAAAATACTAAATGAAAAAAATACGATTGCCATCATAAATAAGAATCAGATGTATGCTTATGGTGATGCAGCGTATGCAATGTATGAGAAGGCACCGGAGCAGATTCAGGTTTCTTTTCCGATTATCTGTGGTGTTATTGCAGATTTTAATAATATGCAGACCATGATACAGGAATTTTTAGAAAAACACGCAAAGGGCAAGACCCGTGGTGCAGAATTTATCGTTGCGGTACCAACAGATATTACGGAAGTTGAGAAAAAAGCTTTCTTTGATATCTTTTATAAGAGCAAAATGAAACCGAAGTCTGTCCTTTTATGTGAGAAGCCATTGGCTGATGCTGTTGGTTTGGGACTTGATGTCAATGAGCCGACCGGAGCCATGATTGTAGATATCGGAGCAGATACCACAGAAATTTCAGTAATTTCCCTGGGTGGACTTGTATTAAGTGACTTACTGCATTTTGGTGGAAACCGCATTGATGACTCCATCAGCAGTTATATCAAAAAGAACTTTAATCTTGTGATCGGGCGCAAAACTGCTAAGACTTTAAAAGAAGAACTTGGTTCCGGTACACCTGGCATGGAAAAGAGTATGGTTATAGTTGGCCGTGACGTAGTCAGTGGTCTGCCGATTGAGATGGAGATTACTGCAGAAGTCATTTATGCTGCAATTAAGGATAATCTTAATTCTATCTGTAACTCTATTAAAATGATTTTGGAGAAGACTCCGCCTGAACTTGCAAAAGATATTATTCATTCCGGTATTTATATTACCGGTGGCGGTTCTAAAATACATAATCTGGATAAATTATTTACTGAGATTACCAATATAAAGGTAAATTCCTGCGAGAATCCGGAAGAATGTGCAGTTCGCGGATTGAATAAGATTGTTTCAGATGAAAAATATAAACATTTAGGATTCAGTATGAAGTCCAAAATATATAAATAGAGGCATAAAATGAGACGTAGACCAAAACATCAAATTCCAACAAAGTATATATTATTGTCCATGACCGCATTATGTATTCTGGCAATGTATGTCAGTTTTTCATTGAATCTTGGTGGTGGACCGTTGAATTCGATTGCCGGTGCAATTTTTGAACCAATGCAGAAGGGAATCAATTATGCTGGTACATGGCTTTCTGACAAGGCAGATAATTTAAAAAATCTGAATGACGTCATGGAAGAAAACGAACAGTTGAAGGGACAGGTAGAAGAACTGACCAACGAATTAAACACCATTAAATTAGAACAGTATGAACTGGATAATTTAAGGGAACTGTTAGCTTTAGACCAGCAGTATTCGGATTACAAGAAAACCGGAGCAAATGTTATCGGAAAGGATCCGGGCAACTGGTTTTCCATCTTCACCATTGACAAAGGCTCCAAAGATGGAATTGAAGTAGATATGAATGTCATTGCCGGAAACGGACTGGTAGGAATTGTTATTGATGTGGGACCACATTATGCAAAGGTGCGTTCTGTGATTGATGATTCTGCCAAGGTATACGGTATGATATTAAATACGTCAGATAACTGTATCATAAATGGTAATCTTCAGAGTATGAATGAAGACCAGGTAATCGAGTTCTCCGGATTAAACGACAGTGAGAACAAGGTTCAGATAGGAGATCAGATTGTAACTTCCAATGTCAGTGACAAATATCTGCAGGGCATTCTGGTTGGATATGTCAGCAGTATTTCGGAAGATTCCAACCACCTGACCAAATCAGGAACCATTACTCCGGCAGTTGACTTTGAACATCTTCAGCAGGTTTTGGTTATACTTGACAAAAAGGAAACGGGGTCTGATTGATGAGAAGAAAAATCACCGTTACATTAATTATTATTGTATGCTTTTTATTGCAAAGCACATTATTTAAGGCGTTATCCTTTGCGTCTATTTCTCCGAATCTTTTGATTGTGGTCTGTGCATCTTTTGGATTTATGCGCGGAAGAAAAGAAGGGATATTTATCGGTTTCTTCAGTGGACTGCTGATAGATATCTTTTTTGGGGAGATGATTGGATTTTATGCCCTTTTATATATGTATGCAGGCTTCTTAAACGGATGCTTTAAGAAGATGTTTTACCCGGACGATATTAAGCTTCCAATGCTTTTGATTGCCGGAAGTGATTTATCTTATAATCTGTTTATCTACTTTTTCCGGTTTTTATTCCGCAAGCAGTTTGCAATTGGATATTATATGTTACACATTATCATACCGGAACTTGTATACACGCTTTTGATTTCTGTAGTTTTATATTTCATTATTTTGAAAATTAACCAGCGGTTAGAGCGTATTGAAAAAAGGAGTGCAGCGAAATTTGTTTGATACACTGAAAGAAATACTTCATAAAGTTGCAAAATCAAGAATATTTGTACTCTGCGTTGTCATGATTCTTTTGTCATCGACTCTGATAGGCAGACTATTTTACCTTCAGATTATCAAAGGTGAAGAGTATCAGGATAATTACAGTTTAAAAATCCAGAAACCACGTATCTTAAATGGTTCACGTGGCAATATTTATGACCGTAATGGTAATCTTTTAGCCTACAACGAACTGGCAAACAGCGTAACCATTGAGGATAATGGTTCTTATGACAAGACTTCAGAAAAGAATGAGGCTCTTAATACAGAACTTTACAATATTATCAAAGAGCTGGATAAAAACGGCGATGTCATTGAAAATGATTTTGAAATCGGACTGGATGATGACGGGAACTATTATTATACGGTAGAGGGAACCACATTAAAGCGTTTCCTTGCTGACACTTATGGACATTCTTCTGCAGATGATTTAGTCTATAATAAGAAGCTGAAATATAACGAAGCAGAAGCAACCCCAAAGCAGGTAATGAATTATCTTTGCAGATCCAGTGACCAGAATGGCTATGATTTATCGGAAGATGATTATGCCAGAGAAGATTTATACCGGATTGTTGTATTGCGTTGTGCCATTGCAGAAAACAGCTATCAGAAATATATTTCCACAACCATTGCCCAAAATGTTAGTGATGAAACCGTAGCATATATTACAGAAAATATGAATGCATTGCAGGGTGTGGATATCTCGGAAGATACCATCCGAAAATATGTAGACAGCGAGTATTTTTCCCATATTATCGGATATACCGGAAAGATTTCCCAGGAAGAATATGATGAATTATCTGCTGATAATGATGAGTATTCTTTAAATGATGTCATTGGAAAATCCGGAATTGAGCAGGTTATGGACGAAACACTACAGGGCAAAAAGGGTAGTGAAACCGTTTATGTCGACAGTCTCGGAAAAGTAATGGAGACAACCGAACGGATTGAGCCACAGGCCGGAAATGACGTTTATCTTTCTATTGATAAAGATTTGCAGGAAGCGGTTTATAATCTTTTGGAACAGGAAATTGCCGGAATCTTATATTCTAAAATTGTGAATATCAAAGAATATAATACCGCAGCCGGAACAGCGTCCGATATTCTGATTCCAATTGATGATGTGTATTTTGCATTGATTAATAATAATGTATTGGATTTAAACCACTTTAGTGCTGAAGATGCTTCCGATGTGGAAAAACAGATTTTCAGTGCCTTTGGAAGTAAACAGCAAACAGTATTAGCCCAGGTGGAAAGCAGCCTTAGCAGTTCAGCAGCAACTCCAGTGGATGAGTTGCCTGAGGAAATGCAGAATTATATGACCTATATTCCGAAAATGCTGGTCAATAATAAAATTTTGCTTACAGATTCCATTGACAAATCGGATGAAACTTATAAAAATTATGCAGATAATAAAATCAGTGTAAATGAATATTTAAATTATGCTATCAGCCAGAAATGGATTGATATCACGAAGTTTTCCGTAGACGAGAAGTATTCTGATTCTTCTGAAATCTATGATGCACTGGTCAGCTATATTGTAGAAGAACTGGCATCAGATAAGGGATTTTCAAAGATTATGTATAAGTACATGATTCACAATGACCTGATTAATGGAACGCAGCTTTGTCTTGCACTTTTTGACCAAAAAGTGTTAAACTATGATGACACGGCAGTAAGTGGGTTACAGTCCGGCAGCATCAGTGCCTTTAATTTTATAAAAGAAAAGGTGAAGAATCTTGAAATCACACCGGCACAGCTTGCACTGGATCCTTGTTCCGGCTCCTGTGTCATTACAGATGTAAAGACCGGCGAACTGTTAGCCTGTGTTACTTATCCGGGCTATGATACCAACCGTCTGGCAAATACAGTAGACAGTAATTATTATAATTTGCTGTATCAGGATTTATCAAATCCGTTCTATAATAATGCAACACAGCAGACGACAGCACCTGGTTCTACCTTTAAGATGGTTACTGCATCAGCAGGACTTACTGAGGGTATTATTTCACCTGGTACAACTATTTTGGATAAAGGACAGTTTGAAGAAGTGGCAAATGGACCAAAATGTTGGATTTATCCAAGCAGTCACGGTTCCATCAATGTTTCAGAGGCATTAAGAGATTCCTGTAACTATTTCTTTTATAAAGTTGGTTACGATTTAAGTATGGTAAATGGAACTTATAATGAAGACCATGGTGTGGAAATGATTAATAAATACTCATCCATGTATGGTCTTGATTCTAAAACCGGAATTGAAATTGCAGAAAGTAAACCGAAGCAGACCACAGAGTTCCCGATTACTTCTGCAATCGGACAGAGTAACAACAGTTTTACTACGGTACAGTTATCCCGTTATGTAACCGCAGTTGCAAACAGTGGAACCGTATATAATTATACCCTGTTAAAACAGGTTACAGATTCCGATGGTAACGTATTAGAAACCTATGAACCGACCGTAAAGAACACGATGGACAACATTTCAGAGAGTACCTGGGATGCCATTCATTCCGGTATGAAGATGGTGGTAGAAACCCATGAGCAGTTTGATGGACTTACTGTGGATTCTGCCGGTAAAACGGGTACCGCACAGCAGGTACCAACCAGACCAAACCATGCGTTATATGTAGGATATGCACCATATAATAATCCTGAGATTTCCATTGCAACCCGTATTGCATACGGATATACATCAGCCAATACTGCAGAACTTGCTGCATCAGTATATAAATATTATTTCCATTTGGAGGATACATCTACCTTGTTAGATGGTCAGGCAGAAGATGTTGGAGCTGCTGCCAATGCCTTTAATGATTAAATGTCAGGAGGGAAGTATATGTCGCAACCAGTTGTTTTAAAGAGTAATCCCCATGGAATCAATCTGATTTTAGATGATAGAATTCCATTTCAGGAGCTATTAGACGAGATACTTCATAAATTTAAAGAATCCGACAAATTCTTTAAAAATGCCAGAATTGCCTTGTCTTTTGAGGGCAGGGAATTAAGTCAGGAAGAAGAACTTGCAATCGTTGATTTGATCAGTCGAAATACCAGCATTGATGTGGTATGTATTTTAGATAATAATTCCCTGCGGGATGAAATCTGTGCCCGAAAGATTCAGGAATTTGATGAAAGCCAGTCTGGAAGAACCGGTGAATTCTATAAGGGAACACTGCGAAGTGGACAGGTCATTGAATGTAAGACAAGCATTGTTGTACTTGGCGATGTGAACCCAGGTGCAAAAATTATTGCAAAAGGAAATATTGTGGTATTAGGCTCGCTTCGTGGCAATGCCTATGCTGGAGCGGCAGGAGATGAGCATACCTTTGTAGCTGCCCTTGATATGGACCCGGTACAGATTAAAATAGGTAATGTAATTGGAAGAAGCTCTGACCGCGGACCACTGAGTGCCATTAAGAACCGGCGGAAGACTTTAGAACCGCAGGTAGCTGTTGTTATGGATGATTCCATACTAATCGAACCGATTACAAGTGGATTATTAATGAATATATAAGATTTAGGAGGAAGAATAAATCATGAGCGAAGTAATTGTTATTACATCAGGAAAAGGCGGTGTTGGTAAGACAACAACTACTGCAAATGTAGGAACCGGTCTTGCACAGTTAAATAAAAAAGTAGTATTGATTGATACCGATATCGGATTACGTAACCTTGATGTAGTTATGGGTCTTGAGAACCGTATTGTATACAATCTGGTAGATGTTGTAGAAGGCAACTGCAGAATCAAACAGGCATTAATCAAAGATAAGAAATATCCGAACCTTTTCTTATTACCGTCTGCCCAGACCAGAGATAAAACCTCTGTTACACCGGAGCAGATGCAGAAATTAGTAGAAGAATTAAGAGAAGAATTTGATTACATATTATTAGACTGCCCGGCTGGAATCGAGCAGGGATTTAAAAATGCAATTGCAGGAGCAGACCGTGCACTGGTTGTTACCACACCGGAGGTATCTGCAATCCGTGATGCAGACCGTATCATTGGTCTTTTAGAGGCAAATGAAATTAAGAAAATCGAGTTAATCGTAAATCGACTGCGTATGGATATGGTAAAACGTGGCGATATGATGTCCATTGAAGATGTTCATGAGATTCTTGCTATCGATTTAATCGGTGCAGTTCCGGATGACGAACAGATTGTAATCTCAACCAACCAGGGTGAGCCGTTAGTAGGCTCTGACAGCCTTGCAGGACAGGCATATTTAAATATCTGTAAACGTATCATGGGAGAAGAAGTACCGCTTCTTGACTTAGAGTCTAAAAATGGCGTATGGTCTAAATTCGTAAGTTTATTTAAGAAAAACTAGGGGGATAATAATTATGGGATTCATGGATTTTTTTAAGAAAAAGAATTCCGGTAATGTAGCGAAAGACCGACTGAAATTATTGTTGATTTCAGACCGTGCTGACTGCTCACCGGATGTAATGGAAAATATCAAAAACGATATTATCCAGGTAATATCAAAGTATATGGAAATTGATGCGGAAGGGCTTGATATTCAGATTACCCAGACCGAATCAGATGGTAACAACGGAGCTGTTCCGGCATTGTTTGCAAATATTCCGATTAAGGATTTGAAGCATTCCGGAAAATAACAGACTTCAGATTGGAAGTAGTGATTTATGTTAAAACAATACCGCTTAAGAGACTACCGTTTCCGACTGGTATTTTATGTGGTGGCACTGACCATCATTGGAATTATGGTAGTTGGCAGTGCAAAGCCTTCCGTACAAAATAAGCAGATTGCAGGATTAATCTTAGGTCTGATTGTAATGGTTGGTATATCGCTGATTGATTACAATTTTATATTGAAATTCAGTTGGATATTCTATTTTGTTAATGTGGCTTTATTGGCAGCTATCTTTGTCATTGGAGAAAAGACAAAAGGAGCTCGCCGCTGGCTGAAGCTTGGAATCCGCTTTCAGCCTTCCGAATTAGGCAAAATCCTGTTAGTTTTGTTTTTTGCCTATTATCTAAGTAAAAATAAAGATAAACTGAATAATATCCGGACGCTGTTTTGCACGCTGGTATTGGCAGCAGTACCGCTTCTTCTGATTTTTAAGGAGCCGGATCTTTCTACCACAATTGTTACAGCATTAATTTTTGCATCCCTCTTGTTTATTGCCGGATTAAGTTATAAAATAGTAATGGGTGTGCTGGCAGTGGCGGTTCCGTCACTGGTTGTGGTCTTAACGCTGGTATTACAGCCGGGGCAGAAACTTTTGACAGGAAATCAGGCACTTCGTATTTTAGGCTGGCTGGAACCCGATAAATATCCTAACATTGCATATCAGCAGCAGAACTCGATTATGGCAGTGGGCTCCGGACAACTCTGGGGCAAGGGACTTAATAATACGAATATTGTTTCTGTTAAAAACGGTAACTTTATATCAGAACCACAGACAGACTTTATTTTTTCTATAGTAGGTGAAGAGATGGGCTTTATCGGCAGTGTTATTATTATCGTATTACTGTTTCTTATTACCATAGAATGTCTGTTGGTTGCAAGACGTGCAAAAGACATGGCAGGCCGGTTGATTGCCAGCGGAATTGCTGCATTGATTGGTTTCCAGAGTTTTGTAAATATATGCGTTGTCACAGGCTTGATGCCAAATACCGGACTTCCACTTCCTTTTGTAAGCTATGGATTAACATCGTTAGTCACGTTGTTTGCGGGAATTGGTCTGGTACTGAATGTAGGGCTTCAGCCTAGAAAATATGGACAGGGGGACTAAACGAATGAATATCGGTTTGATTGCACACGACGCGAAGAAAAAGCTTATGCAGAATTTTTGTATTGCATACCGGGGAATTCTTTGTAAAAATGAACTTTTTGCAACGGGAACTACCGGAAGACTAATTGAGGAAGTAGCAAATCTGAATGTCCACAAATATCTCGCAGGTCATTTAGGCGGTGCACAGCAGCTTGGTGCACAGATTGAGCATAACGAGATTGACCTTGTGATTTTCCTGCGTGATCCATTATCACAGAAGTCACATGAACCGGATGTAAACAGTGTAGTTCGTTTATGCGATATACACAATATTCCGCTGGCAACAAATCTTGCTACTGCAGAGCTTTTGATTAAATCATTAGACAGAGGAGACCTTGAGTGGCGTGAAATGTATAAATAAACGTGTACTGGCAGGTCTGCTTGTTGTATGTGTGTTCGTATCTGTAACGGGTTGTGGGAAAGCCAAAAGCGTTGTAGAGAATGGCTATCCGGTATATGGAGAAAGCAGCAGCGTAAATGTGCTATCCGGTGCAGAGGATACGGTCAGCTCTTATTTTGGTGCCAATTTATGTGTTGGCGGAACTGAAAATATCGGGCAGGAATCCGTAGAACATGACAGTGTGGCAGAGGCCGCCGGAGTATTTAACACGGCAACTAATACAATTACATATGCCCAGAATATATATGAGCGGATGTATCCGGCCAGTACAACAAAGATACTGACCGCTTATCTTGCTATCAAATATGGAAATCTCAGTGATGTGGTAACAATCAGTGACAATGCCGTAAATCTGGCATCTGATTCTTCTAAATGTGGATTGCAGGCGGGAGACCAGATGACTTTACAGGATTTACTTTATGGTCTGATGCTGCGAAGCGGAAATGATGCAGCCATTGCAATTGCAGAACATATTTCCGGTTCCGTAGAAGCTTTTGTGGATTTGATGAATCAGGAAGCACAGCAACTTGGTGCAACCGGTTCTCATTTTATGAATCCAAATGGACTGCCGGATGAGAATCATTATACAACCGTTTATGATTTGTATCTGATTTTCCAAAAGGCATTACAGGACGAGACCTTTTACCAGCTGATTTCTACCAGCTCCTATACCACCAATTATACAGCGGCAGATGGCAGTGCTAAGACCCAGGACTGGAGCAGTACCAATCAGTATAAAACCGGTGAATCCAAATTACCGGATGGATTTACACTGGTGGGCGGGAAGACAGGAACCACCGGGGACGCAGGATTCTGTCTTGTGTTACTTACGGATAATGCCGGTGGACAACCGGTGATATCCATTGTATTAAAGGCAGACTGTAAATCCAATCTGTATCTTATGATGAATGAAATACTTGCCGGATGTGGTAACTAGGCATTGTATAAAGCAGCAACATATTATATAATGAATTTATATAGTTCTTCATTGAAGAAAATAATGTCTGGGAGGAAATGCGATGATTGAAATAATTGCAGGAGAAAAGGGTAAAGGAAAGACAAAAGTATTACTGGATAAGGTAAACGAAGCTGTAAAAACAGTCTGTGGCAACATTGTATATCTGGATAAGAGCCAGAAACATATGTATGAGCTGGACAATAAAGTCAGACTTGTCAATGTTGCAGATTTTCCAATATCCAATTGTGATGAGTTTTTAGGTTTTATATGTGGTATCGTTTCATCTGATCATGATTTACATGAGATGTATCTGGATAGTTTTCTTACGATTTCCGGTATGAAGGACGAAGAATTTACCCATGCTATTGAAAAACTTGATGTCATCAGTGAGAAGTATAAAGTTAAATTTATTTTAAGTATTTCTATGGATGCTTCAAAACTTCCAGAATGTGCAAAAGCAAAAGTAGTTGCAGCACTTTAAAAATGCCTGAATTGGCAGTAAAAGCGGTGTCTTAAGTCCTTAAAATGCTTAAGACACCTTTTTTACTAAGCCTGTTCGATAGAGCGGATTCGTCCGTAGGCAGAAAGCAGATAAAGACCGCTGATTCCGACAAGTGCATAGATAATGCGGGAAAGCCAGCTCATATTACCAAACAGAAATGCCACCAGGTCAAATCGGAAGAATCCGATGAGTCCCCAGTTGATGGCTCCAATGATTACAAGTGTTAGTAATGTATAATCTAATCCTTTTGAACTCATAGCCAAAGTCCTCCTTTACTATGTAGTATGGTGCAAAGTGGATGACATTATACATCAATTTCTATTTATTCTTTATAAAGGCGGAACGATTGTGGCTGAAACAAAAAAGATTGTAAAGTATCGAAAACCATTTCATTTAAATATAGAGATTGTCATTTTTGTCATTATTCTTGTATATATTCTTTTTTATGTATTTTCTTATTTCACTGAAAAACACATTGGAATATATGAAGTGACCCAGGGTACAATTGCCGAGAATAATACTTATACCGGATTGATTGTAAGGTCAGAAAGTGTTTATACTTCCGACTATAGTGGTACCTTTAATTATTACATTGCAGACAATGCCCAGGCTGGCTGGAACAATATTATCTGTTCTGTGGATGAGACAGGCTCTGTCAGTGATCAGTTGGCGGCTGCAGCTGCTTCAGATACCACGGGGCTTGACAGTGATTATTTTAAAAATCTGAAGTCCAATGTATCACAGTTTACCCAGTCCTATGATTCATTGTCTTTTTATCATGTATATGATTTTAAAGAAAATGTAAGCTCCCAGGTCATGGAATCGGTAAATATGAGCGCATTATCCGATTTGACAGCATCCGGGGCAACGGCAAGTGATACCTTCCATATCAGTTATGCCCAGACTCCGGGGCTGATTGCTTATTATACCGATGGCTATGAAAATATCACGACAGATAATTTTACGGCAGATGATATTCAGCCGCTGGATTATAAGAAGACAACCATTAAAAATAACAGTACGATTGCTGCAGGTGACCCGATTTATAAGCAGATTACCAGTGAAAACTGGAATATCATTCTTCCGGTCCAGAAAGCAACCTATGACCGGTTAACAGACAGCAATGTTATTGAAATCAAATTTAAAAAAGACAATACGAGCTGCTGGGTGAATTATGAATTAAAAGCCCAGGGGAATGATTATTATGTGATATTATCTCTGCATAATAACATGGTTCGCTTTGCAGGAGACCGTTTTACCGATGTGGAATTACTGCTGACGGAGCGGAGTGGACTTAAGATTCCAAATTCTTCCATCACGGAAAAGGCTTTCTATACTGTTCCGAAGGAATATTTTACCCGTGGAGGCGATTCTAACTCCTTAGGCTTATATGTAAGGGACAGTAAGACCAATGCTGTTAATTTCGTTGCAACAGCTATTTTCCAGGAATCCGAAACGGATTATTATATTGACGAAGAAGAAATTACTGCAGGCAGTATCATTCAAAAGCCGGATTCCAACGATACTTTTGAGGTGCAGGCGCAGTCCACACTTCAGGGTGTATACAATGTCAACAAGGGATATGCGGTATTCAAGCAGATTGATATTTTGTATCAGAATGAAGAATATACCATTGTAAAGGCTGGAACAGATTTTGGAATCTCCATTTATGATCACATTGCATTAGAGGGCGATGCTGTTTCCGAGGATGATTTGATTAATTAATATTGTTAAAAAAGTAACATTATCATAAAATGATATCATGAGATTAAGAGGTGTATAAAATGCTGAAAGAAAACTTAAAAGAAGTGCAGGAAAATATTTTAAAGGCATGTGAAAAGTCCGGAAGGAATCCGGAAGATGTAACATTGATTGCTGTCAGCAAGACCAAGCCGGTACCAATGCTGCAGGAAATTTACGATGAAAACATCCGTGACTTTGGGGAAAATAAAGTGCAGGAGCTGGTAGAAAAATATGATGAGCTTCCACAGGATATCAAATGGCATATGATTGGTCATTTACAGAGAAATAAAGTGAAATATATCGTTGATAAGGTCTGCCTGATTCATTCTGTAGATTCTTACCGTCTCGCTGAAGAAATTAATATTCAGGCAAAGAAGAAAAATATCACAGTTCCGATTCTTGTGGAAGTCAATATTGCTGAAGAAAGCAGCAAATTTGGTATTCATGCAGAGGATGCCATTGCACTGGTAGAACAGATTGCACAGCTTGAAAATGTACGGATAAAAGGACTTATGACCATTGCTCCGTTGGTAAAAAATCCAGAAGATAACCGTCAATATTTTCGGAATATCCGCCAATTATCTGTTGACATAGCCGCAAAAAACATTGATAATGTATCTATGAATGTCCTGTCCATGGGTATGACAGGAGATTATATGGTTGCCATTGAGGAAGGTGCTACAATGGTTCGTGTCGGTACCGGAATTTTTGGCGAAAGAAATTATAATAAATAAGTAGTTAGGAGAATGAACAATGGGTCTTTTTGATAAATTTATGGATGTTATGCGTTTGAACTCAGATGATGACGATGATGATTTCTATGATGACGATTATTATGATGAGGAGGAAGAAGAAAAGCCAAAGAAAAAGCTTTTCCATAAGCATGAGGAAGAGGATGACGATTTCGATGAGCCTGTTGTAAAGGAGAAACCAAAGGCAGTCAGCAAGATTACTCCAATGCGTAGCAGCCGGAAGCAGAATGGTAATATGGCAGTCTGTGTGATTAAGCCAACCTCTTTTGAGGATGCAAGAGAGATTACTGAGACTCTTCTTATGAACCGTACCGTTGTATTGAATGTAGAGGGTCTGGATGTTGAGATTGCCCAGAGAATTATTGACTTTACCTCTGGTTCCTGTTATGCAATCAATGGAAATTTGCAGAAGATATCCAATTATATCTTTATTATTACACCGGAATCTGTTGATATTTCAGGTGACTTCCAGGAGATTTTAGACAGCTTCTCCGGTTCGTCCATTCAGACAGATTTTCGTTAATAGTATTACAATCAAAATATATGATGTGATATAGCTATGATGCAGGATGAACAATTAATAAAAAAACGCTTCCTGGACTTGTTCCAGCAGGCACAACGCAAGGGGATTGTCTGTTTCAGCGATTTTCTTACCCTGAATGAACAGAATATCTTAAATAGCTGCGCCGGATCATTGGGAATTACCTATGAATTATCGGGCGGCTGTTTTTATGCAGAGCGTCAGATAGCAGCTTTTCTTCCTGATGCTCTTTATTATGAATGGAGTTATCCGATTAAATGTATTGAAATTGCACCGGCTTATCCGAAATTTGCAGATACAATTTCCCACCGGGATGTATTGGGAGCTTTGATGAATCTTGGCATTGCAAGAGAGAAGCTTGGAGACATTCTGATAAAGGATAATAAGGCTTACCTTTTTGTAAAAAGGGAAATTGCCGATTACATAGCCGAGGAACTTCAACAGGTATGTCATACTATAGTACATTGTGTTTTAGAAGAACCATCAGCTATGGCAGTGGAGCCAGAATTAAAAGAATTCGAAAAAATTGTGGCATCGAATCGCTTAGATAGTGTGATAGCTGCCATGAGCGGAAAATCAAGAAGCCAGTCGGTTGTGCTGATACAATCCGGTAAAATTTTTATCAATGGTGCAGAGTGTTTACATAATACATACTTATGTAAACAAAATGATGTAATTTCCATCCGCGGCACCGGAAAATTTATTTTTGATGGGGAAATTGGCACCACAAAGAAAAGTAAGATGAAAATCCGTTTCCGGCAGTATATTTGATTAATGATGAAAATCCACTTCCGGCAGTATGTTTCATAAAAAAGACGAAAGGCGATAGATTTATGAATAAGAAAATTATGTATATAATTACTATATTGAGTACAGCAGTATTGCTTTTTCTCGACCAGATAGCAAAATATTTAGCCGTGCTTCATCTCAAAGGACAGGCTGCAATTCCAATTATTAAGAACGTTTTTGAATTGCAGTATCTTGAAAATCAGGGGGCAGCCTTTGGTATTATGCAGGGAAAGAAAACTTTTTTTGTGATTGGGACATTGATTTTCCTTGTAATAGTGGTAATTCTTTATCATAATATTCCACTGACGAAAAGATTTACACCAATCCGCATTGTTGCTGTACTGATTATTGCCGGTGCTATTGGAAATATGATTGACCGTGTTGTACACCAGTATGTCATTGATTTCTTTTATTTTAAGCTAATTAATTTTCCAATTTTTAATGTGGCAGATATTTATGTGGTGGTAGCATGTATTCTCTTTATTCTGCTGATGCTGTTTTATTATAAGGAAGAGGAATTAGGTCAGATTTTCCCATTTATGAAGAGCAAAAAAACGGAAAAGTAGGGGGAAATTTCTATTATGCATAATGAAACTTTTGAAGTTACGGATGAATATGAAGAGGAACGTCTGGATAAGTTTCTGGCTGCTATCTACCCGGAACAGTCCAGAAGTTTCTTTCAGAAATTGATAAAGGATGGTTTGGTATCAGTTAATGATGTGCCGCAATCAAAAGCAAATTATCGGATGCATATAGAAGATATGGTTTCTGTGACCATACCAGATGCGGTAAAGACAACCATTTTACCAGAAGCTATTCCATTAGACATCTTGTATGAAGATGATGATGTAATTATCGTTAATAAACCCAAAGATATGGTTGTACATCCATGTCCCGGACATTACAGCGGAACGCTTGTAAATGCAATCATGTACCATTGCAGGGAAAATCTTTCCGGAATCAATGGTGAAATCCGGCCAGGCATCGTTCATCGAATTGATAAGGATACCACCGGTTCACTGATTATCTGCAAAAATGACCAGAGCCATCGTCTGATTGCAGAACAGATTAAAGTGCATTCCGTTAACCGGCTGTATCGTGGCATTGTAAAAGGAATTGTAAAAGAAGATTCCGGCACCATTGAAGGCGCAATCGGACGCCATCCAAAAGACCGTAAGAAAATGGCAATTAATGAACGAAATGGGAAAACCGCAATTACCCATTACCGTGTTATAGAGCGTCTAAAAGATGCAACTTATATGGAATTCAAACTGGAAACGGGACGTACTCATCAGATTCGTGTTCACATGGCAAGTATTGGTCATCCCTTACTGGGCGATACCGTATATGGCAGTCTGAAGAATCCATATCATCTGCAAGGACAGACCCTTCATGCTTATATCATTGGATTTGTGCATCCGACAACCGGAGAATATGTTGAGTTTAAAGCACCGATTCCGGAATATTTTGAAGATCTTTTAAATAAATTGAGGAAGAATTAATTCAGGATTCTTCTTCAATTTTTTATGCTTTCTCCGGTATTATTTTCGGTAATATTTAGTGATTGGCTGTTTTCAATTTTAAAAAATTTTATTTATTTTCAGAAAATACTAGGAATAGTGCACTAAATATGTTATAATTCATTTATCAAGTTATATATTTTGCATAAAGAGGTGATTGCTATGGGAAATAATGTTGTTATAACCATCGGACGTGAATTTGGAAGTGGCGGAAGAGAAATTGGCAAGAAAGTTGCAGATCGTCTCGGCATAAAGTTTTATGATAAAGAGCTTTTACAGGAAGCTGCAAAAGAAAGCGGTTTCTGCCGTGAAATTTTTGAAAATCAGGACGAAAAGCCAACGAACAGTTTCTTATATTCTTTAGTTATGGATACATATTCCATAAATGGCTATTCATCCGCACCGTTTTTAGATATGCCCTTAAATCATAAAGTATTTTTAGCACAGTTTGAAACCATTAAGAAAATTGCTGAAAAAGAATCCTGTGTCATTGTTGGTCGCTGCGCCGACTATGCACTGGCAGAAAATCCAAACTGCATCAATGTATTTATTCATGCTGACAAGGAATTCCGGACAAAACGTGTAGCTGCGGAATTGCAGGTAAATGAATCCAAAGCAAAGGATGCAATCCAGAAAAAGGACAAACAGCGTGCCAGCTACTACAATTACTATACCAGCAAGAAATGGGGCGACTCAAGAAGCTATCATCTGACCTTAGACAGCAGCGCTCTTGGCATTGATAAATGTGTAGAAATGATTTTACAGTATCGTGCATTATATCTTATGAAATAAGAACCAAAAAGCGCATGAACTTTTAAAGTATTTCAAAAGAAACTTTAGAGTTCATGCACTTTTTATTTTTCATTCATATTTTTCCCTCATTTGCTATAAAGCAGAACTGCCAAAGGGGGATAAAAAGCTCTGAAACAGCCATAAGGGAATGCCTGTGTAAGTCAAAGGCATTTATGCGTGCGTCGGTGCTAACCGGCTTAAAATGGCAGCAATTATTCGTAAAAGTAACCCTATTTAGCGCAAGTCGACATAAGGCATGTTGGACATGCTTAGAAGACCGTCATATATCCGTGAGGGAAGATTGTTACCTTGGCTGATAAAAATATATCTACCCGTACACGAAGACCAGTCGAGGGGCATCTGTGATATATTTCTCGGTGGAATCCGGACGAACGGATATATAGTCTTTCTGCGTAGGGTGGATTTACTCCGCCCGAAGTGCCTAGAAAGATTGCGCTAAATGCCAGCTTTTACGGTGCGGACAGCACTTTAAATAAATGCGTATGTGCGTAAAAGGCATTCCTAGGGATTTGTCTGTGTAAATTAAAAACAGCCACGAGCCGGAGCAGGGTCGTGACTGTTAAGGGCTTGCGCCCCGATATGAAATTGTGCCAAGATTGTAGCACGGAGAATCATAAAATGCAATAGGGTGTCATTGATTGTAAGAAAAATGCTTGTGCGTAGGGGAATAGGTGGTAGGCTGACTGCCTAGGGTGACCATGCTTTATCGGTTGCCCTGCGTCAGCCTTAAAACCACCGTAATTCGGGTTCATGCGCATCAAGTATTTATCTGAAAATCAATGACCAAAATCATGGTCAGGACGTATGTAGTGGTTCGTCACTCGGGGCAAAACTGGTACTGGGGAATACTTAAGCGCCGTCTGTTGGGCGTACAGCTTGCGCGCCCACAGACAAGCGGACAACGTGGAGAAAAAAAGTGTCGCCCTTACTTGACTATGGCAACACTTTTCCCTTATTTGCTATAAAGCAGAACTGCCAAAGGGGCTATAAAAAGCTCTGAAACAGCCATAAGGGAATGCCTGCATAGGTCAAAGGCATTTATGCGTGCGTCGGTGCTAACCGGCTTAAAATGGCAGTATTTATTCGTAAAAGTGAACGGTGTTTTGCGAAAATGCAGGCGTAGCCGGAATGGTAGTTTGTGCCATGCGATATTTGTATCTCCCCCTCTGAGCATGGCGGTTACAAACTATTTGCAAAATGGAGCTTTTACGATATAAATTATCGTGTGAGATAAAAAAAATATAGATAACTCATAATCAAGAGAAAGGTTATGGGCTATCTATTTTTTTTACCCAATTCGAATAGTTAGTTCCGGGTGGCAGGGTGTTGCCCCTACTTGACTATGGCAACACTTTTCACTCATTAAGAAAAAATGGCTTACAATGTAAAAATTACTGAATATGCAAACGGTCAATTAGAAGTTACAACGTATAAGCAGGGAGTTTATACAATGCTGGAGGGTGAAAGTTCTTATCGTGCTGATATGATTGATAAAAACGCTGAGACTTTAGCGTGGCGGTTTGCGTCTTATGTGATTGACGAAAAGACTGGACAAGGGCGTTTTATTCCTCGTATTGATGATAGGGAATACTGTTATAATCCGTTTACTGAAAAGATTCAACGTGTTTATACGGATGCTGATGAATGGGCTGAAAACCGTAAAAAAGAACATTCCTTATATAGTTCACTCAACCGTACACGCTCGGCATTGTATATGTACGCTAGACAATGTGACTGGGAGTATTTTATCACGTTGACTTATTCGCCGGATAAAATAGAAAATCGTTATGACTTTTCGTTGTGTATGAAAAAGGCGCATAAATGGATTAATAATTGTAAAAATCGTAAAGCAAAAGAATTATTATATTTGCTTGTGCCGGAACGACACAAGGATGGAGCATGGCACATTCATGGATTGTTATGCAATACTACCGGGTTGACGTTTATTGATTCCGGCAAAAGATATGACGGAAAAATCGTTTATAACTTGGACGATTGGAAGTTAGGTTTTTCAACTGCTACAAATGTTACTGATACTTACAAAGTATCAAACTATATAACAAAATACATAACTAAAGACTTATGCGCTATAACTCCGGGAAAACAACGGTATTTTGTATCGAAGTCGATTCCAAAACCGAAAACATTTACTGCATTAATAGACCCGGACGAAGTAGATAGTTTTATTCAAGAAGTAGCTGATTCCTACGGTGCTGATTTGGAGTATCAAAAGGATGTTAGCGGTTACTTGGATGTTAACTATAAATATTTTAAAAAGTGTCAAGAAGAAAGAGAGGACAAAGAGAATGGCGAACAGTGAAGAAAAAGAAAAAATGGCAGAATTTGAGGTTGTTGTAATTCCAAGGACTATATCGCAGGCGGTATTTATTGAGTCGGTCGTTATGCCGGAGATTGCCGCAGTGTTGGTAAAGTACAAAAAGGATATTATCGAATTAGGAGAGGAGCAGTAAAGATGGTTAAATTAGTCGGATATGTAGAAATGAAAAAGAAAGTTGGAAAGATACTTTTTGTGGAGCGGGATAATGATGAGAAATGCGTTGGTAAGGCAACTGATAAGATTTTTCTGTTTGATGATTTGTCACAGAAAATAAAGCCGGATTCTGTTGGACATGAAGTTGTTGTTAGTTATAGCTGTGGTTATAATGGCAAGGCTTATATAGCTGATGTTGTAGTAAAGTAGGCTTACTATGGAAAATGTATTGACTACAGAGGTATCAGATACAATTACAGAAGTTGCGTCCAGTGATTTATTTGCAACCCATGCTGGAAATATGGAAGTATTGCTTATATGTGTATTGTTCGGAATCGGTGTATTGTGTGGACTGGTTATTGCAAAAATATTGTTCAATAAGGTGAGGTATTAAGATGCAAACGTATGATATTTATGGTGCAATTACAATCTTCGGGATGGGTATTATAGGCGGTTTTCTATTCGGTTGCTCATGTGAAGTTATATCATTTGCAATCGGTGGAATTATAAAGTTTTTTAAAAAAGCATGAAAAGGAGGAAATAACAATGGAAGGTATTCAGACTGCATTGACAGAAGCGTTTACAACTGTTGCTACTAATTGCAATACTGCAATTGCCAACGTATTACCTATTGCGTTGGGCGTTGTTGGTGCCGTAATGGTTGTTACATTTGGTATCAAAGTGTTCAAAAAGCTGACTGGTAAGGCGTAAGGTATATTTGGTAGCTGACTGGCATGGAATGGATTTTCCATGCCAGTTTTTGAATTAAAGGAGATAACATAATGAAAACAATTGCTAAGAGAATATGTATGATATTTATGGCGTTATATTTATCTGTATCAACTGTTGTATGTGACTATCAGCAGGCGCAGGCGGCAGAATGGGCGTATACGTTATGGTCTTTAAGTGAAGTCATGGGAACGCTTTTAGGTATGCTGGGAATAACTTGGACTGCTGCTGAAGCATATGAAAATAAGGATGTCATAGAAAAAGATGCAAAATCAATATTAGAATCCATGAAAAGTGCGGTTGATTCTGAGATGGATGGTATAGATGAAACATTTGATATTTGGTTGGATGGCGTGGTACAAGATGCTCAGGAGACTGGACGTATTGTAATGGATGCTGGTTCGGATGGCTGGCACAAATTAAAAGAATGGGCGGCGGATATGTTCGCTGGGACTGATGGGTCAAAGGTTGGAAGTAAACCGCATGAAGCTTATCCAACGTTAACTTCGGGTTCGATAGCGGAAACGCTTTCTATCCAGTTACCGTATTTAACCACGGCTCAGGTGGAACAGATAAAAGCTAAGTATGATGATACGGACTATAACGCATTGACTATTTATAAATTCCAATCAAGCCAAACTAAATTACACCCTTATGCGGGTTCTGACATTCCATGTACTATATATTATTATTATATAACGCCTTATAATGTGCCGGATAAAGCAACTATAAAAGGGCGGTATGCAGACTATAATAATTATTCCGGTGGCTTGGTTTATGATATATATAATGCGGATGGAACGCTATATAATACAATCAATGCAATGTGCGGTAATGGTATGGTTTATAAGGTTGTTATAGATTCAGATAATAAACCTATTTATCGTTTTTCCCCGAGTTATGGCGTTAGTAAAGCGATTGAATCTGTCCAAGGTACGTATCTATTTAATGGTTTAATTACTAATAAGTATGGTATCGCGCAACTAATTGATTGTGCAAATGATAAAGGGCGTGTTTTATATTCGACAATACAAATAGATGGTGTGCGTGGAGACCTTGCGCCGGATGTTATTTTTCCTAAAATATTAGGCGGGTTGTCTGTGCCGGATTCAATATTAGATTTAATAAATAGCGGTACTTATCCGGATGCATATGATGTTGTTGTACCGGGTCAAACTGCCGGAGAGGATGAAGCAGGAAACAAAGTTATAAATGGTGATATTGATGTACCCGTGTCAGATATTCCGGTTGGTGGAGTGGCGGAAGGTGACGCAGTTATTGACTTACCTATACCGGGGGTTACTCCAGTTGATAAGGTTAAGGATGTTGTAATTGATACGGATATTCCAATTGATGATGTAATAGATGATACAACTAATCCTGACCCTCCAACGGATGATAAAAATAACCAACTAAAATATGACGGATGGACAACTATATTCCCATTCTGCATACCGTTTGACTTGGTTCGGTGTTTCGAAGTGCTAAAGGCAAAGCCTGTTGCTCCGGACTGGGAGTATACACTAAGGGTTGATTCGTTAAATTTTGAATATACGTTTCATTTGAATTTTGATAAGGTACGACCATTGGTAACAATATTCAGAACTGGAGTATTGCTAACATTTATTGTCGGTCTAATCCTAGTTACTAGAAACATTATAAAAGGATAGGGGGGTTTTTATGGATTTTTCAGCAGTATCGGGCATATTTGATAAGATATTAAAGTTTTTGCCAACAAGTCCATTTATAACATTTATAAATAAAATGCAGGACTTGCCATACTTAGGCTATCTCAATTACTTCTTGCCTATAAGTCAGATTATTGCAATTGGTGAAGCGTGGCTTGTGGCAATTGGTTTGTTTTATGCGTACCAAATTATATTAAGATGGATTAAGGCAATAGAATAGAGGTGAATATATATTGATAACGTTGTATTCGGGTACGCCGGGCAGTGGTAAATCGTTACATCTAGCGGAAAAGTTATACTATAGAATCCGTGCCGGGCGTCCAACAATCTGCAATTTTGATGTTCATGTGAACTATAAAAAGATAAAGGCTAAAAGATTCTATGATTCATTCTGTTATATTGATAACTTGGAATTGACGCCACAAAGACTTATAGAGTATTCACAAAACCTATTTAAAAACAAAAGACCCAAAGAGGGTAGCATATTATTGGTGATTGATGAATGTCAGATATTATTTAACTCAAGGGATTGGGGGCGCACTGGTCGTAATGAATGGTTATCGTTTTTTACGCAACATAGGAAATATGGATATGATATTGTATTAGTGAGTCAGTTTGACCGGATGATTGATAGACAGATTCGTTCATTAATAGAATACGAACTTGTTCATAGAAAAGTATCTAATTATGGTTGGATTGGGAAAATATTGTCTTTATGCAGTATAGGCAATTTATTTGTATCAGTTAAAATTTGGTACCCAATGAAAGAAAAGGTAGGTAGTCAATTCTTTAAAGCTCATAAAAAATACTATAGCCTATATGATACCTATAACATATTTACAACGCCTGGTTGAATGGGTGGGGTATGGGGTCCCCACCATGATGCCAGGCGTTGCGATATGTTAAAAAATCATATAACCATTTTTGCGTAACCACATTACAAACAATATTATTACAAAAGTAGCAACAATTCCGCAAATATCGGTTAGTATGGATTTGTTCCCTTTGCCGGAAATGCGATATGTTTTTGGCTTGATTTTGATTTCTTTGAATCTATTTTTTCTTCTCATGTTTTTTTATCTCCCATATCTTTAGAATGAACAAATGTATTGTAGCATATCTTATAGTGGAACGTCCAGTAATCCCGAAGTAGCAAGGTAGAAATTGGCGCAAGCGCAGCTTATCTAAGCTGTGCTTGTTTGCCTATGTATATAAAAGACTATTTTTGTCAACGGCTCGTTTTTTTAGCCACTGTTTTTGTGGCCTAAAAAAATAACCAACGGTTACCGTTTACTAAAATTGGCTTTTATGTCGGTAGTAGCTTGCATTCGAAAAAGATAATACAATTGTCTCTTGTGGTGGTCAATTACTGGTGGTGAGTAACCAATAATTATATAATGAGTTTCAGCCGTGTGCCTGCACACGGCTTTATTATGGGAAAATCTCCGGATTTTCCCTACCTTTGCGTATATAAATCAATATGTCAACGCCTTGCTTTTGCTTGCAAAAGTTGCATCCATAGACGTTTTATCTGTGGATGCAAGGGTTTACATGTTGTATTTTATACGCTAGAACAGAAAAAACGGTTGACATCCGTGCATTATGTGTGTTATATATTAATTGTGAGTTATTTATTCGTAAAAGCTGTGTTTTGCGAATAGATACTTCACTACCACTATATATACCATATTAACGCACAAAGCAGACTTTACATCAAGTCTTTTGAATCTAATATAATTGTAAATGGACCGTCATTCAGCAAAGTTATCTTCATATCGGCTCCAAAGGACCCAGTTTGTACATCCGGAACTTCGTCACGACATTTTCCAATGATATATTCATATAATTCGTTAGCTTTTTCTGGATTACCTGCATTTACAAAGGACGGTCGATTTCCCTTACGGCAATCTGCATATAATGTAAATTGTGAAACTAACAAAAGGGATCCATTTACATCCTTTAGACTTAAATTTGTCTTGCCATTCTCATCTGCAAAAATCCTTAATCCCAATAGCTTTTTAACTAATTTATCTGCAATTTCTTCATTATCATCCTCAGCAATTCCGATTAATACCAGGTAGCCATTCTGAATGGAACCAATAATTTTCTGTTCAACTTCAACTTTGGCATGTGTAACACGCTGTATTACGAATTTCATTCTTCTAAAATTCCTTTCATTACATATTCTTATCCTATTATATATGTAAAGACATGGATTTTCCAGTAGTTTTCATGTATAATGTATTCGTAAAACACAAAACTTGGAGGCTATTCATGAAACTTCAAAAATTATATAGTTATACTAGAAAGGCAATTGATGATTTTCAGATGATTAAAGAAAATGATTCTATTGCGGTTGGTATTTCCGGAGGAAAAGACAGTCTTACGCTGCTATATGCCCTGGCTGGTCTACGCAGATTTTATCCGGTGCACTACTCTCTTACTGCCATAACAGTTGATTTGGGATATCCGGATTTTGATTTAACAGAAATCAAAGCATTGTGTCAGAAGCTGGATGTGCCATATCATATTATTCCAACACAGATTGGGGCAATTATAAAAGAGCAGAACAAAAAGAATAGCCCCTGCTCTCTTTGTGCAAAGCTTCGTAAAGGAGCATTGAATCAGGCGGTCATTGAGCTTGGCTGCAACAAAGTTGCTTATGCGCATCATAAGGATGATATCATAGAAACGATGCTGCTTTCTCTTATGTTTGAAGGAAGATTTTATGCATTTCCACCGGTTACACATCTCGACCGTAGTAATCTTGATGTTATCCGGCCGTTGATGTATGTTCCGGAAGTCGATGTAATTGGTTTTAAAAATCATTACAATCTTCCTATAGTCAAAAATCCATGTGCATTTGACGGAAAAACGCAGCGCCAATATGCCAAGGATTTATTACAGCAGCTTAATAAGGAGCATCCTGGTGTAAAGAACCGTTTATTTACAGCAATTATAAATGGGAATATTCCCGATTGGAGGGCAATCAGCTAATGAATGAAAAAGCATATTATGAATCGGTAAATACAAAAAATGAATTAAAGTTACGTGAACTTCAGAAGGAGCTGCCCACCTTCTGCCGAGAGTTTTTTATCGGAATGAAGGCGTCTGTTTCGTCCCGGACCCTATTGGCTTATGCATATGATTTAGGTATATTTTTTGATTTTATACATCAGAATAATCCCATTTGTGCGAAAAAGCCGGTAAATGAATTCACTATCGATTTGTTAGACCAGATTTCGCCTATGGATATTGAGGAATATCTTGATTATTTAAGGGTTTATGAAAAAGATGGTGTTGCGCATACCAATGATGAAAGAGGCATTTCACGTAAACTGGCAAGCTTACGAAGCTTTTATAATTACTATTTCTGTAAAGAAATGATAACAAAAAATCCTGCACAGCTTGTCCGGATGCCAAAAAAACACGAAAAAACCATAACGAGACTTGATGTAGATGAAGTTGCTATGCTGTTAGATGAAGTTGAATCTGGTGAAAAATTAACCGAACGCCAGCAAAAGTTTCATGAACAGACCAAATGTCGTGACCTTGCAATTATGACATTGCTTTTAGGAACAGGAATCCGTGTTTCTGAATGTGTGGGACTTGATATCACAGATGTAGACTTTCGTAACAACGGAATCAAAGTACATCGAAAAGGTGGTGCAGAAGTCGTTGTATACTTCGGTGATGAGGTTCGCACTGCTCTTTTGAATTATCTGGAAGAAAGAAATACCATTGAAGCTGTGGAAGGAAGCACCAATGCCCTCTTCCTTTCCCTGCAGAAGAAACGAATCGGTGTCCGGGCAGTAGAAAATCTGGTAAAAAAATACTCGAAATTAATTACCACGATGAAGAATATTACACCGCATAAACTGAGAAGTACCTATGGAACGTCACTATATCGCGAAACAGGCGATATTTACCTGGTGGCTGATGTCTTAGGCCATAAAGATGTAAATACCACGAAAAAGCATTATGCGGCCTTAGAGGATGAACGTCGAAGAACTGCTCCAAAATATATTCATTTGCGGGATGAATAAAAATAAGCATTCTTATCATTATATTATAATTAATATTTTATAAGAAAAACAGTTTCCCTTCCGGTATTATAAAAGTAGAAATATATTTATAATCACCAGAAGGGAAACTGTTTTAATATAAGATAATAAAAGGAATCTTATAAAATACTTGATATCTTATCCTGAATCCGCTGTTTTACTAATTCGGCAATTTCTTTGGATTTCATATCTTTATACTCTTCGTAATAAATCGGCTCCAAATAATGAACCTGTGTAGTAATCGGCCACAGATAAAAACTGTTAAAGACTTTGTAGGAATCAATCAATGCAATTGGTACAATTGGTACATGTGCTTTGATTGCAGATTTAAAACTACCCGCTTTGAAATCACAGACACGATTACGGTTATTGAATTCGTAACCACCTTCTGGAAAAAGAATGTATTTCTTTCCGTTCTTTACATCTTCTGAAACTTCGGTAATAATTTTCAAAGCCTGACGGACATTATCTTTTATTAAACGCTTACCCTGGAGTAAGTCAACAAATTCACTTACCAGAATGGTATGGGATTTTGCTTCGTCCATAACAAGGGCACAAGGTTCTTTATGAGTGCTTATGATACCAAGAGCATCATATTTACCCTGATGATTCGGATACATAACATATCCACCTTCTTTTGGAAGATTTTCTTCGCCATAGGCTACAGTCTTGATTTTACCGGAACGCTTCATTAAATAAATGACATGACGAACCAGTTTATATCGTTCTTCTTCCGAATATTTTTCCGGATGATCTGCCCACTTTCTCATTTTCGGTATAATATATGGGGCTCGAAAAAGATTCATTAGAATAACATATATAAAACGTAACATTTTCTAACTCCTTGATATTTTAATCTTGTACTATGCGTAAAATAATACATAACTATTATACCACATTCCAAAAATTCGACAACTATTCTTTCTTTTCTGATAAATTTTTATTTTAAATTTCTTAGCATATTATGCTGCAATCACTTTAAGGACTGCTTCTGCCAGCTTCTGATGTCCCTCTTCATTTAAATGTTCTCTATCAGCACTGCTTGGTGCTGCAATATCAGATGCAGCGAGAAAATCGCAGTTATATTTTAGGGCAATTCTTTGATAAACGGATTTTAATTTTTTAGATACTTCAACAGATTTTTGATTAAATTCAGGATCAAACTCCGGCTCCCAAACTCCTTCACCTAATTGGATTGGAGAAATTAACAAAATACGGGTATCTGAATCAATTTTCCGAATCTGTTTTAATAATTGTTCTATTCCAAGTCCAATTACTTCTGCTGATGCATTATATAAGCTTTTGCAGTCATTCGTTCCTAACATAAGAACAACCCGGTCAATTGGAGCGTGGCTTTCTAACAGTGTCGGAAGTAAGGCAGCCCCCTTCCGTCCCTCTCTTAGCTCATCTTCAAAGACGGTGGTTCTACCGCATAAACCTTCTTCTATAATACGATAACCTTTTTCATATAAATGTTGTTCTAAAAGACCTGTCCATCTGGTATCACGTCCATATCTCTCTTTTGTGCCTGGAATTAAACCGTAAGTATTTGAATCGCCAAAGCATAATATTTCTTTCATAGTAAACCTCCATTTGTCTAAAACAATGTAATTTGATATATGTAGTTGAAAATAATACTTTTTCTAATTTCCTACTATATTAATATGGTTACTATGAAAAGTCAATATAAAATTAAAAATAATATTTAAAATAGCATTAAAACAAAATCTCTTCTTGTATATCTTATTTATCCAGAAAGGTATCTAATTTATCTAAAAGCGTTCTGTGTTCTGTCATATCTGAAATCCTATTTAAATTCACTGGAAGAATAAGAAACAGTAAGGTACTCTCCCGCATGGATGGTATCACTGGTCAACTGGTTCATATCTTTTACTTCTTCGATATAGGATGCATAATCGGCGTCATCACCGGCATATTGCTGGGCAATAGTCCAGAGAGTATCCCCTTTCTGTACTTCAATGCTGGTATAATATTTATAGGTATTTACCTCATTGGAAGCTTTGCTCTGTGAAGAAGCAAGCAGGTTGCTTCCTAAAATAACACCAAGGATGGTTAAAAGCACTGCCAGAAAAGAAATAATAAGATATCTTTGAATCTGGCACACATATGCTCTGTTTCTTCTTCCGTTTGCACGAATTGCCATCGTACGATTCGATGTATACTGAGTTCCATCCATATATCTGCGTCTGTTGTCTATTTTATTTCCCCTTCCGTAGTATTTTTTATATTCGTTGTATCCATATACTCTATTATCACGATTCATTGTTCTGTCTCCTTTCGAACGTCTGTTGCGAACATTTGTTTATATATGCATTATATATAGGGAACGTTCGTTTGTCAAGCAGAAAAGCGAACAAATTTTCGGAATATGTGTTTGCTTTTTCTGTGAACATATGTTAGACTTAGAATATAAAAAGGAGGTAATGAGATGGCATACGGAAAAATCAGTTCAAAACAAAAGGAAATTCTTGAATATATTAAACAGGAAATTTTAAATAAAGGATACCCACCTGCTGTTCGTGAAATTTGTGAAGCAGTTAATCTGAAATCAACTTCTTCGGTTCACTCTCATCTGGAAACTCTTGAGAAGAATGGATATATCAGACGTGACCCTACGAAGCCAAGAGCAATTGAGATTATTGATGACAGCTTTAATTTAACCAGACGTGAGGTTGTTAATGTTCCTATGGTAGGAAGTGTTGCTGCAGGACAGCCGATTCTTGCAGTAGAAAATATTACCAGCTATTTTCCTATTCCGGCAGAGTTTATGCCAAATGCAGAAAGCTTTATGCTTCGAGTTAAGGGAGAAAGTATGATTAATGCAGGTATTTTCGATGGGGATAATGTTCTTGTAAAGCGTCAGTCTACTGCATCTAATGGTGATATTGTGGTTGCTCTTGTAGATGATTCTGCAACGGTTAAGACCTTTTATAAGGAGGATGGTTATTATCGTCTGCAGCCAGAAAATGATTCCATGGATCCAATTATTGTGAAAGAATGTTCTATTCTCGGAAAGGTATTCGGCGTATTCCGTTTCCTGGCCTAGTAATAATTTCAGGCTTATTAAGTAAGTATATTTTAGAAAGAAGGCGCTACCATACAGACTGTGTTTGTACGATAGTGCCTTCCTGATATGAACATCTTATTATATAACTTTTTATATATCCCTTTTCATAATATACTTCTTAACTATATATTTCTTAAAGTTCTTCCGGGTCAATATCTTTTCCATCTCTCCAGATGCGCTCTAAATCGTAGAAGAGACGATCTTCTTTTGAGAAGATATGAACGATAATATCACTGTAGTCCATCAGAATCCAGCTGGAACGCTGATTTCCTTCAATCTGTTTTGCATGATAACCGGCTTTATATAACTGTTCATCTACGCTGTCCTGCATAGCCTGTAACTGGTTGGCATTGCTTCCACTGGCGATAATAAAATAATCTGCGATAACAGATATTTCACTGATATCAATAATACGGATATCTTCTGCCTTCTTTTCCGATAAAGCCTGATATGCAAGTTTCGCCATTTCTTTCGACTGTTTATTCATGAGAACCTCCTGTATAGTAATGATATGTTTCAAGTGTCATTGGATCGATATTTTTATCATTTTTACTGCCATTGAGATAATGAATAGTATCACATAAAATCATTTTCAGTGCTTCATCTAAATCTTCAAAGGCTGTTTTTCTGATTTCTTTTAGGTTTGCTGCTTTATCCCGTTTTGGTTCGATATAATCAGCAATAAATACGATTTTATCCAGTGTATTCATTGCCGGTGCCCCGGTGGTATGAACAGAAATTGCATGAAGAATCTCTTCGTCCTCTACTTCATATAATACTCTGGCAAGAAATGCACCGACTTTAGCATGAAGTAAAAAAGGATTATCCTTTTCCACCTGCGTGACAGGAATGTTATTCTTCACACAGATTTTTAATTTCTTTTCGTTTGGAATACATTTGGCACAATCGTGAAGCAGACCTGCAAGCTGAGCCTTTTCCATATCATAACCATTTGCCATGGCAAGACAGGCTGAAGTATACATGACCCCTAAAGTATGCTCGTAACGGTCTTTATCCAATTCCTTTTTTAATGTTTTTTTTATCTTATTTAATCTTTCGTTCATTGGTGTCTGACCTTCATCCTCCTGATATAAACACTGATGGGCAATATATTCTTCCACTTCCGGTGTGACAAGATAACGTATCGGTTCCCCTTTTGCTACCCGCTCCCGGATATTATGAGAAGAAACGGAAACATTTGGTGTGATAATCGGCCTTATATCTGCCTCATAGAGCCGCTTTAACTCTGCAGCCTTATTCTTTATCCGGTTCATATCCAAATCGTCTCTGATGGCAACTAAAAGCGTTGCAAGACGGCAAATTTCTGCCGGTTCCATCCATTTATCCAGATAATCAAGGGAATCTGCTCCCATAATGAAATAGAGTTCCCAGTCCGGATAGGTCCGATGAAGCTCCTGCAGCGTCAGATACGTATAACTGGTGCGGGCTGCATTAATCTCCATGGCCGAAAAATAAAAATCTGGATTATTTTTAATCGACAGGCGAATCATTTCCAGCCGGTGGGCAGACTGTTCAATCTCTTTATCATCCTTATGAGGCGAATGTCCCGTTGGAATAAAAAGAATCTGGTCTAAATGATATTGTGTTACCGCATTCTGTGCAATAATCAGATGCCCGATATGAATCGGATCAAAGGTTCCGCCAATAATTCCAATACGCACTTTCTTCAATCTTCTACCACCCTTCCAAGGTATAAAAGCTTTCGTTTATAACAATTCAATCTTTGGATGTTTCTTTGATTTACGGTAAAGAACGATTTTTTTACCAGTTACCGCAACCACCTGTGCATGCGTACGCTCTGCAATCATTTCGCCTAATTCGCGAGGATCATCTGCACAGTTTTTTAATACAGAAATCTTGATTAATTCACGTTTTTCAATGGCATCATCTACTGCTGAAATAATTTCCGGTGTAAGAGATGCCTTTCCAATCTGGAAAATTGGATTTATCGTACTTGCCATTCCTCTTAAATGGGAACGCTGCTTACTCGTTAATTCCATAATGATTTACTCCTTATAATAATCAAATTCAAGTCCATACATACGGACGGTATCGCCTTCCTGAATACCTTTTGCCTCTAATTCCTTTAAGATACCCTGTTCTTTTAAGAATTTCTGGAAGAAAAGGAAACCTTTCTCCGAATCAATATTGGTGTAACCCAGCATTTTATCAATCTTAGGTCCTTCCACCACATAAGCACCATCTTCCGGATCAATCTCAATGGTATAAGGTTCACCCTCTAATGCTCTCGAATCCGGGAAGAATTCCTGCTTATAGATAACCGGTGTATCGTCCATTTCATCTAAAAGACTCTTCACATAAAACATTAACTCACGTACACCCTGACGGCTGACCGCAGAAATTGGGAATACTTTAATGCCGGATGGTTCAAAGGTTTCTTTTAATTTCTCAATTATTTCATTATTGCCTTCATAAATAGCATCAATTTTATTGGCTGCAATAACCTGAGGTTTCTTTAACAATTCAGGGTTAAAGGATTCCAGCTCCTGATTGATGGCGTGAATATCAGCAATCGGATCTCTGCCTTCTGTTCCGGCAGCATCCACGACATGAATGATAACCTTGGTTCGCTCTATATGCTTTAAGAATTCATGTCCAAGACCGATTCCTTCGGATGCCCCTTCAATCAGCCCCGGAATATCAGCCATGACAAATCCGGCACCTTCGCCTAAATCAACGACACCAAGAATCGGATTTAAAGTTGTAAAATGATAATTTGCAATCTTTGGTGTTGCATTGGTGGAACTGGATAATAAAGTTGATTTTCCCACATTTGGGAAGCCGACTAAACCAACATCAGCAATTACTTTAAGTTCCAGTCGAACTTCAAGTTCCAATGCTTCCTGCCCCGGCTGTGCATATTTCGGTGCCTGCATGGAAGAGGTTGCAAAATGCTGATTGCCAAGTCCACCCTTTCCACCGGTTAAAATAATCTGTCTTTTATTCTCACCGGACATATCTGCAATTACCTTATCGGTAGCTGCATCACGGATAATGGTTCCGGCAGGAACATGGATGACAAGGTCTTCACCCTTTTTTCCGTGGCAGTTTCGTTTTTTTCCTTCTTCTCCGTTTTCTGCAGCCCATTTGTGTTTATGACGGAAATCATTTAATGTATTCATGCTGTCATCTACTTCAAAGATGATATCGCCACCTTTTCCACCATCGCCACCGTCCGGGCCGCCATCCGGAACATATTTTTCACGGCGGAAGCTCACATGACCGTTGCCGCCTTTTCCTGATTTTATAATAATTTTTGCACTATCGGCAAACATAATTTTCTACCTCATTATTGATTGTGATTAAATATCAGTTACTGTAATCAAATGATAACTTTAATTGTTTCTAAATTACTTCAAGTTAAAATATAGTTTCCTATAAGTGAAAATAGACCCGGCGCTTTCGTGTCGGGTCTATCATGCATCTTATTCGTTTGTTGCTACTGGATAAACAGAAGCCTGTTTCTTATCTCTGCCTTTTCTTTCAAATCTAAGAACACCGTCTGTTAATGCGAATAAAGTATCATCTCCGCCGATACCAACGTTAACGCCTGGATGAATCTTTGTTCCACGCTGTCTGTATAAAATGTTACCAGCCTTAACGAACTGTCCGTCTGCTCTTTTTGCACCTAATCTCTTGGATTCAGAATCTCTACCGTTCTTAGTAGAACCAACTCCCTTTTTATGAGCAAAAAACTGAAGGTTCATATTCAACATGTTCTACACCTCCTTGAAGTTTAAAATGATGTAATCATTTCCATAATTGTTTTGTATTCCCTGTAAGCCTAAAACCATTGTGTCCAAAAGTAACTTTGCATCATGTCCTGCCGGCTGCTCAAAAGATACGGAAATCAATCCGGTCTCTTCGTCCTGATTGGTCTTGAACTGTTCTTTTGTGAACATTCCAAGGGCATTGATTGTATTAATCACAAGAACCGAAATTCCTGCACATACAATATCCTCTCCGGCATCTGCATATTCAGCATGTCCGACACAGGAAAAAGCAAGATACTCTTGTTTCTGGTTTCGAAAAATCGTTATCTTTGTCATAACAATTTCCTATCGATTACGCATTAATTTTTTCGATTTTCACCTGTGTGAACGCCTGTCTATGGCCGTTCTTCTTGTGATAGCCAGTTTTTCTCTTATACTTGTAAACGATAACTTTCTTAGCTCTGCCTTCTTTTACTACAGAAGCTTCTACAGTTGCGTTAGCTGCGTCTGCACCAACTTTTAATCCGTTGTCAGATACTGCTAAAACCTGATCGAAAGTTACTTTCTCACCAGCCTCAACACCAAGCTTTTCAATGGTAATGATATCGCCTTCAGATACTTTGTACTGTTTACCACCTGTTGCTATAATTGCGTACATATGGCACCTCCTATTATCATTACTCGCCAGTTGTGGTGCTATCCTTACGATAGACTTATACCTCACTGTGCGGCATACTGTTGTATCATAGCACACGAATTACGATTCGTCAACTATTTCACGCTATAATTTTAATTATTTTTCAGGTACTTTCCGGGTATTGTATTCAGATATTTCTTTGCATATCTTGATAGATACCTTGATGTGGCTTTTGCAGCTGCTATCATCTTAGCTGAGCCACCTGCTCCAAAAGGGTCTTACGCTCCTTCTTCCGGGTCAGTTCCACTAAGCCAAGCTTTGTAATATCCACAAGCCGTACCGGAACCGGGTCTTCTTTTAAGGATAACCGGAACTGGTGCATCAGCTCTTTTCTTTGCTCTTCTTTTGCCATATTGATGAAATCCACAATGACAATTCCTGAAATATTACGAAGCCGGAGCTGTCTTGAAATCTCTGCAGCAGCTTCTAAATTAATCTTATAATAATATTCTTCTGCATTTTTTCCGGAAGTATTCTTTCCACTGTTTACATCGATAACTGTCAGAGCTTCCGTTGGCTGAATGATAAGATAAGCACCAGACTTCATCCAGACCCGTTCCGATATTGCACGCTGTATCTGCGTCTCAAAGGAATAAAGGGTTCCTAATGAAATGGCATCATTTTCATAGAACCGTATCTTAGATAAAATATCAGGATTTCCGGCATAAAGCTGTTGAAGCTCTTCATAGATATTCTTATCATCCGTAATAATTTCACCAAGCTCTTCCTGGTAAAGGTGATTAATGGCATTTTCATAAAATTTCTTTGGCAGCATCAGAATGCTGTAACAGGTACGAAAATGAAAAGTTGCAGCTAACTTCTGATAGTCAGATAAAAGTTTCCGGTATTCTGCTTCTAATTCTTCAGGAGAAGCTCCTGCCGCATTGGTTCTTACGATAAGACTATGCGGCTTTCTTTTTTCTTCCTGTCCGGCATTCTGCTTTGTATCGGTAACTGCTTCTTTTTCAAAAAGCTGCATCTGTTCGAAAAGCTGTACCTGACTGCTTAACCTTTCTTTTTCATCCGCACTTAATTTAGAAGAAATGGCAAGGGGACGGTTTTCATTTGTCAGGACAAAATATTTTCCGGTAAGGGAAAGCTTGGTATCTGCAATGGGATACTTGGTCTTGATTGCCTCTTTGGTAATCTGCACCACAAGTTCATCCCCTTCGGTCAGCTTTCCGCTTCTGCACTGCTTCGAAAACCAGGCATCTTTTATATGTGCTGTTTCCAGATAACAGGTTACTCCCTTTGCAATGTCCACAAAAGCGGCATCTAAGTTCGCGGCAATCTTTTTTACCCTGGCAATACAAATTATTCCCGGTACAACCTGATTTTCTTCGGATAACGGATGAAATGCAATTTCCCTAAACTTGTCCTTTTCATTTAACAGTGCCGTAAAATAGGAGTCGCCTACATAATGCTGCCTTGTAATGATAAATTTATTCAAGAATGTCATCTCCCATTTCATCCAATGCAATCAGAGTGCCGTCTTCTTTTCGGGCATATACGTCCACACGATGAATCTGAAACTGCATTTCGTTATAAGAAAGTTCCAGATACCGGTAAAAGGCTTCTAACAAAAGCTCTGGTTTTACATTATCTACGCTTCCTGTAGATACTTTAAGATAAAAGAATGGACAGCCATCTGCTTCCTCAACCTGAAAATCATATACCAGCTGCTTTAAGTCCATGACTTTTTCGCTTTTTTTCGTCTTTTTCGTAACCAGAATCTCCGGAGCATCTTCATAAAATGCTTTTACTTTACCTTTCAGTTCATCCAAAGTGAATGGACAATTTCCTTTATCCTTATAAAATACGTTATAGTCCGCTGCTGCAACAATGGACATCGCTGTTTTTGCATGCTCCGGCAGCATCCGGTAAGATACGATTTCAACACCTTCCACCATGGTATCATTTAAAGCCTTAACGGATTCAATTGAATTTCTGGTAGAATGTACTTCAATATCAAGATATTCTCCATCACTGGTGATTCCAACTCCCAGCGGTGCCGCAAAAGACATAATCTGATGCGGGGAAAATCCCTCGGAATATGCAATATCAATCTCAGCACGACGCATTGCTTTCTGGAAATAACGCATCATATCAAGGTGTCCGATAAATTTCATTACACCATATTTTCGAAATTTAATTCTTATTTTCAAAGCAGACACCTCCCTTAAACTGAGCAGCTCCACAGCCCTGACACTGCATCCGGCAGTTTGGAGTCACTTCTTCTTTTCTGGCACGTTCCCATTCGCGGATTAAGAACTTTTTCGAAACGCCATCATCAATAAAATCCCATGGAAAAATTTCATCCAGAGGACGTTCCCGCATGGTATAGAAATCGGTATCGATGCCACATTCCGCAAAAGCCTCTACCCAGCGGTTATTATCAAAAAATTCCGTCCAGGCATCAAAGATACCACCTTTTTCATAAACCTTAAGCAAGGCAGGGGCAATCCGGCGGTCTCCTCTTGCAAGAATACCCTCTAATACCGTAACATCTGCTTCATGCCAGTTATACTTGATGCTCTTGCGGTTTAACTGTTCTTTTACAGCATCATTTACCACCTTGGCTCTGCCAAGATAGCTGTCCTTATCATACATTCTCGCCCACTGGAATGGAGTAAATGGCTTTGGTACAAAGAAAGAGGTACTGATAGTAATCTGACATTTTCCATTCCGCTCTTCCTTTGGAATCTCATAATAACGGACTGCAATTTTATTGGCAAGTTCTGCTATGGCACGCATATCATCTTCCGTCTCGGTCGGAAGTCCTAGCATGAAATAAAGCTTTACTTTATTCCAGCCGCCTTCAAACGCCATTCCGGCACCATTTAAAATCACCTCTTCCGTCAGTCCTTTATTAATAACATTACGAAGACGCTGGGAACCGGCTTCCGGAGCAAAGGTAAGGCTGCTCTTTCTGATATCCTGCACTTTTCCCATAACGTCTAAGGAAAATGCATCGATACGAAGAGATGGCAGAGAAATATTTACACCTTTATCCTTAAAGTTATCAATCAGGAAATTAACCAGTTCTTCCAGTTGCGAATAATCACTGGAACTTAAAGAACTTAAAGAAATCTCTTCATGTCCGGTATTCTTTAACATTTCGTAAGCATAATGTTTTAAGACTTCTACATCTTTTTCACGGACCGGACGGTAAATCATTCCTGCCTGACAGAAACGGCAGCCGCGGATACAGCCACGCTGAATCTCTAATACCACACGATCCTGGGTTGCTTTAATAAAAGGAACAACCGGTTTCTCCGGGTAAACAGAATGGGACATATCCATCTGAATCTGTTTCTTTACCGTTGCCGGCACATCCTCATATTTTGGTGTAAAGGATGCAATCGTTCCATCTTCTTTATAAGCCACCTCATACATGGAAGGCACATAGATTCCAGGAATAGACGCTGCACGGCGTAAGAATTCCTTTCTGCTGACCTTTTCTTTCCTGCACTGCTTATACAGCGTAAATAATTCCGTATAAGAAATTTCGCCTTCTCCGATATAGAACAAATCAAAGAAATCTGCAATCGGCTCCGGATTATAGCTGCAAGGACCGCCACCGATTACAATCGGGTCATCTTCTTTTCGCTCAGAAGACAGCATGGCAATCTGGGATAAATCAAGAATCTGTAAAATATTGGTATAGCACATCTCATACTGGATGGTAATACCAAGGAAATCAAAATCCTTAATCGGCTCCTGACTTTCCAGTGCAAATAAAGGAATATTTTTTTCTTTCATAATCTTGTGTAAATCCGGCCACGGAGAATAAACCCGTTCGCAGTATACATCATCCCATTTATTAAACATATCATATAAAATCTGAATGCCCAGGTGAGACATTCCGATTTCATAGACATCCGGAAAGCACATTGCAAAACGGATATCAACATCCTTCGGATTCTTCTTTACCATGTTCAGCTCGTTTCCGATATAACGGGCCGGTTTATCAATTGTTAAAAGTATTTCATCACTTAATGCTAAAGTGTTCATCTGGTACCTCAATCATTCTTAAATATCATAATCCGATTTGTGAAAAAAATAACGCTTATTTATTTTTTGCAAAATCCGAAATCATCATAACATACTTTTGCAGTTTTGTATAATCATAGTTTTCTTCTAATTGCCGGTACATCCATTTGGTATCTTTTTCACCGGCAGTTCCCGGAAAAGGAAGCTTTCCTTTATCACATAAAACAAACACCACAAAAAGGCAAATACAAAGCAGCCATTTTACTTTCCAAATGGCTGCTTTTCCTGTGTTTATTAACTCCTCGTCCGTGTCTTTCCGTGATTCCGAAAAAGAATTTCTGGCACGAAGAATATATTCCCGTCTGTTTGCAATATAATCCTGTTCCAAATAAATCGCACCTTTCTGCATATCATCGCCTGATTGTTGTTCTGCTGTAATCTATGCAGAAAGTGCAGGAACTATGTATGTTATCTCTGGGCAAGTTCCTGGGTAACATCCTCCCATGTTACGCCTTTTTCTACCATCAATACCATTGCATGATAAAGGAAATCTGAAATTTCATAAATAATCTCTTCCGGTTCCGGATTCTTTGCGGCAATGACAATCTCGGTTGCTTCTTCGCCGACCTTCTTTAAAATCTTATCAATTCCCTTATCGAAAAGGTAGTTGGTATAAGAGCCTTCCTTTGGATGAATCTTACGATCCGCAATAATGGAGTAGACATCCTCAAATACCTGCAGTGGATTTTTCTCAGCATATTCTTTCTTGACAATTTCATTAAAAAAGCAGCTTGGTGCTCCGGTATGACATGCCACGCCAATCTGGGATACCTTTGCAAGAATGGTATCAAAGTCACAGTCTGCCGTTAAAGATTTCACATACTGAATATGACCACTGGTCTCACCCTTCATCCACAACGCCTTACGGCTGCGGCTGTAATAAGTCATCTTTCCGCTGGAAATGGTGGTATTGAACGCTTCTTCATTCATATAAGCTACCATAAGTACTTCATCGGTACGGTAATCCTGTACTACAACAGGTACCATTCCATCCGAATTCAATTTGAAATCACTCCATTTTAATGCCGGAGCAAAATTGTCCATACGGATTCCGCTGGCTGCAAATTCTGTCTTTAATTTCATGATATCTGTCCTGGTATCATTAATAAATGCACCACAGATTCCTCTGACATTTTCACGGTTTAATACATCCACCAGTGCATCCTTGTCATAATTATCATACTGAACGACATATGGCAGATTTGTAATATTTTCTACTCCGTCCATCATGGATGGATCAAGAACAATCATTTCATGGAAATATTCATCCAGTTCATCTTTGTGTTTGAATAAGAAATCAATGTTCTTTACAGAAACTATCATACGGTCTTTTCCGAATCGTTTTGCACCTTCCTCCGCCAAAGACATGCTGACCGATTTGGCACCGTTTAAAACAACCTGTTTACATCCGGCATAGATAAATTTCTTAATGTCTTCCAGACGGTTGATATTTCCACCTGCATAAATTGGAATCTCTACAGTACGGAAAATATCTTTTACCGTATGAATATTTTTCTCATGCTCTTCATCACCGGTTGATAAGTCATAGATTAAAATCTTATCAATTCCACTGTCATTATAAAGCTTGGTAAGTTCTTTTAAATCTCCTGCAGAACTAAGGTCACTCGGGCTCTTTACTGCCTCTCCGTTTTTCAGATAAATGGTTGCTACTATATTCTTGTGTTTCATATGCTCACCTATAAACTGCCTTTCGTTGATAATATGTCGGTAATACGCGGGTCAATGATGGTTGCCTCATCCAATGCCTTTGCAAATGCCTTAAACATGGCTTCAATCATATGATGGTTATTTCCGCCTGTAATGACCTTAAGATGTAAATTCATTCCGGCGCTATAGGAAACGGCATAAAAGAATTCTTTTACCATTTCGGTATCCATATAACCTACGCGGTCTGTGGTAAATTCTGCATCAAAGGATAGATACGGTCTTCCGGATAAATCTACCGCACAAAGCACCAGTGTCTCATCCATTGGCAGCATACAGCTTCCAAAACGTTTGATACCCTTTTTGTCACCGACTGCTTTTTTAATGGCATTGCCAAGGACGATTCCGGTATCTTCAATGGTATGATGACAGTCCACCACCAGATCTCCGGTCACTTTGACATTTAAATCAAATAATCCATGTCTTGCAAAGCCATCTAACATATGGTCGAAAAATCCAATTCCGGTATCTGCCTTTGCATCCCCTCTGCCGTCCAAATCAAAGGAAAGGTAAATATCTGTTTCTTTTGTTTTTCTTGTATATTCTGCAATACGTCTTTGTTCCATGAAACAAACCTCCGTTTAGTTTTCGTCTTCAAATCTTACTTTAACGGAATTTGCATGTGCCGTCAACTGTTCGCACTCTGCAAACTGGGCAATATCTTTATATACTTCCTCTAATGCTTCCCTGGAATAGGAAATAATGCTGGATTTCTTAATGAAATCATCTACGGATAATGCAGAGAAGAATTTTGCGGTTCCATTGGTTGGAAGAACGTGGTTTGGTCCTGCAAAATAATCTCCAAGCGGTTCACTGCTGTATTCACCGATGAAAATTGCTCCGGCATTTCTTACCTTGGTCATAACTTCAAACGGATTCTTTGTTACAATTTCCATATGTTCGGATGCAATTTCATTTACTGCAGCAATGGCTTCCTCCATATTATCTGCAATTAAAATATATCCATAGTTATCTAAGGATTTCTGGATGATTTCTTTTCTGGAAAGCTGTGCGGTAAATTTCGCTGCTTCCTCGGAAACACGCTCTGCCAGTTCACGGCTTGTGGTAATCAAAATTGCGGAAGCCATTTCATCATGCTCTGCCTGGGATAAAAGGTCTGCTGCAACATATCTTGGATTGGCTGTTTCATCTGCTAATACTAAAATCTCACTTGGTCCGGCGATGGAGTCGATGCTGACATAACCGAATACGGCTTTTTTCGCTAAAGCTACATAAATATTTCCAGGGCCAACAATTTTATCTACTTTTGGAATGCTTTCGGTACCAAAGGCGAGAGCTGCAATTGCCTGTGCACCTCCTACTTTATAGATGCGGTCTGCACCGGCTTCTCTTGCTGCAACCAGGGTAGAAGGATTTACCTTACCATCTTTTCCAGGCGGTGTTGTCATAATAATTTCATCAACTCCGGCAACCTTGGCCGGAACAATATTCATCAGTACGGAAGAAGGATAAACGGCTTTTCCACCCGGTACATAAACACCGACACGGGCTAATGCGGTTACCTTCTGACCTAAGATAATACCTTTATCCTGGCTGTCAAACCAGCTGTTCTGACGCTGTTTTTCATGATAGGTACGGATATTTACAAGAGATTTCCGGATGACTTCAAGGAGCTTCGGATCTACTGCATCATAAGCCTCCTTAATCTCATCTTCTGTTACTAAAATATTATCTTTATTAATCGTTGCACCATCAAATCTCGCTGTATAGTCAAATAATGCATCATCTCTGTTGGCACGTACCGTTTCAATGATTTCCTGTACGCTGGCTTCAAATTTGCCGTAGCTGTTGGGGCTTCTCTTTAAAAGATTCTCTAATATATTACCCTTTGTCTCTTCTGTCAACTCTAAAATACGCATGTTTATGCCTCCTTTAATACCGATTTTAAATCTGTAATTAATTTCGTAATCCGCTCATGTTCCATTTTCATACTAACCTGATTTACGACCATCCGGGCAGAAAGCGGACAAACTTCTTCTAATACTTCAAGTCCGTTTTCACGTAAGGTTGAGCCTGTCTCTACAATATCACATATTACCTCAGCAAGTCCAACAATCGGGGCAAGTTCGATGGAACCGTTTAATTTGATAATTTCTACAGTCTGATGTTTCTTATTATAAAAATAGTCTTTTGCAATGCGCGGATATTTGGTTGCCACACGGATCAGTTCGTGATGCTGTAATAATTCTTTGGATTCTTTTGGACCACAGATACACATTCTGCATTTTCCAAAGCCCAAATCCAATACTTCATAAATATTTCTTGCTTCCTCTAAAATTGTATCCTTTCCTACAATACCGATATCTGCCGCACCATATTCTACATAAGTTGGTACATCCGGTCCCTTGGCAAGGAAGAAACGAAGTTTTAATTCTTCATTGACAAAAATAAGTTTTCTGGTATTCTTGTCTTTCATTTCTTCACAGGTAATGCCGATTTTTTCAAAAGTCTCTAAGGTTTTATTTGCCAGTCTTCCCTTACCTAATGCAAAGGTTAAATATCTCATATCTTCCATTTCTATTCTCCATCCATAAATGTCAGTTCTGCAATCTGATTTCGCAATGCATATGCTTCATAATCTGCTTTTGATTTATCCATTGCCCAGGCAATCAGTTCCACATTGCAGTCCTTTGCCCTCAGTGCAATGGCTTTCTTTACTGCTTCCCTGCGGTAGTCCGGTTTGTATACAATCAGCTGATTGTCATGTTTTACGGTAATCTCAATTTTCTGTCTTGAAATTGCTGCCATTAACTGGTCTACTACAATCGCAAATCCAATGGAAGCTGCATCTTTTCCAAAATAAGTAAGAAGCTTGTCATAACGGCCACCCTTTACAATCGGTTCACCGCTTCCATAAGTATAACCGGCAAAAATTACTCCGGTATAATAATGATAGCTGCTTAACATACCAAATTCATAGGTCACATATTTGTCTACGCCATATATTTTAAGCACCGCATCCAAATCTTCCAGTCTGCGTATTGCTTTATAAACCTTTGGATAATCAGCTGCATAGGTCTTTGCTTCTTCAAAGGAAGATGCATTATCATAAATGGTTCCAAGCATTCCGAATAATTCTTTTAAATTCTGGTTCATGGAGCAGTCGGAAATCTCTTCTTCCACGCCAAAGAAATTCTTATTGGCAATCAGTTCCCGGATAACTTCTTCCTGTTCTTCGGAAAGTCCTGCCGCTTCCATTAAGCCACGGAAAAATTCCACATGTCCCACACTAATCTGGAAGTCCTTTAAACCACTGCTCTTTAATGCATCAATTGCCATAGCAATCATCTCTGCATCGCCATCTACGGTATCATCGCCGATTAACTCTGCTCCAAGCTGGGTGGATTCCTTTAATCTTCCCTGATAGCTATGGTTATTGATAAAGGTATTTCCCATATAAGAAAGGCGGATTGGCATATCCTCATCCATAAAATATTTTGCGGCAGACCGTGCAATAGATGGTGTAATATCCGGTCTTAATACAAGGGTATTTCCTTCCCGGTCAAAAAATTTATATAATTCGCTGGATGGAATGGTTCCAACTTCTTTTCCAAATATATCGAAAAATTCAAAGGTTGGTGTCTGAATGCTGTGGTATCCGTGTCGTTTTAAAGCCTTATGCAGCCGATCCTGCAGCTCTAATTTTTTTTCACACTCTTCATTATAAATATCCCGGACACCCTCTGGTGTATGTAACAATTGATTTTTCATATAAACCTCCAGTTTTTCTCAAAGCACTTTAGCGTGCTACCATGCTACCACAGTGAATTGCTTTTCCTAGTATATATTACCTGGAAATAATTGTCAATCCCTTAGCTCCAAATCTTTTTTCAAGCCTTCCAGATAAGGAACCAGGATTCCTGACTTCTTTGGCAGGAAAAATTCCGGATTTAATTCTTCTAACCGGAAGCTCTTCCGTCCGCCATTCTGGGCTCTCTCCCAGAATTCATAAAGCTGTCGGAATGGCATATAGTAAAATTCATCCCGTTGGGTATAAAATATCAGAATAAAGGAAATACCCTGCTGATTTTCAAAATCCTGCATAAACTGAATCTGGTGAGCATGCACATTGGCAAGAGGAAACGTATCGGTGTGACATTCCTTGGCATCAAAGCAGACCGGAATGCCCTGTACTGCCCCGATATAATCTACGGTACTTTTCTGGTCAAAATAGGCAAGGGTAATATGTCTTGTTTCTTTATCAATATTAATTGGTGTAATCGGTGTCGGAATTTTCTGTATCATTGCTAAATTATGCTCTGCATATTTTTCATTGGTCCGGTTGATAAATTCCTCTAACGTAGAACCTCTTAATCCTCTGGAATTCCAAGTTGGCATCAGAGTATACTTCCTTTCTTTTCTTCCGGCAGTGTGTAATAAATTTTATGTTCTTCGAGAATCCTTATTTTCTGATTCTTTACTTCTAATATATTTACACTGCAGTTTGGCTGGTGGCTGTTCCAGAAATCTTTGATTTCAAGTCCTTTTATGTATGCAAGAAATGCCCGGATGATTCCACCATGACAGCAGATGAGCACACGCTTCATTTTTTCTTCCAGTGGAAGGATTTCATGCTTTAAAAAATCTTCCACCCGGGCAAGTAACGCTTCGTAGCTTTCGCCCTGTTCCGTGGCACGATACTGTTCCGGCGCATGAAATAAAGCATCAATATTTTTAAGGGCCGGATTCCAGCTGAGATCAGCAAGCTTCTGTCCTTCCCCTTCTCCGAAGTTCATTTCACGGATACGTTCATCATAGGAAAGCGGGGTATCCGTTCCTCGCAGAATAATCTCTGCCGTCTGTCTGGCACGAATTAACGGACTGCAATAACAGTAGTCAAAAGTCAATCCTTCTTTTTTGAATCCCTCTTTGGTCTTTTCGGCTAATTCCAGTCCAAATTCATTTAATGAAATGTCAAGTGTTCCCTGTATCAGTCCTTTTTTATTGTAATCGGTTTCTCCATGCCGCATCAGATATACTTTCATCTTACTTATTCATCCTTCCTGTAACATCAGTAGTCTTTCGTTAAAAACAATTACTGCTCTGTGGCATTCTGATTTGCGTAACAAATAGCCTTATTAAAATCATCCGGTGGAGCTGCTTCTACACATCTGCCATCTGCAAATATCATACGATAAGCATGTAAAAGCTGATGTTTTACGCCGGTGCGTTCCCGGTAAAAATGATTGATTTTTTCATTACCATATTTACTGTCTCCGATAATCGGATGACCAATGGATGCTAAATGGGCACGGATCTGATGGCTGCGTCCGGTAATCAGATGCACCTGCAGTAGTGTGACATCCTGATATACTTCCAGTGGCTCATACTCGGTTTCGATACAGAGTGCATCCTCTGTTTTTTCCTTTGAAATAAATACCCGATTCTGCCTTTCATCCTTCATAAGATAACCCTTTAAATGCTGCGGTACTGTAATGCATCCGGCTACCAGGCAGAGATAATATTTCTTTACGGTTCTTTTTTTCAAAGTCTCGGATAAATCCTGCAATCCCTTTAACGTCTTTCCGGCTGTCAGAAGTCCTGAAGTATTGCGGTCAAGACGGTTGCAGACGGACGGCCGGAAGGTTCGCAAATCCGTTTCCTTAAGGTCTCTGCTTTGAAGAAGATATCCGATAATATATTCGTTGGCAGAAATATCGGATGGCTGTGCCTTCTGTGACAGCATTCCTGCAGGTTTATTGATGATTAAAATATCTTCATCTTCATAAACGATATCCAGTGCTGTGGTTGGAAAACTTTCTTTTACCTTTGCTCCTGCAAACTTATCATAAGTTTCATCTGCTAAAAACAGCTTTACCTCATCTCTGGCATTCAGTTTTTCGGATCCATCTGCCTTTTTTCCATTTAATACAATATTCTTTTTCCGAAGCATTTTATAGACAAAGCTTGATGGTGCTTCTTTTAAAAGCTTTTTTAAATATTTATCAAAACGTTGTCCTGCTTCATTTTCTTTAATGATAAATGTTTTCATAACATATCCTTACTATTTCTTTTTATGAACGGTTCGAATCGTATGCTTCTTCTTCGTATTCTGACTGGAAGTCTTTCCCGAATATTTTTCTGTATTTCTGGAATTTCCAGTTTTATACTTTGTCTGATTTTGATTCAGTGTCCGCTTCGTCTTTTTCTTATCCGAAAATGCTTCTTCTTTGGCAAGCTTTCTTGGACGGATGAGGCAATGGGCATCAAAGCCGATTAAATCCGTCCGGTTCGTCTTAACTAACGCTTCATGCACCAAATCATAATTTTCCGGATTACGATACTGTATCAGTGCACGCTGCATGGCTTTCTCATGCGGATTGGTTGCTACATATACCGGCTCCATGGTCCGCGGATCTAAACCCGTATAGTACATACAGGTCGATATGGTGGATGGGGTCGGATAGAAATCCTGTACCTGCTGAGGCATATAACCTAAATCTCTTAAATACTCAGCCAAATCTACTGCCTCCTGCAGGGTCGAACCCGGATGGGAGGACATCAGATATGGTACCAGATACTGTTTTAATCCTAACCGTTCATTCATATCATGATACTTGCGGACAAATTCATTATAAACGGAAACCGGAGGTTTTCCCATTTTCTGTAATACCGGGTCTGAAATATGCTCCGGCGCCACCTTTAGCTGTCCGCTGACATGATATTTACAAAGTTCTTCCAGAAAATTATTTTTCGTATCACATAAAAGATAGTCAAATCGGATACCGGAACGGACAAATACTTTTTTCACGCCTTTGATATTCCGTAATTTACGAAGAAGACTGATATAATCACTATGGTCAGCAACAAGATTTTTACATGGTGTCGGGAACAGACATTGCCGGTTCTTGCAAACTCCCTTTGTGAGCTGCTTCGTACATGCCGGTGCCCTGAAATTAGCAGTCGGACCACCTACATCATGGATATATCCTTTAAAATCCTTATCCTGTGTCATCTTCTTTGCTTCTGCAAGAATGGATTCATGACTTCTGGTCTGAATAATTCTGCCCTGATGAAAAGTTAAAGCACAAAAGCTGCAGCCACCAAAGCAGCCACGGTTACTGACCAGTGAAAATTTTACTTCTTCAATAGCCGGTACACCACCATCCTTTTCATAGATTGGATGATAGGTTCTCATATATGGCAGTGCGTAGATATCATCCATTTCCATCTGGGTCAATGGCTTTGCCGGAGGGTTCTGTACGACAAACATTTTCTCATCATAGGTTTCATAAATTCTTCTTGCCGTAAAAGGGTCTGTATTCTGATACTGCAGGTAAAAGCTCTTAGCATACGCTGTCTTGTCTTCTTTGATTTTATTAAAAGACGGCAATTCCAAGGCATCATAAATATCTTCTTTATTTCTGGTCTTAAAAACAGTTCCATCGATATAAGTAATATCCTTTACTGCAAGACCGGAAGCTAACGCATCTGCAATTTCAACAATGCTGTGCTCGCCCATTCCATAAGAAATCAAATCAGCACCGGAGTCCAAAAGAATGGAACGTTTTACCTTATTAGACCAGTAATCATAATGCCCCAGTCTTCTGAGGCTTGCTTCAATACCGCCGATAATGATCGGATTATGTTTATAGGTCTGACGGATCAGATTGCAGTAACTTACCACTGCATAATCCGGGCGTTTTCCCATAACGCCACCCGGTGTAAATGCATCATGGGCACGTCTCTTTTTCGATACGGAATAATGGTTTACCATGGAATCCATATTACCTCCGGAAACCAAAAAGCCAAGCCGTGGCTCTCCCAATATGGTTACGCTTTCCTTGTCACGGTAATCCGGCTGTGCAATGATACCCACGGTATAACCATGTGCCTGCAATATTCTGCTGATAATAGCATGTCCAAAGGAAGGATGGTCTACATATGCATCTCCGCATACATAAACGAAATCCAGCTGCTTTATCCCTGCTTCTTCCATGTCTTTTCTTGAAATTGGTAAAAAACCATTCTGCATCCTCTTATCCTTCCTTTAATGCCTGTAATTCTGACTTCGTCAATGGGCGATACGCTCCTGTTGCCAGAGTTTCATCCAGCTTTAAGCTTCCCATGGAAAGCCGTTTTAAATAAATGACCTTTTTTCCTGTTTTTTCAAACATCCGCTTAATCTGATGATATTTTCCTTCGGTAATAGTAACTTCAATTTCTGATTCTGAATCACTTTTTAAAATCACAAGTTCAGCAGGCTTTGTGAGGTTTTTCTCTCCGATATCAAGACCCTTCCGAAAAGCCGCAACATCTTCAGCAGTCACTTTTCCTTCTATTCTGGCATAATAAGTTTTTGCCACATGTTTCTTCGGAGATAAAAGCTCATGAGCCAACGCACCGTCATTGGTGATAAGGAGCAGCCCTTCCGTATCCTTATCCAGTCTGCCTACCGGAAACAAATCTTTTCTTACAGCATCTTCTATGAAAGAAACTACAGTTGGAAAATGCTTATCTTCCGTGGCACTGACACAGCCGGCAGGCTTATTTAGCATATAATATTCCCACTGGGAATAATTAACCTTTTCACCTTCGAGGTTAACAATATCCTTTTCCGGTGAAATCTTATATTCCGGACGTTTGATGATTTCTCCATTTACGGTAACACGTCCCTTGGAAATATAGGTTTTCACCTGACTCCTGCTTCCCTTGCCCATTTCTGTTAAAAATTTATCTAATCTCAAATCTTTCATTCTGATACGTTCCTTTACTACTCTGATTTGGCAGACACCGTGATAAATCAAGAAGCTCGCAAAGCGTGTTTCTTATAATTCAAATCCTAATTTAAATCTTAATATTGATAATGTAATATTTTCTTCTCCTGATAGAGATATTGCAGGATGGAATAGGAATTTACACTAAACTCCTGTTTATTTTCATCATTTAAATAAATTCCAAAATGAAGATGCACATCAAAATTACCTGCGGTTCCTTCTGTCTTAGAATATCCGGTATCTCCCATAAATGCAATCAGCTCTCCGGCATGAACCTCGTCTCCGATGGAAAGTCCCTCTGCATAATCCGACAGATGTGCATAGTAGAAATATGCTCCATGAGGACTCCGGATTCCGATACGGTAACCCCCAAGTTCCAGCCAGCCCATCTGCTCTATGGTTCCATCGCAGACACTGATTACCGGGTAATTTCCCCGCTCATTGATATCTGCCATAATATCACAGCCTTCATGTCCTCTGTCTCCACCATAAGTGCGACTCTGCATCCAGGTGTCTCCAAAAGTTACTTTTTTCTCTTCGTCCCAGATGGTATCCGGAACCGGGAAATAGACAATGTCAGACCAGATACTGTCTAAATAGGCTTCCTGCTTTTCAATTTCTTCTTTATGAAAATGCAGCAATCTTTTGTATACATCTTTCAGCTCGTTTTTTTCTGTTAAATCTGAAGCATAATATGCCAGAAGATACCGGGTAAATGTCATATCTTCCTGAGCCTCACCTTCTTCAGACTCATATTTCCTGAATTTTAACACCGTTTCCGGAGAGACTTCCTGATTCCGAAGTTTCTGAAAGAACTCCTGTTGTTCAAATGCTATATAAAAGGCTGCCCGCTTTTGAATCTGCTGTAACAGGCTGCAGTCTATGACAACCAGTAAAAAAAAGAGAATAATGACACAAATTTTCTTCTTCATAATAATTCGCATAAAAGTTATTTTATACAATATATTGAACTATGAAAAAAACTATTTCTCTTCTGATTCTTTTTTTGTGCTTAATATTATTATTTTTGCATCCCATGCTTACGGTATCTGCCGCAGCAAATGGCCTAATGCTCTGGTACCAGAATATTCTGCCTGCATTGCTTCCTTTTGCCATTCTATCCAATATTCTGATTTCATCCGGAGTTTTTTATCATATTTCAGGAATCCTCTATCCATTCATCCATCTCCTGATTCCCTGCAGCAGAAATGCCTGTTTTCCACTTCTGTCAGGATTTCTATTTGGTTTTCCTATGGGAAGCCGTATCTGTGCCCAAATGTTAGAGGAAAATCAATTATCAAAGGAAGAAGCAACCATTCTCTTTGCAATCTGTAACAATATCAGTCCTATGTTTATTGCAAGCTACATTGTTCATGACACGCTTCGGCAGGACAGTCTTTTATTGCCAACATTTGGGATTCTCTATCTGCCGCCACTGATTCTCTGCCGCATTCTTTATGCCTTTCAACGAAAAAGTCTAACGCAAAAAGAAACGGCACCACGATTAAAATTAAACTTTTCAATCATAGATGCCGGTATCATGAACGGTTTTGAAATTCTTTGTAAACTCGGTGGATATATCATGCTCTTTTCTATTCTGTTAGAACAGATTACCTTTTATGTGCCACAAAAGCTCTTACAATTACCACTTTGTATTCCATTGGAAGTTACTAATGGAATCCGGCAGATTTCTGAAGAAGCTTTCTCGCCGCAGCTTGATTATGCGTTGATTTTAAGTCTTACCGCTTTTGGCGGATTATGCGGCTTCGCCCAGACCTATTCCATGGTTGCAAGCCAGAAGCTCTCCATGAAATATTATCTGCTGGTCCGAATCAGTCTTGCATTCTGTGCTTTCCTTCTGGGGTACATGATATATCCGGCAGGATAAATATATATTACTCTTCCGGAGTCTCATTTGCCGGAGCTTCCTGCGTGGCAGGCTCTGCTGTTGTTTCCTGTTTTGCCTGTCCGGAAGAAGCATCTTCTTCCTCTGGAAGCAGTTCATTCCGGTTTGCCGTTACAACATCCAGACAACCCTGAAGGGTATGAATCAGATTATCATATCTTGCCTGTGAACCTTCAATGGCATGACTTAAAATTTCTTCAATATTCTTAAGACTGCTGTCCGTATACTGAATTGCACCCATACGGATATTATTGGCATCATTGGTTGCTTTATCAAGAATCTCCTGTGCCTGCTTGGTAGCAATCATAACAACCTCATTTGCCTGGGCATAAGCCTGTTGCATAATCTGGTGTTCACTGACAAGCTCGCTGGTCTGTACCTGTGCCTGAGCAATGATGGCATCTGCTTTTGCCTGGGCATCTGCCAGAATAGCTTCTTTGTTGCTGATAATCTTCTGATAACGCTTGATTTCTTCCGGCGTTTTCATTTTTAATTCCGTCAGAAGTTCTTCTAACTCATCCTTATTAACAACAATTTTCGTACTGGATAATGGCTGATATTTGCAATTATCAATATATTCTTCGATTTCTTCTATGATTTGTTCCATTCTGCTACTCATCGTCCACACTCCTTATTTTTTGATATTATATTTATCATAAATCCGCTCTATAAACTGTGGTGGGACAAAATGAGAAATATCGCCACCATAAGAAGCATATTCCTTTACAATTGTAGAGCTGAGATAGGAATATTTTACATTCGTTGTAAGAAATACCGTATCTATCTTTGGATTTACACGATGGTTCGACTGTGCAATCTGAAGTTCATATTCAAAGTCCGTTACCGCACGCAATCCTCTGACGATAATGGTTGCATCAATTTTTTCCATAAAGTCAACTAAAAGACCATCAAAAGAAGCAACTGTTACATTCGGCATATCTTTTGTTATCTCTTTTAACATACTAACACGTTCATCTAAAGAAAACAACGAGTTTTTTGCACTGTTATTTAAAACTCCCACAACCAGCTCGTCCACTATTTTCGAAGCACGTTCAATCATGTCAACATGACCATTTGTGACCGGGTCAAAGCTGCCCGGATAGATTGCTTTTTTCATCATAGGTTATTCCTTTCTGGATATAAAGGCATGTAAATTTGTCTTATATTTTTTGCATTTATCAAGTGTAAAACCAAGCTCATCAAGATACTCAAAACCAGTCTTTAGGGACGCTTCTACAATAATTACCGTATCTTCATCTACCAGGGTCGATTTCGAAAGCAGCATCAGCACATCCTTTTCCAGCTCCTGATTGTAAGGCGGATCCATGAAAATAATCTGGAATGCCCCTTTCCCTTCCAGACTCCGGATAGCTGCCATGACGTCCATCTGCAGTAAACGGCACTGGTCATTAAATTTGGTAAAGTTAATATTATCCTGTATACATGCTGCTGCTTTTTTTCCACTTTCCACAAAAACAGCTTCTTTCGCTCCACGGCTGACAGCTTCCAATCCAATCTGTCCGCTTCCTGCAAACAAATCTAAGAACCGGCAGTCTGCAATCTCGTATTGCAGCATATTAAAAAGCGTTTCCTTAATACGGTCTGTTGTCGGTCTTGTGTCTATTCCTTCAATTGTTTTCAATGGAAGGCTTCTTCCTTTTCCGGCTATTATTCTCATCAAAATCCCTCTTTTATCAGTAAATCATTCAGTTCCTGCAATGCCGTCTCCACCGCATGCATACGCACTTCACTACGGTCTCCGGAAAATACATAACGTATAACTTTCACAAAATCATTAATTTTATAACCAATGTATACCAGTCCTACCGGGAACTTTTCACTTCCACCGCCGGGACCTGCAATACCGGTTACTGAGATTCCGACATTCGTACCTGCAACTTTTGTTACGCCACGAACCATTTCTTCTGCTACTTCTTTACTTACTGCGGTGTGTTTCTGCAAGGTCTCTTCCGATACACCTAGTACTTTATGCTTTACCGCATCCGAGTAAGTGATATAAGATTCTTCCAGCACATCCGAAGCACCCGGCACATTAATCAAAGTTGCGGCTACAAGTCCTCCGGTACAGGATTCTGCGGTAGCAATGGATAAATGATTCTCGGTCAGCCTTTTTACAATTTTATCTTCCAGATTTTCCTGTCTTTTTTCCATGGGAATCCTCTTTATTTCTGTTCTTTTAAAACAGCTCTGTTTTTCCAGAGATAATCAATTAGAGATACAACCGTTAATACCAGTGCAATATAAGTAAGTACGGTTCCTAATAACTGGAAGTAACAGTTATCAAAATTAAGAATCAATACAATGACCATAAGCATCTGGAATGCGGTCTTAAATTTGCCCCAGTAGCTGGCTGCAATTACAACGCCGTTATCAGCTGCTACCAGACGGAAACCACTGATGATAAACTCACGGCTGATAATTACGATTACAATCCAGGCTGCAAGCTGTCCGGTTTCAATCAGGCATATCATTGCGGCACATACCAGCAGTTTATCCGCAAGCGGGTCCATAAATTTGCCGAAATCTGTCACAAGATTATACTTTCTTGCAATCTTCCCATCCAAAAGGTCTGTAAGACTTGCTACAATAAAGATTGCTACAGCAATATAATTTGCATAACCCGGACAAATCGGTGCCAACATAAACACTACAAAAAACGGAATCAAAATTACTCTGAAAATTGTTAATTTGTTTGGTAAATTCATGCTAATTCTCCTATCAAATCATATTCATAAGCTCCGGTTACTTTTACTTTGGCAAAGTCTCCGGTCATTAAGGTTTCCTCTGTATTTACAAAAATATATCCGTCAATAGATGGCGCATCACGGTAGGTTCTTCCTACATAAGCATTCTCATCTGCAACTTTTCCTTCGATAAAAGCATAAAGTTCACGGTCAACCATATCTTCATTTTTCTCAAAAATAATTTCTTCCTGAAGCTCCATGACTTCCTGTTGCCACAGTTTTTTCGTCTCTTCCGGAATCTGATTTTCCATCTCAGCTGCTTTCGTTCCTTCTTCCGGAGAATAGGTAAATGCGCCCAGACGGTCAAATTTCATTTCCTGTACGAATTCCAACAGCTCTTTATGCTGCTCTTCTGTCTCTCCCGGGAAGCCACAGATTAAAGTGGTCCGGAGCGTAATATCCGGAATTTCTTCCCGCAGATGATGAATAATACGAACAAGGTCATCCTTATTGGTCTTTCTTCCCATTCTCTTTAATACATCTGAATTTGCATGCTGAATCGGAATATCCAGATAATGGCAGACTTTATCATTTCGTTTGATTGCTTCAATCAGTTCATCATCAATTTCTTCCGGATAACAGTAAAGAATACGAATCCAGTACAATCCCGGAATCTTGTTTAATTCATCTAAAAGCCGGTGCAGGGATTTTTTTCCATAGAGGTCAATTCCGTAAAGGGTGGTCTCCTGGGCTACCAGAATCAGTTCCTTTACACCGCCCTCTACCAGTTCTCTGGCTGTTGCTACCAGTTCTTCAATCGGAATACTGCGGTAGTTACCTCTGATATATGGAATGATGCAGTAAGTACAGCGTTTGTTACAGCCTTCTGCAATTTTTAAATGGGCATAATGTCCACCGGTGGTAACACATCGTTTGGTATGCAAGGTCGGAAGTCCTTCCAGTGAATTTAAATTGGTATAATGTTTTCCTGCCATAACTTCTTTCACAGCAGAAACAATATTATCATAGGAATTGGTTCCAAGAATTGCATCTACTTCCGGTATTTCTCCCTCAATCTCACTCCGGTAACGCTGGGCAAGGCACCCGGTTACAATCAATGCCTTTGCATGTCCGGTTTTCTTATATTCTGCCATTTCAAGTATTGTGTTAATACTCTCTTCTTTGGCATCATTGATAAAACAACAGGTATTAATTACTATCACATCTGCCTGCGTTTCATCATCAATAATGGTATATCCGGCATCACGGATCATACCAAGCATATATTCTGAATCTACCAGGTTCTTATCACAACCCAGTGATACAAAGAAAATATTCATTCATTCCTCCGTAACAGGAAAGAGTCCTGTATATATTTTTCTCTTACATGATGAAAGGGTTACCAAACCATGTTGGCAACCCCGCTATGCTACTCGTTATCTTCTGAAACAGCATCTTCTCCCATGATTTTTACCTTTCCGGTATAAAGCTCTTCTACTGCGATAGAAAGTGGTTTCTTTCCTTTGGCATTTTCAACCAATGGTTCATCTCCACCGATAATCTGTCTTGCTCTCTTTGCAGTAGCAATTACAATAGAATATCTGCTGTTTACGACCGGTTCTTCTCCGATTTCAACGTCGTTATTTACGACCTTCATTAACTCAACATAAGATGGATGTATCATAATTTATTCTCCTTTCGAAAAGCACTTCAGCTCTTCTCTGATTTTATTGATGAAATTTATATTACGTGATGCACAATCATGTTCGTTCTCAATGATGCTGTGGATATTCTCCACGCATGCCGGGACGGTATCGTTCACCACAATGTAATCATATTGATTCATAAACTCGGCTTCCTGGGATGCTCTGCTTAACCTTGCATTGATGGTTGCCATATCTTCAGTTCCACGGTTCACCAGGCGGTTCTTTAATTCATCCGCATCCGGTGGTGTTACAAAGATTAAGATGGTGTCCGGAAAACGTTTCTTTACGTCAAGTGCTCCCTGAATCTCTATCTCAAGAATTACATCTTTTCCAGTCTCTAACTGTTCATCTACATAGGCTTTTGGTGTACCATAATAATTTCCTACATAACAGGCATGCTCAATTAACGCATTGTCTGCTATCATCTGTTCAAATTCTTCTTTGGTACGAAAGAAATAATCAACTCCATCCACTTCTCCGGGTCTCGGATTTCTCGTGGTAGCCGAAACAGATAATGCATACGTATCCTTATACTCCGCCATCAGAGCTTTCATCACAGTGCCTTTGCCGGCACCGGAAAAACCGGATACTACGGTTAATATACCTTTTCTTTTCATTTGCTATTCCTCACTCAGTTTATTTCCACTAATCTCGTTAAATCTGCCTGTCAGTGTATCCGGCTGCAATGCAGAAAGAACGATATATCCGGCGTTGGTAATAATCACCGCACGGGTACGTCTTCCCTGGGTTGCATCCACCACGCACTCTTCTTCTTTGGCTTTCTGAATCATGCGCTTGGCAGGTGCAGAATCCGGCTGAATCACAGCAACAATCTTATCTGTATTTACTACATTTCCAAATCCAATATTCATAAGTGCTGCCATTTTTCACCATTCCATTCTTACTACAGGGTTTACGGAAATCATTTATTCAATATTCTGAATCTGTTCGCGGACTTTTTCAATATCCGTTTTCAGATTAATACCGGTATCTGAAATTGCAAGATCACTTGCCTTGGAAAGAATCGTATTTGCTTCCCGGTTCATCTCCTGGGCAATAAAGTCAAGCTTCCTTCCAACGGTTCCACCGCCTGTTAAGGCAGCTTTCATTGCTTCGATATGGCTCTTTAAGCGGACAGTCTCTTCATCCACACATATTTTATCAGCAAATATTGTAACCTCCGTTGCAATTCTTGCATCATCCATCTGCTTATCTTCTAAGATTTCTTTTACCTTGGTTTCTAATCGCTCACGGTATTCTTTCATAACGATTAGAGAACGATCCTCAATAAAATCCACATAACCAATCATTTCATCTAATTTATTCAGAAGGTCTGTTTTTAAATTCTCGCCTTCTTTTTCTCTGGTTTCAACAAATGCCTCACATGCATTACGCAATGTCTTCTCAAGAAGTGCCCAAAGTTCTTCTTCGTCATTATCCTGTTCTTCCATTATAAAAACATCCGGATAACGTGACAATGTGCTGACACGGATATCATTTTCCAGCTGGAAATGCTCTGCCATCTGCTGTAAATATTTTAAATATTCGCCAGCAAGTTCTTCGTTGTATTTCAGTGAGAAGTTGGCTTCGTTAAAATCTTCACAGGTAATGAAGATATCTACTTTTCCACGCTGTATGTATTCTTTGATTAAGTTACGCACAGCACTTTCAAAGAAACTTAATTTTTTAGGAAGCTTAACATTTACATCCAGATAGCGGTGATTTACTGATTTAATCTCTACCGTTATCTTACGGTTGTCTTCCTCTATCTCACACCTGCCGAAGCCGGTCATACTTTTAATCATAGTTGCCTCCTAATGCATAGATATATGTATTATAGTAGAATTTTCTTTATTAGTCAAATTCAAAATGCCGTATTTATTGAAATTTTAGAAAGATTTCTTTATAATAAAATCCTGTAAAAGAATCTATTCTTTCCAAAGGAGGTCATATTATATGGCACTAGACGGAATTACCGTAGCCGCACTTACTGCAGAATTAAATCAGACAATTTTAAATGGACGAATCAGCAAAATAGCCCAGCCTGAGGCGGACGAGCTGCTGCTTACCATAAAGGCACCATCCGGCCAGTACCGGCTTTCTTTAAGTGCCAGTGCTTCCCTGCCTTATATCTATCTTACAGCTCAGAATAAAGTCAGTCCCATGACTGCACCGAATTTCTGCATGGTATTACGAAAACATATTGCCAACGGCCGGATTATTGCCATCAGTCAGCCCGGATTAGAACGAATCATCCGGATTACGGTCGAGCATTTGGATGAAATGGGCGACCTGAAAAAGAAAAACCTGATTATAGAATTAATGGGGAAATACAGCAATATTATTTTCTGTGATGAAAACGAACGCATCATTGACAGCATCAAACGGGTTCCATCCCAGATGAGTTCCGTCCGTGAAGTTCTGCCGGGAAGAGAATATTTTATCCCGGAGACCCAGGACAAGCGGAATCCCCTTGACTGTTCCTATGAACAGTTCTGTGAAAAGGCGTCTTCTCTTCCACTGCCACTTGCCAAAGCACTTACTTCTGCTTTTACCGGAATCAGTGGACAGGTTGCAGCAGAAATCTGTTACCGTGCTTCTTTAGATGCAGATACACCGATTAATACCTTAGAAGAAGACGCACTGCTGCACCTTTATCATAATTTCAGCTGGCTGATGGAGGATGTCGGAAACGCCAACTTCAAGCCATGTATTCTTTATAAAGGAGAAGAACCGGCAGAATATGCTGCCATCTTACCAACCCGCTATGAACATACGGAAGGCTATCACATTGAACCGGCAGATTCTATTTCCGCCGTATTAGAACAATTTTATGCCAGCCGCAGCCTCTACACCCGTATGCGTCAGAAATCTGTGGATTTGCGTAAAATTGTATCCACTCACTTAGAGCGAAGCAGTAAAAAACTGGATTTACAGTTAAAACAGTTAAAAGATACGGAAAAACGTGATAAATTTAAAGTATACGGCGAATTATTAAATACCTACGGCTATCAGGTTACCGAAGGAGCCAAATCAGTAGAGGTGCCAAATTACTATACCGGTGAAATGCTTACCATTCCTCTGGATGAAACACTTTCTCCACTGGACAATGCAAAAAAATATTTTGCCCGGTACAATAAATTAAAGCGTACCTTTGAAGCATTAAATACCCAGACCGAAGAAACCAAGACAGAAATAGCACACTTACAGACTATTCAGGCTGCGCTTGCCATTGCAGAATCCGAAGATGACCTTGCCCAGATCCGGGACGAGCTGGAAACCTATGGCTATATCCGCAGGAAAATGAACGGTAAGAAAAACCAGAAATTCAAAAGTAAACCATTCCATTATCGTTCCAGTGATGGCTTTGATATTTATGTTGGAAAAAATAATTTCCAGAATGACGAACTTACTTTCAAGGTTGCCAATGGAAATGACTGGTGGTTCCACGCCAAAGGAATGCCCGGCTCCCATGTTATTGTAAAAACCGAAGGCAGGGAGCTTCCGGACCGGACTTTCGAAGAGGCCGGCAGACTGGCAGGCTACTATTCTTCCGGCCGTGATAACGAAAAAATTGAAATCGATTATTTACAGCGTAAAAATGTAAAGAAACCAAACGGTGCTGTTGCCGGTTATGTCATTTACTATACGAATTATTCCCTGACAATTCACCCGGACATTTCCGGCATCGAAAAAATTTCAGAATAATTTAGTCACACATTTTTACTTCTTCCATATTATGAAGTGTAAGATAAATTTTGGAGGATTTGAAAATGAGTGATTTAGCTGCTACTGGCTGCGGATGTGGATGTAACGAAGGAAATAACTGCTGTTCTTTAATCTGGATTATCCTGTTGCTCTCCTGCTGTGGCAACAATGGATTTGGAGGATGTGGCAATGGATGTGGCAACGACAGCTGTATCTGGATTATTTTACTGTTGCTCTTCTGTGGCGGCTGTGGTGACAGCTTCGGATTTAACAACAACGGTTGTGGATGCTAATTCATCTGCAAAGCGGGACCTCTCAACGAGGTCCCTTTTTCACTTTACAGGAAATTGCTTTCCTGTAAAGTAAAAAATGCTCCGCGAGGATACGCACTGCGGCGTATAAGGTAGATATCGCAAGCGACCGCCGCAGGCGCAAGAATGTGTCAAGACACATTCTTTGTTCTGTCATATCTTTGACCTCCTTTTTCCGGTGCGGTCAGTTTCTTCTTTTCCGCTTCTTTTTTCTTCATACACTCTTCATCTATTTCATATACTTCATTTCCGTCAATGATTAATTTTCCCATGCTGGCATCAAATCCTTTCCGGTTTCTATAAAAAAGTTCTACATTTTATTATATGCGTCAAAGTTATATTTTCCGCTGTTCTATCATAATTTAAAAGAAAAAGGATTATTTTATGGATTCTGAGTATAAACCAACCTTCTTTGACTCGCAGTTACAAAACCACCAGTTACAGATTATGAAAACCATGATTCCATATCTTTCCGCCAGTCAGCAGCGTCCCTTTGCGCTTCTCATCAAATATATGGAACTACAAAAAACAGCCCAGCTTTTTTCCAATGACGCCCTTACGATTCAGGAAGTCAGCAGTCATTCTCCACAGGAGCGGATGTTTCAGATGCTTACCGATATCAGCGAACAATGTACACCCGGCGAGAAAGAAAATATTGAAAACTTTTTAAATATGTATCAGATGCTGTCTGCTTATGATACCCTGTTTTCCTGATTTCATCACTTTATCATTTGTTATTTTATGGTTCCCTGTCAACTTGTTAAGAACGGAGGATTTTATGAATTTAGACTTTTTAAAAGGCAATCCTGCCTTAAATGATATTTCACCGGAAAAGCTGCAGTTTCTTATGGATTTTGCTTCTAATAATGCTGATACAAAGGATGCCAAATCCATGGCTTCCACGGTCATGAATGCTGCCAACAATGCCAAGCAGAACGGCATGACATTTTCGAATACTGAAACAACTTTATTAATTGAATTATTAAAGCAGAATATGTCCGAAGCAGAACGTGTAAAAGCGGATAAAATGCTGCAGATGATGCAGATGTTACAGAAAAGGAAAAAATAGTCTCTTATAACACAAGCGAGGATATGCCAAATGCACATCCTCGTTTGCGAAATATTTATTATGATTTTATCATTGCTTATTTCATTACAATATTAATGATTTTACCCGGTACATAAATCTCTTTGATTACATTGCCGGTAAGCTTATCTGCAATTGCAGCTTTTCCTGCAGCAAGTGCATCCTCTTTGGAAGCATCTTTTGCAATGCTGACAACACCCTTGGTCTTGCCGTTAATCTGTACTGCAATTTCAACTTCATCATCTTCCATTGCATCTTTATCATACTCCGGCCATCTTTCTGCAAATACAGAAGTATCATGACCAAGCTCGCTCCACAGTTCTTCTGCAATATGTGGTGCAAACGGAGCAAGAAGAAGCACATAAGTTTCAAGTGTCTTCTTATCTACGCCGCCCTTCTTGGAAAGGTCGATCAGTTTGTTGTTGTATTCCATGAATCCTGAAATTACAGTATTTAAGCTGAAGCTTTCCAGTCTCTGGGTGATATCATATACCAGTTTATGACGAATCTTAACCAGTTCTTTGGTCTCAGCAACATCTGCATCCTTCTGGCTCATTACGAGATTCCAGAATCTGGTGATAAAACGGTATACGCCATCGATTCCGCGGTCATCCCATTCAGAATCCAATTCTGGTGGTCCAACAAACAGCTCATATAATCTTAAGGAGTCACAACCGTAGTCACGAACCAGATCATCCGGCGAAACGACATTTCCTTTGGATTTACTCATCTTGATACCATTCTTACCGGTAATCATACCCTGGTTAAACAGTTTGGTGAATGGCTCATCAAAGTCAATTACTCCGATATCATATAAGAATTTGGTATAGAAACGGGAATACAGAAGATGCAGTACTGCATGCTCTACACCACCGATATACATATCAACCGGAAGATATTTATCTGCTTTCTCGCGGCTTACTAATTCATCTTTGTTCTTGTTATCTACATAACGTAAGAAATACCAGGATGAACCTGCCCACTGAGGCATGGTATTGGTCTCACGTTTTGCAGGCTTACCACAGCAAGGACATGTGGTATTTACCCACTCCGTAATATCTGCCAACGGTGATTCTCCGGTACCTGTCGGCTGATAAGATTCAACCTCCGGTAACAGTAATGGAAGCTCTTCTTCCGGAACCGGAACTGCTCCACAATCCGGACAATGTACGATTGGAATTGGCTCGCCCCAGTAACGCTGGCGGGAGAATACCCAGTCTCTTAATTTATAGTTGGTTGTCTTCTTACCAAAGCCCATCTTTTCAATCATTTCCGGAGCTTCTTTCTTAAGAACGGACGACTCCATTCCATTCCAGTCACCAGAATTAATCATAATACCTTTTGCTTCGGTATAAGCTTCGGTCATATTTTCAATTTCCTTACCATCTTTGGCAATAACCTGGATGATTGGAATATTGAATTTCTTTGCAAATTCAAAGTCACGGTCATCATGTGCAGGAACACACATAATTGCTCCGGTACCATAATCAGCTAATACATAATCAGAAAGCCAGATTGGAACCTTTGCACCATTCAGCGGATTAATTGCATAAGAACCGGTAAATACACCAGTCTTTTCTTTATCCTGCAAACGATCTACAGAAGATTTCAGGGATGACTGATAGATATAATCCTCTACTGCAGCTCTTGTCTCATCAGTTGCAAGCTCTTTTGCCAAAGCATGCTCCGGTGCAAGTACCATGAAAGTTGCTCCGTGAAGAGTATCCGGTCTTGTGGTATAAACAGTAATCTCTTTATCGCTTCCATCCACCTTAAAGTTGACTTCTGCTCCATTACTCTTACCAATCCAGTCAGTCTGCATTTTCTTAACCTTTTCCGGCCAGTCAAGCTTATCAAGGTCTGCAAGAAGACGGTCAGCATATTTGGTAATCTTAAGCATCCACTGCTTTAAGTTCTTCTTGGTAACATCAGCACCACAACGCTCACATTTACCATTTACAACTTCTTCATTGGCAAGACCAGTCTTACAGGATGGACACCAGTTAATTGGCATCTCTTTCTCATAAGCAAGTCCAGCTTTAAACATTTTTACAAAAATCCACTGTGTCCATTTGTAGAATTCAGGATCGGTGGTATTTACTTCCATATCCCAGTCATAGATTGCAGCAATTTCCTGAATCTGACGCTTGATATTCCTGATATTTTCAGCGGTAGATTTTTCTGGATGAACACCCATCTTAATTGCGTAGTTCTCTGCCGGAAGACCAAATGCATCCCATCCCATCGGGTGAATGACATAATATCCATGCATAAGCTTATAGCGGCTCCATACATCAGATATTACATAGCCTCTCCAGTGACCTACATGGAGTCCGTTTCCGGATGGGTATGGAAACATATCCAGACAATAGTATTTCGGCTTCTTGCCATCATTTACGTTAATTGGCTTATCTTCCCAGACTTTACGCCATTTCTGCTCTACCGCTCTGTGATTATACGGTACTGTTGTTTGTGACATCTTCAATTCCTCCTAATTTAAACAGCTTTCGTCCATAAAATAAGGACATGCTGATAGAATGCCTTTTTAGAGACTTATACTCATAAAATTCTATCACATGCCCTCAATTTGTCAAGGAAAAATGGTATTTGTATCAATTGTAAGAATCCGGTCTATCGGACAAATGCTCTTCCCTTTTCCGTCTGTGCCTTCAAAATATTTCGAGCTTGCCGATTCAAACAGCACATAGATATTGCCGTCTGCATAATTAATTTCTTCGGAACATGGTGGCATTTCTACCTTAAGTTCCGGTGTCCGCGGCTTTGTATCCATTACATCTACATTCTGGTAAATCTTTAAATAGGATGAATTGCTTCTTCCATAGGATGTACTTAAATACACTCTATCCTGTTCATCAAAAGCAATTCCCTGCACCTTTTCCGGTATCTGGTAGCGCTGCTGTTCCATCAGTTCTCCATCCTGATATTTATAAGAAATCATAATGGATTTGAATAAGGCATTGTGGGTTGCTACCCAGAGAATTCCATCATGCCAGGTAATGCAGGATGGCATATTCGCTACACGGTATTCTTCAAACATTCCGGTGGCATCCACAAAAATCTTCGGTTTGGACTCTGCAATCTTTTTTATATAACTGTAACTAAGCCGCTCCAAAGACCTCGTATCCGAATGGCAGATCCAGACATTTCTTCCATCGCAGGTAAGTCCTCCAAGATGGCTGTTCTTTTTCATGCCAAGAGTAACCATATATTCTCCGGTCTCTTTGTCAAAGATATAAAGGGCTCCAAGGCTTTCCGAATCATCCGTATTATATGCTGTAATCATATAATAATCTTCGGTAATACAGATACCCTGCGGACACTGGTTGTCCGTGGATGTCATATTCTGTGCATAATCCTGTTCCCTGGTGGATGGCATTCCCGGAATATTTACATCATAGGCAAAGCCGAATCCACAATCCTTTAACATCCGGTCATTTCCGCTCATCTGTGATGCCGTGGAATATGGATACATTTCCACGCTGTAAGAAGAATCAATCTTCTTGGTCCATTTTGCGTATAAAGATACGTCTCCGAAATTATCAATGTTTATCTCTGTAATCTTATTCTGATAACTGCTTTCGGTATACCAGCCAGCGAAATTATATCCCGGTTTTTCCGGTATATCAAGGGTTAGAGGAAGTTCTTCTATAATATAGTTATAAGTCAAATCAGAAGAAGGGATTCCACCATTTAAGTAATAGGTGATATCATAATCTTCCTTTAATACATTGGCATCTTCCGGCTCCATGCTGTAATAAAGAGAGGTAGTGATTGGCAGAGAACGAAGTGCTTTTGCTTCTGAGAACTGCGAATTATCGAAAAACAGCGCAATAATCAAAACAATTGCAAAAAAAGTTCTTTTCTTTCCCATGTCACCACCACCTCTCTTTCGTCATCCGTTTGTCTTAACAGATATTTTTTCTCATTACACTTATCTCACTACACTATTTATCTTCTTCTGAAGCAAGCTTGGATGCCCGCTCTTCCATCTGTACCCTTGCGACTTCCTCCGGTGCCTGTTCGTATCTGGCAAACTGGTAGGAGAAATCTCCGCTTCCCTGTGTCATGGAACGAAGTCTTGTGCCATAACCATATAATTCAATATAAGGAATATCCGCTAAAATCTCGGTGGTTCCTTTGTTATCCGGTGTCATGCCAAGAACTCTTGCCCGCTTCTTATTTAAATCTCCCATTACATCTCCGGTATAAACGTCTGGTAATGTAATCTTAAGGCTGGCAATCGGTTCTAAAAGCACCGGCTTTGCTTCTAAGATTCCTTTCTTTAAGGCTTCTCTTGCAGCAACCTTAAATGCCATTTCCGAAGAATCTACTGCATGATAGGAACCGTCATAAAGCACTGCCTTGATACCAAGTACCGGATATGCCGCCAAAGGTCCTTTCTGCACGCCCTCCTGAAGCCCTTTTTCTACTGCAGGGAAGAAATTCTTCGGAACCGCTCCGCCAACCACTTCCTGCGAGAACTCATAGGCTTCCTCAAGATTTCCCGATGGTGAAAAACGCATCTTTACATGTCCATACTGGCCATGTCCACCAGACTGTTTCTTATATTTATATTCCACATCTGAGGTTCCTCGGATGGTTTCACGGAATGCAACCTTCGGACGGCTCAGTTCAATCTCTACTTTATACTTATTCTTTAAGGTTTCTACCAGAACCTCCAACTGCTGTTCCCCGATACCATAAATCAGTGTCTGGTGATTAGCACTGTCATTTACTGTCTTAATGGTTAAGTCTTCCTGCATGATTTTCTGCAGTGCCTGGGAAATTTTATCTTCATCACCTTTATTCTTTGCTTTATATCTCATGCCGGTATATGGCTCTGAAATACTTGTCCGGATAAAGAGTATCGGATTGGCTCTTGTAGACAGGGAATCGGTTGTCATAGCTCCGGAAAGCTTTGCTAATGCTCCGATATCTCCGGCATGAAGCTCCGGTACTTCCTGTGGTTTGCTGCCGCACATTACATAGAGCTTTCCAATCCTGCCTTCTGTATCCCGATGATGATTAAAAAGTAAATCATCGGTTTTTAACACACCGGAATTTACTTTTATCAGAGAATATTTTCCAATAAACGGGTCTACAATTGTTTTAAAAATATATGCTGATTTTGGCTTTGAGAAATCATAATCTGCGGAATATACTTCATTGCTCTTGGCATTAATTCCGGTACAGGAACGTTTATCCGGGCTTGGGAAGTATTTTATAATGTCATCTAACAAGGTATACATACCCTGTGCAAGAATGCTGGAACCCATGGAAACCGGAACCATGCTGGCATCCGCCACATTAACGCGAAGTGCCTGACGTATTTCGTTTTCTGAGAATTCATCACCATTAAAATACCGCTCCATGAATTCTTCACTGGTTTCTGCTACCGCTTCCATCAGCGCATCGGTACAGATTCCAAGGTTATTCTGGCTGTATTCCGGAATCTCACATTCTACTACTTCACCCTTATCATTCCATCTCTGGGCACTCTTACGAACCACATTGATATAGCCTACAAATTTCTCGTTTTCACGAATTGGCAGATGGAATGGTGCAATCCGCTTGCCATATAACTGCTGTAAATCTTCTACTACCTGCCGGAAGCTTGCATTATCAATATCCATCTCCGTTACAAATATCATTCTCGGAAGATTGTATTTCTCGCAGATGTCCCAGGCTTTCTTCGTACCAACTTCAATTCCGTTCTTGCCGGATACCACGATAATTGCTGCATCTGCGGCACTGACTGCTTCTTCCACTTCACCGACAAAGTCAAAATATCCCGGAGTATCTAAGAAATTAATCTTGGTATTATCCCAGATAACCGGAACAACCGAAGTATGGATGGAAAACTGTCTTTTGATTTCTTCTTTATCAAAATCACTGATAGTATTTCCATCAGAAATCTTTCCCATACGGGTTGTCATGCCGGATAAATATGCCATTGCTTCCACCAGACTGGTCTTTCCCGCTCCACCATGTCCTAAAAGCACGACGTTTCTGATTCTGTCCGTTGTAAATACTTCCATATATTATTCCTCCTGTACTATAGATTTATGTATATATTTTACTAAATCAAGTTATTTTCTTCAACTATATTATGTATTATACACAACATTTATGAATGAATTGTAAATGTGCAGTAAACATTTTGCACTATTTTTGATCATTTTATTGTGAAATTTTATATTTTCGCACGTTAAACTTTAACGCTTTAAAGTATTGACATTATATTCTGATTCCGTTATAGTATACATGCACCACCGGAGAGATGCGGTTGCATTCCGTTTCTTCTCATATTATAATAGTCCGGTCAGGTGACATTTTTTAAGTGAGGATTATAAATTATGATTATTGTTATGAAACCATCCGCTCTTCCACAGGATGTAGATAAAATTGTAGATGCAGTGGAAAAAGAAGGATTAAAAACACATCTTTCACATGGTGAAGAAGTTACCATTATCGGAGTTGTCGGCGATAAAACCAAATTAGATATTCAGCGTATTGAAGCCAGCCCTGAAGTAGAAAAGGTAGTTCCGATTACCGAAAGCTACAAGCTTGCCAATAAGAAGTTCCACCCACAGCCAACCAGCTTCAAGGTTAAGGATACCGTAATCGGTCCTGATACCATGACAATTATGGCTGGTCCTTGTGCCGTCGAAACAGAAGAACAGCTTCTTTGCATTGCCCGTGCAGTCAAGAAGGCAGGAGCAACCATTCTTCGTGGTGGTGCTTACAAGCCTCGTACTTCCCCATACTCTTTCCAGGGTCTCGAGGAAGAAGGTTTAAAATATATGAAGACCGCTTCGGATGAAACAGGTCTTGCAACCATTTGTGAAGTAACCAGCGCACATGCCGTAGAATCTGCTGTAAAATATGTCAGCATGCTTCAGGTCGGTGCCAGAAATATGCAGAACTTCGAATTATTAAAAGAAGTTGGCCGTGCCGGTCTTCCTGTCTTATTAAAGAGAGGTCTGTCTGCTACGATTGATGAATGGCTGAATGCAGCAGAATATATTATTTCTTCCGGAAGTCCAAACGTTGCATTATGTGAACGTGGTATCCGTACCTTTGAGACTTCCACCAGAAACACTTTGGATTTAAGTGCAGTATGTGTCTTAAAGGAACGTACCCATCTTCCGGTCATCGTTGACCCAAGCCATGCAACCGGTGTCCGCTCTTTCGTTGAGCCGCTTGCTAAAGCCGGTATTGCCTGCGGTGCCGATGGTCTGATGATTGAAGTACATAATGACCCTGCACATGCACTTTCCGATGGTCCGCAGTCTCTGAACTTCGAACAGTTCGATTCTGTTATGGAACATATCAAACCATATATTTCCTTAAGCGGAAGGAGCTTAATGTAACATGGACTTTAAGAAAATCGGTTTTATTGGTCTTGGTCTTATCGGCGGTTCGATGGCTAAGACCATAAAACGCATTTATCCGGAAACAGAACTGATTGCCACATCCGGTCATCTTTCTACCATAACTGCAGCTTTTGAGGACCATACTATTTCCAATGATACGCTGCTTGCAATGAAAGATTTCTCCGACTGTGATATTATCTTTCTCTGCTGTCCGGTACAGAAAAATATTGAATACATAAAAGAATTAAAGCCCTTTTTGAAAAAGGGCTGTATTCTTTCTGATGTAGGAAGTGTCAAGGGGGATATTCACGAAAGTATTACCGCCCTTGATTTAGAATCCTTTTTTATTGGTGGACATCCTATGGCAGGTTCTGAAAAGACCGGCTATCAGGCTGCAACCGCCTATTTATTGGAAAATGCTTATTATATTTTAACCCCGACTGCCAAAACTGATACCGCAGTGCTTCATGCGTTCCGGGATTATATTGCATCCTTAGGCTCAGTTCCTATGATTATGGATGCGAAAACCCATGACCATGCAACCGCTTCTATCAGTCATCTGCCGCATATTATTGCAGCAAGTCTTGTGAATCTGATTCGTGAAACCGATGATGAGAATGAGACGATGAAGACGATTGCAGCAGGCGGATTTAAAGATATTACAAGAATTGCATCCTCTTCTCCTGTAATGTGGCAGCATATCTGTGCCTCTAACCGGGAGCAGATTTTAACACTCATTGACCGCTATACGGAAGAGTTAAATACCATGCGTAGTCTGATTGCTGAAAGAAAAGAAAAGGAAATCTATGAATTCTTCTCTCATGCCAAGGATTACCGGGATTCTATCACCATTACTTCTTCCGGTCCATTGCGTAAAGTCTTTGAATGTTATTGTGATCTGATTGATGAAGCCGGTGGAATTGCAACCATTGCTACGATTCTTGCCAGCAACAATATCAGTATTAAAAATATTGGAATTATCCATAACCGTGAATTTGAAAACGGTGTACTTCGTATTGAATTATATGAAGAAGAAGCACTTAACTGTGCCATTGCACTGCTTCGCAAATATCATTATACAGTTTATGAACGATAATATTTAGATAAAATATTGACAATATTTCAGAATACATCCAGAAAGGATTTTATTATGCAGATCAAAAAAGCCCATGCCTTACATGGAGAAATAAATATTCCGGGAGACAAATCCATTTCCCATCGTGCAATTATGTTTGGTTCGCTTTCCAACGGCACAACCGAAATCACCAATTTCTTAGAGGGTGCCGACTGTCTTTCTACGATTTCCTGCTTTCAGGAAATGGGCATTAAAATTGAGCAGAAAAAAAACTGTGTACTTGTCCATGGAAAAGGATTACACGGTCTAAAGGAGCCACAGCATATCTTAGACGCGGGGAACAGCGGAACTACTACCCGGCTGATTTCTGGTATCTTAGCCGGTAATCCATTTGTCAGCCAGTTAGATGGGGATAATTCCCTTCGCACCCGTCCCATGAAGCGTATCATGGAACCGCTTCGTCTCATGCAGGCAGATATCGAAAGTTTAAAGGATAACAACTGTGTTCCTTTAAAAATAACCGGACATGAATTACATGCCATTGATTATACTTCAAAGGTTGCATCTGCCCAGGTAAAATCCTGTATACTTTTAGCCGGCTTATATGCAGACGGAATTACCAGCGTAACGGAACCGGTACTCTCCCGCAACCACACAGAACTAATGCTTCGCTCGTTCGGCGCTAAAGTCACCTCCGAAGGAACAACTGCATCCATTGCACCGGATCCTGTTTTAAACGGACAGAAAGTGGAAGTTCCTGGAGATATTTCTTCGGCAGCCTATTTTATTGCGGCAGCGTTACTTACTCCTGGTTCCGAAGTCTTAATCCGCAATGTTGGAGTCAATCCCACAAGAGACGGCATCTTAAAAGTTGCCAAAGCAATGGGCGGCTCCATCGAACGGCTGAATCCAAGAACTGCATCCGGTGAGCCGGTCTGCGACCTTCTGGTAAAAGGCAGTTCACTTCATGGTACCGTGGTGGAAGGGGAACTCATCCCAACTTTAATCGATGAAATCCCTGTGATTGCTGTTATGGCAGCCTTTGCAGAAGGAATCACCATTATCCGGGATGCTGCAGAACTTAAGGTAAAGGAAACCGACCGTATTCTTACGGTAACAGAAAACTTAAAGTTATTAGGCTGTGATGTTACCCCAACGGATGATGGCATGATTATTCACGGCGGAAAGACCTTACACTCCGCAGCCATTGATGCAGGACTTGACCACCGGATTGCTATGAGCTTTGCCATTGCTGCGTTAAATATTGATGGCGGTATCGAATTAGAGCATTCCGAAATTGCAGAGGTTTCTTACCCTGATTTCTACAAAGATTTAGAAAAATTATCTATGTAAATCATATGTCAGATTATAAATCCACTTAAAAAAGCACCAAATCTGCTACAGGCAGTTTTGAAAACATCAAACCGCTTTCAGCCCTTTATTTTCAAGGGTTAAAAGCGGTTTTCATCAACACATTTTATTCTGTAACTCAGTTTTTCTTTTAGACATCATTGAAAATCTGATAAATATCAATTTTTAATGCATCGGTATCTGACATTCCAACAAATACACAGCCATATTTATAGGTTCCGTCCCCCTTCGGGTCACATCTGACAATCTCAAGTACCGCATCAATGACCTCTTTCGTCCAGATCTGAATCTTGGTATCATAGTAGGTTCCAACTTTCAAATTCTGGTCAGAAACAAATCCGATTCCGGAACGTGAAATATCAGTAACTACCACATGAATAAATTTTAAAGTAGTAATATCATCCTGATCCAGACGTTCCAGCTGAACAGATACATCTAAATCCAATCGTTTATGTTTTCTTCTCTCGTCCATAGTCCTCTCCTTCTATCAAGATTAAAGCTAATAAAATTATTTTATCCTATATTTCGAATTCTGACAATAAGAAATTATTTTATCAGCATAGCATCCCCAAAACTAAAGAAACGGTATTTTTCTTCTACTGCTTTCTTATAGGCAGCCAGAATATGTTCCCTGCCTGCAAGAGCAGACACCAACATCACAAGGGTAGACTGTGGCAGGTGGAAATTCGTAATCAGAGCATCTATAACCTTAAACTTATAGCCCGGATAAATAAAGATATCCGTCCATCCGCTCTTTTCCCGTAAAGTGCCATCTTCTTCTGCTGCAGACTCTAAAGTTCTTGTACTGGTGGTTCCCACGGCAACTACCCGGTGGCCATTTGCTTTGGCACGATTGATTTTATCGGCTTCCGACTGTTCGATCCGGTAGAATTCCGAATGCATATGGTGCTCTTCGATGGTATCTACTTTTACCGGACGGAAAGTGCCAAGTCCCACATGAAGGGTAACTTCTGCTATATCTATGCCCATATCACGAATCTGCTGTAATAATTCCGGTGTAAAATGAAGTCCCGCTGTTGGGGCAGCGGCAGAACCATCATATTTGGCATATACTGTCTGATAACGGTTCTTATCCTTTAACTGATGGGTAATATAAGGCGGCAATGGCATCTGACCAAGCTGGTCTAAAATCTCTTCAAAGATTCCATCATAGTGAAACTGAATCAGCCGGTTACCATCTTCTACGACCTCTAAGACTTCTCCGGTCAAAAGTCCCTCTCCAAAAGAAATCTTAACACCAGGCTTACATTTCTTTCCCGGTTTTACCAGTGTTTCCCAGATATCATTTTCTTTTCTCTTTAAAAGAAGAATCTCTATTTTGGCTTCCGTTCCCTCTTTGACTCCAAACAGTCTTGCCGGAATTACCTTGGTATTATTTAACACAAGACAGTCTCCCGGCTGCAGATAATCTACTACATCACGGAATATTTTATGTTCAATGTCTCCTGTTTTCTTATCTAAGACCATGAGTCTGGAACTGGAACGATCCTCCAGAGGATCCTGCGCAATCAGTTCCTCCGGTAAATCGTAATCAAAATCTTTTACATCCATGTTTCTTTCCTCTATTTCTAAGCTCTCAGTTCAATCTTCATTGCTTCTAATGCTTTTACAATGCGGTTCATTGCTCCGCTTAAATCTGCTTCCTCTAAGTTCTTATCCTTTGCACGGAAGGTCAGTGAATAAGCAATAGATTTATAACCCGGTTTAATCTGGGCTCCTTCATAAATATCGAACAGTGTGTAGTTCTCTAAGTAAGCGCCGCCCTTGCTGTCGAATACTTTTTCGATATCTCCTGCAAGAATCTCTTTTGGAACAACCATACTGATATCACGGGTTGCTGCCGGGAATTTGGCAATACCTTCATATTTACGGTCAAAGGTTGTTTCATCCATAATAGATGGCATATCAATCACTGCAACGTATACCCTGTCTTTGATATTGTAATTAGCAGCTACAATCGGATGAACCTCTCCTAAGTAACCAATTACTTTACCATCATATACAATGTTTGCCTGACGGCCCGGATGCAGATAAGGTCTTCCGGACTTCGGATCATATTCAGCTTTCTTCGTCATTCCAACTTTATAGAAGAATTCTTCTACCACGCCCTTCATGGTAAAGAAATCACCTTCACCATACATACCAAGGGTAAACTGCATTCTCTCGTCCGGAAGTTCCGTTACCGGTACACTCTTTGGCAGATAAATGTTTCCTAATTCATAGAGACGTACATCTTTATTTCTTCTGTTGTAGTTGGTTGATAAAGATGTCAGCATTCCATTTAAGGATGTGGTACGCATAATACTGAAATCTTCTCCCAAAGGATTGGAAATTGTTACGGTCTGGCGTAATGGTGAATCTTCCGGAAGTAATAATTTATCAAATACCTTCGGGCTTTCGAAGGAATAATTCATGCCCTGTGAAAAACCGCAGAACTCTGCAATTTCTCTTGCAATTGCTTCGATTCTTAATTTATAGGATAACATTCCGGTAGTAGCTTCTCCGCTTGGCAGGGTTGTTGGAATGTTTGCATAACCAAAGAATCTTGCTACCTCTTCTGCAAGGTCTGCATCACACTCTAAGTCCTGTCTCCAGGATGGAACTAATACTTCATTGGTTTCTTTATCATAACCTAATTCCAGACGTTTAAAATAGGAAAGCATTTCTTCCGGCTTAATATTGGTTCCTAATAATTTATTGTATTTCTCCGGTTCAAAAGGAATCCGTCTGCCTTCTTTCTTATTCTCGTAAATATCAATGGCTCCGCCAACTACTTCACCAGCGCCTAATTCTTCGATTAACTGGCAGGCTCTGTTCATAGCTTCCATAGCAAGGTTCGGATCCAGACCTTTTTCAAATTTGGAAGACGCATCGGTACGAAGCCCGATTTTCTTACCGGAAAGGCGGATATTGGTTCCATCGAAGCATGCAGCTTCAAAAAGCATGGTTTTTACATTGTCTGTAATCATGGAATTCTCGCCACCCATAATACCTGCAATACCGATTGCTTTCCTGCCATCGCAAATCATCAGAACGTTTTCATCCAAAGTACGCTCCTGACCATCCAAAGTTGTAAATAATTCGCCTTTTCCGGCACGTCTTACAACAATCTCTTTTCCCTCGATGGTATCCCAGTCATATGCATGCATCGGCTGTCCGTATTCTTCCATAACATAGTTGGTAATGTCCACAATGTTATTGATTGGACGGATTCCCTGGGCTGCAAGTCTGCGCTGCATCCACTTTGGTGATGGAGCAATCTTAATATTCTTTACCACACGGGCGGTATAACGAGGACATAATTCTTTGTCTACTACATTTACTTTAATATAGTCATTGACATCCTCATCATTTCCGGTCTCAGTTACAACCGGCGGTACAAATTCTTTCTTAAAGGTTGCTGCTGCTTCTCTGGCAATTCCAAGGATTGAGAAACAGTCTACTCGGTTGTTTGTAATCTCATATTCCACAATAGTATCATCAAGGCCTAATGCTTTAATTGCATCATCACCCGGTTTTACCTCATCCTCTGCGAAGATGTAGATACCATATTCCGGAGCTTCCGGATACATATCACGGGTAGACCCAAGTTCTTCAATGGAGCACATCATTCCATTGGACTCAATTCCTCTTAATTTACCTTTTTTAATTTTGATGCCGCCTTCTGTCATCTTTCCATCATGTCCACCGGCAACACGTCCGCCATCTAATACAACCGGAACTTTATCTCCTTCTTTTACATTCGGAGCACCGGTTACAATCTGGATGTCCTCACCTGTTCCCACATCTACCTGACAGATGATTAACTTATCAGCATCCGGATGCGGCTCGATTTTCTTAATCTGTCCAACGACGATTTTCTCTAAATCGGCATCCATTTTCTTGTAAAATTCTACTTTTGAACCGGACAGAATCATTGCATCGGTATATTCCTGTGCATTAACATTAAGTCCCGGAACCAAAGCTTCTATCCATTTTAATGATGTATTCATATTGTTTCTCCTTCTATCAACTCTCTACTGTGTTCTTTTCTTTCCGACTACAGGAAACATGTCCCTTCAACTTCCCTGTTCATTAAAACTGTCTTAAGAAACGGTCATCATTCTCATATAAGAGACGCATATCATCAATTTCATATTTCAATAAAGCAATACGCTCAAGACCAACTCCGAATGCAAATCCTGAATATTCTTCCGGATCAATACCGCTCATACGAAGCACCTTCGGATGAACCATTCCACAGCCTAAGATTTCAATCCATCCTTCTCCCTTACAGAAACGGCATCCTTTACCGCCACATTTAAAGCAGGTGACATCCATCTCTGCACTTGGCTCTGTAAACGGGAAGTGATGCGGACGGAATTTTACTTTGGTTTCCGGTCCGAACAGACGGGCTGCAAACTCCTGCAGCGTTCCCTTTAAATCTGCAAATGTAATATTCTTATCGATTACCATTCCCTCAATCTGGTGGAAAGATGGTGAATGGGTTGCATCTACTTCATCTGCACGGAATACTCTTCCCGGTGCAATCATACGGATTGGAAGCTTGCCTTTTTCCATGACACGGACCTGTACCGGTGAAGTCTGGGTACGAAGCACGATTTTATCATTAATATAGAACGTATCCTGCTCGTCTTTTGCAGGATGATTTGCCGGAATATTTAACGCTTCAAAGTTATAATAATCATATTCTACTTCCGGTCCTTCCACTACTTCATAGCCCATACCGGTAAAGATACGCTCTACTTCTTCCAATGCAATGGTATTCGGATGACGATGGCCGACACGGTTCTTTTTAGCCGGAAGTGTAACATCAATTACTTCATGTTTTAATTTCAGTTCCATCTGGGCAGCTTCTAATTTCTGTTTTGTCTCATCTAATTTCTTTTCAATAGCTTCCCTGGTCTCGTTTACCAGCTGTCCTACCAGAGGTCTGTCCTCCGGTGCAACATCCTTCATTCCTTTTAATACTGCGGTGAGTTCACCTTTCTTTCCGAGAAATGCAACTCTGACATCATTCAGTTTGCCAAGTTCGCCGGATGATTCAATCTGATGAATTGCCTCTTCCCTGATTTTCTGCAGCTTTTCTTTCATAATAATATCTCCTTCTATCATTTTATTTCATTCATAAATAAACTACGAGAAACACGCTTTGCGAATTTTTCACGTAAAAAAACGCGAAGCATTTTCTTCCCATAGGGACGAAATTACTCCGCGGTACCACCCTGATTTCTAAATCATTAGACACTTATAAATACTTAACGCGTATCACGTCACAGACTACTGACATTCACCTGTGCAGCTTCCGTGCGAAATTCAATTACTGCCTTACCTTAAGGAAACTTTCAGCCGATGATTTCCTCTCTCTTTAAAAAGTACAATAACCTACTGAACACTTTCATTGCCTTTTACTTTTTCACTAAATGTTATAATACCACAGGGTTTCTAAAACTTCAAGTTATTTTTTATCCCGTTTCCGCTCCTTCTTCTGCTGTATGAATCCTGCAATATATTCGTCGAATACCACATTGAATTCCGCACATAACATCAGGATATACATGCAAAAATACATCCACAACATAATTAATACCAATGTAGTCAGGCTTCCATACATGGAAAATCCATTAAAATAATTCACATAGATAGATAATCCGGCAGAAAACACACACCAGGCAATGGCACAAAGTACTGCACCCGGAAGCTGGGAACGAAAGGTTGCCTTACGGTTTGGTATCAATGTAAAAATCACTACAAAGAGAATGACTAACACCAGTATCATAATAAGGCTTCCACGTTCAAATATGAGGCTTACAATATGTGTCATTATCGGAATATGCTTCACCAGAAGATGTTCTAATGATTTGCCAAAAACCAGTAATACCAGCGAGATTACAATAGCAATGACAAATACAATGGTATAAATAATCGCCCAGAAACGGAGAACAAACCAGTTTCTGGTCTCCACAATATCATTTACCACATTCAACCCATTTGCCATATACTGCACACCCTTGGCTGCCGACCACACTGCTGCGATGGCTGCAATTGATACGATTCCAAAGGATTTGGTATAGACTTCATTGATAATATTTACCAGGAACGGTGCAATATATTCAGGCATTGTTTCATTTACAATCTGTAAAATCATCCCTTCCGTTACCGGCGTGTACTGCAAAAGGGAACTGAATACCATAAGAAACGGGATGCTGGATAAGAGGATAAAAAATGCCGCCTGTGCTGCAAATGCATTGATATTATCCCGTTTACATTTATCTAAAAATGATTTTACATTTCCAATCAGTTTCCAGAGCAAACTTATGCACCCCCTTCTTCCTTCGTCACATTTTGTGGCTGATATAACTCAGTCAGTTCTGTATCCTGATAAAAATAATTTAATATCCTTTTATAATCAAAGCCCTGCCCGCAAAGCTTTTGTGCCCCATTCTGGCTCATGCCAATGCCATGACCGTAACCACCGCCAAGGACTGCATAAGTTCCATCCCCTTTTGCCTGTATACTGATATAAGCACTGGGCAGAATACTCATTTCCACACTGCTTCCATCCAAAAGGTTAATATTCGTAATACCACAGCCCAAAATTGCACGCATATTATATTCGGACTGTACGCTGACTGCACCATTCTGGAAATCAAGTTCCAGTTCTAAAATAACACCACTCTGATTGCGTTTTACCACCTTTATTGCCTGCAATGAGCCAAAGTTGCTGCAACTGTCTGTTTTTTCCGTCTTAGATGCATCTTTATAATAACTAATAGCCTCCGGCTGGTGCTCTTTTCTATCGGCTATCGTATGAAGCAATGTCTCATCTTTTCCCTGGAAATCAAGCACAGTATTCCAACGGAAATATTTCAAATCCGATTCATAGCAGGCACTGTCTACGTTACTGATATAATCCAAGAAGCTTTTTTCATCCGATAAATCAATGGGATTTTCTTCACTGCGCACCCAGACGCCCTGCAAATAACCATAAGCATCTTTATCAAGATTCCAGGCTTCGTAATCTCCGGTATGGCCATAGGATGTGGAATAATAATAAGTCTCTATAATATCCCCTTTATAAGAAAGTACCTGACCTTTCGTCTCATCTACCGCAGCTACCGTTTCCGGCGTCTGATTCTGCTTATTATACACCTGAAAATTCACACTGTCATCTACATGTGCTCCATAAGCTTCATATTTATTGTGCATCATCTGGATATAAGCATAGCTTCTGGCACAGACAGCCTGTGCTTTTAAGGCTTCCATTCCATAAGAAGATGGAACCTCACTTGGGATAACGCCCTTTACATAGGATTCTAAATCCACTACATTTACCACGGTATATCCTTCCGGATACATACGAAGCTCCATGCTGCCTGCATAAGCCGGAGATATGCGATTGCCCTGATTGTCAGTAAAATAGAATGGCGATGTGCCATCCTCTGCGACTAATGAAACAGACGATGTTGTCAGTATATTGGCATAACTGGATGCTGTAATCACGTTTCCTGCTTCTAATACAGTTTCCGTTTCTCCATAATAAAGATGCACCGGCACATCCGATACCAATGATACATCAGAACGGAACATATTATCATTGTCTAATAACAAAACACGGATGTTTTCTATTTTAGCAGGCTCTGTCAAAAGAATGGCGCAGATCTGTTTTTCTGCCACTACAAATGTAATTTCCATGTTTTCCAGCATCAGTGCATCCATGGAGACTTCCCGGATTCCATCATAAGTTGCATATATTTTCATGGCTTCATCTATCGCAACTTGTCCATATCCCTTAATCTCCATTGCGGTATCTGTTTTTGATATCAGCTTTCCGGTAATGGTATCTTCCTTCCGGCTGATTTTATGTATCTCTTTTTCACTGAAAGAAATATCTGCTACGACATTTGATAATTCTTCATCGGTATCAACCGGCACCTGGTATTCTGTTCCCTGATAAAGAAATGTAAGATTTCCTTCTATATTTGAAATGAGATAGGCATTTTTCAATGCCACATCTTCTTTATCCTTTGCGGCGACCCCGATTACTTTATCCTCCAACAGATAAACACCATAACTGTGAAGCTTCTGATACCACTTTGGATTGGATGTAATGGCATAAGTGCCATCCTGTGTGGTAAGCTGCTTTTTTTCTTTTTTCAATACAAGAATGTCCTTTTTTAAGACAGACGTATCGGTATCAAGATAACTTAAAATTTCATCATATATAGCAAACCAGACTGCCCGGTCAATGTTTTTTTTCGAATCATCCAAAGGAATATATTCTTTTAAATGAAGCAATTCCAGAATGCCACTTACATCATCATAGGTAAGTGTTCCCTGTTGCGGCAGTTTCTCAGCCCATTCGTCCTTGGAATAATAAGTAAACTGCAGCAGGGAGGGAATCTCATTCCGATAAACACATTGTTCGGAATATCCATTTTTCTCCCCTTTTGTATCCGTTATCAGAACCACCAGTATAAGAACCAGAAATGCTCCACAAAACAGCAACAGATAATTACTTTTTTTACTTTTCACTTTTCGCATAATAACTCCTTTATTGCCTGTTGCAGAAAAGAAGCTGCTTTTCAGCAGCTTCTTTTTTCTCTTTTGTATTTTCGGTTCTTTTGTAAACATGCTTCTTTGGTATACTATATGTTTATCTTCCGTACCTTATGATTCTTTTGTACACAAAGATTCTTTCGTCTATTCATACCTTATCTTTAGCAAATATACCCAAAATGCCGTTTCCTGTATTTTGACTCCTAGCAAAGCTAGGTGGGTAACCTCAACCAATACTCTGCCTTCCACTGCAAACGGAGGCCTGACATCCTATTGGAAATATTGGAATCCCGTTTAAAGTAAATGTAGGTTCAAAATAACAGGCGTGTCGAACATCCCAGGCATAAAACTATCTGCTTTTTGTAATTGTTATTATACTCTAATATGTGTTGTTTTTCAATGTAAAATTCCTGTCAAATTGTGGAACAATTTATGATTGCAGATCTTTTGGCGAAAAAGATGCCGGAAATAGTTCTTCTAATTTCATGACTTTAATGCCTCCAGCTCCATCTTCCATAATTACCTCAAACGTGCTTCCATCTACAAACTCTGTCAGTACCTGCCGGCAGACACCACAAGGTGTAAGAGGTTCTTCCCTATCACCCACTACAGCAATTGCCAGAAAATCTTTTTTTCCATCCGATACCGCCTTAAAGACTGCTGTCCGCTCCGCACAGTTCGTGGGCGTAAAGGCTGCATTTTCGATATTACATCCGGTATAGATACTGCCATCCTTACAATAAAGGGCTGCACCTACATGAAAATTGGAATACGGTGCATAGGAATATTTTTTGGCTTCTTTTGCCGCTTCTAATAATTGTCTTTTGTCCGTCTCCATGACACTCACCTTTTCTAAATTATTTCTGTTTTACAATTTTTTCATTATCTTATCATTCTTCATTGCTCTTAATATCTGCTATCCCAGAATATCAACGGCAGAACTTGTGCCAAGCCGTGAACAGCCTGCCTTAATATAATTTTCCATATCTTCTTTGGTACGGATTCCTCCGGCCGCCTTAATCTTAACCTCTGCTCCAATGTGTTCTTTCATTAATAATACATCTTCCATGGTAGCACCTGCCGTTCCAAATCCGGTGGATGTCTTGATAAAATCTGCTCCGGCATTGGTTACCGCATGGCACATGGCAATCTTTTCTTCTTTTGTAAGATAACAGGTTTCGATAATAACCTTTAAGATTCTATCTCCTGTTGCCTCTTTTAAAAGACGGATTTCCTCTTCTACTTTATGATATGCCCCATTCTTTACATCGCAGATATTAATTACCATATCAATTTCTTCTGCGCCGTCTTCCAATGCTTTCTTTGTCTCTGCCAGCTTTCCTTCAGTGTTCGCATATCCTAACGGAAATCCTACTACGGTACAGATTTTGATTTTATCGCCGTAAGTTTCTTTTACCCGGCTGATGTAACAGCTTGGGATACAGACTGATGCGGTATGGTATTTTATTGCTTCTTCACATAATTTTTCTATGTCCTTCCATGTGGTAAAGGCTTTTAACGCAGTATGATCCACATAACGATATAATTCTTCTTTTTCCATTTTGTGCCTCCGGTATTTTTTTTTAATTGTAATATATATTCTGTAATTTATCCAGCAAAAAACGTTTTATCAGAGAACATTTTTACATTAGTACCATCTTCCTATAATTCTAAATTTTTTAGAAAACAATTTTAAACTTTCTTTAAAATTTACGCTTTTTTCTTGTTTTCTACAACTGAAATATGATAACATATTAAAATAATTAAAAGAGGAGGAACAATATGACAGGACGTTTTTATGAAATCACACCGGAAATAATGGAACTTGCGAATAAATGCTCCGCATCATCCATCATTCCTTCTGAATTATATACGAAATATAATGTTAACCGTGGTCTTCGTGATTTAAACGGAAAGGGTGTTCTGGTAGGACTTACACACATTTCTGATGTATGCTCTACCAAGCTGGTAAATGGAGAATACATTCCAGCTGAGGGCGAACTTTATTACCGTGGCTATAATGTAAAAGATTTAGTAAAAGGAATTGCACCGGACAGCCATTTTGGATTTGAGGAATGTGCTTATCTTCTGATATTTGGTGAGCTTCCAACCAAAGAACAGTTGAAAAACTTCTGTGGACTGCTTTCCGAATACCGTACACTTCCAACCAGCTTTGTACGTGATATTATTATGAAAGCTCCAAGCAAAGATATGATGAATACACTGGCACGAAGTGTGCTTACACTTTATTCCTATGATGACCGTGCCGATGATATTTCACTTCCTAATGTATTGAGACAGTGTTTGCAGCTTATCAGCTTATTCCCACTGCTTTCTGTATATGGTTATCAGGCTTACCGCCATTATCATGATGGTGCCAGCCTTTATATTCATACCCCACAACCGGAATTATCTACTGCAGAAACAATTCTTCATATTCTGCGGCCAGACAGTAAATATACCCCATTGGAAGCAAAGCTTTTAGATATCGCATTAATCTTACATATGGAGCATGGTGGCGGAAATAACTCTACCTTTACTACCCATCTGGTATCTTCTTCCGGAACCGATACTTATTCTGTTATTGCAGCATCCCTTGGTTCCCTGAAGGGGCCGAAACATGGTGGTGCCAATATCAAAGTGGTTCAGATGTTTGAAGATATGAAACGCACTGTAAAAGACTGGACAGACGAAGACGAAGTAGGTAAATATCTTACTGCACTTCTTCATAAAGAAGCTTTTGACCATGCCGGTCTTATCTATGGAATGGGTCATGCAGTATATTCTCTTTCCGACCCAAGAGCAGTCATCTTCCGCGGTTTTGTGGAAAAGCTTTCCCAGGAAAAGGGATATGAAAAAGAATTTGCACTCTATTCCTTAGTAGAGCACCTTGCACCGGAAATCATCGCCAAAGAACGTAAAATCTATAAAGGTGTAAGTCCAAACGTAGACTTCTTCAGCGGATTTGTTTATCATATGCTTGACCTTCCCTTAGAACTCTATACACCAATTTTTGCAATTGCAAGAATTGCCGGCTGGAGTGCCCACCGCTTAGAGGAGCTTTCCCAGAATGGAAAAATTATGCGTCCTGCATATCGTAACATCGGTGAACGCAAAGAATATGTTCCGATTGACAAACGTTAAACCGCAAGATTCTGTCACCTGCAGCTTCTTATGGAATGCCTAGACACAAAAAACTGTAGTTCTTATCCGGTATCTTTTCCAGATATAAACTACAGTTTTTTATAAATTATTATAAATAAATATTTTTTATAAATACTTCTCTCTGGCATTCTTTAATGTACTGACCAAAAACAGACAGGATAACACCAGCAGCAGAAGGATTCCTGATTTAATAATAATCGGCAGTTTAAAGATGGTCTCACCCAATGCCGTCACAATGCCATATACTAATGCCAGTGCTCCGCAAAGAAGCATTTTCGGTGTTACTTCTTCTCTTATCTTCTCCGGATGTTTACATTTCTTTAATTCCTCCGGCGTTGCCAAAAGGCTGCTTGTCTTTCCGGTACTTTTCATCCATATGCCATTCATAAGAACATAGACACCTACCAGTGCTACCACAACATCTACTACTAAATTCCAGTTTACTTTCATAATATGTAACCTCTTTTACTCTTTTTTCCTGATTCTGATTTATCTTACCACACTTTACATTGCTATGTGAACATATTTATCATATAACCTTCTATTTTTATTTGTTTTTTATGCAAAACCACGAATTTTATCGAAAAAGCCATTGAAACTTTTGGTCAACTATTGTAGTATATTAATATGTTCTAATTATTCTAGTTGTATTTGGAGGGATTATATATGAAATTAGACGAAGCAAAAATCCTGATTGGAGATGACTCCATTCTGGCGAGAAAACAGTTGAAAGACATTATTGCGCAGTATGGTGGTACAACTTTTGTTGAGGCAGCAAATGGTCAGGAAGCAATTGACAAATTCAAATCCGATAAACCTGATATCGTTTTTCTTGATATTGTTATGCCAGTAAAAGATGGTATTGCTGCTGTAAAAGAAATTAGAGAATCTGACCCGAAAGCGGTTATTATTATCGTATCTTCTGTTGGTACACAGGCTCAGTTAAAGAATGCAATTGAAGCTGGTGCAAAGGATTTTATCCAGAAACCGTTGAATGTTGAACAGATTGAGCGGGTACTGAAGAATTATTTTGAAGGGAGATAATTATGTATACACAGTTTTTTGGTAATTTTCTTTTAAGCAAAAGTGCTGTTCCTGCGGATAAGCTGGTAGATGCATTAGAGAGGCAGTCCTCTTCCTATCTGAAATTAGGTACTCTGGCAATTCATGCCGGATTATTAAATGCTTCCCAGGTTGACGCTATTATATGCCGTCAGACCCATGAAGATAAGAAATTTGGTGAAATTGCAATCGAAGGCGGATATCTTACAAAGGAACAGGTTGACAAATTACTCTCCTCGCAGAAACCAGACTACCTGCTTTTAGGTCAGATTTTGATTGAAGACGGACTGCTTACCAACAGTCAATTTGAGGAATTACTTGCAGAATATCAGGCAAGTAATGAAATTGATGATTTAAATGTTGCTAACGAACAGAATGATATGGTTGAAAAGCTGATTCATAAATTCTTCCATTTTGATAATTCTGATATGTCAGGAAAGATTGTTGCATACCTTAATCTTCTCTTTAATGATATCGTCCGTTTCATCGGAAAGGATTTTACACCATTAAATCCACTGATGAAATCCGAGTATATGACCAACTATTGTGTTACCCAGAAAGATGAAGGTTTACTTTCTTTCAATTCTGGTGTAGACATGAGTAAATCTGTTGCAATTGCTTTTGCATCCCGTTATGCCAAAGAAGAATTCCATGAATTCGATGAGTATGTAAAAGCTTCTATCGAAGATTTCTTAAATCTTCACAATGGATTATTTAATGTAAATATGTCTAATGAATTTTCCCTGGAATTAAACTTATGTCCTCCGGAAGTTCATGAGGAAGAAACACTTACAAATGCCACTAAGATTTATGTATTTCCAATTATTTTCCCATTTGGAACCATTCACTTCCTGTTGGAAATCTAATCTTAAACCTTTACATTTTATTTACATAAACGAAACCCTGTCAGATTTCTCTGACAGGGTTTTGTTACCTTATATCCATAAGAAACTGCCGGTAGCAGATTCTCTATGTTTTACATAAGCATTTAGATATTTAAAAATGCTTTTACCGTCTTAGGCATATCTTCTACATCGCATTCTGTCTTATGAAGTACTTCTGCACTGCGGATGTCTTCAATTGCCTGTGGAACTTTTACATTTGCAATCTTGCTTAACTCATCTACCAGTTCAAAATCCGTCATGGAATCATATTTTTCTTTATCAATGGCATCCATTACGCTTCTGGTAAACTTGAACGGGCTTGCTGTTGATGCAATAACAGTCTTGGTATTATCACCGGTCTCTTTTACATATTTGTGGTATACACCGGTTGCTACAGCAGTATGTGTATCAATCACATAGCCGGTCTTCTCATAGAGGTCACGGATTACTTCTGCTGTTTCTTCCTCTGTGGTGTAATTGCCATAGAAGTCAGCAAGCTGGGCACGCATCTCATCGGTAATCATATATTTGCCCTCTTCTGTTAATGCACGCATGAATTCAGCATTTTTCTCTGCATCATTTCCGGCAATACGATAAATCAGACGCTCTAAGTTGCTGGAAATCAGGATATCCATGGATGGAGAAGAAGTTAGTACAAATTCACGGTTTCTGTCATAGGTTCCGGTTGAGAAGAAGTCAAATAATACTTTGTTCTCATTGGAAGCACAGATTAATTTTGCAATCGGAAGTCCTAAGTTCTTTGCATAGAAAGCTGCTAAGATATTTCCGAAGTTACCGGTTGGAACTACAACATTAATCTTTTCATCTTTTGCAATTGCACCATTTTCATATAATTTTGCATATGCATATACATAATAAACAATCTGAGGAACAAGACGGCCGATATTAATAGAGTTAGCAGAGGAAAACTGATATCCGGCTTTGTCCATCAATTCTGCCAGTTCTTTATCAGAAAACATTTTCTTAACGCCGGTCTGTGCCTGGTCAAAGTTACCATGAATACCAACTACATGTGTATTTGCCCCTTTCTGGGTAACCATCTGCTTCTCCTGAATCGGGCTGACACCATTCTTTGGATAGAATACAATAATCTTAGTACCAGGAACGTCTGCAAATCCTGCTAAAGCAGCTTTTCCGGTATCACCGGAAGTTGCTGTTAAAATAACAATTTCATTCTTTACATGATTTTTCTTTGCAGCAGTTGTCATAAGGTAAGGCAGAATGGATAATGCCATATCCTTAAATGCTATCGTAGCTCCATGAAAAAGCTCCAGATAATATGCACCGTCTGCATCTACTAACGGAGCAATCTCTTCTGTATCAAATTTAGAATCATACGCACTATTGATACAATGCTTTAACTCTTCTTCTGTAAAGTCTGTTAAGAAAAGCTTCATTACCTCATAAGCAGTCTCCTGATAGCTCATTTTTGCCAGGGTATCCATATCAACGTCAAGCTTTGGTAATGAATCCGGCACAAATAAACCACCGTCTCCTGCAAGACCCTTTAAAATTGCCTGTGAAGCTGTTGCCTTTTCATCTGAGTTTCTTGTACTTGTGTAAATCAAATCCATTTTTTGTCCCTCTTTTGCTCTCTGCATAAAATTTGTTCTGTCTTTCATTATATAAGAACCTGCAGTTTACTGTCAATAACTTATCCCAGAATAATTCCATGTATTCCCACTATCTATGGATTCAAAAAGAATTCCATCGTTTTCACCCATAGCAGATATTACTTTTATTATAAGTTTTCCATCTTTCTGCTGTGGCATCTTGCAATAATCATAGTCTGATATGGAAAATCCATACTCTGCTGCCGTGTCCGGAAGTTCTGTCACTTCATCCATGGAAAGCTCAATCATGGAAAATGTTTTCCCGCCATCCTGTGTCAGATAAAGTGTGGAATAATCACCTGACGCTCCAGCCAATCCGATAACGCCCAGATTTTCATTATAGAATTCTATTCCTTCTGCCACACCAATATTTCCATCAAACGGATCTGCATTTTGCTGATTCCAGCTCTGCCCGCCGTCCTTTGTCATTTCAAGCTCATAAAAACGGCTGCCGGCAGCTGCATCCGCCACCAACAGACGATAACCGGTATTGTCATCTAAAAAAAAGTACACGCTTCCATCTTCCCTGTTTTCTGTCCATGGTGTAGCCTCTTCTCCTTCTTCGTCCTCACTGCCAGATATAGTACTATTATCTTTATTCCCGTTTTTATCTCCTGTGGCATCACCAGAGCTGTTTTTGGCTTTCTCAATCTGTTCCTGCCGGTTTTGCTGGGCTAACACTGCAGCACTGGTATATTTGGGATTTATGATATAAGTTATAATTTCACCTGTATTTTCTTCGCCACCAGTAGAAAATGTAACTGCAAAACCTGTAACTTCTCCGCCATATTCCAACTGGCTTAAAATTGAATTTTCATTTGTATCTGCATTTCCATCTATATCTTCATTTTCATCTGTATCTGCATTTTCTGCATCTATCACCTGCAGGCTATCTGCACTGGTAAAAGCTCTTTTCCCCGAATAACTTATTCCAAAGGTATGGCTCTTTGTTTCTTCTGCCCAGCTATCTACCCGTTCTTTCACCTTTATATTTCCCAATAGTTCAAAAAGCGGTGTCAGGCACATATCTTCTTCATAATCTGTCTTGGCATAATTATTGATGTAAACTGTCATTTTGCTGCTTTTCTTCCGGTTATAGTCCACAAGATAGGTTCTGGTTTCTCCATCCTCATCCTCCCCATAGAAAAATGTATCTATTGCAGCAATTTCTCCGGTAGCATAAAAAGTCACATTAAAATGGTTCACCAGATAAATTTTCTTAGGAAGCCCGATTTCATTATCCAGATCCTCCAATATCCCTGCCACACTGTCATCAAAGAAATTATCATGCTTTAATGTTATCTTTACTTCATCACTTTTTTGAAACCGTTCGGATGTCTTGAAAAAATATAACCCTCCAAGGCATACCAGTAACAGAATCATCCCTGCTTTTAGCCAGTTTTTTAATTGATATTTCTTTCTTGTATTTTCCCGCTTCAACGAATTGCTCCTTTCCACCTGCAATCATATCACTATTCCAATAACACCACCAAACATTCCTGATATTTCCACGATTTTTTATATCCTTGCAATTTCCAATATATATTGGTATCATAGCATATTTTTCATTTCAAAAGTTTGATATTTTCTTAAGATATTTTCCTGTTTTCATGCTTTCCCAAAAATGTTATACTCAAAGTGATGCTTACCGTAAGAACTCGCCACCGGCAGCTTCTTACAGATGATTTGTAACTAAGAATTTTAGAATGTGAGGATTTGCCATGCTTTCCGGTGCTTTTTCAGCCAAAACAAAAGACGGAACCATCTACTACCGTTCCAGCCTTACCTATAAAAGAAAACATATCAGTCTTGGAAGCTTTCCAACGGAAGAAGAAGCCCATCTTGCCTATAAAGAGGGGACTTCTCTACTTTCTGAGTCCGAAATCACACTGGAAAATTATACCGCATATATTAAACTTTTAGATTTTGCCAAAGCCATTACACTTTTAAATTTCCGTGACAATGGCGTCTATATCAAGAATCCGATTTATCTGAAGCAGAATTATTTTCTCTATTTTCTCGCACCACAGACGGAATATAAATTTGATATTGATGATTTATTCTTTTATTCCAGCCACAAGATTATGCAGCGTGGTGGCCGGCTTTTTGTAAATGAATACGGCATGCAGACCGGAATTCTCTCCCGCTATGGAGTCCGTAATCATGCGGTACTGGATGTAGATTACACTTTCGCCAATGGTAACCCCTTCGATTACAGCTACGCCAATATTATTGTCATTAACCGCTACCGTGGAGTTGTACAAACAGAGCACAATGGACTCCTCCGTTATCAGACTTTTATCCATATCAATGGCAATTATTCCATTGGTACTTATTCTTCCGAAGAAAAAGCTGCCATTGCCTACAACAAAGCTGTTGATCTGGCAAAGGCAGCCGGTATTCATAAGAATTTTGAAGAAAACTATATTACAGAGCTATCCGCTAGAGAATATGCAGAAATTTATACTAATCTTAAAATCTCTCCAAAATATATCAATTATCTTTCTACACTTTCTGCTATTTCTGATTGATGTAATTTACCAGTCCCTCGCAATCGATAATCTTCTGCATAAATGGTGGGAATGCCTGACCCTGGAAACTCTTTCCAGTGGTCTTGTCGGTAATGACACCAGTATCAAAATTTACCTCTACCTCATCTCCTGCTTTGATTTCCAAAGCTGCTTCCTTACATTCAATAATCGGAAGTCCGATATTGATTGCATTACGATAGAAAATACGTGCAAAAGTCTCTGCTATGACGCAGCTTACACCAGCGGCTTTAATTGCAATTGGTGCATGTTCTCTGGATGAACCGCATCCAAAGTTCTTCTCCGCTACAATAATATCTCCTGCAGATACTTTATTTACAAATTCCTTATCAATATCTTCCATACAATGTAAGGCAAGTTCCTTAGGGTCGGAAGAATTCAGATATCTTGCCGGTATAATAACATCCGTGTCTACGTTGTCACCGAATTTAAATACTTTTCCTTCTGCTGCTTTCATGTTCTAATCCTCCTATACTTCTTCCGGGCTGGATATCTTTCCTGTAATTGCACTTGCTGCTGCAACTGCCGGGCTTGCCAGATAAATTTCCGAATCCACATGTCCCATACGTCCCACAAAGTTACGGTTGGTTGTAGATACGCATCTTTCATTCTCAGCAAGGATTCCCATATAGCCACCAAGGCAAGGTCCGCAGGTCGGTGTGCTGACAATAGCACCTGCTTCAATAAAGGTTCTGATATATCCGGCTTCCATAGCATCCAGATAAATCTGCTGAGTTGCAGGAATTACGATTACACGTAAACCTTTCTTTACTTTCTTTCCTTTCAGGATAGAAGCTGCAATCTTAAGGTCATCTAATCTTCCATTCGTACAGGAACCGATTACTACCTGATCAATAGTAATGTCGCCTACTTCATCAATGGTCTTTGTATTTTCCGGAAGATGTGGAAATGCTACGGTTGGGCGAAGTGTACTAAGGTCAATGGTATACTCCTCATCATATACAGCATCCTCATCTGCTTCATATACTTTATAAGGGCGCTTGGAATGCTCTTTCATATATGCTTCTGCTTTCTCGTCTACCGGGAAGATTCCGTTCTTTCCGCCGGCTTCAATTGCCATATTTGCAATGGTAAAACGGTCATCCATGGAAAGATACCGGATACCATCACCTACGAATTCCATAGACTTATATAATGCTCCATCCACACCAATCATTCCGATGATATGTAAAATAACATCTTTACCGCTAATCCATGGTGCTGGTTTTCCTGTGATATTGAATTTAATCGCGGATGGTACTTTAAACCATGCTTTTCCGGTTGCCATTCCTGCCGCCATATCAGTACTTCCAACACCGGTGGAAAATGCTCCCAATGCTCCATAAGTACAGGTATGTGAATCTGCTCCGATAATAACATCTCCTGCAACAGTCAGTCCTTTTTCCGGAAGAAGTGCATGTTCGATACCCATTTCTCCTACATCAAAGTAGTTGGTGATTTCGTTTTTGCATGCAAACTCTCTGACGCATTTACAATGCTGTGCAGATTTGATGTCTTTATTTGGTACAAAGTGGTCCATAACCAGTGCGATTTTATCCTTATGGAACACTCCGTCTACTTTCATTTTCTCTATCTCATGGATAGCCACCGGTGAAGTGATATCATTTCCCAATACCAAGTCTAAATCTGCTTCAATCAACTGGCCAGCCTGAACAGAATCAAGTCCCGCATGTACCGCAAGAATCTTCTGTGTCATTGTCATTCCCATTTGAAATTCCTCCTGAAATTAAATCATTTTTTCTATACAGTTGCTATTATAGCACAGCTAGTGGTATAATGGAAATACATATTAAACATATTTATTATGATTTTTAGTTATAAACACGGAGGGATCTATAAATGTTACAGAGTTTATCCAGTTACCGTATTTTCTATACCGTAGCAAAAACACAGAATATATCAAAGGCAGCCAAAGAGCTTTATATCAGCCAGCCTGCCATCAGTAAATCCATACAGAAACTAGAGGAAAGCCTGGGCTGCGAACTCTTCCGCCGAAGTTCCCGCGGCGTATTGCTGACCGAAGAAGGCGAACTACTTTTTACTCATGTCAGTTCCGCTTTCGAAACTCTGACTTTAGGGGAAGATAAATTAAAGAACTCCTTAGAGCTTGGTGTCGGCCACTTAAAAATCGGTGTCAGTTCCACACTCTGCAAATACATGCTTTTGCCTTATTTAAAGGATTTCACAAAACGTTATCCGCATATTAATATTTCTATCGTATGCCAGTCTACCAACGAATCCTTACAGATGTTAGAAGAAAACAAAATTGATATCGGTCTGATTGCAAGGCCGGAAAACCAGAAGACTTTAAATTTCAGCAATGTGGCTGAAATTGAAGATATTTTTGTTGCAACGGAAGCTTACTTAAACGTATTGAATGCAAGGGGCATTTCTTCCGATGCAATCTTACAGCATTCTACACTGATGCTTCTTGATAAGCACAACATGACCCGTCAGTATATTGATGATTATTTACAGGAAAATAAAATCGAGACCAGAGATTTAATCGAAGTCTCTACGATGGACCTCTTAATTGACTTTGCAAAAACCAACCTGGGTGTTGCCTGCGTCATCCGCCAATTTGTCCAGAACGAACTTGCAAACAAAGAGTTATTAGAGATTCCGCTTGGTTTTCCAATTCACAAGCGTGAAATTGGCTTCGCTTATAAAAACACCTTAAAGCCTTCGAAATCCTTGGAATTATTTATTGATTTCTACCAGAATTTTCATCCGGGCGAATAAGATTCATCACTGTCAGTTTCTTACAAATGCCTGTCAGCTACGAGAAACATACTTTGAGTGTTTCTCACGGAGTGTTTTTTACTTTACAGGAAAGCAATTTTCTGTAACTACGAGAAACACGCTTTGCGAGTTTCTCGAGTTATCGCGGTGCTCGCCAAATCCGCATGCAAGCATGCGATTTTTCTCGCTACTCGCGTAAAAAAAAACTGCCGCAATTGCGACAGCTTTTTTATCATCTTTTTGAAGTATCAGATTAGTTGTTAACCAGCTTATCTTCTTCGTTGTTCCAGCTATACAGCTTACGAATTTCTTCGCCGACTTTCTCTGATGGATGCTCAGAAGCAAGCTTTCTCATAGCTTTGAAGTGTACCTGGCGTCCTGCCGGTGACATATCAAGTAAGAATTCTTTTGCAAAAGTACCATCCTGAATATCTGTTAAAATCTGTTTCATTGCTTTCTTTGTCTCAGCAGTAACAATCTTAGGTCCTGTGATATAATCACCATACTCAGCAGTGTTAGAGATAGAATATCTCATTCCAGCGAATCCTGACTGGTAGATTAAGTCAACAATCAGTTTCATCTCATGGATACACTCGAAGTATGCATTTCTTGGGTCATAACCAGCTTCGCAAAGTGTTTCGAAACCAGCCTGCATAAGTGCACAAACACCGCCACAAAGAACTGCCTGCTCACCGAAGAGGTCTGTCTCTGTCTCTGTACGGAAGGTTGTCTCAAGAAGTCCTGCTCTTGCTCCACCAATTCCAAGACCATATGCTAATGCCAGGTCAAGTGCTTTACCGGTTGCATCCTGCTCTACTGCTACCAGACAAGGAGTTCCTTTTCCAGCCTGATACTCAGAACGTACAGTATGTCCTGGTGCCTTAGGAGCGATCATTGTTACGTCAACATCCTTTGGTGGTTTGATACATCCGAAATGAATGTTAAATCCATGAGCGAACATTAACATGTTTCCTGGCTCAAGGTTTGGCTCGATATCGTTCTTATACATATCTGCCTGTAACTCGTCATTGATAAGAATCATAATAATATCAGCCTGTTTTGCAGCTTCTGCTGCTGTATATACTTTGAATCCCTGTTTTTCTGCTTTTGCCCAGGATTTGCTACCATTGTAAAGTCCAATAATGACATCACAGCCTGATTCCTTTAAATTTAATGCATGTGCATGTCCCTGGCTACCGTAACCAATGATGGCGATTTTCTTACCATCCAGTAAGGAAAGGTTACAATCTTCCTGATAATAAATTTTTGCTGCCATTTTTTCAGCCTCCTGTTTTAATGATTAATCTAAATATGTAACATCGGCAGACCCTCTGGTCAAACCTGTGATACCGGTTCTAGCGAGCTCTAATATCTCATAGCCCTGTAACAGATCCATAAATGCATCTAATTTATCCTGATGCCCTGTCAGTTCAATTACCATGGAATCGTTGGTGACATCAACCACCTTGCCATGGAAAATATTGGTAACGCTTAAGATTGCCTGACGCTCTGTATCCTTCGCTTTAATCTTAACCAGAATCAGTTCTCTGGTCACTGATGTACCCGGTTCTAATTTTTTAATATTCCGTACATCTTCAAGCTTTGCAAGCTGCTTTTCAATCTGCTCTAAAATCTGCTCGTCACCACTTGCTACTATAGTTATTCTGGTATATCTTGGATCTGCAGTTACACCAGATGAAAAACTATCAATGTTATATCCTCTCCGGCTGAAAAGTCCTGAGATATGACTTAATACGCCTGAGGTATTCTCTACTAAAATAGATAATGCCTGTTTTCTCATGTGAAAACCATCCTTTTTCTTTCATTCACATTACAGTTATTCTAGCATATCAGTTCTGTTTGTCAATACTAAAATGGCCTAAAGTAATAATATTTTTTCGTATAATAACCTATGGTTATATCATTAATAACAATAACATAAAACTCCAAGAAACACATTTTGCAATTTGGCGGGCTGCCTGCATAAATTACGGCTGTGAATCCCTGTATTTCCGGATAATATCAATTGTCTTCTGATAATCCATTCTGACTTTCCTAAATTGCTGCAGCATCTCTTCTCCGTATATTTTATAGCGGAGCTGTTCGCACAGAATTATGCTTGATTTGCTCAGCCGTCCCAACCCGAGCGTCATGGTCTCTCCCTTTAAGGTATGTACCAGATCAAAGGCTTTCTCATAATCCCTTTCCTGTAAAGCTTCATCAATCCGCTGTACTTCATCGCTTTCTAAGAATTTTATCAAAAAACGGTGTACCAGCTCTTCCTTCCGGAGTCTGCGCATGACCTCTGCATAATCTCCCTCCAGTTCCTTGTAGCATTGCTCTAAATCCATACTCATATTCCCTTTCTGTTGATTTTCTCATAGCATTATAGTACACCACCGTTTTTTCTTTTTCAAGCAATTCTTCCTTATTGTCTGGTGTTTCCATCCGGCATGTTTCCACCCGGCATATTTCCACCCGGTGCATTTCTGCCCGGCATGTTTCCGCCAGATGAATTTTCACCCCGTGCATTTTCACCGGACATACCTCCGCCCATGCTGCCCATATCTGAAATTGTCAAATCTGAAGCATCGATGAGTGTTGCATCATCTGCTGTCTGTCCTTCTTCCATTCGATATCTCCGTCTAATATCCGCATCACATCATAAATGGTAAGTATCGCTGATTCTTTTGCACAAAGCCCGTTTATCTTGCTTTTCTTCTCCCGGATTGGAAGAACTACTTTAAAATCAATCTCCTGATTTTTCGTCACTTCGGCTGTAATACTTCGCCATGAGCATTTGCAATTACTCTTGCCACAGAAATTCCAATTCCGTAACCACCTTTTTTCTGGGTTCGTGCTGTATCAGCCCGGTAAAAACGGTCAAACAGTTTTTCAAGATTTCCCTCCGGCTGCACCGGCGGTTCATTCTGTTGCTTTACACTTTGTTGTGGTTCTTCCGAGAGCATAATAAGCGTCCTGATTATTTCTTTTCTTGCATATTCCAATGCCTCTTCTCCATCATATACCGTATCAACCTGGTACTTATGAAATACAAGAATATCTGTAACAGCTTCTGCCATGCTTTCTTCGTCTTCTGCATAGAGTAACTTCATAAAAACATCCTCCTTGCTGATAACCTGCCTGGCATACCATAGCTAGCTTCTTACAAGCATTTTGGAACTATAGAAAACACATTTTGCAGGAAAACAATTTCCTGCAAAATAAAAAAGCCAGGATAAAATCCTGACTATATTTTCGGGGAGTACCTCCCGAACTCCGAAGAACCCGAGAGGCATGAGTTATGAAAAATTATATTAGCTTAATAGCTAGTACTTTTACACTATATCTTATAAAAATATGTTTGTCAAGTGTTTCCCTACAATTTTTCTTAGGGACTTACTTGGGTATATTTCCGGTATATTTCCATTTGAATTTCTACAGTTTTTGATATATTTTTTCTACGTCATAATCCGGCGCCATAGTTGCTGCAATTTCATATATCTTCCTGATATTTTCCGGCTCTTCTTCCAGCATATCAGATGTTTCTTCTACGGAGTTGCCTTTTTGCAGTTTCTTAATTACCTGACGAATTAGTTGCAGTTTTTCGCCCTGCTCCAATTTATTTTCCAGTTCTTTTTCAATTTCATCTTTCATTAATTCACGCAATGCTTCACACATCTCATTTTTCCTCCTTAACAGACTATATACCTGCTTATTTGCATTTACACTTACTTGAAGTACCGAATCAATATTGCTCCGTTCATTCTTAACTTTCCAAATAATGTATGAATTGAAATAGGACAACTTGACGGATTATCCAAATACTCTTGTGCATAGGAAAATACCGCATTTTCAGATCCACTTCCTGTTATCTTACCAACATAGATCTGCTCTCCCTGCTGTTCAATAAATACATGAAAATCTCTCATTTTATTTGCCTCGCTTTTCCATACACAAATCCATACCTAAAAGATTTACAATCTCAATCGCCTTTCCAATCTCACACGTTTCCTTTCCTCTTTCCAGATCAGATATAAAGCTGACACTAAATCCTGTAAATTCAGCGATATAAGCCTGTGTATATCCCAATTCTTTTCTGCGTGTACGTAATTCATTTCCAAAAGCTTCTGCATCTGCTATTTTCATGACGCCTCCTTGTCGCATAGTCGAACGGCTTATTTTAATTTTGTGCAAGCTAAAAAAGGTCGAACGGCTTATTTTTGATATATTTATCATATACTAAGCCGTTCGGCTATGTCAATACCAGATGTGATATTTCATTCCTTCATATTTCACAGTAAGCTCAATCAATACCGTTTTACGAACCTTGAGACTCACCAATTTAAGTGCAGGAAAGCTGTTCATGCACAATCCTCGAAACATGCTGCATCGTACGCGAGCTTACATATGAACCATCTTCACGCTTGCATACAAAATTTACTTCATGCTCTGTACAAGTCTCACCTATTCTGTTTTGCGGAAGAACTGTGTTTCTTCTTAATACTTCATCCGTCACCTTAAAATCTGAATAATAATGTGAATACTACTCGTCATAATATTTACATATGGCGACTTGAGGGCAGCGTGCAGCTATTTTTACACCAAATCCAGAAAATGAGTAAAAAAAAGAGACCCATACCAAAAATGATATGAGTCTCCAAAAAGCCTATAAAATCAAGCTTTCTATTTAGAATTTACCAGCTTTTGCTGCTTCCTCAACGGATACTGCTACAGCTACTGTAGCACCAACCATTGGGTTGTTACCCATTCCGATTAAGCCCATCATCTCAACGTGAGCTGGTACGGAAGAAGAACCTGCAAACTGTGCATCAGAGTGCATACGTCCCATAGTATCTGTCATACCATAAGAAGCAGGACCTGCAGCCATGTTATCTGGGTGAAGGGTACGTCCTGTACCACCGCCGGATGCTACAGAGAAGTATTTCTTACCCTGCTCGATACATTCTTTCTTGTATGTACCTGCAACCGGATGCTGGAAACGTGTTGGGTTGGTAGAGTTACCAGTAATGGAAACACCTACGTTCTCATGATGCATGATTGCAACACCTTCCTGAACATCATCAGCACCGTAACATTTTACAGTTGCACGAAGTCCGTTAGAATATGCTTTTTCATATACAACGTTAAGTTTAGCTGCTTTGTAATCATACTGTGTCTCAACAAATGTAAATCCGTTGATACGTGAAATAATCTGTGCAGCATCTTTTCCAAGTCCGTTTAAGATAACACGAAGTGGTTTCTGACGTACTTTGTTTGCTTTCTCAGCGATTCCGATTGCACCTTCAGCAGCTGCAAAGGACTCGTGTCCAGCTAAGAAACAGAAGCACTCTGTCTCTTCCTCTAATAACATTTTTCCAAGGTTACCATGTCCAAGACCTACTTTTCTGTGGTCAGCAACAGAACCTGGAATACAGAATGCCTGAAGACCTTCACCGATTGCTGCAGCAGCATCAGCAGCTCTTTTGCATCCTTTTTTGATTGCGATTGCTGCACCTATAGTGTAAGCCCAGCAAGCGTTCTCGAAACAGATAGGCTGGATTTTCTTTACCTGATCATATACATCAAGTCCAGCATCTTTTGTAATTTTTTCAGCTTCTTCAATAGAGCTGATACCATAGCTGTTTAATACAGCGTTAATCTGGTCAATTCTTCTTTCATATCCTTCAAATAATGCCATTATCTTCGTCTCTCCTTTCTTACTCTTCTCTTGGGTCAATGATCTTAACAGCATCAGCTACACGACCATACTGGCCTTTTGCTTTTTCCCATGCAGTGTTAGGGTCATCACCTTTTTTGATAAAGTCTGTCATTTTTCCAAGAGAAACGAACTGATATCCGATAACTTCGTTGTTCTCGTCAAGAGCGATGCCTGTTACATAACCTTCAGCCATCTCTAAGTAACGAACACCTTTCTCCTTTGTTGCGTACATAGTACCAACCTGGGAACGAAGTCCTTTTCCTAAATCTTCCAGACCAGCACCTACTGCAAGTCCGTCATCAGAGAATGCACTCTGAGTACGTCCGTAAACGATCTGTAAGAATAATTCTCTCATTGCTGTATTGATTGCGTCACAAACAAGGTCAGTATTTAATGCTTCAAGAATTGTTTTTCCCTGAAGAACCTCTGCTGCCATTGCTGCTGAATGTGTCATACCTGAGCATCCGATTGTCTCAACCAGTGCTTCTTCAATCACACCATTTTTTACATTTAATGAAAGCTTGCAGGCACCCTGCTGTGGTGCACACCAGCCTACACCGTGTGTAAATCCTGAAATATCTTCAATTTTTTTGGAATGAACCCATTTTCCTTCTTCTGGAATTGGAGCTGGCTCATGTTTTGCGCCCTTGGCAACAGGACACATGTTTTCGACTTCCTTCGTGTAAATCATTATAAGACTCCTTTCGATATGAAATATATATCATGTTAAACTTTGTTATACATTTAACACACCGCCCTCATTTTCTCACATTTTTTTACATTAGTCCAGTCTTTTTTACAGGAAATGCACCTTAATTTTCTCAATATGTTAATCTAATGCCTCCATCCGCTCAAATGCAAAGGATGCTCCGATTGCTCCAACCAGTGTCAGCAGGAATATAACGACTATCATCATAATAAATCCTGCAGTCACAGAAATGAACGCTCCCGCTGCTACTGCCACAATGATTCCGACACATAATACCAGTCCCTGGAACAGCATCCGAAGAATCGTTCTGCCCAGTTCTCCAAACATTTTCCCTATCACGACATCTGCCAGCATATTCATATAAAGCTTATTAGCATTCAGGCACATATATAAAATGACGGTCAAAATCATGTAAGACACCGGAAGTCCCATTACGATACTGCCCGGCAGCGTAATCAGAAGTCCGTCAATCAGCGCACGGATATGCTCCATTTTGGTGGCATACCACATTTTCTTAAAATTGCTGTCCGGAATCAGATAGGTGTATGGATTTGCCAGTTCCTTCGACCACTTCGTCTTATAACCGCTGAAAATAAAGATAACATAGGCAATGACGCCCGGAATTACAAACATTTTAAAAGGCTGGCTGGAAATTTTATTATAATAAGAAACAACCGCAATTGCCACACCTATAACCAGAAACAGCACCGAATTCCAGCCAAAGATAAAGAAACGGTTTTTACGGTATTCTAATACCTGCCGGTAGAAAATTGCTTTAGCGTAAGTTCCCTTATAAGCCATCTTTACATTCCGCAAATACTTTTTCTTGCCATTTCCCACTACGACCTCGCCCTTTTTCGAGCGTTTCATCCGGTCATCATAATCTTCTGCAAATTTTGCAGCATCTTCATAGAATTCTCCGGTACACTTCATCTTTTTCGCATAAAGTACCAGCAAAACAGTACTGATTAAAAGAAGTACGGTTGCCACCACATTGATTCCTGCAGGGCCTATGATAATAAGCTGAATCAATGCAATTTCCCAGCCTATAATCGGAATCAGCTGTACCACCGGAAGCTGGATTAAGTCCACAAACACAGATAACTGCATGCCTTTCACCGAAACAAAGTAGATTACCACCAGTGCAAAAGCTGCCATTACTCCATACATAATATAAGTAAGTACGGTAAAGAACTGTTTAGGAAGTGTTTCATTTCCATAGCAGATAATCATTAACGCTCCCTCTAAAATATTTTCCAGTACACCAGCATAAAGGAAATATAAAATCATCTTATATGGTGTAACACCAAATACACCAATTCCAAGTACCAGTACAAATAGTTCAACAATAAAATTGGTTAAGAACTGCTTCATTCCAGCATGAAGAATAACCTTCTTCGGTTCTTCCGGTGCAGCAAATACAAAATGTACTTCTGACGGGCGGAACAACAGTCCTTTTCTCTTGATATAGGAAATCAGATTTGCCGGAACAATCATAACCATCAGTACGGATAAAACAGTTGCGATTCCTTCCGGGCTGTTTAATCCGAAATCGACAGACATGGAACCAAGTCCATACAATATCAATGCTGCATATAAAGCAACAAATACCAGTGCAAGAAAAGTCCGTGGCCGTTTCAGGCCCCGCTTCACTTTATTCTTAATGGTCTGGAAAAAAACAAAGGAAAGACTACTCATGTTCTTCACCACCAGTCTTTGGTTCTGTCACTTCAAAGAATAGTTCTTCTATGTCTTTATCCGCAATTTCTTTTTTGTTAAATGTTGCTATAATTTCCCCTTGTTCCATTACAAACATCACATCCCACAAATCTTTTACCATTTCAAGCATATGGGTACTGATAAGAATGGTACAGCCTTTCTCTTTTAACTCCAGCACAACTTCTTTCAGTTCTTTTATGGCTGCCGGGTCAAGTCCAACCATTGGCTCATCCAACATAACAACCTTTGGATGAATAGCAAGTGCACAACAGATACTGACCTTCTGCATCATTCCTTTGGACAATTCATTTCCCAGCTTCTCCTGTTTATCCAGAAGTTCAAAACGTGTCAGCAGTGCATCTATTTCTTCCTCTGTAATGTCACTGTTATATGCCCGCTTCACATATTCGATATGCTCCCGCACCGTCAGTGCTTCAAACATTGCCGGAATCTCCGGTACATAGCCAAATATTTTCTTCGCTTCCAGGCTTCTTGCCTTCATTCCATTAATACCAACACCGCCTTCATAACGAAGGAGTCCTGCAATACTCTTTATAATGGTTGATTTTCCGGCACCATTTGGTCCAAGCAGGATACCGACCTGACCATCCTGCACCATAAAGCTGACATGGTCCACTGCTACATTCTTTCCATATTTCTTAGTAAGCTCTTGTACTTCTAACATTTTCACCCTCCAAAATTCACGAGAAACACTCTTTGTAAGCTTCCCGTATATACTGCGAGAAACACTCTTTTCAAAGTTCTCGTTCAACTAAAAAGCAGCTATATGTATTACTTAATTAATACAGTAATGCATATAGCTGTTTTTGTCAACCACTCATTTCTTAATTTTCTATTGTCATTTTCTGCAAGCAGCTACCGCAGGTAACTTCCGCGGGTAAATTTCCATCCGTTTAGCCTTCTGCTTTACTTACAATTTCATTCTTATTCTTATAAACAGAATGCGCCGGAACTACTCCACGTACCGGGGAAAGCGGATAAATATTGGTATGTGGTCCGATGACCGTTCCCGGATTCAATACAGAATTACAGCCGACCTCTACAAAATCTCCTAACATGGCACCGAATTTCTTGCGTCCAGTTTCCATCTTCTCATCAGCAGATTTTACTACCACCAGTGTCTTATCGGATTTTACATTGGATGTGATGGAACCTGCTCCCATGTGTGACTTGTATCCTAAAATAGAATCTCCCACATAATTATAGTGTGGTACCTGCACGGAATTAAAAAGAATAACATTCTTTAACTCGGTAGAATTGCCTACCACCGTTCCTTTTCCGACAATTGCATTGCCACGAATGAATGCACAGTGTCGTATTTCAGCATTTTCATCAATAATTAAAGGACCATTTAAACATGCTGTCGGTGCCACGGTAGCGGATTTTGCCACCCAGATATCCTCACCCTTCTGTTCATAAACATCCGGATTCAATGTTTTTCCCAGTTCTTTGATATAATCTCCGATTCCGGCAAGTGCCTCCCACGGATAAGTAAATTGTACAAGATAATCCTTTGCGATTGTCTCCTCTAATGTATACATATTACTGATTTTGCACTGTTCCATCTTTCTCTTCCTCTCTTTCTTCTTCCGGTTTCCGGTCAAAATCAAAACGGATTTCATCCTCTTCAAACTTCAGACAGGTATCAAATACATTTCCTGCTTTCGAAGTAAATCCGGTTATTTTTTTAGCGGTATATCCTTTTGTAAAAAGCTCTTCTAATACTTCTTCAGCCAGTTCCACCTTTGCTACATAGCGGTTCACCCGGAATCCGCAGTCACATTCATAGTACCACTGGCTTTTCTTTAACAATGCCCCACACTTTGGACATTTTACTTTTGTCTCTTCCGGTTTCGGACGCTCCGGAAAGTCAAATTCAATGCGTCCATCCTCGGTAAGCTTCAATGGTGCATCAAATTTCTTGCCATTCTTAGACTTAAATCCTGTTATAATTTCTGTCTTTCCAGTTAGTAAAAGTGCTTTCACCTGAGTTTCCTTTAATTTTACTCCAGCTATTTTACCGATTGAGAAACGGCAGCTGTCCTCTTTGTTTCTGTCATAATTGGCACAGCCATAGCCAAATGGAGTCTGCACAATATCACCCTGACACAGTGGACATTTTACATCTTTTACCTTCTTTGCTTCCACATGCTCAAAATCAAATTTCAGGACTTTCTTTCCATTCTCATCTTCTCCAAGCATCAGGCAGGCATCAAATTTCTTCTTATTCTTTGAAGTAAATCCACGAATCGTTCCGGTTCTTCCATTGGTCAGAAGCTCCTTCACCTGGGCGGTGTTTAAATCTTTCCCAGCTATTTTGCCAATGGCAAACCGGCAGCCAGACTCATCTTCCGCTTTATAATTGGCACAGCCATAACCAAATGGCTTTATTTCTATTGCTCCGCCACACAACGGACAGCTTACGCCCTCTATAGTCTCCGGCTCATTCTGTGAAAAATCAAAGGTTATATTCGGTTTTCCTTCTTCATCCTTTGTCATCACAAGACAGGCAGAAAACTTCTTCTTATTCTTCGAAGTAAATCCCTTTAAGACTCCGGTTCTGCCTTCGCTTAATAACCGCCTTACTTCTTCATCGTTAAGCTCTCTTCCGGCGATGGCACCAATAGCAAAACGGCAGCCACTGCCATCTTTATTATAATTTGAGCAACCATAACCAAAAGGTGTAGTCTCAATCTCACCGCCACAGACCGGACAGGTTGCTCCGATTTTAACCTTTGCCTTCATATCTTTGGCATTGCTGCCAGCCAATGGCCGGATCTGCCCGGCAATCTGGCTGGTGAGATTCTCATTTATCATGGAAACTGTTTCTTTCCGGATAAATTCTTCTAACTTCTCCCGGTAATCTTCCATAGGAACAGTTCCCTGGGTAATGCCATCCAAGCCCTTTTCCCAGGAAGCGGTCATCTTGGGATTCAAAAGTGCCGGAACAGTCATATTCACCACTTCATAAACCATCTCGCCTAAGGCTTCCGGCGTCAGCACCTGTGTTTTCTTATTCAAAGCAAGATAGCCGATACGCACCAGCTTCTTGATGATTTCTGCCCTTGTAGCAGAGGTTCCAATTCCGGAGCCTTTAATCTGTTCTCTTAATTCCTCTTCCTCGATTAACTGTCCCGCATTTTCCATGGCAAGCACCATGGAGCCTGAAGTATAACGCTTTGGCGGAGAAGTCTTTCCCTCTTTTACCAGAAATTCTTTTACTTCTGCGGTATCTCCTTCTTTGAGACTATCTGCAAGTTTTAGTAATGCTGCGCTGTTCTTCGGATTGTTTTCTTCTCCGTCACCATCTTCCTTTTCCCGTTTTTCTTTGGTATCCGGTCTTCCGGCAATTTCAAGATATCCGGGAACCTTTAATACTTTTGCTCCGGCAAAGAAAGATTCCTTTTCAATTCCGATGGTCAGCTTTACCGTCTGATACTGTGCCGGCGGATAGAAAATACTTAAGAAACGCCGCACGATCAGTTCGTAGACCCGCTTCTGCAATTCCGTCAGCGACTTATATTCATTGACCTGTCCGGTTGGAACAATAGCATAATGGTCTGTAATCTTACTGTCATCGGTATAACTGCTCTTTCCAATATTTTTATATAAACCATGCTCCATAATATTTTGTGCAAAAGGAGCAACCGGATCAAAGGAACGGAGTCCTCTGATATTCTTACTGATTTCTTTTGCAACGGCAGAAGATAACACTCTGGCATCCGTTCTCGGATAAGTAGTCAGCTTTCTTTCATATAAGTCCTGTGCTACCTGCAGCGTCTCGTCCGGGCTGATTTTAAACCTTTTCGAGCACTCTGCCTGAAGCTCCGCCAGGTTAAATAAAAGCGGTGCACGTTTCTTTGAAATCCCTTTATCTACTGTTTTTACAATCGCTGTTTTATTAGTTAAATCTTTAATTAATTTTTCTGCATGTACTTTTTCTTTGAATCCATTCTCTTTATAAAGCAACGGAGATGCATAATAAGAAGAACCTTCTACCGCTTTCCATTCACCTTCTATCTCTGCATCAAAAAAATTTCCCACCACCCGGTAAAATGGTGTCTCTACAAAATTACGGATTTCCCGCTCCCGGATTACAACCATGCCAAGTACACAGGTCATGACACGGCCAACTGCAATTGCAGTATAGGACTTGGTTCCTGCAGCATCATTTAAAAGATTTCCATATTTTACAGACATGACACGTGAAAAATTAATTCCCATGGCATAGTCTTCAATGGTACGCATAATCCCGGAATTAGCAAGATTATCATAATCCGACATTGGTCTTGCTTCAGCAATTCCTCTTTTAATTTCTTCCTCCGTCTGCGAATCTATCCATACCCGCAGCTCTTTCATACCTTCACGGACTCCACCGAACCGCCGGATATTCTCTTCAATGGTCTGTCCTTCTTTTCCGGCATCGCCTGCCCAGTAAACGGTATCAATATCTTCCCGGTGTAAAAGCTTATGTACGATGTCATACTGTTTGCTTACAGATGGTATGACATTATATTTATAATCTTTCGGAAGAAATGGAAGGTCTTCTAACTTCCACTTCTTATATTTTATATCATATTCTTCCGGATATACCATTTCCACCAGATGACCAACACACCAGGTAATGGCATAGTGACTGTCTTCGATATATCCGTCATTTCTGCCGGATACGCCAAGAATTCGTGCAAATTCCCGGGCAACACTTGGTTTCTCAGTGATAATTAACGACTTACCCAACCGTTATTTCCTCCAATTTCTGTGCCATTTCTATTATTATGTCTTTTTATCATTTTGACTTTTTATCATTTTTTGACTTTTCCGGCACTTTATAATTCCTTCATATCGATCAGGACAAATCTTTTATCTTCTTCTGCCATCTGCTTTAAATCCTCTGCAAATTCCTGTGCGGAAAACATATAAAGATATTTTGCAGAAATTTTTGCCTGCTTCAGATTATCAAGCAATGCTTCACCTGCCTTGCGGGTCATATAAGGCTCTGACCAGTTACAGATTCCGACAATACTCTCACGGACACTGTTCTGGGCGACAATATCGATATTGCCCTTCTTTCCAACCCAGGTTCCAATCCGGTGAATGTCAATCGGAAGTTTACCAATACGATTTAATAAAGTCAGATATTCCCGGCAGACCTTGACAAAATAACGGTTCATATAGTCATCTAAATCTTTTTCAATATAAGTATCATAAAATTCTTCCGGTGCCATCATATATAAGTCCGATAAATGTGGATAGACAAAACGGAACCAGAAATTCACATAAGTATTGGCAATGCGGTAAACACCCTTTTTCGTATTCTCCCAACCACCGGTATCAAAGGAAACCACCTTTTCTACCACATCAAATGCCATCAGATTCTTCATGTAGACACTGATTTTTGCTCTGGAGAAGCCTGTCTTTAAAAAGAGGTCATTCAGCTTATTATTTCCCGAAGCCAATGCCGCAAGTATTGTATTATATACAGAAAGTTCTCTTAATTCAATGCTGATATAATTTTCTGCCTCATGGAACAGGAAGCCATCCGGAGACAAAATATGCCGGCAGACATTTTCCTTAATACTCTTTTTGGAGTTCCAGCGTGTAAGATAACCCGGCACACCTCCAATAATTCCATAGACCTGCACTGCCTGACTGGTTCCATATTCCGGGAAATGTCGAACCACATCAAGAAATGTCGCATCCTCCATGCGGATGGCTGCGTCTACCTTCTTTAAGTATTCACCATATTTTTCTCTACAGTCTTCCTCTACCCATACCAGTGAAGAGCTGGTCAGAATAATCATAACAGGACCCGGATATAATTTCTTTGCTTTCAGTTTCAGAATGCTGTTCATAAAGCCGACATCTTTTCTGGCAATATACTGGAATTCATCAATGACAACCACAAGCTTGGTCGGGTCTCCACTCTTGATGCGGTTAAAGAATTCATCATAACTATAGCGTGTCAGACGAATCCCGTATTTTGCTTCCACTTCCTGCCCCATCTGTAAAACCTGTTCCCTTTCGGATGCCTGTCTGGCGCGATAGTAAAAAAACTTTTTCTCCTTACAGAATTCTTTTATTAACTGCTCTTTCTGGCAGTTATCTCTTCCATATAAAAGAACAATCTGATTGCCGGACTGTCCATATACCTCTTCTAATTTCTTTAATTCGGATGTCTGAATCATCATTGGTAATATCCTCCAAAATTTCTAATTTTAAGAAGTCACTCTAACAAAAATAATATCACATTTTAATTTTTCTATCAACGCCAAAACGATAAAAAAGAATGTGCCTTGGCACATTCTTTTCTATCTTCATTTTTGTTACATATTTTGCTGCTTATTTTGCGGTAATGTAACCCTGTGCTTTTAAAAGTTCTGCGCAAAGAACAGCTCCGCCAGCCGCACCACGTACGGTATTGTGGGATAATCCTACGAATTTCCAATCATATACGGTGTCCTCACGAAGACGTCCAACACTAATTCCCATACCGTTTTCATAGTTAACATCCATAGAAACCTGTGGTCTGTTGTCTTCTTCTAAGTACTGGATAAACTGCTTTGGTGCACTTGGAAGATTTAATTCCTGTGGAACACCCTTGAAGTTTACTAATTTTTCGATTAACTGCTCTTTTGTAGGGTTCTTTTTGAACTTAACAAATACAGCTGCTGTATGTCCGTTTAATACCGGAACACGGATACACTGGCAGGTAATAACCGGTGATGTAGCCGGTACAATGACACCATCTTTGATTTCACCCCAGATACGAAGCGGCTCTTTTTCAGATTTTTCTTCCTCTCCACCGATGTATGGGATAATATTTCCAACCATTTCCGGCCAGTCCTTAAAGGTTTTTCCGGCACCGGAAATTGCCTGATAGGTAGTTGCTACTACTTCATATGGTTCAAACTCTTTCCATGCTGTAAGAACAGGAGCATAACTCTGGATGGAGCAGTTTGGTTTTACTGCAACGAATCCTCTCTTGGTTCCCAGTCTCTTACGCTGGAATTCGATTACTTTCATATGTTCCGGATTGATTTCAGGTACTACCATAGGAACATCCGGTGTCCATCTGTGTGCACTGTTGTTAGAAACAACAGGAGTCTCTGTCTTAGCATATGCTTCTTCAATTGCTTTGATTTCATCTTTGGTCATATCTACGGCACTGAATACGAAATCAACTTCTGCTGCAACATTTTCTACTTCATTTACATTCTTTACTACAATATTTTTAACGGCTTCTGGCATTGGAGTATCCATTTTCCAACGATCTCCAACTGCTTCTGCATAGGTCTTTCCTGCACTTCTTGGGCTTGCTGCAATTGTAGTTACCTCAAACCATGGATGATTCTCCAGAAGAGAGATAAATCTCTGACCTACCATTCCTGTTCCACCTAAAATACCGACTTTTAATTTGCTGCTCATTTCTTTTTCTCCTCACGTTTTTATGTTCGTCTATCGCGAACAGTTGTCTTTCTGATAAATATACTATCCTATTTATACAAAAAATGCAATTCACAATTTATCAAAAATTACTAAGTGAATTGCATTTTTCTTATACATATGTACCAATTTTTTAAAATAAGCTACTTATTTTCTACGCCTCTTCCGGCAGATTCAACTCATCCTGCCAGTCCTTTGACAGATATTCCTTATGCAATGCAATGACTTTTTCCATTGCGTCTTTACCAGGCGCACCAACAGTCAGACGTTTATTAACACAGGTTTCCATGGAAATTGCTTCATAGATATCTTCTTCAAATACCGGACAGATTGCCTTTAACTCATCCAATGACATATCATCAATGGCAATCTTCTTATCCAGACAATAAAGCACGATTCTTCCTACAATACCGTGGGCATCACGGAAAGGAACGCCATGATTTACCAGATAATCTGCTGCATCTGTCGCATTGGTAAATCCCTTGTTGGCACTGTCATGCATTTTTTCTTTATTGAATTTCATGGTTGCAAGCATGCCGTTAAAGAGTGCCAGACAACCTTTTGCAGTATCCATGGCGTCAAAGGAAAGCTCCTTGTCTTCCTGCATATCTTTATTATACGCAAGGGGAATTCCTTTCATCGTAGTAAGCAATGACATCAGTGCGCCATATACTCTTCCGGTCTTTCCACGTACCAATTCTGCAATATCCGGATTCTTCTTCTGTGGCATAATACTGCTTCCGGTACTGTATGCATCATCAATCTCTACAAACTGGTATTCATTGGAATTCCAGATGATAACTTCTTCGGAGAAACGGCTTAAATGCATCATAATCGTAGATAATGCAGATAAAAATTCGATTAAATAGTCACGGTCTGATACACCATCCATACTGTTTAAGGTTGGTCCATAGAAACCAAGTAATTCTGCGGTATATTCACGGTCTAATGGATAAGTAGTTCCTGCCAGGGCACCGGAACCTAACGGACAGTAATTCATTCTCTGAAAAATATCCTGCAGGCGGAGTCTGTCACGGCGGAACATCTCAAAATAAGCTCCCATATGATGTGCCAGTGTAATCGGCTGTGCTTTCTGAAGATGGGTAAATCCCGGCATAATCGTCTCGGTATTTTCTTCCATAATCTTAAGAATGGTCTCAAGAAGTTCTTTTACCAGCTTGTCAGTATGCAATACTTCCTGCCTGGTATAAAGACGCATGTCCAGTGCAACCTGATCATTTCTGCTTCGTCCGGTATGTAATTTCTTACCGGTATCTCCCAGACGGTCAATGAGCTTTGCCTCTACAAAGCTGTGAATGTCTTCGTATTCATCGGTAATAATAAGCTTTCCTTCTTCTACTTCTTTTAAGATTTCTTTTAAACAGTCTACAATATCCTGCATTTCTTTCTCTGTTAAAATGCCCTGTTTTCCAAGCATTTTCACATGTGCAATGCTGCCTTCCATATCCTGTTTATAGAATTTCTGATCAAATGATATAGACGCATTAAAATTGTAAACGAGCTTGTCTGTCTCTTTGGTAAAGCGTCCGCCCCATAACTGTGCCACTCTTTTATCCTCTCTTTCCATACAGATGTCCGTACTTATTCTAAACTAAAATCCATAACTAACTTCTGAAAGTATACCTTATTTTTCATAAAATGACAACCAGAAGAAATCACTCCTGTACTGACTGCTCACTTTCCTGCGCCGCACGTTCTCTTTTCTGTTCTTCCCGCTCCCGCTTCGAAAATACACAGCCACAATAATCCTGCCGGTACATGCCATACTCTGCCGAAATTACGGTAGAACGCTTATAGCCATCCCGTTTCTTAAAATCCGAATATAAATAGGGAATGCCATATTCTTCAGCCAGCCTTCCTCCAATCTCATTTAACTTTGCAGCATTCTTCATGGGACTGATAGACAGCGTTGTCGTAAAATAATCACAATTTAATTTTTTCGCATACTCTGCCGCTTCCCGCAGTCTTAATTCATAGCAGCGGAAACACCGTTCGCCACCCTCCCGGATATTTTCATAACCTTTTACTGTTTCATAAAAACGCTCCGGTTCAAAGTTTCCTTCCACAAAGGAGACCGCATATTTCGTTGGAAATTCTTTAATAAAGCGTTTCTGCTCCGCTGCTCTGTGATAATATTCATCCTCAGGATAAATATTGGGATTATAGTACAACACCGTAATATAAAAATAGTTGGAAAGATACTCTAATACATAAGAACTGCAGGGTGCACAGCAACTATGAAGTAAAAGTTTCGGAACTTCTCCTCTTTCTTCTAATCCGGCAATCGTTTCATCTAATATTTTCTGGTAATTTTCTTTCATCGCATTTACCTTTCCCATTCTAAACTTCTGTCGATTCTGTTCCTATTATAATCTATCCTTTTCTTCTGTCAATCCGGGTGACCAATCTCATTTTTTCACATATATTATCCTATAAACTTCTATCAGGTGAATACCATGTGCTCCATCCTTGAATTGTCCAATATAGATTATATTTATCATACGAAAGAGGGCGAAACCAAGGCTCTGTCCAATATCAGTTTTACTTTATCCAAAGGAGAATTTGTTGCTATTGTAGGTCCCAGTGGATGTGGCAAATCAACACTTTTATCCCTTATCTGCGGTCTCCTTGTCCCATCCGGTGGCAGCATTTCCTTCATGGGTCACCCTCTGCAGTCAAAGGATATTTTAAATATGGGATACATGCTCCAGAAAGACCATCTCTTAGAGTGGCGTACCATCGCATCCAATGTCCAATTAGGGCTGGAAATCCAGCACAAAATGACACCAGAAAATCTTGCTTATGCCAGCCGGCTGTTAGAAACTTATGGACTTGCCGATTTTGCTGCAAAACGTCCTTCTGAGCTTTCCGGCGGCATGCGGCAGCGGGCTGCCCTGATTCGGACCCTGGTACTTCGCCCGGAGCTGCTTCTCTTAGATGAACCCTTCTCGGCATTAGATTATCAGACCCGCCTTAATGTCAGCAATGACATCGGTACCATTCTGCGGCAGGAACATAAAACCGCCATTCTTGTAACCCATGATTTATCCGAAGCAATTTCCATGGGAGACCGTGTCATTGTCTTAAGCCACCGGCCGGGCACAATCCGCTCCATTATACCCGTTTCCTTTGAGCCTGGTCTTACGCCTTTAGAAAAACGGAATGACAGCCATTTTAAATCCTATTTTAACTTAATATGGAAGGAATTTAATCAAAATGAATAATCCATCCTCTGCACAGCTTATGTACTTACGGCAATGCCGCAGGCATCAGCTTAAAATAAAAATCTTTCGCATTCTGATTCTTGTTGTCTTTTTATTGCAATGGGAACTCTGTGCGAAATATGGAAAAATCGACCCCTTTATTTTCAGCAGTCCCACCAGACTTATCGTCTGCTTCTACCAGATGATTACCGGTCAGAAGCTCCTTTATCACATCGGAATCACCCTGTTTGAAACCTTAAGCAGCTTTTTCTTTGTTATTATTTTAACATTACTGATTGCTGCAATCCTCTGGTTTTCCAAAACCTTATCCGAAACCTTAGAGCCTTATCTTGTGGTTTTAAATTCCCTGCCAAAATCCGCGCTGGCTCCGCTGCTGATTGTATGGCTGGGCGGCAATTACAAGACCATTATCATCACCGGTATGTCCGTAGCTATCTTTGGCTCTATTCTGAGTCTTTACACTGCTTTTTGTGATATGGATAAAGAAAAGATTCTTCTGATAAAGACATTAGGCGGCACCCGTAATGATGTCATGTTTAAGATTATGCTGCCGGGCTGTATTCCCACCCTGCTTTCTATTATGAAAGTCAACATTGGTCTTTGTCTGGTTGGTGTTATCATCGGTGAATTTATTGCAGCGAAAAAAGGCTTAGGCTATCTTATTATTTATGGCAGCCAGGTTTTTAAATTGGACTGGGTCATCTTATCGATTCTGATTCTCTGTCTCATTGCCATGCTGCTCTATCAGCTGATTGGAAGTTTTGAGAAGCTCTGCTTAAAGAGGAAATAAAGAAAGGCGGTATGAATTGCACCTGCTCTTCATACTGCCTTTCTCTTTCTTACTTTACAGGAAATTGCTTATGAATTTTTATGCTTCTTCGATTTCTTCAAAGTCACAGTAATCTGCACCTGCTTCAGAAGCAAACTTAAAACTTACTTTCTCGCCCTGATATTCCACGATAAAATCACCTTCCATATCAAGGAAAGAATGTGCCTGGGCTATATTATCCAAGAATTCTGCCATATCTGCCGGAAAGTCTTTTGCATCTGCCTCTACGCTGCACTCTTCTTCTAAGATTTCCTGCTCCACAAAGAGACGCAGGGTAAAATCATCCAAATCACTTTCATCATCAAAGTCTACACCCTGAAAATAATGATTGCCGCAATTTTTAAATAAGTTCTTTACATAAGAGGTACTGGATAAAATTCTCGACTGGGATACATCCTCTGCCTCAAGATAAATATGATAGGTTATCTTCACCTGATTTTCTGCCATGGTATCTTACCTTCCTTCTTCTGTCTTGATCTGCTCTAAGAACAGCATTTCTAATTTATAATCCCGGTCCGGTTCCAACTTTTCCATATTCTTCTTTGGAATGAAGCCGCCAGCCATTGCCGGATGTCCGCCACCATTTCCATAATCTGCTAATGCCTTTGCTACAACTCTTCCGGCATCTACATGATTTAATGCACTACGGACAGAAAACTTAATGCCGTCAGAACGGATTGCATAAATCACGGAAATATTAACTACATCAAGAGATAAAATAAAGTCTGAAATAATTGCAATCAGCGCATCCGGACAATCAAACGGAATCGATGCAAATCCCACATCATCATAAATGTGGATATTATCGATTGCCGCACCATATGCCTTTAAATCAGAAAACTCCATTACATTTACATACATGGATTTTAACTCTTCCACATCTGCCATTGGATAGATGTATGCAAACATATCCACATCAAGCTTTGTTGTACCACGGACAAAGTCATCCGTATCCATCTTGATGCCATATGCCAGTGCTGCCGCCACATCCCGGCTCATTGGTGTATTGGTAAGATAAAAATACTCTGCAATCATTGTGGCACAGGCTCCTACACGGCGCACATCTTTATAAGCATATTCACAGGCAATTACTGTCGGATGATGATCAATACATGCCACCTCATCCCCGATAAAATCGGTCAGATTCGCATTATATTTCTGAGAGTCTACGGTAACAATATAGTCCTCTTTCTTCATATCATCCAAATCTTCTTTAGGCAAAATATCAATATGAAATGTATCAAACATCTTTCTTGTACTCAGGCGTTCAATCTTGCCATCATAACAGATATCTGCTTTAATCCCATGGTAATTTAAAAAATGCTGTAAGCCAAAGGCACTGGCAATCGCATCCGGATCTGGAAAATTATGTGTCTGAATATAAGTTCTGTGTCCTCTTAATAACTCTACTAATTGTAAGGGATCCATGTTTTATCTCCTGGTATGATTTCTTCTTATTTTAATATAGAAAGCGGATTATTTTCCTTCTGGAATTTTAAGGCAAACAAAGCTGCCCCATAGCATAAAATTCCAATCAGCATAAATATTACTTTACCGGAAATTATTCCAACGACAATCTCTGCTGCTGCAACAATTCCATGCAGCCAGACAGGAAGGTTATGCAGACATGCAGCAAGTCCCGCTTCCATCAACACTACAATACATACGCTCACTACCGGCATCTTCCATACCAGTATACCCAGTACAATTTCCAATACGGCAAAAACCACAAATACACATAACATAATCAGCGCGCTGTTTTCCTTTAATTCTGCAATCGTAAACTGACTGTTCTTCTTTGCATAATTTTTCTTTGCGCTGTTGATTTTCTTCTTCATATTCTTCTTACTGTCCTCAGTTTTCTTTCCCCCTGAAACAAATTCCTTCACTTCCATGAAAAAAACTTCCTCCTTGTAATGATTTCCCTTTTCATAAGCCGGTTCATCTTTCTCCGGTTCTTACACATCTACGCCCATTATACCAAGTAACCATTGAAAGAACAACTTTTTTCAAAAAAACATTGCAAATTTATTTTTTTCTATATATAATATTATAGTATGATTTTAATAAATAAAGGGTTGTCTGAGAAAAATATTTTATTTCGCATATAACCAGATTATTCTGCTTCCGTGGCTCAGTTGGTAGAGCGGCGCATTCGTAATGCGTAGGTCAGGGGTTCGAGTCCCCTCGGGAGCTTTTTTTGTTGTCTAAAAATAATCTAAAAATAGTATTGACATTTCTCTTTCAATTTCTCATAATACTCCTTAGTGAGTTTATTATTATTAAACTTCAAATACATTATTAGCTTCATTTTGTAAAAACTATGTAAAATCACTTTTCATGGAAAGGAAGTACAAAATGGATATTGGAAATAAAATCAAGGAGTTGCGGATTCTCTACGGTCTCACCCAGCAGGAACTGGCTGACCGTCTGGAATTATCCAAAGGATTTATCTCCCAGTTAGAGCGTAATCTTACATCTCCTTCCGTGGGTACACTTTTAGATATTATCCAGTGTCTCGGCACTACGCCGGCAGAATTTTTTGCAGATGATGAACCTGCACAGCTTGTCTTTAAAAATGAAGATTATTTTGAAAAAGAAGATGCGGAACACCGGAGCTTAATCGAATGGATGGTTCCCGGTGCCCAGAAAGATATGATGGAACCGGTACGGCTGACGCTGAAGCCCGGCGGCACATCAGACATCTATCTTCCACATGAGGGAGAAGAATTCGGCTATGTGCTTAAGGGCTCCATTAAAATCATATATGGTACCCGCACTTATACTGCAAGACAGGGGGAGTCTTTTTATCTTAAGTCCAACAAAAAGCACCATATCGAAAATACCGGCAGGAAAGATGCCGTTCTTATCTGGGTTACAAACCCGCCAAGTTTTTAGGAGGTTATGATGGGCAAGAAATTAATACAATTAGAAAATATTACCAAAACTTATGACGGAAATATGATTTTGGATGACTTAAATCTTTATGTAAAGGAAAACGAATTCTTAACACTGCTGGGACCTTCCGGCTGCGGAAAGACTACTACCCTGCGTCTTATCGGTGGTTTTGAGACACCGGACACCGGACGTATTATTTTTGATGGAAAAGATATTACTTCTCTTCCGCCAAATGAGCGTAAATTAAATACCGTATTCCAGAAATACGCACTTTTTACCCATATGAGCATTGCAGATAATATTGCTTTTGGTTTAAAAATCAGCAAAAAAAGCAAGGCTTATATTCAGGATAAAATCAAATATGCCTTAAAGCTTGTAAACTTAGACGGTTATGAAAACCGCAGCATTGATTCCTTAAGCGGTGGCCAGCAGCAGCGTATTGCCATTGCCCGTGCCATTGTAAATGAACCAAAGGTGCTCCTTTTAGACGAGCCTTTGGGCGCACTGGATTTAAAAATGCGTCAGGACATGCAGTACGAACTGATTCGTCTGAAAAATGAACTTGGCATTACTTTTATCTATGTTACCCACGACCAGGAAGAAGCCCTTACCATGTCAGACACCATTGCTGTCATGAATCAGGGCTATATCCAGCAGATTGGTACTCCGGAAGATATTTATAATGAGCCGGAAAATGCATTCGTTGCCGACTTTATCGGAGACAGCAATATCATTGACGGTATCATGATTGAGGATAAATTAGTCAGCTTCTTAGGCATCAAGCACGAATGTGTCGACACCGGTTTTGGTAATAATAAACCGGTAGACGTAGTCATCCGCCCGGAAGATATTGATATTGTAGAAGCCGGCACCGGTTTTATGGATGGTGATATTACTTCTGTTATCTTCAAGGGTGTCCACTATGAAATCGAAATTATGGCTGGCGGCTATGAATGGCTTGTTCATACCACCAAATATTTTGAAACCGGAAGCCATGTAGGAATGAAGGTAATTCCTTTCAATATCCAGATTATGCATAAACCGGAATCCAGTGACGAAAAGGCGGTGGAACTCGATGCATAATGCCAGAAAAAGACTTTTAGCCGGACCTTATCTGGTCTGGATTATTGGATTTACTGTACTTCCGATTCTGATGATATTATATTACGCATTCACCAACAGTGACGGTGGTTTTACCTGGGCAAATATTGCTGCAATTACAGACCCGGTACATATAAAAGCACTCCTGCTTTCCTTGAAGCTTGGTATCTTATGTACGGTTGTCTGTCTCCTGCTCTCCTACCCGCTTGCCATGATATTAAACGGTCTTCATATCAAGCATCAGAGCTTTGTGGTATTTATCTTCGTCCTGCCAATGTGGATGAATTTTATGCTGCGTATTTTAGCATGGCAGATGTTGCTTTCCAATAATGGAATTATCAATGGATTCCTTTCCATTTTTGGCATCCCGAAGCTTCATATGTTAAATACACAGGGAGCCGTTGTATTTGGCATGATTTATGATTTTCTTCCATTTATGATTATGCCGATTTACAATTCCATAGTACGTATCCGCAAGGAAACAATAGATGCGGCAAGGGATTTAGGTGCCAACAGTTTTATCACCTTCTTCCGTATCATTCTGCCGCTTACTGTGCCTGGAATTGTCAGTGGAATTATTATGGTATTCGTACCGGCACTTACCTCCTTTGTTATTTCAGACCTTTTAGGCGGAGGTAAAGTACTTCTCATTGGAAATGTTATTGAGCAGTCCTTCATGCAGGGTTCCTACTGGAATTTAGGTTCCGGACTTTCCATTGTACTTATGCTTTTTGTATTAATCAGTATGGCATTCATGAATCGTGCCGGTGAATCAGGAGGGCATGCAGTATGGTAAAGAAAAGTTTATCAAGAATTTATCTTGCAATTATTTTCCTGTTTCTGTATCTTCCGATTGGAGTTCTGATTGTACTTTCCTTCAACAACTCCCTCTCCCGTGTAAAATGGGGCGGATTTACGACAGAATGGTATCGCAATCTTGTTTCTGACCCGACTATTATGAATGCCTTTTATACCACGATTCTGATTACCGTTGCATCTTCTGTGATTGCTACAATAATCGGAACCATGGCAGCAATCGGAATCAGTGCCATGCGGAAAAGGAACCGTCAGATTATGCTTGGTGCAACTAACATTCCACTTCTGAATGCAGATATTGTAACCGGTATTTCCCTGATGCTGCTTTTTGTCCGCTTTACAGCGCTTGGAACATCAACCGTATTGATTGCACATATTACCTTTGACATTCCATATGTCATTTTAAATGTACTGCCTAAGCTTTCCAACACCTCCTCCCATACCTATGAAGCTGCCAGAGACTTAGGCGCAACACCACTTTATGCATTTTTCAAAATTGTATGGCCGGATATCAAGCCTGGTGTATTCTCCGGTTTTCTGATGGCTGTGACAATGTCCTTAGACGATTTTTCCATCACCTACTTTACCAAAGGTGCCGGTGTCAACACATTGTCTACCATGATTTATACCCAGCTGCGTAAAGGTATTATTCCGGAAATGTATGCACTGTCTACGATTTTATTCTTCCTTGCTCTGGTGCTTCTTCTGATTATGAATTACCGCAGTGTCAAGGATGCGAAAGGAAGGTCTTAAGAAATGAAGAAATTCTTATTTTCATTTATGCTTATTGCTGGTCTCCTTACTCTTTCCGGCTGTGGACAGAAAGAGGATGAAAATGCACTTGTTATTTTAAATTATGGAAAATATATAGAGCCGGATGTTATCCAGCAATTTGAAAAAGAAACCGGTATTACCATCAAATACGAAGAATATGAAAGTCCGGAGGAAATGTATACCAAATATAAGGCGGGTTCCATCAAATACGATTTAATCTGTACCTCCGACTATATGATCCAGAAGCTTATCAATGAAGGTGAAGTCTTAGAAATGGATTATGATAATATTCCACTTTACGAAAACATCGACCCGACCTATGTGGAATTTTCCAAGGCCTTTGACCCGGAAACGAAATACACACTACCTTATTTCTTCGGCACACTGGGTATTCTCTACAATAAAACCATGGTAGATGAAGCTGATATGGACAGCTGGAATGTTCTCTGGGATCCGAAATATAAGGGACAGATTATCATGGAAAATTCCGTCCGCGATACCTTCGTTCCTGCACTCCGGCTTTTGGACTATTCCATCAATACTACGGATGAAGATGAATTAAACGAAGCACTTTCCATGCTTTGTGACCAGAAAGATTTAGTCTACTCCTATCTGGTAGATTCTTCTGCCGATGAAATGATTGCCGGAAATGCTGCCATGGCTCTTATTTATTCCGGAGAGGCTGCCTATGCACAGGATTATAATGATGATCTTGATTATGTGGTTCCGAAAGAAGGTTCTAATATGTGGATGGACTCCTGGTTCATTCCTAAAACCTGCCAGCATAAGGATGCTGCAGAACAGTTTTTAAATTATCTCTGTCGTGAAGATATCGGTATGGAAAACTTTGACTATGTCTGGTATGCTACACCAAACACCGCTGTTTATGACGAACTGGATGAAGAGGTTCAGGAAAGTACTACTATTTTTTCTGATCAGGAAACTTTAGAAAACTGTGAAATTTTTAACAGTCTTGATGTCCCGGCTACAGAAACTTATGACTATCTATGGAAGAAATTAAAATCTTACTAAAATATTCTGGTCTCTAAAAGATTAGAAATTTTTTAGAAAAATTTCATATTACCTTTCTTGTTATTCAAGACACAAGATGATATATTGAAAGTCCATTGGAATAATCCATGGACTTTCTTTTCTATTTATTCATTTTTACCATTTCTAACCAGGAGGTCTTTATGACATATCAACAATTTCTTACTGAAATCCAGTTACAAATTCATTCTCTGTTTGATACAGATGTTACGATTCAGCTGCATAAAATCCAAAAAAATAATGGCGTTACTTTGGATGGACTCACTATTCTGCAAAAGGGCTGCAACATTTCTCCCACTATTTATCTCAATGATTATTACAAAGAATATCAGGCAGGAAAAAGCATACATAACATTATTTTACATATCCGGGAAATTTACCGGGCTTACCGTCCCAGCAGCTCTGTCGATGTAGCATTCTTTACTAATTTTGAAAATGTACGGCACCGCATCCTCTTTAAACTGATTCATTATCAGAAAAATGAGGAACTCCTCAAAGAAATCCCTCATTTTCGTTATCTTGATTTTGCAGTTGTTTTCTATTGTCTTTTATCTAGCTCAAGTCAGGGAAACGCCACTATTCTGATTCGTTCCACTCATCTTTCCTACTGGAACGTCTCCGCAGATGCGTTATATTCTTATGCCTTAGAGAATACGCCGGCACAGCTTCCTGCTGATTTTGAACCATTAATGCCATTACTCAATAAGCTTATGCCAATGCCCTTTCCTGCAGATAGCATGGAAGAAGAATCCGAAACACCGCTTTATGTATTAACCAATAAAGCCAGACTCTATGGTGCTTCCTGCATTCTCTATCCAAATCTTTTAGATTCCATTGCAGATAAGCTCACATGTGACTTCTATCTGATTCCAAGCAGTATTCATGAATTTCTGATTCTTCCTGTTCTGCCCGGAACCTGTATACAAGATTTAAATGCTATGATTCATGAAGTAAATTCCACTCAGGTTGAGGAAGAAGAAATCTTATCCGATCACGCTTATTTCTATTCCCGTTCCGAAAAGCTTCTTACTTCTATGTCAGAAGAAAGGACTACAATCTAGCATATAATTTTTCATATTCCTTTGCAGAACTGGACCAGGAGAAATTCTGCTCCATGCCACGTCTTGCGATATCCAGCCACCCGGTCCGGTTCTCATGGAATACCTGATATGCATAAAAAAGACTGTCACGCATTTCATGAGCATTATAATTGGAAAAAGTAAAACCTGTTCCGGTATGCTGATACTCATTATATGGCTCTACGGTATCCTTTAAGCCACCGGTCTCGCGAACCACCGGTACTGTTCCATAACGAAGACTCATCAACTGGCTCAGACCACAGGGTTCAAATAAAGATGGCATCAAAAAAGCATCTGATGCTGCATAAATTCTATGTGCTGCTTCTTCGGAATACATAATATTTGCCTTCAGTCTGTCCGGATACCTGCTCTCATAATAGCGGAACATATTCTCATAACGTTCCTCTCCGGTTCCTAAGGCAACAATCGTAAATTTACCGGAAGAAAGCAGTTCATCCATCATATAATCTACCAGTGCAAATCCCTTCTGCTCTGTCATTCTTGAAACAATTCCAACTAACATCACATCATCCGAATACGGAAGATTCATATCCTTTAAAAGTGCCTGCTTGTTTTTCCGCTTGCCCTCTTCTAAATCATTGGCATCATATAAATAAGCAATCTTTGGATCCGCTTTCGGATTATATTCATTATAATCGATTCCATTAATAATACCGCTTAATTTATAGCTGTTACTGCGAATGAGACCATCCAAGCCTTCGCCACCATCCGGAGTTGTTATCTCATAAGCATATGTAGGACTTACCGTTGTTATAGCATCCGCATATACAATACCACCCTTCAGATAATTTCCCTCTCCATACGACTCTAATTTGTCCGGTGTAAAAAGAGCATCCGGCAATCCGGTAATATCTTTTACTGCCTTTAGATTCCAGCGCCCCTGGAACTGTAGATTGTGTATCGTAAATACCGTTTTCATATTCTGGTAAAATACATTTTTCTTATAGATATTCTCCAGATATACCGGAACCAGTCCCGTCTGCCAGTCATGGCAATGAATAATATCCGGCTGGTAATTCATATGCGGCAATGCTTCTAATACTGCCTTTGAGAAAAATGCAAATTTTTCTACATCTTCGTAAATATTATTATATGGTCTTTCTCCCGCAAAATAGAATTCATTATCAATAAAATAATACTGGATTCCATCTTCCTTTGCCTCCAGTATTCCTACATATTGTTTTCGCCAGCCCAAATCTACATAAAAATGCAATATATGATGCATTTTCTTACGCATATCCTCACGGATACACATATACTTCGGCAGCATGACGCTGACTTCATATTCATTTTTTGAAAAATATTTTGGCAGTGAACCTGCAACGTCTGCAAGGCCGCCTGTTTTGATAAATGGAACTGCCTCTGATGTAACAAATAATACCCGCTTCATTTCTGTTACCCCCAAATCTGATACCCTTTTTACAAATACACAGCGCTTTCTTTCGCAGTGCATCTCGAAAACCTTTGGTTTTCTCGATGTACGGGCATTCGCCCTATTTACGCTCACACTCGCAAATCCGCTGTGCTTTCTTTCGCAGTGCATCTTCGAAAACCCTTGGTTTTCTCGATGTACGGGCATTCGCCCTATTTACGCTCACACTCGCAAATCCGCTGTGCTTTCTTTCGCAGTGCATCTCGAAAACCCCTGGTTTTCTCGATGTACGGGCATTCGCCCTATCAGCCGACAGAAATACGCGATACTTTGTGCAAGCACAGTATCGCGTATTTCTGTCGGCTGCACTGCTCATTGCTTACGCTCATTATACCACGTTATGGGGGAGCAGAAAATACCTAAACTGTCTGATTCAGATACTATATTTTGCTGCCGTTTTGTAGAAACCACTCTTTTAATACGCTTTATATTCCAGGCGGATTCTGTCTGCAATCAGTGCTATAAATTCTGAATTCGTCGGTTTACCTTTTCCATTGTTTATCGTATACCCAAACAGCTCATCAATCGTGTCCATTTTGCCACGGCTCCATGCCACCTCTATTGCGTGGCGGATAGCACGTTCTACGCGGCTGGCTGTTGTCTGATATTTTTTTGCGATTGTCGGATAAAGTATTTTTGTAATGGAATTAAGCATTTCAATATCATTTACCGACATAATAATTGCTTCACGCAAATACTGATATCCTTTGATATGTGCCGGAACTCCTATTTCATGTATAATATTTGTCACTTTACTTTCCAAATCCTCTGGCTTTGCCGAAGGCTTTTTCTCATATGCTCCGACTTTTTTTGATTCCGCAGCATTCATTCCCCGGAGCACTCTTGTACTTTTTATCCGATTGATAATCATATCATTATCGAAGGGCTTCATAATGTAATAATCCGCCCCCAGATTAAATGCATCTTCTGTAATCCGGTCCTGTCCTACCGCACTGATAATAATAAAACTAGGACATTTTCTTATGGATTTATCTTTTTTTACTTTTTCTAACAGTGCAAGTCCGTCAAGTTTTGGCATAACTATATCCAATAAAACAACATCCGGCTGTTTATGTTTGATAATCTCATATGCTTCGACCCCGTTCTTTGCCGTACCAACCACCTGCAAATCCTTATCGCTGGCTACGATTTCATCTAAAAGCTGTACCATTCTCTCGTTATCATCTGCAATTGCTACATTTAATTTTTCCATGTCAAACCTCCTGCCGTTTCCACTCTTTTGTACAAAGATGAAACTACTTGTATTTAAACACAACTTTTCTGTCGTTTCAAGCTAAAGCGTTCATCTTATTTCGACATCAATATTGCCCGGAAGACAACGGCTGCCTTCTTCCCCTTATACATTTTGTATCATAATTATATCCTGACATAAATTATGTCGAAACATGTCGTTAAATTATAAACTGTTTTTTCTTATGGATTCGACGTTTTCTCTATCTCTAACATATCCTCAATAAAAATACCATACCCCTTCTTTGCATCATCGACGAACACATGGGTAACTGCACCTATCAGCCTTCCGTTCTGAATCACCGGGCTGCCACTCATTCCCTGTACAATACCTCCGGTGCTCTCTAGCAGTGCCGCATCCTCTACTTCAAATAAAATACTTTTGTTTTCCTTATTCTTCCGATAATTAACTTCCGTAATTCTTATCTTATAATGCGCTATCGTTCCGTCGATATCACTGATAATTTCTGCTTCTCCAGGTTCAATATCCTGCTTATAACCAACCGGATAAGCTACGGCATTTTCCAGCAAATTATTTTTTTCATGTAATGTTCCATAGATTCCTCGTTCGCAGTTCTCCTCAATATCTCCCATACAATATTTTTCTTCATAATTAATGACTCCTGATAATTCACCCGGTTTACCGGATTCTCCTTTTACGATTCCCACCAGTCTGCTGTTATAAAGTTTTCCCGTCCCCACTTCCAGCATACTTCCGGTATCCATGTCTGTTACCGAATGTCCCAGTGCCCCATAGCTTCCATCCTGGCTGATATAGGTAAGTGTTCCGATTCCTGCCAGATCATCCCTTACCCAGACTCCTAATTTATACGTTTCTTCTTTTGATAATTTCGGCTGTATATATAATTCTAATGTTTCTCCATTTCGACGTATCCGAAGCACTAAAGATTTTCCTTCACATTTATCGACAGCATCCATTAACGCCTCCTTATTTTCAAGCTTTTTTCCATCTACTGCACAGATATAATCTCCACTCTTTAAAACATTTTGTGCCGGTGCATACAGTACTCCATCCATCCCTTCAAAATTTCCCGTTCCGATGACAAAGATGCCATCCGTCTGCACATAAATACCAATATTTTCCCCGCTGGCATAGACCTCCTGTTCCGCTACAATATCTGCCTGCACCTCTTTTATTGGTATAATTCCAAAGAGCTTCGCTCGTAAAACAACCGTATCTGAAGCCATATCTATTTCATTTCTTTCGGCACCGGCCTTGTCCATGCTGCTTTGCAGCTGCTGATTTTCCATTACAGATGTATCGATAAATCTCTTTCCGGAATCCCGGCATTCGAAGGTCACCGGCATGGAAATGTCCAGTTTACTTAAATCACCATCGATAAGTTTTACTTCATCCGGAACCATATTTAACATAAGCTGGTAAGCAAATACCAGCCAGACAATCACTATAATCTGCCATATATTTTTTATGCTTTTTCTTATTAATCTCATCCGCATTATATTTTCCTCACTACAGGCATAATAACTACAGGAAACTCTCTTTACAGCTTTCCCGCGTAAAATAAAAACAGGATATTCATTGAATATCCTGTTTTTATTATGTGTATTATTGTTTGATTCAATCGTTTATTTTTTAGCATTTTGTGCCAGGTTAAGCATTTCTCTTGCACTTTCCAATACGGTATCTGTAATCCTCACTCCACCAAGCATTCTTGCTAATTCAGTTACCTGCTCATCCTCGGTGAGTCTTCGTATGGTAGAAATGGTTGTCTCATTTTCTACGGATTTTTCAATACTGAAATGGGCATCTGCCATTGCAGCAATCTGCGGCAGATGTGTGATGCAGATTACCTGATGATGTTCTGCAATCATATGCATTTTTTCAGATACCATCTGCGCCGTCCTTCCGCTGATTCCTGTATCAATTTCGTCAAAAATCAAGGTTTCTATTTCATCATTTTTAGCAAGCACTGTTTTTAATGCCAGCATAATTCTTGATAATTCTCCACCGGATGCTACGCTGCCAAGCGGTTTTAATGGCTCTCCAGGGTTGGTTGCAATGACAAATTCCACTTCATCAAAGCCATCTGCTCCAAAAGTCTCTTTCTGTTCAAATTTCATTTCAAAACGAACATCTAAGAAGTTCAAATCTACTAACTGCTCCCTGATTTTTTCTGCCAGTTCCTTCGCATATTTTTTGCGGATTGCAGATGCTTTTTCTGACTGCTTCTGCAATGTTTCTTTTAATGCATTTTCCTGTTGCATAAGCTTCTTATGATATATATCATAATTCTGCAGCTTCTCTGCTTTTTCCTTTTTTTCCTCTAAGGATGCTAAAATTTCATCTATCGTATGACCGTATTTTGCCTTCAGATGATTGATTTCATCCAGACGCTGCTCTGTCCCGGCAAAAGTCTCATCATCAAATTCAGCCTCATCCATATAGTCTGCAATTTCCCGATTCAAATCATTCAAAAGATTATCAATTTCCAAAAGTTCATCTGCCATCCCACGAATTGCATCATCATAATCTGCCACAGATGACAATTCTCTATGAGCTCTTCCGGTCAGCTCCGATGCACTGCCATCTTCCATGCTGAGTAATCCATGGGCTGCATGAATTGCTTCCATGATTTTCTTTCCGTTCAGAAGCTTCCGGTATTTTGTTTCTAAAACTTCATCTTCGTCAGCTGTTAATGCAGCTTCTTCAATTTCATGGATTTCATATTCTAAAAGAGATAATTCCCGCATCCGGCTCTCTTCATCCAGAGAAGCATCTTCTAACTCTTTCGTAACTTCACGGTACTTTTTATAAGTTTCTTTCAACTCACTTTTGATGTCCGACAGTTCATTTCTTGCATAATCATCAAGGATTTCTAAATGCTTCTGTTTTTTAAGCAGCGACTGGTGTTCATGCTGTCCATGAATATCAATCAGCAACGCAGAAACTGCTTTCATCTTTGATGCCGGAACACTTTCCCCATTGATTTTGGCGATGCTTCTTCCTCCGGAAATCTTTCTGCTTAAAATCAGCATATCATCCTCCGGATAAACATCAAGCCCGGAAAGTGCTTTCTTTAAAGCATCTGATTCTACATCAAAAATCAGCTCCACAAAGGCATTCTCCTCATTATCCCTTAACATCTCTTTGGATACTTTTTCTCCCAGAGCCAGATTAATGGAACCAATGATAATTGATTTTCCGGCTCCAGTCTCTCCGGTCAGGATATTTAAACCTTTTTCAAAATCGACTTCCGCCTCATCAATGAGTGCCAGGTTCTTAACATGCAGGTTTCTTAACATATTTTCTCCTTCTACTCTCTCTCGTCTTCCACTCTAATCTTCCATAATCCGGCGAAGACGTCCCATTAACGCCGTGGTATCCTCTACGGTACGGACAGCGCACATAATTGTATCATCTCCAGCAATGCTTCCTACTATTTCATGACAATCCATGGCATCCAATGCTGCCGCAACTGCCATTGCCATTCCGGATACCGTCTTAATCACAAGAATATTCTGTGCCATATCCATAGATACAAAACCATCCCGGAATACACGGACATACTTTTCTGTCATGTCTTCTTTATTTTCAGATAAAGCTACATATTTCTGACGGCCATTGCTCAATGCTACCTTAGTCAGTTTTAACTCTCTGATATCCCGTGAAACCGTTGCCTGCGTCACATGATATCCTTCCTGCTCCAACTTTGCAGATAATTCTTCCTGTGTGCCTATCTCATTCTTCTGAATTAATTCCAGAATCTTTGCATGTCGTCCTATCTTCATTACAGTCCCTCCTGTTATGTATAATTCTGCATCTTTTTCCGCAAAATTTCAAGGAAACTAATCTTACTCAAACGAATAATCCCTACGGATTCTTCTGCCTTATGCACTACAATCTTGTCACCAACCTTAAGTTCCACTCCGGAATCTCCATCGAAGCTCACTTCCACCTGCTCATCCCGCTGGCTTCTCCGCATGCCTACTTCAATGGTAATTTCATCTTCCGGTCCGATTACAATGCTCTTGGAATTCAACGTATGTGCATTGATTGGGGTCAACAGCAAAAGGTTGGCTTTCGGGTCCACAATAGGGCCACCTGCCGACATACTGTAACCGGTGGAACCGGTTGGTGTTGCCACAATGATTCCATCCGCCTTAAAATTATAGAGATACTCTCCATTTACATAAACATTCAGATTCACAATCTGAAGTGCTCCCGTACGATGGATGACCACATCATTTAACGCAACCCTCTGAATCTTCTCTCCGCCACTTTGTACGGTATAGCCATCTAAAAGCATTCTCTGCTCTATGGTATAACGGTCAGCTATCAATTCATCAATTGCCGGGAATATCGTATTCTCTTCTACCTCACACAGATATCCAAGCTTTCCTAAATTAATTCCCAGCAGCGGAATATTTTTCTTTACCAGATTGCGTGCCGCACGAATTAATGTTCCATCTCCACCAATAACAAGCACTGCCTCGGTTTCTGTTGGAATTTCTTTTTCCACTGATTCCGCTTTTTCTTCCTCAAAGCTGGCAAAATAATCACAGGTTCCTCCCTTACGCCTGATGTAATCTATAATCTGATTGGTAAAAATAAGTTCACTGTCTTTTTGTGCGTTTACAATTATGAAAAAATGCTTCATATATCTAGGACAATGATGTATGTGCCTCCTCTACGATGGCATCCACATCAATGGTCTCCTCCTTCTTGCTCTCGCTGTTTTTCTCAATATATACCAGATATTCAATATTTCCCTCCGGACCCTTAATCGGTGAATAGGAAAGATTATGAACGGAAAATCCATTTTTCAACGCAAAATCAATTACCTTATGGATGACTTCCTCATGTACCTTTGGATCACGGACAACACCTTTTTTTCCTACCTTTTCTCTTCCGGCCTCAAACTGTGGCTTAATCAGGCAGACCATTCTTCCGCCGTCCCTCAGCAGCTCCCTCGCCGGTACCAGTACCTTGGTAAGAGAAATAAAAGATACATCAACAGATGCAAAATCAAGGACATCTGCAATATCTTCCGGCGTTACATAACGGATATTGGTTTTCTCCATGCAGACAACCCTTGGGTCATTTCTTAATTTCCAGGCAAACTGTCCATATCCTACATCTACAGAATATACTTTCACTGCACCATTTTGCAACATACAGTCAGTAAATCCGCCGGTGGATGCGCCGATATCCATGCAGACCATTCCCTCTAAAGAAATATCAAATTCCTTCATTGCTTTCTCTAACTTCAATCCACCACGGCTGACATATTTTAATGTATTTCCCCGGACTTCAATCTCTGCCTCTGTATCAAAATTTGTTCCTGCTTTATCCTCTCTCTGTCCATCCACAAAGACATTTCCTTCCATAATCATAGTCTTTGCTTTTTCCCTGGATTCTGCCAGTCCCTTCTGTACCAAAAGAACATCCAATCTTTCTTTCATCGTTCTTACTGTGCCTTTCTGTCTATAATCTTACCGATAATTCCATCTGCATCAATTCCTGTTTCTTTGCGGAGAAGTTCTACATTTCCATGCTCTACATACACATCCGGTATTGCAATATTTAAAACCTCCATGGAACCATCTCCACTTGTATTCATAAATTCCAATACATGCTCTCCAAAGCCTCCGGATTGCACATTTTCTTCCAGCGTAACCAGAAGCTTATGATTCTTCTGCAGCTTAAGAAGCAGTTCTTCATCAAAAGGCTTCACAAATCTTGCATTGACAAGAGAGCAGGAATAACCTTTTTCTTTTAATCGTTCCCTTACGGTAAGTGCTGTCTTTACCATGCTTCCTACTGCCAAAAGTAAAATTTCACTTTCTTCATAAAGAACTTCTGCCTTACCATATTCTAACGGTGCCCGATATTCCTTTAATTCATCAAAGGCTTCGCCTCTCGGATATCGTACTGCAATCGGTCCGGAAAAATCCACGGCATATTTTATCATATCTGATAATTCCCACTTGTTCTTAGGTGCTAAAATTGTCATATTCGGCAGACAGGAAAGATAAGATAAATCAAAGATTCCCTGATGAGTCTCTCCATCACTGCCCACAAGTCCTGCACGGTCAATGGCAAATACTACATGCAATTCCTGTATACAGACATCATGCAGAATCTGGTCATATGCTCTTTGCAGGAAAGAAGAATAAACCGCTACAATCGGCTTTAAACCGGCTGCTGCCAATCCTGCAGCAAAAGTCACTGCATGTTCTTCTGCAATTCCCACATCAAAGAAACGTTCCGGGAACATATTCCGGAATCTTTTTAGTCCGGTTCCATCTGCCATTGCCGCTGTAATGGCAACCACTTTTTCATCCCGGTCGCCCAATTTACGCATAACCGTAGAAAAAATATCGGTATAATTGGCTTTTACCCGTTTCACAAGAGGCAGTCCTGTCTCAACATCAAAGGCTTCCGTTCCATGAAAACGTGCCGGATGGCGTTCTGCCGGAAGGTATCCTTTTCCTTTTTCCGTAATCACATGTACCAGAACCGGTCCTTCCACCTTAGAGGCTTCTTTGAATAATTTCACCATGGCAGGAATATTATGACCATCTACCGGTCCTAAATAAAGGATTCCCATATTTTCAAAGAGCATGCCCGGAATCACAAGCTGCTTGATTCCATTTTTGGTCTTACGGATTTTCTCAACAATACGTTCTCCATATTTTGGAATGCTGTTCAGGGAATTCGTAATACCATTCTTTAATCCCTGATAAGATTCTGCGGTACGAAGTCCGCTTAAATATCTGGATACACCGCCGACATTTTCCGATATAGACATCTTATTGTCATTTAAAACAATAATCAGATTTGACTTTAATTTGGATGCATTATTCAATGCCTCATAAGCCATTCCACCGGTCAATGCACCATCTCCGATAACAGAGATGACTTTGTACTTTTCTCCGGTAATCTCCCTTGCCATTGCATAGCCTAATCCTGCGGATATGGAAGTCGAACTGTGTCCCGTATCAAAGCAGTCACAATCACTTTCATGACGTTTGGGGAATCCGCTCATGCCGCCGTATTTTCTCAGTTCATCAAAACCGGCTTTTCTTCCTGTCAGTAATTTATGGGTATAAGACTGATGTCCTACATCCCAGATAATTTTATCCTCTGGTAAATCAAAAGCAAGATGCAGTGCCATGGTAAGCTCTACCACGCCAAGATTGGAGGCAAGGTGCCCACCGGTTTTTGATATTTTATCAATCAAAAAAGAGCGGATTTCCTCTGCCAGAATCGGAAGTTCGTTTTTATTTATCCTTTTTATATCGTTTTCATGCTCAATCTTTTCCAGCACCATGTATCTTTACTCCTTTGGTTTCTGAAGTTCTTATTTCTCCCTATGAATCAGATATTCCACCAGATGAATCAGAAATTCATTTTTTACCACCAGTGATTCTAATAAATTCACTGCATGTTTTGAATATCGTTTCACATCTTCCTGTGCTTTTTTCAATCCCTCATATGTAACATAAGTTGCCTTTTCGTTTTTGGCATCACTGCCAACCGGTTTTCCAAGCACTTCCTGATTACCGGTAACATCTAAAATATCATCCTGGATCTGGAATGCCAGACCAATCTCTGATGCCGCCTCTTCGATAATCTTCTGCTCGCTTTTCGTGGCTCCTGCAAGAATTGCACCGATTAACATAGATGCTTCAATCAAAGCACTGGTCTTTAATTTATAAATAAAATCTAACTGGTCTCTGGTGACAGACTGTGTTTGATCCGTTTCAACATCTACGGTCTGTCCCCCTACCATGCCATAAATTCCAGCTTTCTGTGATAATACAAGCAATGCCTTTGCCACATTAGGCGTCTGTTCCGTCTGTAATGCTGTCAATGCTGTCTCATAGGCAAAATTCAAAAGACCATCCCCGGCAAGAATTGCCATGGCTTCTCCATAGACAATATGTGTTGTCTTTCGTCCCCGTCGGTATTCATCATTATCCATTGCCGGCAGATCATCATGAATTAAAGAATAAGTATGAATCATCTCAATGGCTGCCATGAATGGTTCAATTACCTCTGATTTTCCGCCAAACATGCGGTAAGTCTCTAACATCAGCATGGGTCTTAACCGCTTTCCTCCTGCAAGAAAACTATAATTCATGGCTTCAATTACCTGCTTCTGATAGCCTTCTTCCTCCGGAAGATATTTTTTTATAATATTTTCAATCTGTTCTGTCCGCTTTGTAAGCTCTGCTGTCATATCCATTAAAATTCCTCCAGCATTCCCTGTTCATTCAGCACTAACATTTTCTTTTCAATCGAATCTATCCTCTCACTGCAGTGTTTCAGCTTCTTCATGCCCTGCTCATAACAGACAAAGGATTCATCCAGAGAAATGTCTTCCTCCATATGTGCAATCAACTGCTCCACTTCTGCAAATAAATCCTCTAAATTCTCATTTTCATTTTTTCCCATTATATTATCTGTCTCATTTTCATTGATTGTATGATCTGTCATCTTCCGATTTCCTCCTGGCATATGATTTCTTCTACTCTTGCCTTAACAGTTCCGTCTTTTACACTGATCTGCAATTGTTCTCCTTTTGAAACCTGTGAAACACTTTTTAAACCATTCTGCCGGCTGTCAGAAACATATGCATATCCCTGTCCCAATCGTTTCAATGGCGAAATATCATCGAAATGCTGAGCTAACATCCGAAGTCGTGCCTTATTCTTATCTAACTGCTGTGTCATGCCATGCTCTAAGCGAAGCTGCAATTCCTCCAGATACTGTTTTTGACTGTTCAGACGATATACAGGACTCTGTTGCATTAATCTTGCCTTCAGTGTCTCCATGCGTCCCTGTATCACAGCAATTTTACTCTTCATGCTGCGCATCAGATGTACCCGGTCAGTCCGTATCCGCTGTAACATCTGATTCCTGTCATATACCGCAAGTTCTGCTGCTGCAGACGGAGTCGGTGCCCGCAAGTCTGCCACATAATCCGCAATGGTGTAATCCACTTCATGTCCCACTGCAGAAATAACCGGTGTTTCACATTCAAAAATTGCCCTTGCAACAATTTCTTCGTTGAATGCCCATAAATCCTCTATGGAGCCACCACCACGCCCCACAATGATAATGTCCAAATGCATGGCATCCAATGCATGAATCCCATTTACAATGCTTTCTTTGGCACCCTCACCCTGTACCAGTGCCGGATATAGAATAAGCTGCACATAAGGATTTCTTCGTGCAGCAATATTACGGATATCCTGTATTGCAGCCCCGGTAGGTGCTGTAACAATTCCAATGCGTCCGGCATACTGCGGAATCGGTTTTTTATACTCTTCCGCAAACATGCCCATTTCCTCAAGTTCCTGTTTCAATTGAAGAAATCTGGCATATAAATCCCCTGCACCGGCAAGTGTAATTTCTTTTGCATATATCTGATATCTGCCATCACGTTCAAATACTTCAATAGAACCTGTTACCTCGACTTTGTCGCCATCCTTCATACGAAAGGATAAACCACCCCGGTTACCGGCAAACATAATTGCACTGATGGCACTGTTATTTTCCTTTAAAGTAAAATAAATATGACCGGAGGAATGATATTTACAATTCGATACCTCACCCTTCACACATACCTGATGCAGGACAAAATCCTGGGCAAACATATTCCTGATGTATCGGTTAATCTGGGTTACCCCATATACTTTCTTCATCATGCGATTTTTGCCAATACTCCGTTGATAAATGCCGGTGAATCATCTGTTCCATATTTTTTTGCCAGTTCTACTGCTTCATTGATGGCTACTCCGGTAGGAATATCCTCTTCATATTTTATCTCATATACAGCAAGACGAATCAGGGTCAGATCAACTTTGCCCATACGGGTTGTTTTCCAGCCTTTGGATGATTCATTGATAATCTTATCGATTTCCTCTAAAACAGCAATAATCTTATTAAATTTATCTTCAATATAGCGCTCATCCGGCTTCTCAATCGGTTCATTCTCTTCGATAAACAGATTCATCTGCTCTTCGTATTCCTTCTCACTATAAAATTCCACACGGAATAACATTTTAAATATCTGTTCTCTGATTTTTCTCCTGCTCATGTTGTATCCTTTCAATATTGGTCTTCCATGTAACTATAAAAAAGAATGCTTTAACAGCATTCTTTATTATACTACATCTGCGGTTATCACAAAAGTATTATTTCGTATTTTTCATGTCAACCGTAGCAATTCTGACATTAACAATTGCTACGGATAATCCTGTCATAGTCTCAATTGCAGATTTTACTTTCTCCTGTACTTTCTCAGATACTTCTGGAATAGAATAGCCATAAGAAATATTTAAAGCTACTTCTACGCTGACTGTTTTCTCTGCTACCTCTACCTTAACACCCTTAGATAAATTCTTCATTCCAAGTTTGCTCACCAGTTCATTGGTAATATTACCAGCCATGGATGCAACTCCTTCTACTTCTGTTGCTGCAAGTCCTGCAATAATAGCAACGACCTCATCTGCCACATGTACTTCCCCAAGGTTATCTTCTTTTATTTTAACAACTTTTCTATTATCTGCCATCGTTTTGCCTCCTACAAAAATATTATGTGGTTATTATATCAGATAATTCATTTTTTGAAAACCTTTCCGCATAATATTGTGCATTTTCCCTGCGTAAAAGTTCTAAGAAATCTCTGTCCGGAATCGGCTTGGAATAAAAATATCCCTGCAGATAATCACAGTGCTGTTCTGTCAGATAATCTACATATTCCTGGTTTTCTACTCCTTCTACCACAATCTCAAGCCCAAGTTCTTTAATCATGCGGATAGTATTACGCAATGCAATCATTGCCTTTTCATTTTTAAATGCTTCCCACAGAATGGTTTTATCAATTTTTACGATACGGAATGGAAACCGGAACAGATAATCCGTATTGGAATATCCCGAGCCATAATCATCCAAAGAAAACTCAATGCCCTGCTTATGCAGTATCTTGATATTGTTTTCCAACATATCACTATGGGCTGCCGCTGTCTCAGTAATCTCAAGATTGATCTGGGCTGGTGCTACATGATACTTCTTCATTATTTCCGTCAACCTCTCGGCAAGATTTTCCTGCATACACTGCACCACAGACAGATTTATTTCTATATACTGTAAGCCATAGTCTGTAAGCTGCTTTTCCTGGATAAAACGACAGACTGTCTCAAATACAAATTCTCCAATCTGCATAATCATTCCGCTCTTTTCTGCAATTGGAATAAATTCTTCCGGAGAAATGTAGCCCATACTCTGATCTTTCAGCCGGATCAGTGCTTCCGCAGATACGATTCTGTTTTCTGTCACCGAATAAATCGGCTGGTAAAAGACTTCGAAACCTTTATGGTCTACTGCATCATTCAAAAGTTTCCGGATACGAAGTTCCCTCTTTGGCCGGTCAATATCCATCTCAGCAGTCTTTAATACTACATTTCCATTTTCAGATGATAATGAACGCATATACTGGATATAGTCAATTAATCCATTCAGATTATTCGCATCACGCGGACACACAATACTGCTGATATGAATCCGGAATTTTGTCTCTACACTGCCGGAATGCCATGGCTGTTCAAACCGGTCCAGAATCTGCCGGATCAGTAAGGAAGAATCAATATCCCTCTTCTTCCGGTCTAACGCCAGCACATATACGCTCTGTGAAAACTGGTAAATACGTGAATTATCGATAAGCTTACGAAAAAATGCCGCCATTTCCTTCAGGAATTCATTGACGGAATCATTTCCCAATGTCTGCCGCATCACCTTTAAATTATGCACTTTAATGACAAGCATCGGAAAACGCTCACTTCCTAACAGGCGTTCCTCTGACTCTTTTAAAAATGCCCTCCGGTTCATAATTTCAAGCTCCGGCACCGTATATTCCTGTGGTCTTTCCGAAGAAATCAGATATAAAAGTACGCACATTGCCATTCCAAAAAACTGAAACCGGAAACCCGGAAATGCAATATGAAGCACCAGTGTAAACACACTTACAACTGCAAATACAGTCGTAGAGAATAATACTTCAAAGCTGAGCCGTTTTCGGAAACGAACCAGAAACACTTCCCCCATCAGATAAAAATAAATCATACATAGGTAGAATAACATAATTCCATTCTGTCTCTGATAACTGCCATCCGTTCCCACTTTAAAAAGATATGATATAAATAACTGTACTACCAGCAATGCGATTACAATCCAGGCCGGTACAAACAACCATCCCTTTTCCTTCCGGATAAAGCGTTCCACTCTTCCTGTCAGGCACAGAATATACAAAAGATATGCTGCCGCTGCCACAACCTGTCCTAAAATACAGATATAGAGCAGGACTGTAGTTCCTGTTTTTCCGAAAGTAATTTCCTCCCAGAACAGTAAAAAGTCGCTGGTAGACACGACAAGCAGAGCATACAACATTACGCGGTATACCCTGCTTTGAAAATTGTCACTGTATTTTCTTAAATGATACGCAACTAATGCAGTCAGAAGAACAAATGCAGCCGCAATATCGTAGTATACTAAATGCTCCATTCTTATCCCTCACACTCTGCATAAATATTATCTGAAAGATATTTTACATCACTGAACGGTTCCTGCTCTGTTGTTTCTTCTGCCATTCCTGCCGCCTTTATCTTCGTCAGTTTGTCGATATAAAAATCCACAGCCTTCTTTGACTCTTCGAAAGTATATAACGCCGCTGGGGAATTCCATTCCCTGATATAAACCTTGTTGTAGTCAATATAAGCAATCATGGCAAAATCGCCGTCTTCCGGGTTTAGAAATGTCTTCTGCATGGATGCATGCATATCACAGCCACGGATGATTTTATCCTCTTTGTTTTTCTTCTGCCCGGTTACAGCTTTTGCAGACTTCTCTCCGGATTCCGTTTTATTTCCGGATGCCTTCTTTTTCTTCTGGTCTTCTTCCACCATCCGGTCTATGGCATCTGCTGCACGATTCATTGCTTCGAAAATATCAAGTTGTCCCTCTACACCTTTTTTCTCCGTTTTCATTGTGCCCCCTGTATTTTCTTAAGCCTTTTTCCAAAAAGAAATCTGCTTATTTTCCCACAATTTTTCTGGTATTGATATAATCATATGGTGTCTGCTGATACACATAATAATTCAGCCAGTTTGCATATAACATATTACCGTGTGAACGCCACTGCAGTAATGGTTTTGCATTGATATCATTGTCCGGATAATAATTCTCCGGCATGGCAATATCCATCCCTTTCTGCAAATCACGCTTATATTCCTCATCCAATGTATAACGGTCATATTCCGGATGTCCCATCACAAAAATTTTGCGTCCCTCATTGGCAATTGCCAGAAATACACCTGCTTTTTCTGATTCTGCAAGAATGGTAATATCCTTTACCTTCTCAATATCCTCTTTACGGATTCCGGAATGTCTCGAATGCGGCGCCATAAAGCGGTCATCAAATCCCCTTACCAGTGGTACTTTGCGGTTCTTTACCTGATGTTCGAAAATTCCAAACATTTTCTCATCCAGCATATATTTTGGGATACCATAGTGATAATAGAGGGCAGCCTGTGCGCCCCAGCATAAATGCAGGGTTGATGTTACGTGGGTCTTAGACCACTCCATAATATCACAGACTTCCTTCCAGTAATCCACCTCTTCGTATTCCATGGTTTCTACCGGTGCACCGGTTATAATCAGTCCGTCCAGATTCTCATCCCAGATTTCATCCATTGTCTGATAAAAATGATTCAGATGACTCATGGATGTATTCTTTGATTCATGGGATGATACCGTCAAAAAGGTAACATCAACCTGTAATGGTGTATTTGCAAGTGAACGCAGCAACTGCAGTTCCGTTTCTTCTTTTAATGGCATCAGATTCAGTATTCCAATCCGGATTGGGCGGATATCCTGATGTTCTGCTCTTCCCTCATCCATAACAAACACATTTTCCCGTTCCAGAATCTCTCTGGACGGTAAATCGCTCATTATCTTAATCGGCATATTATCTAACCTCTTTTCATCATATACACATATCTCATTTCATAATACCTTAATTTTACGAATACTTCAATATGCAATTCACTTTCCGAAACGTTCCACAAACATATCTTCAGAAATAATCGGAATGCCAAGACTCTTTGCTTTCTGATTCTTTGATGATGTGGATTCAATATCATTATTCACAAGATAATCTGTCTTCTTAGAAACACTGCCGGTAACAGAGCCGTTCTGGCTCTCCACATACTCTTTAAATTCGGTACGGTTTTTAAACTGATGGACATCACCGGTAATGACAAAGGTAAGTCCTTCACAGGTTCCTCCCTCTGTCACCTTCGGCTCTACTTCCGCAATGTTTAATATTTCTTCTAATGCAGCTACCGTATGACGGTTTTGATTCAGTCTGTACCAGTCCAGCATGGAAGTCGAACGCTCCGGTCCGATTCCGTCAATATCCTCAAATCCTTCCCCTGCATGCAGTTTCTGAAAGAAACCTCCTGTGCCAAGGGCAGCAATCATTTTCTTTCCTGCATCGGTGCCAATCTGCGGAATGCATAGTGCATAAATAAAATGTACCGGATCAACGTTTTTGCTCTTTTCAATTGCCTGCAGCATATTGTTACAGGATTTCTCGCCAAATCCGTCTAAAGAGCGGATTTCATCCGCATGATTTTTAAGTGTATAAATATCTTCAAAATAATGGATATATCCTAAGTTCATAAACTTTAGCATGGTCTGTATGGACAATCCGTCAATGTCCATGCCAGGCTTGCTGACAAAGCGGCTGAATTTTTTTACATGCTTTGCGGTACAGTCCGGATTCGTACAATGTAAAGTCTTTGTTCCGCTGTGTTCACTGATTCTGATTTCCGTTCTGGCATGGCACACCGGACAGAATTCCGGAATCGTAAAAGTTCCTTCCTTTTTCTTGACGCCGATACATTTTGGAATAATCTTATTTGCTTTAATAATATCAAGTGTTGTCTTCCCATCTTCTCCGATTCCAAGACGTTCCATTTCACTGATATTACAAAGGGAGGCTCGGCTTACGGTGGTTCCCTCCAGTGCAACCGGCTCAAATACTGCTACCGGAGAAATGGTAGATGCCGCACAGGACCACTCTACATATTTTAATGTGGTCTCCACAGAGACATCCTGCCATTTAAATGCATAACCGGCTCTTGACGCATGATGTCCGGTAACATTACCGGTCTGGGCATAATCATTATCTTCATAACAGATAACCAGTCCATCTACCGGAATATCCATTTCACCATCTTCTACCTTCTTTGTCCAGCGTTCTACAACTTCCTCCAACCCTTTCGCATCAGTCAATTCATGTGCTACTGTCGTAAATCCAAGCTTCTCAAGATAATCCATCCGTTCTCCCCAGGATGACATTGTTTCATCCAGATGCACCAGTGTAAATGCATAAAAATGAATATGGCGTTCCTTTACTTTATCAAGATTGCTCTTATCCAGACCTAAAGTGCCGGATGCAAGATTTCTCGGATTGGCATATTTTTCATCATCATCTTCAATGGTATCATTGATTAATTCAAAATCTGTATAGGTAATAGCCGCTTCGCCACGGACTACCAGATGTCCCTTATATTTTACAGTCTTTGGAATCCCTTCAATGGCATCCTTCATAAATGTGATATTGCTGCCGACGGTTCCATTTCCTCTTGTTAAAATCTTAACAAGTTTTCCGTTATCATAAGTTACTACCAATGTTAATCCATCCAGTTTCCAGGATAACCAGACTTGTCTTTCTCCCGCCCACACCTGTAAATCAGAAATCCGTTTCGTCTTGGCAAGGGAAAGTGCCGGATATTCATGCGCTTCCCGTTCACCATTGCTTTCCTCAAATCCGGCATTCTGTGTCGGACTTTCCGGCAGAATATATCCTGTTTTTTCTTCTAACCGGGTCAGTTCGTCAAACATGCCATCCCATTCATAGTTTGACATAATTTCATCCTGTCCATTGTAATATGCTTCGGACGCCTCATTTAACGTTTTTACCAGTTCCTCGATTCTCTTCTTCTCATCCATGGATATGCTCCTTACCCTCAATCTATTTTGGCATTACTGTTGTATTGCTGGAATTTAAAATGCGCCGGTTCAGCTCAGTCCACTCTTCCGCCGTTACTCTGCGGTACTTTCCTTTTTTGAGACTGCCCAGTTCTATATTCATAATGCGGACTCTCTTTAATTTTACTACTTTATATCCGCAATACTCACACATCCGGCGGATCTGCCGGTTATACCCCTGGGTTAATATGATTCGGAATTTACGCACATCCAGTTTTTCTACTGCACATGGTCTTGTAACCACACCAAGTTCTTCCAGTGGAACTCCCTCGGACATTTTCTTTAAAAATGTCTCCGTTATGTCATGATTTACGGTAACTTCATATTCCTTTTCATGCATATTCCCGGCACGCATCATCTTATTTACAATATCCCCATTATTTGTCAATAATATAAGTCCCTGGGAATCTTTATCCAGTCTTCCTACCGGATAAATACGTTTCGGATAATGAATATAATCAACAATATTGTCTTTTTCGTCTTTTGCAGCAGTGCAGACAATGCCCACCGGCTTATTAAATGCAAGAAGAATCATTTCCTCTTCTTTTTTTATTTCTTTTCCATCTACGCGCACTCGCTGTCCCGGCATCACCTTACAGCCAACAGAAAGAACTTTTCCATCTACCGTAATGCGTCCCTGCTCAATCAGACGGTCAGCTTCTCTCCGGGAACAATATCCTGCTTCACTTAAAAATTTATTGATTCTGACTCCGTTTTCTTCCATCGATATTTTCACCCTGTGTAAATTTTCTCGCTGCCTGGGGAACAAAGAATGTGCCAAGGCACATTCTTGTGCCTGCGGCGGTCGCTTGCAACATCTACCTTATGCGCCGCAATGTGCATCCTCGCGGAGCGTTTTTACTTTACAGGAAAGCAATTTCCTGTAAAGTAAAAATAACGGAGGTCCTAAGACCTCCATCTGTTTATTATTTTAAGAACTCTGTCTTAACATATCCTTCTTTATCTTTCCAAGTGACTTTTGTCCACCCTTCTGCATAGCTCATCTGAACAGTAACAGAATCTCCTGCATAGGCAACTCCAACCTTGGATGCGGTCTCACTCATAGAGGAACGGATATTAACCGTATTGGTTAATGTAATCTTAGTGCCCGCTGCGATTCCGCTGGTGTCTGCCGCCGGCTCCTGTGCCGGTGCTTCTGTTGAAACATAGTCACTCTTTACATATGCCGGTGTACCATTGTAATCAATGCTGCTCCATCCATCTTCTGTCGTACCGGTTCTTGTCAGTGCAGTTCCCTTTTCAACTGTTCCAAGTAATGCTCCGGACTCATTCGGTTCCTGTCTGACATTTACTTTATCCAGTGTATATACCGTCTCCGTTGTCACTTCCGGCTCAGCTGGTGTCTCTGGTTCCACCGGTGCCTCTGGTTCTACCGGTGCTGGTTCCGCCGGTGTCTCCTCTGTTGCCGGTTCTTCCGTTGCCGGCTGCTGCTGTGCCTGTGCCTGTGCGATTGCTGTTGCCCATGCATTATATGCATCAGCAATTGTAACCGTTACCATATTAGAAAGATTTTCATCTGAAGCAATCGCTTTTTCATAATTTGCCTGTACTTCTGCCTGTAATGCAATGACATCTTCCTGTGTTTCAAAACTACTGATTAAGTTTTCCACATTATTATCGGTCGGCTGTTCTTTATAATGACGGTTAAAGCTGCTGTATAAGTTATCAATATAAAGTGCTCCCTGCTCATTCTTCTTTACATAGAAGAACTCCATACCAGGTGCTGTAGTATCTACTCCTGCGAATTTCAAATCCAGCGTTACACAGACAAGATAAGAATCTGCTTCTAATCCTGACTTGGTATAACATTTGATATTCTGATAACTCTCTGCATACTGTGACATCATAGTAATCAGGCTCTGTTCATTCTCGGAAACAGGTGTTGCATAGGTCTGTAATGTTGCCAAATCACCTGCCGCATATGCATTGTAATAATTCTGCATCAGGGTATTGATTTCCGGAACGGCATCTACCTGAAAGTTCTCTGATTCGGTACTCTGTTCCGTAGAAAGTCCATTATCTTTATCTTTATTTCCACTGCTGAATTTTATCATTACTACTGCCAATACAACAAATAATATTACTGCAGTAAAATATTTCCAGTTCTTCTGAAAGAAACTACTTATATCATTCTTTGATATCTTACTCATTTTTTCTTTGATTTCTGACGCTTTCATATCTGTCCTCCTAACCTTACCCATAACCCCCAAAAAAGCATGCTTTGTGAGCTGCCCGTGTAAATAATGAAAAACGTTTCTTATAAGTTTTGCGGGACATAAATCCCGCAAAAAAAATGTGTTAATATAAATTATAAAATGCACCCGGCGGGAATCGAACCCGCATTATCAGAGTCGGAGTCTGACGTTCTATCCATTAGACTACGGTTGCAGCTTATTTATACTAACACATCTATATAAAAAAATCAAAGGTTTTATTTAAGAAGCTTCTTCAAACTGGGAATTATAAAGCTGTGCATAGAAACCATTCTTCTGTAACAGTTCTTCATGATTTCCCTGTTCAATAATATCACCATCTTTCATAACGAGAATCAGATCAGCATCACGAATGGTAGACAGACGATGGGCAATAATAAAACTTGTTCTTCCTTTCATCAGGTTATCCATAGCCTTCTGGATTCTGTGCTCTGTTCTGGTATCAACAGAAGAAGTTGCTTCATCTAAAATCAATACCCGGTTGTCTGCTAAAATGGCACGGGCTATGGTAAGCAACTGTTTCTGTCCCTGGGATACATTGCTGGCGTCCTCATTTAATTCCATATTATAACCACCCGGCAGTGTCTGGATGAAATGATGGGCATGGGCTGCTTTTGCTGCTGCAATAACTTCTTCGTCCGTGGCATCCAGTCTTCCGTAACGGATATTTTCCATAATAGTACCTTTAAATAACCAGGTATCCTGAAGTACCATGCCGAAGGCATCTCTTAGCTCCCGGCGGTTATAGTTTCTGATATCGTTACCATCTAATCTGATGCTTCCACTGTTGACATCATAAAAACGCATCAGCAGCTTCACCATGGTAGTCTTACCTGCTCCGGTTGGTCCTACAATGGCAATCTTCTGTCCCGGTTCTACCTTTGCTGAGAAATCATTAATGATAATCTGATCCGGATTGTATCCGAAATGCACATGGGAGAATTCTACTTCTCCACGAACATCCTTTAATTCCACTGCATTTTCTGTGGTCTGGTCTTCTTCCTCTTCACCTAAGAATTCAAAAACACGTTCCGAAGCTGCGGTCATGGACTGTACCTGGTTAATGACCTGTGCAATCTGCTGGATTGGCTGGGTGAAGCTCTTTACATACTGGATAAATGCCTGAATATCACCAATTCCGATTGTTCCGTTAATTGCAAGCATTCCACCGGAAATTGCCACGCCTGCATAGCCAAGGTTACCGACAAATACCATAACCGGCTGCATCATTCCGGATAAAAACTGGGATTTCCAGGCAGACTCATATAATACATGGTTTGTATCATTAAACCGTTTTATGGTTTCCTTTTCTTTATTAAATGCCTGGATAACTAAATGTCCGGAATAAGTCTCTTCCACCTGTCCATTAATATGTCCCAAGTACTCCTGCTGGGTACGGAAATATTTCTGTGAAAATTTTGCAATTGCCGAAACCATCAACGCTGAAATCGGAAGAATTACTAATGCAATCAGTGTCATCAGTGGTGAAATAGAAAGCATCATCACAAGCACTCCGATAATGGTTGCCACGCTGGTAATAATCTGTGTCACACTCTGGTTTAAGCTCTGTCCCAAAGTATCCACATCATTGGTAATACGGGAAAGAACTTCCCCATAAGTTCTGCTTTCAAAATATTTCATCGGCATACGGTTGATTTTTTCAGAAATCTCTTTACGCATACGATAGCAGATTTTCTGTGTGATTCCAGTCATAATAAACCCCTGAAAAAAGCTGAATACCGCACTGATAATATATAAGCCAAGAGTAAATAATAATATCTTTCCAATCAGTGTAAAATCAATTCCGCCGGTTCCTGCTACTTTATTCATCAGACCGTCTGCCAATGCCGTAGTAGCTTTACCCATTACCTTTGGTCCTAATACAGAAAATACGGTAGAACAGATTGCAAGTATCATAACTGCAACAATTCCAATTTTATATTTTCCAATATAAGAAAGAAGTTTCCGGAAAGAGCCCTTAAAATCTTTTGCTTTTTCACCCGGCATCATTCCACCGCCCATTGGTCCTCTCGGACCTCTACGACGTGGTGCACGATAACTTTGCTCATTACTCATGTTATTTTTCCTCCTTTCCCTCTTCTAATCCCAATTCCTTTGCGGATAACTGTGACTGTGCAATCTGCTGATATACTTCACAATCCCGTAATAATTCTTCATGAGTACCTTTTCCGACAATCTTACCTTCATCCAATACAAGAATCTGGTCGGCATGTAAAATGGTACTGATTCGCTGTGCCACGATAATTACACTGCTTTCTTTTGTTTTTGACTCCAATGCTTTACGCAGTGCCGCATCGGTCTTCATATCAAGTGCAGAGAAACTGTCATCAAAGATATAAACATTCGGATTCTTTGCGATTGCTCTGGCGATGGATAATCTCTGTTTCTGTCCACCGGAAACATTCGTTCCACCCTGTGCAATCCCGCTGTCATATTTTTCCGGCTTTTCATTAATAAATTCTGTTGCCTGTGCAATCTCTGCAGCCTCTGTCATTTCTGCTTCCGTAGCTTCCGGTCTGCCAAATTTCAGATTGGATGCAATGGTTCCTGAAAACAGAATTCCCTTCTGTGGTACGAATCCGATTTCATCTCTTAATTCAGCTAAGCTTAAATTCCGGATATCCACACCATCTAAGGTAATCTTACCGGCTGTTACATCATAGAATCTCGGAATCAGATTAACCAGCGTTGACTTTCCACAGCCGGTACTTCCGATAATTGCTGTTGTCTTTCCCGGTTCTGCTGTAAAATCAATATCTTCCAGTACATCTTCATCCGCACCCGGATAACGGAAGTTTACATGATGGAATTCCACTTTTCCGGTATGTTTTTCAATTGTTTCTTTTTCTGCCTTTTCTATAATAGAAGAATTTGTAGTAATAACTTCATCAATCCGGTCTGCTGCAACACCGGCACGCGGCAGCATAATAGACATCATGGTAAGCATCAGGAATGCCATAACAATCTGCATAGTATAAGTAATAAATGCAGTCATTGCTCCTACCTGAAGCTGTCCGGCATCAATACGATGTGCCGATACCCAGACAATCAGTATGGTTACTCCATACATAATAAACATCATGCCCGGCATCATAAAAGTCATGACACGGTTGGTAAATAACTGTGTTCTGGTAAGATTCCGGTTTGCTTCATCAAACCGCTCTTCTTCCTTTTTTTCTCTTCCAAAAGCGCGGATTACGGAAAGTCCCGTAAGAATCTCTCTGGATACTAAGTTCAAGGCATCCACTAACTTCTGCATTATTTTGAACTTCGGAAGTGTAATGGACATCAACACCATAACCAGTCCGGAAATTACCAGTACTGCCATTACGATAATCCATTCCATATGTGCTCCGGTCTTTAATACTTTATAAATTCCACCAATTCCGATGATTGGTGCATATAAAAGCATTCGAAGCATAATTGCTGTTACAAACTGAATCTGCTGAATATCATTGGTGCTTCTTGTAATTAAGGAAGCGGTAGAGAATTTATCCATCTCAGTATTGGAAAAGCCTACTACCTTACCAAAGATTTTCTCTCTTAAGTCTCTTCCGACTCCTGCGCCGACTCTGGATGCAAGATATCCGACTACCACTGCAACTGCCAGCATGAGTAATGACATAGCTGCCATCTTTCCACCCTCTGACCAGAGATAATTCTTCTGGATATGCTCCACATCAAGTCCTGCCTTTTCGTCACAGGATGTTGCATATGCTGTTCCCATGGCATGTAAGGTACTGCTTCCCACAGAATCTATCATATTTTCCATATATTCTCTGGACTGTGCTATACCATCCTGCGTCATTGCACCGCTTGCAATCAGCTGCTTCATCATCGGACGCATATCCACATAAGTTACCATTTCGCCATCATCATTTTCCGCTTCATATGTGGTCAGTTCCATCTGCATCATCTGTCCGATTTCTTCAATGGACATCTCATCTAAGCTTTCTTTGGTAATCTGGTTCTGCGGATTCTGCTCCAATGCTTCCGCAATCGTATTCTTAAAATCCGTTTCACTCATATTTGCCATACGGTAAGTCAGTACGATTGGTGTCAGTAGTTCATCATCCAATGTTTCTAATGTCTCTTTATCCGCAGTACATACATAAGTATCGTCTTTTTTTTCATAGACCGCTTCAAAAGTATCCTTTTCACCATCTGTCATAAAAAGTTCTGCCAGCTGATATTCTTCCTCCGGCATCTTTTCCGGCAAAATATGTTTGATTCCCTTATTCTGGATTCCTACATCAATGATATCGGATGTATATTGTGGCAACGACAAATCGCAATAAGCCTGTACTCCAAGGAGGAGAAATATTACCACGATGATATGCCAGTACGGGAGCATATTTTTAAATAGTTTCCGCATCTTTCCTGTTCCTTCCTTTTCTATATTATTTATAAAATATTTCTATTTTAATTGCTATTTCAACTGTCTTCTCTTTTCAATCTCAAGCTCTGCTATCTGCTCTAATTTATTCAGATAGCCAATCAGCCGGTTCATATCTTCTTCTCCCATTTTCTCCGTAACCGACTTTAATAATTCACTCAAAATCCGGTTGCATTCATTTAAAACCTCTTTTCCTTCCTCAGTTACTCTCACATAAACATTCCGCCGGTCACCCTCACACACCATACGTTCGACATAATTTTTCTCTTCCAGGGAACGAAGTGTCCGGGACACCGCCGGTGCTGCCACACGCATATAACGTACCACTTCCGATACCGTAACCTTTGCATCTATCGATTTGCTATCCGGCTCTTTGGCATCTGTCTCTTTTGTAGCCATCTCTTTTTCTTTGCGACAATGCTCGATGGTCTTTAAGGTTCCCATTTCCACGGATGAGACCCCCGGCAGAATTGATGAGATTTTCAAACGATGAAAACGATTAAATATGGAAAATATTTCATTTCCACAACCCTGCATCATTTTCACCTCCATTTCTTTACATTTTATATTTTCTATTTATTTAACATTGTTAACTATTAACATGTGAAAACAATAATAGCACCATGATTAAGATAGGTCAATTAAAAAAGTATAAAATTATTATTAAATCATATCATTGACAGTTAAAAACGAATCTTATAATATAAAAAAAGCAAGTTTTTTTTACTAAAGGAGACTAAAAATATGAGTTTTAATTTTTTAAACCAATTACCAAGTCCGGAAGAAATCAAAAAAGAGTATCCGCTTCCGGAGAAACTGGCACAGATAAAAAAAGAACGGGATGCTGCAATTCGTAAAGTCTTAACCGGCGAAGATAACCGTTTCTTAGTTATCATCGGACCTTGTTCCGCTGACAGCGAAGAACCTGTCTGCGACTACGTCAGCCGCCTGACCAAAATTGCAGAAGATGTCAAAGACCGTCTGATTATTATCCCTCGTGTCTACACCAATAAGCCAAGAACAACCGGCGAAGGCTATAAAGGTATTGCTACCCAGCCTGACCCTGAGAAAGCTCCTGATATGGTTGCCGGACTGATTGCAATGCGTAAGCTGCACATCCGTACCATTGAAGAAAGTGGTCTGACCCCTGCCGACGAAATGCTTTATCCGGAAAACTGGAGTTACATTGACGACCTGCTCTCCTACGTTGCTATCGGTGCACGTTCTGTAGAAGACCAGCAGCATCGTCTTGTAGTCAGTGGGTTTGATGTTGCATCCGGAATGAAGAACCCGACCAGTGGTGACTTCTCCGTTATGCTCAATTCCGTATATGCTGCCCAGCATCCACATCATTTCGTATATCGCGGATATGAAGTAGAGACTCCTGGTAACGACTTAACTCACGTTGTTCTCCGTGGTGCTGTAAGCAAACATGGTAACAGCACACAGAACTACCACTACGAAGATATTATGCGTCTGATTGAAATGTATAATGAACGTGACCTTAAGAATCCAGCTGCTATCGTAGATGCAAACCACTCTAACTCCAATAAAAAATACTTCGAGCAGATCCGTATCGTCAAAGAAGTGATGCATAACCGCCAGCTCTCCCCTGAAATTCACAAGATGATTAAGGGTGTTATGATTGAAAGCTACATTGAACCGGGCAATCAGAAAATCGGCGAACACATCTATGGTAAATCCATTACTGACCCATGCTTAGGCTGGGAAGATTCCGCTCGTCTTATCTATGACATTGCAGAAATGAATAAATAATAATTTCATCTACAGGAGCGTTTTTTACTTTACAGGAAAGCAATTTCCTGTAAAGTAAAAAAAGGGGGTAGCCATTTTTTTAAGAAATGACTGCTCCCTTTTTTCTATTTATACAAGTAGTAAGAAACTCGCAAAGCGTGTTTCCCGTAGTTTCTTCTTTATCCTCTGGGATGTGCCTTGGCATATACTTCACGGATTCTGCTCTGTTTCATCTGTGCATAGATTTGCGTAGTAGAAATATCTGCATGTCCTAACATTTCCTGAACCGCTTTCAAATCTGCCCCATTGCTTACCAGATGAGCTGCAAAAGAATGACGCAGCATATGCGGTGTTATCTCTGTCTCAATTCCGGCTTTCTTTCCATAGGCTTTAATTAATTTCCAGAAACCCTGACGGCTCATTTCTTTGCCGGAACAGTTGGTGAAAAGATATTCACTGCCCTCTTCACTGACAAGATATGATCTTCCCTCTTCCAGATAATGCTGCAGAGCCTCTTTTGCTGCTTCTCCAAAAGGAATAATTCTTTCTTTATGAGCATCTCTGCAGGTAACATATTCCAGTTTCAAATTAATATCACTTAACTTCAAAGAAATCAATTCAGAGACACGGATTCCCGTCGCATAAAGCAATTCTAACATCGCATGGTCCCTTAATTCCTTCGGTGTATTTCCGTTTGGCTGGTCTAAAAGCCGGCTGGTTTCTTCCATAGAAAGAATAACCGGAGCTTTCTTCTCTAACTTGGGTGCCTTTAATCCATCCGTCACATTTTGGTTTACATAATTCTGTACCACAAGATACTGAAAAAAGGCTTTCATGGATGCAAGTCCTCTGGAAATCGTTGCCGGTTTCTTTCCTTCCTGCTCTTGCTTTTCCATATATATTTTTAAGTGTTCCTGTCTGACATCCTCAACAGAAAGCACACCTTCAGAATACAGAAATTCCTTCATTTTGCGCAAATCTGTCTCATAAGAAACCGCTGTATTTTTCGATATTTTCTTTACTTCCTGAAGATACTTCATAAAAGCATCTATTTCCTGTGTCATAACTGTAACCACCTAACTCTTTTTCTCTCATGCCCTTCTATTCTTTACCAAAAGGCAGGTACAATCCCTATTATAATGATTCTAATTTGGAAAAGCAATTCATATTTTCATCTGTTTTTTGCTGATTTACATAAATCTACCACATGTATCTTATTTCTATTTTTCTACCCACAATATGTTGTAAAAATTTCGTAAAATTTTTTATATTTTTTTCAACACGAAGTGCACCATACCTGGATTCAGATATGCCTCTGTTAAAAATCCGATAAAGAACAATAATAATATAATCCCCCACAAAAGAATCCATTCCCCAAGCTTTCCATGTTCCTTTCCGCACTGGTACTTTTCTTCTAACTTTAATAACAGCAGGTATCCGGACACATAGAAAATAAATTGTGGACATAACGCAATCATCATAAGCCAGATGGCACCTGCGCCAATATTACTGATTGCCATCACGCACAGAAAGCCAAAAGAAAAGCCGCTCCATATCAGAAATATACTATTCACAAGCCGGTACCACGGTGTCATTCCAAAAAGAATTAATGTAAGGACAACCGGTGCTCTTGCTGATAGTACATAAATAAAATAATCATGTTTTTCTATCGTAATATATTTTAACTGCTGTATGAAATAATCATTTAATATGCCATATTGCTGCAGACGGCTTCTTCCATACAGATTGGCAGCTATAATGCCAATCACAAAACAGCCTAAAAATAACACCTCTAACAGATGAAGATGCTTTTCTCTTCTTATCCCCGATACTCTTTCCATGTATTCACTTGTCTTAATTTTCTTATTTCATATTATTCCGGTAACGGTAACAATATGCCAAGATACCAGCTACGGTTTTACTGTCCTGGATTACTCCGGCATAAATTTTTTCTAATAATTCTTCCGGGTCATATGCCCTTACTTCAATAAATTCTTCCGGATCAAGATGCTGTTTGCCCGGTTTTAAATCCGTTGCCAGATATACATCAATAAACTCATTACAGAAAGCTACAGTCGTCTTTAAAGAAAGCATCTTTTCGATATGACCACACTGAAAGCCTGTTTCTTCCTCTAATTCCCGCATGGCACTTATTTTCGTATCCTCTGTCAGAGAATCCCTGCATCCTGCCGGCAGTTCAATAGTATAACGGTCTAATGCATTCCGATACTGGCGTACCATTAAGATTCTGCCCTCCGGTGTAACCGGCACAACTGCCGCCGCTCCTTTTCTGTGTTCCACATAATCCCAGTATGCAATATTTCCATCCGGTGTCTCGATGGTGTCTGAATAAACATCCACGATTGCGCCCTGATATTTTAACTCCCTGTTAACTCTTCTGATTCTTTTTTCTTCCTGATGATTCTGTCCCATTGTATTCTCCTTTTTTCTTACAGATTTTTCCTCATTACTTGTTTTTCTTGCAAAAAAATAAGTGTCCAAAAAGCTTTCACTCTTCGGACACTTATTTCCTGCTTATTTTGCGTAATCAACTACACGTGATTCACGAATTACGTTTACCTTAATCTGACCTGGATATTCTAATTCAGATTCAATCTGCTTTGAAATATCACGGGCAAGCAATACCATTTCAGCATCACTTATCTGTTCAGGAACTACCATTACACGAATCTCTCTACCCGCCTGAATTGCAAAAGATTTATCTACACCTTTAAATTCATTTGTAATATCTTCTAACTGCTTTAATCTGTTGGAATATGTTTCCATTGTCTCGCGTCTTGCACCTGGTCTTGCTGCGCTAATTGTATCGGCTGCCTGTACCAGACAAGCAATCAATGACTCTGGCTCTACGTCGCCATGGTGTGCCTCTACCGCATTGATAATAAGCGGAGATTCTTTGTATTTTCTACATAAATCCACACCAATCTGAATATGTGAGCCTTCTACTTCGTGGTCTACTGATTTACCAATATCATGCAGGAGTCCTGCACGTTTTGCCAATCTTACGTCTACACCAACTTCAGCCGCAAGTAAGCCACAAAGCTGTGCTACTTCTATAGAATGCTTTAATGCATTCTGACCATAACTGGTTCTGAATTTCATTCGGCCTAATAATTTCACAAGTTCCGGATGAATGCCATGTACACCTACTTCTAAGGTAGCAGCTTCACCCTCTTCACGAATCATGGTTTCAACTTCTTTTTGCGCTTTCTCTACCATTTCTTCAATTCTAGCCGGATGAATTCGTCCGTCTACAATCAATTTTTCTAATGCAATACGAGCAACTTCTCTTCGTATTGGATCAAATCCGGAAAGGATAACTGCTTCCGGTGTATCATCGATAATTAAATCTACACCAGTCAGTGTTTCTAACGTACGGATATTTCTTCCTTCACGTCCGATAATTCTTCCCTTCATCTCATCATTCGGAAGCTGTACTACAGAGATGGTTGTCTCTGACACATGGTCTGCAGCACATTTCTGAATTGCAGTAACCACATATTCTTTTGCTTTCTTTCCAGCTTCTTCTTTTGCCTGATGCTCCATCTCTTTGATTAATTTTGCAGTATCAAGCTTTACATCTTCTTCAACAGTTTTTAATAGATATTCTTTTGCCTGGTCGGAGGTAAGTCCTGAGATTCTTTCTAGTTCCCGTACACGCTCTTCATGAAGCTTTGTAATTTCAGCTTTCTGTTTGTTCAGCTCTTCTTCTTTTGCTGCAAAACCTGCTTCGCGCTTCTCAATGGCTTCCAGTTTCTTATCCAGATTGGATTCCTTCTGTTCCACTCTGCGCTCGTTTCTCTGAATTTCGTTTCTTCTTTCCTTGATTTCCTTGTCCAATTCGTTCTTCGTACGAATCGACTCTTCTTTAATCTCAAGCAAAGATTCTCTCTTCTTCGTCTCAGCGGTCTTCACAGCTTCATCTATTATCTCACGGGCTTTATCTTCTGCACTGCCAATCTTTGAAGCAGTCTGCTTTTTCTGGTATGCATTTGCAACAAACCAGGTGATAGCACATGTGACAATAAATGTAATTACAACAGCTATAATTACTGCCTGCACAGGAGCACCTCCTTTATTCAATTTTCATTGTTCATATAACATAAATATTCATTCATCTGTCATAAATAACAATAAATAAATTTTATACTTTTTCTAATATTATGTCAAGTAGTCCGGACATTTCATTACACGTAAAATGTCTTCACTTTTATATCCTCTCCGCATCAGATATCCATACTGTTTCTGCATTTCCTTTGCATCCGGCTGCTCCGGATTATAATGTCTCTTTTTTAATATTTCAGCAATTTTTTCTGTATCATTATTTTCATAGATTTCTTCTAAGGCCTGCTCTGTAATTTCTTTGGGAACTCCCTTCTGCATCAGTTCCTGCTGTAGCCGGCGGCGGCTCTTACTGCCCTGTCGGTAACTGATATAATTTCTTGCATAGCGCATGTCATCAATATAATGATATTTCTTCACATACTCTATGGCATCAAGAATCAGTTCTTCCGGATATTCACTCTCAGCCAGTTTCCGGTAAAGCCCCTGTTCTGTCCGGTCCATCTTCTCCAAAAGTGCAAGTGCCCGTTTTTTCACCCGCTTACCTACTACTTCATAAAAGAGTTCCTGATACAGTGCCTCGTCTACGGTCTGCCCTTCCTGTAATCTGTAGCGGTGCACCTCACCTTTATATAATACAAGGTGTGTACCATCATCCATACACACCTTATATTTGTTTTTCTTATATTCTGTTATCCCTGAAACAATTCTGTCCATTACTCTGCATCAAGAACTTCCGGTCCATTTGCAGCTGGAGTCTCTGTTTCTTCTTCACTCTTATCCACTGCATAATGAGCTCTTACTTTTTCTTCGATTTCCTGGCAGACCTGTGGATTCTCTTTCAGATAAGTCTTGGCATTTTCACGACCCTGGCCAATCTTATCTCCATTATATGCATACCATGCACCGGACTTATTTACAATACCAAGTTCAGAAGCCAGATCAAGGATATCTCCTTCTTTTGAAATTCCTTCTCCGAACATAATATCAAATTCAGCCTCTTTAAATGGCGGTGCCACTTTATTCTTCACTACTTTAATACGGGTACGGTTACCGACAATTTCTCCACCCTGTTTTAAGGATTCAATTCGACGTACATCAAGACGTACGGAAGAATAGAATTTCAATGCACGGCCACCGGTTGTTGTCTCCGGATTACCAAACATAACTCCAACCTTTTCACGCAACTGGTTAATAAAGATTACAATACAGTTAGAACGGTTGATTGCTGCAGTCAGCTTACGAAGTGCCTGTGACATTAGTCTTGCCTGTAAGCCCACATGGGAATCTCCCATATCACCATCAATCTCTGCCTTTGGCACCAGTGCTGCAACAGAGTCTACGATTACAATATCTACTGCACCGGATCTGACCATAGTCTCTGTAATCTCAAGTGCCTGTTCTCCGTTATCCGGTTGTGAAATATAAAGATTATCAATATCTACTCCGATATTCTTCGCATATGCCGGGTCTAATGCATGTTCAGCATCAATAAATCCGGCAATTCCTCCACGCTTCTGTACCTCAGCGACTGCATGCAGGGCAACGGTCGTCTTACCACTGGACTCCGGTCCATATATCTCAATAATTCTTCCCTTAGGAAGTCCGCCTAATCCCAAAGCAATATCAAGACTTAATGCTCCTGTCGGAACAGTCTCCACATTCATCCGGTTGCTCTCATCCCCCAGTTTCATAACAGAACCTTTTCCGTACTGCTTCTCAATCTGGGATATAGCAGCATCCAGTGCCTTTAATTTATCTTCTTTACTGCTGTCTCTTCTCGTATCTTTTACATCTCTCGCCATGTCAATTCTCCTTCATGCGAACTTATGTTCGTTTTCTGATATTATAGTAGTATACTTTCTTCCAAATGTCAACTGCATTTTTAGAAAATATTTTTTTCTGTCCCTATACATTCTGTAAAGTGGGTATACCCGGCAGAATAGCCAAATATTTTATAGACTGTAAATATTCTCATGTAAAGAAAAAAGACTTCTTTCTGAAGTCTCTCATGGAAAGGTATCCTTATCTTAACATAATAAGATTCCGGTTACAAATTAATTTTCTATAAACAATGGAAACCTATGGCAATCGTTCCATCTTTTTAATCATGATATTCATCCATACCAAGAATCAGGAAAATCTGTTCTAAGTACTTCTCACCAGACCGTTCTCCATAAATGATATGATTGATATACTGCGGACTGCACCCAACCGATGTTGCAAGTTCTTCCTGACTCATCTCAAGTTCTACCAGCCTGCGCTTTATTTCTTTCCCCATTGGAGTAATCTGCCGTTTTGTCTTTGCCATAAAAGTCTCCCCTTTTCTTCTTTATCATTTGTGTTTATATAAAAAATGATGTATAATATGAAAATAATTTCACAAATTACATTATAATTCATAAATATGAATTTGTCAATTCATATTTGCGTATTTTATTTTATTTTTTATTTTCTATACAATATTATTTAATACCTGATAAAGGAGTACACTATGACAATCAGCCAACGTATCTTTGCATTATTACGGGAAAAGAAGCTTTCACAAAAAGAATTATCGGAATACACCGGAATCTCTCCAGCTGCTATCAGCAGCTGGAAATCCAAGGGTACAAATCCTTCTTCTGATAAAATTGTAAAAATAAGTGAATTTTTAGATGTTGATGTATACTATCTTCTGACCGGTGAATACCAGCCGGCTTCCAACCTTCAGATTGCAGAAGAATCAGAATATCATGCTTTCCCATCCGACCCGGATGAACATTTACTGCTCCAGCTTTTCCATAAACTTTCTCCGATGGACAAAGGACGCATCATCGGTCAGTTAGAACAGAAACTTGCTGAAAAATAACTTCTATATTTTTTTATATGCAATGATATATTTTTATAGCAATATGAATCAGGCATTTATTACGCATCTATAAAAATTGTATGATAAAATCCGGACAGTATATTAAGATATACCATCCGGATTTTCTTATCAGCTACAATCATAAAGCTAAAAGCCTTAATACTTCGTCTTTATCCTGCACACCGATGCTCTTTCCCTCAAAAACACCTTTTTTCATTACAACCAGGGTCGGAATGCTCATAATCTGATATTTTAAAGCCAGTGCTGCTTCTTCATCCACATTCACTTTTCCAACCTTTACCTGTCCCTCTAATTCATCCGCCAGTTCTTCTACAACCGGAGACATCATTTTACACGGACCGCACCAGTCTGCCCAGAAATCCAAAAGTACCGGTTTATCTGACTTTAATACTTCTTCTTCAAAATTGTCATTTGTAATCTTTACTACCATTTCGTTATCCTCCTTTACTTTTATAGAAAAACTTCTATTTTTTCTTTTTTAAGTATGTCTCTTCTTAATTTTGTTTATACCCGCTTAATTTTTACCGAATTCCGATAATACCAGACCATCATTCCGGTCAAGAGTCATGCCGACACTCCATGCATTGACAAATAACAGCAATGGATTGCCCTTAAGGTCACGGATTTTCTTCATATCGGAAGTTCCGGTAAGCTTGTCCATATCAATATCTTTATTTTCAATCCAGCGGATATGCTCATATGGAAGCTTCTCCAAGCGGATTTCCACATTGTATTCATTTTCCAGACGGTATTTTAATACATCAAACTGCAGTACACCTACTACGCCTACGATAATCTCTTCCATACCACCCTGATATTCCTGGAAAATCTGGATTGCGCCCTCCTGTGCGATCTGCATGACACCTTTGACGAACTGTTTTCTCTTCATGGTATCTACCTGACGTACCCTTGCAAAATGCTCCGGTGCAAAAGTCGGTATTCCTTCGAATTCGAAGTTGTCTTTCGCAGTAGTTAAAGTATCACCGATTGAAAAGATACCCGGGTCAAAGACTCCGATAATATCTCCGGCATATGCTTCTTCTATAATCTTTCTCTCCTGTGCCATCAACTGCTGCGGCTGGGAAAGACGGATTGCTTTTCCACCCTGGATATGTTTTACTTCCATGCCGGCTTCAAACTTTCCGGAACAGATTCGCATAAATGCAATACGGTCACGATGATTCTTATTCATATTTGCCTGGATTTTAAAGACAAAAGCAGAGAAATCGGAACCAAACGGATCAATCAGCCCCTTGTCCGAATTTCTCGGAAGCGGTGATGTAGTCATGGAAAGGAAATGCTTTAAGAAAGTTTCTACACCAAAGTTCGTTAAAGCAGAACCAAAGAATACCGGTGACAGTTCTCCCCTGGACACAAGATCCATATCGAATTCTGCACTTGCACCATCTAACAATTCAATTTCTTCATCCAATTTATCTCGGTATTCCTGCCCGATTTCTGTTGTCAATGCCGGATCATTAATATCAAAATCTTTTTCTTCACCTTCCTTGGTTCCCTTCAAGGTATCAGAGAACAGCATGACTTTTTTCGTATTCCGGTCATAAACTCCCTTAAAATTCTTTCCGGAGCCAATCGGCCAGTTAACCGGACAGGTAGCAATGCCAAGTTCTTTTTCGATTTCATCTAATAAATCAAAGGTATCATTAGCATCACGATCCATTTTATTGATAAATGTAAAAATCGGAATGTGACGCATTACACAGACTTTAAACAGTTTTCTGGTCTGTGCCTCTACACCTTTTGAACCATCGATTACCATAACTGCAGAATCAGCAGCCATCAGGGTACGATAGGTATCTTCCGAGAAATCCTGATGTCCCGGTGTATCCAGAATATTGATGCAATATCCACCATAATTAAACTGCAATACAGAAGAAGTAACGGAAATACCTCTCTCCTTCTCTATTTCCATCCAGTCGGAAACTGCATGTCTTGCAGTTGCTTTTCCTTTTACAGAACCTGCCAGGTTAATAGCTCCTCCATACAGAAGAAATTTCTCTGTCAGGGTTGTCTTACCGGCATCCGGATGGGAAATAATCGCAAATGTTCTTCGTTTCTCTATCTCTTTTCTAAAATCAGCCAAAATGGGACCTCCTATAATTCCAGCGGCTCACCCGCACATTTTTGCTTTATGTCGAAGTAAGATAATATGGTTGCGGCAATGTCTGCAAAGCTGCCTCTTGTGCCATAGTTCTTACCCGGAGTAATATGCGCTCCATACATAAGAAGTGGTGTATACTCTCTGGAATGGTCAGTAGAAGGTGTACTCGGATCACATCCGTGGTCGGCTGTAATCATTAAAATATCATCCTCCCGTAACTTTGCCAAAAGCTCCGGCAGCCGCTCATCAAAGTGTGTCAGTGCTTTTGCATAACCATCTACATCATTCCTATGTCCATACAACATATCATAGTCTACCAAATTTGTAAAACATAATCCAGTAAAATCTTTGTCCATATAGGCTGATGTTTTGTCAATTCCATCATCATTTCCGTTTGTTCGTACAAAATCTGTAATTCCGCGTTCTGCAAAAATATCTATGATTTTTCCAACAGACAGCACTGTTTTCCCACTTTCCGTCAGCTGATCTAACATGGTAACTGCCGGCGGTTCTAAGGAAAAGTCATGTCTTCCTGCAGTACGGGTAAAATTCCCCGGTTCTCCGATAAACGGTCTTGCGATGACTCTTCCCACTCCGTTTTTCCCAGTCAGCATATTTCTTGCAATCTGGCAATCCCGGTACAGTTCTTCAATCGGCACTACCTCTTCATGGGCTGCCACCTGGAAAACAGAATCTGCTGATGTGTATACAATCAGTTTTCCAGTTTCCATATGCTCTTTTCCATAATCCCGGATAACATCCGTGCCGGAATATGGACGGTTGCAAAGTACCCCTCGTCCGGTTTTCTGCTCAAATTCTTCTATGATTTCCTGTGGAAATCCATTTGGAAATGTTGGCAGTGGATGACTGGATATCACGCCTGCAATCTCCCAGTGTCCGATGGTGGTATCTTTTCCTTTGGACACCTCTGTCAGTCTGGCAAATGCACCTTTCGGATTTGCTTCTTTTCCTCCAATGTGGACTCCGTCAATATTAAAATAGCCCAGTGAGCGCATATTTGGCATGGAAAAATATGGACTTCGTGAAGCTGCAAGTAAGGTATTGCTTCCTTCATCATGATACTCTGCCGCATCCGGCATTTCTCCGATTCCAACGCTGTCTAATACAATTAAAAATACTCTCTTCATAGGTATTCCCTCTCTTCTCATGGTTCTGTCGTTTCTTTTTCTTATGCTATTATTATACTAATTTCAGCCCCGTTTTCAAGTATCTAAGGGCGGGGCTGCTTCCCTTAATTTGTCTGTTCTGTTGTGTCTGAATTTTCGGTGGTTTCTGTTGCCGGATTCTCCTGTGCAGTATTTTTCTGAATTGGTGTGATAATGATATTTTCTGCCTCAATGCCGGCTTTTCTCTTTACAATATCCTCTATTTGGGCACGTTTGGCATCTGTTACTTCTCCCATATCAAGTACCACATCCGCTGTATTATCCGTAATACTGACAACTACATCCGTAAATCCTTTTGCCTCTAACAACATCTCGGCTGCATTTTCCCGTTCTGCAATATCCGTCATTGCCACCATCTGATTTAAGGCATCCTGCTTTGCAGCTTCATCTATATTTGTATTATTGATAATTTCCAGCAAAGTCTCTTTGTTTTTAGAACGTACCTGTTCCCGGCCCAGTTTCATTTCTGACGCATAATCCACGCTGCTGCTTGCCATGACGGCTTCGCCCGGGTTCTCAAGGCTCTCTTCAACCACACCGTCTGCCGCTGATACAGCTTCACTACTGTTATCTTCCGTATCGGTAAAAATATCTGCTTCCGCTAAGTCATCCTCTGCCGATATCTCATAAGATAAATCTGCCGTATCCGCAGAAGCCTCCATTGCCACTTTTTCATCTTTGCCATTCTTGTCGGTAAAACTTAAGTAACCAGCCACTGCTATCATCAATGCCAATGCGGTTATAATGAGTTGATTTTTCTTAAATACTTTCTTCATTTACTGTCCTCCAGTCCGCTCATTTTTACTATTTTTATTCTATGTGCTTCTACCTGAAATAATGCCAAAACCGCCTCGGAAATATTCTGTTTCACCTTCTGGTTATCACCACCGGATGCCACAATTAAAATTCCCTCCACTTTGGGAAGAAGCTCCTTAGAAACAAAGGGTGTATTTCCGGCATCTGCTTCCTCATATACCGTACTTTCCTGTAGCTGCTGTTCCTTTGTGCTTCTTACTCCACCAGTGCTGCCACTTTCCTCTAAAGAATTTTCAGAAGTATTTTTATCCTTTTCCACCACCTGCGTCCCACTGTCCTGATAAGTAATCATCACCTTTACATCTCCGGCTCCGTTGATTTTTTCTAAAATATCTTCTAATTTCCGCTCTATTTCATCCTTAGATGCCTCCATGGTATTATTTTCCTTTGAAATATTTTCTTTTGCTTCCTCTGCCTGTTTTTTTTCTTTTGTATCTGTGGGCAATGCGATAATCAGAATCAATATGCCTGCCAGGACTAAAATCAGCCAATCTGACTGTTTTAGTTTCTTTTCTTTTATCTTTTGCATAAAATCCTGCATTTTCATCATCTCACCTCTTCTATCTGAATCTGCGTCTTATCAACCAGATAATTTTCACATACAAATTTTTCTAATTCTGCATACTCCTGACTTGTATGCTCCTTTTTCTCTTCTGTTTCTTTTATCTCAATTGCCGGTATCTCAATATCCGAAACATGGACGGAACTATTTTTTTCAATGTTATCCCCAGACTTTTCCATACCGATTGTAATATGTTCTATTTCATAAACCTCATTTAACGTTACCTTACTGTATGCCACCGCATAGCCCTTTTGTCTTAACGTATCCTCTACCTGTCCACTGCAGGCTTCTTCATATTGCAAACGATAATCTGCAGTCTCCGCACTGCTTATGGCATTTATATTTTGTACATTTTCAAGTTCCTGAAAGAACTGTGCCTGTTCCATATTCTGTATCAGCGTATCCTCATCAATTAACCTAGAAGCAATGGGTGCCATTACCGCCAGCAGAATCAGAATCCTAAGAAAGAAATGCACATATTTTTCATAAGTTTTATTCTGTACCAGATACAGCATCACATGTCCAATCAGAAAAAGGATCAGAATTCCCTTCATCCAGTTTAAAATTGCATCCATTTTATATTGCTCCCGCTTCCCCTTCTTATTTCTCTTCTTTCCTTCATCCCATAAGGAATCCGGATACCGCAGTAATCATGGCAATCGTCACAAGAAAAAGAACCAGCGAAGTAAGTAAAATCCTTGTAAGCAGCTGGCAGCCCAGACAAATTCCGTTCATGCTTCCTGCGATCCTCTTATCCGATACCGGTTCGGTTACTGCTGCTGTCACTTTATACATAAGACTCAGCAAAAACATTTTGCATAGTGGAAACATCACCAGCAAAAGTAAAATCAATACCCCGGCTGTTCCGACACTGTTCTTAATGACCATACCCGCTCCAAGCATCAGTTCACTGACTGCTCCTGTAATATTTCCCATTCCCGGTATCATTCCAAGTGTCTTTGTAACGGTACTCATTTTCAAGCGGTCAATGGCCGGAACCACCATGGTCTGTACCACATTCAGACCAATGGTTGCTGCAATCGCACATTTTAAGCACCAGCGGATTATTTCTTCCATCAGTTCACATATTCTGCTAAAACGTTCCCCTTCTATCATATAATTCATAAATTCCATCATAATAAAGAGTTTCGTCATTGGCACCAGACAGGCAAGCATTCCCCACTGAACAATATAAACCACGATAAAAGCAATCTGGTAAAATCCTGCCGCTGTAAAATTTGCCATGGAAAATGCCAGAGACATGCCAAATACCGGAATCAGCATATTCATAAAATCTACAATCTGATTCATTGCCGTTACCACAATATCACTCATCATCTGATAGGACTGCAGCAGCAGGACTGTCATCTCCATATAAATCAGGAAAAAGCAGACCTCCGATATATAAGTATTATGAAATATATCGGAGAAATTTTTAAGAAATGCACAGCTGATTGCCAGTAAAAGAACGGTTACCAGTATTGCCTTATTATCCTGCAATTCTCCCCACAGAATCCTTCCCACTGCCTGCGTCAGCTTTTGTCCGTCACAGGAAAAGTTTCCGGTTGCCAGCTCTTTAATCAGTTCATAGAAACTAATCTCTTCTGTAGCATCCTGTTCCTTTAAATACTGCTCAATCTCTGACAAATCCAGCTGTTCCATAAAATCATCCGTATAATCCTTATCCGTCCCTGTCCCGCTGTTATCTGATGCTGCCGATACGGAAGATGCCTGTACAAGTCCTCCTGGCATGAGCCAGAACATGAAAAATATAATGAAACATCCTGCCGTTCTTACAGGCATCTTAAACGCATTTTTTAATGGTTGTTTCTTCATAAAAAAGCCCCTAACGTTTCAATAAATCCCATCAGCACCGGCATACTGATTAAAAGAATCGACAGCTTGGCAAAGATTTCAATTTGTCCCGCAATCGCCTGATACCCGGATTCTCTGCAGATATCTGTTGCAAATTCTGCTACATAAGTAATTCCAATCATTTTTAAAATCATGGCAAGATACCTTCCATCTACAGGAATCAGCTCCACCACACTATTGATGTAAGACAATACAATCTCCAATTTTCCTATCAGAAAGATAAAGATGCAAATACATGCCACAATGCTGATTAAAATGCTGTATTCGCTTTTGTAATTTTTGATAAAAAGAGCAAGGAAAACCGCAGTGATTCCCAGTAATCCAACCTGAATAATATCCATATTTCTCCTCTACAACGAAAATAGTGACTTCATCGTTTCAAACAAATCATATATGTATGGAACAATCCAGAACAGCACAATCAAAAGTCCTGCCAGACTGGTTAAAAATGCATGTTCTTCCCGCCCACTGTGCTTTAGCACCTGGCTGATTACCGTCACCAAAATACCGACTGCCGCAATTTTAAATATCAGGTTTACGCTCATCTTCTCCTCCATTAAACCAGAATCAGCACCAGAAATATTCCTGCGGTAGCACACAGGTACATGCTGACTTTTATCCTCTCTCGCATCTCTGTCTGTTCCCTTTGAATCAAAATATTGATTCTCTCTATCAGTAGCTCTGCCTCTTTTTCAAATATTCCTCCGCTTCCCTGTTCCAAAAGCCTTCCGCACTCCAAAAACAGCTGTCCTTCCTCTTTCGTAAATATTTCCCGGTTCTCCCATGACTTCCATGCCTCCTTCCAGCAGCTTTCCGGGCTGCAATTTTCATACTGCATCAGTTCCTTATGAACCTGCATAAAAAAGGACTGAAAGACTTCCGGTGCATGATGCCCCAATTCTGCAATAATATCCGGCAGCGGCTTCTTTAAGCTTTGCATATCTCCCTGTATTTTGAGCATACATTCCCGCCAGTCTAAAAGCCCTTCATAATGACGCTTTATCTGCCGCATTCTGTCATACCCAATTCCAACTGTTCCAAAAAGTATCAGTACTGCTCCTATCAATCGGACCATATTTTTTCCCATGCCCCATCATAAATCATAAAATGTCTTCTTCCCTCATCATCCTTTTTTAAGATGACATACCGCTCAAAAATCTTTTGTTCTACCCATTTTTGAAGCTGTTCCTTTTGTTGTAACTCCAACATATCAGCCGCGTGAATGGTTCCAAGAATACTGCAGCCACAATGCGATACTTCATCCACTGCCTGAAAATCTTCCATGGAACCAAGTTCATCCACTGCAATTACATCCGGCGACATGGAACGAAGAAGCATCCTCATTCCAATCGCCTTTTTACACCTGTCTATCACATCTGTCCGTATGCCAAGATTATTCTGCGGAATTCCACGGCAGCAGGCTGCTATCTCAGAGCGCTCATCTACCACCCCTACCTTAAAATGTATTCTGCTTGTCTCATCTCCGGAAATCAGGCGAATACAGTCCCGGAGCAGGGTAGTCTTTCCAATCCCAACAGAAGATACGAAAAGCGTATTTCTCACTCTCTGTTCCGTTCGGATAAAGGGCAGAATTTCCTTTGCACATCCAATCTTCTGATGTGCAATTCTTATGTTCAATGATCCGACATAAGCAAGCTGTTCCACCTTTTCTCCCTCCATCCGGATCTGTCCGGTTACTCCTACCCGGTGTCCACCTTCCAAGGTCAGGAATCCACTCTTTAACTCTTCTTCATAGGCATAAATGGAATACCTGCTTAAAAAAGTCAGCATCGCAGAAATATCACTTTCCTTTATGTAATAACTTCCTTCCGCCTCCACACTTAATCTGCCACTTAGCTTATCTAAAAAATATTCCTTTCTCCCATCCCAGAGAATCATCGGCTGGTTTATACGGATGCGTATTTCCTCTGTCTCCTTTAATTTATCTTTATTTGCAAGCAGCATTTTCCGAAGCTCTGCTGGGAAAATCTGAAGTACCTGTTCTAACATTGTTTCCGGGGTCACTCCCTTCTTTTATAAAAATGTTCTTTCTAAAATTATTAACCCGGCGTCATGGTTCCTCAAAAAGGAATGCCACATAAAAGTTGTAAGCGGCACTAAGAATTTTAATTAAGATATTGTTTTTCCCGGCAACCGGCGCAAATTCACATCCATGTTCAGGTTGCGCCTCGCTGTCACATCCATGTGCCAGCGTTGCCTGGTGCCCACTGAAATTCCAAGTGCCGCTAACAGCTTTCATCAGGCATCCATCCTTTGAGGAACCATGCAGCCTTTTTACTAAAGCTTAGAAAAACATTATTCATATCTTCCAGACTTCTACTCGCGTAACTATGAGAAACATGCGTAAAAAAGAATGTGCCAAGGCACATTCTCGCGCCTGCGGCGGTCGCTTGCGACATCTACCTTATACGCCGCAGTGCGCATCCTCGCGGAGCATTTTTTACTTTACAGGAAAGCAATTTCCTGTAAAGTAAAAAAGTCGCAAGGATTTCTCCTCACGAGCGGCGGTCGCTTGCGACATCTACCTTATACGCCGCAGTGTGCATCCTCGCGGAGCGTTTTTTACTTTACAGGAAAGCAATTTCCTGTAAAGTAAAAAAGTGAAAGCTGCCACAAATGTGACAGCTTTCTATCTTATTAGTTGTACTTACGTTTTCTTGCAGCTTCCGATTTTTTCTTACGTTTAACACTTGGTTTCTCGTAATGCTCTCTTTTACGGATTTCCTGCTGGATACCAGCTTTCGCACAGTTTCTTTTGAATCTGCGTAAAGCGCTATCTAACGTCTCGTTTTCTTTTACGATTACATTTGACATTGTCTCACACCTAACCTCCCTCCAGTTGCGTATTGTGCATATTCAACTGTTTGGGTAATTTTATTGCACTACCAAAGATTATAGCATAATTTTCCCGTACGTCAACCGTTTTTTTGCTGTTTTTCCAATTTTCCGGAAAATATTTTTAATTCAGTATATTTTATGCTAACTGCTGTGCAAGAACAGTCTTTGCTTCTGTCAAAGCATCTTTGATGCCAGCCGGATTCTTACCACCGGCCTGAGCCATATTTGGACGGCCACCGCCGCCTCCGCCAACCTTCGCAGCAATTCCCTTGATGAGGTTACCGGCATGTGCACCCTTGCCCATTGCTTCCTCAGTTGCCATTGCAACAAGATTTACTTTGCCATCACAATCAGAAGCTAATACGATAACACCTTCGCCAAGTTTCTCTTTAAGCTGGTCTCCTAAGTCTCTTAAACCATTCATATCTACACCGGAAACGCTGGTTGCTAAAAGTTTCACACCAGCTACTTCCTCCACCTGATTCATAACATCACCTAATGCATCCTTTGCCGCTTTGCTCTTTAAGGATTCATTTTCAGACTGTAATGCTTTTACTTCGCCTAATACATGATTTACACGCTCAACAAGATTTGCAGGTGTCGCTTTTAATAATTTTGCAGCCTCTTTTAAGGTTTCTTCTAACTGGTCATAATATTCAAATACACCTTTGGATGTCAGGGCTTCAATTCTTCTGACTCCAGCCTGGATTCCAGCCTCGGAAATAATCTTAAATGCCTGGACTGCACTTGTATTGCTTACATGGGTACCACCGCAAAGCTCGGTAGAAAAATCTCCCATTTTTACAACACGGACGTTATTACCGTATTTCTCACCAAATAATGCCATTGCACCGGTCTTCTTTGCATCCTCTAAAGACATTACTTCTGTTATAACAGGAAGTGCTTCTGCAATTTTCTGGTTTACAATGTCTTCCACTTCGGTAATCTCATCTGCTGTCATTGCTGAGAAATGTGTAAAGTCAAATCTTAATCTGTGCTCGTCTACATAAGAACCGGACTGCTGTACATGGGTACCAAGTACTTCTCTTAAGGCTTCCTGAAGAAGATGTGTTGCACTGTGGTTCTTTCCGATGGCAAGTCTTCTGTCTACATCAATGGAAAGTTCTACTTCATCACCGGTCTTAATCATTCCCTTGGTAACTTTACCAATATGTCCGACTTTGCCGCCAAGCATCTTTACGGTATCTTCTACTTCAAAGACAAAGCTTCCGTCCTTGCTGCTGATAACACCGGTATCTGCTACCTGTCCACCCATGGTTGCATAGAATGGAGTCTTCTCTACGAAAATAGTTCCAATCTCACCATCGGATAAAGCTTCTGTGATTTCAGTCTCGGTAGTCATTACTGTAATCTTGGAAGTATAAGTATTGTTCTCATATCCGACAAATTCAGTTGTAATACTTGGGTCGATGGATTCATATACGGTAACATCTGCACCCATGTAGTTGGTTACTTTTCTTGCTTTTCTTGCTTTCTCTCTCTGCTCTTCCATTGCAGCCTTAAATCCGGCTTCATCAATGGTAAATCCTTTTTCTTCTAAGATTTCCTGGGTCAGGTCAAGAGGGAATCCGTAAGTATCATAAAGCTTGAAAGCATCCGCTCCGGATAATTCTTTCTTTCCTTCTTTTTCCAGCTTGTCCTGCATCTCTGCTAAGATAGCAAGTCCCTGATCAATTGTTTTATTGAATTTTTCTTCTTCCTGGGATAATACCTTGAAGATGAAATCTTTCTTCTCTTCTAATTCCGGATAACCATCCTTGCTCTCATGAATAACAGTATCACTGAGTTTTGCTAAGAACAGTCCGTCAATTCCAAGTAATCTGCCATGTCTTGCAGCGCGCCGAATCAGTCTTCTTAAAACATAACCTCTTCCCTCGTTACTTGGCATAATTCCGTCAGATACCATAAAGGTTACAGACCGGATATGGTCTGTAATCAGACGGATAGAAACATCATCTAATGCATCCTGCTGATAAGACTTTCCTGATAATTCACAAATCTTATCACGGATTGCTTTCATAGTATCAATATCAAATACGGAGTCTACATCCTGCATAACAACTGCCAGACGCTCTAATCCCATTCCGGTATCAATATTTTTCTGGGAAAGCTCGGTATAACCACCTTTGCCATCTCCTTCGAACTGTGTAAATACGTTGTTCCATACTTCCATGAAACGGTCGCACTCACATCCTACTTTACAGTCAGGACTTCCACAGCCATATTTTTCTCCACGGTCATAATAGATTTCAGAACATGGTCCACAAGGTCCTGCACCATGCTCCCAGAAGTTATCACATTCTCCGGTTTCCGGGTCACGATAGAATCTGGTAATTTTCTCTGCCGGAACACCGACTTCTTTAGTCCAGATTTCAAATGCTTCTTCGTCTTCTCCATAAATAGATGGATACAGACGCTCCGGGTCAAGCTCTAACACTTTTGTTAAGAATTCCCATGACCATGCAATTGCTTCATGTTTGAAATAATCACCAAAAGAGAAGTTTCCAAGCATCTCAAAGAAGGTAAGATGTCTTGCTGTCTTACCTACATTTTCAATATCTCCGGTACGAATACATTTCTGACAGGTTGTCACTCTTCTTCTCGGCGGAATCTCCTGTCCTGTAAAATATGGCTTTAATGGAGCCATACCAGCATTGATAAGCAGAAGACTGTTATCATTATGTGGTACTAAAGAAAAGCTCTTCATTGCCAGATGTCCTTTGCTCTCAAAGAATTCAAGATACATTCTTCTTAAGTCATTTACTCCGTATTTCTTCACAATAATTCCTCCAAAAAACTATTTTTCTTCCTTTTTATCTTCATGTAATGCCAGTTCCTTTGCATCTTTCCGTTTCCGCAGTGCAATACCTGTAAACACACCGAGAACTGCAATTGCAACCAGAATCACAAAAATAACTACATACTGTAAAAAACTGCCTCCAAATGAGAGAAATTTATCCATACATTCTTCCTCCTGTTTTTAACTTCGGGAACCACTTTTTACCGATTTCCCGTGTAACGAAATTGTTTCCTTCCCCTAAGCAGGAAACGTATTAAGTATAGACCAATTAATGGCATAATTCAAGAATTTCATTTGAGATTGTCCATATCAAATACCTGATTTTCTTTTTCGATATCCATGATTCGGTCCGTATACAAATGATTATCACATTTTTGCTTGTATTTTTCAATGGCAGAATAATCCTGCCACATATGCATCGGGAATACATAATCAGCTTCCACATTTTTCATAAAATAAGCCAAACCAAGGTCAGTATACACACCAAGTCTCGGGTCTAAAACCACAAATGCCACATTAATATGCTCACCTTCTAACTTGCGTATCTGGTGTCTATAGTCCCGCTCCATCTTGCCATTAATCAGCTCTCCCACATGCTCCATCTTCCAGTTATGAAGGTCTCCTGCATGATAAATGGTCTTGCCACAAGTCTTTACCAGAAACGCCACACCGGCATCCGTGGAACGAAGGGTTTTTACCTTCACTTTTCCGATTTCATATTTCTTATCCGGAATGACATATTCGATACATTTCTTTGCCCGCTCCGGAATACCGTGTTTTTTCATAAAATTTGGACTCATTTTTGTATCTTTTGACAAAATAAAATGAATGTCTTCATAATCCTCTGCCAGTTTTAAAATATTCATATCAAAGTGGTCCTGATGCTTATGGCTTGCAAAGAAATAAATGGATTTGTCTTTGTCAAATACCGGAAGCACTCCGGTAAAAGTATAACCGGTTACACGGTTTCCTTCAAAATAATCAAATATCAAAACCACATCTTCCATTTCCACCACAAAACAGCTATGATGCACAAATATTACTTTCATATCGTTCCTCTCATTTCATTCTGCCAATAATTTCATTTGCTTTCCGGTATATTTCTTCCGGTTCAAATCCAATCTGAAATGTGTTATCTTCATAAAGAATTTGTCCATTTACCATGGTAAGCTTTACATTCTGTTTGCTTCCGCTGTATACAATATTCCTGACAAGATTATTTTCCGGCTGCATATTCGGCTGTTTTAAATCAAGCATGATTAAATCTGCTTTCTTTCCCTCTGCCAGACTATCGCATTCATTTAATCCCATGGCAGCAGCTCCTCCTGTCGTTGCCATATAAAGTACTTCTTCCGCACCAACACAGGCTGCATCCTTTTCTCTGACCTTTGCCAGACCGGTAGTTAAAAACATTTCCCGGAACATATCAAGGCAGTTGTTACTTGCCGGGCCATCTGTTCCGATAGCAAGATTAATTCCCTCTTTTATAAAGCGGTCAATCGGTGCGATTCCGCTTGCCAGCTTCAGATTCGATGCAGGATTCGTTACTGCCGTAAGATTTCTCTTTCGAAAAATTTCAAAATCCTCATCTTCAAAATATACACAGTGATAACCACCGCCGCCATATTGAAACATTCCAAGCTCTTCCATCAGCCGGGTCGGTGTCATTCCATAACGCTCCTTACACTGTTCTACTTCAAGTGCAGTCTCGGAATTATGGAAATATACCGGTGCATGCAGCTTTTCGGATAATGCTGCCACCTGTTTTAAGTGCTCTTTTGAGGTGGTATATTCCGCATGAAATCCCGGCACATAACCGGTTAAGTCACTCATTTCATTGACTTTATGATAAATTTCTTCCATCTCTTCAATGGAGCTTGTAAAATCATTGAAGCTGCTGACCTGCATGGTCCGGAATCCACAGTCTATGGAAGCCTTTGCAATTGTCTCCGGAAAGAAATACATATCAAAATTTGAAGTGATGCCACTGGTCAGATATTCCATGATGCCTAGTATGCTGAGCCAGTATATATCATCTGCCGTAAGCAGTGCCTCTTTCGGAAATACCTGCTTTGTCAGCCAGTCCTGTAATGGCAGGTCATCCGCATAGGAACGTAAAAATGTCATAGCCGTATGGGTATGGGCATTTTTAAATCCCGGCAGCAGCAGGTTTTTCTCTGCGTCAATTTCCCTGTCCCAAAGAATCATTCCTGCCGGCTCTTTTTCAAAAACACGTTCCGTATCAAGACCATCCCCGATATAGATAATCTCATCCTTCTTTACCCACAATTCCCCGGTTATCACCTGAAAAGAATGTCCCTCTGACGGCGCTAAGATTCTGGCATTGTAAAAACGTATATTCATACGCAATCCCCTCCTTATCTTCTACCTTCTCCTGATAGATATCTGCCTCTTATATTTAATTTCTATAGCTGCTTTCCGCTATACCATTTTCTTACAGAAATGTTTTCATACCGGTAATAGAATCGGTCACCAGCTTTTTAAACAATGGTGCAACACGATCTGCTGTCTCCTGAACTTCACGGTGTGTCAGTGAAAATGGTGAAATTCCTGCCGCGAGATTTGAAATACAGGAAATACCGCAGATTTTCATCCCCATATGATTTGCTGCAATGGCTTCACAGGCTGTACTCATGCCTACCGCATCTGCCCCCAGTACACGGCACATGGAAATCTCCTGTGGTGTTTCAAAATTTGGTCCTGATAACTGCAGATAAGTGCCTTCCCGAAGCGGAATATCTGCTTCAATGGCAGCTTTTCGGATTATTTTCTGTAAATCCTCATCATAGATATGGCTCATATCCGGGAACCTTTCCCCCAGTTCATCGATATTTGCCCCGATTAAAGGAGATGGTACAAAGCAGCCAATCTGCCCGGTAATCATCATCAGATCTCCGGCTTTCATTCCCTGCTGTATTCCCCCTGCAGCATTGGTGAGAAAGAGTACCTTTGCTCCCATCATTTTCATTAATCTTGTTGGCAGCACAACATCCTGCATGGAATAACCTTCGTAATAATGCACACGTCCCTGCATACATACTACCGGCACATCCCCTACATAACCGAATACGAAGCGCCCCTTATGCCCCGGTACCGTTGATACCGGAAAACCTTCGATATCGTGATAATCAAGCACTGCTTCCACCTTCATATTCGTGTCAGCATAATCTCCTAATCCGGAGCCTAAAATCAATGCTGCCTGTGGTTTAAAATCAATCTTATCTTCAAAACATGCATAACATTTTAAAAGCTTTTCATATACTTCGTTCATGCTCCTCACTCCTTTTAACAATTATACCTTCCTATGTATTAAAAATCAAATAAAGAAAGCTGGTTCGATTCCGGCAGGTCCCCGAATAATCCAAGGTCTCCCATCAGATCAATTACGGTCTTACTAACTTTGGTCCGTTGCCTGAAATCATCCTTGGATAGAAATGGACCATCCTTGGCAGCCTCTACCACTGCCTCTGCCGCCTTCTCGCCAAGACCATCTATCGTACTTAAGGCAGGCATCAGTTTGCCATCAATAATCTGGAAACGGGATGCCTGGGCTTTATATAAATCAATGGTCCAGAACTCATAGCCTCTTGCATACATTTCCTGCACAATACGCATATCCTTATAGGTATCCTGCTCTTTCTTCGATAGTGAATCCTTTCGTTTCTCATAATCACGCATGAAGTAATTCAGCTTATCCTTTCCCTGACACATAAGCTCATAACTGAATCCGGTTGCACGGATGGAAAAGTATGCTGCATAATATGCCAGCGGATAAAATACCTTACAGTAAGCAATACGCCATGCCATCATAACGTATGCCGCCGCATGGGCCTTCGGGAACATATACTTAATCTTCTTACAGGACCAGATATACCAGTCCGGTACGCCGTGGGCAGTCATTTCTTCCTCCCACTCCGGTTTTAAGCCCTTTCCCTTACGGACAGACTCCATAATGGTAAAGGATTCCTCACTGTCAAGTCCCATACTGATAAGATAAATCATGATATCATCACGGGTACAGATTGCCGTAGAAATGGTTGCTTTTCCCTCTTCAATCAATGTCTGGGCATTTCCTAACCATACATCCGTACCGTGTGACAGGCCTGCTATTCGAATCAGATGGGAAAAGGACTGCGGGTCTGCGTCAATTAACATCTGCATCGCAAAGTCTGTTCCAAACTCTGGAATTCCAAGTGCTCCAAGTGTACAGTTTGTCAACATATCCGGTGTAATACTCAGTGCACTGGTATTCTTAAATAAGGACATGACGGACTTATCATCCAGCGGAATCTTCTGTGCATCAATTCCGGTTAAGTCCTCAAGCATACGGATCATGGTCGGATCGTCGTGTCCGAGAATATCAAGCTTTAATAAGTTATGATCAATGGAATGGTACTCAAAATGAGTCGTAATAATATCGGTTGTCATATCGTTGGCAGGATGCTGAATCGGTGTAAAGGAATAAATCTCTTCCCCCACCGGCAATACTACAATACCTCCCGGATGCTGTCCGGTGGTCCGGTGGATTCCCACGCAGCCCTGCACAATCCGGTCTATCTCACAATTTCTCTTATGCACACCATGCTCTTCATAATAATTCTTTACATAACCGAATGCGGTTTTATCTGCCAGCGTACCAATGGTTCCGGCACGGAAGGTCTGTCCCGCACCAAAAATTACTTCTGTATATTTATGGGATTTACTCTGGTAATCACCGGAGAAGTTAAGATCAATATCCGGCTCTTTATTTCCCTTAAATCCAAGGAATGTTTCAAACGGAATATCAAAACCGGCTTTCACTAACGGCTTGCCACAGTTCGGACACCGCTTATCCGGCATGTCACAACCGGACTGTCCGCCATATTTCTTTACTTCCGGCGAATCAAAATCACTGTAATGACAGTGGGCACAGTAATAATGCGGTGCCAGCGGATTTACCTCCGTGATTCCGGACATGGTTGCCGCAAAAGAAGAACCTACGGATCCACGGGAACCTACCAGATAACCATCCTCATTTGATTTCCAAACCAGCTTCTGGGCAATGATATACATTACCGCATAACCGTTTCCGATGATGGATTTTAACTCCCGCTCCAATCGCTCCGATACGATTTCCGGCAAATCCTCTCCATACATCTCATGTGCCTTGTTATAGCAGATATCACGCAGCATCTGGTCGGAATTTTCAATCACCGGCGGACATTTATCCGGACGAACCGGAGAAATGCGCTCGCACATATCTGCAATCTTATTGGTATTATCGATAACGACTTCTTTCGCTTTCTCACTGCCTAAATAGCTGAATTCCTCCAACATTTCTTCTGTGGTACGAAGATATAGCGGAGCCTGCTCATCGGCATCCTTAAAGCCTTTACCAGCCAGAATAATCCGGCGGTATACCTCATCCTCCGGGTCCATAAAATGCACATCACAGGTTGCCACAACCGGCTTATGGAATTCTTCTCCTAATTTTACAATCCGGCGGTTAATGTCCTTTAATTCATCCATGGTGGAAATCGGTGCTTTTTCATCTTTTATCATAAATGCATTATTTCCAAGAGGCTGGATTTCAAGATAATCATAAAACTTCACCAGACGGATAATCTCTTCCTGCGGCCGTCCCTGTAAAATTGCCTGATAAAGTTCTCCCGCCTCACAGGCAGAACCAATCAGTAAGCCTTCCTTGTGTTTTAAGTATTCGCTCTTTGGAATTCTCGCCCTCTGATGGAAATAATCAAGGTGGGATAAGGATATCAGCTTATAGAGATTCACACGACCCAGATCATTCGTTGCAAGAATAATAGCATGATGGGTCGGCATCTTCATAACGGTCTCTTTGCTGACATGGCCCTCGGCATTTAATTCATCCAGTGTATTGATACCACGGTCAGCAAGCATTTTTACAAACTTTTCGAATATTTCAGCGGTACATGCTGCATCGTCTACCGCACGGTGATGATTCTCCAGCGAAATATTTAATGCCCTTGCTACGGTATCCAGCTTAAAACGGTTCAGATTCGGCAGCAGCATTCGTGCCATGGCAACGGTATCTGCAATGGTAAAATCATAAGGAATGCTTAAACGGTCACAGTTATATTTGATAAAACTCATATCAAAATCAGCATTGTGTGCTACCATAACAGCACCATCACAAAAGGCTAAGAACTCCGGCATAACTTCTGCAATCACCGGTGCCGTAATTACCATATCATCTTTGATTCCGGTCAGATTTTCAATGTGGAACGGAATCGGCACTTCCGGATTAACAAAAGTGGAAAAACGCTCGGTTATATTCCCCTTTTCTACTTTTACCGCACCAATTTCAATAATTTTATTTACCAGCGGTGAAAATCCGGTGGTCTCTATATCGAATACCACATAGGTATCCTGCAGGGACTGATTCTTTGAATTTTCTACAATGTCCTTTAAGTCATCCACAAGATAAGCTTCCACACCATAGATAATCTTAAAGTCCGGGTCATCCGGCAGTGCATGGTTTGCAATCGGAAATGCCTGGACATTTCCATGATCGGTAATCGCCAGTGCCTTATGTCCCCACTTATATGCCCTTTTTACCAGATCTCCTACATCAGTAACACCATCCATGTCACTCATCTTGGTATGGCAATGAAGCTCTACTCTCTTTAACGGGCTGTTGTCCATTCTTATTGTAGTAAAATCAGGGATTTTCTTAATTCCGACAATGGAACCGATGGTCAGCTCACTGTCAAATTTATCAATGGTCGTTACACCCTTAATTTTAAGAAATGCTCCCTTTTTCAAATCTCCCATCAGTTCCGGTAGATTCTCATTTTTTGTAAAGATTTTAAGCACAATGGAATCCGTAAAATCCGTTACTGACATAATGATAATTGTCTTTTCACCACGGATTTCTCTTGTATCTAATGTCATTATCTGTCCACGGATGACAACTTCTCCCATTTCACCTACGATGGTCTCAATCGGAATTGCATCCTCTTCAAAATCACGGCCATAAATAACATCCGGATTGTCTGATTTTTTAACAAAATCTCTTCTCTGGAAGGAAGATTTTCCCTTGAAATCCTTTCCGCCGGAAAAGTTATTCTTTCCAGCAGCAGGCACTGCTCCTGTGCCTTCTGCACCGGTGGTCTGATTTTTTTCCGGGACAGCAGGAACTTTTTCTGTCTTCGCTGCTTCTGCATTCCGCTGTGCTTCTGCCTCTTTTATTGCAGGCTGTTCCATGCCATCTGTATTCTGCGTTCTTGCTGCTGCAGTACGTGCCACGATATGGGCAACCTCTGTTTCAATCTGGCTGTCTGCGCTCTTTAAATAATTATTTTCTGCCGGTTTCTCATACTGTGGCTCAATCATTAATTTTAATCCACAACGTTCGCAGATGATTTTTTCTAAGATATCAATCAGTTCATTGCTCCGCTCTGTGGCAACAATGGTATCCTCTAAAGTAAGAATCATATGGTCTTCCCGGTCAAATTCCATTTTGCTGCAGCGCATCAGATTATAGAGCAATACGCTGTAATTGCGAATCTCTTCTAAAATACTCTCCCGGTATACCGCCATCAGTTTTTCCGGTGTATACTGGCTGGATAAATTAAATTTTTCTATGATTTTAACAGCTACCTCCTTGTGTGGAAATAGCTGTTGTCTGATTTCTTGTTCAATATGATAGATTTCCGGTTTTGGAATTAGCCTTGTACTCTCTAAATAAATCCGTAATGCATTCTGTGCGGAATTCGATGCCACTTTTGTAATCTCTGTTTCTTTCAAAAGTGCACTCATCTCTCCGGTAATCTTTAATGTTGGAAAAACTTCAAAAAACAGTTTTGCCATAATTTTTCCTACTCCTTATTCCAGTTCAAAAGTTCCTTTCTCAATTCACTTAAGAGCTGATTTTCCGGTACTTTACGGTCTATCTGACCATGCTTTATAATTAGTCCTTCTCCCACACCGCCGGCAATTCCGATATCGGCTTCCTTTGCTTCTCCCGGTCCGTTGACTACACAGCCCATAACAGCAACCTTGATGTCTAAAGGAATGTCCGCTACCATATTCTCTACCTGATTTGCCAGTTCGATTAAGTTGATTCTTGTTCTTCCACAGGTCGGACAGGATACAACTTCTATGCCACCTTTACGAAGCCCTAAAGTTCTTAAAATCAGTTTTGCTGATTTAATTTCTTCTAACGGATCTCCGGTTAATGAAACACGAATGGTATCTCCGATTCCCTGATTTAAAATCAGTCCCAGTCCAATAGAGGATTTAATATTTCCACTGATAATCGTTCCTGCCTCTGTAATTCCCACATGCAGTGGATGATCAGTTTGCTCAGCAATCAGTTCATGGGCTTTTACACACATCATAACATCTGAAGATTTGATACTGATAACGAGATTGTCATATCCCATATCTTCAATAAGATGCACTTTATCCAAAGCACTTTCTACAATGCCTTCTGCGGTAACACCATGATATTTTTCTACTAAATCCTTTTCCAGTGAACCGCTGTTGACTCCCACACGGATTGGAATATTTCTTTCCTTTGCTACGTCTACCACAGCCTGCACACGCTCTTTGCTTCCGATGTTGCCCGGATTGATTCTGATTTTATCTGCTCCATGCTCCATGGCAGCAATAGCCAGCCGGTAATCAAAATGAATATCTGCAACCAGTGGTATTGCTATCTGCTTCTTAATCTCAGTCAATGCTTCTGCGGCTTCCATTGTCGGCACCGCACAGCGGATGATATCACAGCCTGCCGCTGCCAGACGGTTAATCTGCTCTACGGTTGCTTTTACATCCTCTGTCTTTGTATTGGTCATTGACTGTATCAGGATTGGATTTTTTCCACCGATGATACGGTCTCCTATTTTTACCACTTTTGTATCTTTTCGTTCCATGATTGCTTTTCCTCCTGTGCAGGATTATTTAAAATAATTTTCGAATATCGTTAAACATAACAAGCACCATCAATGCCAGAAGCAGCATCAGTCCGACAAAATGAACCATGCCCTCTTTGTCCGGATCCACCCGTTTCTTTCTGACGGCTTCTATAATCAGAAATACCAGTCTTCCTCCGTCTAATGCCGGTAATGGAAGCAGGTTCATAATTCCAAGATTGGCAGTCAGCATTATGGAATAATTAATTAATGTCAATACCACCGATAGCGTTCCCGCTGACTTGCTCTCGTCATAAGTATCACCAATATTCTTTACAATACCTACCGGTCCCGAAAGTTCATTGACACTGACTCTTCCGGTCACTAACATCTTCAAGCTGTCCATGGTAACTTCTATCCAGTATTTCACTTCATATACGCTATATTTTATGGTCTCTAAAATATTACCCCTCTCACGCATGGTATTTCCATAGATTCCAAAGAGATTTCTTCCTGCTTCTTCATTATATTTCGGGCTGATGGTACAGGTATATTCCTCTCCATCTCTTTCATAGGTCACTTCCAGATTCTCATTGGAATGAAACAGCGTGTAAACACTTACTTCACGATAAATATGAATGTTCTTTCCATTGATTTCTGTAATGATATCTCCAGCCTGAAGTCCTGCTTCCTCTGCCGGATATCCTTCCATAACACCTTTTACCTCCGGCCGGTCAAATCCGGCTGTCCCGATAACAATCAGTGCCAGAAGGAATGCCAGAATAAAGTTAAAAACCGGTCCTGCCGCTACAACTGCTATTCTCGCCCATACGGACTTGCTGTTAAAGGAGCCTTCACTTTCCGACTCTCCGTCTTCTCCTTCCATCATACATGCTCCACCAAAAGGCAGCAGTTTTATGGAATATTTTGTCTCTCCCTTTGTAATTCCAAATAGCGTTGGTCCAAGTCCCAGACAAAATTCATTTACTTTGATTTTATTTTTCTTTGCCAGCAAAAAATGTCCCAGTTCATGAAAAATAATAATAAAACTGAACATTAAGATTGCAATGATTATTTTCAATCTACCACCTGCTCTCTATATACTCATACGCAGCCTGCTCTGTTGCAAGGATTTCTTCTACGGACGGACTGGCAATATAGGTACACTGCTCCATACACGCCTGTGCGATTTCCGGAATCTCCAAGAAACGAATCTTTCCGTCTAAGAACATTGCTACCGCTCTCTCATTTGCTGCATTAAAAGCAGTCGGAATGTTACCGCCCTTTCTGCAGGCTTCATAAGCCAGCTTCAATCCATAAAAAGTCTCCATATCCGGCTCTTCCAATGTAATTGCCTTCATTTTCCAGAAATCAAGCCGGTCTCCACTTAAGTGTAACCGGTTCGGATAATACAGGGCATACTGGATTGGAAGCCGCATATCTGCTGTTCCAAGCTGTGCAATGACTGCACCGTCTTCATACTCTACCATAGAATGTATGATACTCTGTGGTTGTACTACAACCTGAATCTGGTCTGCATTTACATCAAACAGCCATTTTGCTTCAATGACTTCAAGTCCTTTATTTATCATGGTTGCGGAATCAATAGTGATTTTACGTCCCATGCTCCAGTTCGGATGCTTCAATGCATCTTCCACTTTTACCTGTTCTAATTCCGCCCGCTTCTTTCCACGGAATGGTCCGCCGGAAGCTGTCAAAAGTATTTTTGCAATTTTATTGTCTCCGGCTCCCTGCAGAGACTGAAAGATTGCACTGTGTTCACTGTCCACCGGAAGGATTTTCACATTACATTCCTTTGCCAGCGGCATAATAATATGTCCTGCGGTAACTAAAGTCTCCTTATTAGCTAGTGCAATATCCTTTCCTGCTTTCATAGCGGCTATGGTCGGACGGATACCAAGCATACCCACAATGGCAGTTACAAGAATCTCTGCTTTCTCTTCCGTTGCTACTTCTAAAAGTCCTTCCATCCCGGAAGCCACCTTTACCTTCAAATCTGCAACCCTTGTCCGAAGCTCAATCGCATCCTCTTCTGCCCATACAGCAACCAAAGCCGGATGAAACTCCCGGATCTGTTCTTCTAATTTTGCAATATTATGTCCTGCCGCAAGTGCAGTTACTTCAATATCTCCATGTTCTCTTACAACAGAAAGTGTCTGGGTTCCAATGGAACCAGTGGAACCTAAAATTGCAATCTTCTTCATGTTTCCTCCTACTTGCCAATCAGATATAATGCAAGATAATAAATAATTGGCGCTGTAAATATTACACTGTCAAAACGATCTAAGATTCCACCATGGCCAGGAATCAGTCTGCCATAATCTTTAATGTCATAATTACGTTTGATTGCAGATGCAGTCAGGTCTCCAATCATAGATATGATTGCCCCAATCGCACAAATCATGCAAAGCATAATGATATCACGGTTGGTGCTTCCCATAGATCCCTGGAAAACAAAGCAATAAATCAGGGTTAATAATGCTGCTCCCACTACTCCGCCAACAGCTCCTTCCCAGGATTTCTTCGGAGAAAGCACCGGTGCCATCTTGTGTTTTCCAATCAGCACACCCACGCAGTATGCACAGGTATCGCAGCCCCAGGAGCATAAGAAAATTAACCATACAATATAAGCTCCACCCGGTAGCATTCTGGTCTGATATACATAAGAAAGCATCACCGATACATAAAATACACCAAAAAATGCTGCTAACATCTGCTCGGTATGATATTTCGGATAAGAAAATACATACACAAACATCAGCACTACCAAAAGTGCGATGACAAATAACATCATATCCGGAATAAACTGAAATTTCAGATTGCAATAATATACAATCGTTGCCAGTCCGCCCACGACACCGGCACAGCTTTTTTCAATTTTAAACACACGATACAGTTCATATAATCCAATCAAAGAAATAATTCCGGTTACTGCCAGCAGCAAATCATTTCCGGTAATAATGAATACCAGTGCCAGAATTACCAGCACGATTCCACTTAATAATCTTGTCTTAAACATATTACTCCTCCTCTATCTTTCCATATCTCCGGTCTCTTCCGCTGTAATCCTCTACTGCTTTACGCAGTTCTTCCGGTGTAAAGTCCGGCCATGGAACCTCTGTAAAATATAACTCACTATAAGCAAACTGCCACAGCAAGAAGTTGGAAAGCCGCTGTTCTCCACTGGTGCGGATCATAAGATCAGGATCCGGGATATCTTTCGTATCAAGATAGGATTCATATTTCTCTTCGGTAATCTCCTCTGCCGAAATACCATCCTGCCACATTTTCTTCATTCCACGGATCATTTCATCTCTTGCTCCATAATTAATGGCAATCTGTAAATTCAGTCCCGTATTATGGGCAGATTCTCTTTCCAATACAGCAATCTGCTGCTGGAATTTATCATCCAGCCGGCTGGTATCTCCGATTACACGGACCCTCATATTATTCTTGTCCGCTGTCTTTATACAGTTCTTAAGATAACTGCTCAAAAGCTTCATCAAAGCATCTACTTCATTCTGTGGACGGTTCCAGTTCTCTGTGGAAAATGCATACATGGTTACATATTCTATGCCCAGATCATGCGCTGCTTTACAGATAACTTCAACATTCTTTGCCCCCATGGTATGTCCATAGTTTCTTGGCATTCCTCTTTTCTTTGCCCAGCGTCCGTTTCCATCCAGAATAATTGCAACATGTTTTGGAATCTTCATCTTTGTTCTCCTTTTTACAGATGTTTACAACATAAAAGGGGACACGGCAATCACGCTATGTCCCCATATGTGTCGTACATGGATAAGATTATACCGTAAGGATTTCCTTTGTCTTTTCCTCTACTGCACCATCAATTTTTGCAATATATTTATCCGTAATTTTCTGAGTATCGTTTTCTAATTCTTTTAATTCATCCTCAGATACTTCATTTGCTTTGTTCTGTTTCTTGAATGCATCATTGGCATCCCTTCTGATATTACGGATTGCCACCTTGGCATTCTCACCTTTTTTCTTAATATCCTTTGCCAGTTCTTTACGTCTTTCCTCGGTAAGCTCCGGGAATACAAGACGGATTACTTTACCATCGTTGGTTGGATTTAAGCCTAAATCAGATGTTAAAATTGCTTTTTCAATCTCTTTTACAAGGGATGCTTCCCAAGGCTGGATCTGAATCATTCTTGGCTCCGGAACATTGATATTTGCCACCTGCTGTAACGGGGTCGGTGTTCCATAATAATCTACAGTAATTCTGTCTAAGATATGCGGATTCGCTCTTCCTGCCCGGATAGTTGCATATTCTTCCACAAGATTCTCGTATGATTTCTGCATTTTCTCTTCATATGGGGTTAATCTGCTATCCATAAATAATCTCCTTTATTATACAGTCACTTTCGTGCCGTTAAATTTTCCGCTCATTGCATTTACAATGCTGTCCGGCTCATTTAATCCGAATACATACATTGGCATTTTATTTTCCATACACATAATAGATGCGGTTAAATCTACTACTGCAAGCTTCTTATCAATCACTTCCTGAATGGATACCTCATCATATTTCTTTGCTGCCGGATTTACCTTCGGGTCACTGTCATAGACACCGTCAATGGCTTTTGCCAGGAAAATGCCCTCTGCATCCATTTCAATGGCACGGAGTACAATTCCGGTATCTGTTGAAAAATAAGGATGTCCTGTTCCACCTGCAAAAAATACTACCATTCCTTTTTCAAAATATTTATTGGCACGGTCTTTTGAGAAAAGTTTGGTCATGCTTCCACACTCAAACGGAGTCAGAATCTGTGTCATCATTCCAACAGAACGGAAGATTTCAGATACATAAATACAGTTCATAATCGTTGCAAGCATACCAATCTGGTCTGCTTTGGTACGGTCGATAGTCTCGCTGGAACGTCCTCTCCAGAAATTACCGCCACCAATTACAATTCCAACCTGGCATCCGCCATCTACAATCTGTTTTACCTGACGGGCAACTTCTGTTACGGTCGGCTCATCAAAACCTGTTTTCTTTTCTCCTGCAAGTGCTTCTCCACTTAATTTTAAAAATACTCTCTTCATTATTTATTCTCTCCAAAAAGACTTTCCACATCAATATCAGCATAGCACTGGGAACAGAAACCTTCGATAACTGCACCATTGTTAATCTGAACAGAACGGGATTTGATGTTACCCATAACAACTGCAGAAGTATCTACAACTACAGGTCCCTGAACATCGATATCGCCCTTGATTGCTCCTGCGATAACTGCAGAGCTTGCGGTAATATTTCCAATAATGACAGAACCAAGTCCGATTTTAACAGTTCCGGTGCTTACTACTTCACCTTCTACTTTTGCAGCATCAGCGAAGAATTCAGCAGAATTGCTGTTTCCATTGATAGTTCCGGTAACAACCAGCTTGCCATTACACTGAACATCACCATTAATATTTCCACGGATATCTAAAGAACCAGTAGATGCCATATTACCTGTAATGGATGTTCCTTCTGTGATTACAGATACTTCATCTGAAACTTCATCTGATGTCTGAACCGGAGCAAAATGTGCCGGAGTTACCGGCTGTACCGGTGTTACTGTCTCTTCTGGCATTGTCATGGTTTCATTTGCTGTTGTCTCACTCATTTTACTTTCCTCCTGAATATGTAAATCTTCTTTTTCTTCTACAGCTGGTGTCTCTACTTTTGTTTCTGTTTCCTGTGCCGGTGCTTCCTTCTCTACCGGAGCATTGGCATCCTTGGTAACCTTTTCTAAAAGTCCGTCCAATTTGGATAATTCAGACTCCACATCCAGTTCATCTTCCAATGTATTGACTACTACATCGTTATCCTGCTCTGCTGCCTCTGTTGTGTCTTCACCCGGTACCAGTTCGTTTACTGCCTGCGATAAATCCTCTTTAAAATCTTTAAAAAAGCTCATTCTTAAAAACCTCCATTTTTTCTATTGAACACTGTCTGCACTAATATGCTGTATTACAGTTGTATCCTCAGTAATCGGAAGTAACTCTACTCCCTGTGCCTGTAGTGCCTCAATCATCGGACCTAAGGCTTCCACCGTTGTCTCCTTCGTATTTGCATCATGAAGTAACACAACCGATGTTTTATATTTTACCACATCCTCTAACACATTATCTACCAGCTCGTCCGCTGTATATGCCTGTGATGTAGCATCACCACTGGTTACATTCCAGTCAAAATAAGTAACATCCTGATCATTCAGATATTTTATAAACTCTTTCATATCTGTATTACTGACCTGATTGCTGCTTCCACCCGGGAAACGATAATAATGGCAATCCTCTCCCGTTATATCATAAAGATAATTTTGTATTTTGGTAAAATCATCCTCAAAATTTTCAAGCGAATCGTAAATCACACTGTATTTATGGGAATAAGAATGCATTCCCAGTGTGTGCCCCTCATTTACAATTCTTTTATACATCTCCTGGGACTCTTCATCTTCTTTTCCTACAACAAAAAATGTTGCTTTCACATTATACTGCGCCAATGTATCAAGAATAGCTGCCGTATTGGAACTTGGTCCATCATCAAAGGTAAGATATACTTTAAGCTGATCTCCCGGCTGTGCCTTGTTGCTTTCATCCTCTGCCACCAATGACTGGACAATCGAACTGTCTGCATTCTGATCCTGATATTCTGTGTCTGTCTGTAATTCCGTTCCAGTAGACATTTCTCCTTTCGACCGGTTCTCGTCCTGCTGTACCTGTCCGGAAACAATACCGCTTGATACCAGCCTGTCTATCTGGTTCTGTAAAGAAATTACCCGGCACAACAATACCACGCACAAAATAATCGATATCAGCATCCAAACGAAGATAGATGTTATAATCCCCATCTTCATGCAATTAATGCGTTTTCGCCTTTCCCGCTGTTCCTTTAACCCCTTCGTGGTCTTCTCTTCCATGTAGTGACCTCCCGGTCATAAAATCTCTTTTCTATTGTAACACACTTTAACAAAATATCACTATAAAAAATAATTTTAATTGAATTACTTCTTGAGATTTTTCTTTCTTTTGTCAGAAAATTCCCCTGCAGAAATCACTCTACAGGGGAATTTTATATACTTTTACAATTTGTGCTAAGCTTTTACTTAGTTTCCTGCTATCTGAGCAGCAACTTCTGCAGCAAAGTCTTCATTTTTCTTCTCCAAACCTTCACCTGTTTCGAAACGTACAAACTTCTTAACAGATACAGGAGCACCAACTTCTTTGGAAACCTGCTCTAAGTATTTTCCAACTGTCTGTTTTCCATCTTCTGCTTTTACATATACCTGATCTACTAAGCAGATTTCTTTTAACTCTTTGCTGATACGTCCTTCGATCATTCCATGGATAACCTTTTCCGGTTTCTGGGACTCTTTCGGATCATTCATAATCTGAGCTAAGAGAATTTCTTTCTCATGTGCGATGTAATCTGCACTTACTTCATCTCTGGAAACATATTTTGGATTTAAAGCTGCTATCTGCATTGCAATGTTGGTTAATGCTTCTTTTACTGCATCATTTACAACAGTTGTGTCAGCATCAACGATAACACCGATTCTTCCGCCGCCATGGATATAAGATACTACACAACCATTCTCAGCTACAACCTTTTCGAATCTACGAATCTTTAAGTTCTCTCCGATAACTGCAACTTTCTCTACTAATGCATCTTTTACTGTCTTGCTTTCATCTGCATTCCATTTTTCTTCCATGAATGCATCCATGTCTGCTGCGTCAGAGTTTACTGCCTGTGTTGCAACAGCCTCTACAAACTCACGGAATGTATCATTTTTAGCAACGAAGTCTGTTTCAGAGTTAACTTCAACAACTGCTGCTGTCTTATCATCTTTTACTACAACAGTACAAAGACCTTCTGCTGCGATTCTTCCAGCTTTCTTCTCAGCTTTTGCCTGTCCGTTTTTTCTTAAATATTCAACAGCCTCATCCATGTTGCCGTCTGTTTCACCTAATGCTTTTTTACAATCCATCATTCCTGCGCCGGTTAATTCACGCAGTTCTTTTACCATTGCTGCTGTAATAGCCATCTTCATTTTCCTCCATTTATTTTTTCTAAAGGTAAGGACAGGCAATTACTGTCTGTCCTGTTTTATACACACGTTGTGTGTTTCTTATCGTTTAAAATACTGTTCTTATGCCTCTACAGCTTCTTCTGCATCCTCTGCAGCTTCAGTGTCAACATCAACAGTTCCCTGATTTGCTTCGATAACAGCATCTGCCATTTTAGAAACGATTAATTTAACGGCTCTGATTGCATCATCGTTACCAGGAATTACATAATCTAACTCTTCCGGGTCACAGTTTGTATCTGCGATACCAATAAGTGGAATTCCTAAGGAATGAGCTTCCTGAACGCAGATTCTTTCTTTCTTAGGATCTACGATAAAGATAGCATCTGGAATCTTCTTCATTTCTTTAATTCCGCCTAAGTTCTTCTGCAATTTATCTAATTCTTTCTTTAATTTGATAACTTCTTTCTTAGGAAGAACATCAAATGTTCCATCCTCTTCCATAGTTTCGATTGCTTTTAATCTTGCAATACGGCTCTGGATTGTCTTGAAGTTAGTAAGCATACCACCTAACCATCTCTCGTTTACATAGAACATGTTACAACGCTCTGCTTCTGTTTTGATTGCATCCTGAGCCTGTTTCTTTGTTCCTACGAAAAGAATAGTACCACCATCAGCAGCGATATCTGCCATAGCCTTGTAAGCCTCATCAACTTTACCTACAGATTTCTGCAGGTCGATGATGTATATACCATTTCTCTCTGTGTAGATGTATGGAGCCATTTTAGGATTCCATCTTCTGGTCTGATGTCCAAAATGAACACCTGCTTCTAATAACTGTTTCATTGAAATAACGCTCATTGTTTTTCCTCCATTTGGTTATTCTTCCATATACTTCTTATTATCAGACAACCTTGCGGCACCAATCTGACAATCGGTATATGTGTAAATTTATCGCAACGCATGGATTATATCATACTCAGCCATGCTATGCAACCTTTTTTTAATGATGAATCGTTTTATCCGTAAGTATTCCGGCAATTTCTTCATAGCCAGCCCCTTCCGGAATCGTTACGGTTCCGGGCAGGACAAAATTGGCATAATTATTATCTACCATATATTTATTAAATGCTTCTGCATTGTCCACAAGACCTTCTTCCTGCAGACGCTGCGAAACCGCATTAGAAGAATCTCCTACTTCTACGGTAAATTCCTTCTGTACCATATTGGTTCCATCCTGTGACGGTGGTACGGCATCCGCTCCATCTGTTCCCACATCCTGCGATATCTCCCCTGAATCAGTTGTTCCCGGCTGCATATCTGTCTGTTCTGTATTAAAACCGTCTTCCGTACTCTTTGGAATCTCATCTTCTGTTTCTGTAGCTTTTGGTATGGTGTCCTTTCCGGTATCTTCCATTACCATTCCAAGTTCTTTTGCCCTTGCAATGATTTCATCATCTGAAAGGTCATTTTTCTTCATTGCAAATGATATGGATAAGATAATCGTGCTTATCAGAATACCAATTCCCAAGCCTCTCAGATAATACTTAAACTTCACTTGTATCTACTCCTTTATACAATCCTACAACCAGTCTCACTTCACCCTGTCCAAGGCCCAGTTCCTTTGCTATCTCTACATACGATTTCCCCTGACTGTATAAGGCAAGGATTTTTTCGTTATGATTAGTCTGCTCCGGCTGTTCTTCCATTTCTCCGGTTGCCGGTTCCGCTTCTGTCTCCACCGGTTCCTCTGTAGCTTTTACTTCTTCTGTTTCTTTAACTACAGACTCTTTCGCCTCTTCTAAGCTCTCACCGATTTCGGCTGACATCTCGCCAATTTGTCCTGCAAGCTTTGTCAGTTCTGTGTGCTTGTCATTTAGCATGCTGTATAAAAACATAATCTCATTATGGGTCTGATTCATCTTCTCCATAACGGTATCCGAATATTCACCGATTGCCAGCATTTTTTCATTGGTCTCTTTGTCCAGTGCCCGCTCCACCTTATCTGTGGAATCTTCAATTGCATGGTCAATCTGGTCTTCTATCGCAGCTTCTGCATCTTTTAACTTGTTTTCCAGTATTTTTTTTATCTCATTCTGACTCAGTTCCGCAATACGGTCTAATTCTGCACCGGATAGCTTTTCTGTTACCATAAAGCTTCCTATCATCATAACCAGACCAGCCAGAATCAGGATGATTTCCACGCCTGTCATCTGTCAGATACACTCCTTTTTATATTTTAACATCAAAGCCTCCAATTGCACCTTTGATAACCACACGGTCTTCTTTCTGTTTCTTTTTCCGTTGTTCCTGCCGCTGGTACTGACCCTTTCCCTCTTCCTTTGCATCAAAACGATGGTCTTCCATCTGGGAATCATCTTTCCTGGTCACCTGCTCTGATTGGCGGTATTCTTCTCTTTGCACCTCTATCTGGATGTTCTGCTGATCTACCATTGGTTTCATATCCTGATGTTGTTTCAGTGTTCCGACATCCTGCGTTCTTTGAATGACTCCATTCATATCTACCGGACGAATCGACATATCCATGCACCTCCAGCCTGTCTCAACCGTACTTCATTACATGTTTGAGATTTTTACTTCACCCTCGTCCTTATAAAGCTGGCAGAAACTTCTGTCATCCTTTACAATAAGGCTTACATCGGTAATATTTACAATTACTCCCGCATACAGTGTCTTTGATACTTTCACCCTTGCATTGCTACTGCCATTTAATATACTCTGCAGCCTTTCGTATTCATGCTCTAATGGTGTACGCTGAGCTTCCTTCTCCTTAAAAGCACGCATAAGCTGTTCAATATACTGGATTTTTCCCTGATCCAGTTTTTCTTTATTCTTAAGCTTCTCTCCATAGGTAGTAAGAATCGTCCGAATCTGTTCAATGGTCTTATTCAGCTGAAGCAGTTCTTCCTGCACTTTCACATAACGTTCTTTCTTTTCCGGATCCACACCAACTTCAATGCGTGTTCCTGCTCCAAGGCTGGAACCAATGGTCTGGGCTTCTACCAGACTGCCCGCCCGGATAACACCACCTGTTATGAATCCGTTCTTACCACTTACGCGAACCTCTGTTGCTGCTGATACCTTACTATGTAAAATAGAATCTGTTTCAACATAACCTCCGGAAATGATGGTTGCATTTTCAATAAACTTGCAGATAACATTTCCCTGTGCCCGAAGTATTCCTTTGGTCATTCCATGAATTCCACGTTTTACAATAATCTGACCACCCGCCTGTATCAGTGCATCTTCTACCACGCCTTCTACTACTATATCACCTTTTGCAATAATTGAAAAACCACCCTTTACATTACCTCTTACGGTAACGTTTCCCGGATAATCAATATTACCGGTGGAATTATCCACGTCTGCCGGGACTTCATAGACATCTGATACAAATACCTTACCATTTACCAGACTTGCATGTCCGGTTACTTCAGAGTACAGTTCTGTTTTGTCTTCCGATACCCGGATATTATTTCCATATTCTAACTGAAGGGAGCGTACCTGTTTTGGTTTAATTTCCCTTCCCTGTACATCATATCCTTTGATTCCACGATCTTCCGGAAATAATTTTGCCAGAAGGTCGCCTTCTTTGATATAGCTGATTACATTCAGTTCACGGTAATCTACCGAACCATCTTCATTCTTCTTCGGCTTTAAATCAACATCTGTATTAAAATAATATTCAATTCTGGCATCCTGACCATCTACCGGTTTTTTCCCTTTTGCCAGCACAAAATCGGTACAGTATGCCCTATCCTGGAAAAATTTCAAAATTTCATCCTGATCAACCCCTGCTTTGACACCTTTTGCAGTTAAATCCCTTAAGATTTCCTGCACATTCATATTCGTGCCGCCTGCAGCCGGATAAAACCTGCATACCGCCTCCATGGCATCTGCTGATACTGTTACGGACATCTCTTCATTTATCTGAATCGGATAAATATCTCCGACCATAATCTCTGTCATCTCATTGCTGTTAATTGCTGCAACCAGTTCCTTTAAATTATAATCCGGGCAGCCATGCCTTTCCAGATACTCTGTCAGTTCACCAATTTCAATAACATTTCCTTCCAGAGCTGCCGGGAAAAGCTTAATATAAGTTGCATGTTCCTTTATCACAAATTGAAAATAAGCATTTGCCTGTCCCATAGCTTCCCTCCTTTTAACTTTCTTCAACCAATATATCCATATAACTTCCCATTTTCTTTTTCATCTTTGCCAGAGCTCTGGTATGAAGCTGGGATATTCTTGATTCAGATACTTCAAGAATACTGCTGATTTCCTTCAAGGTAAGTTCTTCATAATAATAAAGTTCAATTACCCTGCGCTCCTTTTCCGTCAAGGTCTCAAGGCTTTGTGCCAAAACTTCTTTCAATTCGCTTTCTGCCACCACATCTTCCGGTTGTGCAAAATGGGAATTTTTTGTCGCATCCATCGCAGGCTCTGTTCCCTGCTCCACAAACTCATTTAAAGAAACAACATTGGTAACTTTTAACTGGGACTGCCAGTTCAGGTATTCATCCTCTGATACCCCAAGTTCGCTTGCAATCTCTTCATCCAATGCCGTCTTTCCTGTCTTCATTTCTATATTTTTTATTGCTTCGTCAATCTTTTTCTGTTTTTGGCGAACAGCCCTCGGTATCCAGTCCATTTTACGAATCTGGTCTAATATTGCCCCACGGATTCGAAGGCTTGCATATGTCTCAAATTTAACATCCTTGCTTCGGTCAAATTTATCAATTGCATCAATCAGTCCAAAGATTCCATAGCTGACCAAATCTTCATATTCTACATTATATCCAAGATACATACTCAATCTGCCCGCTACTAATTTAACTAACGGAGCATATTCTATGATAATCTGTTCCCGTATTTCAGATACTGGATTTTTCTGATAGCTTTCCCACAGTTTTTCTCTGTCCACTGTTTTCATGCCATAGCCTCCGGTTTCTTATAATTACTCTTCTTTCGCTCTTTTCTCTTCCTCTTTTTCTGACTTTTCTGATGTATCTTCTTTTTTCTCATCAGCAGACTCTTCTGCATCACCATCTGCTTTTTCTTCTGTACTGCTTTCTTCATCCTTTGCAGCTTTAAAATTCTTTTCCAAGATATAAGCTGCAATGCCCCCAAGCAGATAGAATATAATCAGTACCAGCAATAATGTCTTTGTAAAGGCAAGCAATTCCATTTTCTGAAAAATTGCCACAATACAGGTAATAAATCCTGCGGTCAACATTACGATTGCAGGAATCGGTTTTGTCTTCATCTTTACATCCTCAATCTAAATAATTTTCAATTCTTTTCCAACAGACTTAATATAGAATTCTCCGGTATCGCAATGCAATTCTACGGTACGTCCATAATTCAGCCCGGTATCCTCTGCCAGAAGTGGAATACCAAGCTCCTTCAGTTTCTGTCTGGAAGCTTCTGCATTTCTTGCTCCAATATTTCCCACTTCAGAGTTACCACTTACCTCGAACATTCTGGCTCCACCTGCAATCTTTGCTACAAGCCTGCTCTTTGCCGCCCCTGCTTCTGTCATCCGGCGAACCAGCTCTACAATTCCTGTATCTGCGAATTTCGCTATATTCGAATTATTTTTCATTTTTGTACTGTCTGGCAGCATAATATGTGCAAGTCCGCCAATCTTTGTAACCGGGTCTAGCAATGCTATTCCTATACAGGAACCCAGTCCTAATGTGGTAATTGTATCCGGAGCCTTGCAAATATTTAAGTCTGCCATACCAACTTTTATTACTTCACCCATTGATACCCTTCTCCTTATAAGGTAATTCCCAGAGATTTCAGAATCTTCTCATAAGACTCAAGGTCAGGTAACAGAATAAAATATCCTTCTATCATCACTTCATCTCCGAATTCTGTCGTAATCATAAGTGCATTGTCTCCAATTTTACCAAACTGTATTGCCGGAACACTTAAAATAGCTCCCGCCATATCAATTGCAATATAAGGAACCGATGGTGCAATAGTAAGCTGCGTCATGGCAGAAAGCGCGTTCAGATAAGAACCGGCAATGATATTTCCTATTTCTTTTAATGCAGACATATCCATCTCATCAAAATCTTCCGCATAATCTGCCGGACGTCCCATTAGTTTATTTACCAGATAATGTGCAGAATCAAGTTTCATAAGAAACATCATGCTGCCGGTAATATCATCTGTTACTTCCAGATAGATTCCTACGATTGACTCATCTTCCGGGCAAATTGCAGAACCCAGTTCCTGAAAGGTCAGTAATTCAACTCTTGGTACATCCATATTAATCCGGATATTCAACATATTTGCCATTGCAGTTGTTGCATTTCCGGCACCAATATTTCCAATTTCTTTTAAGACATCCACATACATGTCATTTACCTGGTTCAAAGTATAATCCGCCAATTTTATCCTCCTGTTGTCATTTCAAGATATAGAATATAGTGAGGCATTTGCCTCACTATATCTATAACAATTACGCATTTTCTTTTTCTTCTATAATAGAATGAATATCCAGAAGGGAAATTAATTCATCTCCGTTTTTACCGATTCCATCGATAAAAGATACCTTGGCATTCTTCATATCGCCACTCACTTTATCAATTTCATTGGTTCCTAATGTAACAACTTCTTTTACTTCATCCACGATTATTCCCAGTGCACTCTGCTGTTCAATTTTTAAAATTATAATACGGCTGGCATTGGTAAATACATCTTCTTCCAGTTCCATACGGATTCTGAGACTCATAACCGGTACGATTTCTCCACGAAGATTGATAATTCCTTTAAAGAAATTCTGTACTCTAGGTACTCTTGTAATCTTCTGCATACGGACAATATTGTCTACATAACTGATATCGATTCCGTACTGCTCATTTCCGATTTTTACAACAATATACTGTTTTCTGATATTTTCTACTGTTTCAAGTTGCTCTGCCACTCTGCACACCCCCTGTTAAATCAATGTATTTGCATCCAGGATTAATGCGACTTCGCCATCACCCAGAATTGTTGCACCGCTGATTGTCTTATTATTATTAATATACTTACCAAGTGATTTAATTACGATTTCCTGCTGTCCAAGAAGATTGTCTACAACAAGTCCTGCATAACGTTCGCCTTTTCTTACGATAACAACAGTAAGGCTTTCTACTTCTTCATCCTTCGGTGGAATATCAAGTATCTGATCCAGCCGGATGATTGGAATAACAGAACCACGTAAATTAATTACTTCCTTGGATTCTACATATTTAATATCTTCAACCGGAATATCCTCGATAGTCTGAATTGCGCCTAACGCAATTGCATATTTTTCATCGCGGATTTCTACCATCAACGCCTGAATGATTGCCAGTGTAAGTGGCAGTCTTACTACGAATTTGGTTCCAACGCCAAGTTTGCTCTTTACCTCAACATCTCCGCCTAATGCTTCAATATTGGATTTAACAACGTCAAGACCTACACCACGTCCGGAAATATCGGTAATCTGTTTTGCCATAGAGAAACTCGGCATAAATAAGAAATCGATAATTTCTTTCTGGCTCAGCTTTTCTGCCTGTTCCGGTGTTACCAGACCACGCTCTACTGCTTTTGCTTTAACCTTCTCTGTATCAATTCCGTTACCATCATCACTTACTTCAATGATTACATTATTTCCTTCCTGGAATGCATTCAGATTAATGGTTCCTGTTTCTGGCTTACCGCGTTCCTTACGAACTTCTGCACTCTCAAGACCATGGTCAGCAGAGTTACGAAGCAGATGCTGCAACGGGTCGCCAATCTGGTCAACTACAGTACGATCAAGTTCTGTATCTTCACCGGTCATGCACAATTCCATCTTCTTATTCAATCTTCTGGAAAGGTCACGAATCATACGTGGGAATTTGTTTACAACGCTCTCAATTGGAACCATCCGCACTTTCATAACCGATTCATGAAGACTGGTTGTAATTCTTTCCAGATACTCAATCTGCTCATGGAATGACTGATTCTGGAAATTGCCTCCTTCCTGGGAGCCAATGGATACCAGACTGTTTTTTGCAATAATCAGCTCACTCACCTGGTTCATCAGTGCATCCAGTTTTTCGATATCCACACGCACGGTACGGTTTGTAACCGGTTTGCCTGCCGGTTTTGACTTAGTCTGTGCCGGTTTATTCTCTTTATGTACTGCCTGCTCTGCCGGCTTTGCTGCTGATGTATTTGCTGGAAGATTTTCCTGTACATTTTCCTCATGGAATAGGGTTGCCGTCTTCACTTCTTCACCAACGGCATCCGCAATTTCAGATACATTTTTAACTGCTTTTAAAATATCATCTAATGCAGCATTGGATGATAAGAACAAACTAAAGTCCAGTTCAAAACGTTCATCCTCAATATCCTGGGAACTTGGACTGTAAACAACAATCTGTCCAAACTCTTCTACTGCTTTAAATACAAGGAATGCTCTTGCCGCTTTCAAAAGGCAGTCTTTCTGTACTTCTACTGTAATTCCGTAAATTTTGTTTCCACTTTCTTCAGCTGCTTTTAACGCATCTTTATCTTTGGAAGAAAATTCTACGCTTAAGTATTTCTTTTTACCATCACCGTTTTCCGGTTCTTCTGCTTTCTTTTCTTCTTTTTTCTCTTCCTTTGCAGGTGCGGCTGCTTCGCCGTTCTCTGCATTCTCTAAGAATTTGTTCAAAGCTGTAATCAGTGCTTCGTTGTCTTCTGTACCTTCATCTGATGTACTCTTGATCGTATCGAGGTAACTTTCAATTGCATCCAGACACTGGAAAAGAATATCAATCATTTCACTGGTGACTTTTACTTTGTCACTACGAACTTCCTGGAATACATTTTCCATATCATGAGTCAGATGCTGCATTCTCTTAAAGCCCATGGTTCCTGCCATTCCCTTTAAGGAGTGTGCTGCACGGAAAATTTCATTAATGGTATCTTTGTTTTCCGGCTCCTTTTCCAAAGTCATAATGCAATCATTCAGGCTCTGGATATGCTCACTTGTCTCATCAATAAAAATTTCTAGATACTGGCTTACATCCATCTTTAATTTACCCCCACATTCTTTAGAATTGTGTCCGCAACACTTTCTAATGGTACTATTTCATCAACAAGTCCTGTCTCTGCAATTGCCTTTGGCATTCCATATACCACAGATGTTTCTTCATCCTGAGCAATTACGTATACATTTTTTTCTTTCTGGAGTTCTGAAATTCCCTTTGTTCCATCAGCACCCATTCCGGTAAGAACTACACAGGTAATTTCATCATAGCCGCTGTCCATCAAAGACTCATACATCAGATTGGCACATGGTCTTAATCCACCAATTGCCGGTGCATCACTTAAAACAATACAGTGCGTTCCATCTGCTAACCGCTGTACCAGTAAATGTTTTCCTCCCGGTGCCACATAAACATGTCCTTTTTCCAAGACATCACCTTCGTTTGCCTCTTTCACATCCAGCGGGCTGAGTTCATTCAGCCGGTCTGCCATGGATTTTGTAAAACCAGCCGGCATATGCTGAACCACAAGAACCGGTGCATCCATATTGGATTTCAGCAATGGAATTACACTCTGTAAAGATTTTGGACCGCCTGTGGAACATGCAATTGCAACAATCTTGCTCCGGGCTGCATCCTTCGTTCTAATCTTCCGGACAGCTGCCGGTTTTACCACATTCGTAATTACTTTTTTCTGATACGTCTGTGTGCTTCCTGCTGTAGTTATTGTTGCAAGAACTTTTATCAGTTTTTCCCGGAAACGCTGTCCCTTTGTCTCTATCAGATTATTTGGTTTCTCGATAAAGTCAATTGCACCACGTTCCATTGCCTTGAGTGTAACTTCAGCTCCATCTGTCGTTAATGTACTGACCATTACTACTGTTGCTTTTATATTTTCTTTTTGTAATCTTTCAAGTAGTTCCAGTCCGTTCATTCTTGGCATATTTACATCTAAAACAACTGCGTCATATGCTTTCTGACACAATTTTTCATATGCTTCCAAGCCATCTCTGCATGTATCCGTTGCCTGAAAACCACTATCTGAATTAATTATATCACAGATAACTCTTCTCATGAGTGCTGAGTCATCAACAACCAGAATATTCTTTTTCATTCTATTAATTTAACCCTATCCTTTTCCTCTCTGTCTTGCTTTTCTTTCTTCTGCAAAAATATACCTGATAATTTCTTCCCTTATTTTATCATCACGAATAATAAATTTCAGTCGGTTTTCATACATATTATCACGATTTAACAGCTTCGTACTTCGCAGGATATATCCTGGAAGATAATATTGTTTTTCACCGGTCTGCGTCTGTAGCATCACAATAATCAGAACAGCTTTTCCCTCTTCTAACTGCTCATTCGTCACAAAGCGTACACCACCTCCACTGATATCAACAATAGTGCCCTTTTTCTGCTTTTTATAAAAATCATCATCCCTGAGACTTGCGATGATGTCTTCCATCTGTTTCATTTCCGCTTCTTCGTCTGTCAGATGGAAATACCCCATATCAAGGACACATTCCATACGGTAATATTCCCGTCTCTGATATTTGCTCAGTGGTGTATTTAATACAATCCGGAGCAGGTAGCGGTTCTCCGTCTTATAACGTTCCCGGATCTGACCAATGCTTTTATACAATCCATTCGGTGTATAGAATACAAATTCATAGCGAAGTCCCAGTGGAAGTAATATCAGTTTTCCACTCTGAATCGGCATCATTATCTCCATTTCACCATTTTCAAACAGTTCAAAAATCTGACTCTTGTAAACTGGTGCAGCCTTTTCTGCAGATTCTGGCCTTTCCGTCTGGTTCACTATATGAATATCAATTTTCATTCCTTCCCGTAAAACATTTGAAATCATTCTATCACCTATCTGTTATTAAAAAATTCAGCAAACAACTGGGCAAAGCCCCGCTTCATCAACGGAATATCATGCGCACCTGCTATAAGATTATTTGCAAGTATCTCAAATGCTTTTGCCGACTTGGTCTCCGGTGCATATAAAGATACTATCTGCTGCTGGCGTATTGCTTTTTCAAACATGGAATCCTGCGGTATCATGCCGAGATATTCAAGATTACCATTTAAAAACTGTGACACAACGGTATTTAATTTATCATATACTGCCTGTCCATCTTCCACAGAATTTACACGGTTGGCAACCACATGAATCTGCGTTCCGCTTTTGGCAAAATTCGGATTCCGGTGCAGTGCCTTTAACAGAGAATAGGAATCGGTCAGTGAGCTTGGTTCCGGTGTTGATACCAGAAGGACCTCCGGACAAGCCATAACAAATTCCAATACGCTGTCTGCAATTCCTGCTCCGGTATCCACCAGTACAATATCAGCCATTTCATCTAACTGTGCCAGATTACGTACTAAAAAAGTAATCTGATCCTTGGACAGATTATTCATTCCCACAATGCCTGAGCCGCCTGAGATAAAGCTTACTCCTGCCGGTCCCTCTGTTATAATCTGCCGTATATCCATTCCCCGGTATATAACATCACTCAAATTATGTTTTGGTATTGCTCCAAGCATAACTTCTACATTTGCCAGTCCCAAATCAGCATCAAAAATAATAACTTTCTTATTCATTTTCTGAAACTGGATTGCCAGATTAACTGTAACGCTGGATTTTCCCACGCCACCTTTTCCACTGGTAACCGTAATTGCTCTTGCTTTCTGGGGAAGCTTCTGGTTCTTTAATTTAATTACATTGCGCAGTTTTTCTGCCTGATCCATATTATTATCTGCCTCCCAATAACTGTTTTACAATTTTCTGTGACTGGAAAATTTCAATATCATCTGGCACATTCTGCCCTGTTGTCACATAGGAAACATCCGCACCAGAATACATGCGAATATTTAACAGACTACCATAACTACTGGTTTCATCTAATTTAGTAAAAATAATCTTATAATCCGATATCTCATGGTATTTATCTACAATTTCCATCAAATCGCGGTATTTTGTAGTTGCGCTTAATACCAGATAAACATCCTTCTCATATTTGTCATCCAGACTTTCTATGAGGTTTCTCATATCTTTTCTCTGATCTTCATTCTTATAAGAGAATCCTGCGGTATCTACCAAAACGAGATCATAATCCTTTACACGCTCTATGGCTGCATTCATTTCTTCCGATGAATAAATAACTGTCAGCGGTGTATCTAAGATATTCGCATAAGTACGTAACTGTTCTGCCGCAGCAATCCGATAAGTATCTGCTGTTAAAAACGCTACTTTTTTGCCATAATCCACTTTAAATCTGGAAGCCACTTTTGCAATGGTTGTTGTCTTGCCAACACCGGTTGGTCCAATAAAAAATACGATTTTAGGCTGTCCCGGTACCAGTTCAATCTTTTGAGGCTGTCCGAATTTTAATACCATTTTCTGGTAAACATTGGATAAGATAATATCCATGCTTGCACTGCCTCTTAAATTCTTCTCCACATCATCTAATATCTGGTTGACATATCTTTCATTCACTTCATTATCCAGTAATGTTTCATAAATCATGCGGATACAACGGAAAGTCTCAGACTGCTGATGCTTCATATCCTTTGGAGCATCAGTTTCCTTTTCCGGCTTTTCCTCTTCTTTTGGTTCTTCTTCTTTTTCCGGTTTTAACTTCTTTTCTAATAAATTAGAAAGACTTTCTATCTTTTCTTCCAAATCATGACTGCTTTCTGGATGAATGGCTGCTGGTTCCGGTGCCGGAATTTCAATCTTTTCATTTGCTGCAAAATTTATGCTGTCATGCATCTTTAATGGAGCATGTAACGCAGGAAGAGGATTAACTGTCTGTTCTTTTTCCTCTAATGCTGCCGTCACTTCATAAGTTGTGCTCTTTAATGCCCGGAATAAACCCTTCGGTTTGATTTCCTTTACATTCATAATCACAACTGCTTCTCCCATTTCCTTTTTCGCCTTATCAACTGCCTCTTCTCTTGTTCTGCCCTGAAATTTATTAATCGTCATTTTATGCTGTCACCATCCCTACTGATTGTAATTCCACATTTGATTCCACTTCATTATAAGACACCACAATGAGGTCTTTGAAATAGTCCTCGGTGAGTTTCTTAAAATACATCCGCACAATTGGCGAAGTAATGACAATCGGATTCTTTCCAATATTCTCTAACTTCGCTACTTCCTGCTTTAAGGATTCCATAATATTCTTGGTCTTCTCTGGATCTAAAGTCAAATAAGCCCCCTGCTCAGTCTGTTTTACAGAACCCATGATTTCCTGTTCCACCTTCGGATCTAATGTTACCACGCTGGTTGTCTCATTTGCCGGAAAGTATTTACTTGAAATTGCACGTTTTAATCCCTGACGCACATATTCTGTCAATACATCGGTATCCCTGGTTGTTACCGCATGGTCTGCTAAATTTTCAAAAATCGTAAGCAGGTCACGGATAGAGATGCCCTCCTGTAAAAGATTCTGTAAAACTTTCTGAATTTCACCAATACTAAGAAGCTTCGGTGTAAGTTCATCCACAAGTGCAGGATTGTTTTCCTTGATATTACTAATAAGATTAGATACATCCTGTCTGGTAAGAAGTTCTGCAATATGGGAACGGATTACCTCTGTCAGATGGGTAGCAATAATAGATGGCGGATCTACTACGGTATAGCCAAGACTCTCCGCACGCTCTCTCTGTCCCTCTGTAATCCAGATTGCCGGCAGATGGAAGGATGGCTCAAAGGTCGGAATACCGGTGATTTCCTCTTCCACATATCCCGGATTCATTGCCATATAGTGGTCAAAAAGGATTTCTCCTTCTGTTACCTGAATTCCCTTTATCTTAATAATATACTGGTTAGGATTTAACTGAATATTATCACGCAGACGAATAATCGGAACCACTGTTCCAAGTTCCAGTGCAATCTGTCTACGGATCATTACTACACGGTCCAAAAGGTCTCCACCCTGATTTACATCTGCCAGTGGAATAATACCATAACCAAACTCCAGTTCAATAGGATCAACCTGAAGCAGTGAAACCACATTCTCCGGCCGCCGGATTTCTTCTGCCGCCGTTTCATCTGCATTGGTTTCCTCTTCGATTTCTTCCACCTTTACATCCTTTTGTATCTTCCGTCCGGCAGCTAAAAATGCAATGCCAAGCGCACAGAAAAGTACCGGATTCAGCGGAGTTGCAATTCCAAGAAAGGTTATCGTTGCACCTACAATATACAATACCTTGGGAATTCCAAAAAGCTGTTTTACCAGCATGGATCCAAAATCCGCTTCACTGGACGCTTTTGTTACCAGAATACCTGTTGCCAGCGAAATCAAAAGAGACGGAACCTGGCTGACCAGTCCATCACCAATGGTTAATATACCATATTTCTGAAGTGCTTCCATGGCAGACAGCCCACCATTCATGACCCCCATAATTGTTCCACCAATCAGGTTGATGAATGTAATAATAAGGCCGGCCGTTGCATCTCCTTTTACATACTTGGTTGCACCATCCATAGAACCAAAGAAGTTAGATTCCTGCTGAATCTTAGTTCTCCGTTCTCTTGCTTCCTTCTCTGTGATGGCACCAGTATTTAAATCTGCGTCAATTGCCATCTGTTTTCCAGGCATTGCATCCAATGTAAAACGTGCAGTTACCTCAGATACACGCTCAGAACCTTTATTGATAACGATAAACTGTATCAGAATCAGGACAATAAATACAATTGCTCCGATTACAAGATTACCACCACCTACAAAGCCTCCAAAGGTCTCTACTACATTTCCTGGTTCACCGGTAGATAAAATCAATCGGGTGGAAGAAACATTTAATGAGATTCGGAATATGGTGGTAAACAATAACAGTGTCGGGAAAAATGACATATCCAGCACTTCTTTTGCAAATAATGCATTAAAAAGAATAATCATTGCCAGTGAAATATTAATCGCCAGCATGACATCCAATAAAATAGAAGGAATCGGAATAATAAAGAATATGACTGCAGCAAGAAGATAGATTGCTACACCAAAATCCGCTTTTTTCATTCCGGTTTCCTCCTTTCATTTAAATTCGTATTAATTTCTGCCTTTTAGATTGTAAACCATCGCAAGCACTTCTGCAACTGCCTGATACAATTCTGGTGGAATTTCTGCTCCGACATTTACATTTGCATAAAGCATACGCGCCAACGGTTTATTCTCTACAATTTCCACCTGATTTTCTCTTGCCACTTCCTTAATCTTTGCAGCAAGAAAATCTTCACCCTTTGCAACCACAACCGGTGCTTTGGATACTTCCGCATCATACCTTATCGCAACTGCATAATGGGTCGGGTTCGTAATGACTACGTCTGCCTTCGGCACATCCTGCATCATTCGTCGCTGCGATGCCTCACGCATTCTCTGACGCTGTCTTCCCTTAATCTGTGGGTCTCCTTCAGTATTTTTATACTCGTCCTTTACCTCCTGTTTGGTCATCTTCATTTCTTCTTTGAATTTATGTTTCTGATAAATCAAATCAGCGATTCCGACAATCAGGTAAACCAGGCTTGTTTTTAAACCCACATCCACAATAAGTCCGGCAATCAATGCAACTGCCTGTAACAGTTCCATATCATAGATAACAAATAATTCTCCCTGCCTGTCCTTAATCTCGGAATACGCCACATACATGACCAGTGCCACTTTGACAATAGACTTTACAAGTTCAAACAGAGAATCTTTGGAAAACATCCGTTTAAACCCATTGATAGGATTAAACTTTGATAATTCCGGTTTTAATGGCTTCCCGCTTATTTTCCAGCCCACCTGAAGTACACTGACTAAAAACGTTACCACTATTCCGATTAAAAGAAACGGTATCATGACCTTTATCATTTCAATCACAGCCTGTGACATTAGCATATGGCTGGATTTTACTGTCATGCCCGTCTTATTTTCTAATAGAATATCCGGGATTTTCCGATAGAAACCTGAAAACTCATTCATTAAGGTTTCTGAAACATAGCTTCCAAAAATCTTCAATCCCAGGAATAAAACAATTAAATCTACTGCTCCGGAAAATTCCTTGCTTTTTGCAACTTTTCCTTCTTCTCTTGCATCTTTTAATTTTTTTGCAGTTGCCGGCTCTGTCTTTTCGCCGCCAGGTCCCTCTTTTGCGAACCACTGCAGATTATATTTCAGAAGTAAATCTCTTTCCTCCATATAAATCTCCTATTCATGTACCAGCTTATCCATGCATTCCTGATGCAATTCCGGTAACCATCCGTTTCATCTCAGTAAGCACAAAATCGGATACATACGGAAGCAGCTGTATCGTCAAAAACAAAACCAGAAATCCAAGTAATATCTTAAGCTGGATACCAACAGAAAACATATTCATCTGTGGTGCAATCTTTGCCATGATTCCAAGAATACAGTTCAATATCATTAACACTGCAAAAACAGGAAGTGCCACCCGGAAACCAAGCACCATGGAATCCGTCATATAAGAAACCATGGTCTGAAGCAGGGAATCCCACATAAAATTCTGACCATTTACCGGAATCAGAGTGAAAGAATCAACAATTGCCTGTAAGATATACTGATACATTCCACTGGACATGAGCAATAACATGACCAGATAATTATAAAAATTACCTGTTATCGGAGAATTTGTTTTACTTACCGGATCATACTCGGTCGCCATGGACAAGCCCATATTTAAATCCATAATATTACCCGCAAATAAAACAATGGAATTACAAATATTTGCTCCAAAACCAATCAGCAATCCTGTAATTCCCTCTTTCACGACAATTGTGGCATATTCAATTACTCCTCCATATTCTATCGTGCTTTCAGGTAATACTCCAATCAACAGGATGGATACAAATACTGAGAAACCAATTTTGACTCTTCCCGGAGTATTCGACATGCTAAAAAATGGAGCCGAAAAAACAAAAGAAGTAATCCTCACCAGAACCAGCAAAAAATATTCAAATGTAAGCAGTGAGAAACTATAATTAACCATGTTTTATCTCTACCTGTATATCAACTGATATATAAACTAAAATCAGACCACAATCTCGTCATAAAATCAGTCATATTATTCAGCATCCACGCTCCAAAGAGAAGCATTCCTGCAAATACAGCCAAAATCTTCGGTACAAAGGTAAGCGTCTGTTCCTGAATAGATGTAACCGTCTGAAAAATACTAATAATCAAGCCTACGATAAGTGATATTAAAAGCAATGGAGCCGAAGTTAAAATAATATTATAAATAGCGTCCCTTGCAATATCTAAAACTTCTCCCTGTGTGATCAATTTCTACACCTCTTTCATCAGTAAAATGTCTCTACCAGTTCCCTGATAACAAGATTCCATCCATCAGCAAGCACAAACAGCAGAATCTTAAACGGAAGAGAAATCGTAGTTGGCGGAAGCATCATCATACCCATCGACATAAGGACAGATGCTACTACCATGTCAATTACAATAAACGGAATATATATAACAAATCCAATAATAAACGCCTGTCTCAGCTCACTTAAAATAAAGCTCGGAATCAGCACAGTATTGGATATATCATCCTGTGTCTCATAAGTCACGCCGACAATGTCACAAAATGTATTGATATCCTTTGCCTGTGTCTGTTTAAACATAAATTCACGGATTGGCTCCATTCCTGCCTCAAAGGCCTGTTCCTGCGTGATTTCACCGGCATCCAGCGGTTTCAATGCATTTTCATTAATCTGTGTAAAAACCGGGCTCATAATAAACAGGGTAAGGAACAACGCCAGTCCAATCAACACCTGATTTGGTGGAACAGTCTGCGTTCCAATTGCTGCTCTTACAAAATGAAGCACAATTATAATTCTGGTAAAGGAAGTCAGCATAATCAGAATAGATGGTGCTAACGCAATTACAGTCAGTACCAGAAAAATCCGAACTGTTCCGGATAAGTTTCCCTCTCCATTATTAATATTAACAGAAAGTCCATTATTACCAGAGGATGCTGCTCCATCTGTACCATTATCTTTTTCACTTGACTGGTTACTATTACTGCTGTCAGTTACCCCAGGTATATTTACAGATGCTGCATATGCTTTCTGTGGTACAAATGCCACCAGTGTAACAACAACTGCAATAACCGCAAATATAAAAGATACCAGACAGTATTTCTTCTTAAAATTACTCATCCTTATGCCTGCTCTTCGGTAAATGTTCTTTGAACTGTTTCATAATGTTAGAGAAACTTTCTCCTGTATTCTGATATTTCACCGTATCTTCCAGCGAAACATCATTTAACTGTTCCCTTGTAAGCTGTGCTAACATCGTCACTTCATCTTTTCCGATTCCGATTACGAGATAGGTCTCTCCCACCTCTATAATCTGAATATACTTATTTGTAGTGAGTTTCATAGTCTCCACTACCCGCATATTCTTCTGAAAATTATGTTGCTTCTGATATCCGGCAATCCATTTTGTTACATAATATGTAATTGCAAGCACAAAAACAAATATCAGCAATACACCTATCAATTGGAAAAAGCTTTGTACGCCCGATGTTCTGCTACTCAGTAATATCATATTAACCCACTACTTTTTTTACTGCTTCAAGAACACGTTCTGCCTGAAATGGTTTTACAATAAAATCCTTTGCACCAGACTGGATTGCTTCAATAACCATTGCCTGCTGGCCCATTGCAGAACACATAATTACACATGCATTTGCATCTGCTTCTTTAATCTTTTTTAATGCCTGAATTCCGTCCATCTCCGGCATGGTAATATCCATCAGTACCAGGTCTGGATGTACTTCATTATATTTTTCGATTGCCTTTACTCCATTTTCTGCTTCCCCGGCAACTGTATATCCATTTTTGGTAAGGATATCCTTAATCATCATTCTCATAAAAGCTGCATCATCACAAATTAAAATACTCTTTGCCATATTAGTTATCTCCTTGCTAATTATTTAATAATCTCTGTAATTCTTACACCAAAGCTTTCTTCAATTACAACTACTTCACCTTTTGCAACGTACTTTCCATTTACCAGTACATCAATTGGTTCTCCAGCAATCTTATTCAATTCAATGATTGTTCCCGGAGCAAAATCCAATATATCATGAATGGATTTACTGGTTCTTCCCAGTTCCACGGTTACTTCCAATGGTACATCCATAATAAGATCAATATTTTCCTTTGGAAATACCCCATTCATATCTCCAGTAAAATTTTGGAACTGAGCCGGCTGTACATTTACCTGCTGGTTTGCATACATTGCCGACATATCTACAGGTTGTCCCATCATTGGCTGCCCCATCATTGGCTGTCCCATCATCGGCTGCTGATTTATCATTGGCTGAGGCTGTGGTGCTGGCTGGCTTGCCTGTGGTTGTGGTGCAGGAGCCGGTGCAGGCTGTGGTGCTGCTTTCTGTATTGGTTCGTTTCCACCTGTCATGGTCTCCGTAATACTTTTACACATCTCTCTTGCAAAAGATACCGGATACAGCTGCATGATTTCACTGTCCACAAGATCACCGATTTCCATTTTAAAAGAGATTTTCACAAATGGCTGTGTCAGGAAATCATCAATTGCTCCCTCATCAATATTTCCTGTCAGATCAATCAGATCTGCAACAGGCGGGCTGATATCAATCTTTTTATTCAGCATGGATGATAATGAAGTAGCTGCAGAACCCATCATCTGATTCATTGCTTCACTGATTGCGCTTAAATGAAGCTCTCCCAGTTCCACGTCTGTATTGGTTCCGTCTCCTCCCATCATAAGATCTGTAATGACCTTAACATCATGCTCCTTTAATATCAGGATATTGCTTCCATCCAATCCAACGGTGAATCCGATTCGTATAAATACACACGGACGCTCATACGCCTTTACCACGTCGTCCCAGTTTGCCATGGTAACAACCGGTGTGGATATTTCCACTTTACGGTTCACCAGCGAAAACAATGTCGTTGCTGCGGTACCCATACTGATATTAGCAATTTCACCGATTGTGTCTTTTTCTGAATCACTCAGCTGTCCATCTGCCGTATCTGATGATGCACCCGGATTATTTAGCAGGGCATTGATTTCTTCCTGCGATAGTACTCCATCCATCACTTACTGCTCCTCTCTAATTACTGACATTACTCTTACTGCATAGTCATCACCCGAAGCTCCCGGCAATGCAGTAAACTTACGAATGTTTCCAACGTAAACATCCAGCTCCTGGTCCACTTTCGTGTCCAATCTAACTATATCACCCACCTGTAAATTCATGAAGTCGTTTACCGATATGGTGCTGTTACCTAAAATTGCTTTTACAGGTATCGGTGCTTTTGAAATCAAAGTTTCAATTGCTTCCGTATAACGCTGTTCATCTTTTTCCTGCATGGTAGAATACCAGTATTTTGTATTCAACTTGTCCATAACAGGTTCCAAAGTAAGATACGGAAGGCAGATATTCATCAGACCTTCAACATCCCCTATTTTTACATTAATTGTAATAATTGCAATCATTTCACTCGGAGAAATAATCTGGGCAAACTGCGAATTTGTTTCAATACGTTCCAGTCTTGGATGTAAATCCACAACATTTTCCCACGGTTCCCGGAGCAGGTCGACGCAGACTCCCATAATTCTTTCTATAATCAGCAACTCTATTTCTGAAAAGTCACGGACTTTCGCTAATGGTTCTCCGCTTCCACCAAGCATACGATCCACCATGGTATATGCAAGATTTGAAGCAATCTCCAGAATAACCGAACCTTTCAATGGAGAAAAATTAACAATACCAAGAACCACCGGATTAGAAAGTGCATTTGAAAACTCAGAATAGGTAACTGCTTCAGAGTTCATCACCTCAACCTGAATATTTTTTCTTAGATAAACCGGAAGATTTGTGGATATCAGTCTGCCATAATGTTCAAACACAATCTCCAGTGTTCTTAAATGTTCTTTTGAAAACTTGGAAGGTCTGGCGAAATCATAATTCTTAATCTGCTTCTCGCCATTGTCCTTCATTTCTTCTACATCCAGCTCGCCGCTGCTCAATGCCTGAAGCAGGTTATCTATCTCATTCTGAGATAAAACTTCGCTCACGGACTCTCACCACCTTATATTTCATGCTCACTATTTTTAATCCTATACTACAGTTACTTCCGAGAAGTTGACTGCAATGATAAAATCTGAACCAAACTGCTTCTGTAGTTCTGCCAGTATAGCGTCTTTAACCGCCTGCCGATCCGCATTAAATTCATCCATTGTATAGGTATTAATTACGCTATTAATGGTATCTTTTAAAATTGTTTCACGTTCAGCCATATCTTCGCCATAGGTTTTATATCCATCGTTCTTGCTGTCCATGGAAATGGATGCTGTAAGCTTTACATAATGAGTTTCGCCATCTGCACCTGTTTTTAAATTGATTGTCATGGCATCTTCAATTTTATAGGTCACAATCTGGTCCATTGGAATGCTGGCAGACTCAGTTCCATCCCCACTCTCCAGCTCCAGATCAATTGCACTGCATACCTTGTTTACCAGCTCATTGGATTTCTTTGTTTGCGGCAGGATTGTTATTGTAAGTATTCCTGTCAAAATCAGGTTCACCAGAACCAGTGCCAAAATAAGCACTGACATAAGGTTCTTCTTCATCTCATTTCCTCCTATTCTGTAGCGCCGCCGGAATTATATGAATTATATACCTTAATTTCAACACGACGGTTTCTTGCTCTGCCTTCCTCTGTAGTATTATCTGCTACAGGAACATATTCCCCTCTTCCTGAGGATTTAATCAGTGCCGGATCCAATGTGGTATTATCCCGGATAAAATCCGCCACAGAAAGTGCCCGGTACATGGACAGTACATTATTGTTTTCATATTTTGACGAATGGATTGGCACATTGTCGGTATGTCCTTCAATTTCAATCACATTGCTGTCATAGTTTTCCAGGATAGTTCCTATTTTAGCAATCAGCGGCTGGGCATCTTCCCGGATATTTGCCTTTGCCGAATCAAATAATATTGCTCCATTTAATGTAAGTTTTACATACTCGGCATTAAAATCTACTTCCACCTGATTCTGTAATCCACCCGCCTCTATCTGCTGCTCGATTTGTTCTGCCATTTGTTCTGATTCCGCCAATGCCTGTTCTTTATACTGCTCTGCTACATCTGTCTCAGTCTCAGTCTCTTCTGTTTTGCCACCCTGGGAATCCCCATCCTCTCCTGATGACGTTTCAAAAAAAACATCAATATTCGGCAACTGGCTGATTCCGTTGCCCACCATTTCTCCCTCGCCAATACTCATACTGCCTGCCGGCATAATACTTAAGCTGCTCTGCAGCGAGGCTATCACCATCTGAAACTTCTCTGCATCAACGGTAGACATGGAAAAAAGCAACACGAAAAAGCACAGCAACAGATTCATCAAATCACTAAAGGTGGTTATCCAGCCAGCCGCCGGCTTTGCTTCCGGTTCCCGCTTCTTTCTCGCCATTATTCTTCACCTCCGGCTTCATCTTGTGCATTATAAGCCTCTCTTGCCTGTGGTGACAGGAATGATTTCAGTTTTTCTTCTATTACACGAGGGTTTTCTCCTGCCTGAATAGACAAAAGTCCCTCAACGGTAACCTCTTTCATTATAATTTCTCTGGCATTATTATCTGACATCTTTGATGCAATTGGATTACAGATCCAGTTAGATATCAGTGAACCATACAATGTTGTAATCAGGGCAACTGCCATATTAGGTCCGATGGAAGATGCATCCTGTAAATCCTTCAACATATTAATCAGACCAATCAGGGTACCAATCATACCCCAGGCCGGAGCTAATTCTCCCCACTTTTCCCAGAAGCCGATTACTTTCTTATGCCGGTCCTCAATGCAGCCCAAATCTGTTTCCAGAATTCCACGCACCAGTTCCGGGTCAGTTCCATCTACTACCAGCATAACTCCTTTTTTCAGAAAGTCATCATCAATATCATTCGCTGCTTCTTCCAATGCAAGAAGCCCCTCTTTTCTGGCAATATTTGAAAGATTAATGATATTTCCAATAATCTCACTCGGGTCATTCTTATGTAACTTAAAAGCATTTCCCGCTGACTTAAAGCCATTAATGAAATCTGCCATACTGTTACATGCCAGAACACCAGCAATAGATCCTCCAATCGTAATAACAGCGGATGGGAAGTCCATATATGTATTCCATATTGCCGATACACCTGCACTTTGAATAATTCCAAATAAAACCATTGCAAGTCCCATCAAGGTACCAATAAGTGATGCTATATCCAATTTATCCACCTACATTTCTATAAAATTATGGGAACACCATTCTTTTGAAAATGGTCCTTGTTACCCACATTATTTTAGAAACAATTCCATTTTCTATTATACCATATATAGGGGAACTATCAAATATAGTCCCCCTATATGTACTGTTTTTATATTATTTTTCGCTATATCTGACTATTTTTATTATCGTTTCAGATTAATCAACTCCTCAAGAAGCGTATCGGATGTAGTAATTACTCTTGAGTTTGCCTGGAAACCTCTCTGCGTGGTAATCATCTCGGTAAATTCAGAAGCCAGGTCTACGTTGGACATTTCCAGTTCTCCGGAATTCATGGTACTTCCGTTTGAAGTAATTTCGACACCAATTCCATCAAATTCACCGGAGTTTAAAGTAGTACGGTAGCAGTTATCTCCTACTTTTTCAAGTCCGGCTGCATTTGCAAAGCGGGCAGATGCAATCTGGCCCAAAAGAACAGTATTACCATTATCGTAAGAACCGTAAATTTTACCATTGGTATCTACAAATACACCGGTTAATGCTCCAAGCTTCTTACCTGTTCCGGTTGTTCCATCAATTGCTCCCGCATCCATTCCAACAGTAGATGTTCCACCATTATTAGAATTCTTACACTGTGTAAAATCAATGGAAATATTTTCAAACTGGTCGCCTAACTGTTTCATGTTCAATGTGACTGAGCCGTTAGTGCTGTCACCCACGGAAACAAATTTACCTTTTCCAGTACCAGTATCAAACTTCAGTTCGTAATTTACTGCTGTTGCTTCAATAGTAGGTGGATTACCATCAGTAATGCTGTTGATGGTTGCACCAGGCTGTAACCCGGTATAAATATCAGAAAGTGATACGTCCGTTACTGCTTCGTATCCTTTTACTACACCACCGGCTGAAGTAATTGCACGATATACTTTGCTGTCATACTGTCCGGTAGCGGCATTCTGTGTTGTATTGATATAGTACATTTCACCACTGCTGTTACGGAACTGATGATATGTATTTCCGCCAAAGGAATTAGATGCTCCGGTATCTGTCCACTCTGTACTGATTGCATTGTAAGCAGTCTGTGCATTAGTAATTCCACCGCTGGCATTTGCTCCGAATACATCAGAAAGATTTCCACCATTTGCCAAAAACTCCTCTAAGATATTCTTATTGGAAGAATCATAAATAGCACTCAACTCAACGGTATAAGTTCCGGCATCGGTATCTACACCTTTGACTGCAAATTTTGCGGTATAGGAATATCCCAATGCATCGAAGAAATTCAAATTCATGGCATATCCACTTTCACTGGTTATTTCTGTACTGTTTTTATCTACAATACCACCACAAACTGCATTCGTTGTTGCTTCTGCCGGAGAAGTAAGATTGCTTTCCTGCATGATACGAAGTGCAGATACCTGGTCTTTTTTAATCTGTCCGGTGGTCGGGTCTACCTGCCATCCCATAACATTGTATCCGGTAGATGTCATGGCAAGATTTCCTGAGCCATCGATATAGAAAGAACCTGCTCTGGTAAAAAGATTTTCAGTACCGTTGCTTACAACAAAGAAACTTGTTGTATTACCCTTGTCTGTAATTCTTAAGTCAAATGCTTTTCCGGTTGTCTGGGCTGCTCCACCGGAAGTAATGTCGATGGAAGTAGAACCTGTTGTTACACCAAGACCAATCTGCTTGGCATTAATTCCACCGGTTCCGGTTGTTGCATTTGCTCCGGATGCACCGGAAATTGTCTGATACATAATCTCACTGAATGTTACACTGGACTCTTTAAATGCCACGGTATTTACATTGGCAATATTGTTACCGATAACATCCATCTTTGTCTGATGTGTCTTAAGTCCTGACACAGCAGAATACATTGATCTCATCATAATGAAATGACCTCCTAAATTTGATATCTGACGCAGAACCCATCTGTCAGTCAGGGTTCTCACAGCCTCCATAAGGTCCGGCTATGCTATTACTGCACCATCAATATTTGTAAAAACATTATTTTCTGATTCATTCTGGTCCATTGCTGTTACAACTGTCCTGCTCGGTACATTTACAATGAATGCCAGCGAATCAACTACTACTAAGGATTCTTTGATTCCTTTCTTCTCAGCCATCTCCACACCCGCTTCCAAGCGTTCACTCTGCTGGTCTGAAAGACTGATATTCCGGGTAGACAACCGCATGCTTGCATGCTTCGAAAATTTCACCCCGGAAACATCTGCTGCTTTTTGCTTTTCTTTTAATACCTCCGCAAAAGAAGCTCCCTGCTCCGGCTGCGTTTTATTACTCTTCGAAGAATTGAGATACTGGTCTGCTACCTGTTCAATGGAAGTGAATTGATTTGCTATCTTATTCATGCTTTCATCTCCCTAATAACCTTCCGTGGTTTACTCTGCTTTCCCTGTTTCTTCTGTATCTTTTTTGTCTTCTGTACCACCGTTACCTTCTGTCTTATCACCGTTTTCTCCGGCAGCGGCCTGTAACTGTTTCATTCTCTCTTCGAGTTTCGTTAACTTATCAATATCACTCTGTGCAATAAATGACTTCTGATAACTGGTCATGCTGTCATATGCTTTCCGAAGGTTGGTCAGTGTACCTGCATTGTCCAGTGTAAGCTGGTCAACAGACGGTAATGACGCAATTGCAAGTGAAAATGATTTTGCAAGGCTGATTGCATCCATGTAACTGTCGTCCATAACAGAATATAAATCGTCAATGGAGTAAAGGTTATTATTTACCATAAGATAAGTCTTATTGTTCTCATGGATTACACTGTCTACTGTTCCGGTAACATCGGATGTCTCTCCTGTTGCAGAAGATGTAACACGAAGTACTACCTGTTTTCCCACCAGTGAATTTGCTTCCATCTCCTGTAAGGATGCCTGCATATTCTGGGTTTCCTCTAACTGTGAAAAAGTTGCCAGCTGTGAAATATACTCTGTATTATCTGTTGGTTCCAATGGATCCTGATATTTCATCTGTGCTACTAACAGTTGTAAAAATGCATCTTTATCCAGACTACCTCCGGATTTTTTGGAAGTAGAGGATGAGGAATTTGATTCTGCACTGGTATCCACAACCTCACCATTTTTTATAAGCTGTGTTATCATTTTGTGCTCCTTTCTACGCTGTTACATCCATGGTATTTCCATGGTCTTTCATAATCTGGGCTGCCAATGCTTCTTCTTCATTCATAAGCCCGGATAACTCGTCCAATTCTCCACGGAACAATCTTCTTCCGGCTGTTCTTCCAGATTCTTCTCTCTGACTGCCCTGCTGTTCTTCTCCAGCTGCATTCTGCTCTAAGTTCCGTTCAAATTCATGACTTGCTATTGTAACTTCGACTGCATCTACTTTGATTCCCTGCTGGTTTAAACTGGTTCGAAGGTCTGCAATCTGTGCTTCCAAAGCGGTCTTTACTGTTTCACTGCTTACTGCCAGTTCTGCAGTTATATTTCCTTCTTTGGTTGCTGCAATGTGTAAATATACTTTTCCGAGATTTTCCGGATTCAGCTGCATCTCAATGGATGAATTTTCTGGGGAGAGATTCACTTTTGCGAATTCTGTAATCTGGTTCATAATATCCTGCACATCAATGGTTGTACGGGATGCCACCTTATTTACCTCTTCCGGTGCTGCAGCAAGCTGTTCTGCTCTTACCTGGAATTCCATATTCTGCGCATGTTCATTTACACTGCTCTCTTTCGTTTTCTGTGACTGGGCTGCTGGCTCGCCCATTTCACCGGACGCATTCTCTGATACATTGTTTTCAGTCTGTGCATCCTCTGACGCATTCACCTGAATTACCGGCGTTGCATCTTCTGTCTCTTCTTCCGGCTGTACATTCTGTGTTTCTTCTGTAGTATGGGTCATCTGAACTGTAGCTGCCATTACTGTTGTATCCTGTGAAGTAATTGTCGCATCAGTCTGTGGAGCCATTTCCTGTACGCCGCCATCTGCCATATCCACTGTTTCGTTAAAATCCGCTGTCAGTTCTGCCAACTGATTCTGTAATGCTACCCACTCATCCTTAGAAATTCCAAGTGTCTCACTTAAGTTCTGAACCAACGCATCTGTATTCTGCATAATATTTGTGAATTCTTCACTCATAAGCAGTGAACAGGCATCCTCAGTTCCTGTCAGTTGTGTCACAAGCTGTGAAAGGCTTGCCGGGTTCAGTAAATCCATCCACTGCAATCCCAGTATAGACATAGCATCTTCTACCTGCTCATCCGAAACGCCAAGTTCATCTTTCAGAATTTCTTTTACACCAGTTTCAAATGCATCCTTTGTGTCTTCCAGTTGATTCTGCAGCTCTTCCACTTTCTGTGTAGGAGAATTCTCCTTTACATTCAGTTTCTTTGTGCTGTCTGCTACAGCTGCCGGCTGTGTGGTTGTTGCTGCAGGTTCTTTTCCTACCGGATTTCCACTGGTAAGCTGCTGGTTTCCATAACCGGATGTTTTCTGTTCCATCACAGAAGCAAAGCTTGCCTGTGCAGTTGCACATAACCCTTTTTCCACAGTGCTCGTCACTTTGGAAAGTCCTGTGTCTAAAGTTCCAGGGGTTGATACCATTCCCGAAATCTTTGCACTCGTCATGTATTCTTCCTCCTTTCTTCTTTATTCAATTTTATTTATTCTGAAGGATTCATGATTTCTGTCACCTTTGCGGCTGTATCAGAATTCATTTTCCCTAGAATATCAGCTCTTGACTGCGCATCCATATTTTCCAATATCTGTGCCACCAGATTCAGATTATCTGTCATGGTGTCAAATATGGCTGCTGCTTCCTTCGGTTTCATCTGGGAATAGCCCTTAACATAATCAGATATCTTACTGTCTGTCTGCTGCTGTTCCACTACCTGTTTATACAAAAGTTCCGCATTATCCGGATCAATGCTCTCATAATATTCCTTATATTGTTCTATATCGGGTGCCTGGTCCGAAAAAACAACCTCATTATAAAATTTTTCTTTTTCTTCTTCAAAAGCAGCCTCATTTGCTTCATATTCTTTCAGCTTCTGGGACTGTGCTTCCAAATCCGCGATATAAGCACTGTTTTCACTGCTCCCCTGCTGTGCCTGTGCCAGTTCCTGCTCCAGTTCTTTTATGTAAGCTACCGCTTCATCCATATTCTTATATGGATAATCCTCTTCCGTAGAAAGATTGTCCTCAGAGTCCGGTAAAATCCGGTTGACATACGGAATATCTTTTAATAGTGGACGCATTACCGTAGAGCCAAATCCTCCAACATCCCATTTAATCAGCAGTGCCAGTATTGCCAGCCATACAATAATGATGACCAATGTTACCAGAGCAACTGCCAGTTTTGAAGAACTGCCTTCCTCTTCTTCTGTATTTTCCAAATCAGTTTCCATGTTCTTTGCAGCCTTTTTTTCTGCCTTCTTTCTTGCCTTCTCCGCTTTCTTTGCTGCTTTCTTATCCATTTCTTCTGCCATCGTTACACCACCTGTCTATTTTTTCGGTCTGCCATAGCTATAGCTTACCAGTTCGTCTACTACCTTGTTATCTTCCTGCGCCAGTTGTTGTTTGAAATCTTCAAAATCCTTTTCCCGTAGTTTTTCCTGCGTCTTTCGCTCTTTCATAACTTCTTCCAGTTTCTGCCTGGCGGCTTCCACATTTTTCTCTGCTACCTGCACCTGCATCATCTGTCTTCGAATCAACACCTTCATGCTTTCAATTGCCTGTCTGCATTTTTTTATTTCCAGCAAATCTATTTTGCCTTCAACCAACTCTTTTGCCCGGTTATCATATGCATTCTTCCGCTCAAAGAGTTTTAAAAGCTTTGCCTCTTCTTCCCGGAGTGCTGCATTTGCCTGGCTGTATGCAATCTTTGCCTGACTTTCCAGTTTTAATTTAATATCTAAAATATTCTGCATCCGGTAAATAAATTTTGCCATATCTCATTCCTACTTGAATACATCTTCCAACAATGTCAATTCTTCTTCAAATGTAAATTTTTCATCAGTCCTCTGACACAGAAACTCATTGACCGCTTTTATCTTAGAAACCGCATAATCAATTTCTTCATTGGAGCCGCTCTTATAAGCGCCAATATTAATCAAATCTTCTGCTTCCTGATAGGTTGCCAGTACATTTTTCAGCTTTCCTGCCACCGCCTTATGCTCCGCCGAAACAATGGAACTCATTACACGGGAAATACTCTGCAAAATATCGATTGCCGGATAATGATTCTTATGTCCTAATTTTCTGGATAACACAATATGTCCATCCAGAATACTTCTTGCTGTATCGGTAATCGGCTCATTAAAATCGTCACCGTCTACCAGCACCGTATAAAGTCCGGTAATAGAACCTCTTTCTGCTGTTCCTGCCCGCTCTAATAATTTCGGCATTTCCGAATACACGCTTGGCGGATATCCACGGGTAACCGGTGGTTCCCCGGTAGCAAGTCCGATTTCTCTTTGCGCCATGGAGAATCGGGTCAGTGAATCCATCATCAGCAGCACATCTTTTCCCTGATCCCTGAAATATTCTGCTACAGCTGTTGCAGTTTTGGCTGCTTTATTACGAATCAATGCCGGTTTATCTGAAGTTGCCACAATTACCACCGAACGGCGCATACCTTCTTCGCCAAGGTCCCGTTCAATAAATTCTCTCACCTCTCTGCCCCGCTCTCCAATCAGGGCAATTACATTGATATCCGCTTTGGTATTTCTTGCAAACATACCAAGCAGGGTACTCTTACCAACTCCGGAACCCGCAAAAATTCCAATACGCTGTCCCTTTCCAATGGTAATTAATCCATCCACCGCTTTAACTCCCAGTGGTAATACCTCACTGATGATTTCACGCTTCATCGGATCTGGTGGTGGGGCTTCAATCGGATATTCCTTATCGGTATGAATCTCATCCACATCTGTCGGTCGTCCAATTCCATCCAGAATATGGCCTAAAACCTCATCTCCCACCAAAACAGACAAAGGATGTCCCGTATTTGCTACGATACATCCAACACCCAGACCTTCAATACTGTCAAAAGGCATCAATAACAGCCGGTTATCCTTAAAACCGACTACCTCTGCCATGACATATTCTTTTTGCTCTCTATCCCGATATATTTTACACAAATCATTCAGTTTTGCTTCCGGTCCGATAGATTCAATGGTAAGACCTACTACCTTAGACACTCTTCCAAGGCAGGTATAATATGTCTTATCCGAAAGTAACTGATATTTTTCCAAATCACATGTCACTCTTTTTTCCTCACATACACAATGACTGTATATCACGAATCAGATTATCCAGCTGTACATCCATTCCACACTCAAACACTCCTGTATCTGTCTCTATGATACATTCTCCTTCAGTCATGGAATGAATGGTAACTAAATCCAAAGTTGCATTCTGTCCCACGCATTCTAACAGCTCCTGTTTATGTTCTTCCAGATATGCTGCCTGTTTCGGACCTGCTTTGATTGTAAATTCTTTCGGTCCGTCAATGGATTCCATTGCCCGTTTTACAAGATAAAGTACAATCTCATCCTTATCATGGAACTGCACATGGAAAACATGGGAAACCACATCTGTAATTGTATGTACAAGCTTCGGTTCCAGTTCCCGCATCTGTTCCAGATAAGAATCCTGCAGCTGCTGTTCCCTTTTTCCAATGCTCTCTAACTTTGCATCATAAACCGCAGCACCTTCCTGCATTCCCTGTTCCAAACCTTCTGCCTGTCCCTGTTCCTGTGCCTGCTTACGAATTTCGTCTGCTTCCTCCCGGGCTGCTTTTCGGATTTCGTCTGCTTCGGCATTTGCCTGTGCTAAAATTTCTTCTGCTTTTTCCTTTGCCTCTGCTTCATAATCAATTGTTTCCACCTGCGGTGCAGCAATTCCTTCTACAAATCCACCTGACTCTGCCTGTGGCTGTTCCGGTTCTCTTGTCTTTGCAAGAGCCCGGGACTGTTCTTCTAAAATACGATACGCCAGCGTATTGGAATTAATCACGCGGCTCTCAGATTCATTCGTGATAAAACGCTGTTTATATAAATTAGACAATAATCTCATCACCTCCGCCACGGGAAATTACAATTTCTGCGGAGTCTTCCAGTTTACGAATAATACCAACAATCTTCTGCTGTGCTTCTTCTACATCCTTCATTCTTACCGGACCCATGAATTCCATATCTTCACGAATCATGGCAGCAAGACGTTTGGACAGGTTCTTAAAGATAACATTCTGAACCTCTTCGTTGGCACCCTTCAGTGCAACAGCAAGGTCATTGTTGTCCACATCACGCAGCACACGCTGGATTGCACGGTCGTCCAGCAACAGGATGTCTTCGAACACAAACATCTTCTTGCGGATTTCGTCTGCAAGTTCCGGCTCTTCGATTTCTAAGGATTCCATAATATGTTTCTCTGTTCCACGGTCTACCGTATTCAAAATACCAACGATAGCATCTACACCACCCACAATTGTGTAATCCTGATTGATCAGGGAAGAAAGTTTTCTCTCTAACACACGCTCTACCTCTTTGATTACATCTGGTGAAGTCCTGTCCATCTTGGCAATACGTTTTGCAACATCTGCCTGTTTCTCCGGTGTCAGGGCTCCTAAAATCATTGCAGACTGTGCCGGTGACAGATATGACAAAATCATGGCTATGGTCTGTGGATGCTCGTCCTGAATAAAGTTCAACACCTGACTTGGATCTGTCTTTCGTACAAATTCGAACGGACGAACCTGAAGGGATGCTGTCAGTTTTGTAATAACCTCCTGTGCCTTGTCGCTGCCTAATGCCTTATCCAGGAGTTCTTTGGCATAGCCAATACCACCTTCTGCAATATACTGCTGTGCAAGGCATACCTGATAGAATTCGTTTAATACGCTTTCTTTGGTCTGTGGTGACACGCTTCTGGTATTTGCAATCTCCAGTGTCAGTTCTTCTATTTCATCTTCTTTTAAATGTTTGAAAATACTGGCCGACTTCTCCGGTCCTAATGCTATCAGCAATATTGCCGCTTTCTGAATGCCATTATATTCTTCTGTTCCCATTTATTCCCACTCCTCATTCAGCCAGTTACGAAGCAACGACGCAACAGCCTCCGGATTTTCATCTACGAATTTTTCAATCAGGACACGAATCTCTGACTTCTCATTGTAACCAATATCTTCCAAATCTTCCTGTTCTGCCTGCTTGGTTGTCTCAAGCAACGATTCTACAGAAAGCTCCGGTTCAATCTCAGTTTCTTTTTCTTTTCTGGTACTGCGGAATACCACATATCCTAACAGTGCAAAAATCAGAACCGCAAGAATAATCTGCAGGTAATCCTGAAAGCCTCTGCCGCTGCCCTTAGAATATTCAAACATCGGAATATCATAGCTGACAATCGAAATATTAGATGCCGGGATACCGGTTGCATTGGATACCATAGTATAAAGATCCTGATCTACCGTTCCCTTTACCCGGTTGTTATTCTGTGTTACAAATTCATCAAAGGTCATATTGTCCAGAGTACCATCTGCTTTTAAGGTATCCTCATTATAAGTCACATAACGGGCTACCGTTACAGATATGGATGACTGGTCATATTCTATATCTCCTACAGAGCCAATGGTCTGGGTGTTCTTTTCATCCAGTGCACGGTCAATGGAATCATCTGTAACAGAGCTTTCTGATGTGCTTCCATCCGGAAGTACATAAGTTGTTCCATCTCCATTAGAGTCTGTTCCCGGTGTTCCCGACGTACCACCGGTTGAGTCTGACTGATAACGGTCCTCATGGGTAATCAGTCCTTCATCCCTGTCTCCCTGCGCAGAATAATTTGTCTCATTAGTCGTAACCTGATCAAAATTCAGCTTTAAATTTAATCCTACATCAATCGTATCATAAAGGTCTGTTCCCTTAATCACATCTGTAACAGCCTTCTTCACCTGTGTTTCTTTCTTTGTCTGATAACTGAGCTGTGTGCTGGCAGTTCCGATTGCTGTACTCTCTTCTCCACCCGCAAATAAAAGGTTGGAATTAGAGTCAATAATCGTAATATTATCCGTGGAAGAATTGCCAATCTCAGTTGCTATATATCTTGCTAAAGATGCCGCCTGGTCTTCGGACATCTCTCCGTTCAGTTCCAGCTTAACGCTGGCATAAGACTCCTGATTTCTTGTAACTAAGGTTCCATCATCTTCCGGAATATTTAAGTTAACATCTGCCGACTTAATCAAATCCATATTTTCCAGTTCTTTTGCAAATTTATCTTCCAAAAAAACCTGATACCGTTTACTCTTATCAGCTTCCGTTGTGCTGATACTGCCGCTTAATGCATCATCAATGGTAAATCCGTTTGTCGGAATACTGTTTGAGCCAAGCAAAATATTTGCATCTGCCTGATTCTTTGCATTTACCGAAAAAGTCATTCCATCAGAAGAAACCTCATAATCTATGCTGTTTCCATCCAAAAGGTCTTTTACAGATGATGCCTGCGTTGCATCCTCACAGGTTATCAGCTGAACCATCGTAGGTTTGGTCATCACGACAGCCAGTATCACCAATGCAAGAATTACTACAGCCGTAATACTGATAAGAAGCGTCTTCTGCTTTGTTGTAAACTTCAGCCACCACTCTTTTATTTTTTCTAATATTGCTTTCAATCTGTCTGGCATAATCTACTCATCCTACCTATACTAAATCTGCATGTTCATAATTTCTTTATAAGCATCTATTACTTTATCCCTTACTGCAACTGTATAGGATAATGCAATGTTTGCCTTTTCCTGTGCCACAAGCAATTCATGGGTATTGGTCGATTCTCCCAATGCAAATTTAATTTCCTCTTCCTCTGCATTGTTCTGATAATTATTTGTTTCCTTCACCATGTTCATTGCCGTTGCAAGAATATTATCAAAGCTTTCCGCACTGTTTGACTGCTGTGTTGCAGCTGCATTCTGTGTATTAAAAACATCTGACGAAACTCCTGTTAATACATTAACATTCATCGTTTATCTCACCTTTCCAAATATCTTTTATGATTTACCAATCTGTAATCCCGCCTGTGCAATCTGTTTGCTTGCATCAAAAGCTGTTACGTTCGCCTCATATGCTCTGCTGGCATCAATAAGATTTGTCATTTCTGTTACTATATTCACATTCGGATATGACACATAACCATTTTCATCCGCATCCGGATTGGATGGGTCATATTCCATAGTAAAATCAGTAGAATAATCTTCTGTCACTGAAGAAACCTTTACTCCGTTTCCCACATAGCCTTCCCGGGAATCAGAAAGCACTTTGCTGAACGGAGTTACGCCTTTTTCCGAAAAAGTTACGATTTTTCTGCGGTAAGGTGTTCCATTCTCTGTACTGGTTGTATTTACATTTGCTACGTTCTCAGAAATGGTATCCATACGAAAACGCTGCGCCGTCATACCGGACGCACTGATATCAAACGACTGAAATAATGCCATTCTTTATTCCTCCCACACAATTTTATTTAATAACGGTTTTATACCGTGATATTTCCTGACTGATACTGTTGGTCAATCCCAGATAACGGATTGTTTCTGAGGCAAGCTCTACATTCTCCTGCTCCGGGTCAACATTGTTGCCGTCCAGGCGGTAAGAATAAGAGGCATTGTCGATATATGTCTTTGCATTCAGATGGTCCATATGGATATTTGCCACCTTGTCATCCAGTGAAACATATTTGCTTTTGCCCAGTTCGGATTCCAATGTACTTTCAAAATCCAAATCCCGGCGTTTATATCCAGGTGTATCAGCATTTGCAATATTATTTGATATTAACTGTTCTCTTTCCCAGCTCGCACTTGCGGCCTTATTCAACACATTCATATAGTCAAACGCATTTGAACTTATCATACTGCACCTCCATAGTTATCCATATTGTTATCGCATCATATTTTATTATAAATAATCTTGTAAAAAACACAAGTATTTTTTTCTTATTTTTACATTATCTAGTGTTTTTTTTCAATTGGCTACACAATATAAAAGGGATTTACAGCTTTTTTCCACTATAAATCCCTTTATTCGATGCACCATCCGTGTGCTCTTCTTTATATTCTGTTTGTTTATATTTCTATGGTTAATCTGCCTTTCGTATTCTGGCAAGTTCATCAAACACCACATCATTTACAACTTTGATATAAGTTCCCTTCATTCCGGAAGAACGGGATTCGATGACTCCTGCACTTTCGAACTTACGCAATGCATTTACAATAACGGAACGTGTAATTCCTACACGATCTGCAATTTTGCTGGCTACAAGAATACCTTCTGTTCCGTTTAACTCATCAAAAATATGAGTAATTGCCTCTAACTCTGAAAAAGAAAGTGTGCTGATTGCTGAACGCACAATCTGTACTTTTCTGGTCTCTTCCGCATTTTCCTCATTCACAGAACGCATCATTTCCAGTCCGACAACCGTTGTTCCATATTCACTGAGAATAATATCATCAATGTCATACTGGTTATCATAACGATATACAAACAATGTTCCTAACCGCTCACCAGCAATATCAATCGGTGTAATAATTGCAGAATATTTCTTAATATCTGATTCAAATCCTAATGTTTCCAGATTGACGTTTTCCTTTGTGGAAAGAATTCCAAGCAGTCTTTCATTCAGCATAGAATCAATAAACCCGCCTACTTCATCAACAATCAGTTCATGAATCTCATCAATTCCACGGCACTGGCTGCTTCCGAGTACCTTTCCTTTTTTACTGATAACAAGGATATTGGAATCCAATATCTCTGTCAAAACCTCACAGATATCATTGAACACAACCTTTGACGAATTATTATTGTGCAAAAGCTTATTTATTTTTCTTGTTTTATCCAACAGCTGAACGCTCATACTTATATCCTCCACGCTATATTCAGAATAACTAGACTGTTTAATATTTTATCATGTTTATTCTGATAATTCAAGGATTTGAATTGTACTTTTAATTCTTTTCATCCCTTTTTGGTTTTTCCTCTGAAAAGCCACACTGCTCATTGGAACAGGCAAGCTTATTGCCCTTTTCTACCATATAACTTCCGCACTTCGGACATTTCTCAGATGACGGCTTTGCCCATGACATGAAATCACATTCCGGATTATTCTCACATCCGTAATATCTTCTGCCCCTCTTGGTTTTACGTAGTACAATATCTTTGCCGCATTTCGGGCAGGCAACACCAATCTTCTCAAAATACGGTTTGGTATTACGGCACTCCGGGAATCCAGGACACGCCAAGAATTTACCATGCGGGCCGTATTTAATTACCATATTTCTGCCGCACTCTTCACAGATTACATCGGTTACTTCATCTGCTATCTGCACTTTTTCCAGATCTTTTTCTGCCTTCTTTACTGCCTCATCCAAATCCGGATAGAAATTGCTTACTACTGTCTTCCAGTTTACGGTTCCCTCTTCCACGCTATCCAGCAGCGACTCCATATTAGCGGTAAAATGTTCGTCCACGATACTGGAAAATGCTTCTGTCATAATGGAATTTACTGCTTCACCAAGCTCGGTAACATAAAGGTTTTTATTTTCCTTAATCACATATCTTCTGGCAAGAATGGTGGTTATGGTCGGAGAATAGGTACTTGGTCTTCCAATTCCACGTTCCTCCAATGCCTTTACCAAAGATGCCTCGGTATAATGAGCAGGCGGCTGTGTAAAATGCTGTTTTTCATCCCATGCATCAAAACTTAATTCTGTATCTTTATCAATGGACTTAAGCATCACATTCTGTGTGCTCTTTTCCTCATCTTCATTGGTGTATACAGACATAAATCCTTCAAATACAAGCTTGGATGCTGCTACGGTAAAAAAGTATTTTCCAGCACCGATTTTTACGGATGTTGTCTCATATTTTGCATCACTCATACGGCTTGCAGTAAAACGGTTCCAGATTAACTGATACAGGCGGAACTGGTCTCTGGATAAAGATTCCTTTACCATTACCGGTGTTCTTGTAATATCAGACGGACGAATCGCTTCATGAGCATCCTGAATCTTGTTACTGCTCTTCTTTTCCTCTACATGGGAAGAAACATAATTTTCGCCATACTGCTCTGCAATAAAGCTGCGTGCCATAGCATCTGCTTCTTCTGAAATACGGACAGAATCTGTTCTCAGGTAAGTAATCAGACCAACCGTTCCGATTCCCTTTACATCCACACCTTCGTATAACTGCTGTGCTAAGCGCATGGTTTTCTGTGTGGAGAAATTCAATACCTTGGATGCTTCCTGCTGTAAGGTACTGGTGATAAACGGCTGTGGAGCCTTTTTATTACGTTCCCCTTTTTTCACATCTGTTACGGCAAATTTTTCTTTTTCAAGCTCTGCCATAATAGCATCTGCCTGTTCTCTTGAGGTGATATTCATTTTTTCTTTTGCTGTTCCGTAAAACTTTGCAGTTAACGGTTTCTTCTCACCTTTTACTTTCAGGCTGGCATCTAAGGTCCAGTATTCTTCCGGTATAAATGCATTGATTTCACTTTCACGGTCGCAGATCAAACGCAATGCCACAGACTGTACACGTCCTGCACTTAAGCCTCTTTTTACCTTTGCCCATAATAACGGGCTGATCCGGTAACCCACCATACGGTCTAACATACGGCGCGCCTGCTGGGCATTCACTAAATCCATATCGATGTCTCTCGGTTTTTTTAAAGAAGTTTTTACTGCATTCTTGGTAATCTCATTGAAACTAATCCGGTAAACCTTTTTATCAGAATTTGCCAGATTCAGTGCCTGATATAAATGCCAGGAAATTGCCTCTCCCTCACGGTCCGGGTCAGTTGCAAGATAAATGACATCTGCTTTTTTCACTTCTTTTCTTAATTTTGCAAGTACATCACCTTTTCCCCGGATGGTAATATACTTTGGTTCAAATCCGTGTTCTGCATCAAAGCCTAATGTACTCTTCGGTAAATCTCTCACATGTCCATTGGATGCATCCACTTCATAATTCTTCCCCAGAAACTTTTTAATTGTTTTAACTTTTGCCGGTGACTCAACAATAACAAGATATTTAGCCATAACCCTGCTCCTTTATTTTGTTCTCTCTATACGGTTATTCATGCATTTTTATATAATAATTCTTATATACTTCTTTGATAAAACCTGCATTTTCCAGCGTCAGCAGTATCTCACACATCCGGTCTACCGGTAGCTTTGTTTCTTCCAAAATCTGCTGGGCACTTTTCGGTTGCAAATCGAGAACACTATACACCACCCCTTCATCTTTTTCAAGTACCTTTTTTGAAAAAGCATTGGAAACTACTATATTGGCAAGATCAATTTCAAGATCCTTAAACCATTCCTCCGGAGACACTATGATGCCAGCCCCCTGCCGTATCAGGCGGTTACAGCCTCCACTTAACACATCTCCAACACGCCCCGGAAGTGCATAAATATCTTTTCCCTGCTCTAAGGCAAAGTCTGCCGTAATCAATGAACCACTCCGCTCCTTTGCTTCTATTACAACTACCACATCTGAAAACCCGCTGATTAACCGGTTCCGTTGTGGGAACAACTTTCCCAAAGGTTTTGTCTGCGGCATATATTCAGATAGAATTCCGCCTTTTTGTGTCATGGTCTGATAAAGCCTCTGATTCTGTCTGGGATAACAGTAATCTGCCCCGCATCCCATAACAGCATAGGTTTCTCCCTCTGCCGCCATGGCACCACTGTGGGCTGCTCCATCAATTCCTGCTGCCAGTCCACTGATTATAATGCAGCCTGCTTTTACTGCCAGTTCCGCCAGATGTTTTGCATAGTAACGACCGTATTCACTGCATCTTCTTGCTCCCACAATAGCAATACTTTTCTTATCTTCCGGTGGCAGACTGCCCTTATAAAAAATTCCATAAGGTGGCTTATTGATATATAAAAGACGTTTCGGATAGTTTTCATCCTCTCTTGTTACAAGATACAGTCCGCTTCTTTTTAAATTCTCCCATGCTTCTTCTAAGTTCCATGCTTTTTTATAGGTAAGAACAGACTTCACATCTGCTTCGGTAATGCCCGGAATCTGCATGAATTCCTTTTCTGACATGTCATATAAGACTCTTGCACTTCCGGCAAAACGAAACAGTTTTTCCACTTTTCCGGTTCCAATGTTTTCTGCCATCTGTGCCATACACGCCAGCCAGTATTTATATTTCATTCCATTTATCCCTCCCAGAATTTCTTATCTACATTCCGATAACAGACCGCCTCACTTAAATGTCTGGTTAGGATTTCATCTGAACCGTCCATATCTGCAATGGTTCTCGCCACCCGCAAAATTCTATGATAAGATCTGGCTGTCAATTCCAGCTTCTGATAAATGCTTTCCATATACTGTTTTTGTTTTGTCGATAATCTGCAATATTTTGTCAGTAATGCCGCCGGAATTCTACTGTTATAACGAATATTAGTTCCAGCAAACCTTTGCTGCTGCCGCTCCATAGCTGCAACCACCCTTTTTCTGATTTCTGCCGAAGTCTCCTGATACGGATTTTCTTTAATTAAATCCTGATATTCCACACGCTTTGTCTCTACACAGATATCAATTCTGTCCAATAAAGGCTGACTGATTTTCTTTAAATACTGTTCCACCATTCCTTTCGTGCAATGACAGCGGTTCAAATCCGGATAATATCCACATCGGCAGGGATTCATGGCAGCCACCAGCATAAAATCCGACGGAAATTCATAATTTCCGGCAAGCCTTGCAAGCTTTACACAGTGTTCTTCCATAGGCTGTCTTAAAATTTCCAAGGTTTCCCGCCGGAACTCCGCTAGCTCATCTAAAAAGAGCACACCATGGTGGGCGAGGCTGATTTCTCCCGGTCCCGGAACCATTCCACCACCTGCCAGTCCCTGTGGTGTTATGGTATGATGTGGATTACGGAAAGGACGTTCTGCCATCCATGCTTCACTTTCCGTCAAAAGTCCCCTTACACTGTATATTTTTGTTACCTCCAGGGCCTCCTCTTCTGTCATCTCCGGTAAAATACCCGGAATTCTCCTTGCAATCATTGTTTTTCCTGCGCCCGGTGGTCCAATCATCAGGAGATTATGTCTGCCGCTTACCGCAATCTCACAGGCTCTTTTCACAAACTGTTGTCCATTAATTTCTGAAAAATCCGGTACTTCTTTTCTCTTAACCTTTTTCTCATGCCCGATTTCTTCTTTCTCAGGCTCCCAGAATTTAATTTCATCATTAAAGCCTTTTATCACTTCTTCCAGTGTGTTTACACCAAACAGACGGATTCCTTTTACCAATGCAGCTTCTTTGGCATTTTCCACCGGCACCATACAGGCGTCCATCCGCTCCTGTGCAGCCTTTGTCACGATGGGCAATACTCCATGAATCGGTTTTATTCTTCCATCCAGTCCTACTTCTCCTACAATCAGAAGCTGTTCCAGCCTGTCTTTCGGAATAATCCCCATTGCTGCAAGCACTGCCACTGCTACCGGCAAATCAAAGGACGAACCGCATTTTCTTACATATGCCGGCGAGAGATTAATCGTAATCCGTTTTGGTGGGAGACGGTATCCACAATTTTTAAGGGCTGTCCGCACCCGCTCTCTTGCCTCCCGCACTTCTGCCGATAAAAATCCTACCATTTCAAACACTGGCATACCATCCGTCACATCTGCTTCCACGCGGATAGGAATGCTCTCAATGCCACGCACGATTGCCGTTGATACAATACTGTACATTAAATTTCACCTTTCTGTTTTGCAATTATTCTGTTTTTTGTAATTATTTCATTTTCTCTGTTCATTTTGTTTGTCCGGGATTTTTCTGCAGAAGAACTCTGCAATTTACATGAGCAGCCCCAAGATGGGTTATTCATCATTTATTTCGATAAAAAAGATGGACTCATCATATCATGAAATCCATCCTTTTCAAATACCAATTTAACACATTATAAAAATTTAATAATTGTAACCTTTTTCAAAATAAGCTTTCAGCTTCTCCAATGCCCTTTTTTCAATTCGTGAAACATAGGATCTCGAGATATTTAAACTTTTTGCAATCTCCTTTTGTGTCACCGGACAGTCCGTTTTCAAACCATAGCGCAGGTTTATGATAATCTGTTCCCGCCTGTTTAGAACCCGGGGCAGTATTTCATATAATGTCTTCACATTTCTGTCATACTCCATCTGCTCCACCACATCCGGTTCGTTATGCTCTACAATATCCAGTAAATGTATCTGGTTTCCCTCTTTATCTGTTCCGATTGGCTCATAAAGAGACACTTCCCTGGCAATTTTACGCTTACTGCGCAGATACATCAGAAGTTCATTTTCGATGCATCTCGCTGCATAAGTTGCCAGCTTATTTCCTTTTTCTACCCGGAAGGTATCGATTGCTTTAATCAATCCAATGGTTCCAATCGATATCAGATCTTCCATATCCTCTTCCACATTCTGATATTTTTTTACCACATGTGCTACCAGACGCATATTATGTTCTATCAGAATATGTTTTGCTTCAAGGCTGCCTTCCCCAAGCTGCTTTAAATATTGCTTCTCTTCCTGTATAGTCAATGGAGATAAAAATGTTTTCAATACAGCACCCTTAAAAAGCGATTTATTATATTCTATGCGTCTGCCAGGTTCTTCGTGCCTTTCCTCCTTTTTTTATCTCTATCCTTTTCTTCTGTGTCTTTTTCCTTTATAATTATCCTTATGAAGCGAATATTAGACTATACCATAACAAATGAATACAAAAACTATACGATAAGAGAATTTCTTACGGAAAAAGGATACCCGAAAGGGCTCCGGGCACATCTTTTCCGCACCAAAGATGTTCTTTTCCGAAACGGTGATACCGGGCACAGCAGTGACCGGCTGAAGGTTTCTGATAAATTAAAGATTATTTTAGAAGAATCTATGCCAAAAAGCTATCCCGCACCGGAAAACATTCCCCTTTCCATCCTCTATGAAGACGAAGATATTCTCGTTATCAATAAACCGGCACATATGCCTGTCCACCCATCCATGACACATTACGAGCATACCCTCTCCAATGCTGTCTTTTATTATCTGGGCAGCAAAAACGAAGCCGGTCCTTTCCGTTGCATCAACCGGCTGGATAAGGATACTACCGGTATCACAATCCTTGCAAAAAACAGTCTCAGTGGCGGTATCTTAGGCAGGCAGATGAATGAACGGAAAATCCACCGCACCTATCTTGCCATTGTCCGTGGTATTACCCCGGAATCCGGTACCATTACTGCGCCAATCGGCAGAAAGGAAGGTTCTGTATTAGAGCGTCAGGTAGATTTTGAGCAAGGTGAATACGCCTGCACCCATTACCGCAGACTAGCTGTGAAAAAAATTTTTCCAAAAAATACTTTTTCAAGGGAGCCTCTTTCACCGGATGCACTCTCCCTTATTGCTTTGCGGCTTGACACCGGCAGAACCCACCAGATTCGTGTCCATATGAGCTACCTCGGCTACCCTTTAATTGGAGATTTCCTTTATAACCCGGATTTTTCCCTGACAAAAAGGCAGGCTCTTCATGCCTGCCAGTTAAAATTCGAACATCCAATCACAAAGGAACAGCTCTGCTTTACGGCTCCACTTCCTGCCGATATGCAAATGCTGTTCCCTGAATTTCATGTTCCAAATCTGGACAATCTATTTTCGGATTAACGGATTCTTTCGGTAAGTCCGACTTTCTTCTGTACCTTACGCAAGGTCTTATTAGAATAATAAGCTGCTTTTTCGTCATTCATTTTAATCATGCTGTCAAGATAGGTCTTGTCTGCCATCAGTTCCCCATAACGTTTCTGCAATGGCTCTAACTCTGCAGCAACTGCCTCTCCTACTGCCAGTTTGAAATCACCGTAGCCTTTTCCGTCAAATTCTTTTTCGGTTTCTTCTCTTGTCTTACCGGTTACACAACCATAAATATCAATCAGATTACTAATGCCCGGTTTATCTTCACGATATACAATTTCACTGCCGGAGTCGGTTACTGCACGTTTAAATTTGCGGATAATGGTATCTTTATCATCTAAAAGGCGGATAGTTGCATTCGGATTCTCATCGGACTTTGACATCTTTTTCTCCGGCTCCTGCAGACTCATAATCTTTGCACCTGCTTTTCCGATATATGCCTCCGGAATTGTAAATACATCTCCGTAAATAGCATTAAAACGCTGTGCAATGTCTCTGGTGATCTCAAGATGCTGCTTCTGGTCTACTCCAACCGGAACCACATCTGCCTGATACAATAAAATATCAGCCGCCATTAATACCGGATAGGTATAAAGACCTGCATTGATATTATCTGCATGCTTTGCAGCCTTGTCCTTAAACTGTGTCATACGGTTTAACTCTCCCATATAAGTAAAGCAGCCTAATATCCAGCTTAATTCTGCATGTCCGGATACATGGGACTGATAATAAATACAGTTTTTCTCCGGGTCTAATCCTGCCGCTACATATAATGCATAAAGAGAACGGGCATTTTTGCGGAACTCTGCCGGCACCTGTCTTAAGGTAAGGGAATGTAAATCCATAACACCATAGATACATTCATATTCATCTGTAAGATTTACCCAGTTTTTCAATGCTCCCAAATAATTTCCAAGGGTAAGGGTTCCTGTTGCCTGCATTCCACTATATAAAATCTTCTTTCCGTCTAACATTTATTTATCCTTCTTTCTTTTATTTTTCAATACTTCATATCGAATATATGCATAAGTCTCTTCTTCGCCGCATTCTGCCAGCATATGAAGAAGGCACTCTAAAAGTTCTCTTGATTCCTCATGAATAATATGATACTGCTTTCCATGTTCGTAATAAGCCAGAGGACTTTCGTCGGTATATTTTTCTCTCTGGTAATTCCTGCTTGCTGCCACCCGGTCAATAAACATCTCAACAACATATTTTGTTGGCATCTTCATTCCAGTAATTCCGGTGCATTTATCCGGTCCGTAATCAATCCAGTATTCCATATGATGCTTGTTTCTGCCCTTATGGTGCAGCCAGGCTGCGGAATACCCCTTATCCTCACGTTCGGCATTGTTGGGACTCATATTTCCCTGAAAATACTTACAGCCCACTAAAAATTCCGTTGGTGAATATTTCGACAAATCATGCAATAAGCCCTGGCGGTAAAGTCCAACTTTAAAACAGCCTTTCATGACCAACATCTTGTGATGATTAATTGTGCAAAAATGTTTCCATGCTTTCATCTTACTTTATTTCCCTATTAATATCTGAATGGACATCCCGGCAATTTCTACCTGGACTGCATCCATTTTCATTTCTTTCTCCAGAAAACCATTTTCATTTCCTGTATCCATTACTTTATACCATTTTTTACTTTTTGGCAATTTCGGAAGTGCAAGGAACTGTTTTCCGGTGTGAAAATTATATGCCACATAAATCATTTCCTCACAATCCGCATACAGTCCGCAATAAAGCATCCCAACCGACTGGCGGTTCGGGCTAAATCCCACAGTCCATGCACTATCGCAGTGAAAAGAAAGATCCGGATATCCCAGTCCCTTATAATCATTCATCCGCATCGGCTCTTCCATCCGAAGAACCGGGTGTGCCTTACGAAAGGCTGTCATTTCCTTTACAAACTGTTGTAAGGATGCATATTTCTTATCATTTTTCCAGTTTACCCAGCCAACCGCATTATCCTGGCAATATGCATTATTATTTCCCCTCTGGGAATTACCAATCTCATCACCGGCAGCAAGCAGTGGAATACCCTGTGCTAAAAATACTGCCGTAATCGCATTTCGAAGCTGTTTTTTACGCAGGCTTTCTATATATTTTTTGCGGGTTGGTCCTTCTATGCCATAGTTGTCGCTGTAATTCCAGTCATTTCCATCAGCATTGTTTTCCCCATTTGCTTCATTATGTTTCTCACTGTACATAAATACATCTGCCAGTGTAAAACCATCATTAGATGCTGCATAATTCACAAATCCGGCATATTTCTTCTGCTTACGCATCTGGTTTACAAAATCGGTAAGACAGATTTCCTTATGATTTAACATTTTCCGCAACGGATAATAAAATTCATCCCGGTAAACAAATAAATGCGGATATGCATAATCCTGTTCCAGCAAATCCTCCGGAATCGTATCTGCAAACAGCTTACTGCGGCACAAAATCAAATCCTGTGCCATAGCACGAACCGGAAGATTTGCTCCCATCAGACGGAATCCATCCACATGATATTCCATCACCCAAAAGCGCAGGGCTTCTAACATCAGATTCTGATTGATGGTATCAGGAAAATAAATTTCCATAATACATTCCATGTCATTTTTATGCAATGCCTTAATTAATGATTTCAAGGCATGCTCCGGCTGTCTGCTTTTGGTAAATGCAGCCTTCGGCGCAAAATAATTGCCTTCGGTATAGCCCCAGCAATTTATCTTCTCAACTTCCGGCAGCTTCTTTGTATCCGTCTTCTGTTCTTCCTTCCAGGTCACATAATCCGGCAGTTCACAGGTTTCCGGTATCATCAGCTCTTCAAATTCATAAAAAGGCATAAATTCAACGGTTGTAACGCCCATATCACGAAGATATCCTATCCGGTTCTCTACTGCTTCAAAAGTTCCTTTTCTTGCTCCGCCATTACTACCCTCCATGGTAAAATTTCTCACATGAAGTTTGTACATGACCATATCCTTTTTGGCAATTTCCGGTGCCACATCCTCTTCCCAGTCAAAAACATCTGTGGAGAAACCGCTTTTCACCTGATAATCCATACCAAAGCGTTCCTTTTCTCCCCACTTTTCCCTGCCTACAATTCTTCTGGCATATGGATCTGTCATAACCTTACCGTCTATTTCAAAATTATAATCAAAAGAAGCCGGTTCAATGCCCATTACCATAATTGAGCGCAGTGCACCCACATAGTAAGTATCCGGAACCGGTATTTTTCCAATTTTCCCTGTTTTCTTTTCATACAGTACAATACTGCATTTCTGCTCTTTTCTCCCCTCAAAGGTAAATACAACCCCATCACTACGCACAACTGCTCCCATGGTTCTGTAATCGCCTTCCCGAACATTGTATTTCATTTCATCATCCTGCACTTTCCTATATTCAAGTCTCTTGAAAAGATTATAACACGATTCATTGACAATTGATATGTAAATTTTTATAATTATAGTGTAGTGTATTGTTAATTAGTGATATAAGAGGTATATTCATGCATACAGTTGCAACAAAGGATTTACACCCTGGCATGGTGACTGCCACTCCTGTCATGAGCAGGCATGGGCAGATGATTGTAGAAGCACACAAAATGCTGACAACTCAGATGATTGCACACCTTGAGTTTTACGGAATTGAGAGTGCCAGAATAATAGACGGTGCTCTGCCTGTTGATGCCATTCAGTCAATGGCTGAAGAAAAGGAAGCAGTTGACCGGTATTCTGAACGGGTAAGAAACAGTAAAGAATTCAAAGTTTTTAAAGCAAATTACGAAAAAAAAGTACCTTTTTTAGAAAAATCCATCAATGATTTTGTCACAAAAAACATTCCTTTAGATCAGGAGGCTCTTTTATCCTGCGCTTTAGATCTTTTTGCCAGACATTCCACTACAATTTCCATGTTCGATATGTTGCACAATATGCGCAAAATTACCGATTCCACTTATGCCCACAGTCTGAATGTTTCTTTAATCAGCCGAATGATTGGTATGTGGCAGGATTATAATGCAGATGATTTAGAAACTCTGACTCTGGGTGGTCTCTTACACGATATAGGAAAAAGTAAAATTCCACCTGAAATCATTAACAAGCCAGGGCGCCTGACCCCGGAAGAATATGAACTGGTGAAAAAACATTCCGAATATGGTTATGAACTGCTGAAAAATCAGAATGTATCTGTCCGTATCAAAAAAATTGCTCTCACCCATCACGAACGCTGTGATGGAAGCGGCTATCCAATCGGACTTATCGGAGATGATATTGATGATTTTGCCAATATCGTTGCTATTGCAGATGTCTACGATGCCATGACTGCTGACCGCTGTTATCGCCGCGGCGTCTGCCCGTTTGAGGTCATTGCCACTTTTGAGCGGGAGGGTCTGGGTAAATACAAACCCCAGTTTATTACCAGCTTCTTGGAGCATATTGCCAATACATATATTAACAATGATGTCATGCTAAGTAATGGCATGACCGGTAAAATTGTGCTGATTAACAAGCATCGCCTGACCCGTCCGGTGGTTCGGTTAGAAGACGGTATATTTATCAATCTGGAAAAACGTCCGGAACTCTACGTTCAGACAATTATATAAAGAAAGAGGTATTTTATGGAAAACAAACAGTTAAAAGATGAAGACGATATCATGGTAACATTGAATTTAGACAATGGGCAGGATGTGGAATGCAAAATTCTTACTATCTTTGAAGCAGGAAAACAGGATTATATTGCGCTGATGCCCTTAGATGAAAAGGGAAATGAAAATGCAGATGGTGAAGTATATATCTATCGTTACTCCGAGGATGAGGATGGAAATCCTTCTTTAGATAATATTGACAGTGACGAAGAATACGAAGTTGTCTCCGACCGTTTTGATGAATTATTAGATGAAGCAGAATTTGACGCAATGGACAACTAATCATCCATTACGTTTCCTGCAATTCTTTTAAGAACCGGGATGGTTCTGCACTGTGATTATTCAACAGCTCTACCGAGAAGAGGTAGAGCTGTTTTTTTGCTCTGGTCATCCCCACATAGAACATTCTGCGTTCCTCTTCCAGATCCGCATCTAAAACAGCTTTCTTATAGGGCATGATTTTCTCATTTACATCAATCAAAAATACCACATCATACTCTAATCCCTTCGAGCTATGTAGGGTTGATAAGACAACGCCCTCTCCCTTCGTCCGCTGCTTCTCCATGGCACGCTGTAATTCTTTTAAATATTTCTCTTTCTGTTCCTGCCAGTCATCAAAGCTATCGAACTCTTTGGTCATATCGGTAAGCTGTTCTAGAATATCCAAAAGTTCTTCCTCATTCATACCTCTCTGATCTGCATATTCTTTGATATAGTCATCGTAGCCGATTCCCTTGCGGATATAATTCACCGCTGCAAAAGGCTTCATTCCGGCTAACATTTTGCAGTCATGATAAAGCCGGTCGATTCTTCGTGCAATCCAGGACTGCTCCATTTTATCATAATAATCTGCCCAGACATCAAATGCTACGGTATCCTCTTCCAGGCTGTCCCGCCCAATATAACGGTTCGGCCGGTTCATAATCTGTAAGAAGTCTGCCCTTCTTCTGCTTCCATGGGCAATCCGAAGATAACTTTCCATATCTTTTGCAATCCAATGCTCATAAATATTAGGAATATTATCCCTTGTACGGAAAGGAATATTATATTCCATCAACTGCTGCATCAGAAGTCTTGGCTGTGTATTAGTGCGAAACAGCACCGCTGCGTCCGACCAGTCACCACCAGCTGCGGTATATTCCTTAAGTGCATGAATCAATCCTAAATTTTCTTCCCGCTGCGTCCGGTAAGTCTTACATACTACCGCTTCCTTTGCCGGATGAAATGCCTTAATATCCTTTGCAAACCGCCCTGTATTGTGGGCAATCAGTCTTCCTGCCGCTGCCACAATATTTCCATCGGAACGATAATTATAATTTAATACAATCCGCTTTGCATCAGCATAATCCTTCTCAAAGTTCAGCATAATCTCCGGTCTTGCCTGGCGGAACCTGTAAATAGACTGGTCATCATCCCCTACCACAAAGAGATTATTTTCCGGTGCTGCAAGCATCCTTATAATCTCATATTGTAATCCATTGATATCCTGAAACTCATCAATTAAAATATATCGGAACTTCTTCTGCCAGAGTGCTAAGATATCCTTCCGCTGGCTGAAAAGTTCATAGGTATAAACTAACATATCATCAAAATCAATCAGCCGGTTCTTCTGCAGCATCTTCTGATAATTCATAAATACATCCCGGAATGTATGCTCTGGAAAATTAGAAGAATAATAATGTTCAATGGGAATGTTCGAATTCTTTACACCGCTGATTTCAGATAACAGAGTCTGGATGCATTCATTTTCATCTTCATAGTCAATCGGAAAATGACGTAAAAGATTCCGGATAAATACCACCTTCTGCTCATCTCTTATAATATTTTCTGCCCGATAATGATAAGCATACTTTAATACCGTAAAAAACACCGCATGAAAAGTACCAAAAGTAGCCGTTGTGGATGTCTGATTCGTCAGCGAAAGAAAACGCTCCTTCATCTCCATAGCGGCTGCTTTTGTAAATGTCACCACCAGAATCTCTGATGGTGACACCCCATATTTTTCTATTAAATTTTTCGTTCGATGGGTAATTACGGCAGTTTTGCCTGAACCGGGCCCCGCCAGTGTAAGGCAGGGACCCTGATAAAAATCAACAGCTTCCTGTTGTGCTTCATTAAATTGCATGAAATGCCTCGTAACCTTTATTTCTCAAGTGCTTTCGTAAGAAGTGCAATTCCGGTACGGATACGTTTTAAGGACTCCTCCTTACCAATAATTTCCATAATCTCAGTTGCACCTGCCGGTGTCATCTGTTTACCGGAAACTGCTGTACGTACCGGCCATAATACATAACCATTCTTGCAGCCCTTCTCTGCCACAAAATCACAAAGTGTCTGATACAGCGCATCATTACTGTAATCCTGTTGAGCCTCTAATACCGGAAGAATCTCTGTCAAGACTTCCAAAGAGCTCTCTTCTGTGGTCTTCATCTTCTTATGGGTATACATTGCGGTATCATACTCCGGAAGTTCCTCAAAGAAGTCAATCAGATTCTCAATATCCGGGAAGATTTCAATTCTGGTCTTCACCATCTCTGCAATCTTGCGGATATCATAATCCCTGGTAATTACTTTCCGGATATATGGCTCTGCCATTTCAAAGTAGGAATCAAAATCCATTGCCTTGATGTATTCGCCATTCATCCATTTCAGCTTTGTATAGTCAAATACAGCCGGTGATTTGCTCATATGATGATAATCAAAGGCTTTTACCAGCTCCTCTAAAGAAAAGATTTCCCGGTTATCTGCCGGACTCCACCCCAGCAATGCCACAAAGTTTACAACTGCCTCTGTTAAAAATCCCTGTTCAATCAAATCTTCGTAGGAAGAATGTCCACAACGTTTACTTAACTTCTGATGCTCTTCGTTGGTAATTAACGGACAGTGTACATACACTGGCACATCCCAGCCAAAAGCTTCATACAGACGGTTATACTTTGGAGAAGAAGAAAGATATTCATTTCCTCTTACTACATGTGTAATTCCCATCAAATGGTCATCTACTACGTTGGCAAAGTTATAAGTCGGATATCCGTCTGATTTAATCAGAATCATATCGTCCAGCTCCGCATTATCAACGGTAATATCTCCATAGATTTCATCATGGAAGGTTGTTGTTCCTGTCTGAGGATTGTTCTGACGGATAACGTATGGGACACCTGCAGCAAGCTTTTCTTCTATTTCTTCCTTGCTTAAATGCAGGCAATGCTTATCGTAAACAATAATCTCTTTACCTGCAACAGTCTGACGCAGACTCTCTAAACGCTCCTTATCACAGAAACAATAGTATGCTTCTCCTTTTTCAATGAGTTTCTTCGCATACTCCAGATAAATTCCCTGTGCCTGACGTTCACTCTGCACATATGGGCCAACACCGCCATCCTTGTCCGGACCTTCATCATGTAACAATCCAGTCTTCTCAAGGGTACGGTAGATAATATCTACCGCTCCCTCAACATAACGTTCCTGGTCTGTATCTTCAATTCTTAAAATAAAATCTCCGCCCTCATGCTTTGCAATTAAATATGCATAAAGTGCTGTACGCAGATTTCCTACATGCATTCTTCCTGTAGGACTTGGTGCAAATCTGGTTCTAACCTTGCTCATTCTATTAACCCGCTTTCTTACTATTAATTTAATTCGATTTCCCGTAATTCCTTTGGAGGAAGCTGCTTGGTAGAAGCTTTCTTAATCTTCTCGATTTCCTGTTTTGCTTTCGGAATCGGAAGAATAGTTCCTGCTCCGGCGATACATCCGCCAGGACATCCCATTCCTTCAATCATACATCCATTCATCTTACCAGCCTTGGCAAGCATCAGCATCTTCTTACATTCAGCAAGACCTTCTGCATGTTCAATCTTAACATCCACATCCGGATAATATTCATGTACACATTTTTCAATGGCATCTGCAACACCACCGGCACATGCATATCCACGACCTGCAGCAGTTGCATCATGCATGGAGCTTTCACCCTCTGTCTGGTTCGGATCAATTCCTTTTGCTGCAAACATAGCGTCTAACTCTTCAAATGTGATTACAAAATCAACATCGCTTCGTACAGTTCTTCTGCTTGCTTCCAGTTTCTTAGCAGCACACGGTCCGATAAATACTACTTTTGCATTCGGATGTTCTTTCTTAATGCTTCTTGCTGTAGCAACCATAGGTGTAAGCTCAGAAGATACGCTCTCGATTAAATCCGGGAACTGTGTCTTTGCAAGCATGGACCATGCAGGACAGCAGGAAGTAAGTAAGAACGGAAGCTCTCCTGTTGCAACATGATTTGCATAGTGATGTGCTTCTGCTACTGCACCGATATCAGCTCCAAGTGCAACCTCTACAACCTCTGAAAAACCAAGTTCTAATAAAGCTGCCTTTACATGCTTTGGAGTAGCTCCAGGTCCGAACTGACCTACAAATGCAGGTGCAATTTCAGCGATAACTTCTCCGCCTTCTTTCATACACCGGATCAACTGGAAAATCTGTGATTTATCTGCAATTGCTCCGAATGGGCAGCTTACCATACACTGACCACAGGATACACATTTATCTGCATCAATCTTTGCTCTTCCGTATTCATCTGTTCCAATTGCTCCAATTCCACAAGCCATGGAACAAGGTCTTTCTTTCTTGGAAATTGCATCATATGGGCAGGCTGCTTTACATCTTCCACATTTGATACATTTCTCCTGGTCGATTACAGATTTGCCATCTACCTGGGAGATTGCTCCCTTTGGACATACCTCCATACATGGATGTGCAATACATCCCTGACACATATTGGATACTTCATATTTCTTTTCTTCGCACAGATTACATGCAGATGGAATTACCTGCATAAGAGGTGGCTCATAATATTTTTCTGCCACATTGCTCTCTTCGAGGCCACTGGTAACATGTACCGGTTTATCCTGTGGCCGTAAAGACATACCCATAGCAAGTCTTACTCTTTCTGCTGCAATCGCACGTTCTCTATAAATACTTTCACGGTATGTAGGAACATCTCCAGGGCAAACTGTATATGGAACTGCCTCAACGGCATCGTTCAGGTTTGCACTGTCTGCTTCATAAGCAATTTTTGCTACCTCCGTAAAAATGCTTTTTCTCAAATCTGATACTGGTGTACGTAGTCCTCTCATCGTTTCCTCCTAGAAAAAAATTGTATTATATCATTGTTCATAACCACGCACAGTATTATCAATATATAACACTATGCTAACAATAATCTAGCACACCACTTTCAATAATACAAGTAGCCTGCTCCTATGTTCTAAAATAAATACTTCTTACTACTTTTTCCTCTGGGAACATTCTTTGCAGACCGCATCCGTATCTGTCCTTCCACTACATCCGCTGCAGCCAATGCAGCCTCCCTCTTTTTTCTTTTTCATCATAGCATATACCGCAAAGGCGCACCAGCAAAGAATCAGTAATAGCAAAATAATATCATTAACGCCCATAATATCTGCCTCCTAAAAAATCAGGCTGCCAATCTGAAAGACAACAAATGCTGCAATCCATGCAACCACGCACTGCATTACCACAACACCAAGTGCCTGAAGCTTTGAACCCATCTCCCGTCTGATTGCTGCAATCGCTGCTACACATGGTGTATAAAGTAACGTAAACACCAGGAAGCTGACTGCTGATACCGGCGTAAACAGAGTTCCAAGGCTGTTGCCCAAAGCAGTCACACTGGTTCCAAGAAGTACACTCATGGTACTGATTACTGCTTCTTTTGCAGTAAATCCGGTAATCAAAGAAGTGGATACTCTCCAGTCCCCAAATCCAAGCGGCGCAAAAACCGGTGCAATCACACGGCCGATTAATGCCAGCAGGCTGTCTGCGCTGTCAGATACTACATTCAGTCTGGTATCAAAAGACTGTAAGAACCAGATAATAATCGTTGCAAGGAAAATAACGGTAAATGCCCTCTCTAAGAAATCCTTTGCCTTGTCCCACATCAGGAGTACCACGCTCTTTAAAGATGGCAGCCGGTAATTCGGAAGCTCCATGACAAAAGGCATCGGTTTTCCACGGAATGCGGAATGCTTGAATAAAAGTGCCACCAGAATTCCCATTACCATTCCACCAACATAAAGTGCAATCATAACAAGCGCCTGATATTTTTCAAAAAATGCTGCTGTAAATACCGCATAAATCGGAATTTTTGCCGAACAGCTGATAAATGGTGTCAGCATAATGGTCATTTTCCGGTCTCTTTCGGATGCTAAAGTTCTGCTTGACATTACTGCCGGAACCGTACAACCAAATCCAATCAGCATTGGAACAAAGCTTCGTCCGGAAAGTCCGATTTTACGCAGCAGTTTATCCATAACAAAGGCAACTCTTGCCATATAACCGGAATCTTCCAGAATAGACAGGAAGAAAAATAAAACCACAATAATCGGCAGGAAGCTTAATACACTTCCGACTCCGGCAAATACACCGTCAATAATCAGGCTGTGTACCACCGGGTTAATTCCATAAGAAGTCAACCCCTTGTCAGCAAGATTCGTTATGTATGCAATAAAAACTGCAAGATAATCACTTAAAAATGCTCCGATAACACCGAAGGTCAGCCAGAATACCAGCAGCATAATCAGAAGGAACAGCGGGATAGCAAGATATTTATTCGTTAATACGTTGTCTATCTTTACACTACGGATATGTTCTTTGCTCTCATGGCACTTTGTTACTGATTTACTGCACACCTTTTCAATAAAGGTATATCTCATATCCGCCAGAGCGGCATTTCTGTCCATATGATGGTCTGTTTCCATTTCTTCAATACTGTGTTCCATCATATCCAGTTCGTTCTGGCTCAGCTTCAGTCTGTCAATAATGTCTGTATCCTGCTCTACAATCTTCGTTGCTGCAAAACGTGGTGACATTCCGATATTCTGTGCATGGTCTTCTACCTGATGGGATACCGCATGAATGCAGCGGTGCACAGGACCTTTCTCGCAGAAATCCGTTACCTTTGGATATATCTTCTGTCCTGCCATCTTCATGGCGCTGTGTACCAGGTCTTCCACTCCCTCTCCCTTTACCGCACTGATTGGAATAACCGGAATTCCCAGTTCTAAAGACATCTGTTTTACATCAATACTTCCGCCGTTGTTACGCACCTCATCCATCATATTCAGAGCTAATACCATCGGAATATGCATTTCTAACAACTGCAGGGTCAGATAGAGATTTCGCTCAATATTTGTTGCATCTACAATATTGATAATTCCATCCGGCTTTTCATTTAAAATAAAATCTCTTGTTACAATCTCCTCACTGGTATATGGACGCAGAGAATAGATTCCCGGCAGGTCAACTACCGACGCATCCTTATGCTCTCTGATTTCTCCCATTTTCTGGTCAACCGTTACACCCGGGAAATTTCCAACATGCTGGTTGGAACCGGTGAGCTGATTAAATAATGTGGTCTTACCACAGTTCTGGTTTCCTACTAATGCAAATATCATTCTAGTTCTCCTCCGGTTCTACTTCAATTTTTCCGGCATCTTCTTTTCGTATGGTCAGTTCATATCCACGAATCCGGAGTTCAATCGGGTCTCCCATAGGTGCTACTTTACGCACCTGCACCTTTGTCTTTGGAATCAGCCCCATATCTAAAAATCTACACCGCAGTGCTCCTTCTCCCCCTACTTTGGTTATTACCGCTTCTCTTCCAATTTCAAGTTCATCCAGTGTCATCTATTTTCCTCTTCTCTTGTTATTGATATTTTTTCTCAATTAATTATTTTACCGCAGGATTCTTTTTTTCACAATATAAAATCTCACATTCCTTTTCATCTGCACATATATTAATATGAATATTTTTATTGAGGTCAGCATATGAACAACTGTAATTGTCAGCCACAAAGCAGCCGTCCGGCTGTTCCGACACCTTATACGAAACAGTTTGCCTGTAATCAGGAACTTGCCATGGCTTATGTTCCATGGCAGCAGTTCGGCAATCTGTACGAACCTGACCAGGCTCTGCGTAATGGCACAGTCTTTCAGGATTTAAATAAGCCTTTCCATGGTTCCATGAAAGGAGGCAGATTCTGATGAATAATATGCCAATGGACCAGTCCCAGCTTTTAGACTGGATTAATCAGGTCAGCTTTGTAGCTTATGATACTGCCCTTTACCTTGACACCCATCCTTATGATGAAGAAGCACTTTCCTTCTATAACCACTACCGTACCCTGCGGTTAAAAGCAGTGAAAATGTATGAAGAAAAATATGGTCCCCTGACTTTAGACGGTGCCGACACAGACGGTCACTGGAGCTGGGGAAGCATGAGAAATCCATGGGAAGGGGGAAATTGTTAAATGTGGCAGTATGAAAAAAGACTGGAATATCCGGTCAACATCAAACAGACCGATCCGAAAACCGCACAGTATATCTTAAGCCAGTACGGAGGTCCTGACGGAGAAATCAACGCATCCTTACGTTATCTCTCCCAGCGCTATTCCATTCCTTACCGTGAAGTAGCCGGACTGCTTACCGATATTGCGACAGAAGAAATTGCCCATTTTGAGATGATTGCAACCATCGTACACCAGCTTACCAGAGACCTGACTCCGGAGGAAATCAAAGCCTCTAACTTCGGTCCTTACTATATTGACCACACCCTTGCCGTATGGCCACAGGCTGCCGGTGGTGTTCCACAGAATGCCTGTGAATTCCAGTCCAAAGGCGATCCGATTACTGATCTTATGGAAGATATGGCTGCAGAGCAGAAAGCCCGCACCACTTACGATAACATTCTTCGTGTCGTAAAAGACCCGGACGTTGTAGATCCGATTCGTTTCCTGCGTGCCAGGGAGGTCGTACACTTCCAGCGTTTTGGCGAAGCACTCCGGATGGTACAGGAACACCTTGACTCCAAGAACTTCTATGCATGTAACCCGGCTTTCGATAAGAGCTGCGGCTGCAAATAAAACTGTGAGCGAAAAGAATGTGCCTTGGCACATTCTCGCGCCTGCGGCGGTTGCTTGCGACATCTACCTTATACGCCGCAGTGTGCATCCTCGCGGAGCGTTTTTAACTTTACAGGAAAGCAATTTCCTGTAAAGTTAAAAATAGCGTATCACCGATATTTTCTATCGATGATACGCTATTTTCATTCTCCGGTTCCGCAGAGCCGGTCCACAGAATTAATAATCTCACGGACTTCCGGGATTTCCTCATGATACTCTTTCATGAGTTTTTCAATTTCTTCCTTCTGTTCTAATACTACATCCATGTTATATTCAATGGATGCCCGGATTTTCTGCCGCCGGCTCAATAATTCATGCTTGATTTCCACCATTTCACGCTTATCTACCAGTGCATTGGGCTGACTAATCCAGACCTTTGCATCATAAAGTTCATATTTTTGCAGCATGTGTACTAACTTTCCATTAAAATATTCCAAGTCATCACTGTTCCGCTCAAATTTTTCTCTTTCCCGTTTGGCTTCTAAGTACTGCTCCCAGAGATAGGTCAATTCATAGGAATTATGCACATGGTATTTCTCGCAGGCATAATCCACCGCATTCGTAGAATTTACATACTTTATTTTAGTATGGTTCAAAAGAGTAATGGCATGATTCATGTTCACTTCTGCCCGCTTGATTTCTCTTGTATTATTCTGATTCCGGTACAGCATAAAGAATCCACTGGCTGCCGCAGCTACCATCAGAATCGTAAATAGAATCCGTACATCCATTTCCAATGTCACATGAAGAACCAATATGACTGCAAGGAATGCCAGTACCATGCCAAATACTACATAGGATGCCTTCCGCAGAATCTTCTGTTCTTCCATTAACTCTTCCCGGTAATAGGCCCATTCATTCTTCTCCCCTTCCAGGTAATTCATATCACGCTTTACGGCCGCCTGATACATCTCATTTGCCTGCAGGGTCCGGATGGATTCCGTCAGAGTCTCCTCTTCCTGTTCCATCTGTGCATACTGCGTATCTGTCAGCTTCTTGGTTGCTTTCAGATAATCGGAACGGGACTGATCCAGTGTAAGAATACTGTTTGCAGTATCTCTTAAAGCAGCTGCCTCATCTTCCGGCAGTTCTTCAATAATCTGGATATCCTTTAAATAAGAAGTCACCACACGATATTCAGACTTTTCATTTTCCAGGGTCTTTGTGGTGTCAATCATCTGTTCACAGTGACCCAGAACATAATGTTGTACTTTATGTTCATCCTTCCGGTCTTCTTCCGATAACGTATCCTCTGTGATACATTCTAAGACCTCTTCAATTGTTTTCTTTGGTTTCCTTTTTCTTCTAAAAAATTTAATCAATGTTATGCCCACCGTCCATTGCTTTCGTAAATATATTTTTTCTTATCCAGCACATCCCGAAATGCTTCCAGTACTTCTTCCTCATCATTCCATTGCTTATGAATATCCTCTAATGTCTTTTGCAGTTCTTCTGATACTTCATAAACCTGTTCCTTTTCATCCGGTGCTGCCATCCGCCATGCTTCTTCCATCTCCCGCATACATGCCGGATTGTTATTATAGTCATAAGCTTTCTTAAAGCATCGTGCCGCATCCCGGTACAGGAATAATCCGGTATGTGCAACTCCAATATTATTCCATATATTTCCTATGACAGAAGCAGCCAGCTTCCCCGCCTCTTCCTTCTGCAGCAGACGCATATATTCCCTGATAGCCATGACATACCGGTGATTCATAAGGCTTCTGTCTGCCCTGATTTTCATACATTCAATTTCTGATTTATTTTCTATTTCTGCCAGTGCATATTCGATTTCATCTTTTTCTTTCTTTGTGCAAAAGCCGCAGTCATCCATCAGAAGCCGGACTTTCTTTGCCAGCGTCATTTTCTTTCGGACAGCCTCTTTTAACTGCCCGGCTAACTCCAGGTCTTTTAACTCCTCTGCAATCCAGCTGATTAAATCATCCGACACAAAAGAATCGTCAAGATATTCCGTGTGGTTTAAAATATACCAGTTCAATTCCTCCAGGGAATAGATATTTATCATATTCTGTTCTAAATAATATGGCACATCGGTTTCTTTCCGATTGCATAAAATCAATTCTCCCATGAGTTCTCCTCCTACAGTTCCATTTTATATTCCCACACTTTTTCAGAGCTTTTATAAATCTCTCCAAATCCAAGGTCCCGTATGGTAACCTTTACAGCGGAATCCGACAGTGCTTCTGTCATAACAGAAAGTCTGGTCATACGTTCCGGCCGTTTGGGAATATCCGTAAGCTCTAAGGATTCTATCTTTGCTTCCCTGCTGTCCGGAAGCTGCAGCCAGAAATCAACGGTATTCGTACCTGCCAGTAAAATCTCGCACTGATTCTTTGCTTCATACCAGTTTTCTCCTGCACTTACCAGTGTATGGAAAATAAGTTCTTCCCGATCTTTTACTTTAAGGCTGATATTTACCTTCATCTCATTCTCGCCAATATAGACAAACTGCCATGGCTGCATTCCGGTATGGATGCAGGATGCATAACAGGCTCCCTTAGCATAAAGATTTTTGCCCAAGAAAACATGCCTTCCGTTGCAGAGAAATTTTAAGGATTCTCTCATCCATTCTCCATCAAAACTATCCCCGGTCAGATATACCGAAGAATAAATTTTACGGGAAACGGCATCTGTTACTACATCTAAAAACGCAGTGTCTTTATTGCCAATCAAAGGACCATAATCTTTCAGATAAATATGAACCAGCTGTGGTGTGGAATTCAGATTACGCTCCATGTAATAAAAGCGCATACTGTTCTTGGAATAATCAAAGAGAACTGCATCATGCAGCCACAGTTCTTCCTTCTGGCTTAAAGCATAGTAATAAAAGCTTTCTGCATAATCGATGACATGATACTGCTCTTTTGTCCACTTCATCCGTCCGGCTATTTTTTCAATCAGTTCCATCTTCTCCCGGTTTAAAGTATCCATGGTAATGGTAATTCTTGCCAGCTTCATGGATGTGCCGAATTTCTGCGGTACCGTAAGAATTTTACGGACAAAGAGACTTAACAGTTCTACCGTATCATAAGTTTCCCCTTCCACGGTAACCTGTTCGCCTGCCAGTGCCCGGCCAAAGAGCCGGTCACAGCCGCTTCCTTCGCCATTTTTCATGACAGTCTCTGCTTCTTTTCCGTAATACCACTGTCCGATTCCTCTCCGCTTACAAAGGCTTAATGGAATCTGGTACAATTCACTGCCTGCCACGGTACTGATGGTATCCGGCTCTGACATATCGGATGTACAATATGATACTAATGCGTATTTTTTTCCAAAATCAAGTCCTATTGAAAGGCTTTTTTCCTTCATACCATCACCCTGTTATTGTTTTCCCTGTTATTACATCAGTTGAAAACGTTCTTCATTCCTTTTCTTCATGCTGTCATATTTCCGTAAAAGCCGCTCTAACTTCTCATAATCCTTTAAGGTATATTCTAATTCCATTTCATTCAACATATCATAGGTGCTTCCGTTTTCCCTGCCACAGACATCCTTACAGGAAAGCCGTCCACTCTCAGTCACAACGGACTCCCGTGGTGCTTCCTCTGAAATATAATACGGAATTTCTTCTCCAAAGAATACGATAAATTCTTTTACGAAAATGCCCTCATACATCTCATTCATATCTTCATCCACATAGGATTCACCCTTCTGATAGTGAACCACCACACGCTTACTTGGGTTTGTCCGGTATTCCAAAAACTTCCGGTCGTAAAAATGAAATCGATAACGGATCTCTTCCGGCATCTGCTGATAAAATGCAAAATAAAGATTCTGTGCCAGCTGCTCCTGTAGAAGCTGCTCTGTCATCTCCATTACACCTTTTTCTTCTATGGACAAATCCCTCTTCGCCACTGCATAAAGCAGTGCCAGCTTCATCACCTGGCTTAATTCTTCCTGTTCCTCATAATTTTTCTTTAAGCCTCTAATGACATTTTCCGGTACAATGCCCTGATGCACAAAATAGAAATGTGCGAAATAATTTACATATGCTTTTTGCAGAAGATGAGGTGCTCCGTGTGACACAAAGCTTTCATAAATGCTCTGCACCTGTTCTACAAATTCTGCTGTATATAACATCTGCATCAATAACCGTTCTTCCAAGTCTCTGGTATCTATATCAAAAGTCTGCGCTGCTGACCAGACCGCCGCCATTACACGGGTCGGACCGCAGTAGAACTGTGCTAAATACTGCAGCATCTCTTTACTGTATTTCTTCGCCTGAAAAGTCACTGCACAAAGTGCCAGCAGGAAGTCATCACTTTCATAATCCACTTCTTCTATTTCATAAGTCAGAAGTGCTGTCAGTTTCTCCAGCCGGATGCCTTCCCAGCCAAATTCCCGGATATCCGGATATGCAATCTCATATAACCGGTATTCCAACATCAGATTCAAAAGATAGGCTCTGTCATCCCGCTTCATAGAAGAAAGCGGTGCATGACGCAGACACTCTTCCACCAGTTCCTGATTATCTTCCTGCTCATAGAAATGTACTGCCTTTGCATAAAGCTCTGCCCGGTAACTTTCCCGCAATGCTTCCTCTTTTAAGAAGATGCGTAAATACTCACTGTCCTCCGGCACAAATGCACGGTGGGTATCCCTGGATGTAAAATGATACAAAAGATACGAAATCTCATATGGCGCATATTCCATGCAGGTACGGTAAAAGGCACCAGGCCTCATCAGCTTTTCCAACTGGTATGAAATCTCACTGCCATACCGGTATCCCTTCGTATCCTCAAATACAATGACATAGTCCTTGCTGTATAACTCAAAATAAGCACTGCCATTTACTATCGGCACACACTGCACTTTTCGCAGCTGGTCATGCAAAACATACATCCGCACAATATTCGGTGCAAAGCAGTTCATTTTATGGGTAAAGAGAATCTTCGCCAGTGGTCCTGCCATCTCTTTTTGTATCATGCCTTTATTTAATAAATCAGAATAGATAATCGCCAGATTATCATCGATATGACCTTCTTCTATCTGGGCAATTGCGAATTCTTCCATCCGCTTCCGGTAACTGGAATATACCTCCGGCTCTTTCTCCTTTAACGCTGCTACATTTGCAAGCAGAGCCGCCTTCTGTTTGTATGGAATGCTGCTGTTATACTGAAAATACATCTGTATCATCCGTGGAATTTTCTTAATGGCAAGTAAATCCATGGACATTAAATATGCTTCATTTAATCCTGCCAGCCGCAAATCTTCTTCCACGCCACGTTCAAACCAGATATGATAATGCAATCCAAAACGCTGCCCCCTTATCAGGTAAGCACAGATTGCTGACAACATCTGATTATTCTGGAATTTATCATATGCCATGCACATAGTCTTATAAAGCAGCGGATGAAATACCCGTTTTTCCGATACCAGCGTCGTAATCTGCATGGCAAGGTCACTGGTCAATACACCTTTTTTTGCCGCCCAGTAAAGAATACGGATTTCAAAATCAGTAAGTCTCGTTAAAAGATACGGATTCTGCCAGTATAAATAGAATCCTTCGATATAGAAAAACGGACTGTTACAGCCGTCTAACATCTGGCTCTCAATTGCCCGGATTTTTCTGGTATCATTCTCACAATATTCTTTCTTTAAGAAAAGCAGCATCCAGAACACCCGGATATCATCGGTTTTCTGATAAATTTCTTCAATCTCTGCAGTCAGCCGGTTCACATAGGATTCTTCCCGCTCCCACAACGTACGGAGATAGAGGAAATATGCATAAAGCGGTGTATCTTTTGCTTCCTCTTTCCGCCGGAACTCATCAAATAACCACTCTGCCTCCTGCTTCTGTCCGCTTACCAGTAATGCCTGTATTTTCATCAGAAGATACCAGTCATTTTCCGGCCGCATTGCAATCAGATGATTCAGTGCATCTAACATTCCTGATGCAAAAAGTCCTGCGCCAATCTTTTTCATACGATAATTGAGATAGATTCCGGTGATATGTGCAAGTGTTCTCTGCTCTTCCAGATAATCGATATGCTCCTGTTCTCTGCGCTCCGGCGTCCTGATTATGGTAATCTCATAAGTAAGATGCTGATAAATATTTTCTAAAGTAATTCTTCCATAATTTTTTCCGGTATGAAGTTCTGCCGGGTCAATATAATAAATAAGGTCGCAGATACTTCCGGTAAAATCATCTGAAGTATAAACATTCTTTTCCAGTTTTAAGAAGCTGCTGTCTGTCTGTGCTTCAAAGCTTATATACCCCCAGCCATTCTTCTGCACAAAAAGCGTTTCCTTCTGCTCCTCTTTGATATCCTGATAGGTAATTTCCTGTTCTTTTAACGCAAGTTCAATGCGTGGCTTGGCATTGATCGTAACTAAGAACTCCTCCATACCGGAAATCAATGCTCCCGGTCCGCCAAAGCCGGCATACCATAATAATTCTTTTCCTTTTTCTTCTTTTAATACATGTTGAAAGCCCTGGGAAGCAAACAGGCGGTAAGCTTCCATATAATCCGTCTGTGCCAGTTTGATAAAATCACTGAGATTTCGGATTCTTCCGGTAGACGCATTTCCATAAGGCCGGATTATAGACACAACAAAAGAAAGGCTGTATTCCAACTGATTACAAATAATACAGAATTCACCCTTTTGTATATCGCCAACCCGGAAACCCTCACTATGGAACTGAAATCCGATTCGGACTTCTTCCCCTTCAAATTCCGGTGTCAGACATTCCATATATGGATTAGAGGAATAAATCAGCCCCTTTACCGGAACATGGTTGGATACTTCAATCACAAATTCTCCCGTATAATCCTGTCCCTCTAATACCTCAATTTCAATCTTCTCTTCCGAAAGAGATAAAACCGGCTGTTCCTGTTCAAATTTTCCTGCTGCAAGTCTCTGAATCCGTCTACGCAAAATGTCACCTGCTTTTCCTTCTCCGATATGAGATTTTGTTGCTTTTTCTCTCATTACAGTTATAATAGATTATAAACTATTTAAAACACACATGCAACTTTCTTTCCGTTGTATTTTAACAGGAGGTCTTTTTCATGATAACACCAAAAGAACATTTTCACGGAAGTGATTTAGAGAAAATAGAAGCCGTTTACGGTATCAAAAAAGAGGATATTACAAGCTTTTCCGCCAATGTCAATCCCTTAGGCGTATCTCCGCTGCTGCGAAGTACTTTGGCTTCCCATATTGATGCCATTACATCCTACCCGGACCGGGAATATACTTCTTTACGAGAATGCATCGCCGCTTATACCGGCACCGATGCCAGCCAGGTCATTGTAGGAAATGGTTCCACGGAATTAATCTCTCTTTTTATTCAGATTGAGCATCCGAAAAAAGCCATGATTCTCGGTCCGACTTATTCGGAATATGAGCGCGAAATTTCCTTAGGCGGTGGTACTACACTCTACTATCCACTCCGTGAAAAGGACGATTTCGTCCTTGATGTGGATGATTTTACCGCTCACTTAAATGAAAGCATCGACCTTTTAGTACTCTGCAATCCCAATAACCCTACCTCATCCTGTATCAACCGGACGGATATGCGCCGAATTTTAGATATCTGCAAGCAATATGATATCTTTGTCATGGTGGATGAGACTTATGTGGAATTTGCCGATAACATGGATGAAATTACCGCAGTTCCACTGACCCACTACTATAACAATATTATTATCCTGCGTGGAACATCCAAATTCTTTGCTGCTCCGGGGCTCCGCCTTGGCTACGCTATCAGCGGCAATCAGGATTTAATCAAATCCATCAATACCAGAAAAAATCCATGGACCATTAACTCTCTTGCCGTAATTGCCGGAGAATTGATGTTTACCGATGAGGAATACATCCAGCAGACAAAATCTCTTATTTCTTCAGAGCGTGCCCGGATTTATGAAATCTTTAAAAATCACCCGGATTTCAAACCATACAAGCCATCCGGCAACTTCATGCTTCTTAAAATCTTAAGGGAGGACATTACTTCTGCGGATTTATTTGATAAAGCAATCCGGAAGAATATGATGATTCGCGACTGCTCTACTTTTCCTTTCTTAGATAACAAGTACATCCGCTTCTGCTTTATGATGCCGGAGATGAATGATAAGCTGATTGACTGTCTTCTTTCGAAGTAATTTCTTATTTTTCTCCGCTAATCTGTGCCAGCCGAAACTGCCACTAACAGTTTCTATGGAATTCATGGCGACGTAAAAAGGCGAAACCAGTCTATTTTTGATTGGTTCCGCCTTTTCTTACTTTACAGGAAATTGCTTTCCTGTAATTTGAAAAACGTTCCTCGAGGATGCACAACAAGTAGTTTTCTCATTTACTCCAGATTTAATTTCTTATGGGTAATCAATGCTGTTATGATATAGCATACAATTGATACACCGATGTAAAGTATCATGCTCTTTGAAAATATATTTCCATACATATTTGCAATCGTTATGCTAAAGAAGCTGTCATCTCCCATTGCAGCCTGTTTCTCAACAAATCCATTTGCTGAATTAATGGATATCACAAAAGATATAATCTGAAGAATCGCATAAAGCACACCATACATCACAATCGACATTGCAACTTTGTGGCGGAACAACTGACCGATTGCCATGCTGGCATATACCATAAGCATAGCGGAAAACGCAGAAATCACACTATATAATATTGCCCAGCCAAAGAGTGCCGGAATCGAAATTCCTATCATATCTCCCAGCTGCTGCAGTAATTCTTCCAGCTTGATTCTTTCCCCTTCATTACCCAGATTCAATCCAGCTGTCACTATCAATGAAAATGCCGAAACATAAACAAGTATTGATGTAATTGCATGCCAGAATACCGCCACCAAAAGCTTTCCATTAATCAAGGAAAAGGTGGTTACCGGAAGGGTATGTGACAAATAACCTTCTGCACCATACATGCTGTGGTAAAACCGAACCAGCAGAAAAATAAATGCCGTAACGCTCAATGCAATCAGCCCAATGATATACAAGAGAAGCATTGCCAGCCCGACCAAGGCTCCCATATCTGTTTCGAAAACCTGCATTTTCATCATCAGCATGCCAATTAACGTAACGCCGACCAAAACCATTGCCAGTGGAAATAATACTTTCCAGGTTGCTTTCATTTCATGTTTCATTACTTTTCCTAACATCTAAACACCTCCCGGAACAAAGCATCCACCGATTTACCCTGATTAATTCTAATATCATCTACTGATGAAGTCAGGCTGATTGTTCCATTCTGAATAAAGACTACCTCATCTAATACATTCTCAACATCTGCAATCAGATGGGTTGAAATCAGAATCGTTGCATTCTCATCATAGTTGGTAAGAATCGTCCGCAATATATAATCTCTTGCCGCCGGGTCTACTCCTGCAATCGGCTCATCCAGAACATATAAGTCCGCACGACGGCTCATTACTAAAATAAGCTGCACCTTTTCTTTGGTTCCCTTGGACATGGATTTTAATTTATCATTGGGATTAATGGATAATTTTGCCAGCATATCATAAGCTCTTACCACATCAAAATCCTGATAAAAATCTTCAAAATAATCTAAAATATCACGTACCCGCATCCCCATGTTAAGATATGTATGGTCTGGCAGATAAGAAACCACCTTCTTTGTCTCTACGCCAATCTTCATTCCTTCCACCAAAATCTCGCCCTCATCCGGAGTAAGAATTCCGTTAATCAGCTTAATCAGTGTTGTCTTTCCACTTCCGTTCGGTCCTAAGAGGCCAACAATATGTCCGCTCTCTAAGGTCAGGTTCAGATGGTCAAGCGCAGTTTTCTTTCCATATCGCTTGCATACATCTTTTACTTCCAATAATGTACTCATGCCTGCTCTCCCTCCAAAATCTCCTGAATCAAAGATAAGGTTTCTGATTTCTTATAGCCAAGCTTGCTCATATTTTCCAAAAATTCCTTAATCTGTTCCTGTGCCAGATTATTCTTTAACTCCTCAATCATTTTTGCATCCTCCGTTATAAATCTCCCGCTTGTACGCTGGGAATACACAAGTCCTGTCCGCTCTAACTCTGTCAGTGCTTTCTGCATCGTATTCGGATTTACTGCAGCTACCGCCGCCAGATCCCTGACAGAAGGTAACTTATCTCCCGGACTGTATTTACCGGATATTATTTCCATCTGAATCCGCTCCACAATCTGAATAAAAATAGGACGATCCGAATCCAATTCCCATGCCATGCAATCACCCCTTTCCGTATTTTTGTACTATCTAAGTAATACAATATATTCTTACGACGGATTTGTCAAGAGGATTTTCATTACCAATCCTTAATTTATTCCTCATGTCAGAAATAGTGGCCACCAGGTGGCACCAGTAACCAATAAGGTGGTCACTTAGCCACCAGCTTATAAAAACTTCCCACATTGGTCCATCTTTTCGTAAAGTTAAAAATGAAATGTACACCAGACACGAAGACAACAAAACTGTTACTGAAACTATTCCTGCTTTGGACTTCATCCAGAAACTGATTGTCCACATCCCTGAAAAACATTTCAAAATGCTTCG